>Ga0209407_1000013_pt1 | contig 245988 bp, 194 predicted proteins | sample AD_JPNHG3_MetaG_FD_184410 | JGI IMG/M metagenome (GOLD analysis project Ga0209407, IMG submission 184410) | Active sludge microbial communities of municipal wastewater-treating anaerobic digesters from Japan - AD_JPNHG3_MetaG (SPAdes) (version 2) | ecosystem: Engineered > Bioreactor >... | reverse complement strand
TGCGCTGGTGCAATATCCTGCAAAGACCGCAACACACAACACAGCTGCTGCCATACCGTACTTCATAGAACCGCCCTTTCCGACCGATGCAGGTCAAACATGCACATTTCTTTCCGATGCCTCATGCACTGCAGACCATCCGACAAGGGGCGCTAAAATCCCCTGACTTTTTCGACCGCTTCCAGCGGATTATCCAAGCCGGCATTCGGGTAGCGGCGTTTGCCGGCAGCGGCAACCAAGCCGACAAAGAACGGCGAGGGACGCATCGGCCGGCTGGTCAGTTCCGGATGTGCCTGCGTCCCCATAAAAAACAGCTGCGACGGCAGCTCAAGGATCTGCATAATCGGCTGGTTGGGGGCTTTGCCGGAAAAGACGAGTCCCTTTTCTTCCAGCAGCCCGACATAGGCAGGATCGACTTCGTAGCGGTGACGAAACCGCAGCCGCACGATGGACGTTTTACCGAAGAGCTTCCAAGCCATTGTATCTTTTTTGATTTCTACATCCCGCCCTCCCAGACGCATGTTGCCGCCGAGTCCTTCAATCTTTTTCTGTTCGGGCAGGATACTGATAACCGGCTGCCCGATATGGGGATCAATCTCGGTGGAATTGGCTTCGGCCAAGCCGCACACATTGCGGGCAAATTCAATCACGGCGGCCTGAAAGCCCAGACAGAGTCCCAGATACGGCACATTGTTCTGTCGGGCATAGTGCACACAGGCAATCTTGCCCTCCCAGCCGCGGGTGCCGAAGCCCCCGGGAACAATAATGCCGTCCACATCTGCCAGACAGGCAGCGGCATTGTCATCGGTTAAATCGGTGGTCTCTATCCACTTGATATTGACCCGGATACCCAGATGAATACCGGCATGCTCGACCGCATGGAGAACCGAAGCATAACTGTCGCGGACCGAGGTATATTTGCCTGTAATGCCGATGGTAATGTCATACGCTTCTTTGCCGATTTTGTCGGTAAAATCGCACCAGCGTGCCCACTCTTTGCGCTCGTGTCGCAGCTGGATGCGGTCTTCAATCTTGAGCATGCGGAGCACTTCAAAATCGATGCCGCAGTCCCGCAGCATGGAAGGGATTGCGTAAATGCTGGCTGAATCATGCATGCTGAAGACCCGTTCGAACGGCACATTGCCGAACACACTCATCTTCTGGCGTGCCTGATCGCTGACGGGCTTCTCGGCACGGCAGGCGATAATATCCGGCTGAATGCCCATCTGCATCAGCTGCTTGATGCCCAGCTGGGCGGCTTTGGATTTCTGTTCGCCGAGGGCTTTGGGTTCAAGGATATATGTCAGCGCCACGAAACAGCAGCTGTTGGGACCTTCCTCATAAGCCAGTTCGCGCATGGCTTCGATATAGAAGGCATTTTCAAGGTCGCCGACTGTACCTCCAATTTCCACGAAGACCACATCGGCATTGGTTTTCATCGCCAGCTGGCGCAGCTTCATTTTGACCTCGCCGGTAACATGGGGAATCATCTGGACATCGCGGCCGAGATAATCGCCGTGCCGCTCTTTTTCCAGAACCGAACTGTAAATCTGGCCGCTGGTTGAGAAATTCTGGCGTGAGAGGTTCTGGTCCAGCATCCGTTCATAGGTCCCCAGATCCATATCGCATTCCATTCCGTCATCGAGGACAAAAACCTCGCCGTGACGAAATGGATTGAGCGTGCCCGAATCAATGTTCAGATAGCCCTCCAGCTTGATGGGAGCCACCGTCAGTCCTTTATCCTGCAGCAGCTTGGCCAGACAGGAAGAAAAAATCCCCTTGCCCAGCCCGCTCATCACCGTGCCCATGACTATCACATAGCGGGTTTTCCCTTTCTGATAGCCCGGCGGCAGCGGGAGGAAATATTCGTTATCAGTCGAGGTGCCGCTGATTTTGGCCAATAAATCCATGCTGTCTGACATATTATCTTCCAAATGTTATTGTGTGATCTGCCTGATTCGCTCAACAAAAGCCCGATACTGCTCGGGCGTATCAATGCCATCCCACGTTTTTTCGACGCAGGCGGTCAAAATGGCATAGCCGTTCTCCAAAGCCCGCAGCTGTTCGAGTTTCTCGTGCTGTTCGAGAAAACCCGGCTGGAGAGCAGTAAAGGTCATTAAAAACTCTTTCCGGTAGGCATAAATGCCAAGATGCCGATGGTAGGCATCGATGCGGCCTATGCCGCCGGCGGCACGGTCATACGGAATAACTGACCGTGAAAAATAAATCGCCCTTCCGGAGTTGTCTGTAATGCATTTGACAATATTCGGATTGGCAATATCAGCAATACTTTCAAACGGCGCCAGCAGCGTAGCCATTGCGGCCTGCGGGTGCTCAACCAGCAGCATCGCCACGCGGTCAATATAGGCCGGGGCAATTTCCGGCTCGTCGGCCTGCAGATTGACTACAATATCCGCATCGACACCGGCAGCCGCTTCGGCAATGCGGTCGGTACCGCTGGGATGGCTTACAGAGGTCATCACACACGGCGCCCCGAACTGCCGGCAGGCGTCTGCCACGCGCTGGTCGTCAGCGGCTACGAGCACCTGACTGATGCACTTTGCACACAACGCCCGCTCGTAGGTGTGCTGGATAAGATATTTACCGGTCTCTTTGGCCAGAACCTTGCCGGGAAAACGGCTGGATGCATACCGGGCGGGAATAACCGCAATTATTTTCACAATTTCTTCCCTTCGCAGCGATTTTTCAGTGTTTTTGGTCAAAAAACCACTGCCTTTCTATAATAGGTCAAAACAGGCGAACTGTCAACCTGACAATTTGTACTTTACTAAAAACCGTCTTATCCATACAATTGCGGCAGTCCGGAAATCCGGGGAAATTTGTCAGCTAAAAATTGTTCGAAGGGAGACATTATGGGACACTTAACGCGTCTTGCGGTCGGATTGACATTGTTGATAAGTGCCGTATCCGTTCATGCCGGCACGGCAGAAATCAAATCCCCCGATGGGAAACTCAAGGTCATTTTTACTGACAGCCCGATGCTCGGTTATTCTCTGGCTTATGATGGAACAGTGCTGATGCAAAACTGTCCGATAGGATTAACCATCCGAACAGCTGACGGGCAGCTGACCGAACTGGGCAAAAATGTCGTTCTGCCCGAGAGCAGTCAAACGCTAGTCGATGAAACCATCACCCCCGTGGTGCCGGAAAAAAAACGGATTATACAAGACCAATACACAACTGTTACCTTCCCTGTCAACAGCTCATTTTCGCTTATTTGCCGGGTTTATAACGACGGTTTTGCCTACCGCATCCAGACCAAACTGCCCGGAGAGGTTGAGGTTGTCGCAGAACAAATCGCGTTTGCATTTTCAGAAGATTATCCGATATTCTTTCCTCAGGAAGACAGTTTCTACACCCATCAGGAACGCTCTTATATAAATAAGCCGCTGTCCCAATTGACAAAAGGAGCGTTCTGCTCAATCCCGGCGGTTGTTGATATTCCCGGCGGGCCGAAAATCGCCTTAACAGAGTCCGATGTGATCGACTACCCGGGCTGCTATCTGCAAGCACAGGGAACCACAACCCTTAAAGCCATCTTTCCGAATTATCCGCTTGAAGAAAGGCCACAAGGGGACAGAGACGTTCGTGTTGTCAAGCGGGCGGATTACTTGGCTAAAACCAGCGGGACCCGATTGTATCCATGGCGTGTCGTTATTGTCGCTCCGACAGATGCCGATTTGGTGCTGAACCAAACGGTTTATAAGCTGGCGTCGGATTGCACGCTGGAAGATACATCCTGGATTCGTCCGGGCAAGGTGGCATGGGACTGGTGGAATGCAAACAATGTTTATGGAGTCGATTTTCGCGCCGGAGTCAATACAGCCACCTACAAATACTTTATTGATTTTGCTTCTCAATACGGCATTGAATACATCATTCTGGACGAGGGGTGGTACCCTCTGGGCAATCTGCTGAAGACAGTACCGGACATTGATATGCCGGAACTGCTGCGGTATGCAAAGCAAAAAAATGTCGGCATTATTCTCTGGACAACTTGGAAAACGCTCGATGAGCAATTTGAGCCGGCAATGGAGCTGTTTTCAAAATGGCAGGTTGCGGGTCTGAAGGTGGATTTTATGCAGCGGGATGACCAGAAAATGGTGCAGTACTATGAGAAAGTTGCAGCGGAAGCGGCCAAGCGGCATCTGCTGGTTGATTTTCACGGCGCTTATAAACCCGACGGTCTGCGGCGGCGGTATCCCAATGTAATAACCCGGGAAGGCGTCCAAGGCAATGAACACAGCAAATGGTCCAAAAACATTACCCCTTCGCACACTGTAACTCTGCCTTTTATACGCATGGTTGCCGGACCAATGGATTTTACGCCGGGGGCAATGCGCAATTTCCAGCCCGACCAGTTTAATCCGGTCTTTAATCGTCCCGGCGTGATAGGGACGCGCTGCCGTCAATTGGCGATGTATGTTATTTATGAATCGCCCCTGCAGATGCTCTGCGACAGTCCGAGCAACTACCTGCGCGAGCCGGAATGCATGGAGTTTCTCAAACCGGTGCCGACGGTTTGGGACGATACGCGCGTGATGGCAGCAAAAATCGCCAAATACCTCTATATGGCCCGCAAAAAAGGCAATGAGTGGTATCTGGGCGGGATGACCAACGAAGACAAGAGAACGGCGGTGTTCGATTTATCTTTCCTCGACGAAGGAACGTATGCAATGACTCTGTTTCAGGACGGCATCAATGCAGACCGCTTTGCAGAAGACTACCGCAAAATAACCAAAACGGTTACCAAAAATGACACGCTGACAATCGAACTTGCCAGCGGCGGCGGATTTGCAGCCCGACTGGTTAAACAGCAGTAATCGCACCCTTTATGCAGAAACTTCACAATACGATAATCTGCGGCGACTGCATTACGGTGCTTAACGGCGTCACGGAGCCGTTTGCAGATCTGGTGTTTGCAGACCCGCCGTTTAATATCGGCTATCCGTACGATAAGTACCACGACAAGGTCGAGACGAATAACTACTTGGCTTGGACGCGGGACTGGATGGCGGCGTGCGTGCATGTCTTAAAACCGCATGGGTCGTTTTATATCGCCATCGGGGATGACTATGCCGCGCATGTGCGGATTATCGGCGATCAGCTGGGGCTGCACTGCCGCAACTGGATTATCTGGCACTACACCTTCGGCCAGCAGACAAAAAACAAGTTTGCCCGCTCCCATACGCATATTCTTTATTTTGTCAACGATCCAAAAAATTTTATCTTCAATGATTTGGCAGTTCGGCTGCCTTCGGACAGACAGCTAATCTATAATGACAGGCGTTCCAACGCCGCAGGTAAAATCCCCAACGATGTCTGGGACAGCTATTCTCGGGTATGCGGCACATTCAGAGAAAGGCAGGGCTGGCACCCCTGCCAGATGCCTGAACTGCTGCTGGGACGGATTATCGCCGCAAGCTCCCGCACAGGCGATTTGGTACTTGATCCGTTTAACGGCTCAGGAACAACCGCTGCAGCGGCATTTCAGCTCGGGCGGCAATACTGCGGCATTGACATTTCTGAAGACTACGTCCAAAAAACCTGCCGGCGTCTGGCAGACATCGAAAAAACTGAGCACAGCTACCAAAATGGGCAATTAAGCACAACAGAATTTTTTGAATTCAAGCGGCTGTTTGCCGAGATGGGTATTGCAGCGGAGACACTTATTCATAACAGCAAAATGCTGACTTTATTTATGAACCAGCTCCGATTGCGGCTGAACAGCCCAACAATGTATGATGTCCAGCTAATCAAAGAAGCCCTTAAAGACTTATCGACATGGGCCAGCAAAAAATAAACCATCCCCTTTTCAATGCTGTTTTGGGGTTTGCTGCTTCAGGCATTCTGCTGACAGTCATTCAGGCGCCGTGGAATCTGCATTTTCTGGCATGGCTTGCATGGGTGCCGTTCATGCTGGCGTGCAAATCAAAGTTACAGACAGGCAGATTGCTTTTAAGTGCCTATTTTATCGGTCTTTGCTATTGGGTGGGCAACTTATACTGGCTGTATATCATCACCATTGCCGGCTATCTTGCCTTTGCTGTAATGCAGGGACTGTACTGGCCGGTATTGGCGTGGTTGGTGCGGTTTGCGCAGCGAAAGAACTGGCCGCTGGCGCTGATGGCGCCGGTGATATTCGTCGGGGCGGAGGCATGGCAAGGGATATTATATACCGGCTTTTGCTGGTATTACCTTGCTCACAGCCAATATCGCAATCTGTCCATCATTCAGATATGCGACATCTTTGGAGCCTTGGGGCTTTCGGCATTAATTGCACTGGTTAATGGTGTTATTGCCCAATGGATTATAGACCGGAGGAGCGGCCGGACTGCGGCCATGCGAACCTTTTGGAGTGCTGCTGCAGCGGTTCTTCTTATAATGCTGACGCTGGCTTACGGGCAGCATCGCATCCGTCAAACGCCGGCGTATCTGAGCCGGGGACCGCTTGTCGGGATGGTGCAGCCGAATGTGCCGGCGTGGATCAAAGAAGAAATGGACAACGGACAAAAGATTTTAGACGACTTGATCGCCGACAGCAATGAATGCATCAAAGCAGGAGCTGTCATGGCGGCTTGGCCGGAAACAATGGTTCTGGCTCCCCTGAATCAGGAGTATCTGGATCTGTGTGTGGCCAATTCTGATCCTCCCCGCTTTCACCGGCAGATTATCGAGCACTGCAAAGACAGGGCGTATATACTGGCCGGAGCCCATGGGGCAGCCATCGGCATACAAAACGGACGTTATGCAATCACTGACCAATATAACTCGGCCTATCTTTATCGCCCTGACGGCACGGCTGACCCCCAACGGTATGATAAAATCCACCTTGTGCCGTTTGGAGAATATATCCCTTTTCGGGACACAATACCATGGCTCTATAAAGCTATTTTATGGCTGAGTCCCTATGACTATGACTATAACCTGACTCCGGGCAAAGAGTTTACAACATTTGAGATAAAAGACAACAGCCGGGTCTATCGTTTCGGGGTCCTGATTTGTTATGAAGATACAGACCCAACCGTTACCCGCAAGCTCGCTGTCGGGCCTGACGGCAAAAAAAAGGCCGACTGGCTGGTTAACCTGAGCAATGACGGCTGGTATGTTCGATTTAAAAATGGTCGGGTCTATCCGATGGCCGAGCTGGCCCAGCGTACCGCAATCAGTGTATTCCGCTGCGTCGAGAACCGCATCAGCATCGTGCGCAGCGTAAACACCGGCATCAGCTGTCTGATAGAGCCGACAGGCCGCATCCGCAACGGCTTTCTTGCCGGCACTCTCCCTGCTGAAGCCATGGACAGACAAGGAGTCAGGGGGTGGTTTGTCGATCGAGTTCCCATTGACAGCCGCATTACATTTTTCAGCCGGCACGGTCGTTGGCTGGATGTTGTTTTTGGAGCGGGCTGGAGTATAATTCTGATCTGGTCGATATATGATGTATGCAGGAAGCATTTAAGGAAAGACAAATAAAGATGAAGACAGTCCTGTTATTTTCATTGCCGCTTGTTTTAGCATTTGCAGGATGCACAAATTCGGCACCGCCGGCACCGCAGCCGGCCGCCGGTCTGGAAACACCTGCAAAACTCCAATCTCTCAAAGCCCGTGCTCTGGTGATTCTCGAGGCGGCACTGAACAGCGACAATGCTTATCTTCGCAGCCATGCGATTGAGGTCGTTGCTGAAACCAGACAGAAACAGATGCTGCCGCTGGTAGTCAAACTGACAACAGATCGTTCGGTTGCGGTGCGTTTTGCTGCAGCAACCGGATTGGGTGATATGCAATGCTTCAGCTGCGAAAATGTACTCACACGCATGCTGAATGACCCGGATATGAATGTGCAGATAGGAGCAGCCTACGCGCTGGCCAAGATGAATCAGCTCAAATACCGAGAGCTGATACGGACCGCTGCCGTCAGCACTGACCCGACTGTCCGGGCCAACGCCGTCCTGCTTTTGGGCAAACTCGGCAATCGGGATGATCTTGCCCTGCTGTATGAAGTCCTCAACAACAATGAGTCGACCGACAAAGTAAGGATGCAGGCGGTTGAATCTATTGCCCGTCTGGGAGATGAGCGGATGTACCGCAGTAAACTATGGGCACTGCTGATCAGCAAGTTTGCCGATGACCGCGTTATGGGGATTCGCGGGATGGGGGCGCTGAATACTCCCGAATCGCGCGGGGCAATTGTTACAATGCTGCAGGACGATGTGCCGGAGGTTCGTCTGACTGCTGCCGAACAACTGGCACGGCTGGGCGACAAACGGGGAGAAACGCAGGTTTATGAATATTTCCAGACACAGCCGGACTTGAATAAGATGGATATGGCCAACGGAATGGCCGTGCGCGCCATCGGGTATTTGGCCAGCAGCCGGCTGAACAGTCTTCTGCCCCAAATCATAGAAACTCCCTCGCGCGACCTGCAGCTTATTGCTGCACAGGCCGTGCTGCTTCAGGCAAAATAGGGGCGAAAAACCGGCAAAAATAAGTATATAATAGAGATAAAAAACGCTTGACCTGTTAAAAGGCCTGTCGTAAAATCCGTACAATTCAGGCATTGTGTGTCGGGGGCGTGCGTTGTGCCGCTACCGAATGTATGGATGGGTATGTGATGTTATTATTTAAACCTTTGTGGTGAAAGGGATGTAACTTGAGTATTCTAACAAAAATTTTAGCCGTTTTGCTGTCCATTTTCTCCATTCTCCTGTGCGGCATGGTTGTAACGTTTGTCGGCAATTCTGCAAATTACAAGGGCTGGTACGAAGAACAAAAAAGCATGAATATCGTGCTGCAGGGCGAACTGGCCACCAAGAACGAACAATACGACACTTTAACAAAGAAGTGTTCCGAGCTGGAGCTTAAGCTGCAGCAGGATATCCAGAATCTGGAAGCGGAAAAAAATCAGCTGGCGGCTGACCTTCGAAAAGCCGAGCGGCTGGCTCAGCAGTATCAGGCGCAGGCCGACAGCTGGAAAGGCCTGCTGACAGGCTTTGAACAAAGCATTCGCAACCTGCAGGCCACGCTGAGCCAAACCCAACAGCAGCTGGATCAGGCCCGTGCACAAGGCATCAAAGACCAGAAGGAATTGAATCAGATTACAGCCTATTTGCACGAAAAAATCGTTCAGCTTCAGTCGATGGAGGCAGAACGGCGGCGTCTTTTGGAACAGAAACAGGAACTGGAAAACCAGATTTCCTCCGTGGGCATAGGCATTCGTGAGGCCATACCGGTTACTCCGCTGGCGAAAACAGCTGCAGTTCCGGCCACGCTGCCGGCGGCATCCGATATTAAAGGTCTGGTCACCGAGGTGCAAGAGAATCTGATCACCCTATCGGTTGGTTCGGCAGACGGGGTTAAGGAAAAGATGGTGTTTCATATTACCCGCGGCGATCGGTTTTTGTGTGATGTCATCATAACCGATGTCGATATCAATCAAAGTGCCGGCGTGCTGGATTTGGTCCAGCAGCGTCCGCAGGTCGGCGATACAGCAAGCACCCAGTTGTAAGACAGGAATACGATGGCGAAAAAAAATACAAGTCCAAGCAGTGATGTTTATACCGCGATACTTGCACTGGCATGCTTAGCAGCGTTGGCCGCCGTGGTGTTTATAACAATCAAATGCATCACCTATTACGGCTCTGACGCGGTGTTTAAGATCGCTTCGGCCCCGCGATAAGCATGAACGCCGGCAGGAAAATTCAGGCAGGTCCAAGCGGTTCTTGAAATGTTCAAAAGCGGAGCATAACGTGCCGGCAACCCAATTTGAAGGGATTCACAGTGATACTGGATACAATTCTCGGCTGGTTCAGCAAAGACATGGGGATTGATTTGGGCACGTGCAACACACTGGTGTGTGTTCGCAATGAAGGGATTGTCCTGAATGAACCCTCCGTCGTTGCAGTGCGGCGGGGAACCAATCAGGTTCTCAACAACGGCGAAGCAGTGGGTCTTGTAGCCAAAGAAATGCTGGGAAAAACGCCGGGTTCCATCACTGCCATTCGCCCCCTCAAAGACGGCGTCATCAGCGATTTCGAAATCACCGAGGCAATGCTGAGCTATTTTATCCGGAAAGTGCACGGCCGCGGCGGCTTGTTTCGTCCGCGCGTGGTGATTGCGGTTCCCAGCGGCATTACGGCTGTCGAGCGGCGCGCGGTTATAGACAGCGCCGAGCGTGCCGGCGCCCGCAAGGTGTTTTTGGTGGATGAACCTATGGCGGCCGGCATCGGGGCGGGCTTGCCTGTAACCGAACCAACCGCATCGATGATTGTTGATATCGGCGGCGGAACCACTGAAGTGGCAATTATCAGTTTGTCCGATATCAGCACCTGTGAATCCATCCGCATCGGCGGCGATAACTTTGACGAAGCCCTGATAAACCATCTCAAGCGAACCTATAACCTGCTGATTGGAGAACCCCGCGCTGAAATGGTCAAGATTCAAATCGGTTCGGCGGCCCCTCTGGAGCAGGAAATGACGATGGAGATAGCCGGCCGCGATACGATATCGGGTCTGCCCCGCAAGATTGTCATTACCAGTGAGGAAATACGCGAGGCATTCAAAGAACCTATTGCCGGGATTATTGAAACAGTGATGCGCACATTGGAGCGTGCCGAACCCGAGCTGGCTGCCGACCTGATTGATAACGGCGTTACGATCTGCGGGGGCGGTTCACTGCTCCGCGGAATGGATAAGGTGCTTTCCAATGCCACCGGACTCAAGGTGGTACACGCCGAAGACCCGCTGACTTGTGTTGCCCGCGGCACCAGCGTCTATCTGGAAAATCTGGAAATCTGGAAAGACACGCTGGATCAAGGATGGAGCTGAGTCCGCAAAAAACTGCGGCCGGTTTATCTCGATCGAGATATGGTGAGGGGCAATAGCCCAAGAGAATCCCTGTTATGGCCGGCAAACATATTCACTTTTCAAACACAAGCTTATTCTTCTCTTTCCTGACAGCAGGTTTGATTCTTCTGCTGCTGCCGCATCAAACGACGTCTAAAATCAGTCTTCTTTTTTATTCTGCCTTTGAAAAAGTGCTTCGGCTGGGTCGGGATGTGCAGCTGGAGGCATTGCGTCTGCATCCGGGACAGGAGGAAAATGTCAGCCGGTACGAATACGAGAAACTCTGGAAAAATTACAAGAACCTTCATGCCCAGCTGATGCAGCTTCATCGGGACTACGAAGCTCTTGCGTATCTCCGTACCGCCCTGCCGCTGCCGGGCAGCGGTCTGGTGCTGGCGGCAGTTACCGGAGCGGCCAGTCCATACAGCCACGAAATTATTATCAACAAAGGCAGTACAGCAATGATTCGACCGGGGCAGTATGTTTTATCGGAACAGACCCACTGCGTCGTCGGGATTGTGGAGGAAACATCGGAACATGCCGCCCGGGTACGGCTTTTGACAGATGCCAACCAGAGCATTGAAGTCCGCATCAGGCGGGAAGGCACCGATAAAGATATCGGGGCTATCCTCTTCGGCAGCTCCAAAGGGCTTTGCAGGATTTCCATGATTGACCGCCAGCAGGATGTTCGCGAAGGAGACACGGTTTATGCAGCCAGCCGGCCGGGCAAGCTGGAAGTCCCGATGGTTATCGGAGAGGTTATTTCTGTTCAGCCGGATGAACTGCATCCGCTGCTGTGGGATATCACGGTCATGCCGGCGGAAGACATGACCCGGCTGGATTCCGTTGCCGTTATTGTCGCTGATGAGATGCTCTTACTGCGCAAGGAGTAATTGGCTGCATGCGCTGGCCGACTTTTTTTGTCATCGTGTTTGCGTGCACCCTGCTGGAGGCAGGCAATCTGCTGACTGTCTTCTCTACCGGAGGATGGTACATTCGTCCCAGTCTCCTTATTACCGTACTGGTTTATTATGCCCTCAGCACCCGCACCCGGCAGGCCATCGTCTGCTCCTTTCTGATTGGCTTTGCGGCCGATTTGGCGGCTGGTTTGATTGGCCCGCATACAGTCTGCTGCGGAGGGCTGGGACTCCTGCTCAATCAAGTCCGCCAGCTGCTGACTGTTCGGCAGGCACTTTATCGAGCCGGAATCATTTTTGCTGTTTATCTGACAGCCGAAACTTTCACCCTCTGGCTGGGAATGCTTAAAGTGCGTCAAACAATTCCCTACTCGACTGTGCTGCTGACGGGACTTTATTCGGCGGTCATAAGCCCGCTGCTTTGGTCCTTCTTATCCATCCTAAACAGAGGAGCAGGCACAAGGGAAAGCCTGTCCGGTCTGAATGAATAACGATGTATCACTTTCGCCTTAAAATCTTTATTCTGCTCTGTCTGGCCGGTCTGACAATCGCTGTCAGCCGGCTTATGATTCTGCAAATCTGTCATGTCCAGCAAGCCCGTGAGGAAGTCGAAAAACTGCGCATCCTTGTTCCGCAGCAGCGTCCTACGATTCGCGGACGGATTTTGGACCGCAGCGGCAATCCGGTCGCTTTGGATAAGCCCGCTTTTTTTCTTCACATCAATTATGAGCTGACCCGCCTGATGGATGCCCGCTGGAGGGAAGGACGCATCCTTCGGGCCGTTACAAACAGCAAATCCCGGCAGGAGATCGAACGCGAGTTTTATGAGGAAAAATGGAAAGAGCCGCTGGAAACCCTGAATAGAACGATTGAGCTGGCTTTGCAGCTGGCGGATGCATCTCGGGAGGAAATCACAGCCAATATTCAGCAGATTAACGACTTTATCTGGGAACGGGCACGCTATATTTTCTGGCTGCGGCGCAATCAAGGACGCTCGCGGGCCGATTATCTTGCCCAGCGGGAGCTGATAAGGCCTGAAGATATTGTCGAGATTGATTTATGGGAAATGCATCAGTCGTATCCTCTAATTGAGCTGAAAACACAGAATGACCTGCTGCGTGCCCAAGTGGAGCTGCTGGGCATTCAAGAACTGGAGATTAAAACAGAAGCCAAACGTTATTATCCCTATGGGGCAGCCGCCTGCCAGATTATCGGCTGGGTCGCCCCGTGGCAGGAGCACGAAATCGAGCAGTTTGAGCATGATAAATACATGAGCTATCAGGAGGGGGAAGTTATCGGCAAAAGCGGGATAGAAAAAATCTATGAATCCGTTCTGCGCGGCCGGCGCGGCGAGGTCACTTATGACCGGGACGGCAATCTTCTGGAACGGATTGAACCGCAGTACGGCCGGGACGTGCAGCTGACGATTGATATGGATTTGCAGCAGAAAATCGAAAAACTTTTGGCCGACAAGAGGATGCCTCACGAAGGCAAACCCAGCGCTGCTGTGGTTTTGGAAGCAGCCAATAATGATATTCTGGCCATTGCATCCATTCCGGTATTTGATTTGAATACCATTCGCCAAAGCGACAATTACAATCGCATCTTTAATCCGCGGGATCCGAACAAGCTTTGGGAAAATAAAGCATTGGAACGGAATTATCCCCCCGGTTCAACCGCCAAGCCCCTTGTGCTGATAGCCGGTTTGGAAGAGCATAAAATCTCCCCGACGGAGCCGATTTCCTGTTCCGGATGGCATCTGCCGCCTGAGGGGTGGCCGCGCTGTCTGCTGCAGCGCAATTACGGCATCGGTCACGATGACCACTTTGCCGGTGAGGGAGGCAATATCGCACGAAATGCTATCCGGGGAAGCTGCAATGTTTATTTTTCTCAGTTAGCCAATCGGCTTAAAGGGCAGGCGCTTCAATCTTGGCTTTTTCAGTTCGGCTTGGGCCAAGATGTTCTGCTGACGCCGCTGCCGTCTGAGGCCGCAGGAAACAATACCGAGGATATCCTTCTTAACCAATCGCGCGGATGCCTGATCTATGATGTCTATCAGCCGAAAGTTCAAAACGCTTCAGAGCTTAAACCTATTCCGGACTGGGAAAAAAAATGGTGGGGAATGGGGCAAGGCAGCTTGCGGGTTACAGTGCTGCAGACAGCTAACGCCCTTTCTGCCATTGCCCGCGGGGGGATTTATAAAGCGCCCCGTCTGGTCTTCGACGACCGCGACCCGCACAACGAGCGGTACCAAAGAAGAATACCTGTTTCGCCGTCAACACTCTCTGTTGTGCGGGATGGAATGAAGGCCGTTGTTTATGAAAGTCATGGAACAGCCCGCGAGGAATTCAGAAACAGCGAACTCTTCAGTCGCGGCATAACCATCTACGGCAAGACCGGTTCGACCGAAAGACCTTATCATGCGTGGTTTGAATGCTTTGCCGAAGATAAAACCGGCAGGACCATCGTGGTGGCTGTTCTTGTAGAAGGCGGCCAGCGAGGTGCCGGGGAAGCGGCTCCGCTGGGCCATCGGATACTGTATTACTGCAACGAGGCGGGATATATAGGTGAAAAACCTACTGCTGCACCACCTGCCGGACCGGAAGCTGCTGAGAATTGATGATGCCCAGATAAGTTAGGGTGTTTTCGAGAATTTCCTTTACAACCGGTGCGGCTACACGTCCCCCGCTGTACCCTTTGCCCAAAGCGCGATTGGGTTTGCGTATAGACACCAGAACCACGACAGCCGGTTTGTCGGCCGGCGCCCCGCCGACAAAGGATGCTACATAATTGCGGGTATCATAGCCGCCCCCAGACAAAGCAATATTGGCCGTGCCGGTCTTGCCCCAGACTTGTATCTGTTCCATTTTTGCCTGATCGCCGGTTCCTTCGTTGACAACACCGACCAAGGCATTGCGTACAATCCATTGTGCCACCTCGGATTTAAGAATATAGCCCGTTCTCACAGGCGGCTGCTTATTTTCGATAACTGTCCCCTGATTATCAACAACTGCACGGACTATATGCGGTTTAATCATATAGCCGCCATTGGCCAAAATGCTGTAAGCCCGGCATATCTGGACACCGGTTACCGATATCTCATGGCCGAAGGGAATACGGGTTACGCTCCAGCCGCTCCATTGCGACAATGGACGAAGCAGACCCGGTTCTTCACCCGGCAGGTCAATACCTGTTTGCTCAGAAAATCCAAATAATTTTAAGCCCTTATACAGCTCTTTCTGACCCATTTTCAGACCGATTTTGGCCATACCGATATTGCTTGAATGAATCAGGATTTCACGGACTGAGAAAATGCCATATTGATGATTGCCAAACTCCCCAATTCGATAACGCGGCCAGTAGCCGTTTTCACAATCGAATTTTTCATTAAATCCTACAGACCCCGCATCAAGGGCAATAGCTGCAACAATGGGTTTGAAAATACTTCCGGGTTCATAGGAATCTGTTAAAATGCGGTTGCGCATTCGGTCTTGGGGAGTAGTTGAAAAAGCCGCCGGGTCATAATCGGGCAGAGATACCATCGCCAGAACGGCTCCCGTCCACGGATCCATTACCATCGCCACAGCCGATTCGGCTTGGTATTCTGTCATTTTTTTCAGCAGGGCTTCGCGGGTGAAATGCTGAATGACCGAATCGATTGTCAATACCAGATTCAGGCCATCCCGGGCTTCAATAGCTTCCTGCATTTGAGTGCCGATGGGACGACGCTGGGCATCAACGATAAAAACCTGCTGTCCCGGCTGACCGGCAAGGATATTTTCATACTGCAATTCAAGACCTGATAAGCCTGTATTTTCAGCACCTACAAATCCGAGCAGATGACTGGTTAACGACCCCGCCGGATACTGGCGAATCCAGTCGGCTTCAACACCGATGCCGGCAAGTCGACAGTGACTCAGCAAATCCCGCTGGCCGGGAGTGAGCTGGGCTTTGAGCTTGACATAGCCGGGATTTCGGCTTTCTTCAATAATCCGGCAAATCTCATAGCCGGGCATATTCAGGATATCCCGAAGAGCCGAGGCGGCCACTTGTATCTGGTCTGGATATTCACGCAGGCGGCGCGGTTCGGCAAATGCGTTCCATGTCTTAACGCTGGCGGCCAGTACTCGACCGCGAGAATCAAGAATAAGCCCCCGGCGCGGCTTATCTGGAACAACGGCGTTCTGCTGCCTGCGGCTGACTTTATCAAACGTCTCTTTTTGATAGTACTGCAAATCAAACAGACGCCATATCAGTCCTCCAAAGGCCGGCAAAATCAGCACTAAAAACAGCCCGAGCAGCCAGCGTTCGCGTCGAGAGTACGTCATTGCATACCGCCTTTCTTAGCCGAATCATCTGGAGGAGGCAAGGGAGGCAATCCAGCCGGATTGACCAGATATTCAAAACGAAGCTGCTTCTGCCAGAGCTGCTGGCGAAGGTTTTTCTGCTCTACCTCCGCACTGCGATATTGATTGAACATCCGGCTGGCGGAAGTCCGCAAAAAAATGGTAAAAACCAAACATGCCGTTATGGAAAAGACAACAAAAATGACTCGCAATCGCGACATCCGGCTGGGCTCATCGAGCGGGGATTTTTAAGGTCATGCCTGCGGCCACATCGTCCGCATTCTTGATGCGGTCTTTGTTGAGCTGAATAATTTCATTGTAGCGCTTGCCGTCGCCCAAGGTCTTCTCGGAAATAGACCACAAACTGTCACCTTGCCGCACCACATATTCAGATACCTTCTTGGTATCCTCTTTGCCTGCTCGTTCCAAAAGCGAAGAAAACTTACTCAGAAGCGTCTCAGAAGGCTGAGAAACCGAAGGTTGCGGTGCTCCCAGCAGTTCGTCCAGCGGAGGAATAACCAGTTTATCTCCTGCCTGAATATGATCGGGGGATTTCAAGGTCTTTGCATTTGTCTCATATAGTTTCTGAATAACCAGTCGGCGATTGCCGTCCTCTTTGCCGTAATATTTCTGCGCAATAGAAGACAGATGCTCGCCTGATTGCACAATATGGGTTTTAAACTTTTGCGAAACCGGCTGTACGGAGCGGGAAGCCGGCTGCACTGCTTGGATACCTGATTCCTGTTTCGGAGCAGGGACCGGCGTAACTGCTGCCGCAACTTCGGTTTGGACTTTCATTTGCGGCTGAGATACCGTTTCTAAAGATTGCTGCGGTATGGGCTGGGCAGAGGAATCAATAACTAAAACTTCATTGGAGGGCTCTGTCTGGCGCAGCTCAATTTGAGGACGGAGGCGATGAATCGCTTCGGTCAAGCTGTTATCAATAATCAGTTCTGAACTCCCAGAGGCGGTAATAGCCGCATCAAGGGGCTTTGAGTCGTTCTGACGCACAAAATTGGGCAGTCCATTGACCAGAAATGCAATAATAACAATAAAAAACAGCCCCAACAGCAATCCTATTTTCGCATCAGCAGTCATTTTGAAAACTCCTTTTCTCATCTCACAAACATCTGGCAATCCGCAACTTTGCACTTCTGGCTCTCGGATTTTGAGCAACTTCCTGTGCATCCGCTACGATTGGTTTTTTGGTTATGATCTCATACCGTCCGTCCGCATGATTTTTTCGAAAATTGTTTTTAACCCGTCCGTCCTCCAGACTGTGAAAACTGATAACTGCAATCCATCCGCCCGGCTTGAGCAAAGCGGGTGCAGTCTCCAGCAGCCGATCCAGATTTTCTAACTCTCTGTTGACAGCGATCCGCAGAGCCTGAAATGTCCGTGTAGCCGGATGAATCCGCCCCGCATGGGGCCTTTGCTTCAGTGCCCGGCATACCAGCTCTGCCAATTCCGTGGTTGTTGTTAATTTTCGAACCGAACGCTGCTGGACGATGAATCGAGCTATCCTCCGTGATGCTCGATCCTGTCCATACCTATAAATCACGTCTGCCAGCTCCGTCTGGCTCAGCTGATTTACTAAATCCGCTGCCGTTGTCGTCAGCCGGTCATCCAGCCGCATATCCAGCGGCATCGGCTTTTGAAAGCTTAAACCCCGCTGGACATCGTCCATCTGGGCCGAACAAAAACCGAGATCCGCCAAAATAAAATCCGCCTTGTCAATACCCTGCTGCCGGAGAACAGTGCTGATATCTGCAAAGTTCTCCCGCAGCAGAAGCACCCGACAGGCCAGCGGGGACAGGGATGAACGGGCTCGACGGATACACTCTGCATCAACATCAAGCCCGACCAGCAATCCCTCCGGGCCTAAGCGGCGGCCGAACTGCCGGCTGTGACCTCCATGTCCAACCGTGGCATCGACCATAATCCCATCCGTGGGAAACTGAACGATATCCAGAAGCGGTTTCAGCAGCACCGGAATATGTTCCGCCGGCAGCGGCTCATCTATCCCTTTGTCCTGATGAACCGACATCGGACACTCCGGATTGTCAAAGAAACCATTAATTTACAACCGCCGTCAGATGGGAAGCCATCATTGCCTCCACATCCGGCGAAAACGCGATCGAGTCAAAAATCGGGTCGGCACTTTTTAACTGCTGGAGGCGTTCGGCCAGCAGTGCCGCACAAGACAGCACCTGCTCATCCACCGGACGCCGCCCGGTCAGTCCCTGTTGAAGCACTTCTACTGGATTGTTTGTTTGTGTCTTCATAAGGAGTTCTCCCTAACGTTCCAAATCCTGGCCCTGCCTTTGCAGCTGGGCTTGGCGTGCCTGAGCCACCTGTGTATGAAATTGGCTGAGATTATCTTCCAGATAATGCTCCCAGTCTTCCGTATTCCATATCTCAATATGGTCACGGACCCCTACCAGAGTCAATGCCGTACCCAGATTGGCTCGTTTTCTTAACTTTTCATTGATTAACAATCGTCCCTGCCGATCCAACTCGACCTTGCTGGCCAATGCAAAGCTGAGCCGCTCGAAAGCAACTGCTTCGTCCGGGGCGCCTGTCCGTGGCGCACCGGCAAGGGCGATCTGCTCGAAATATTCATCCGGGTATAAACACAAAATGCCGTTGGAACCCATGGTAAGATAAAAATTGCAGCCGTATTTCCGGATATCGATTTGACTTCGGAGTTTGTTTGAGATAAATAGCCGATTCTTCTCATCGATTGTATGTTCGTATTCGCCGGTCAACAGCAGCATCGTACTTGTCCCACAGCTAATATTGTTTGTGGGAATTATTACCACTTATTCCCACAATGTCAACAAGTAAACATCGGTTTTTTTCAAAAATATGTTAAAAAAATCTTCCGAGATAAATATCCAAAATCTCGTCTAAAACAAGAAAATTACCATATATAGTGCCCAAAAATAGACAATGGCCACTACATATAGTTTGTATGAATTTTCTAACAGGTGCCGGCAAGAAAGCGGGGAAAATTTTGTAAAAATTTCAGATTTTGAAGGTTATCTGTTAATAAACTTTCCCACTTTATATACCTTCTGGTGAAAAAATGGTGAAATATCCCATTGCGACGCCATTAAAAACTATATCGGACAGCCGCATAAATATTAGAGTTGTTCTCAAATTGGGAAAAAAATGTGTGCGGATGGTCTCCAAAAAAGATATTGGCTCCAGTTTCCACCGATAAGGTATCAGTAGCTTTGTAATGGATATTCGGCCGCAGATAGACATCGCTGTCGCTGGGAGAGTAATAGGTAAACATCGAAAGCGACAGATTCTGATTCATCAGAAGTTTGGTCAGCCGAGCTGTTAAAACATGGCGGTCCCGGTCTCGTTTCGGACCGCCGGAAAGATGGCGAAGATAGGCATTGTAATCGAGCATCTGTTCAAGATAATACTGGAGTCCGCCTGTGACATCTTTGGCGATTTCCTGTGTATAGCCAACCAGATACCGTAATTCGGAGTTGCTGATAAGCGGATTTTTTCCATTTTGGTCATCAGCGGACTCATAATAGGCGATTTCGGCATTGCCGATGCCTTTGGCGACCTGTCCGCGGACACTGGCGCCATAGACATTCAGGTCAGGAAAGGTTGCCGATCCCGTTGGGGTCATTCCGGCAGGGCTTTTCCAAAAACCCCAATAGCCGTAGAGGGCGTATTCATAGTTGTTGATATTTTTATAAATACGCAGTGCAATTTCATCATCCCGAAAGCAACGGTCCGGCTTGTCAGTATAAACATAGGCGTCCCGTCCCGCACGCCGGCTTAAAGAATTGTTCCAATAAGAAAGATATTGGCCAGTAATATACCGGTCGGAATCAAACTTCGGCGTATAAACGACATCAATATTGGCCGCATCTGTAAAAAAACTGAATTTGGCGGCATCAGACGGCGCTTTGAGGTACTCGGTGTCACGTCCGATAAAAAATGACTGCCAATCCTTAGGAAACAGGTCATTCAGGAATAATAAATCCCCTGTCCCCCAAGTCAGAACCTGCCGCCCAAGCTTGAAATCCATCCAGTCGGCTGGCCGGGTAAAAAACCAAAGTTCGCGTGTTTCATAGTCGCCCTGTTCGGCTACAAGATCTCCCCAGATATCTCCCTTGTATTTGAAATCCCCCCAATCGTTATAACTGGACAAATCCAGTTGGGTACGGGCTTCCATTACGGACATATCCTTTTGGTAAGGATCCTTGCGAATGCGGTAGCCGCCTCGCAGTTCGGTAAATCCGTGAACATCCACCGAGCTGAACAACTGCTGCCATGGCGATGCGCCGTCATTTTCTTCAGCAACAGCCCCTGCTCCAATACTAAAAAAAATTACGGTCATCCAAATCCATTTTACTTTCATAATCGGCTCCTATCAGCGCATTGCCTCTCTTGGAGGTCTGCGCAGATAACGTTCAGTAAAGATATCATCCGACAATCCGATATTATACTGAATATCCGAGAATGTCATTTCTGTCCGGCTGCCCGTTTTAAGGTCTTTGACTACTGACTGGGTTACCGTCGGATAGGTTACTTCTTGATCTGCTTCTTTGGCCTGAATCTGTTCGACCTTTATTGATTCGATTGTGCGGTAAAGAACGTTGTCTTTATCGTAAAACTCCATTTTCATCGGCATATAGGTTTTTTTATCGATGAAGACTGTATAGGATGAAAACTCTACTGTTTCAGGTTTGATAGGGACATTTTTTACAACATAGTACTGGTCGGTGGTTTGAACAAGCAGGTGAGTATCCTCAGCCAAATTGCGTCCTGAGACATCTTCGTAAAGGAAATCAGAACCGACAAAGCTGGTCCGCTTGTCGCCTGCAGCAATCCGTTTAACCAAATCGAGGTTCGGCAGATAGAGCCAGCGGTCATCCTCCTGATCTACCGACGCATGCTTGTGCACCATAAACACCATTTTGCGGACATCAGCAGGCGATTGAAAATAGACAAAATACTTCTGGTCCCCGTCCGTTTGTCCGGTATTTTTGCGAAGAATAACAAACTCGCGGCTGCGCGTTCGTTCCTGCTTGTCAATAATGTTCATTACAACGCGGCTTTTTCCGTCAAATCCCTGATAATAGGCCGTATGATTGGCTTTTTTAACGATTTCTTCAACTGTTGGAGCGGCTGACTCTTGGGCAAATGTTCTTAATCCAAGAACTGCTGTCATAACCAATAGAAAAATTAGTTTTTTCATTTTCAAATACCTCGCTTTCTGCTGTTAACTGCTGGGTAAACCAAGTTTTTTCAGAAGGACTATCATCGGGCACCAGTTGGTAAATGCTGACTGGAGCAGATTGGCCCCCACAAATCCGGTAAACCACAGCCAATGAATGCTGTGGAAGGAAGCCAAAAGAACGCTAGTCAATACAAATCCGCCGGCTATTGCCCTCAGTGCTTTTTCGACTGTCATTTGACACCTCCATCTTCCCGTGAAATTTGATTGTCTCTATTTGTCTGGCACGCCTTCCGGCGAGACATCAGTCCGCAAACCAAAACTAAGACTGGAATGAGAGCAATACTCATCCCTGTGAGTTTTGTAAAACCTACCTGCCAGTACTGATGCAAATTAAGTGCAACCAGCGCTGCTACCGAGACGGCGATGATGATGCAAAAACTGCAGTTGCAGCCAACAGATTCTATTTTTCTGCCGGCTTTGAAAAAGTATTTCTCTGCCACAGTAAGCACCGCCGGCAAGGCCGCCAGCGTAATAAAACCGGAAACAGCCATAATCGCACACAGAAAGATGCCGACGGTCTTATACGGCACCAGCGGAGCAGCCAGCAGCGGCAGAAAACCGATGGCAATCACAAGGATATTGCGGCTGATAGCACGGGCCGGTTCGCCAAACATTTGAGGGGCTGCTTTTGCCCACGATCCGGCCGCTTGATGGGTTTCCCGACTCCGCTGGAGAAAATGAATTGCAAAATCGACTGCCATACCAAGTGTCAAGGCGCTTAAGACCGCTACCGGCATATCATAATCTTTGCCGATAAAGCCGATCGTTCCATAAATTGCCGCGATGGTAATCGTCAGCGGCACCATGCATAAAAGTCCCCACAGGGGGGAGCGGAACAGCACAGCCATCATGATAAATACCACCAGAAAAGAGCCCAAAAATGACTGCAGCATGCCAAAGACCATTTTCTCCTGCCATACTGTATTGATATATGTCAGGCCGGCCCAGTGATAGGTCAGCTCCACCGGCGGCTTGTGCGCAGCAAAGTAGTCCTCGACCGCACGGACAACCTGTTCCATATCTTTGTTGTCGCCGCTGGTAAGCTGCATCCAGATATTGGCGTGGAGGTAGTCCGGGGTGAGAAAATGCCATAAATCCTTCGGGCGATGGCTCTGCTGAAACTGCACATAACATTCGGCCACACCCTGAAGCTGTTCGGGAATACGGTAATTCTCAGGCCTGCCGTCCACCAGTTCCTGATTGATTTTGCGTACGATATCGGCGACGGAATTGCTTTTGCCCACCAAACCAGTCTGTTCCAGATGCGATTGGAGAGCCGCCATATAATTCAGGACATCGGGGCGTTTGAAGACCTTCAGCCGTTCACCCTCTATGCCAAAATATACACGCAGTTCGTCCCACGTATAATATTCCTCATCGGGAGCATTCTTAGCCTGCGTATCAATCCATCGGACAACGGCATCCAAAAATCCCTTATAGGAATCGCTGGCTGCAAAGAGGGAATCCAGCTGGATTTGGATTTTTTCTGCCAGAATAGGGGCATTCGCATAATCCTGCTGAATCTGGGCTGCAAAAGCTGCCAAACCCTTACGGATATATTCCAAGTCTTCTGTGGTTGCTTTTTGGGGGGGCTGGCCATCCAGAATCAGATAGGCCATATAAGTCCCGCCAAAATGCCTGTTCAATGCAATGTCGGCAATGCGGATGGGGTGGCGTTTAGAAAACCATTTGACCGGATTATCATTGATTTGAATTTTAGCAATGCCCCAGCCAGCCAAACCCGTCAATACTGCCAGTGCGGCTAAAATCGGCTTTGCATAACGGCAGGTTAAGCCGCCTGCGCTATGAAGCAGACGCGTCATGATGCCGGGTTTATCTTCATCAGACACAGCACGTCCGAAAGTTGCCAGAAACTTTTCCGGAATCAGCATCACATAGGCCGGTATAAATGTCACGGTGAAAATCCAAGCAATCATTATTCCAACAGCCACAAACACACCAAAGACCTGCACCGGCGGTATTGGTGTCAGCGCCAGCGATAAAAAGCCGGCTGCTGAGGTTAAGGAAGTGTAGAGCATAGGAGCAAACAAAACCTGCATAACATCCAAGACGGCCTGTCTGCGTCCTTTTTGCTTGGTATAAACTTCGAAAAATTCTGACAATATATGAACCGAATCCACCACAGCAATGGGCATTAGGAAAATCGGTATCATCGAGCTCATAATATGCACCGGATAACGGAACCCAATCAGCAGCCCCATGGTTGAGATGACTGACACCATCGCGATAATCATCGGAGCTATCACCAGGATGAGCTTGCGGAAGAAAATGAGCATCAGGATAAAAATAGTCAGCATCGCCAGCGGAGCCGAAACGGCCATCTGAATAAACATTTCTACGCCGAAGGTATCTTCTGCTACGGGCAGACCGGTAATATAAAAGTTCTCTTCACCGCCCATTTGAGCGATTTTTTTGTTCAGCTCCGAATACACCCGATAGCTGAAATGCTTATCTGTCAGGGGGATATAGAGACACAGGGCCTTTCCATCTTCGGAAACCATCGTTCCATTCAGCAGAGGATTGGACAGGGCTTTATCGCGGATTTCCAGCGCCTCGGCCTGCGTCTGCGGGGGCTGCGGCATCAGCCATTCAAATGTAATCACTCCCGGGCCGCCCTGCCCGATATGGTCAATCAGCGAAGGGGCAATCATATCCACTTCAATCACGCCGGCTAGACGCTGCGGATCCTTTTTGTCCAGATGGTTGAGAGTTTTGGCAAATTCCGTCAATTCATAAATGCGCTGGAGCGTTGCGGGATTAAATACTCCATATTCATTGCGTTCATTAATAATCCCAAGAACAACGATATCACTGAGGTCAAACTGCTTTTTGGTTTGATTGTGGAAAACCCGAACCGCTTCATCAGGCGAAAGCATGTTTTCCGGGTCAGTATCTACTTGAATCAGAGGTATAAATGCCCCGCAGCACAATGTAAATACAATCATTGCAGCCGTAACAAGTTTGTAATGGGCCACCGACCATTGGACAACAGATTCGCTGAAAACCTTCATTTTGGAGACTCCGCAAAATAATAACTTGCCATTAGATATTCTCTTACCCAATAAATCAATACATTTTATTCTTCCTTCTATGCCGATTGCTCTGGCGCTGGGCATTGGCTGTAAACACAATCCAGCAGTTTGATAACATTAAGATTTTTGATGCTGTAGAAGACCTTTGTGCCCTCCCGACGGCATTGAAGAACTTGCTTGTCTTTCATTAACCCCAATTGCTGGCTGATAACAGACTGCGGCATATCCAGTTTTTGCGACAGAAGTCCAACACACATCGGTCCGTCTCTTAACTGTTCAATTATCTGCAGGCGGACTGGATGGCCAACTGCCTTTAAGATCTCGGAAATATACTGAGCCGCTTCGTATGTCATATTTGTCGCCTTACATTATAATATCTATATATTTATATATTACAAATAATGCATATTTTGTTCGCTATTTTCAACAAAAAATTTATATTTTTCACAACTTTTCGTCTTTATGGTAACATTCCTTAAATTAGTGCGTTATTTTTCTAAAGTATGAATATCCAAATTAAGGGATTTACGGTGAGCAAGAAGGTATTTATTGTTTTGTGTATTGTGGTTGTTTTGCTTCTTATATTATCAGCCGGAATAATAAAGAAGCGTAAAACAGATATACAATCTATTCAAGTTCGCTTAGAAACTGTTCAGCCGAGCGAATTTGTCGAAATTGTCAATGCCCCGGGAGAAATTCGACCAAAAACCAAAGTCGATATCAGCGCCAAAGTAAGCGCCCGCATCGAAGAATTGCCTTTTGAAGAAGGTGACACCGTAACTGCAGGAGACCCTGCTGCGAATCCGCCTGTTCCGGCGGATGTTTTAATTCGGCTTGACTCACGGGATTTGGAAAGTCAGCTTCGCAGCGCTGAAGCTGGACGAGATGCTCAACGAGCTCTTATTGAGGTAGAAAAAGCACGTCTTCTTTCGCAGCAAGCCAATTTAGAAGGGTTAAAAGCATCTCTGGATAGTGCCAAACTGGAGTATGAGCGGCAGAAAAAACTTCTGGAAACCAAAGACATCAGCCAATCCAGCTTCGAACAAACCGAAAGCTCGTTCCGCCAGATGCAGGCGCAATTTGATGCGGCCGTGCATTCGCTTGAAGCAGCGAAACTGAATCTTGTTGTAATGGAACACAATCTCAGCGCCGCTGAAGCCCGTGTTGAGGAAGTTCGGGAGGCCCTCAGTTATACGACTATTACGGCTCCGATTGATGGTGTAATCACCCAAATTAATGCTGGAGTAGGCGAAGTGGTTATGACCGGCACGATGAACAATCCGGGAACTGTGATTATGCAAGTTGCAGATCTGTCGACAATGATTCTGCTGGCGGAACTGGATGAAACCAACGTCGGCCAAGTTAAAATCGGCCAGCGAGCCAAAATTCATGTTCCCGCGTTTTGGGATGTTGAATTTCAAGGAGTTGTTCGCAACATTGCCTTGACGCATCGCATGTCCAGCATTGGTGCTAAATACTATAAAACTGAAATACTGATAGAAGGTGAAGTCGGTAAACTCTATTCCGGCCTTACAGCAGATGTGGATATTGAAACAAATCGTTATGAAAATGTTATCAAAGTACCCAGCCAGGCCGTTTTGGCACGGCGTGTTGATGAACTGCCGCTGGATATAATAGATAACAATCCTGTAGTTGATGCAAAAAAAACGGAAATTCCTGTGGTCTTTCGCTATATAAATAAGAAGGCGGTTGCCACACCCGTACACATTGGCCCCAGCGATCTGACGCATACTCTGATCCGGGAAGGCCTTCAGCCGGGAGATGCTATTATCATAGGACCTTATAAGATTCTCGAAACCCTCAAACACGATACGGCTGTCACAGAAGAAAAGAAAAAAGAAGCCGCAGATTCAGACATAACGGCGGCAAAAAATAAAAAATCTCTATGAGCAATACATTGGCTTCTTCCATTCTTATTCGCGTCAGAAATCTGACCCGCACTTACAAAGTGGGCGCCGACCGGGTCTATGCCCTCAGGGGCATCAATCTGGACATTAAAACCAATGAATTCGTTGCCATTATGGGACACAGCGGTTCGGGTAAAAGCACCCTGATGAACCTGCTGGGCTGTCTGGATCGTGCAGATTCGGGTACCTATGAACTCAACGGCATTGACACGACAAAAATGACCGCTTCGCAGCTGGCCCACATTCGCAATCAGCAAATTGGTTTTGTATTCCAATCATTCGAGCTGCTGCCCCGGATGAGCGCTCTGAAAAATGTGGAACTGCCGCTGATTTATTCCGATGTTTCCTTCCTGCGGCGCCGCAAATTGGCGATGCAGGCACTGGAACGTGTTGGCTTGGCTGAACGCGCTCATCATAAGCCCAACCAGCTCAGCGGGGGCGAAAAACAGCGGGTTGCTGTTGCACGCGCACTGGTGGGCAGTCCCAGTCTGCTGCTGGCCGACGAGCCGACCGGCAACCTCGACAGCAAAACCAGTGAAGGCATTATGCAGCTTTTTGAGAAGCTCCATCAGGAAGGACAGACGATTATTATGGTCACCCACGAAGCAGATATTGCCGCCCACGCCCGGCGGATTGTCGCGATGAAAGACGGGCAGATTTTCAGTGATCAGCAGGCATCAAAAGGAGCTGATGCATGAGGTTCTTGCTTCGAACACCTCTGGTCATATTGCGGCTGCTGATACAAAGCACGCTGCTGGCTATCAATCAGATTTGGGTTAACAAAACCCGCAGCATCCTGACCACATTGGGCATTATCATCGGCGTCGCATCGGTTTCAGCCGTCATTGCTGCAATGGATGGGATGAACAAGAAAATTATGGAGAATTTTGAGATATTCGGCACAAAAAAAATCTTTCTTTGGCCCCAGCGGCCCTCAACAGGCCCCAAAAAGAACACTCCTTGGTGGGATATCCGTTTCCGAACGCAGGAGTTCGAGGGGCTGCTGGAACACTGCCCTTCCGTCGAATATTTATCCTGCGTTTCCGATACCCAGAATATCAATGCTCGATACGCCGATCGAACAGTTGAATCTGTCCGTTTGACCGGTGTTGAGGCAAGCTGGTTCAAAATCGAAAATCGCAATATCGTGATGGGGAGACCGTTTTCGTTTTTGGACGAGACGCAGGGACGAAAAGTCTGTATTATAACCGCAGATCTGCGGGACAAATTGAATCTGGATAACAACTGCATAGGCCAAAGCATTCTGCTGGGATATACTCCCTATCTCATCATTGGACTGCTCGAAGACAAGCCGGCTATGATGTTCGGTAATATGCGTGAAAATCAATACGAGGTTTTTGTTCCTTTCCGAACAATAAATAAAACAGATTTTCAATGGTTCCGCGTTATAGCGAGCTGTAAGAATGCCGAGGTGGCAGAAGAAGCAAAGGCAGAAATTCAATTTTTTCTGCGCCGCAGCCGAAACATAAAGCCGGGTGAGCCGGATACTTTCGGCGTTTTTCTGATGGAAAGTGAAGTCCAGCAATTTAAAAAAGTGATGGGTATGATTACACTGGTGGCTTTTGGCATCGTGAGTATCTCGCTGCTGGTGGGAGGCGTGGGCATTATGAATATTATGCTGGTGTCGGTGTCTGAGCGGACGCGGGAAATCGGCCTGCGTAAAGCGGTCGGGGCTAAGCCATCTGCTATTTTGACACAGTTTCTTGTCGAGTCGGTTGTGCTGTGCATGATTGGCGGGGCTATCGGGGTTTTCTTGGGACACGGTTTTGCCAAGCTGATTTCCAAATCCGCTCCCCTGATGGAGCAGACGCAAATACCGGCGTGGGCGATTGTTCTGTCGTTTGGATTTGCAGGGGCGGTAGGAATTATTTTCGGGATGTTTCCTGCCATCAAAGCCGCTCGCCTGAATCCCATCGATGCACTGCGGCATGAATAATAAACAGGAAAAAACAATGGAAAAAAAATGGGTAAATATGCAGATCCTCTGTTGGGTGCTTTTGCTTGGAACCGGCTGCGGCGAGTATTCTGCCCCCTTTTCTCCGCGGCAGGCTGCCCCAGAGAAAGTGCAAATCATCGAACCTCTGGATCTGGAATCCTACCGTTCTGCCGAGCAGCCGGCTGTTCCCTCCGTACTGGAAGCACCCAAAGAGCCGCCGGCATCTTTGACGCTTGCTTTGGAGCAGTGTCGCTCTCAGGCCCTTGAAAACAATCTTGATATTAAAGTCCAATTGCTGGCCCCCCGCATCGCCGAAGAGGGCGTCAATGCGGAACGGGCGAAGTTTGAGGCCGCTTTCTTTTCCAATCTGTCTTACAGCAAAACAGACCAGCCGCCGGCTGCTGCCTTAGCTATCCAAGGTTCTCAAATTGATTCAGGCTACGTGGATCTGGGTGTTCGGATTCCGCTTCAAACCGGCGGCACCATTACATTCGACATGGCCGACAGCCGCACAAAGAGCAATTTCCAGTCAGCAACCTATAATCCTTCGTACAGCGAGGACTTTTCTCTCTCTATCAGCCAGCCGCTGCTTCGCAATGCCGGCATTCGCACCAATACTTATTCTATCCGCATTGCTGCATACGACAAAAGCATTATCGATGCCCGCACCAAACTGGAAGTCATTCGGGTTATTGCCGCCGTTGACCGTGTTTACTGGCGTCTGTATGCGGCATTCAAGCAGCTGGAGGTTCGCAAGCAGCAGTATGACCTGGCTCAAGCACAGCTGGAACGTGCCCGCCGCTTTGTGGAGGCCGGCCAGCATCCTCCGATTGAAATTGTGCGGGCTGAAGCCGGTTTGGCCCAGAGTCTGGAAGCTATTATTATTGCCGAAAACAACCTTCGTGACCGCCAGCGAGAACTGAAACTGGCTCTTCAGCAGAAAGATCTCCAGCCGGCCGGACCGACGGTGATTCTGCCTGCCACAGAACCGAATCCGGTTCATTATACCTTCTCAGCCCCGACGCTGGTATCCCAAGCAATTGAAAACCGTATGGAAATGCTCGAGCAGGAATTACAAATTGCCAAAAGCATCAGCACCATTGACTATCTCCGCAATCAGGCATTACCTCTGGTGACACTTGATTACACGTACAATATCAATGGGCTGGGACCGGCACGCAGTGCCGCCTGGGATATGCTGGGGCGCAATAATTTTGCTGACCATCGGCTGGGTTTCCAATTGATGGTTCCACTGGGCAATGAAGCGGCTGAAAGCCGGCTGCGGCAAGCCTTTTTCCAGCGGCAGCAGGCCTTGGCGACCAAAGAAAACCGGCAGGCAATGATAGAAGTCGAAGTTCTAAATGCTTTAGACCAATGCGAAGCCAACTGGCAGCGGATTCTGGCCAGCCGGCAAAGTGCTCTGCTTGAAGAACGGCTTTATCAGGCTGAAATTCGTCAATTTGAAATCGGCCTTCGAACCTCAACGGATGTACTGGCAGCCCAAGCCAATTTTGCCAACGCCCAGAGCGCCGAAATCAATGCACTGACAGAATATCAGATTTCGCTGGTTGACCTTGCCTATGCGACTGGTACTCTTCTGGGATCTGCTCAAGTCGAATGGGCACCGGCATCCTTAAAATAAGGAGTTTCATCAGCAGCAAATGTTCTATAATTCTATGGAATGGAAAAAGACAGATACGAGGACCATTTTGATTTTATGAAGCAGGCTCTGGAGCTGGCCCGCAAGGGATTGGGAGAGGTTGAACCCAATCCGGCCGTGGGGTGTGTTCTTGTCAGAAAGGGCACTGTAATCGGCCGGGGCTGGCATGAGCGTTTTGGCGGACCGCATGCAGAAATTAATGCGTTGGCTGACTGCCGAAAGCAGGGACATACTCCCGAGGGAGCGGTGATGTATGTTACACTTGAGCCCTGTACCCATGTCGGCAAAACGCCGCCCTGCTGTAAGGCGATAATCGAAGCGGGCATCCAGCGCGTGGTGATTGCATCGGAAGACCCTACCCCGCTGGCAGGCGGCGGCATTCGACAGCTCAGCGAAGCCGGCATTGAGGTCCACACCGGCTTGTGCCGCCAAGAAGCTGAAATGCTGAATGCCCCCTTTTATAAGCATGCCCGCACTGGTTTGCCATGGATTATATTAAAATGGGCACAAAGTATCGACGGCAAACTCGCATGGAAAAGCATGCATGGAAAACGATGGATTTCAGGGGAAAAGAGCCGGCAGAAAGTGCACCACCTTCGCAAAAAAGTACAGGGCATCCTGACAGGCGTTGACACAGTAATCGCCGATAATCCCGATTTAACAGTTCGCCTTCAGGACGTCAGAGTCGAACGACCGCCGCTGCGGATCGTGTTAGACAGCAGATTGCGAATACCGGCAGAATCCCACCTTTTAACGAAAACCGATGCGCCGACACTTGTTGTTACGACACAGGAAACTGCCCAGTCTGCGCAAAACCGCATCGCATCACTTAAAAAAGCCGGGATTGAGGTGCTTACGGTTCCACAGCAACATGGACGCTGCGATTTAAAGAATACCCTTAGCCAGCTTGGGCAGCGGGGCATCCAGCAACTGCTTGTTGAAGCAGGACCGCATCTGATAGGCCAATTTTTGGCTCACCAGCTGGCCGATGAAGTCTGCATTTTCATAGCTCCCCTCATTCTTGGCACCGACGGAACAGCAGAATTGGGACTTGTTCTGTCTCAGACAGCAGGATACCAGACACTGCAAGCCGTTCAAATCGAACAGTTTGACAGCGATATCTGCATTTCTGCAACACTGCAAACCCATCCTTTTTGATCATTGCTCTTCAAACAGAAAACCTATTCAGACTTGGAGCAAAGGATCTTTCGACTGCCGCATTTTGCGATGTTATGTAAATGCAAGAGCGGCAGATTTTGTCAGTGCGACATCACACTGGAGATGCGGAAGACAGGCAAGAGCAGGGCAATAGCAATCGTACCAATAATAAGTCCCATAAGAGTAATCATCAGCGGCTCAATCAGCGCTGTGGCTGTTCGAATGGAGTTCTGGAGTTTTTTAGCCAAAAAGACAGAAATCTTATCGCAGACTTGACCAATCTGACCGGACTTTTCACCTGCCCGAAGCATTTGGGTGATGGCCGGGGCAATCAGACCGCTGCAGGGTGACATCTGGATAGCATCTGAAAACTGATAGCCATCGCGGATTTTAGCATCTGTGTGGGTCCAGAGAATCTGAAAATAATAATTATCGGAGGATGTCTTCATGACTTCCAGCGCATCCAGCAAACTGACCCCGGTATTAACCATTGTAGCAAGAATCCGCATATTACGGGTCATAATGCTGTCGGTAATCATTGTGCCAAAAATAGGCGTGTGAACCTTAATCCAATCGATAATTTTTCTTCCGGATTCCGTCTGCCGCCAGACAGACCACGCCCAAAAGCCCAGAAAGCCCGCGGTTACAGCCGCTGCCAGAAAGGTGGAATTTGCCAGCAGGCCGCTGCAATTGACCAGCACTTGCGTCAGCTTGGGAAGTGCCGCCCCCCGTGCCTGATAAATGCGGGTAAACCGCGGCAGCACGAAAAACATCAGTGAGCCGGTTGCTGCGACAGCCATCAGCAGCATCACCATCGGATAAATCATCGCGCTTTTGACTTGTTTTCGAGTCTCTGCGTCTGCATTGAGGTAGCCCGACAGAATATCGAGCATCTCAGCCATTTTGCCGGAGGCCTCAGAGGTTCTGACCATGCTGATATACATCGTATCGAATATCCGGGGCCAATTCTGCAAAGCAGATGAAAAACTTTCGCCGTTGCGAAGCCGCTGAGCAATTTCGAGAACAACTTGCTGAAAAGTTCCCGGATTCATCTGCTCAGCAATCGCCTCAATGGCATCACTAAGCACAACCCCGCTGTCGAGCATCACCGACAGCTGCGTGGTAAACATCATCAGTTCGGACGGTTTGGCTCGGACATGCGAGGCCGGTGCAGGCAGATTAGACAGTCTGCCGGTGAAAAATGTCCCGCCCGCTGCGGATGTCTCTGCCGCAGGATGTTGTTTGCTTTTCATTCGTGCTTTTTCGACTGCCTGTACTGTCATAAGAACCGTTTTTTAATCCATCACATTGGCTACACGCAGGATTTCATCAATTGTTGTTATGCCAGCTTTGACTTTTTCGATTCCGTCTATATGCAGCGGCACCATCCCGTTCTCAATAGCCGCCGCACGCAGGGCTTTCAGCGGAACATTTTGAGTAATCATATCGAGTATCCGGTCATCCGGCACAAACAGCTCATGGATTGCAATCCTGCCGATAAAGCCGGTATTGCGGCATTTCTTGCAGCCCAGCCCGCGATAAAAAACAATATCTTGGCCTGTCCATTCTTTGACTGTCCGGCGGATGCTGTGGGCCGGCTCGTATTCTTCTTTGCAGTTGGGGCAGATTTTCCGCACGAGCCGCTGTGCCAATACCGCTACCAGCGATGCGCTGACCAGATACGGCGCCACACCCAAATCAATCAGGCGGGTGATAGCACCGGGGGCATCGTTGGTATGCAGGGTAGACAGCACCAGATGGCCCGTTAAGGCTGCCTGAACGGCGATATTGGCTGTATCCTGATCGCGGATTTCACCAACCATAATGACATCCGGGTCCTGCCGCAGCAAACTCCGCAGCGCACTGGAAAAAGTGAACCCGGCCATCTCATGTACTTCAAATTGATTGATGCCGTGTATATTGCATTCCACCGGATCTTCGACTGTGCAGATATTGACCTGTTCGCTGTTCAGCTCTGAAAGAGCCGCATACAAGGTCGTATTTTTTCCGGAGCCGGTAGGACCTGTTACCAGAACGATGCCGTTGGGGCGGCTGATAACCTTCTTAAAGAGCTTAAGATTGTCGTATCCGAATCCGAGAGATTCGAGGTTGGTCAGCATCTTGCGGAAGTCAATCACGCGGATAACAACCTTTTCGCCATAAATACCGGGCATTACAGATACGCGCAAATCAACCGGCTTGGACTGAACCAGAACATGGATAGAACCGTCCTGCGGCAGACGACGCTGGGCGATATCCAATTCTGCCATAATTTTAATGCGGGACACGATGGCCGCATGCATCTGATGAGGCGGACGCAGTTTTTCATAGAGCTGACCATCTACCCGGTAGCGCACCCGAAGCTTTTTCTCATCGGGTTCAATATGGATATCACTGGCATTTTCATGGACAGCGGTATATATCAGATAATTAACCAGTTTAACGACCGGCGACTGACCCGCTACTTCTTCCAGATCGGCAATATCCTGCGGAAGGTTTTCAATCATCGCGAAATCTTCCAGAGCCACATCATCAATGATATCATCGATGACAAATACATTGGCAGCAGGCAGGTAATTCTGCAGGGTAGCCCGGATATCGCGTGCAGTGGCACAAACAATCTGAACCCGGCAGCCGCTGAGCCGCTGGATCTCTTCGATAACAAATACATTGGACGGTTCGCTGAGTGCTACCGTCAGCATGTCATGGACCTTGAACAGAGGCAGTACGACGTGTTCTTCAAGAAAATCACGCGGCAGAAGTTCTACAATTGCCGGATCGCACAGTTTTGGCGTCAGCTGAGCATAGGGGACACCATAGGCCTCTGCCAGCGCTGAGCATATCTGGTTATCGGTGCAGAATCCCAGTTCGACCAGCAGTTCACCCAGCAGCTTGCTGTGGCCGATTACCTGCTGGCGGGACAGGGCCTGGTCGACCTGCTCTTGGGTTACGACTCCCCTGTTGAGCAGGACCTGGCCAAGCGGCAATCGAGTTTGCACAGTCGTATTCATTCGTTAATGCTTGCGTCCTTAGACAAAGCTTTTAACAGCCTCGGTCAGTTCCCCATATGTATCAAACTGATTTAAAAGCCGTGTAATTTCAAGTATCTTGGCACAGGTCTCATCAAGACCGGCAATCTTCATCTGGCGCGTCCGCTCGCGGCATTTATCGTTCAAATCCGTTAAAAATTCCAGAGCACAGCTATCAATAAACACCACTTTGCTCATATCCAGCACAATACCGGAAATGCGGGCAGCCAAGGCATTGCTGACTTCGTCCTCAAAGGGCTTGAGGGCATCCCCCGTCAGTTCTCCCTGAAGCTGCAGCACAACAACATCGTTGTACTTCTGCGATTCTATTTTCATCGTATCAGTGCTCCAACCGCTTCAATGCCGTATTCTTCAAAATTGCTGTAGTCCCAGCTCTCAATAAAACCATCCTGAATAATAGTCCACAGCTTATCTACATCGCTTTCGAGGAAGGCTCGGGCAACTTCTTCATCAAACTGCGTGCCGATCCCTTTTTCTATCTCCGACAGGGCTTTTTGGATGGTCATTGCGTCCCGATAAACGCGTCGGGAGGTCATTGCATCGAACGCATCGGCCAGACTGATAATTTTAGCAATCAGGGGGATTTGATCGCCTTTCAGGCCGTTCGGATACCCTTTGCCATCCATTCGCTCATGATGGCCTAAAACGCCGGGGACAATTTCGTCCATTTGGCGGATTCCCGAAAGAATGGATGCTCCAATACGGGGATGCGATTGGATAACGGCAAATTCATTGTCATCCAGCCGCCCCCGCTTCCGCAGGACTGATTCGCCAATGCCGATTTTGCCGATGTCATGCAGCAGACCGGCCAGATAAATATGATGAATCTGCTTGTCGGACAAAGGCCGATGCTGCGCCAGCCGTTCGGCGATCCATCGTGAAATACAGGCCACCCGCTCGGAATGTCCGCGGGTGTACTGGTCTTTGGCATCGATGCTGCCGGTCAGAGCTTTCAGGCAGCCGATAAACAGCTCTTTAAGTTCTTCAAATAAGCTGTTATTTTCAATAAAGACCCTGCACTGATTGGCCACCGAGCCGAATAGCTTTATATCCGTGGTATCAAAATCACGTTTATCCAATATATTGGTGGCCGCCATAAAACCGAGCATTCTATCAGCATCGCCCAGCGGTACGGCTATAATATTTCGTACGGCCGGGGGCCAATCGTATCTAAATGGGCTGTCTTCAGCGCTGTCAACCAAGGCCTCTCTGCCCCGCTGGAGTTCAGCGATCAGCCGCGTCTGCAGAATATCGGCCTGCGAAGGTTCTATCGAAATAACTCCGGAACCGGCGATAAGTGCCAGCTGCCGGCGGCCGTCTATTTTCTTCTCGACAAAAAAAACGATGCCCTCAACATGCACCAGCTGCGTCAGCTGGTCGCAGGCCATCTGCAGGTAGGATGCATTCGTCTGAGTCACTTTCATGTTGGCGCCAAGCCGATACAGCAGCATAATTTCTTCATAGGCGCGTGACAGCTCGGTACCGATTTTTTCAAGCTGCATCGGAATTCGTTCTGCATCCTGAAACTGTTTGCAGAAATCCTCCACAATACAGGCAAGATAGCGTTTTTCGCACACAGCATTACGGCAGCCGGCAGGTCCCGTATCCACAGCCAGAAAGACCGTCAGCCCCGGTTCAATCGAAACCGGACAGACAAACAAATTGTCGGAAGGCCAGCCGGAAAGCAGGAGGCCGTTCTGTGCCGTCTGCATCGATTCTATCTGGCCGGCAATGGCCTCCGTATCACTTTCAAAACGCCCAGCGCTGCTTTGCAGCACACACCGGCCGCCGGCATCATACAGCAGCAGATTCAAATCCAGCCGATTGAGCTTATCGGCCAGAGATTGAAACGGATAGATTTTTTCATCTGTCAGGGCTTGTGAACTCGCGTTGTGTGTCATAGCAGAATTTTTTCCTCTGTTGAAATGGCAGATTTTTCAAACCGCCACATTCTGTCCTTTGAGCACTTCCTCAATTATTCCCAGAACTTCCCGTGGACTGAACGGCTTGCTCAGGCATGCTGAGACCCGAAGCTGTTCCTGAAGCCGATCTTCGATTGAAAATCCCCTTGCTGTAAGCATAATAACGGGAATAGCAGCAGTTTGCGGATTTTGACGAAGCTTCTCGATCAACTCCAGTCCGTTCATGATCGGCATCTGATAATCCGTTACAATAATATCAGGTTTAGTTTGGCAGGCCAAATCATAGGCCTGACTGCCGTTTTCAGCAGTTGCGACATCGAAACCGTTATTTCGGAGCTTAATAGCAACCACTTGAACGATATGAAACTCATCATCTACAATCAGCGCTTTTTTCTTTTCCATAAATTTCGCTCCATTCGGCTTATTATTTCAACTGGTTTTGCTTATGAGACCATCTGGGCAGCCGCCGCTTTAGCCAGAGGCAGAATAAATCCAAAGGTGCTTCCTTTTCCGGGTGTACTGGATGCAAAAACAGATCCGCCGTGCACGGATTCGACTATCTGCTTGACCAGATTCAATCCCAATCCGGTTCCCTTAGCATATTTGTTATTTGCTTCTACCCGATAAAATTTGTCAAATACATAGGGAAGGTCTTTTTCGGGAATGCCGACCCCTGTATCTGTAACGGTAACAGTAATCGTTCCATCAAGTTCATTTATTTCGGAACGAATGGCAATCTGACCTCCAGAGGGTGTGTATTTGACAGCATTGCTGAGCAGATTGATAATAACCTGCGATATCATATCGCGATCGATGTAAACCTGATCATACAGAATGGGAGCCGGTGCCTCTACGGATATATTCTTTTCCTGCGCATAGCTGACAATCATATCGACTGCATCCTGTATCACCAGCGCCATACTATGGTTCTGGCGGCTGACCTTAACCAGACCGGACTCGATGCGTGAAATGTTCAATATATCTTCAATCAGCCGACTGAGACGCTGTGCCTGCCCCTGAATCACCGAACAGAATTGACGCATCGTTTCGGCATCCTGTGCTTCTCCATCTACCAGCATTTCAGCATAGGCATTGATTGAGGCCAGAGGCGTTTTAAGCTCATGCGAAACATGACTGACAAAGTCGTTTTTCATTTGGGAGATTTCTTTTTCCCGCGTGATATCATGGAGCACTGTTACAATCTGAAGGACATTACCTACATCATCTTCCACACAGGACAGTACCGAATCAAAGGTCATCGGCCGGCCATCCTTCTGACGGCTCAATTCATGCCGCACATGCGGGATTTTGCTTTGGCGGCTTTTGACAATCAATTGAACCAATTCCGGCCAATTCACCGCATCCTGAATCAGACACGCATTGTCTTTATTAAATTCAAAACCCAAAAGGTTTTGAGCGGCCGGATTGGCCAGCAGAACACGATCTTTGTCATCGGTTACAAGAACACCATCTTGAATGCTGTTCAGTACCGCTTCGATGCCGCTTTTGCGCCGCCGCAGCAGCTGCATTTGCAGCATAAGATCGCGGTTTTCATCCTGCATTTGCCGAATCTTCTGATGCGTCTCATCCAGCAGGCAATTGGCTGCATTGGCTATATCACCCAGCACCGATCCGGGAACAATCTCAAACGGAATCTTCATCTGCGAACCCACCCGAAACACCCGCTCCAACGCTTTGAGCTGATGGATATGATGCAGGAGCATTCCGCCGGTCAAAGCGATGGACAGCCAGACTATTGCCAGCAGAATCACTGATACGCTGCCCGACAGCACAGCGGCAAGGATTGCGGCGCCGCCGGCTGCCAGCCCTGCAGCAGAAGCAGCTATCCAGATGAATTGGTCCTTTTTCATAGACACGATGCACCCTTACAAGGACTTCAGTGTTCTTTCCAAAAATGATTTAATCAATTCATTATTCGGATTTATTGTTTCCGCACGCTCATAAGCGGCGTTGGCCTGAATTGGCTGCCCCAGCTGCTGATAGCAACGGCCGGTCATAAACCATGCAAATGCACCCAATTCTTCATGATTGATGATCTTGGCATAGTCTTGGACAGCTTGTTCATACTCGCCAAGGAAGTACCGGGCGCAACCGCTTACGGCATAAGCACTCGCCCAAGAAGGATGGTATTTAAGGGCCTGCTGGGCACATTGCAGGGCACGTTTCGCATCATCCACACCCATTGCCGAATGCGCCATCATCAGCCAGATATCGGCATCTTGACGATACACCACAGACAGCTTATCATAATAAACAAGAGCTTGACCATAGCGGCCGGCATTGAACAGCGCTAGCGCCAGCGAACGCATCGTCGTATTGTATCGGTCCAAATCCTGTTTATACAGCGGCAGAAGCTGTTCGAATTTGTCCGCCGCCTGCTGCCATTGTCCTTCGGCCAAATAAGCATAAGCGCAGGGTTCCAGAATCGCTGCAACAGCACCATGCATCAGCAGGGCCTGCTCATACAGCAAAAGCGCCTGTGTCCGCAGGCCGGACTGCTGGAGCAGACGTGCTTTGGCCAGCATCAGATCCAGATTGCCGGACTGCAGTTTAAGTCCCTGATCGAGAATCTTTTCGGCCTGCTCGATACGGCCGCCTTCGATGCAGATATCAGCGAGGGTAAGGATGTAGTCCGTGTTGGCCGGCTGCAAATCCAGCGCTTTTTGCGTGTATTCCATTGCCTTGACATAATCCTTATCCAAAACCGCCAGCGTTCCAAGGAAATACCATCCTTTATCAAGCTCCGGATCCAGCTGAACAGCCTGTTGCAGATTTTGACGGGCTTGTTCGGTGCGGCCTTCCATCATATCTATCTGCCCCATCAGAAAATAGACCGCTGGCTGCGGTGAAGAAACGTCAAGACAGGCATTTAAGATTTTACGAGCTTTATCAAGCTGCCCCCGGCTTATAAGTTCTTCTGCCTGCGGAATATTGGCCTGAGCCGAGGTCTGCTCCCAACGCTGCGTCATCGCCTGTTTGTTCTGCTGATGGCTCGGGGCGCATCCGGCAGCACACACCAGCATTCCAACCGCCCACAGCATCAACTTTCCTACTGTCTTTCCTGTTTCCATAATAGACTCCCTGCCTAATTTCCTAAAAGACAACACAGATTCCGACGGTGCGGACAACCGCCCCGCCGGAATCCGGCCGCAGCGCATAGGTTATCTGCGGAACCATTTGCCTGATTCTTCGTTCTCTATTTTACGCAGCATTATCCGTTCAATCTGATTGACCTTGTCCGGCTGGGTCTCGCGGATAATGCGTTCTTTAAGACGCACTTCATCCAAATAGTTGCGATTAATAGCATAAGGATGATCAAGCATAGCCAGAGCCGCTTCGGGCTGGCCTTCGGCATAAAGCTTGACGGCTTTGGCATACCGGTCTTCCTCTATCTTGGCACGGCTCATCCAGTAAAGATTCTGGCGCGCGTTATGAGCCAGACGCATCACATCTTCAAGCCGGTCAGCTCCATCGGCTTCCTTAGGCGTGTTGATGATGTGAGGGGTAATCAGGACTATCAGCTCGACCCGTTCAGATTTGTCATTGATGCCCCGGAACAATTCACCCACCACAGGAATATCACCCAGCACAGGCACTTGCGAATGCGATTGTGTGGTTTGTTCCTTAAACAGACCGCCGAGCACTATCGTCTGGCCATCCTGAACCATTACATTGGTGATAACTTCTGTGGTGGATTTTTTAGGCAGTGTTGCACCGCCAATTACCTTTATTTCACCGCTGCTTTGCTCAGGATGAATTTCCATTCGAATCATTCCGTCGCGGCCGATGAAAGGACGGTATTCAAGAACTGTACCGCTTTCGAGAAATTCAACCTGCTGGGTTGACGTCCCGCCTTCAGCAACATTGGTTAACGACAGGTAGCCGTCTTGATTACCAATGATAATCTTGCCGGTCTGCTTGTTAAGAGCCAATATCTTAGGATTGGCCATAATAGTTATATCCGAGACCGTTTCAATCGCTGTAATCAGCGCCGAAATATTATCAAAGGTTACACCCACACTTAATCCGCCGGTATCGGATGTGGAAGGGGTAAAACCACTCTGAATAAATCCTTTGCCGCCCAGACTGATAGAGGTGTCGCTGATGTTTTTCCAATCCAGACCAAACTTGGTATCATCCGTCAGCGTCGCTTCCATCACCGTTACTTCGAGCAACACTTGAAGAGGTTCAACATCGACTTCTGCCAGAATGTCCCGGATTTTCTGGATATTTTCGGGATAATCTGAAACCACCAGCCGATCATGCACGGCCAACGTATCCCCGCCTTTGCCGGCCTGCATTTCGGCAGGTGCCGCTGTGGTAACGCCCAGTTTGCCGAATTCACTCAACAGAGGTTCGGCCAGCTTTCTGGCTTCTTCGGAGTTGATATAATGCAGGGCTATAATTGCATGCTCAAAGCGGGTTTTATCCTGCATAAACTCCTGGTTGGTGTAAACCTTGATGAAGTTGCCTTTGATTTCATACTTATGCGTGCCCAGTATCGCCTGAAGGGCTTCCTCAAATGTCACATCGTACAGATTGCTGACAGTAACTATGCCGTCCACTGCAGCCGATGGCACAATGTTTTTCTGATACATCTGCGCCAGCATTGCCAGCGCATCGCGAATGGGCATATCCTTTTTAAAAGTAATTGTCTGAATTGACTGGCCCATCACACCCTGCTGAACAACAGCCGCTTCTTCCGGAGCAGCAGCCGGTTCTTCCGCAGCCGCCAGCGCAGCAAACACTGCTGCCGTCAAGATCCACACTCCTGCCGCAGCAAGCTTTGTTTTTCCTGCGTTTCGATTCTGTTTTGCCAACATAAAACACCATCCTTTCTACTGATTGCTGGTTCCGGTCATTTTCAAAACAACCGAAACTGTGTTCCACTCGAGTTCTACTCTGTTTTCTTTAATATCCGTCACTGTTAATACATATTGGTCAGGTCCCTCGTTGACCGTCAGCATTGCACCAACCGTCACGATTTTTCCGTTAACAAATGCCTGATAAGGCGTTCCGTCCTCCCGCCGCACCACCGCTTCAAGCGTCAGCTGAGCGGTCGCCAGCCGCTCCAGCCGCGACTGCTTATCTGCAGTGCTGTCCCTTGACGAACTTTGGGCACCAGCCGATAAAAAGCCCTTCCGACTGAAAAGATCATTTGTTAACTGGTCATTTCGACCGAGTCGGCAAGGCAATTCCACAGGATTGATGCGAATGGCCGGGGCAGACTGAACGCTTTGTAATTCGGCGGCAGATACGGCTGCTTGCTGAGCTTCAGCGACGGCAGGACCTTTTTTACCGCCCAGCAGTACGCGTCCCCACAATATTCCCATCACAGCCAGCAAAACAACCATTACCATCATCTTGGGACTGATGTTCTGCAGACTGGCGGGAGTCTGTATTTTTCTTGCAAGACTGGGTGTTTTTCGATTCATAGTATTTCAGCCGCTGCGGACAGCCGAAGGCTGATAGTACACGCTGGCCTTGGCTGTCAGTTTAACTATTCCGCTGTAATTGCCGTCATTTTCAAACCGGACTTCATCCATCCGTATCAGACGATCCATATTTTCCAGAGACTGGAAAAATGCAAACATCTGTTCTGCGGTGCCTTTGCATTCGATGGTCAAAGGGATGCAGCACACAGTCTCGGAGGTTAATTCAGCCCCGGGCTGAACAACCTGATCTGTCAGCCGGCATGCATTCATCATATCCGCAATTTGCTGCCATAAATTTGCAAAATTGCGTCCTTCAGGAATCTTCCGGCCGAATGCTTCCAGCCGCTCGGTCATGAGTTTATGCTGCTGTTTGAGTTCCGGCAGCAATGCACTGGATGCCGCAATCTGTTCGATTGTTTGTTTCTGCATTTTGACCTGCACGTCAAGGGCGTATTTCTGCCGGACAAGGGGGACATAGCGAAAGCCCGCAAAGCCGGCAATCACTATTGCGGCCAGAATCAGTATGGCTGTTTGCTGTTTATCCAGATTTTTCATAGATCGTTTTTTTACTGCTGTATCCTGTAATCCGCCACATAACATCGGATTTCAAACTCAATTACTTCAGTATCCCCCACCTTTTTTGCCCGGGTAAAAACGGGGACAACTTGCTCAAAATAATCAGACTTCTCAAGAGAAGATATCAGTCCGGCTGCATCCGCACCCGAAGCAGCAATTCCAGTCAGCGTTGTTTTTATCCGCAGCGGCACCTGCTGACGCTCCCAGGATTGGCTGCTCGCGGCGGCCGCAGTCTGCACCACAGCTGCTGAATGCTGGACAACAGATTTTGGAGACTGCAGCGGCTCGTTCTGGAAGCACAGCCGGCTTAGAAGGATATTGCTGCCTGCCAGATAGGAAATCTCTCCCATCAGAGCCGAAATTTTTGTTCGCGGAGCAATATACCCAAGCAGCTGCGTCTTTTGTTCCATTACAGCAATCTGCTGTTCCAATTCATGGACTTGTTCAACCCGTGCTTTACCCAGCTCGAAAGCAGTCTGAACACTGTTCATCTCGGCTTGTACCCGCTTGACATGCTGGCCCATAACAAAACTCCAAACCACCATAACGGCAAATATAATGCCCAGCAGAGTACGCTGTTGAATATACCTCTGCCTGCGCCGGCGATCGGCTTTGTACCATTCCGGGATGAAATCAATTTCTTTCATACAGACACTTCCGTCTCCTGCGCTGCATACTGCCGTGATTGATTCAATTCCATCCCCTTCAGGGCCAGCCCGACTGCGATGGCCCATTCACACATCTGAGGATTGCGCCGGCGGTCAAACTTAGCACGGCTTAGATCATAACCGCGCAGAGGTTCGGCAATCCGAATCTCTACCCCTAAATGCCGCTGCAGGGCATCAATCAGAGCGGATTCATAGGCCTCGCCTCCGGCAAACGCTGCTTCAGCCGGCCGGCGTCCGCGAAAGGTTACAGCATAATAGCGGAAGCACAGGGAAATTTCGTGAGCCAGCATTTCAATGGAGGTGCTCATTGCATCAATAACCGCTCGCCTCGTTTCGGGATTTTTCTGCTGATCATCTGAACTGCGAAGACGAGCCCGCACAGCAGCCGCTTCTTCCAATGAGATCCCCAGCCGCAATGCGACCTGTTCGTTTAAGGCATTGCCGGCAATCGGTATCTGCTTGACAAAGGCAATTTCCTGCCCTTTGCCGATAATCACCGTTGTATATTGTGAACCCAAGTCCACAAAAACGCTGACCAAATCCTGATCTTCCCGCCGCCGCAGAGTTGCCTGAAAGCAGCGGAATAAAGCACAGGGAACTGTATCCAGCGAGATAGGAACAAGGTCTGCTTCTTCCAACAGCATTATATGGTTAGTTACCTGCCGGCTTTCAATGCCGAAGAAGATAACCTCATTTTTAATTTCTTCGCCTTGATAGGCATTGCCGGCCACCATATAGCGTATCTCATCGCGTTGGGGGTCAAGTCCGAAACGCCGGGATACTTCCGTATGCATAATTTTTTCAATTTCTTCAGGTTCAACCGTATCAAGCCGCAGACTTTTGATTTTCACTGCATCCCCGGGCAGACAGGATACCACCTTTCGGCCGCGGAATCCGCCCCGCCGGTACATTGCGGTTATCAAATCAGCCGTATGCCGGCGCCATTCATCGGAATCCGGAGCAAGCGTCCGATCCAGCATTTCTTCTTCGGCTGCTTCGACACTGATGTAACCATCTTTGCAGCAAAGCTGAATCATCTTGATCATGGAATGTCCAACATCCAGACCAATCGGAAGCGACTTCGGTTTTAGCCAGTTTTGAAGCATCTGTTGAACCCGCACTTCTGCCAGCAATCAGGAATCGTTAATCGTTACATAACCGGTAACCGGCTCTACATCTACATACAGGGTAAATGCATCCGCTTTCAGGGTAATACGGCCGCTGTTGAGCGGCTGACCTGTTCCCTTTCCGTTATAAGGACTTCCCAGATAGTCAAAAGTAATTGTATTGGAGTCCAAGTTCGTGCTGTCCAGATTGACGCGTTTCAGAATGCCCTCTGAGACAAAATTGACCACAAAGTTTCTGCCGGGCTGCGTTGGATGCTCTACAATTTCATCCGTGTCTGTCCAGCGGATATCATACGACTCGCTGTTGGGATAAAAAACGACCGCACAAAGACGCTGATGCGTAATGGCCAATCCCTTGGCATAATCTAAGTCGGCTGCCAGACGGTTGGCAGCACTGCGAACCTGCACATCCGCCGCGCTGGATATTGTGGGAATGGCTATCAGAGCTGCAATTCCGATAATCACCATTATAAGAATCAGCTCAATAAGCGTAAATCCCGCTGCTGTCAGCCTGTTTTGTTGTGTTATTGCCTTTTTCATACTCGTTTTTTCTGGTTCTGCTGGGAGCCGACATTAATCCCGATGTATTGTCGTCACCTTGGCAACCTCGCTTAATCGCTAAAAAGACGAATCTCCAGATTCCGCCTGCAAAATGACATAATGGGGCTATGCTGCAATGCCCTTCCAAAACAGCCAAAGATTATCGGACATTACTGCCGGCGGATTGAAGCGTACCAGATTTGCATACTGTTGGGATCAACCTTAAGGTCAGCTTTCAGGACACTCTGGACACTCCGGGCTTTTATGTCGGCATTAACACGCTTATAGGCACGGCATTCAACCGGATACAAATTGGGATCTGCCCCGCAGCACTCAATAGACAGCTCATAGTAGATCTGTGATGTATCATCAAGCTGCTGGGCAACAGCCGAATAAGGCAATGCAGCGCGCACATTGGGATCCTGCATCAAAGCCCAAGCGGCTTCCAAAGCGCCCCAAGCGGCATAGTCAACCTCGTTGCGGATACATAAATTCCTGCCTGAAGCCAGTGATGCATCAGAGCGTGCGATAAAATCCGAAGTAACAATCGCTATCATTATCACCACAAAGAGCACAGCCAGCATAGCCATGCCCCGTTGTGAACTAAATCTTCGCTTATAGCTTTTCATCTCATCCATTCTGAACAAAAAACGCCATATTTTTCGAAGCAGACCCGTTATAGTTTCTGATGTTCGTCTGAAGCCCGCAGGCGGGCGACGATACTATAACGCTGACTTTGGCCGGCAGCCGTTATATCAAACCAAATAGTTACCTTGCGGGTTTGAGGTGCCGCACTATCGTAGTCAAAACTGATGTTTCGGCATTGGGTGTACACCTCGCTGCTGTCGATGCTGTCGATTTGAAGTGTATTGCCGCCGGTTCCCCGGGATATTTGAGTCAGTTCATCCGCTGTTTTCAGTCCATCAGCATTGTTATCATGCCAAAGCTGGAAACTATCAATATCCGCAGCGGTCACCTGATTGGCTCGCCGTATCAAATCTGTCAAACGTATCAACACCAGCCGAAGCTGTGCCTGCTCACGCCCCATCAGATCAGTGGCCTGATTGGCATTGACTGCTGCATTAGCCAGCGTTACTACCGCGGCCATAACCACCGAGGCAATCATCAGTGCAATAATCAGCTCTACTAAAGTAAACCCATATTGATGCATACGTCTTTTCATTCGAGTAATCTCATTGACACAACGGATTATCTGTGATTGCCGATCAATGTTGTTATACGCGTTACAGGAGCATTCCGGTATGTAACCACAACGGTCACTTTGGCAAGATTTACAGACCCAACGTGCTGACACAACACCGAACGGCCAAATCCCTCGTAGGCCGATCCGGTATGATAATTGCCCTCTGAATCCTTCAGTTGACCGGGATTTTCTATCTGACCGTTATAATCCATAATAGTATCATAAGGGCTGGCCGCTATTATCTCCATCATTTCCGAAGCCAGATTGGCAGCCATTGTTTGTCGAGCCGCCTCGGCATGGACCGATGCTGCTTGGGCAAACGGCAGCAAGACTCCCGCCGCAGCAATGGCCACAATAACCATCGCCATGGTTGCTTCCAATAGCGTAAAACCTTTGGTTTTGCCGTACATCATCGTAAATAACTATCTACCGGTGTCTCTGCGGTTAAGGAAAAAACGATAATTTAAGTGACACAAGCCTAATAATTTGCATGAAATTCTGAATCACAGGCCTTCCACTGTCCTGTGGCAGCATTAAACCACCAACCCGTGCCTTCTGCACCCGTTGGCTGGGCATTCGGATCATTTACACAAGTAATCATTGTGCCTCTGCCGGTTTCCGCCAAATAAGGATTTTCCGGAATCTGCCGCAGATAAGGCCCGCTGCCATTGGGACGGGACTGCATCATTGCCAACAGAATATCTTCCGGACAGATGCTCTGGCCGGGAGCACTTTGACCGGGCAGAAGACCATTATGGTCGGCTTTATACAGGGAGATCTGGGAGCGGATTATCTGTAAACGATCGACCATTTTTGACAGTTTTTTTTCCTGTCCGGCCTGAATCAAAGGTGGCACAAGCAGAAAAACGGCTGTCCCAACCAATCCAATCAGAACACACCGATCCAGCTTTGTTAGTTTTCTTGGATTTTCCTTACCGGCTTTCATTGTTCGGTCCTTTCCCATCTTCAGCGAACTCGTCCTGACAATTTTTCCAGCCATTCAAAATTTGCTTACCGTCTTCTTGGCAATTCCCTGTATTAACAAAGAAAGCCGGCCTGCCCCCCGGAAAACCAGGAGCCGGCCGGCTGTTAGAAACATCTTAAGACTTACCAGTCAATATGGGTTTCACCTGCATCAGCTGTATCACCATCACCATTCAGGTCTGTGGCGCCTTGACCGCCCAGTTTGATAATCCCGGTTGTCTCGTCATAGACCCAGCCGACAGTGGCACCATCTGCAGCAGCCAGTGTGTCGCTGTCATTGAAGGGATTCTTGGGAACCGCCTGCATATAGGGGCCATACTGTGTTCCGGCCGCACCATCAATATCTGTTTTGCCCGTCATTTGAGCGGCAAAGGTGGCTAAAGCAGGAGGATTATCGTTGTGCTGAATCTTATACAGGGAAATCTGTGACCGCAGGGTCTGCAGGCTGCTCTTGGCGCTGCTGACCTTCGACTGTGTGCTGGCATCGCTGAACTGAGGTATCACAATCGCTGCCAAGATACCCAGAATGACCACAACAATCAGAATTTCAACCAGTGTAAAACCTTTGTTCTTTCTCATTTTCGTACCCTTTCTTTGTTTGTGCTTGTCTGAAATACATTATTGTTTTTGCGTTTCGTTAACGGTTTGCTTCCACACGTAGGAGCGGATACTTGAGGCACTCTCTGTGCTCTGCTATCTCTCAATAGGTCGCCAGGCCGATATTCGCTTGTCAAAGAACTTCCAACTTTATCCAAAGAAAACTTAATAAATAAAAAGGACAAGTGGCAACTATGCAGGGCAAAAAAATCAAAAAATATTCATAACGATTGCACACAGCCTAAAATATAAAGAAGAACCGATAAACAGGCCCATTATGCAGCAATCTTGGGGATTGAATAATGGATTGTAAACCAACAGCAAAGCAGCCTGCAAAAAATCTGTTCAGAGACAAAAATCATTCGACAATTTAAGAATTTAGCAGGTAAATCTCGAAGAGAGTGCCCCCTCCAAGCAGAATAGCTTCAAGCCCGATTCGTTATTATTTTGCCGAGAGAAAATCCGGCGGATTGTAAACAGAAATTCTTCGTTTGCTTTTGCCGATATGCTCCAGCCGCAATTGGATAACATCATATCCGTTTAATGCCGATAGAACCTTATCGGCCCATTCGACCAGCACAATCGTATCAGGTCTGCAATATTCATCAAATCCCAGCGCCTCAAATTCAGCCGTCGATTCAATCCGATAGGCATCGATATGATAGATGGTTTTCGCCCCGCCGCATCCAAGATACTCATGAACAAGAACGAATGTCGGGCTGGTCACTTCCCCTGCATCTGAGGCATCCAAGCCAAGGACAATGCCTTTTACCAAATGGGTCTTGCCTGTTCCGAGGTCTCCGACAAGGGCGATAATCTCACCGCCTCGCAATCCGGCGCCGATTCGGCGTCCGAATGCAATCGTTTCGGCGGCATTGTGTGTTATAAACTCGATGGGGCCTTTTGACATCATGCAAAGCGTTATAAGTGATCGTACCCTCTTGGGGTTAACACAACAACCTTTCCATCGGCATATTTCATTTCCAACCGGCCCGAGTCCGTGATTGTGCCTATTTTGACAATAGGAACTGCCGGTATAGAGGGGAGTTTCTGAAATTCTTCAGGCGCTAAGGTAAAAAGCAGTTCGAAATCTTCCCCGTCATGCAGGGCGGCCTCCAGAGGATTGGAGGTCTTTTGAGCCGCTTTGGAAACAGGAATATTTGCTGCCTCAACAATTGCACCCACCCTGCTTTGCTTGCAGATGCGGTTCAAATCTGTGCTTAATCCATCCGTTATATCCATCATAGAATGGATAACTGCCTTTTCAGTAATCTGAAGGGCCTCATTAACACGAGGGGTAAAATACAGATGTTTGCCGGCTAAGGACCCCCCCAGCGAACCCGTAACACAGATATAATCACCCGGTTTTGCCCCATTACGCCGCACCGGCGGATGAAAGCCGCTGGGTCTGCTTATCATGGCTACATTAATCGCAAATCGGCTTTCTTTGCTCCGCCACTTGGTGATGTCTCCGCCAATCAGTTCGCAGTCATACGCGCGTCCCGCTTGTGTTAATCCCGTGTACAGTTCCTTTAATTCGGCCTGTCCAAAATCAGGCGGCAATGCTGCCGCTGCCACTGCACAAAGCGGCACCGTTGCCATCGCGGCACAATCGCTTAAGCTGCAAGCCATTGCCTTATAGCCGGCTTGGCGCAGGGAGCAGCGGCACAAGTCAAAATGAACACCATCCAGCAGCATATCCGTTGTGATAAGGACAGTTCCATCTTCACCCACCCGGACCTGTGCCATATCATCCCCAATGCCTATGGGAAACCGATGGGCATCGGCTTTGGATTGTTCAGCAAACCAAGCTGTTATGATATCTTCCTTATTGCTCATCAATTCGTTGGGATTGGCGGTTTTCAAACCCTCTTCTACTGTTCCTTCAGCTTGTTTTTCCAATATGCAATTTGCGCTTTAGCCGCTTCGGGACCGGCAGAACCGGCAGTTTGGTAGGATTGGCAAACGCCTTTCGGATTCAGTGTATTGAAAACATCCAAATCAATTTTGTCGCAGGCAGCTTGGAATTGCTCGATGGACAACTCCGCCAGCTTCTTTTTGCCCTCTTTTTCGCATTGGGCAACCAAACTGCCGACAATGCCATGTGCCTGCCGGAAAGGAATCCCTTTGCGTACCACATATTCGGCCAGAGCCGTTGCATCCAGAAAACCCTCATCCAAGCTGTCGGTTATGCGCTTGGTATTGAACGCTGTATGACTGACAATAGCGGCGGCCATCTGCAGGCAGGCATCTGTGGTGTCTGCAGCAGCAAAAACATGAATCTTGTCTTCCTGCAAATCCCGGTTATACGCAGACGGCTGGGCTTTAAGGATTGTCAGCATCGCCATCAGCGCTCCATAAATCGTTCCCGTTTTGCCGCGAATCAGCTCCAGCATATCCGGATTGCGCTTTTGCGGCATCATACTCGAACTGGTGCAGTAGGCGTCATCTGTGCGAATAAAAGAGAACTCTGATGAGGTATAAATAATCCAGTCTTCGGCCAAGCGGGACAAGTGCGCCGCAATCAGCGAACAGCAGAAAATAAATTCTGCACAGAAATCTCTGTCGGATACGGCATCCATGCTGTTGTATGTGATGTCCCTGAAGCCGAGATTTTCTGCCGTCATTTCACGATTCAGCGGCAGGGTTGAACCGGCTACCGCCCCGCTGCCTAAGGGACAGACATTCAGCCGGTCGCGGCAGTCCTTCAGCCGGCTCCAGTCGCGTGCAAGCATTTCAACAAAACTCAGCAGATAGGAGGCAATCGTTGCCGGCTGGGCTCTCTGCAGATGCGTATAGGCGGGCATCACCGCGTCTGTATATTTTTCCGACAGGCGCACAAAAGCAGCCTGCAGCCGGGTAATGCGTGTCTGCAGGATTTCAATCTCATCCCGCATCCAAAGGCGGATATCAACAGCAACCTGATCATTGCGGCTGCGGCCGGTATGCAGTTTTTTGCCTGCATCGCCGATTTTAGCCACCAGCGCCGATTCAATGGCCATATGGATATCTTCTTGGGTTTTATCGAAGGTAAATCGACCGGCGCTTATTTCCTCACCGATCTCCAATAATCCCTTTTTGATATCTGCGGCTTCCGATTTGGTGATAATTTTCTGTTCGGCCAGCATTTCAGCATGGGCAATTGAACCGGCAATATCATATTTGTAGAGCCGCCGATCGTATGAAAGGGATTCCACAAAATCGGCTGCCAACGGATCCGCCGGGCCGCTAAGACGTTTTTCCCAGCTTTTTTCCTGTCTGGTCATATTTGTACTCCATGCGAGGGTTTATAGTGCAAACGCCATGATATAGTTCAATCGGCAACGTGTCAAGAAATGCTTTGGATGCAATCATTGCCGCTCTTCTTTGGGGCGGGTTTTCCACCGCCGGTGAAGCCACCAGTACTGGGCAGGATCTTTGCGAATCAACTTTTCAAGTTCGGCAGTATATTCCTGCGTAATCCACTGGAGAGGATTGTCTCTGTCCTGCCATTCGTCGGGCATAATAATCCGTCCTACTTCGGCTTCAAAAAAGAATTGGCCGGGTATCTGCCGGCACACCCCTACTACAATCGGCATACGATACTGCATGGCCAGCAATCCGATGCTTTTGTAGGCGCTGGCCTTGCGGCCGAAAAAATCGACAAAGATTCCCTTTTTGCCTGCATCCTGGTCAGCAATAAAACACAGCGTTGCTCCCTGCTCGGCCAGTTCAACCATCTGGTCGGCGGCACCTTTTTTATCGATAATTTTTTGGCCTGACCTCTGGCGCACGCCGTAAAGATAATTGTTGATAAATGGATTATCCAGCGGGCGGGCAATGCTGTAAACATTAAAGCCGAAGACACTGAGGGCATACCCCATAATCTCAAAGTTGCCGTAATGGCCTGTCAGCATCAAAAGCCCCTTGCCTTCCCGCATCATCCATTTGGCACGCTCAATATTAATGACACGGGCATATTGACGCCAATTGTCTTTTCGTACAAGCCGGGGGGTAAACAGCAAATCTATAACCAGCATCACAATATGCTCAAATGAGCGGCGGCCCACTTCTTCCAGCCATCCGTCCTCCTTATCAGGAAAACTGGCCCGCAGATTTTCCAACGCCCGAATCCGGCCGCGCTTGTAATGCTTCCACATCAGCCGGCCGAGAAAGCAGGCAAACTGTAAATTCCATCGTACCGGAAACAAATATAGGATACAAAGAATAATCCGTACAGCCGCATATCCCAGCCAATCCAGTACAATATTTCGTTTGTGTTTTTGTTTTTTTTCTTTCTTAGGGAAAACCATTTTTGCGATATAGTATATTGATTATATTGTGATTCGTATGCCCTATTATGGTGTTATAATGTCGCCTGTCAAGCTTTGATTGACAGCCCAAACATATCTGCGTATAATTAGGAAACATATAATTGATAAATACGAAAGGCAAAAAAGATGGAATCTAACTCCAATTCGTCCCAGCAATCGCCAACAGAGCAGCTGTCTTCGAGTCTGCCTCCGGCCTGCAATATTCCGGACTTTAGCAATATGGTTTATGAACCGGCTCCCAAGAAAAAAGGGACCGGCTGGAAAATCTTCTGGGGCATCGTTATTACCCTATCGCTTCTGGCCAACGGGATTATGCTCCTAGCCATGATTGGTATGGGGGCCGTTCTTGTGGGAGGTGTTTCAAGCAGCGACGAAGGAGTCGTTGAAAAAACAATAATCGACGGAGCCCGCACCAAAAAAATTGCTGTAATCAGCATCAAGGGAATTATTGACGATTCAATGAGCGAGTGGGTCAGACGGCAGCTTAAAACCGCCGAAGAAGATAATGCTGTTAAAGGGCTGATTGTCCTGATTGACAGCCCTGGCGGGGCCGTATCATCCAGCGATCAGATTCATTATTACATCCGCCGCTTTAAACAGAACACCGGAAAGCCGGTGCTTGGTTTTATGCAGTCTGTGGCGGCATCGGGCGGTTATTATTCAGCCGTCGCCTGCGATCAGATTATGGCTGAACCTACGGTTATTACCGGCTCAATCGGGGTAATTATGAACCATTTGGTCATCAAAGGACTGCTGGAAGAGAAACTTGGCATCAATCCTGTAACCCTCAAAAGCGGTCAGCGAAAAGACTGGCCCAGTATGTTTAGCGAAACCACCGAAGAGGAAAAACAATATCTGACCGAAAAAGTCATAACACCCGCTTATGAGCGATTTGTAGACTTGGTCGCCGAAGGGCGAAAGGATGTGCTCACCAAAGATGCCATCCGGCGGTTAGCCGACGGCAGTATTTTTACAGCACCGGAAGCCTATGAAAAGAAGCTGATCGACGATATCGGCTATTTTGATGCTGCTGTTGAAAAGGCCCAGCAGATGGCAAATATTTCCAATGCACAGGTTGTAACCTATCAGGAAGTCTTTTCGCTCTGGTCAATGCTCGGGGCACAAAGCAGAAACCGGATTAACCTTGAATCAGAAATTCTTGAAAAACTGGCTGCTCCGCGGCTGCTCTATCTCTGGGACGGCAAATAAAAAAGCCTAATAAAAGCTTCAGAGAGAATCGTCCTGCAAATAGTCAGACGGCGGATGCAAACTCAGCCGTTTCTTTTTACCACTCCATCGATAATTTTGAGCCGCCCATCGGAGAATAATCGGATCGCTTCGGGGTATGCGATGCATTCCTGTTCAAAGACGCGTGCTGCTAAAGAATCTGCGTCATCGTCGTCTTTGACCTCACAGACCCGCTGAATGATAATCGGGCCGGCATCATACTCATTGGTACAGAAATGCACGGTGCAGCCGGACACTTTGCAGCCAGCCTTCAAGACTGCTTGATGCACATGATGGCCCCACATTCCTTTGCCGCCAAAGGCCGGCAGAAGCGCCGGGTGGATATTCATCACGCGGTTTTCATACTGCGGGGGTATTTGCCACAGGCACAGCCAGCCGGCCTGAATGACCAAATCCACATTTGCTTTATCGAGTTCTTCGGCAATACGACAACTGAAATCTGCGATATCCGGATAATCTTTTTTTCGGATGATCACCGGTTCCAGACCGATTTGCCTCGCCCGTTCATTGCCAGCAACATCAGATCGAGAACTGATTACCAAAACGATTTGAGCATTCAGAAAGCCGGCTTTGATTTGATCCTGAATGTTGACCATTGTGCGTCCCCCCCCGCTCAGCAGGATGCCCAAACGCAGCGTTTTGCCTTTCGGATTAGGCCTTTGCGCTATGGCATTCACATCGCCTTTTTGGTCCATTGCCCGATTGACAAGAGTATCAGCTTCGGTATTTCTCTCTCGCGGAATATAATTAACCTGCCATGAATCAAAAGACTTCAGCAAATTCATACAATCGCCATAAAGAGAACGCAGATTGCTGCTTTTGACCTTATACTGGCCGTTCAACTGCCGCACCAGCAGCTGGCTGTCGCTAAACAGGCGTATCGATCGAGCCCCCTGCTGTTGTGCGGCTGTCAAACCTTCCTTGACAGCGGTATATTCTGCAATATTATTGGTGGTTTGCCCGAGAAACAGACCGCGGGCCAAAATGGAGCGTCCGTTTTCATCTTTCAAAATAAAAGCTGCAGCCGCCGGTCCGGGATTGCCGCGGCTGCCTCCATCTGTAAAAAGTTCGACTTGCTGACCCACGTTTATTCTCTTGGAATGCTGCCTTGCCAGAAAACAGCACGAGGCATTAAAAAATACCGTCTAAGGCTTATTGATTTTCGGCTTCTTTGACGTATAAAATCCGCGTGCAATTGCTGCAGCGGATAATATCGTCTTTCTTGCCGCTTAAAACATTCACTACTTCAGCAGGAATTCCCATAAAACAGCCGCCGCAGCTGTAAGAGGAAGAGTTCTCATCGACTCGTTCCACCTCTGCCATTGCTTCTCCATCATAATTTTCGGCTACCCGGCTGAATATTGCCAATGCTGCCGGCGGAATATCACGGGCAGCGGCATCCCACTCGGCCTGAATTTCAGCAATATCCTTTTCAAGTTCGGCAGTTTTGGCTTCCGCTTCCTTGCGAACCTCATCTACTTTAACACGTTGGGTCTCTATTTGCTTTTTGATTTCCTCGCAGGCAGCTTCATCTGCTTCGATATTCTTCATCATCTCCAAGACTTGTGTTTCAAGCTTGGAATCGTCTGCTTTGGCAGTATTCAGCTCTGTCAGCAGCGCAGAATACTCTTTGTTAGTGCGTGCTAAATTTAACTGATTGCGAAGTTTGCTGATTTGCTCATCCCGCTCCTTCAATTCCAGTTCCAGACGGCTGACTTGGAGTCTGGCCAGTTTGATTTCCTCCTGTTTTGCTTCAAGCCCGCTTTGGAGTGTCCGCAGCTGATTTTCTTGAAACAATACGCCTCTTCGGCATCTGGCCAGTTTTGTTTTGATCGCCCGAAGACGATTTTCCACACGCTGCAGTTTAATTAACCCATGTAAAACCGGTCCCATTCGACATCCTTTTTTAACTTGTAAATATCCCCACCCATAATTCCAAGTGTTGTATTATGATATAATTAAAAGCTTCTGCAACAGATTTTTTTGCCTTTTTCCAATTTGCATCGCAATTCAAAACAAAAAACTGTATAATTTTATACCTTTATTAAAAAAGCGGAAACCGTAATATAAGATATTTCAGGGCTTTTATGAAAGATTTGTTAAAAAACTTGATTACAGCAGCTCCAACCCTCGAAAACGGAGAATATAATGCTGCCGCCGTACTTTTAAATTACTTCCAACAACATGGTATCCCTGTTCAAATCGATTTATGGGATCATAACCGTGCCAATGTCATCGCATCCATAGGGCAGCAAAAACCTGACATTCCAGCTCTTGTAATTGGAGCCCATATTGATGTGGTGCCAGCAAACAGCCAACAGTGGACCACAGAACCATTCAAACCAGTAGAAAAAGATGGAAAAATATATGGCCGCGGCGCTGCGGATATGCTGGGGGGACTTTGTGCTGCAGCAGATGCTATGCGTCAAATATTTTGTGAAAAAAAAGATTTGAAAGGCCGTGTTATTCTGGCCGCCACTGCCGGCGAAGAAACTGACAGCTGCGGAGTCAAACGATTCGTTGAAACAGTCCGTCAGAACATCAGCAATGTAATAGGCATATTAATTCCAGAGCCGACGGATCTTAAAATAATGCGTGCACATCGGGGCATTCTTTGGGTCAAAATCGAGACATTTGGCAAAACGGCTCACGGCTCAATGCCGCATCTTGGTATCAATGCTATAAGAAAAATGAATGAATTACTCAATCATATTGAAAAGTGGGCTATTCCGCATATTCCACATCCACTATTGGGCGGTTGTTCTGTCAGTCCTAATCGTATAATGGGCGGCAGTGCCACTAATATAATACCAGACAAATGCACTCTTGAACTTGATATTCGTACATTGCCCAATCAAGAGCATCAGGATATAGTGAAGCTAATTGAATCAATGCTGGACCAAGTGAAAGCTGTTGATCCTGATTTTGAGGCGTCTGTCTCTATTCTGCGAACCTGTCCATCTATGGAAACACCTGAAGATAATCCATTCATCCAGACTGTTTGCAGAGCTTCGGGCACAGCCAAAACATATGCGGCCGGCTTTACAACTGATGGTCCTCTATTTGCGCAACTTAGTAAGTCTATTGTAATTTTGGGCCCGGGCGATAGTACACTGTGCCATAAACCCAATGAATATATAGGAATAAATGAACTCAAAAAAGCCAAAGAATTATATCAAAAGATTATATGCAATCTCTTTATCTAAAACAAAACAGAAAAATAGTATGTCTTCTTTCTCTGAATGACAACAACAAGATGGAAAAATCTTGACAATTTCGGGCGTTTTTTATAGTATATATATTTAGTACATTCAGGATTATCCTGAAATGTTCATTCATCTTTGTGGGGACTTTGTTTTCGGAGAGGTGACAGATGAAATCTTCAGTTAAGAAATGTGCCTTCATTTACTTTTGCTTGAGTTTAGCACAAGCTGCTTTCTGCGCTGCTGTTATTCTTAATGAATACAATGCTGTTGCTCCCGATACGTTCTTGGGCGGCGGGACATTTGCCGCAGACGCAAAGGGAGGAAGGGCATCGGACTACTACTTTGGCCGGATTATGGGTAATGGCGGCGACTGGTTTGAATTGATTGTTATTACTGACCATCTGGATATGCGCAACTGGAAACTGGATATTTATGAGAACGACGTTCTCGATGAAACGCTTGACCTGACCAATCACAGCATTTGGTCTGATTTAAGAAGCGGAACGATTATTACAGTTTCTGAAGATGTTCCCAGCGATATCAGCTACAACCCCGCTGACGGCGACTGGTGGATTAACGTTCAGGCCAATAACACCGCCGACGGCCGTTATATCGAGGCATCCAGCTTTCCTGTCAGCAGCTCCAATTGGCAGCTTCGCATTCGAAATGCAGCTGGGGCAATAATTTTTGGACCTGCCGGTGAAGGCATCAGCCCTGCTGCTGGAATCGGCAGCGACGAAGTTTTCAAGCTGAAAGCAAATCCATCCTCGACAACTGCTGCCAACTCTGCCGATTATGATGGTGATGACAAATTGAGCACATTCGGCCAACCCAATCAATGGGGCCAGCAGAATCTGAATTCGCTTCGGACAGTTGCTCCGGCACCGTCTACATTGACACTGATTGCTCCCAATGGAACAGAAGTCATCAAAAGCGGCAGTTTCTATCCTATAGAATGGCAGTCAACAGGCACAATTAATAATGTTTTAATCGAATTTTCGACAGATAACGGACAGAGCTGGTCTGGGGTATACCCTCCTAATATCGGCAACAGCGGCCGCTATGTCTGGCAGGTACCCGTGCTCAATACAGATAATGGTTTGATACGGATAACCAACATGGGCAATCCGGCCGTTATGGATGCCAGCAATGCAGCCTTCTCGATTTACGAATGCCCGCTGAAAGGTGATGCAACGGATGATTGTATTATCGACCTGAACGATTTAGCAGTCATTGCCAATTCGTGGCTGGATTGTGCCAATCCCTATTTGAACTGTATGCCGTAGAGATCTGCCGACTTTACTCAGGAAAACGCATATGTCAAAAAAGCCGTATTTGAAAATACGGCTTTTACGCTTAAAGGTTTGTCATCGGCCAGTTTCCCAGAGGACCAAACCGGACTCATACGGTTCCACCAAATCCGGATGCCGCGGCAGAATTCGCAGAGCAAAGCCATGCTGTCCGGAAATTCGGCAGGGAATAGTCCCGCTGAACTGCCCCACGCGTTCGGGACCCAGAGAATTATCAACATAAGCCATTTCAGAAATCTGACCATCTTTGATTTGTCCGGAGGAATCTACCCTGCCGTAATATATCTGCACAGATATATCTGTCGGTTCGAGCCGGCCCAGATGGACACGCGACTGTACCTGCACCTGCGATCCGACTGACAGTTCGGGCTGTTTGCCACCGTAATCGCCGACCGGTTCACCGTCAACAGTTTTGGTTTCAACCGACCGTATCTGCAAATCTGACCAAGACTGGCGTATCTTCTGCTTCCACAGAGACAGAGCCTTGACGCGTTCCATTTCATTGGCCGTCAATTCCTGCCAGCGCAGGTCCGCAGGGTGATAAAAGCGGCGTGTGTATTCCGCAACCATTCGGCTTGTATTGAATCGCGGGGCACACCATTTGATGGTATTCTTCATCCGGCGTATCCAGCGGCGCGGCAGGCGGTCTTTGCCGCGATTGAAAAACAGCGGTACAACTTCCTGTTCAAGCAAATTGTAAATTGCCTGAGACTCTACCTGATCTTGATAGGATAAATCATCATATTCCTCTCCGGCGCCGATAATCCAGCCGCCGTCTGGTATATATCCTTCACACCACCAGCCGTCCAGCGTACTCATATTCAGTACGCCATTAATAGCCGCCTTCATCCCGCTGGTACCGCTGGCTTCCATCGGACGCCGCGGGTTGTTAAGCCAAACATCGACGCCCTGCACAAGATAACGGGCAATATCCATATCGTAATCTTCAAGAAATATCAGCCGGCGGCGAATTTCCGGATTTTCCGAAGCAAAATGCACCAGCTGGCGAATTATTTCTTTACCAGCCGTATCGCGGGGATGGGCTTTGCCGGCAAAAATAAACTGCACCGGCGTTTCGGTATTGGACAGCAGCTTGATAAGACGCTGCGGCTCCCGCAAGAGCAGATTGCCGCGTTTATAGGTAGCAAACCGCCGGGCAAATCCGATCGTCAGAGCTTCCGGATCCAGAACTTCTTCGGCCCAGCTCAATTCGGTATGAAATGCTCCTCGACGCTGCAGCTGACGTTTAAGCCGGGTTCGTGCAAATGCCACAAGCCGTTCTTTGCCGCGCTGGTGAATACGCCATAATTCTTCATCCGGCACCTGATCCAGATTATGCCAGATGGATTTATCGACCGCCTCGTCCGCCCAGCGGGAACCCAAATAACGTTCGTAAAGCGAATTCAGCTCGGGACTCAGCCATGTTTTCGCATGAATGCCGTTGGTGATTGAGGTAATGGGGATTTCCGACACCGGCAGTTCAGGCCATAAACCCGACCAGATTTTCCGCGATACCTCGCCATGGAGCTGACTGACACCGTTTCGGTAGGTGCTGGTTCGCAAAGCCAATACCGGCATTTTGAAACTTTCATGGCTGTCATTGGGATGCACGCGTCCCAGTGCCAGAAACTGTTCACGATTAATACCCAGTGTTCCATAATAATGGCTGAAATACTTATCAATCATCTCCACAGGAAATTCATCATTTCCAGCCGCCACAGGCGTATGAACAGTGAACACATTGCTGGCACGGGCGGCTTCAAGAGCTTCTTCAAACGTCATATTGTAGCGGCTTCGGAGCTTGCGCACCCGCTCCAGCGCCATAAATGCTGCATGGCCTTCGTTCATATGACAGACCGTCGGCTCCAATCCCAGCGCAAAAAGGGCTTTTAAGCCTCCAATCCCCAGCACAATTTCCTGACAGATGCGCATTTCAGAATCACCGCCGTACAGCGTCTGGGTGATCGTACGGTCATGGAATGAATTGACCGTCAGATTTGTATCCAGCAGATACAAAGGCGTACGCCCAATCATTGCCTTCCATATCTGGGCCTGCACCGTGCGGTCGGGGAACTGGATGCCAATCAGAACAGGATGGCCGTTTTCCTTCTGCACCAGTTCCAGCGGCATATTGTGGAAATCGTTGTCAATATAATGCTCCTGCTGCCAGCCGTCGGTGTTAAGATATTGACGAAAATATCCCTTTTGGTACATCAGACCGACTCCCACAAGCGGAATCCCAAGGTCGGAAGCACTCTTGAGATGATCCCCTGACAGCATACCTAAACCACCAGAATAAATAGGCATGGACTCGTGGATACCAAATTCAGCGCAAAAATAAGCAATCAGAGTCTTGTGCCCTTCTCTGGCATAAATCTTGTTAAACCATGATGGAGCATTAAGTGTTTTTTCCAGTGTTTCACGGGCCTGTTTAAGTTGATAAAGAAAGCCCTCATTTCGGGCCAAGTCTTCCAGACGGGCCTGTGAAACCATGCCCAGCATCTTGACGGGGTTATGAATACACTGCTTCCACAAATCATAATCAATACGGCGGAAGATCTCCGTGATATCATAATGCCAGGTCCAGTAAAGATTGCGAACAATAACCTGCAAATCTTTCAACTGTTCCGGCAGTGAAGGCTTAACTGTAAATGTATGTACCGTCTGCATTTGTTGTTAATCCTTAGTGCTGTTATTTAGATTCTTAAACTTTACAAGCAACTGCTTACTGTTTATCGTCATCTTTTGTTCGGCTTAAAAACGGATTTGCTTAATGGAAAAACACTGAAATTCCAGTGCAGCTAACGAAAAATCATTCATAGAATTCGACTTTTTAGGCCTTTAACAAAAGTTAAATAGGTCCTATAACACATATTAAATGAGCATTTATATCCTGATGTAAAGGAATACAAAATTCATACGTTCAATATAAATTATTGTAGTCCTTACAGGGCTGCGATATCTAAGATAGGGTTTATCTTGTGTCTTTATTGTCTTCTTTGGTGCACAAACTCTCGGAATTCACGAATCAGTCGTCCAGTCCACTGACCGCAGCGTCCCCCGCTGATGGGTTTCCCATTAAAGTATGCAACAGGCACGATATCTTTGGTTGTAACGGCGATAAATAATTCATCGCACTGAGCGGCCTGTTGAGGGGTCAAAGTCTTTTCGACAACTGCCAACCCCGCATTCTGGGCCACCGGCAAAATCATCATCCGCGTTATCGACGGCAGAATTTCATGCCCCAACGGACGGGTAATAATTACCTTTTCTTTGCCATTCACAGCAAAAAACGCGGATCCGGCACCCTCGGTGATTGTACCGTCATCGCCAACCAGAATTGCTTCACTGGCCCCCTGCTTTTTAACTTCAATGCGTGCCAACACATTGGGCAGAAGATTAAGCGACTTGATATCGCACCGCTTCCACCGCAAATCTGGATATGCAGCAACTGCAATTCCTTTTTCTTTTACCTCGGGACTATCGTGAAGCTGGCTGACAGTCATAAAAAAATTAGGAAGCAGGCCGTCACTGGGAAGATGATCACGAGGCTCCGAACCCCGGGTAATATGGAAATAAATTTTTGCATTGCTATAGCCAGACCGTTCCACCGCCGCCACTATCTTTTGCTTGATCACACTGAGATTCACCGTGTTTATCTGAATCTCACGAAGACTCCGCTCAAATCGATTCAGATGTTCATCTAAAGCAAATATCTGACCGTCATAAGAACGAATAACTTCATAAACGCCGTCACCAAAGTATAGCCCCCTATCGAGATAGGGTTTAGCCAGATCGCACATCGGCAACATCTGGTCATCAATCATTGCAACATCCATATTGCCATTTCCTTTTTTAAAAAAGTAGTTTTCAACAATCATATCCGCAATAATGCTGCCTTGCAAGGCCAAACGATAATGCCGGCTCTGGATTGGATTGTGCCCATTAGTGCGATAAGTATTGGAAGGGACAAATACAGATATAATCTATCATTATATGCAGTATTTTATTTATTCAATCGTGCGTTGGAATTTATATTCATAGAGATATAGATTACGGATGCATTGTCCTTACAAAAATCCCTAAGTTATTTATAAAAAATAAGTTAAGAAATTTTACCTAAATTGAAAATTTTTCTTTACAAATATAAGGCAAATTCGTAGAATACCGCATTCTTTTGATTGATGTGTGAATATTTCTGTAATAGATTGACTCAATGGGAGTTTAAAATGTACGCAGTGATCGAACAAGGCGGCAAACAATATAAGGTATCACAGGGTGATGTGATCACTATCGAATTGACCGAGGTTCCGGCCGATGCCAAAACCATCGAACTGGGCAATGTACTGTTTGTATCAGACGGCCAAAAAGTGCAAATTGGCACACCGTATCTGGTTGGTGCCAAGGTCATCGCCACCGTTAAGGTATCTGGCCAAAGTCCAATCGTAACAGGCCCGAAGTTGTATCCAACCCTGTTTCGCCGGAGATGCTTGAAAAAACGAACCGGTCATCGGCAGAAATACCTTCAGGTCATCATTGAGGGTATCGAAGCCTAATGGAGGCATCCAAAAAATAAAAACCCCGGCAAAATCAAAGTTAGCCGGGGTTTTTTTGTTAATTCAAACAATTTGCTCTAAATTTTAGATGCCCTTATTTGAGTGCATCCGCCACGGCAGCCAGCAAGGTTTCGGGCTTGACGGGCTTCTCGAGAATCTGCTTGACCGGCAGCCAAGTTTCATCCGGCTCAAAACCGAAAGGCAGGTTCATTTCTTTGCGTACTCCCGTCACCATAATAACCGGTGTACCCTTAATACCTTCAATTGACTGAAGCTCCCGGGCTACATTGAAACCTTCATCTTTGGTGGTCATCATCACATCCAGGAGAATAACATCGGGTTTCTCGGCTTTGGCCGCTGCAACGCCTTCTTTGCCATTGGAGGCGGAAGCCACATTATAACCCCTTGCCTCCAAAAGATTTACTATCGATTCAACAAAATCGCTGTCATCGTCAATTACCAGCACCTTTTTAGCCATTTTTAACTCTCCTAACCTTTACAAAGTTTGTTTTCTGCGTGACTGGGATTTATACCACAAAAAACGCCCCATGTCTTATTTTTTTTCCTTAAAAGTGGATTTTTCTCATTGACTTGTTATCTCCAATACAGTCGCTACTGTGCGGCCTTTCGATACTGGTGAATAATATCAATCGTCTTTTTTGCATCCAGTTCGCCGTAGATTTTGTCATCCACCATCATGACAGGGGCAATTCCGCAGGCCCCCAAACAGCGGGCTTCCTGAAGAGTAAACAGCTTGTCTTCCGTCGTTTGGCCGACCGAAATCTTCAATTCTGTCTTTAATGTGTTAAGCACCTTTTCGGCACCCTTCACATAGCAGGCGGTTCCCATACAGACGCTGATGGTGTGTTTTCCGACAGGATTCAAATTAAAGTAATGATAAAATGTTGCTACACCCCAGATGTGTGCTGTCGGAATCTGCATCTTTTGTGCAACAATATCCATCGCTTCTCTGGGCAGGTAGCCGTAAAGCGACTGAACCTTATGCAGCACAGCAATCAGGTATGAATCCGAATACGGTTTTGTGCTGACACTGTCGATAAAACCGAGCAGTTCGTCCATTTTCTCTTGGGTCATCTCTGTCATCGCTTATACTCCGCTTTCACGTTCTTTCTTAGGAATAATCCCCACAGGGGTTTTCGCTTTGTAATGGGTATGAAGATACTTATGCGACACCGGACTTAAGGGGCTCTTCAGAAATTCTTTATACAGCTTCTGTACATCCGGATTGTCATGACTTCGCCGTATGGTCTTAGCACGGTCAAGATCATAGAGCACTTGAGCCCGTTTTTGGAGGGCTTCGTCATCCAAAGGAATCGTATTAATCTGAGCATAGGGCTGGCCGCCGCCGCCGATGCAGCCGCCGGGACAACCCATTATCTCGATAAAATGATAACGGCTCGGATCTTTGCGAACCTGCTCCAGCAGCCTGCAGGCATTGCCGAGCCCGTGAGCAACAGCAACTCGAATTTCTTTGCCGTCCATCTCGAGCGTCCCTTCTTTGATGCCCTTTAATCCGCGAACATTGGCTATCTCGATATCCACCAGCGTCTGGCCTGTATAGAGTTCATAGGCGGTACGAACAGCCGCTTCCATAACACCGCCGGTTACACCGAAGATAACACCGGCACCGCTGGACATTCCCAGCGGGTGATCCGGCTCTTCCGGCTTAATGTGGAGCAGGTCGATGCCGGCAGATTTAATCATCCATGCGATCTCGCGTGTGGTTACAACAATATCCACTCCCCGCATGCCATCCACCATCAGCTCGGGCCGAGCTGCTTCATATTTCTTGGCAGTGCAGCACATCACGGCCGTGCTGAGTATCTTTTTGGGATCGATGCCCATCTTTTGAGCCCAATAGGTCTTGGTAACAGCCCCCTGCATAGACATCGGAGATTTGCAGGTTGAAACATTCTGAATGAGGTCAGGATAAAATTGTTCCAGACATTTCATCCAAGCACTGGAACAAGACGTAATCATCGGCAGCACGCCGCCGTTTTGGAGCCGCTCCAGAAATTCGCTGGCCTCTTCCATGATTGTCAGGTCTGCCGAAAACTGGGTATCAAAGACATAGTCAAATCCGAGCTTGCGCAGAGCCGCAATCAGCTGGCCTTCCATATTGCGTCCGGGCTCCAGCCCAAACGCCTCGCCGACAGCCGCCCGAACAGACGGGGCAAACTGGGTGACCTTGACCAGATGGGGGTCATTGAGCTTGTCGAATAACTCCTGAGTATAGTTCTTTTCAAGAAACGCCGCAGTCGGACAAACGTTGATGCACTGTCCGCAGGCCGTACACACACTTTCACCCATCGGCATATTATAGGCCGGCATAACCACCGTATTGAAGCCGCGATGGGCTTGGGTCAGGTTGTGAACCTGCTGTATTTCCGAGCACATCCTCACACAGCGTCCGCAGAGAATGCACTTTTCGGGGTCGCGGATAACCGCTTCACTGGACAAATCCTTTTCGTAGCGCTTGCGTTGGCCTTCAAAATGACGGGCTCGAATGCCCATCGCGGATGCCAGCCGCTGCAGTTCGCAGTTGCCGTCGCGTTCACAGACATGGCAGTCTTGAGGATGATTGTCAAGAATCAGCTCAATAATATCGCGGCGGGCTCTGCGCAGAGCCTGCGTGTTGGTATGAATTCTCATCCCATCGCTGACTGGAAAGGCACAGGATGCAACATAGTTGCGTGCGCCTTCCACTTCCACAATGCAGACTCTGCAGGCTCCCTCAATAGACAACTTAGGGTGATAGCACAGCCGGGGGATATGAAACCCAAGCTTGTCGGCCGCCTGCATAATGGTCTGGCCAGGTTCTACTTGATATTTTTTATGATTAATGTAGATGGTAATTGTATTTGCCATAGAAATCCTCATGCCTTAGTGATTGCTTCAAACTTACATGCCTGGTAGCACTGGCCGCACCGAATGCACTTGTCTGGAAGAATCCTGTGTTTTTCCTTCCGGATGCCTTCGATTGCCCCAACCGGGCATACCCGCTTGCAAGCGCCGCAGCCGACACATTTTTCATTAATCTGGTAACTGAGCAGTGCTGAACACTGGCCGGCACGGCATTTTTTATGTTCAATATGTTCTTCGTATTCCTCACGGAAATTCTTGATCGTACTGAGTACCGGATTGGGTGCTGACTGGCCGAGACCGCACAGCGAAGCGCTTTTTATCATCTGCCCCAGCCGTTCCAGTTTTTCAATATCGCCGGTTCTGCCCTTGCCTTCGGTAATGCGAGTCAGAATTTCGAGCATGCGTTTGGTACCTTCGCGGCAAGGTGTGCATTTGCCGCAGGATTCGTCCTGTGTAAATTCAAGGAAAAATTTAGCCAGCGACACCATGCAGGTATCTTCGTCGATTACAATCATTCCGCCGGAGCCCATAATAGAGCCGGCTTTAGCCAGCGATTCATAATCAATCTCGGTATCCAGATAATCAGCCGGCAGACAGCCGCCGCTGGGACCTCCGGTTTGAATGGCTTTGAGTTTTTTATTGTTCGGAATCCCGCCGCCGATATCATATACAATCTGGCGGAGCGTAGTTCCCATCGGCACTTCCACAAGGCCTGTATTCAAAACCTTGCCGGCCAGAGCAAACACCTTTGTTCCCTTGCTGGTTTTGGTCCCGATTGAACTGAACCAATCGCCGCCATCGAGAATAATAACTGGTATGTTAGCCCATGTTTCAACATTGTTAATCAGCGTCGGCTTGCCGAAAAGTCCGCTGACCGACGGATACGGCGGGCGGGGCCGCGGCATGCCGCGCACACCCTCGATGGAGTGAATCAGGGCAGTCTCTTCGCCGCAAACGAAAGCCCCGGCACCCAGCCGGATTTCAATGTCAAACGAGAAATCCGTGCCGAAAATATGCTCGCCCAGAAAGCCGTGCTGGCGGGCCTCTGCAATCGCTTTTTCCAGACGCTTGATGGCCAGCGGATATTCCGCGCGGATGTAGATAATGCCGTTTCTGGAGCCGATAGCATATCCGCCGATAATCATCCCTTCCAAAATAGTATGCGGATCACCTTCAATAGATCCGCGGTCCATAAAGGCCCCGGGATCTCCTTCATCGGCATTGCAGATGACATATTTTTCGCTGCTTTTTTCCCGCGCTGTGAGCTCCCATTTCAGTCCTGTGGGAAAACCGGCACCGCCCCGGCCCCGAAGGCCGCTTTTTTTGACTTCCGCAATAACAGCTTCGGGAGACATATCCGTCAAGACTTTGGCCAAGGCCTCGTAGCCGCGCAGCGACAGATAGTCATCAATATTTTCCGGATCAATAATGCCGCAGTTGCGCAGGGCTATCCGCATCTGCTTGCCGAAAAAGTCTGCATCTCCAAAAATACGGAAAAACCGATTGTACAAATGATCTTCCCGGATAATCAGACGCACAACTGGTTTGCCGCTGACCAAATGCGATTGGACAATTTCCGATACATCCGCCGGCTTTACATTGCCGTACATCGTATAGCCGGGATTTACAATCAAAATCGGCCCCTGCTTGCACATTCCAAGACAGCCGCTCAAATGAATCGATACAGACTTCCGGATGCCGGCTTTGTCGATTTCGGATTCCAGCGCATCCCGCAGCTGTTTGGACTGGTTATGAACGCAGGTTGGGCCGTCGCATAACGTCAATTTATACTGAATCTGCTTCACGTTGATTTCCTTTCTCAGATGACCCATTCACTGATAATCTCGCCTTTTTTAAGATGCCGTTCTATAATCTCCCGCGCCCGCTCGGGTGTCACCCTTCCATACTTAACAGGAATATGACCCTCTTCAACAACTTCGACAGTCGGTTCAAGATTGCATCGGCCGGCACACCCCTTCTGGCTGAGGTACACATCTGTCAGGCCGTTGGCTATGGCCTGTCGAAAAACCTGCATCACTTCTTTGGAACCGGCGGCAATCTCACAGGTTGCCATACCCACATAAACCCGCTTGGTGGACAGATAACCTTTGCTGATGATGCGGTTGACTGCCTCAGCGCGTTTTTTTCGAATCATTTCCAATGGTGTAACCACGTCTTGTCACTCCTTATGAATCGTAAATATAAATGAATTTCCATGCTCCCGCGGCTGTACCCAAATAGTACCGCCGTGAGCTTCTACAATCTGCTTGGTAATATACAGCCCCAAACCCGTCCCTTTTACGCTCTTTTTTTCCGGTACGTTGAGCCGTGAAAACTTTTTGAATAATTGACCCATCATATCCGGAGCTATCGGGCGGGAATCATTATATACCTCTATCGTAATCATCTCGCCGCTGGTTTGACTGCTTAATTCAATTTGTCCCCCATCAGAGCCGTATTTGATGGCATTGTTGACCAAATTATTGGCCACAATCATCATTAAATCCATATCTGCCCGCACCTTCAGTCCTGCGTCGATTTTGTTATCCAGCGACATCCTTTTGGCTCCCAGCTGTTTGGCAAAGGTATCGATTGCTGCTTCAAACACGTTGCGAAGGCAAAATTCTGTTTTGTTAACCTCCAGATTTCCGCGTTCAATTCGGCTCAGATTTAGAAATTTCTTTACTGTTGCGTCCAGATAATCCAGGTTCCGGCAGATGGAATCCACTGCTTTTTTCTGCTTGAAGTTAATCAAACCCAGCAGACCATCCCGCAGAGAATAGGCATTGATAACCGCCGATGACAAAAGCCCTTTAAGCTCATGCGCTACAAAACCGAGCAGATCAAGATAACTTTTGTTGAGTTCGGTCAGTTTCTGGTGATTTTCCTGCAGACGTACTTCCCGCTCCTCCAGCTGAACTGACATATCATTAAACGCACGAGCCAATTGGTGGATTTCCTCTATATCGGAATGAGGAGACAGAATCAAATGCCCCAACTCCCCCTGCGAAAGCCGCTGGGTTGCATCCCGCATAACTGTCAGAGGTCTGGAAATCGAGCCGGCCAATATGAACGCTAAAACAAAAGCCAGTGCCGATGCCAGCAGGATGACAATTATAAACATCATCAGTATTTGGGCAGCCATTGCATTGTAGGGTTCTTCGAGGATGCCGACATACAGAATACCAATAATTACATTGTTGATATTTCGTATCGGTTCATAGGCAGATCGATACCAGTATTTGACCACAAAAGCACGGTCCAGCCAGCGTTGTCCCTGCTCAACAACGGCTTCATAGACTTCTGCAGAAATACGGGTTCCGATAGCGCGTCGGCCTTTATCATCTAAAACATTGGTTGAAATGCGGACATCGTCCTGGAAAATTGTTACCGTACCAATGGGAATTCCGTTAAAAGTTTCGTCCCCAAATACGAGCTTGCGAATGCGGTCAACCAGATAGAAGTCTTGATTGATAATACGGCCGCCGTAAACCACTTGCTGAAGCTGCCCGTCGGCATTAAGAATCGGCAGCGCGTATTCCTTGGCCATAGCAGTTTCCAGCTTTTTTAATGTGGTCGGACGTGCCTTTTCTGTAGGCAGTATCTCAATCTGCACATTTTTAAGTATCCCACGGTTAATCCGTTCTAATTCCTCCCTGCCGATTATGCGGCTGCCTCCAACAGGCTGCTTAGACGAAGCAGCTGCACGGACGATTTCGCTGTCTGCGGCTGCGGCCTGTTCAGGTTTCAGACGGTAAAAATAATGCACGCGGAGCTTATCCCGGAGTAGATCGTCGGACTGGCTTAAATCTGCCATCTGAAGCGATGCACCGATACGGTTGATTTCCTCTTCGTAAAAAAGACGTGCGCTGTCCAGCGATCGAATCACCCGAAGCTGTGTCTGCTCAAAAAGATCTTTGCGAACAACATACCAGCCCAGCGCAAAAATAGACGCTGCCAGCAGTACAATAACTGCTGTGAAAGCCGAAAGAATTTTCTTTTTGAGCGAACGGGTTTTCATTACTCGGAAGCCCTTGTCTTTTCCTGTGCATTAACAAAATAAATCAGGTTTTCCAATTCGACCTCCAGATTGATATTGCTGATAACAACATCATCAGCCGCCCTCAGCTGGATTGGAGCAAAGTTCAAAATACCCTTTATGCCTGCTGAAATCATAATTTCTGAAACATGGTGAGCAGCCACATCGGGAACCGCCAAAATGCCGATTTTGACTTGGTGCTCCTGCACAAAGGCACGAAAATCCTCCATCGGCAGCACCGGCACTTCAAACGAACGTGTATATTTGGCAGGATCTATATCGAAGGCCCCCACAATTTTAATGCCCCCCGCTTCAAATCCCTTATAACGTATCAGAGCCTTTCCTATATTCCCAACACCGACAATAACAACTTTCTGCAGCTCATTCTTTCCAAGAATTTCTCGGATTCGAGCTATTAATTCATCCACCTTATACCCGCCTCGCCGATTTCCAGTGATGCCAAACAGGGAAAAATCTTTTCGCACTTGGGAGGAAGTAACCCCAGCCGCATCCGCCAGATTGCCGGAAAACACTTTGACAAAGCCCAAGGCCTTCAGCCGTTTTAGGGCATTTTTATACCGCGACAATCGTATGATACATTTGCGATTCATAACCATTGACATTCCCTCTTTTTAATGACAACTTTAGTCTGTTTTTTCAACATCTCTGACCGCAATAATAAATCTATTAGTTTTTTTATGACTTAAATTATATAAGTTTTAAAAAACTAATCAAGCAAAATTGATATTTTTTTCACAATAAAAAACAAAATACTGTTTTATAATAACATGAATTACTCAATAAAACCCAAAAAAAGGAATATAAATAACTTAAATTGTAAGCTCTTTATCGGATTTGCTTTATATAGATGACCAACTATGTCCTGTATCCTCGAGAAGTGCTTTCTGCAGTTCAGGACCTTCTGAACCTGCCGGATACAGATTAAGATCTTTTTGTTGACTCCAAAAATCGAGTATTGGAGTCAAGATTTCCCAAGATATTTCTATACTGTCACGGCGGGTAAACAAAGTTTGGTCCCCCGTCATACAATCCAGCAACAGCCGCTGATACGATTCGGGCATAATAACACCAAAAACCTGCTGGTAATCCACCGCCATTTCCAATGTGCTCATACAGATTTTCGACCCCGGCCGCTTGGCCTGAAGACTCAAATACATTCCTTCTTGCGGCTGAATTTGAAATCGCAGGACATTCGCGGGCATATCAATAAACTGAGCCGGCTGGAACATCGAATGCGGAACTTGCCTGAATGTAATGCGTATTTCCGTCAGCTTTCGGCGAAGCCGCTTGCCGGTTCGCAGATAAAAAGGAACCCCCTTCCACCGCCAATTATCAATAAATAATTTGCCGGCGACAAATGTTTCAGTCAAAGAATCAGGGGGCACTCCCTTTTCCTGCCGGTAGCCGACAACTGGTTGCCCTTCAATTGTGCCGGCTGCATACTGGCCCCTGATGAACCTGCTTGGCACATCGGCAGGCAAAATTGGCCGAATTGACCGTAGAAGCTTTGCCTTTTCATCTCTGAGACAATCGGCCTGAAAAGAAACAGGCGGCTCCATTGCTATCAATGCCAGCATCTGCAAGAGATGATTCTGGTACATATCCCGCAGCGCTCCGCTGGCATCATAATAGCCGGCTCGATGTTCTACACCGGCTTGTTCGGCAGCAGTAATTTGAACATTTTCAATATAATTGCGGTTCCAGACCGGTTCAAAAATGCTGTTGGCAAAGCGGAAAATAAGGATATTCTGAACTGTTTCTTTACCCAAATAATGGTCCATCCGATAGATTTGAGACTCGTGAAAATGACGCTGGAGTATTTCATCCAAATGTTTAGCGCTTTTCAGGTCTCTGCCGAACGGTTTTTCAATAACCAGCCGGACATTCTGCATACGGCCGGAAGCAGCCGGGCAGTGCAATCTCATCTGACTAATTTTATCTACAATATCCTCATATAGAGATGGCGGAACAGAAAGGTAAAAAATACGGCTTCCGCTGACTTTGAACTGTTCCTCTAAGACGGAGATACGCTCACAGATATTCTGATAAAACAAAGGATCAGCATAGTTGCCGCTGATAAAAGAAAAATGCTGCACAAAAGTGTGCAGCATTTCATAATCGGGATTATCAAGCATCGTTTGCAGTTTCTCTTTTATACTGTCTCGAAACATTGAATCGCTTAGAGCACTGCGTCCGCATCCGAGCAGGTAAAAATGGCGGCTCATGAGGTCACGCCGGTAAAGTTCATACAAACTGGGATATAGTTTTCGAAAAGCCAAGTCACCCGATGCGCCAAAAACCACAAATCCCGCAGGACCAGCTGCCGCATCGATACAGAGCAAATCCTGTTTTTGAACCGTCGCCTCGATTTTTTTCATAGCCCAGACCGTTCTAAATGCTGCGGGGTACTACAGCCATAATTCCAGAACAGCTGCATATTTCACCCCGCCAATCCGTCCAAGGATAAGGCCCCCGGGGTCTACTCTTCTAACAGTTCAAAATCGTCTTTGCCGGCACCGCATTCGGGGCACACCCAGTCATCCGGCAGGTCTTCAAACGCTGTTCCCGGCTCGATGCCATTGTCGGGATCTCCCGCCTCAGGATCATAAATATAGCCGCACAAGAGACATTTGTATTTTTCCATCGTCCTATTCCTTTCAAACGAGGTTCCAGTGTAAATTTTTTATACCGGCCTTATTATCGCCGGTTGGGCAGTCAGGTCAAGCCCTCAAATAAAATACGAATAATTTCTGCAGGTTCAATTCTGAAAAAAGCCCCTCGCCCCTCAAAAAAACTGTGTTCGGCAATCAGATGAATATTCAAATCCGTCCATTGAATCTTCTCTCCAGTGTCCAAGCGTTCAGCGGCAGTGACGCGTTTGTCAAACAACCCCGGGTGCGGCCAAGGACAAATGAGGGCACCTTTAAACTCCTCTGTCTTGACACGGATTTTACCCCTGCAGGTTTCAACCCAGCAGCCCAGATAAGGTTTGGCCAATTCTGTCAGTTCGTGCATCCGCTGGGCCAGCTGGGCCGGGGTAAAACCGCGTTTCTCTGTTTCCAAGATATCTTCCTGAATAACATCAGCCGGATGACGCGGGTCTGTTCCCATAAAACCGCCGGCGACGATGGCTGTTGAGCGAAGCAGGTCTTCGAGTTTCTTTTCTTCTGGAGACTGTTTCATTGGGGGTCTCCTGTATCAGGCGAATTTGTCATAATAAATTTTATCAGCCGGCATTCCCAGCTCAGTCAAAACTTTGATGGAAGCATCTATCATGCCGGGACTGCCGCACAAATAGCCTTCATAAGTGCTTAAATCCTTAAAGCTTCTTTGGACAGCGTGTGTTACCAAACCCGTCTGGCCGTCCCAGTTTTCCCCTTCTGCCGGTTTTGCCACGACGGGGATAAATGAAAAATGCTCCAAATCGTGCTCAAACTCTTTCATTTGCTCCAGAAGGCATAAATCCCGGACTGTGTTGCCGCCGAAAAAATAATGCACTGACCGGCGGCAGCGGGCATTCCGCATGGAATGCAGAATAGAAACAAACGGAGCCATTCCGCTGCCGCCGGCAATAAAAACCGCCGGAGCATCCGTACGGCTCAGGCAAAATTCACCATAGGGGCCGTTAAGCTGCACCGGATCACCTTCACGGAGAACATCAAAACACCAAGTCGTGCAAATACCGTTGGGAACACGCCGAATAATAAGATCAATCTGCGTCTTCTGCTGCGGATCAGAAGCTATTGAATAGGCACGATACACTTCTTCACTGCTGCCTTTATAACGAGGACACAGAAGCTGAACATATTGACCGGCTGTAAATTCTATCGTTTGGGGGCTTTTCAGTTCAAATCGAAATCGCTTCATATCGTAGGTCAAGTCTTCAATTTGACTGCATATGCAGACAAATTCCTGAACACTTAATAACTGCCGCGGCAGCTCGATTCGGATATCACTGCGCACCTTGACTTGACAAGACAGACGCACCCGATCGGTCTGCTCCTGTTTTGTCAAGAACGGCGTCTCAGTCGGCAGGATAGGACCTCCGCCCTGCAATACCTTGACTTTGCAGACACCGCAGGTCCCGCGGCCTCCGCAGGCACTGGGGATGAATATCTTTCTGTCCCGCAGGATTGATAAAAGCGGCTTTCCCCCTTCAACGGCCAATTCCTTTTCCTCGTTAATAACAATCCTGCACAGCCCGTAATTGACAATATACCGCTGGCACAACACCAGCAGCAGCGCCAGCCCTGCTGCAATCGAACTGATAATCAAAATGGTTAGAAAAAACTCCAGCATAGAGTGCAGTCAGTTCAAAACCCCCGTAAATCCGATAAACGCCAGAGCCATAATGCCGGCGATAATCAGCGTAATACCGGGCCCGCGCAGGCCAGCCGGTACCCGTGCTTCACTAAGCCGCTGACGAATGCCGGCCATAGCCAATATCGCCAGAAACCATCCCGCCCCGCTGCCAAAACCATACCCGATTGTTACAATAAAAGAATAGTTCCGGATAACCATAAACAGCGATGCGCCTAAAATTGCACAATTGACCGTAATCAGCGGCAAGAAAATCCCCAGATTGTAATACAATCGGGGCAAATAGCGGTCAATAACCATCTCCACAAATTGCACAAATGCGGCGATAATAATAATAAATAAAATATACCGGAAAAATTCCAACTGCAACGGCACAAGGACATATCGGTATGCAAGCCAGTTCAGCACTGTTGTACAGGTCATCACAAAAACCACAGCTGCTCCCAATCCGGCAGCCGTTTTAACCTCGCGGGAAACACTGGTAAACGGGCACATTCCCAAAAATGTAGTCAGCAGAATGTTGTTGGTAAAGACAGCCGCAAAGCAGGTTACGACTGCCAGCCATATTTCTGAACCGGCGCTGTTCATCTTTTAACCTCCTTGGGCCTGATAGACCGGCAAATCCACAGGACTGCGGCCAAGGCAAAAAAAGCTCCCGGCGGCATGACCATAATAATCCACTTGTCCCATAAAGCCGTCGAAAAATAAGGAATCGCAAAACCAAGAATTGTTCCCATTCCAAGAAGCTCGCGAAAAACAGAAATCACCAGCAGAACGATAGAATAGCCCAATCCGTTAAATAAACCGTCGATAAAAGAGGAAAACGGCGGATTGGAGCCGGCGAATGCTTCGCAGCGGCCCATTACGATGCAGTTGGTAATAATCAAGCCAACAAAAGGACCGAGATTGCGGCTCATTTGAGGCCAGTAAGCTCTCAGCATCAAATCCACAATAATGACATAAAAAGCGATGATCAATGTCTGCACCATCATTCGGATATTTCGCGGCGTCCAATTCCGCAGAACGGACACCGTAAAGCAGCTTAAAGCCGTTACCCCTGTCAGCGACAAACACATAACTGCGGTATTGAGCACTGCGTTGGTCACAGCCAGAGTGCTGCAGATTCCCAATATCTGACGGAAAATCGGATTGTCCCGCCAAAGACCATCTAACACAATTTCCCGCGGTGATTTGACAGAATTCATTGGGCTTCCCCCTCATTCGACACGGCCTCCAGCCATGTGTGTAAATTGGCGTTGAGAAGAATTTGAAGCCGATCGCTGGTTTGGGTCGCACCGGTGACGGCATGAACAGAATTGGGCCCAAGCGGCTGTGCAGAGGGCACAATTTCCAAAAGGATCGGGCTTTCGGCCAGTCTCTTTCCGGCAAATTGGCTGCGAAATTCTTCTTCTTCAATGCGTGCCCCCAGACCCGGCGTTTCATTCTGCCGGTAAAAAGCAATTCCTGTTATCGTCCGCCTGTCAGCAGCTACGCCAATGACTCCTTCGATTTTATCCCAGAAGCCCTGGCCCGAAAACGGCACAGCATAACCGGCAAGCCGGCCGTCCTTTAGAAAGCGAAAGGCACCGCTGCGAGGATCTTTTTCAAACTGCTGGGTAAAAATCCGGTGTATCTGCTCATCGTGTTGAAAGCGTATGTCGGGAAAAACCTGCACCACCGCCCGTTCAAACTGAAGCTGGGCATTGGCTTCTACTCGGCTGCGGGTCAGGCGGGAAAAACCAATCAAGATGGAACTGGCAAAAGCTGTCATCACAAACATATAAACAACAGCAAACCACGGCTTGTCTTTCATCCGGCGTTCTCCTCCAAAATCCGTTTTGCTTTTTTACGCTGGCCGAATGTCTGCACACCGTAATCGATAATCGGTGCAAACATATTGCCCAGCAAAACAGCAAACATCAGCCCGCCATTAAAAATCGAGAAATTGCGGATGACAACCGTTGCCGCAGCAATCAAAACGCCGTAATAAAAGCGGCCCCATTCGGTCCGGGGAGAACTGACCGGATCGGTAGCCATAAAACAGGCCCCCAATAAAAAACCTCCTCCCAGCACAGCCGGCACAGCGCCCGGAACAGGAGCAATGCCCAGCCGAAACAGCAGCTCGTTCAAAACAGCATATGTTAGGACTACAGACAGAATTGTTGTGCGGCTGGCGGTTCTGGTCCAAAATAAAAAAACAGCGCCTATTAAAATAAGCAAGGCGCTGGTAACACCCATCGAACCGCTGATGCGGCCGAAAAACTGGGCCTTGTAGAGTACAAGGCTGCGGACAGCCGCCGTTTCCTGACTGCCGATGCGGAAAGGAATGCCGGCTTCATACGGCGCATCGGGAGTACGGACCAGGCGGCCAGCTTTCAGATGCGCCATGGGTGTAGCCCCGGTAACGGCTATCGTTCCATCGGCCTGTCGGGCGCTGGTCCACTGGAGCAGTGCCCCTAAAGAGCCCTGCGCAGGCGGATACCAGATGCCCGTCATCGCAACCGGAAAACAAACATAAACAAAACATCGGCCAGCCAAAGCAGGATTGAAGATGTTTCGCCCAAATCCTCCGAACACCTCTTTGGCAACAACAATGGCGAAAACCATGCCCGCGGCCAGCACATGCCAGCCGGCGCCGGGCGGCATCGCCAGCGCAAACAAAACCGCTGTTACAAAGACGGCTTCGGTAACGGGTTCTTTTCGGCGGCGGCAGAACAGCCACTCGCAGAAGAAACCCACCGCACAGCAGAACAAAATCATTGCCAGCGAACGCCAGCCAAAATAATACACGGCCCCGCCGATACAAGGACAAGTCCCGAGCAGTAACTTCCTCATCGCCGGCTGGCTTCGCATGAGTCCTATGCCGCCTGCTGCCTTTGACATAAACCACCCTGTCGAACATGCCGGCTTTCTGGACGCCCCGAAGTCAGCCGGCTTGGATCCAGATAGAATAACAACCGCTGTTAATCAGCGGCTTGACGCAGCGACTGCAGTTTTCCGCCTATGGCTGAGACATGTGCCATTTCTTCGATTATAATCGTCTGGATTTTCCCTTTTCCGGCTCTGGAAGGCACCAAATCCTTAATCCCCACATAGAAGGCTATGGAATTTTTCTCTGCCTGCAGAGCAATCTTCAGTATTTCGGTCATACTCTCATTGCCGGTAAGCTTTTCTGAAGGACTGATTTTGCCCTCGGTGCCGTGAAAATCTGCCATCGTCCGCAGATACTGGGCAACTTCATTGTCGGGGTCATACGTTGTCTGTTCCTTCTCGGCGGGAGATAATTTCTTTCGCATCTGGGCAAAAGTTTGTTCGTGTCCTTCTTCCATCGCCGCCAGATCCAGCAGCATTTTTTTGATGTCCTCTCTGGATGCTTTGGCTGCCGCTTCCCGGTAGAAGGCAGCACCGTTGCGCTCGATTTCTTCTGCCATCTCAAAAATTTCATCCGCGTTGAATGTAATCGCCATTCGATTCTCCTATTCAAACAAACTGCTCTTAAGGTTGCTGTTCGGCCGCCGGCATCGTAAACACACGTGCCGCCATTTCTTTGTCCAGCATGTATAATCCGCCTGCTGTGCCGCCGGCGATTTCCAGCCGGCCGATTATATCTCTGGCATTCTTTTCTTCTTCAATCTGCTCATTTACAAACCATTGCAGAAACAGGTTTGCTGCATGATCCTTTTCCTGCACAGCCAAATCAAACAGACTGTTAATCAAGCCGCTGACATGCTGCTCATGCTTCAGGGCTGCTTCAAATACCTGCTGGACGCCGCTCCATTGATGGGGCGGCGCATCGACAGCCGCCAGCCGGACCGTTCCGTCGCGCTCGATAATATGCTTGTAAAACATAGACGCATGAACCATCTCTTCCTGCGCCTGCACCCGCATCCAGCTGGCAAATCCGGGAAGATTCATTTTTTCCAGTGCTGCCGACATGGACCAATACAGATATGCAGAATAGGTTTCTGCATTAATCTGTTTATTCAATGCCTCTTCCATCTTTTTGTTAAGCATTGTTTTCTCCTCTTAAAATCTGCTAAAACAACCGGGGGTTGGTCTTAGGCTTTCCAGAGACCGTGCAAGTTGCAGTATTCGCGGGCAGCAGCCTTTTCGGCCTTCACCCAAAACACGGCTTCCGGCTTCTGGCCGGGGCTTAAAAACTGCCGATACACCTGACCGTCGGCCTGCAGTTCAATCCACTCAATATAGTGCTTTTCTTCCATAGGATGAGCTACCGCACCAACCGTCACTTTAAAGCCGCCGTCGATTTTTTCGATGACCGGCACATGCTTTTCTTTGGCCGCGTCCACTGTGTTTTCGACCATTTTTTTCATCGGCTGGCCGCAGCAGACCAGCTGGCCATCGCCGCCGTGAACAACCTCTACAATGTTGCCGCATGCCATACATTTGTAAATTTCAAGTTTTGCTGCCATTGTTACACTCCCAATCTGAATAGATTCCTTTTCGTTATTAACGCCTGCTATGCTATCCCCAGCTGCCGGTGCTTGGCAGCAATCGTGTCGGCTAAGGCATCCAATTTCGAGTATGTTTCCTCTTGGGCCTGTCCTTTGGCCAGCACCGGCTCCAACATTTCTGCCTTTACATTGCCCAGGAGACTGCTGATCTGCTCAACCATTTTGCTGCCCCATCCGTAAGAACCGATAATGCCGACGAATTTGGTTTTGGGCCTGAGGGCGTTAACCAGCGCCGCACAATACAGGGCCGATGGATGCGCCCCGGTCAGCACAGTGGGAATCCCCATGACAACCGTTGCTGCGCTGACAAGCGAAATTACTATTTCGCCTATATCCGCAGCGGACAGATTGAACGGATGAACATCAATGCCCCGCTCCATAAGTGCCTCCACAAGGTAGGTGGCCATTTTGCCGGTACTGCCGTGCATCGAAACATACGGAAGAACAACGGCGTTGGCAACCTTATCCTCATCCGTCCAGTCTTTATAGGCATGGATAATCAGCTCGGGCTTCTGGTAAACAGGCCCGTGGCTGGGAGCAATCAAACGGATATCCAGCGGCTCCAGTTTTTTAAGGTTGCTGCGGATGGAGCTGCGAAACGGCATCATAATTTCGCCGTAATAGCGTTTGGCTGCCTCCAAGGTGCGGGCTTCATCCTGAACAAACAAATTGGAGGCGGCCTGATGAGATCCGAAGAAATCGCAGCTGAACAGGATTTTGTCTTCCGGCAGCCATGTGGTCATCGTCTCAGGCCAGTGAACCCACGGCGTATAGAGAAAATGCAGGGTTTTATCACCCAGCGAAAGGGATTGCCCATCCTGCACTTCGATGAATACATCGGCATCAATGTGCAGGTGGTCCATCAGCATCGCCTTGCATTTGGGATTGGCAACAACCTTGGCTTCCGGATACATCATCAGCATATCCGGGATGCCGCCGGAATGGTCCTGCTCGGCGTGGTGGCTGACAATATAATCGATCTTTTCTGCCCCCGCCCGCATCAAATGGTCAATCAGGGCCTCTATTTTTTCAGGATCCACCGTGTCCAGAAGCGCCGTCTTCTGGCTTCCTTTAACCAGATAGGCGTTGTAACTGGTGCCGTCAGGCAGAGGAATCAGTTCATCAAACAACCGGCGGTCCCAGTGCTGAACGCCGACCGCTAAGACATTGTCAGCAAGCATTTTCATAGCAATTGCCTCACAAACATGAATGTTGCAATTTCGTTCATTTGCTCAAAGAAGTTTTTTTTATGGCCGCTCTGACATCGTCATAATCAGGTTCAGAAGCTATTTCGGGGACCAGCTGAACATACTGAACCGTACCGAGTTTATCCACTACAACCACAGCCCGGGCAAGCAGACGCAGCTGTTCAATCAGCAGCCCGTATTTTGTCCCAAATTCGGCAAATTGATAATCGGATACCGTCCGGACATTCCCGACTCCTGCTGCTCCGCACCATCTTTTCTGGGCAAACGGCAAATCCATGCTGACAACTAAAACTGCCACCTGATCTCCAAATTCGGCTGCTTCCTGATTAAACCGCCGCGTTTCGATATCGCAGACGGGCGTATCCAGAGACGGCACCGACACAATAACAACAACTTTGCCTCTGTAATCCGAAAGCTTGACCGGGGATAAATCATTGGCTGCTGCAGTAAAATCCGGTGCCGGCTGACCAACAGAAACCAATTCACCCGTCAGGGTCAGGGGGGCTCCTTTCATTGTAACAGTATTTTTTCTTTCCATAGATGGGTTCCTTTCACAGCCAGCAGATAAAATAATCCAAATCCATAAAATAATCAAAAGTGTTTTTTTCACTTTCTGCTCCTTCCGCATTCCCGCAGCTCCGATGAGGGGTGAGCCGGCTGTCCCCTCCGCACCGGTCACCGACTCATCGGTGTTTGCTGCCCTCCTCGGTTAATAGTTAACGGCTTCCAATTCAAAATAATCCTGCGGATGATTGCAGGCCGGACAGACACTAGGAGCTTCCAGTCCTTCATGCACATACCCGCAATTGCGGCAGACCCAGCGTACTTTTGTGTCGCGGCGGAAAACCTGTCCGTTTAGAATATTGTTGCGCAGGGCCTGGTACCGGTCGCGATGACGGGCCTCAGCGACAGCAATCTTGCGGAATACTGCCGCAATTTCCTTAAAACCTTCCTTTTCTGCCGTCTGGGCAAAATCCGGATACATCTGGGTGGTTTCATAGTTTTCGCCATTGGCTGCCTCTAAAAGATTTTCCTCCGTCGTCCCAATAACGCCTGCCGGGAAAGCCGCACAAATTTCGACTTCGCCTCCTTCAAGAAACTTAAATAGACGCTTGGCATGTTCCTTTTCCTGATTGGCTGTTTCTTCAAATATCGCAGAAATCTGCACGTAACCTTCCTTCTTTGCCTGACTGGCGAAATAGGTATAGCGGTTTCGAGCCTGCGATTCGCCGCAAAATGCCGTCAAGAGATTTTTCTCGGTCTGGGTTCCTTTTAAACTCATACTAACCTTTCCTTTCTTAAACAAAATGGTGATTGCTTAATGGAATGCAGGCATTCCCGAGCAGATGCCGCACAATCCTTCCAAATAGACCGTTTTACGCAGGACAGTAACCTGCAAATAGTCAGGAATGTCAAGTTTATCGTAGGGTTCATAGTAGAAATCCATAATCGTACCGCATTTAATACAGCGAAAATGCTGATGGTTTTCCAGTCCTCCGTCATAGCGTCTGGGCTGTCCTGTCCCTTCCACAATAAAAGCTGCTCCGATTTCCGAAAGCGTCAATAGAGTTCTGTTGACAGTATCCAGTGAAATATTACTGAATTCCTTTTGCACCTGACTGTACACCTCTTCGGCTGTCGGATGTGTTTTTGTTTCAACCAGTGCTTTGTAAATCGCCAAACGCTGGGGGGTAATCCGCAAACCGTTTAAGCGGCATTTATCCTTAAATTCCGCAATTTTTTTGTCAATCCTGATTTTTTCTTCCTCTTTATCCATTATTGAAGCCTTAATAGTATCTAATCTTATTTAATAAATACTACTATTCAGTTATAATGTTCATTAATTTTAAGAATTTTATCATTGATTATTAGAATAAAAGAGCCGTTATTGCCGCTATCTGCCCCGCCTGCCGTTCCAGAGCATAATATGGAGCCGCGGTGAAAACAGGAAGCCGGTTTGCAGGCAGTATTCAGCCAGCCAGCGGGATTTTTCGAGATAATCAGCCGTATTGGCTGCCTGCGGCATCAGATAAATCTTGTAAGGATCAACTGCTGCCAGTTTATTGACGAAACATGCGATTTCATCCAAATCTTTTGGGTCATCTACTACAAATTTCAGCTGATAGGGGTAAGAAGCAATCAGTCGCATAACTGTTTCGGGATTAGCTGGAGGGCTTTGAGTGCCATCTGCTATTGTATTGGATAATTTGGGACTTATGCTCATCAAATCGATCGGCAACTCAGCCGGAGATATAATGCCTGCTGTTTCCACTGTCAAATGGTATGCCTTCCGATGGATTGCCCTAATAAGGTCAAAAATGCCTTCATGCATCAGCGGCTCGCCCCCTGTAAGGACAACATAACGGGTGGGATAGCAGGCGATGTGTTCCAGTATTTGCTCAGCGGTCATTGATTGTCCCGCATCCGCATTCCAAGCATACTTGGTATCGCACCAGCGGCATCGCAACGGACAGCCCGCCAGCCGAACAAAAACGCTCGGCACTCCGGCCAGAAGGCCCTCCCCCTGCAATGAGTAGAATAGTTCATTGACAATCATTATTCAGCCCGAAGGGTAGAAATCTGTGAAAAATCGGGGTGAAAGGATTCGAACCTTCGGCCTCCTGGTCCCAAACCAGGCGCTCTAAGCCAAGCTGAGCTACACCCCGCTGTCAGCCAACTGCCGCAGGATACGGAATCGGAATCTGTTTGTCAATGGTATTCCAGTATTCGGGTGGTCAAGAAATAGTGTCATCGTTTGAATAGATGGACTCTATGCAGCAGCAAAAATTTTACCAAAATTATTGCAAACCGAAAAATAGATTTTGAATGTCCAGAGTGTACTATGCATCTTTTTTGGCAGCAGGTTGCTGCTGCTGGAGGTGATGGGAGCTCTGGAAGATAAACTCTAAGAGTAGAGTATGAGAGAGTAATCAACAATTATCGACAATAGTGGATAATGCTCTAATTTTCCAGCGTTGTCGATGGTATTAGACGGCCCAACATACACATCGCCGCCCTTAGAACAGGACACCGCATATCGTTTTTCTGAAAAAGGATACCGGGAGTGGGTTCGATGAAAAAGGATACTAAATGTCGGATTACAAAAAAAGATGCCTGGTATCGTCTTTCTGGGAATATCCACAAAACAGCAATCCCTATCAGGATGGGCACGCGGCAGCACAGGGCAGAATTGGCCGTACCTACGCCGAAAAGAACTTAGAGGCGGCTTTAATAATAAAAAGGTTAACCGCAATGTTCTGTTTTTGCTGCATCCAATATTTTTTAAAAAATCGCCAATCGGTTTTGACATTTCCAGATCTAACCAAGGCATCCTCCGGTTACATAGCAGCTGCTTGTTCTTTACAAAGGGCATATAAGTATGCATGGGAGCTTCATCTGCTTTAGGTAAACTGCTCTGCTGAAGTCAATCTTACATTTTTAGTCCCATAAAAACCTTTTTGCCGGCATCCGGTATATTTCTCAAAAATTATACTAACAAGAAAATCCGGCGAAAGCCGAAAAATATAGATAGAAGGATACGTTCCGTTTGTATCCGGTGTAAAACATCCATTCGGGAAATTAAGGAGTGTTGAGTGAGTTCAGATATTACGCCGCTGGTACAGCAAAAAGTGTTGACAGAAGAATGTCCTGCAGAGCAGCTGTCCGACAGCCGATGCCCAGAGGGAAGACCGAGAGTGCTTGAGCTGCTTCAGCGCCGCAGTCCCAAAGATATGCTTTTACGTCAGCTTCAGCAGTCCCAATCCACCCTTGCTGCTGTCAAGGAAAGTTTCGAAGAGTCCCAGCGCACAATCAAGCGGCTGACCCGACAGAAAGAAAACCTGATGGGCACCTGTCAGGACCAATTTGAATATATTGGGCAACTGCAGCATCAGCTGGCTCAGCTGCAGCAGCAGAAAAACCAGACTGATGAGCAGTTCCAGCTGCTTGAGGCACACTCTGCCGAACAGGCCTGCGCCATCGCTTCTCTCAGCGAGAAACTGCGCTGGGCGGATATTCAAATTGTTTCTCTGGAAGAGCTTGTCCAGAAAGAACGGGAAAAAAATGCTGCCTTGACGGATTTACAGCTTCAGTTTCAGCAAGTCCAACAGGAATTGCGTTTGGCCTTAAGGCAGAAAGAAAATTTGGCAGGCACCTGCCGTGATCAGGCCGAGTATATCGGCGAATTAAAGGACAAAATCAGCCAGCTGCAATTGCTCCAAAGCGACTTCTGCTCGATTCAGGAAGCTCTCCAGCAGGAACAGATGATATCCCGGACGGCACAATCAAAACTGGCCGAAATGGAAGCTGCCCGCCAACAGCAGATCCATCAGGTCAACGATCTTCAGTCTCATATCGAACTGCTGGAGCAGGAAAAACAGAAGCTGGCCTGTGAGGTTCAAGGCCTTCAGAAACAGCTGGAGAAAACCGATGCGGAACTGGCGTTGAAGGATGAGCATATCCATCTGGCCGAAGCCCAGCGGCAGCAGCTGAAAACAGAAAATGCAGCCCTGCTTGCAGAACTCCAACAGCAAAAACAGGAAAACACTGCCTTGCTGAATGAGCTGGCTGGGCTCAAAGACGCCGGTGAAAAATACCAAGCCGCCGCTTCTCAATGTCTTCTGTTTGAAGAACAGATTCTAAAGTTGTCTGAACAAGTGAAGGAAAAGGATATTCAGCTGGAAGCTGCCGCCGCTGAACTGGGGGACTACCGCAATCGCCGGCAGCAGTGGGAAGAAGAAGCCCAGCGCTATACGTCGCTTGCTGAACAACTTGCCCAGCAGTGCCGGATGCTCGAAGCCAAGCTGCAGGCCGCTGAAGATCAGCTGCGGCAGACCAGCCAAGCGGCGCACCGTCAGCAGGAAGAATTCCATCACCGCATACAGGCCGCTGAATGCCAGCGGCAGGAGGCACACAAGCAGATTGATGCGCTAAAGGCCAATTTAGATGAGGCCTGCGGGCAAATCAGCACACTCCAAAGTCGTCTTGCTGCGGCCGCTGAGGCGGAGATAAAATACCAGCAGACCCTTGAGCAGGTGGAATCGCTTCAAAAAGACATTCGCAATCTGCACCGCCGGCTTGAAAGCCAAACTGCCGAGACGGAATCTGCCCGCCTGCTTTTGCAGGAAAGCGAAAAAGCCAAAACAATCCTCCAAGAAAAACTGAATCAGGAAAAAACCGCTGCCAAACGATTATCCCTTCAAAAATCCGGGCTGGAACGTCAATTGGAAGACGCCTTCGGCGCTTTGAAGCAGCTGCGCGGGTCATACCTGCAATTGCAGCAGACCTACGACATCCAAGCCGATGAATTGGAAAAAACATGCAACCAGTACCAGCAGCAGATAGAGCAGATGCAGGGGCAGCTGGATGGAGCCGTCCGACAAACACAGATACAAGACAGCCAAATTCAGGAACTGAATCGGCAATACGAGCAGCTTGCCGCCACCCATCGGGACCTGCAGGCCCAATATGAGCAGCAGACCCGCACGCTCGATGCCGAACGGGCCGACAATGCCCGGCAGATAAACACCCTGCAGGAGCAGCTGGATGGAGCCGTCCGACAAATACAGATACAAGACAGCCAAATTCAGGAACTGAATCGGCAATATGAGCAGCTTGCTGCTACCCATCGGGATCTGCAGGTCCAATACGAGCAGCAGACCCGCACACTCGATGCCGAACGGGCCGACAATGCCCGGCAGATAAACACCCTGCAGGAGCAGCTGGATGAAAAAACCGGACTGACCGAATCCCTTCAAGCCCAGATCGACATTCTTAAAGTAACTGAAGAAGCTTATCACGGCACACTTGAGCAGATGCAGCTGATACAGACAAAGCAGGAAGAACTGCAAGGCCGGCTGGAAGCAAAAATCAGTGAACTTGAAAGAGCACATAACCAGCTGGAACAGAGCCGGCTGGAACGGCATAAGCTCGAGGAGGAATTGAACCATCAGAAGCTCTGCTGCCAGCAGCTTAACCAGCAGAAGGATAATCTGGCCAGCCAGATAGAGACCGCAGCAGCGGCTTCCGAGCAGATTCAGAAGCAATACCGGCAGATTTTGGACGAGCTTGAGTTCCGCAAACGCCAGTTCAAGAGCGAATTGGATACGCGGGATCAGCAAATCCGTTCGCTTCAAGAACGGCTTCAGGAGGCATTACATCAGATTCAGGAATTTGAATCAATGCTGGAGCTGTCGCGAACCGAGGCCTCCCAGCTTCGCCAGACGGCAGATAAAACCACTCAGCAGATTATCCATCTGCAAAGCCGCATTGCTCAGCAGAATATGGAATATGCGGCTCTGCAGGACCAACTGGCCTCGCTTCAGCGCTGCCCGATAGAACTGTCAGACAATCCAAGCGACTTTGAAAATGCCCAAATACGCATTCAGCTGCTTAGTCAGGACCTGACGCGTGAAACCCAAGCCCATGCAGCTGCCCGGCAGGAACTGGAAACCTGCAAAACCCACTTGAACCGGCTCGAAAACCAACTGCAGGAGCAAAACCAGCTGATTCAGTCCCTGCAGCAGGAAAAGCAGGACAGTGCCGTACAGCTGTGCCAGATGCAGCAGGAACTTGAATCCTTACAGAAGGCTAGTGCCAACGTCCTCGGACTCGAACGCCGCTACAAAGAAGCGGTCCAGCGGGTCGAAAATCTTACTGCACAGGTCAAAGAACAAACCGAAAGTCTTAAAAAAGCTCATCAGACAATCAATTTCCTGAGGATGCAGAAAACCCCCAGCAGTGTCCGCATTCCCGGCGTCGATACGCCCGCCCGGCCGCTTGTTACACCGCCCTGCGGCCCCAAAACAGTCCAATCCCGGCAGCCGAACACAAGCGGAAACGGTTAAAAACCGTTCATTCATTCGGGTCAGCGGACTGCCCCCAGCGCCGGCGGACAACTTCGGCCAAATCATCGAGGGCATTATCCATCCGCAGGCGCGATTCTTGGAGATATTCGCCTGCGCTGCCTTCAACAGGAATACTGTTCAAAATCCGGTTGTCTATTACATAGGGAGTAATAAAAATCAGCAATTCACTGTTGCTCAATTCGGACTTGGTATGTTTGAACAGACCGCCTACCAGCGGCAAATCTCCCAGCAGCGGAACTTTCTGCTGAGTCGTATTGTTGTTCTGTTCGAGAATGCCTCCCAGCATAATCGATTGCCCGTCATTGACAATCAAATGGGTTGTTGTATCCAGATTGGTGCGGGCAACCTGTGTATTGATCAGTTCCTGCAGCACCTGCGAAATATTCAGATTAATCGTCATATCAACGGCTTTTTCTGGTGTAATATTCGGACGAATCCGCAGGGTCACGCCGACATCTTCATAGCTGAAGGTGCGCTTGGTGGCGGCCAGATTGGAACTGTCTGATTGTTCTGTATCGATAAAAGCAATTTTCTGCCCCTTGACAAATACGGCTTCTTCGTTGTCTTTGGTCCACAGAGTCGGCTGATTGAGAACACGCCCGTTGGCATGTTTGATCAGCAGATCGACCAGCAAACTGATATCGGCCGAGGTGGTATAGGCAAAGGAGCCGCGTGAGACGCCCGCTGTAAACTGATTCAAGGCCGCCAGTGCATTGACTCCCAGCGTTCCAAAAGCCGAAGGATCGGACGCCAGCTGGACACCCAGCGATGTGGCTTCTGACAAACTGATATCCATAATAACAACTTTGACCATCACCTGCATCCCCGGCTGGTCGAGTTCTTCAATCATTGCGGTGATATCGTCCATGTATTCAGCCGGCGCCAGCGCCAGAATGGCCTTGCTGCGGTGCACCGGCACAAACCGCACGCGTCCGATCAGATTGCTCGGCGGCAGCTCATTGGCGTTGGGCCGCTGCCGTGTCCACCAAGGAGTAATTGTGGAAGCCGATTCATTGCCCCCGGCGGCAGCCCCCCGCGCCTGTGCCGAATCCGCACTGTAGGCGCTGAGTCCCCGCCGGCTGCGCTGGATGGTTGCAGCCGTGCCTGCCTCATTGAGAATAGCATTCAGCTGGTCGCAGAGATCCTCCGCATCGGCATATTTCAGGGTGATGACGCGGGGCACTTCAGCACTTTCCTGACCGTCCAGCTTTTCCACCAGACGTTCAATAACCGCATACGCTTCCGGTATCTGGCTGATAATAATCAGCTTCTTGGTAGCAGGCACCGGCTCAAATGTCAGCATGCCGTAAAGCGAGCCGACTATTTTCCGGCGGGATTCCGCATCATCTCCGCCCAGCAGCAGACGAATTAGATTGCGTCCGCTGCTGTCGCTTTCCTCACTGAAAAGCTTCTTCAGCAGGTCGGCCATCTGCACCGGATCGGAATTCTGCAGACTCAGAATCCGGTACTGATCGGTTTCAACATCGATGGGCTTATCCCATTCAGCGATTTGCTGGCTGATTTTGGTCAGATTTTTTTCGGAGGCAATCACCGTAATCTGCTTAATCATCGGATAGGAAACAACGCGGACGACATCCTCCGGGCTGACAGTCCGATAGCGGCTGGAACTGTAGCCGGACCGATAGGAATAGCTGCTGATGCTGCCGGCCTGGGTATCGTACAAATTGGTAATGTTTTCCTTGATTTTATCCGGATCCGCATGCTTGAGCTGAAATGTTTTTTCAATGAAAACATCCTCTGCCGGCAGATCAATCTGGGCAATCAGTTTTTCGACGACTTTCCGGTTGCTCTCGCTGCCATAGATGACAATCTGATTATTCTGAGGCAGCGCCTCAACCACCAGATTCGCCTGAAGCTCCGTACCCGGCATTTCCCGCAGTGTGCTCTGGACCATTCGCACCACTTCGCGCACATCCGCGTAGCGAACCTGCACCACAGTCTGCTTTAAATCTTCCGTTTCGGCTATATCCAGCTTGCGAATCCATTCCTCCAGACGGGTCATATCTTCGCGGGATGCCCGTGCCAGAATCCATTTCTGCTTGGCCATCGGAATCAGCCGAATCGGGACGGTGGTGCCGGTAATCACCACAGACAAAGCGGTCGGCAGCTCCCTGCTGCGAGAGCCTGCAGGCCGGGCTTCCTGTACTGGACCTCCGCCACCGAAGCGGCGGTCGCGCTGGCTGAAAATTAATTCGAGAACCTGAACAATCTCCAGCGGATCGCCGTACTGAAGCTCAAAGATTTTCTCGACCTCGCGTGCTGACTCGGGAACATCCAGCTGCTGAATCAGCCGTTCGATGCGCATCAGATTTTCCACAGTATCAATCACCACAATGCGTGATGTGCCTTCATCTGCCGCCGTATAGCCGTACTCGGCTGTCAGCGGGGCGACTATCTGAATCAGCTTAGAAGGGCTGTAGGTTTTCAGCTGAAACCATTTTTCTACAATTTGACTTTTGTCCTCAAAGCGTGCCAGCGGCTCATCCGGCCCAATCGTAGGGACCGCCCCCAGCCGCACCGAAGCCAGCGGACGCATAAAAATCTTGTCTTCCAGTATCTCCAGCACAACCCCCTTGGACTGCAGCGCCAGCGAAATCAGGGAAAGGGCTTCCGCACGCGGCAGCTTCTTCGGCGAGTAAATGGTCAGTTTTGCCTGCAGGATTTCATCGCTGGTCGGAATCACAGGTTTGCCGGTCCATTCAGCAATCATCTGAATAATATTCTTCATTTCCACATTATTCAGATTCACCGCTTCGAGTGCGGCATTGGGGTCTTTGCCGGCGGAGTCCGGCGATGCAGGCTTATCTGATGAAGCGGGGGCATTGGGCTCGGCAGATGCCGCCGGCGCATTGGGATCGGCAGACGGCTGGTCGGCACGATAGGCCTGAGGCCGCTGCCAGCGTTCCGGCCTGCCGGCTCGCTGCTGGGAAGTATCCTCAGCGCTGACTGCAGCAATAACAAAACCTGCAATCACTATTGCACAACATGCGATAATTGTTTTGACTCTGTTAGGGTTCGGTGTTTTCATAAATTATTGACCTCGATTTCTCCTGAATTCGTCTCTCAATCTGGCCCGCTCCTGAGGGGAGGCGTTTTGATAACGTTCGTAAAGCCGGCGCTGCTCTGCCGTCATTGTGCCTGGAGCAGAAGGAACATTCGACGGCGACGGGCGATTCTCTGCCCTGACAGAGGCCGCTGTGCCGGAACGGGCGTCCCCCCGTTCCGAGCGCGCCGCCCTGTCGCGCTGCTCTTGCTCCGGCTGACTTTCAAAGGGCACCAGCTTATGTTCCTGTCCATCCTGCTCCACGCGGACGGCCTGCGGCAGTATCTCCAGAATCTTGACCCCCTGCACTTGACTTCCAACCTTATACCACTGGTCATTGATAAGCACGGCATCGCCCAAAATCGCCATGCATTTGGGCAGCGGGGGTTTGCCGGGCGGAGGAGCAAACAACGCTCCCTGCGATGCAAGCGTGCCGGCACGAGAACCCGCCTTCGTCGACGGTGCTGCCGAATGCATAACCTGCTGCCATTGTCTGACCGACTCTTCTATCCGGCCGGACTGAAGCCACCAGCGCATGGCAAATCCGCCGGTTTGAACCATCAGCCAGATCAGCATCGCTGCCCAAAGACCGTAAAAACACCCTTGTTGATGCTTGAAGGCAAGCTCGTAAATCCGATTCATTTTAACAGTTTTATCCTTTCGCATAGGTGGACACTACCAGCTGAAATGTTACAGCGCTTCGCTCTTTAGGGTCAACTTTCATGCTCAGCTTTTCAACAGCCACATAATAGGGATTCTGCTTGAGCTGCTCGATCAGCTGCATCAGCGACTGGGTAGAACAGCGTCCCTGACAGTCCAGCAGCAAAACTCGAAAGCCGTCTCGCCGCAAGGCGCCGGAGCTTTCCCGAAGCTGAAGTGTTTTGGCCTGAATGCCGCAGCGCTGAAGCTGCCGGGTAAGCTCATCACGGAGTAAAATCCCCTGCTGGGCGGCCGGCTGCGGCATTTCCAGAACCGGCACCTGCTCGGAAAGCGTTTTCAGGCGGAGCTGCTGTTCCGGCTTGGCCAGCAAAAACAGTGTATCGATTTTCTGACGCAGTGCATGCCGCTGGCCTGTAAGCCGCTGATAATACTCAAAGGCCGGCACAGACACCCTCCAGACGGCTATCAGAACAGCTGTTAAAACCACCAACCCTACAGCCCTTTTTTCACGGGCACTCAATGGTTTCATCATGCGGCCTCTATTGACTAAAGTGTTTGTAATAAAATGTCATCGTAAACTGAACTGTTTTATCCCGTTCATTCAGCCGCGGATCCAGCAGACGAACCTGACTGATGCCGCTTTGGCTTTCCATCTGCCTTTGAAACGCATACACGGCTTCATATCCCGGACCGGTAGCTGTAATCCGGATCGGCTTTCCTTTTTCAAATTCGAAACTGTCCAGCGTTACGCCTTGCCGCGAATTCTGAATCTTTTCAAACACATCCAGCAGATCCGGACGGGCCCGTGCCACAGCTTCCCGAAATGCCTGATGCTGCAAAACCTCTTCAGCCGTCAGCTTGTCGTAAGAAATAGACAGCGTCTTCTGCATCATGGCTGTTTCCTTTTTCATCATCCAGAAAAAGAGGGCTAAACACAGCATCAGCAGTCCAATCGTAACAGCGGCATTTCTTCGCAGCTGCACCGAAGCGGCTGCAGAACGGGCTAGGCGGCTCGGCTGTGATGCGATCTGCACAAAATCGTAATCTATAGAATCCGGCATCAATCCTGCCATCGCCAATCCCGCGGCCGGCAGAAAGGGATCATCAATCAGCGTCAATTCGGGCAGGGACTGTTTCAGTTCCGACGCCGGACAAATGACTGTTTTGCGGCCAGCCTGCTCCAGCTGGTTTTTTATCCCGCCGGTCAATGCATCCTGCGGGGCTATTAAAAGCAACGGGTCTTCTCTGCTGCTGCCGAGACTGTCCAGCACATCCAGAAGATCCTGCACGCAATAGTCCGGCAGGCTCTGACCATCAGCGGATTCGGCATCAATCACACAAGCATGCATCAGCCGACCGCCCTCGACAGCTGTCAGCAGAAAATCTTTCGGCCGCTTCCACAAAAGCATCTGGTGTCCACCCTGATCTCCGAAAACCCTCCTCCACAGCGCCGCTAATCCAACCGCCTCAAGGGTGCAGATCATATCTCCATCCAGACTGGGGGCGGATTTGGCAAGAAAATCCTTCTTTACCGCAGCAATGCTGCAATGAAGACCATCCAGGCGGGATTGACTGCTCCAGACCCACGAAACTTGGCTGGATGGTATGGGAAGACGGGACTCTATCTGCATTGCCAGAAGTTCGCTGACGGCCTCTGGCTCTACGGCAGGAAGGGTCACTTGCAGAAATCGTACCTGTGCACAGTCCATGCCGATAATCAGCCGCAAGTCCTGACCGTCTGCCATCTGCCGGACGCGTCTGCATAACCGTTCCATTCCTTCGGACAGAGACATCTGCTGCTTGTCCAGCATTTTGATGCCGCCGGCCTGCTGCTGCATAATCACTACGAATGCTGTTCCTTCAGCCCCGCAAATGGTTATGCCGGCAGCTGTTCGAAAATATGCGTCTGCTGTGCTCAAAGCTGAACCCCTTCATGCCAGTAAAGAACCTGCCCGCCGTCTGCATCACGGTTGACAAGCACTTCTATTGTATATGTCAGATTCGTTGCCGCAGATGCGGCTGTACTGCGGATTTCATAGACACTGGACCGAACTGTTATAAAATCCAGAAGATCGGTGAGTATCTCTCGGGTCATCCCTTCGACTTGTTCGAGATCCCCTACCGATGAAAAACCGCTGACAGAAGTCTGTCTCCATACAGCGATGTTCTCTGCCAGCTGACGATTGCCGGCAAGCAATGCTGTCAGTACGGTTATGCTGGCTGTATTGACGTTAATCCGGCCGCTTAAATAGCTGTTTGAAGTCAAAGTGGATTTGTCGATAATATTCATCAGGGTTTCCCAATCCAACGGTCCACCGGTGTTTTCTGGGGGATTTTCGCCAGTTCTTTGGGTTGCCTGCCCCTGCTGCTGACGAGGAGTTTGAGATACCGCACCGCTCTGCGCCCGCGCCGGTGTCGGGGTGTTCTGGCCGGAGACTGAACGTCCGCCAAGCAGTTCGGCCCACCGCCGGAAGGGACGGTTCTGCATAATCCACTGCGCCTGCTGCTCCGTAAGCGACAGCGTTTGGGTTAATTCCGTCTGGTCAGCCTGATTCAAATTGACCTTGGGCTGACCCTGTGTATCTCTATTCCATTCCAGCGATACAGGCGTAAAATAGTGTTTCCACCCTTGGTTTTCAGGGGATAGCGTCTGGCTGTCTTCTCCTTCCAGAAGGGCTGGCGTAACTCCCTTGACCCGTAGCAATTCACGCAGCGTGTGAAATCGGGAATTTCTCGCCTGATAGCCGAACGGCAGATTCAGATAATAACCGCTTTCCGCTCCCTGGGCTCGCGGCTGGTCATTGCTGTCGCGCCAGTCAAGAATGCTGTCGGCAATTTCTTCGGTCATATCAGGAATCCACAGCAGCTGATTGCGGCTGACTGTATTCAAATTCAGTTTTGAAGCGGCATCTGTTACCTGCACCCGCACATCCAGTTGGCCAATCTTCAACTGCTCAAGTTCATAGGGATTATTCGACCATAAATCGTCCATCGAGTCGCTCGTACGGTCATCTTCATCCAGCAGGGCTATTGCGGTCTCCACGCCGCCGCGCGCCGCCCATCGGCACCGCTGCTTCTCTACTTCCACCAAACTGATTTTCGTATCCAGCAGGGACCCTCGCGCAGCCAATGTAACCAGCACAGACATCAGCATCACCATCCAAAGCACCACCACCAGTGCCAGCCCCCAGCCCTTTTGTCGAAATGGTTTTTTCTGCATTGTCATTGGGCCATCAATTGCTCCGGATCTTCCCACTGTATCTCTTCAGTCTGTATTTCAGACTGGCCGGCATAATGCGGAAAATTCACCAGTACCTGCCGGGCATATATTCTTTCTTTTTTCTCAGATTCCTGCACCCGCATCACCAGCGAGACTTCCACCAGCATCGGCAGCCGGTTGAGTTCCTGCGGCCATTGGGCTGTCCAGGCAGAACCGTCAAAATAGCGAATCCCAAAATAGGTTATCGCCTCATTCAGCTTCGTCAGAACACCACCGGCGGTTTCCGCAGGCAATGTTTCTATGCCCACTATCGGGCAAACCCGTCTTGCCAAGCTCAGATTGTCCTGATTGGGCATTAAAAAGTATTCAACTTCGTAAAGGTCGCCTTCCGGCTCAGCGGCACGGGCCTTTTCATACCGCACAGCCCGGAAGCGAAGCCGGGGAAATTCGCCCGAAGGCGTCTGTTCCAATACTCCTTCAAACAGCAGTTCCGTCCCATCCCGATAAACCCGCCGCAAATCCTGCTGGATGCTGTCTGCTGCATAGCGCAGTTCATCCGCTGTCCGAGCCGCCTCGTCCAGCCGGCTTCGGGCAGACATAGCACTGACAAGACCATTAACCGCCACCAGTATAATAAATGCCGTAATCACCGAAGCGGCCAAAACCTCCACCAGTGTAAAACCGCGATTGCAGCAGCGGCGGCTCATTGTGATGCCTCCTGCGGCACCTGACGGCCGGATGGGGAGGACGACTGTCCAGCGGTGTTTTCCTCCGGCATCTCTAAAGCTGCGCCGCGCCCGCACAGCCGCGTATGGCACTGCACCTGACAAATCCGGCTTCCGGAAGGCCATTCCATTCGCACCGCTACATCATATAAGTTTGTGATGCTCGATTTTTCTACGGCAGCAGTCCATTTCCACTGGCGACCGTCAGCACTGGCAAACTGTCCGCTCAGCTGGCCGCTTTGCAGCAGAACATCCGGTCCTGCCTGATCAATCAGCACCAGCTGGCGATTCAGATAGTCCCACGCCTTTTCATATTCCTGATTCAACCGCATGGAACGCAGGGACCGGCCTCCTATACCGCAGACTGTCACAACCGCACCGGACAAAATTGCCGCCGCCAGAATTGTTTCCAGTAAACTGACACCTTTTTTCTTCATTCTGCCAAATCCAGATCCACTTGATCCGGCTCTATTTCCTGCAGAGGGCCGCGCAATACGCGTGTGCGGCCTGCAGCACTGATTACAATCGAATAATGGGTCTTTCCATCGCCGATTTGAATGCCGGCGTTTTCAGCTGTTCCATCCGGCCTAAACAGTATCTGGCTTTGAGCCGCTGTGCCGTCCATGATATCCTTGCGAACGGTTTCAAATTGGACATGGGAGTCCAGATTTTCCCGCTTTGCCCAGAGATTCTGTATCAGCATTGGAGTTTCAGCGGATATCTCCACATCTTCCATCGCCGACAAAAAAAACTGCTTCTGTGCAGCATCAATCACAAGAAAGCAGGGCTGCTGATTCTCAATTGCATACACCCGGGCATAACGAGCCGTAAGAAAAAAACGTTCGGCGTTTTCCTCGATAGACCAGTGCTTAAAAGTCTTAACGGCCGAAATAAGCCCCAGCGAAGACAGCAGCGCCGTCAGCAGCGCAACGGCCATCAATTCTATCAGAGTGAAACCGCCTGTTCGTCTCCAAGCCTTACGGTTCCGGGCAGAATCAGTCATTAAGAATATCCGCATTATCGCCTTCACCGCCTTCGACGCCGTCTGCTCCCAGACAAATCAGGTCAAAACTGCCGACATTCACAACCCCTTCCGCTATATATTCAAACGGACGGTTCCAGGGATCCAGCAAATCGCTCCGCTTGCAGTAGGGTCCACCCCACTTTTCTTCAAGATCCGGCGGTGCTGTAAGCAGCGCTTCCAGCCCTTCGGCATCTGTGGGGAAGCGGCCGCAGTCATATTGAAACCGAGACAGTGCCCCTTCAAGAATACCCATCTTGCCGCGTGCGATGTCGTGTTTGGCCTTGCCCAAGCCCTTAAATGCCCGGGGCACTACAAACACTGCCAGCAGTGCAATAATCATTGCTACCGCAACCAGCTCAATAATTGTAAATCCCTTTCTGCTTTGTCTACTGCCCATATAGCGCATCCTATCCTGTTTTACATCTTCACTCGCCTTAAACACGTCTATCTAAATCCTCAAAAACCGTATTTCCAATCACAGCCGTTGGGGGCATTAACACCCTTACATAACGCTCATATCCATTGTCATAATTGGCAGCAGCGTAGCCATAATGATAAAAAAGATCAGCACAGCCAGCACCAGAATCATCACCGCCGGAAAAACTGCCAAAAACCGCTTCATCACTGCGTCGGCTTCTTCATCAAATGTATTGGCCGCATTAAGCAGGAGCTCATCGAGCTTTCCGGTTTGCTCGCCCATCGCTACAATCTGCACCAGCAGCGCCGGAAACAGTCCTGACTTTTCCAGCGGGTCTGCCAGATTGGAGCCCGTCTTGACGCTGGCGGCAACATTATCTATCTGCACCGCCAGCACTTCATTGCCAAGTGTCCCCCGGACAACATGCAGTGCCTCCAGAATGGTTACCCCGCTGGCCGTCAGCGAACCAAGGGTACGGGCAAAACGCCCTACCGCCAGAGACCGCACTACATTGCCGAACAGAGGAAGCTTCAGCTTGAAGCTGTCCCACGTCATTCGCCCGCCGGGGGTGCGCTTCCACCGTATAAAACAATAAACGGCAAATCCTATACCCAGCGCTGCCAGCCATCCAAAGGCCAGCAGAAAATGACTAAACCCCATCAGCATCCGCGTCGGCAGCGGCAGCATCGAGGGATCAATGCCTATCGTTCGGATAATCCGGGGGAGCACCCAGACCAGAATAATCACCATAGAAATCAATCCGGCCGATAAAACAAACAGCGGGTAAGCGGAAGCACTAATTAGATTGGACCTGATTTTCTCCTCCCGACTCATCAAACCGACCAGCTGCTGCATTGTTTTTTCGAGAATGCCGCCTGTCTCCCCGACTCGCACCATCGACAGATAAAGACTTGAAAATAAATTCGGATGCCGTCCCAATGCCTCGCTGAGCGATTGACCGGAGCTGACGGCTCCTGTCAATTCATTCAGCAGATTAAGCATCGCTGCTTTTTTCTGCTGCGATTTGAGGATTTCCAGAGCGCTAAACATCGGCAAGCCGGCTTCCAGTGCGGTGGCCAGCTGAGCCGTCATTGCCAAAATATCTTTGGCCTTAATCCCGGACCTTGAAATCCCGCTCTGTATTGTTCCTATCGTGCCGGCCGCATCGAGAGCCGATTCCTGAATCTGGCGGACAAAGCATCCCTGCCCCGCAAGCTCAGCGATGGCTGCCTTCCGATCCACAGCCTCAATGCTTCCTGCAATGGGTCGTCCCGCTGCATCAATCCCTTTGTATTGAAACATTGCCACTCGGTTCCTTTTGCCTGTCCATCCTTTGCAGAGGACGTTTGCTCTGCCGCCGGTTATTCTTCTTCGACGGTATGGGTAACCCGCAGTACTTCTTCGGGTGTTGTTAATCCCGACAGAATCTTCTCAATTCCATCATGCCGCATACTGACATGATCAGACGGAGCCGCTGCAAGAATCTGCTCTGTCGTCGGCCGTTCCGCAATCAACTTCCGCAGCGTATCAGTAATTCGCAGCAGTTCAAAAATCCCGATGCGGCCGCTTAAGCCCGTATGATTGCATTCATCGCAGCCGGTTCCGTGATAAAGCGCCGCATCCAGCGGGATGCGAACGGAATTGTTTAAGCTGTTCAGCAGACTTTCCGCCGGATGATACGGCACACGGCAAAAGGGACAGATTTTGCGAACAAGCCGCTGGGCCAAAACACCTTCCAGCGAACTGGCCAGCAAAAACGGCTCGACTCCCATATCAATCAGCCGTGTTACGGCTCCCGCAGCATCATTGGTGTGCAGTGTGGAAAAAACCAGATGTCCGGTCAATGCTGCCCGAATGGCGATATCTGCTGTTTCTTTATCGCGTATCTCGCCAACCATAATAATATTCGGATCCTGCCGCAGAATATGCCGCAAACCGCGGCTGAATGTCAGCCCGCGACGCGGATTGACCGGCATTTGAACAACGCCATCAAGCTGATACTCTACCGGATCTTCAATGGTAATAATTTTTAAGCTGGGGTCATAAATCTTATTCAGCGCCGCGTAAAGCGTTGTGGTTTTTCCGCTGCCGGTCGGTCCGGTAACCAAAACAATGCCGTGCGGCTTAGTTAAACATTGCGAGAAACCGGCCAGCGTATGGGGGCTCATTCCAAGATCGCTCAATTGAATCAATGCTGCACTGCGATCCAGCAGACGCATTGTTACGGCTTCCCCGAAAATAGTTGGCACAGTAGAAACCCGGATGTCAATCTTGCCCTTGGGTCCTGAAAACTCTATATGGCCGTCCTGCGGGACAAACCGCTCGGCGATATTCATCGCAGCCATAATCTTGATGCGGGATACAATCGCCGGATGCAGCCGTTTGGGAGAAGAGGATTTCTCAACCAGCATTCCGTCAATGCGGTACTTAATTTTAATTTCGGTTTCAAACGGTTCTATATGAATATCGCTGGCACGCGCTTCGATGGCTTCCAGCAGAATCAAATTGACCAGATTTACAAGAGAGGGTTCTCGTGCCAGCTCGTGGAGCCGGGCGGTAGTCATCTGCGCAGTATCGATTGTTTCAACCGTCTGGGCGGCCTTTTTTTCAGCCGGAGCCAAATCATTAACCATGCGGGCTACATTGCTGCCGTAATGACGCCGGGTTGCTTTTTCAAGGTCCGCCGGCGAGCAGTAGCACCGGCGAATAGAAAGTCCTGTTAATAAACGCAGATTAGCTATCGCCTCAGCATCGAACGGATCCACCATCGCGACCGTCAGCCGGCCGTTTTGGCGGCTGATAGGCAGCAGGCGATATTGGCTGACTACTTCTGCCGGAACCAGTGATATAATATCTTTGTCAATCGGAATTTTTTCAACATCATCCAGCTTTTCTATCCCTGCCTGTTCCGAAAGGGCTTCCGTCAGCTGACGGGTGTTAATCAGGCCTTCTTCCTGCAGAATCTGCCCCAGCTTATGGCGGTCTTTCTGCTGCCGCTGCAGTGCCGATGCAAGCTGTGCTTGGCTGATATATTTTTTTTCAGCAAGCAGTTGTCCGAGTTTTTTTCTCACCTGTACCCTTTCGAAGCTTTACTACCAGCTGTCTTATCCGATTCGCTTAACAAACAAAAAAGATACGCATTCCCTTTATTTGGATAGACTGTCTTTGTGTGAAAACCTGCAATAAACAATTATTATGACGAATAGAAATGGTAATTTGTTTCATCAAAACACAGATTTTAAATCCCTTTTCATTGCCTCAGCAAAAAAGACCGGCCGAATCCAATAACTGTCCCAACGAGATACCAATTTAGGATTCAGCCGGTCAAAAAATGGCGAATATTTATTATCTTGCCAGCCAGCCGCCGTCAATAGCTACGGTATAGCCATTCATATAATCCGACGCCGCAGACGCCAGAAAAACCGCCACTCCTTTCAAATCTTCCGGCGTTCCCCAGCGTCCGGCCGGAATTCGGTCAAGAATGGCTTTATTGCGAACCGGATCATCCCGCAGCGGTTTTGTATTGTCGGTTGCCATATAGCCGGGGGCGATAGCATTCGTCTGGATGTTGTATTTAGCCAATTCACAGGCCATAAGACGAGTCAAACCCATCACAGCACTTTTAGAAGCAGTATAGGAAGGCACCAAAATGCCGCCTTGAAAGCTGAGCATCGAGGCGGTATTGATAATTTTACCGCCCCGCCCCTGCTGAATCATCACCTTGACGGCCGCTTGACTCAGAAAAAACAGCCCCCGAATATTGATATTCATCACATCGTCCCAGTCTTTCTCGCTGAATTCCGTAAATGGGGCCCGGCGTATGATGCCGGCATTGTTGAACAAAATATCAATTCCTCCAAGCTGCTTGACGGTTTGACTGACAATAATGTCGGCAGATTCTTTTCTGCTCAGGTCAGCCGTAATCGCAATACACCGGCGTCCCAGTTTTTCAATCTGCCCCTTTGTTTCGGACATATCCAGAACATCCGCCAGCGCTATATCTGCCCCTGCCTCAGCAAGTCCAACGGCTATAGCCTGACCCAGTCCCCGTGCACCGCCGGTTACGATTGCTTTTTTCCCATCCAGCTTAAATTGATCCAATATCATTGCATACTCCCTGCATCTTATTTTATATCATCCATTGTCAAATGGTCCATATCATCAAAGGCCTGATTTTCCCCGCCCATCCCCCAGCAGAAACTGTAAGCGCCTGTTCCTGCACCGGAATGAATAGACCAGCTGGGGGCAATAACTGCCTGCTCCGATTTGACTACAATGTGCCGGGTTTCATTCGGACGGCCCATAAGGTGAAAAACCCTTACATTGTCCGGCATATCAAAATACATATAAACTTCCATGCGCCGCTCGTGCGTATGGGCAGGCATTGTATTCCACACACATCCCGGTTCCAATACCGTAAATCCCATGACCAACTGACAGCTTTGAACACCTTTAGGATGAATAAACTGATAAATAGTCCGCTTGTTGGCTGTTTCGATCGAGCCAAGCCGAATCGGATTGGCCCGCTCTATTTTGATATGAGCGGCGGGATATTCTTTATGAGCCGGATAGCTGAGCAGGTAAAATTTGGCCGGACGGCCGGCATCGCTGCTGGCAAACGAGATTGTCTTGGAGCCCCGTCCGATATAAAGGCAGTCCTTGCTGCCCAGTGCATATGTTCGGCCGTCGACGGCAACGGTCCCGCTTTGGCCGATATTCAAGACGCCCAATTCACGCCGCTGACAGAAAAACTCGGCCTTTAATTCCTCGGCAGATGATAATTCAAGCGTCTTTTCTTTCGGCACTGCCGAACCCACGATCGCCCGATCCACATCTGAATAAACCAGATCGATCCGATTCGGAGTAAACAGATTCTCTATCAGAAAATTGTCTCGTATTTCCTGTGTTGTCATCCTGCTAAAACGCACAGGATCAGGTGCATATCGGACTTCCATAACAGTATTTCCCTTTTTTGGATTTGCTTTACTTATTCATCTTGATAACCAGCGGATTGTCTATCCGCTTCTTAAAATTCACCAGATACTGCTGCCATTTTTCAAAATCGCTGAATTCCTCATTTTTATCCCAGCAGGAGCCGGCATAATAGACCACAGGGCTTCCGACTTTCTGGGACAGAGTCAACAGCAGATGGCTGTCCGCCTCGATGGTATTTGTTTTATAGTCTGCTCCAAAGACAACACCGCAGCCCATATTGCCTGTAATGAAGTCCGTCGGCAGCCAGTAGGCAATGGTTTGGTCCGACGTCCATTTGCGGTCGCTGGTCTCACGCAGAATAATGCCGGCCGCCAGCGGCAGGGTTTGGGCATTCGGGCTGGTGTAGGTACATTCAATGCGGTTCATATTGCTGCCCAAATCGATGGAAATACGCTTGACTTCACTGACGGAAGCCGAGCCGGCCTGCCAAGGATTATAACTCAGTTCAAACAGCGAGCGAATCGGGCCGTTTGCCAGCACCTTCCATTGCACAAAATTGCGGGGCAGAATAACCTTGCCGTCAACAAACGGTGCAAGTCCGCCGCAGCCGAGGGTCGGTCCAACCTTGTAAAAGTCCCCGCCTTCGCCGTGGTCTTGGTGATAAGGAATCTGCTTTTCGACATAATTTTTAATAAATTTATCAATTACCAGTGTTGGCACGCATTTGCCCCATGCATCAATGCCGCTGGTAATGGTTTCGTATTCCAGCGCCGGACCGTACATACGAAATGCAACTTTATCATTTTCCCATCCAAAATCGTCCTTTCGCTCAGGAATAAAGCGGCAGTAAGTCGTATATTCAGAAACAGCCTTTTCCAGAGCGGGCGGCTGGGGCATTACCCAGAAATATTTTTTTTCGCCCGGAGCAAATGAACTTTGAAACAGCAGTTTTGTGCTTTTGCCCTCGTCAATAAACTGTGTAACCAGAAGCCGATTGGTTTTAAAATCAAAGACAGCGGCGTTTTCCTTCGACAATCCCCGCACCGCCTTTTGCAGACGGCTCCAATCCAATTCGACTGTTTCATTATCCCGGAAAATCACAGCAGGATTGGCGATGTTAAGTTTTACAGCGGCCGCACCGTTTCGAACGGATATCTTATAAACTTCGCTTCCGGCCAGCAGAAACGCACCTACGCCGTAAATATCCGTCAGATCTGCGCTGACCTGTTTAGGATCTTTACCGATAGGCTGGACATATCCCAGTTTGCCATCCGGATGAACACAGCCAACCAGAGCTTGCCAGGCCTTCACCACAGCCGGCAGATATGTTTTTTCATCTAAGTATCCATGATTGATGCCCCATGCCAGTCCATAACAGAAAAAGCCGCTGCCGCTGCTTTCCGGTGTCGGATAGCTTTGCGGATCGAGAAGACTTGCCCGCCACAGACCGTCGCGGGGCTGTATAGAAATCAGCTTTGCAGCCATTTGCTGGTATAGTTCCACATAGCGCTCTCGGTCGGAGTAGTCTTCGGGCATTTCTTCCAGCACCCGGGCCAATCCTGCAAATACCCACCCGTTTCCGCGCGACCAGAAGATCTTCTGGCCATTGGCTTCCCGCTGGTCAAAATAGCGGCTGTCTCGGTAATACAGATGCTCTTTTTTATCGTACAGATAATCGGTTGTGGCCCACCATTCTTTATTCATATAATCCAGATATTTCTGCTGTCCGGTGACGCCGGCCAGCTTGACCCATACAGGCGGTGCCATAAAGAGAGCATCGCACCAGTTCCAGCGGTCCTGATTGCCTTCCCGGACCATTTTCAACTCGCTGGCCGGGGGATTAGCCAAAATGAAATCAAACCGCTGCTGAATCGGCGCTATCATCTTGGGATCTTTATACAGCTTGTATAAATCAATATACATCTGGCCGACACAATGGTCGTCGGCATGATACGGGCGCCGATACGGCTGCCAATTGTTTTTTTCGCCAAAAGCAAGCAAGGATTTGAAATAGGCGTCGCTGCCGGCCATATTAGCCCAAGCAGTCAATCCTGCAAAGAGCGCCCCATGTGTCCAGTCTGCTGTCGGACGCTCACTGGGATGAGCCAGCTGCCAATCAGCAACAGAAGCCATAACCGCCCGAATCTGCTGCGGCTGCAATGCTTCATGCTGCTGAACTGCCTGCGGGGACGCTGCACATCCGTTCCACACGATGACAAACACTATCATGCCCCCAAAAAGCCATTTTTTCATAGACAAACTCCTAAAAGCCTACTGCAATTTTTATTCTTTTCTCGCACAACTCTTTGCGGATACGAAGTTTGGAAAATCTTCGATTCTCCAAACTTGCAAGAATCGGGATAAAACAAGATAATTCGGCTTTACGCTTCTTCCGACTAAAATCGTTTTATTTGCCGCCCTGCCATTCACTCATTTATATCATTGATTGCCGCTCTACTTTAATACATAAGTAAAACGCCTTCAAATCAATTTTTATGTCAGTCTGTCTAAAATCGGCACAACATTCCGGCCATCAGAAGTGTCTGGTAATGACTCTGGACAATCGGGCTGTCGGTAATCTCGCTGCCCAGCCATTCATAACGCAGCGCTGCCAAGAAAGACCAACGCCGGCTTATCTTGACACTCGTCTGAACAGCCACAAAAGGATCCCATACATCATCGGCCGAATAGGCAGGCCGCTGTGCAGCAGCTTCGCCGGCTTTAACTCCATAATAGTAATCCGTTAAATCAGCGCTCTTATAGAGCACACCTGCCGACGGAATGAAAGACCATTGGCCGGATGAAAACCGTTTACCGTAGCTGATTGAGAATTCCTGACCATTGTGGCGACCCAGCAAATCCGTTACCAGCGATACCGTTGTCGCACCCCAGCCGTCAACATAGGTTGCCGAAAGTCCGCCGTCCAATGTCATCTTGCGGTCCTTCATTCCCCGCAAATGACGGCTGTCATTGTCATCATAGCCGTCCACTCGCCACTGCCCTATCAAGGCAACAGAAAAGGTCTGATCCCCAAAGAAGCGATACCCTCCCATCCGTCCTCGGAAAAAGATTTTTTCGGATTCGTAAAACAGCATCGGCACCGCAAGCACTTTGTCATCGTCGCCTTCATATACGCTGTTATAGGCGGCAATGCCGAAACCGATATTCAGTTCGGCCGGACTATTCGGCTCTGTCTGGACTGCCGGCAGGCATTCCGCCGCCGCAATGCAAATAACAGCAGCCATGAAAAACTTTTCTATTTTTCCCATACCCAATCCTTTCCCTGCTTGTGCCTATAAATATCTTTGTGTATCAAGACATTACTAAACTATTTTACAGGAAAATGCATTTATAGAATACATCATCCAGAAGCAATTGGGTACTCTTTTTTGGCTGATTTATAAGAAGCGGTAAACGCTATGACTGGGTCGTTTTCGGAGTGACGGGCTTTTGAGAGTTTCGATACTTTACCATGTGAATGCAGTTGCCGCGGTCATTGTACTCAACTACATCCATATAGGATTGAATCAGCAGGATCCCTCGGCCGGTACATTTATAAAGGTTGCCGTTGCTGCGGGGATCGGGTATTCCCTGCGGATCAAAACCAAATCCTTCATCGGCAATTGAAATGTCGAATTTTTCCGGGGTAATCAAACAATGAACGGTAATCATTTTTTCCGGGTCGGAATGATTGCCATGCTTGATGGCATTGACAAACGCCTCTTCCAGCGAAAGATGGATGGCAAATATCATATCCTCGCTGAACGCATGTTCCTGCAAGGTGGAAAGAAGTGTCTGAATAATCCGTTTTGCTTCGGATTCCGTGCTGTGAATCTCCCACGATTGATGCAGAATTTTTGAGACTTCAGCCAAGGAATAATCTCTTTCAAAAAACTATACCTTTTTTGTCTTTTAATCGCTCCATAGATACAAAACCTAAGCTTACATATTATCGTATTTCCGACTACCCCGCTTTAGGAGCGTTTCAGCCCTATCATCGCTTCATCCACATTGGGAAATATCTCAAAAATCTTATCCAGACGAGTAATGCGGAAAATTTCAAGAATTTTGGGATTAATTGAACAGAGCCGAAGTTTGCCCTGTTTCTCATAGATTTTTTTGCTGATGCGAATTAATAAGCCGAGGACAGAACTGGTTAAAAATTGTACATTTGAAAAATCCACAATTAACTGGATAGCCGGAGTTTCAGCTATCAGCGGCATAAATGACCCTTCCAGCCCCTTCAGCTGCGACTCCTCGAGAATTTTTTCATCTGTCAGGGTAGCCACTACTATTAAACCGTGAAATTCTACCCTTAAATTAGGATTTGCCTTGTCCATTTTATTCTCCTGCTCAATTTACCGGCGGATACTATCCAAAAAATCCCCTTCTGTCAACCTTCTTAAATGGAGAAATGGGATAAAAAATAGAATTGCAGTTGAAATGTTTGCTGGAATATCAACCCGGAACCAGCATAGAAGAGGTATTCCAAAATACTCCGTGCCACCCCATATCCGGATTATTCAAATGAGCCGGAAGCTGTAAGTTTTTTACTGCCCGAAGGGGCGTTGGTCTTGCTCGCTGTAACCGTTATCACAGCCGTGCCATCCGTATCGACGTTATCGATGACATAATCAGAGGCCGTAAAATAGGTGCCTGTGATATCAGCTGCTTCCAGATGGAGAGCATTAAGAACCGCCGCATCAGCCATATTGCCGGTCAAAGTATCTCCTGTTTCAAGAAAATAAACCTTCACAGCATTGCGTATGACACCAGCGGCCGCATTCGCTTCCGCCCATTTGCTCCGTTCGATTTTGCCTCGAAGCAAAGGAACTGCCGCCGCGGACAGGATGGCCGCAATTAAAATGACAACCATTAGTTCCATCAGCGTTAATCCCTGCCGTCGTACCGACATATGCATATCTCCCGCATTCAAGACATTTTCATCCAAAACATCGGTCGGTATATTGTCAAACATAACCTTAAAATTAAAGATTAGACCTTATGCGATGAAGGATTTACAGGGATTTACCAGCATTAACCGATTTATCGGACTAAGTTGTGTCAATGCTCAAGCAAGCGGCATTAACAGGGTCATTGCAACACTAATTCCATTAAACAAAAAGTGCATCAAAATGGGCCGGAATAGTGAGCCGCTGCGCTCATAAGCATAACCCAGTCCGCAGGATAACATAAACAAGGCGGCGATATGGGTTGTCGGATGGAGAATTGCAAATATCACCGAAGTTATCACGACAGCCAGCCATGGCCGGTTGGTTAAAGTACGAATCTGCGTTTGCAGAAATCCCCGAAACAGCATTTCCTCAAATATCGGTACAACTCCCACAGCAAAGCCGGCTACAAGAAGTTTTAAGGTGAGAGATCCATCGGTCAGCATCTGAAGACTTTCATGAACCTCCAGTGAAAAATCTGGATTCACCAGCCGGCCGATTCGCAGTATTATCCATAATCCGGCCAGAATAAACGGATAAATTCCTATCAGATTAAGACCCGCCCAACCGGCATCTTTGAGAAGTGTTCGAAAGTCAAAACCAAAGCCTTTAAGACGCCGCGCAAACAACCGATACGCCAATGTCAGCATCACAGCAATCAGAATGATTTCCAGCACAGCCATCCCCAAATAAAGGAAACGGCTTCGAGCCAAATTGTCGGATGGGCTGCGGAGCAGTCCCGACAATGCCGCCAGCATGAGAATCCAAGTTCCCAGCAGCACCATCGGCAGCCCTGCCGGCATACGATGCCGTCGGATGGGGGCCTTGCCCAGTGCACTGAAGCCGCCGAATTGACACATCCAGACAGCTGATACCAACAAACCAAGTACGGTCATACTTATCGAAAAGACATCCCAGAACGGCTCGGTTTCTTCGGATAATACAGCCTGCCTTTCTTGTGCGATACCTGCCAGAATAGTCCAGAAATCCCGCATGACTGAGCGACTGAATTCCTTTGCTGCGTTTTATCGTCAATCTCATCTTGCTTTGCAGCACTTTGGGTGTTATAGTACATTCCAATCTATTTTGCAAGGAATCGCTTATGGACATTTTTGAAATTGACGGGCCGGTCCGTTTGGCTGGCTCGATAAATGTGGACGGCTCCAAGAATTCGGCTCTGCCTATTCTGGCCGCGGCACTGCTGGCACCGGGCATTTCCACAGTTTCAAACGCTCCCGATCTGGCTGATATTCGCTCTCTTGAAACACTGCTGGAGAGCTTAGGTGCAAAGGTCTGGCGGGACGGAAACGGATTGCATATAGATGCATCCGTTATCGATAATCCTGTCGGGGACTATGATATCGTGCGAAAAATGCGGGCCAGTATTTGTATTCTCGGGCCTCTGCTGGCTCGCTGCGGCAGGGTTAAAGTCTCTATGCCCGGCGGCTGCGCAATCGGCGACAGGCCTGTGGATATTCATTTGCGAGGCATCAAAGCCCTCGGGGCAAATGTGTATCTGGAAAACGGCTATATCGTCGCCGAAGCCCCTGCTGGCGGGCTGATCGGCACACAGATTTTCTTAGGGGGGCCTTTCGGCTCGACTGTATTGGGAACAGACAATGTGATGATGGCAGCTGCAACAGCCAAAGGAACAACCGTCATCGAGTCGGCGGCCTGCGAACCTGAGGTTGCAGATTTAGCCAATTTTCTGAATGCAATGGGAGCTAAAATCAGCGGCATCGGTTCGCCCCGGCTGGTCATTGAAGGCGTCAAATCGCTCAAACCGGTAACCTGGTCAGTCATCCATGACCGTATCGAAGCCGGCACCTTTATGGTTGCCGCCGCTATTACACGCGGCCAGATGAAAATCCAACACTGCAATCTCAACCATATGATGGCTGTTACCGACCGCCTGCGGCATATTGGCGTCAATGTAGAATCCTGCGATGACGGCTGCGAAGTAAGCTTCGATGGTCCCATTCACCCGGCCGATATCACAACCCAGCCATACCCGGGATTTCCCACTGATTTGCAGGCTCAATTTATGGCCCTGCTGGCCCTTGGCGAGGGCAACAGCGTCATTACTGAGAAAATATATCCAGACAGATTTATGCATGTCGCAGAATTGAACCGCATGGCGGCCAACCTCCGCAAGGAAGGCCCCAGCGTGATCGTAGCCGGCGTAAAGAAACTTATCGCCGCACCGGTAATGGCTTCCGACTTGCGTGCCTCAGCTGCTTTGGTTTTAGCGGGGATGGCCGCTGAAGGAATGACAACGATTCAGCGTGTCTATCATATCGACCGCGGCTACCACAGAATTGAAGAAAAACTAAACGCCGTCGGCGCCAAAATCCGCCGCAAAAGCATTTAGCCGGCCGGCATGCTAATCGCTATTTAAAACCCGGGCGCGGTATAATTTTGTCTCCAGCGATTTTTGGTAGCTGGTCCAGTTGCCGCCGTCGCCGGCATCAGTTTCAATCAGTGCAGCAGTCTGATTCATCTTGGCGTCAAGATTGTCAAGGTAAGTGACCATAAAGGCCTCCGGCGTAGCAGGCAGCTTCGGTGAGCCGAATTCGTATTGGCCGTGATGGCTGATAATAATATGCAGCAAGCTGTCGAGGACTGTCGGATCCACAGGTGTGCCGTCGGCCTTCAAATCATCGGCCTTCTGGGTAATCATTTGAGTCCCTTGAATAATATGCCCCAGCAATTGCCCCCTGTCTGTGTAGCCAAAGCCCATTTTATACGTCAGCTCCTGCGTTTTGGCAATATCATGCAGAAAAATGCCAACTAGTACCAAATCCTTTTGTATTTTCGGATACAATCCAAACAGTGCTTGGGCCGCTTGAAGCATATTGAGTGTATGTTCCAACAAGCCGCCCAGATAACTATGATGCATCTGCATTGCCGCCGGAGCAATGCAAAACTGCTTCATCAATTCTTGGTCATTTAGAAATGCTTCGGTCAGACGCTTAAGATCGCCGTTGCAAATCGTTTTCAGAATCCCTTTAAGCTGCTCATACATTTCAGTAATGTTTTTCTCGGTGCGGGGCATATAGTCGCTGAGCCGAACCTGATCGGGCTGGACCACCTGCACCTCATTGACTACAATCTGCAGATTTCCCTGATACAGTTCGCTTTTGCCTCGTATGGCAATAAATCCTTCGCTGGGAATGGATTGATATATCTGCTCTGTGGCCTGCCACATCCGGGCATTCAGTTTGCCTGTTTTGTCAGACAGATACATTGCAATATACAAGTCCCCTTTTGTTGTGTTTCGCAGTACCGGCTGGGTTACCATGTAAACATCCTGAATCTGTCGTCCCGGCTGAATATCTTTTACAAACAAATGCGTCATAAATGTCCCTTTTAAGCTCGGATTTTGTGCATCAGTTCCCGCTTTGACCCGTTATTATAGAGGAGAGCATCGAATTTGGAAAGGAAAACCCCAAATGACACTGAAATATCAGCATACCCAACGCGGCGGATTGTCCTTTTATCTTGTTCTTATCGTTTTTACCGGACTTTATGCCGTCTTGATAATCGAAGCTGTTAATAGTCGCCTGCAACACGATGACAAGATTGCTCTGGCAATCTGTCCTCTGCTTGGGGGATATATTATCTTGATGCTTTCAGGACTTACTGTAACCATAAATGACGAAAGGATTCGAATTCAATTCGGCCCCGGAGTATTTTGGAAAACCTATCCCGTAAATAAAATTGCCGACTGCCGTCCTGTCAGAAACTGCTGGTGGTGGGGTTGGGGAATACGCTGGTATATCAGAGGATGGTTATACAACATTTCCGGTCTGGATGGTGTAGAAATCACATTTAAGAACGGCAAAAAAGTCCGTATAGGAACAGACCAGCCGCAGAGTTTAGCTGATGCCATCAATAAGGCGATACAACATACCTGATTTGTATGATTTTTTATTTTTCTAAGATTTTCAAACTCCTCTTGCAAAAGATAAACACGCCGTTATAATTTTGCGTTCATTTTCTAATGTCTTTCGGGCTTTGCCGAATGAACCAGTTGAGAACAGCAGGAATTCAGGAACTAGTGATACAATGCAAAACCATCGCAAAAGCTTAGTTAAACGGGCTCGTAAAAGCGGTTTCCGAGTACGTCAGTCCACTCGGAAAGGCAGAAAAATCAATGCGCGCAAACGCCGTTACGGACGCAAAGTCAACATTAAGCCCAGTTTTACGTGATTTATCCTACCACTCATATCCGCAGTAGTTGCAGTGGTATCGGGGTGAGTTTTTCGGTTGGGGCTTGAAGCAAATCAGGACCTTCTTGGCCTGAATCATCCTGATATATTCTGGAGTCATCTTAACCGGACCATAAAGAATTTCTGCTATATCTTGTGAACCACATTTAGGACATCGCAGATTTTGAGGTATTGCAGACATTGTTCAGCCGGATAAGCCATATCGGTTAAACCAAGCACGCTCATTAAAGGCCTTTTTGGCAGGCCGCTTATATTCTTCAGAAGGAATACCGACCGGCAAAAGCACCCGAACTATCTTATCATCCGGCACTCCCAGCAGTCGGCCGATAGCCTCGTTGCGGCCTTCAAGACGGAGCCAACCGTCAATCCAGACGCTTCCATACCCCAGAGCCGTAATGGCCAGCAGCATATTTTCCACCGATGCCGCACAATCCTCTACCTGAAAGGCATAACCTTCATACGACGGGGCAGGATTTTTATCAATGATGCAGGCAATAAAAGCCCGTGCCTGCTGCATGGCTTTGTTGGTGGTATGCATCTGTGCAATCTGATTCACCACAGCCGGATCATCCGCTATCACAAAAGTAGTGGTCTGACAGTTTTTGCCTGAGGGAGCGTCCAGTCCTGCCTGCACAATTTTTACCAAGTCTTCACGCGGGACAGTTTGATTTGTAAATCCGCCGCGGTAGCTCTGCCGTTTCTTGATAGCTTCAAACAGTTCCATACAATGCCTCCATTTTCTTCAATCCTGCTTCTGGGGGAAATCACCCTTGAGCACTATTTTTAGCTTTTTGATCAGTCTGAGAAGAAAAGCCGACAGACTTTTTTCTCGGGGATGTGCACAAGCCGTCACAGCAATTAATTCCCGGCCAATCTGCACATCAATTGAAGCAGACTTTCGTATAGCCAGAACCTGACTGGAATAGATACTGCGGTGACCAGTCATCAGAAAACTGACGATGCAGGCAGCCGCTGCGTAGGGAGCAAGCTGAGGGCCGAAGAGTTCTATCGAGATGATGCTGGCGCTGATTGGCGTATTGGCACATCCGGCCAGAAGACTGACAAACCCGATTGAGGAGAATACTGCCGGATCCAGACCGAAAAAGTGGCCATAAGTATTTCCCGCCGCAGCGCCGATAAAGAAAATCGGCGTAACAATTCCCCCACTGCCGCCGAAAGCCAGCGTAACACTGGTAAATATGACTTTCATAAGAAACGCATACCACACCACCGGCATACCTTTCAGACAAGATTCTATCGTTTCAACACCAAGCCCTAAATAATCCCTTGAAAACACCAATGCCAGAATTGCACATATCAGACCACCTAACAGCGGCCTTATCCATAACTGAAGCGGTATCTTTTTGGCCGCTTTATGGGTCACCGTCATTATTTCAATAAAAAGCAGTGAAACAAGTCCGAAAAAGAATCCCGCCGCTATTACTTTAATAAAAAATGAGCCGCTGAATACCGGTATAAATTCAATGGGACGTTGAAAATAGTTCAGACCCAAGACCGAAGAAACTTGGTAGGCTGTAACTCCGGCGATAAATGAAGGCAAAAGTACTTCATACATCATAGAACCGGCAAACAGTACTTCCACACCAAAGATAGCCCCGCCGACTGGGGTACCGAATACAGATGAAAATCCAGCGCTGATGCCGCAGATAACCAGTTTTTTGCGGTCGTTATCATCAAACCGCAAAAGATCAGCAAAACAAGATGCCAAAGCCGCCCCTATTTGCGCAGCCGGGCCTTCTTTGCCAGCCGAACCGCCTAAGGCAATCGTAATAATGGTCGCAACCAGCTTGACAGGAACAACTGCCGGCGAAATTTTCCCCGACTGCTTATGAATCGCCTCGATTATTTTTTCTGTCCCGTGACCTTCGGCTTGGGGGGCTAATAATTTAACTATCAGACTGCTGGCCAGAAAACCAGCCGGCATCAGCAGAAAATAATAGGGATATTGGGATGTAAAGGAAATAGACCAATTGAGCGTTTTGATAAAAACAGCTGTTGAACAACCGACAATCCCCCCCACAAACATCCCCAATACGGCCCATTTAACAACGCTGATAAATAGGACAACTTGCTCACCGACTTTTCTATCTATTTCCAATTTAATATATCCTCAAATGCTTAAATAAAGAACAAACAAATTATCAAATCAAATTTATAGCATATTTTGATAGAATCTGCAGATAGCAATTTTACTTTTGTTTTCAATAGAATTGTGTATAATGGGTATCCGTTGTAAAGATAAAATCGTGTTTTTTTGAAGAAAATGAACGAATTAGAGAAAAAACAAGATCTGATAGAAGAACAAATTTATCGGATTTCTACACTGGTGGCCGGTAATTTTGAACTTCAGACAGTATTGGACCGACTGGCAGAAGCCGCCGTTAAAATTACCAATACAACCGCCTGCTCCATTCGGCTGCTGGACGAAGAAGAAGGCGATCTGAAGATGCGCAGTACGTACGGCCTTAGTGAGCAATACCGCAACAAAGGCCCGGTCACCAAGGACGATCCTGTGGTCAAGCAGGCCTTTCAAGGCCAAGCAGTAGTGATCGATGACATGCGGATTGACGACCGGATTATCTATAGGGAAGCAACCTTAGCCGAAGGCCTGATCAGTCAGCTGACCGTGGCGATGGTTTTCAAAGACCAGCCGATTGGGGTATTGCGGCTCTATAGCCCGGAACCTGCCCGCTTTGACCGCGATGCCATTCGGGTAGCACGGCTGGTAGCAGCCCAGTGCGCCATTGCTATCACCAATGCCAAACTTTACGCCCAAGCAATTGAAGGGGCTAAAATGGCCGAACAGATGCGGCTGGCAGCAGTCATTCAGCGGCGAATGATTCCCCAAAAAGCCCCCTGCATGTGCGGTCTGGATATAGCCGCTGTTTATAAACCCTGCTACCAAATCGGTGGTGATTTGTATGATTTTCTGCAGGTTGGTCAGAAATCCCTTGTTGTCGGAATCTCTGATGTCATCGGCAAAGGCGTCCCTGCGGCCATTATGATGAGCATGTTTCGCGGCACGCTCCGGGCTTATGCCGACGGGGGCTACGGACGCCACAGTATGGAAGAAATCATCCACAAACTCAATCGGGTCGCCTGCAATGAATGCCGTGACGGAGAATTTATCACCTTGTTTATAGCCCGTATTGACATCGACGACAACACATTGACCTACTGCAATTGCGGCCATGAGCCGGCCCTGCTGATTCGCGGCGATAAAATATCCGAACTGGAAGAAGGCGGACTGGTACTGGGTATTCTCCCTGATGCACATTACATAACACGCACCATCCCGTTTGAACAGGGGGATATGCTTTTGATGTACACCGACGGTCTGATTGATGCGATGAATTTTGACGGTCAGAACTGGGGCAAAGAGCGTCTGTTAGCGGCACTCCCGCAATGCCCCCGTTCGACAGCCGAGCAGTTTATCGGCAGTCTGCTGGGGTATCGCCGCCGCTTTGTAGGACTGGCCAATCAGACCGATGATACGAGCATTGTGGCTATTCGCCGCGACAACAGTGTCAACACCCACGGCCAACCTTGCAGCTGCAGCCAGGTATGAACAGATGCATAATCACAATTGACGGGCCGGCCGGAGTCGGCAAAAGCACAGCTGCACGGATGCTGGCCGGACGGCTTAATGCTGTATTTCTGGATACTGGCGCTACCTACCGTGCTGTTACTTTGGCGGCTATGCAGGCCGGAGCCGATTTGACAGATGCAAAGGCCGTTGCAGGTGTGATGGAACAAACCCAATTCGAGTTTATCCATCAGGGGGATGTGCTGAAGGTGTTCATCAACGGCCGGGACTGCACGCAGGACATCCGCCTGCCCGAAGTTACTGATAAGGTGCACCACATCGCCTCCCAGCCTCAGCTGCGCGCCCGTCTGGTCAAGCTTCAGCAGGATTTCGCTTCCCGCTTTGAAGCCGTCGTTACCGAGGGCCGCGATCAGGGAACAGTGGTATTTCCCGATGCGCAGCATAAATTTTTTCTTACAGCAGATCCTTATGAACGCACGCGGCGCCGCTACATAGAATTACAGACTGCCGGCACGCCGGTAGATTTTGATGCCTTGGCCCAGCAAATCCTGCTTCGAGATGCTTCGGATGAAAAACGCTCGGTCGGCCCGCTTGCACCGGCTTCCGACGCGGTGGTGATAGACACAACCTGCCTTGATGCCCAAGCCGTTGTTGAAAAAATGCTGTCTGTTATACAAAAGAAATCCTATGGCAAAGATAAAAGATAAAAGCGGACTTGTCCGGAGAGTCTGGCACACATTCTGTCGGCTTGCCATTGTCAGCATAACCCAACTGTACTGCCGGATGCGGATTTGGGGCAGAGAAAATATCCCCTCTGCCGGCCCTGTATTGGTACTCAGCAGCCATCAAAGTTTTTTAGATCCTATCCTCTGCCAGAACTGGATTTGGCGGCCATTCTATTTTGTCGCGCGCGACACGCTGTTTAAAGGATTCTGGGGAGCTCTCATCGATTCGTTTTATACCATCCCCATCAAGCAGGATCAGCCCGATATTTCTGCTATGAAGGCCATCATTGATGTTCTTCGACAGGGCAATATCGTCTGTCTCTATCCAGAAGGCTCACGAACAGAGGACGGGAAAATTGACAGGGTAAAACCGGGCTTTTCGCTTCTCGTGCGACGCACCAATGCCTGCGTAGTTCCGATGGTTATTGACGGGGCATTTGAATGCTGGCCGCGGACTGCCAAATACCCCAAACCCCACCGCGTCGGTGTTTTATATGGTCAACCTATTCCGGCAGATTATATTAAAGAAATAGGCGATGAAAAGTTTATCGATGAATTAAACTGCATCCTGCGCACCCTGCACAATACATTGCGGCAGAAGATGGGGCGACCCATCATTGATTATGCTTTGCAAAACCCCCTGACGGCTTCAAAATCGTAGAATTTCTATCTCTCCGTTCCTGTCTTCAGCAATTTTTCCGCCACATCCCGGCTGACGGGAAATACAGTACCATGTCTGGCTCCGCCGGGAAATTCCACCTGTCCGGAGATATCCTGCCAATTAACCAAATCCTCGGATACAACGGCCCCATAGCGACGCTCAGTATATTTATCAAAATAGACAATCCACCGGCTGCCGATTTTGACCGCCGCAGGACCTTCTGCCCAGTACTTGCCGGTTATCGGTTCTGACGGCGGCCCATAGGGACCGGATGCCCTGTCGGCAAAGGCCATCCGGATATTTTTCTCGGTCTTCGGGTGTTTGGTTTCATTTTTAAAAAACATCACATACCGCTGGCCGGCGTTGGCAATAAACGCATCAATCACGTTGAATCCCGGATCATAAAACAGCGCTGTATCGGTGTAGGTCTTAAAATCTTTGGTTGTGATATAATAAATGCGGTGGTTGTTGTCATCTCGGGGATTGTCCGTTTGCGGGAACCGCCCCGGGACAGTCGTTGCCCAGAAAATCAGATAAGTCTGTGTCGATTCATCAAAAAAGATTTCCGGTGCCCAGCAGTTTTTGGCCGCTGGTTCCTGTTCCATAACGCCCAAGAACTCCTGCCGGGACCATTGCATCAAGTCTTTGGAATGAGCCAAGCCGATGCCTTTATCCCACCATCCAGTCGTCCAGACCATATGAAATAAGCCATCCGGACCGCGGCAGATGCTCGGATCCCGCATCAGCTTGCCTGCAACCTGCGGGCGCAGAAACGATTCATCATTTTTCAGCGGTCTCCAGACCATTCCGTCTGTACTGTAAGCCAAATGGAGGCCATCTTCGCCGTTGCCTTTGAAATAGCTAAACAGCCATACGGTTTCCAATTGATTCGGTTCTTCTGCCCCAAGGCCGGCATTGGCACATATCAAGACAATAAAAATACAAACTCTCATGCGGTTGCTCATTTTGGACACTCCTGTTGTGTCTGCATTTCCTAAATGTATTAATTCTGCTTTAAATAATAACTCAGCTGGGGGGGATAAAGATAGCCCATCGACACCATTGCCACATCCAATCGATAAAGCGCATCCTGCATCAGAGCAGCACGTCTGTCGCGGGCGGGAATAGCTGTGGTATAAATTCGCAGCTGCCCCGGCACAACTGTAATCAGTTCTTCACGCCAGTCGCCGACGATATCTGCTACCGCCAGAATCATTCCTTCATAGCGGCCGATGGTCTGTCCATGATAGTACTGAATCCGTCCCTCATACGCATACGGCTTAATGCTTCCGGAATCCCAATACAGCGGCACAGGATTGAGCCGCCCCAAGTTTTCGCTGCTGAGCAGACGACCATCCATTCCGTATATCCAGTGAGCAGAGCGGTCTTTCTCGCCAATATAAAACTCCAATCCCGGATTGGCCGGGTCAAAATCTCCAAACAGTCCACAGCTGTGTGCGTGCGTTGTCGGATGCTGGCAGCCCCAAAGGAGCTTTCCTGTCCGGGCTTCGACCAGGCAGATGCCGTTTTGGGCGCATGGTGGCTCAATGCCGTAAATAATCTCCAAACCCGGCCGCTCTGGCAGAATATCTGTTACATAGCATGCATCCGGATGCCCCAGCCCGGTATTCCAGAGTATCTTGCCGTTATCATCCAGCACTGCAGAGCCGAGGATGATTTCATCCCGGCCGTCTGCATCTATGTCCGCCGCGTGAAGGCCGTGCATTCCCTGCCCCCGGACCTTCGGATTTTCCTCATCGCCGCTCCATTGCCACAGGAGTTTAAGTTTCTTATTTTCAAAATTGTAAGCATCCACCCGCATCAGGGTATAAGTCCCCCGCAGCACAAGCACGCTGGGCCGTTTCCCATCAAGATATGCAACTCCCATCAGATGCCGTGAAGCCCGGTTGTTTTTCGCATCCCCCCAGTCATCAGGATTGCCTCTGGCCGGCCACTCTACCCGATCCAATTCTTCTCCCGTCATACCATCCAGAATAGAACAGTATTCCGGCCCCGACATCACTCGTCCGGGCAGAAGATGATCGTCAGGATTGCGGTAATCCTTATCTGTGGGGGCCGTTTTCAGCGCCACCTCTGCTCTGTTGTCCCCATCAAAATCATACACAACCATTGGCGACCACCAGACGCCTTGCTCAATATTCCAGCCCAGATCCCGCCGCCATAGAAAGGTGCCGTCATTTAGATACGCTTCAATCTTGCAGGTGTCTTCGCTTTTCCGCCATACTCCCGGATCGCTTATCTGGGCAGGCTGTTTTATCACAAAATCATATTTCCCGTCTCCATTAAGGTCCGCTATCGCAACCTTGCTGCAAACATAATTGCCGCGAAACGGCAGCGAAATATAGGGTTTGGCAGGCGGATTAGCCGGCAATTGAACCAGCGCTTCGGCCGGCTGCTCTTTGCCATCAATCACAGCACATAGATGCCAGCGATTGTCACTGTCCAGCGGCACAGCGAGATCACTATAATCTGTCGTCTGTACAAGCGGTTTTGCATTCAGCCGAATTGCTGTCTTTCCGCCGATTGTGCGATACAGATTAAATGCAATATCCGAAGGGTCGCTTTCGAACAGACGCCATCCCAGATACACTCCTCCTTCGCTGCGGGGTACAGCAATCAGCCCCCGGTCGATTGTCTCAGTCTGACGCTGGGCCCACATTAATCCTGCCAATCCGCACATGGCTGCACATGCTATCCAACTTCCCCGCATTATCATTTCGTCTTTCCTAAGCTATTCTGCTTTTCATTTGACCCAATACCTTGTTCAATCCGAAGCTCCCAGATAAAAGCCTGTCTGTGTCGGCTGATTATAGCCCACATTCTGCCAAACAGCACTGAGACGATAGACCGGATCGTGCATCAGTGTCGGCATCCACCGGTCGGTTGGTATTGTTGTTACAAAAATACGCAGTTGCGAGCCATCTCGTGTCGGCCAGATAACCTCCTCCCGCCAATCTCCCAGAATATCAGCATAGAAACTCGGATTTGACTTAGACCCATTCACTCGGATGCAGTCCCACCGGCGTGCCTCCAGCAGCACCGTTTCCGTCTGATCCTGATAATTCCATTTCGAGATAGTTGTGCCATCGAGCAGCTCCCGCAGAACATCTCCATCCCACCAGATGCCCATATTGCAAGAACGCGGCGAAAAATCTGCAATTTTTTGCCCTTTGCAGGAATAAAGCCCCCGCAGCCTGCCTCCAAAGGCCCAGCATTCATACCCGCGATAGCGCGGGTCAATATCCATCGTCACCCCTCGTACCACATCGTTTGACTCCAGCCCCCAGATTACCCTGCCTGTGGCCGCATCGCGCAGATTAGCGCCGTTGGGATGCCTCGGATTTTCATGAATGGCAAAGACCTCCAGTCCCGGTCTGTCAGGATCAATATCCGATAGATGCATGGCATCGCCGTGTCCCATACCGGTGGAATATAAGCCCCTGCCGTCATGGTCAATAGCACATGCCCCGTAAATGATTTCATCTTTTCCGTCGCTGTCAACATCCCCTACGCTGAGATTATGATTGCCCTGACCGCGATAAGCTCGATTGCCCTCCGTTCCGTCATCGCTGTCAAATGTCCACAAATGCCTCAGTTTCCCGTCGCGCCAGTTCCAAGCAGATAATGTCGTTTTTGCATAGTATCCGCGGCACATCACCAAACTGGGACGCTGACCGTCTAAATATGCAACACAAGCCAGAAAGCGATCGACGCGATTGCCGGTGTTATCGCCCCAATCCCGAATATCCCCTCGCGGCGGAATATAATCGGTCGTTGCCAATGCCGCACCTGTGCGCCCATCAAAAATCGTTAAAAACTCCGGTCCCTCCAGCACACGCCCGTTCTGATCGCGCCAATCTGCCTCTGCATTTCCGATAACTTTGCCCCTGCCGTCAACCGTACCATCAGCGGTCTTACAGGCAATCTCTGCTTTACCGTCGCCATCCAAATCATAAACAATAAATGGAATATAATGTGCTCCCTCACGAATATTCTTGCCTAAATCAATCCGCCAAAGAAAAGTGCCGTCAAGATCATAAGCCTCCAGTTTGGTCTGGCCGCTGATGCCATTGAAGGCATTATCCCGAGGCCTCATTTCCTGTTTGAGGACAATTTCATATTCGCCATCTCCATCCAGATCCCCGACTGCCGCATCGCCGGGGCGGCAGCGTTCCGGAGTCTTTAGCGGAATAGAAATATACGGCATAACCGGTGCATTCGGATCAATAATCCAAGACTTGCTTGCTGTCTGTTCCTTCCCATTAACGACAGGACGTATAAAATAGCCCGTCGGCAATGACAATTCGGGCTTTTCATCGATAAAATTAGTCCCTTTGGCAAGGGGGGCTTCATTCAGCTTGACCGGCTCTTTGCCTTCTGTCTGACGATACAGATTAAAGGCAATTCCCAATGGATCTTCTGCCAGCAGCCGCCAGCTTATAAATACCCTTCCATTTTCCTGAGGTATCGCTACAATTCCACGCCCCAGTGTCTCAAGCTGCCGCCCGCATGCATTACCGGCAAAAACGGTTATACCTGCGGCCAGCACAGCCTCAATAATATGCCTCATAGACCCGCCTTTTTGAATATTATATCCCGTACTTTATAGCCCATATAAAAGTCCTGCCAAAAATACATAGTATTGTTAAAAACGTCTGTCAGATTGACTTTATGGCTATACACAATCGATTAAATCACTCTGATTTGGCCGACTAATTAAGGAGATATTTAATTCAAAATATGCAGTATAATAAAGCAAAAGAGCTGCTTACAGGTGTAATATCGATGAATCCACCCAAAACCGGCCATTTATTGCCGGCGTTTCTGGCGGCTATGAGTTTTTCGCTTAAATTTGCGGCGATTTAGGCCGGGGCGTTCTTTCACCAGCGGCTCTGCCGGCGTTAAAAACAGCTGCCGCGCCGCCACATTAACCGCTGCTATACGTACCTTCATCAATTGCCCCAAATGCACGCTTTCACCCGACCACTTGCCTACAACCGCTTGTGAACGATCATCATATTTCCACTCATCCAGCCCCAAATCGCCCGGTTCAATCATCCCTTCTATGCCGAATTTGGTGCACTGCACAAAGACTCCGAAATTCGTCAATCCTGAAACTACTACCTCCATATCCTGCCCGATTCGCTCGGAAAGCATCTGCAATATCAAAACCGTTTGAAGCTCTTTTTCTGCTTCCTCGGCTTGAATCTCAGTAAATGTCAGATGCTTACCCAGTTCGATAAGCTGTGCCTCATCCAGTATCTCATCCCTGCCGATTTTTGTCAGTTTCCCTTTGACATAGGAATCGATAAGACGATGCACCAGAAGGTCGGCATATCGGCGGATAGGGCTGGTAAAATGACAATAATGGCTTGAAGCCAGCGCAAAATGCCCGATATGCAGGGGGGAATATTCCGCTTTCTGCATGCTGCGCAGTACATACATATTGACTGCATAGGACATGGGGCTGCCCTTGACGGCCGCCAATAAGTCCTGTATCGCCGACCGGTCCAGATGCCGGGGCACTTTCAGTCCGCACAGTTTCACAAAACGTCCCAAACTGGATGTTGTATAGGCATCGGGTTCTGGATGAATGCGCCGCATAAACGGTACACCGAAACGATCCAGCAGCCGGGCAACCGCCTCGTTGGCCTCTACCATAAACATCTCGATAATCGTATGCGGATAGCTGGTATCAGCCGGATGTGCATCGATAACCCGTCCTTGGTCATCATACACCAGTTCCGTCTCAGGAAGTTCCAAATGAAGCATTCCGTTTTTCTCTCGCCGGCGTTCTATCACACGCGACAGTGTCTCCATATCTTTCAGCAGAGCCACAACTTCGCCGGGATAACCAGCGGCTCGTCCATGGAGAATCGCATCGGCTTCCTGATAGGTCAGCCGGCATCGAGAACAAATAATTGTGTTGTCAAATTCAGCCCCCAAAATGCCGCCGTTTGCATCATAGGTGATATAGACGCTTTTGGCAAACCGCTTTTGGTTAGGCTGGAGAGAACAGATGCCGTTGCTGAGCGTCTCCGGAAGCATCGGAATAACCTTTTGCGGCAAATAGACACTGTTGCCCCGGAGGCGGGCTTCCTGATCCAGCGGCGAGTCCTGTTCAATAAAGCGGCTTACATCGGCAATGTGCACCCCAAGCTGCCAGTTGCCGGCCCGATCCCGTTTTAAGCTGATAGCATCATCAAAATCACGGGCATCAGGGGGATCAATTGTAATAACCACTTCATCACTGATATCGCTGCGTCCTTCGGCATTTTCAGGACGAAATCCTTCGGCAGCCAGCCGCGCCTGCTGACGGCATTCGGCGGAAAACTCCTCCGGCAGTCCATAACGGACCATAATAGAACGGATTTCCGCATCATAGCAGCCTGCCCGGCCAAGAACCTGCACGATAACACCGCGTGCCGGCATTGAATCTGTCGGATAACTGACAATTTCCAGTACTACTTTGTCGCCTTCTCTTGCACCGCTGGCCGAAACATCATCCACAATAATCGGCCGATAAAAGCCTCTTCCTTCCGGCTGGACATACCAGAAACTCTGATGACGCTGAAGTGTCCCTACAAACCGGCTGCTGCCGCGTTCAACTATATCAATTATCACACCTGCATAGCGCACTTGTCCTAAGCGGCGACCGCTTTTGACAACACGTGCAACAACGGTGTCTTCATTCATCGCCCCGCCGGTATTTTCGGGACTGACGTACAAATCCCCATACGCATTCGGCACCAGCGGGACAATAAATCCAAAACCGCGTTCATTAGCCCGAAAAGTGCCGATTACGCGATGTCCCATCGGCGGAAGTGAAACATTATTGTTATGTGCATCGATGGCAATTTCCTGCCTGCGGCGCATTTGTTCCAATGCCGCCTCAAATGCAGAATATTCGCCTGCTGCCCCTATTAATTGGGCAAGCATGCGGGGCGGCATTGGTTTGTAATCCCGGCGTGTTAAGAGAGTGAGTATCTGTTTTTTAATAAGTTCCATAATTGTTCAAAAAGGCACAAAAAAGGCGTCCAGCCGATACTTATATCGGCCGGACGCCTTACTATCTAAAACAAAACTTGCCTTGTCCAAATTAGCCAGCGGTTTTAGCCGCCAGTTTATTAACTTTTCGAGCCATTCGCGATTTGATACGGGCTGCCGTGTTTTTATGCATCGTACTCGTGGAAGCAACCTTATCCAGACGCCGTGCCAGCGACCGAAACTGTTCTTTGGCTTTTTCTGCATCGCCAGCATTCAATGCCGATTCGAGATGCTTTATTTGAGTCTTAATCATACTTTTGCGGGCCCGATTTATCGCCCGACGCTTGGCATTCTGACGAACTCTTTTTTTGGCTGATAATGAATGTGCCACTGTTTACTCCTAAATTTCCGATTTTAATAGTCTGAAATAAAATTATCTGATTTCAAAAGAAAACAACTATTTTATATTATTTTTTCTTAAATTGTCAATACGCTGCCCTACATCTTTAAAACTAAAATCAATTAGGGCTAATTTCCGGTAGAGTTTCAACGCCTCTTCAGAATTACTACTCGTTTCATAAGCCCTTGCCAGATTGTAAGTTATGTCTTTTGCCAAGGGGCCTTCGCGATTCGGACAGTTGTCCAGCGCTTTTTGAAAAATTTCTATAGCATCCTCTGTCCATCCTTTTAACAGAAAACAGAGCCCCATTTTATCCATCGCCGCTGCCTTCAAACGCGGGTCCTTTTGGGCCTCCTGAAACAGCGGGATTGCCCGGTCAAATTCCTGACTTTTAATAAGGCAGCGGCCGTAATCATATTTCATCCGAAGATCCGTCGGATAATTATCTACACATTTGCGGTAATGATCCAGTTCAACCTCATCCAGCTGGTGCATTGCCTGCTGCAGCTGTTTCTGCAGTGCCTGATTTTGCGGTTCCTTTTCAGTTGCTGTCGTAAGCTGACGGATATGGTTTTTCAGCTTTTTAATGCGAAACTCCCCATGCCGCTTCATAAAAGTAAAATCTTTGGATTTGGCGTACGCATTATCCAGCAGTGTAAGGGCTTCCTCCTCGCCCTCGGGGGTTTCAAGCTCAAACAACGCATTAGCCAGCTCAAGAATATTAGTTACTGTTGCCTGTCCCTGCTGAATTTTCCGGCGGGCTTGTTCAACCGCCTGATGCTTGACATCAAGGTCTTTAACAATATTATCCTGACGGTGAAGACGTTCCTGTGCATCCCGGTTGCGAATAGAATCCCGAAAATCTTGCCCTTTGCCGTACTTGCCCTTCTCCATCGTCATACTGGCGCTTAAGTCGCGCAGTTCGTCCCGCAGAATACTATCGTTGGGCTTCAGCTGAAGCGCCAGTGTACAGGCCACCACCGCATTGGAGTACATCTGCATCTGTTTATACATATTTTTCAGCAGAATATAAGTATCGAAACTGGGTTTGTCGCTTGCCTTATTGGCCTCAAAAATAATATGGGCCATCCATTCGGCCGTGCGCAAATACCCCCCTGCAACGGCTGCCTTCAGCAGAGATTCTGCATATGACAAATTATCAGGGTCTTTGGCCAGCAGATATTCGGCATTGAGCATATCCTCCAGCGGTGTTTTGCCCTTCATCAAATGCTTCATTTTTTCCAGAACCGAAGGTTTTTTCCCTCCTTTTCCCTGACGTATCAACGCAAGCCGCCGAAGCGGGGCATGGCCATCCTCCAAGGCATCCGGGGATAAGCGAAGACCTTCCATGTACAGGTCAATTGCATAATCAAAATTGTCTGTAGCAGCCACTTCTTCAGCCCGCTCAAAAAACGCACGGGCCTTTTCCAAGTTGGCTTCATAAGAATCTGGATCCATATTTTATACTCTTTATCGTTAAGCTTGCGGCCTATATCATACTGTTTCAGACCGATTTATGCAACAATTTTATTTACGACGATTTCTTTTGCCCCGATACATTTTTAATACCCAAGCTGCAAACAGTAACCCTTTTTCTCCTGTCAATCTGCCAGCCCGCCTGAAATCCCTTCTATTTCTCTGTCAGCCAACTGGGGCCGATGGATACATCCACCTTCAGCGGCACTTCCAGTTGAATTGCCTCGGCCATTTCTTTTTCTATCCAGGCGGCATGTTCCTCCGCTCCCTGCCGGGGCAATTCAAAAACCAGCTCATCATGGATTTGAAGTATCATCTTGACAGGCAGCTTGTCTCTTTCTATCCGGCGGTGTATATTAATCATTGCCCTTTTAATTAAATCCGCCGCTGATCCTTGGGTTATCGTATTCACCGTCAGCCGTTCTGCCTGTGAACGTACATTAAAATTCCTGCTGGACAGTCCGCTGATAGGACGCCGGCGATGGAGGATTGTCTCTGCATAACCGAGAGTTTTAGCCCTGTTAATCGCATTATTCATAAACTCGCGAATCGCAGGATACCGCTTGTAATAATCTTCAATGAACTGTTTGGCTTCGGCTTGACTGATCCCGATGGATTTAGACAATCCGAAGGGGCCTTGCCCATAAATGATTCCGAAATTCACCGCCTTTGCCTTATTGCGCATTTCGCTGGTCACTTCATTCAGCGGCACCCCATAAACCTGCGAAGCAATAAAGCGATGAATATCCTGATTTTCCGCAAATGCCTTCAAAAGCTGCTTATCGCGTGAAAAATGCGCCAGCAGCCGCAGTTCTATCTGCGAATAGTCGGCGCTCAGAATGCAGCCGCTCTTTTCAGCCGGAATAAATGCTGAACGTATCTTCCGTCCCAGTTCCGTTCGCACCGGAATATTCTGCAGGTTCGGATCCGACGAAGACAGCCGCCCCGTTGCCGTAATGGTTTGATTGAACGAAGCATGCACCCGATTTGTACGCGGATTAATCAACTGGACCAGCTTGTCAGTATAAGTATTCTTCAGCTTGACAATTTGACGGTATTCCACTATCAGCGGCACAATCGGGTGTGCATTTTTCAATTCTTCCAAAACATCGGCATCCGTACTCCGCTGGGTCTTACCCGCTCGCACGCTGGGCAGTCCAAGCCGGTCAAACAGGATCTCGGCAAGCTGCTTGGTGGAATCGATATTAAACGGTATGCCGGCCAGTGCGTAAATCCGATGGGTAAGTTTTTCCGCAGTTTGCATCATCTCATCGGACATTCTTCGCAGCAGCGCCGTATCCAGCGACACACCATTGGCCTCCATTCGCGCCAGCACCTCCACCAGAGGCATTTCAAGCGTCTCAAATAAATCCTTCAATGCCGGCACGGTCTCCAGCCGCTGGGACAGATACTCATACAGCCGATAGGTTACATCCGCATCCTCTGCAGAGTACTCGCATGCCGCTGCGGTATCAACCCTATCAAATGTCAGCTGATTCCGCCCCTTGCCGATTAAAGCCGAAATGGGTATCGGTTCGATGCCCAGATAATCCTTGGCCATCGCATCCATACTATGACTCTCGCGGTCAGCATTAAGGCAGTACGAGGCCACCATTGTATCAAATACACGCCCCGGCTCCAGCGCTATAGGCAATCCGGCGTTTTCCAGTACCAGATAATCATATTTGAGATTTTGGGCGATTTTATACCGCTTTTTATCAGCTAAAATCGGTCCTATCTTTTTGCGAACATCAGCCATATCAAGCCGGTTCTGTCCCATTGGCGCCCTAACCGGCAGATAATAGGCGCTGCCGGCCTGCCAAGAGAAACTTAATCCCACCAAATCAGCCCGCATCGGGTCGATATGGGTAGTTTCGGTATCAAATGCAAACCGCTGCTGTGTTTGGAGTTCGCTGACGAATTGTTCCAGCTTCAGGACCGTATCAATCAGCTCATAATGACCCTTGGCACCAGACTTATACGCTGTCTGTTTTTCCGGTTGGGCAAACAGGTCTCTCTGAACGCCAGAGGCAGATTGGGACTCCATTTGAGCAGTCCTGCCGCCTTCGGTGGGCACTTCCAGCGATGAAAGCAGCCGCGTAAAACCCAATTCTCTATAAATCGCTGCCAGCTTTTCCTTATCCGGCGGTCGAAGTGCAAAGGTTTGTTCATTCAGTTCCACAGGGGCGGCACAGTTAATAATTACTAAATCCCGGCTCAAATACGCCTGCTGTTTATATGCCCGCAGATTCTCGCCCCGCTTGCCTTTAATTTCATCGGCATGGGCATACAGATTATCCAGCGAACCATACTGCCGTATCCATTCCAGCGCCGTTTTCGGCCCGACATCCGGCACACCCGGAATATTATCCGCCGCATCGCCCTGCAGAGCCATCATATCAATAATCTGCAGCGGTGTCAGTCCCATTTCGTCCTGCAGGGTTTTTACATCTGTTACGGTATCGGTTTTTACATCATAGGCAATTATATGTTCACCCAGAAGCTGAAGCATATCTTTGTCTTTGGAGCAGATATACGCATCAATCCCTCTGACGGCGGCCTGCTTTGCCAACGTGCCAATAATATCGTCGGCCTCCCAGCCGTCTACCCGCAGCAACGGAATATTCATCGCCTCTAAAATCTGTTCAATACGGTTGATCTGGCCGGGCAGGTCTTCGGGCATAGGCGGCCGATGAGCTTTGTATTCTTTATACATCTTGGCCCGAAAACTGGGCGTCTTGGAATCCATCGCCACTGCGAGCATATCCGGCTTGTGCTTTTCAATCAGTCCTAAAAGGGCTGTCGTGAAAACAAATACCGCCTTGGTCGGTTCTCCGCTGGGCGCTGTCAGCGGCCGCATCGGCGCATAATACGCTGCATAAATATGCGCGTGGCCGTCAATAATGTACAGCTTTTTTGACATATTCAGTATTTCTCCAATACAGCCTTGGTTTCAGGGCTTTCGGTCCGGGTAGAATCCCCGTTTTGTCTCTGGATTTCACAAATCTGCTCAATAATGCGCTGCTGCTGTGTCATAATTTCTGCAAGTCCTTCTATTCGCTGCCGGTTGAGCTGTGGGCGCTGTTCGAGATCAGACGGCTGCTGGTCAGCTGGCTTTGCTTGGTCAGCAACAATAGCTTGGGCCTCTTCCATCACCGCCCATAGTTCAGCATTAATCTGCCGGCTCAATTCTACGCTTCTGTCCACCAGCGGCTGGATCTGCCTGTACTTGAGCTGCATTTGATTTGCCTGCCGGATGCTTCGAATCGCTGCAGACAACAAAAAGAAAGAAAGTACCGCCATAAAACAGCCGATGCATACCGCTATTCGTTCTGTTTTTGTCCATGGCTTCATAAGAATACCTATGTTTTACATATACTTAGACAAAATCAACTATCGACCGATTTTGTATGTCTTCTATTCTGCAATTTGCCCCACATGGTCAAGAATCAAGCTTGGCCGATAGGCAAACCGTTCCATGTCCTGTCTGCTGGTAATGCCGCTTAAAACCAGCACCGTTTCAATCTCAGATTCTATCCCCGCAATAATATCTGTATCCATCCGATCTCCTATAATCACGGTGTCCTCCCGCCGGCATCCCAGCCGTTTGAGAGAATGCCGCATAATCAGGGGATTGGGTTTCCCGATAAAATACGCCTTTTTGCCAGTAACCAGTTCAATCGGTGCTGTCAATGCCCCGCAGGCCGGCACAATTCCTTTTTCACCGGGTCCCGATATATCCGGATTGGTGCCGATCAGTTTAGCCCCAGCCTGCACCGCCAAAATCGCCGTTTCCAGTTTATCATAGGAGTATTCCCGGGTTTCTCCTATAACTACATAGTCCGGCTTTTCATCGGCCAAAATGCAGCCCGCCTCACGCAGGGCTTCTTCTAATCCCTTGCCGCCAATCATATAAACACGGGCCTCGGCTTTCTGGGAATGCAGAAAACTGGCTGTGGCTAAAGCACTGGTCATAAAGTGATCTTCCGAGATTTCAATACCCATTTTCCCCAGTTTATATCGCAAATGAGCTGGTGAACGCTCCGAACTATTGGTCAGAAACAGATACTGCTTGCCCTCCCGTTTAAGCCAATCCACAAAGGCCGCCGCACCATCCAGAAGCCGCCGGCCGTGATAAATAACTCCATCCATATCGCAGATAAACGCCTTTTTGTTCCGAATCTGCTGTAGCATTTGTTTTCCCCATTTACAGTTTTACATCCAGCGATAAAATTATACTATAATGCCGGATGCTTCTGAAGTGAACGAAAAAGGCGGGTAATTCGATGATTGAGGAGTTAAATTATGGAAAATCTGCTTCCACTTCAAACTTTCCGCCTTATCTGCTTGATTCCCAATTCTCAAAAGAAAAGACCGTATTATGGGCTATGGAACATTTTTATCGGATACCTAATTCCTATTCGACACATATTCGGCATAGCCATTATCCAGAATATAGACAAATGGATTTGATTGAGGTATCTTCTTCGCAGCTGCAGGGGAGATTTTTGCTCTTTTTTCAGGTATTGTGAAATTTAAATCTTACAGGCAATCGTAAAAAGGATTCAAGAATGCATATTGTTCATGTCTTTGTCGATGTCAAAAAGGATTACATAGACAAATTTAAGGCTGCCACTGTTGAAAATGCCCGTCACAGTCGTCAAGAACCGGGAGTTATACAGTTCGACGTGCTCCAACAGCAGGACGAACCCAGCCGCTTTCTGCTGGTCGAGATTTACCGCTCGCAACAGGACGCTACAACTCATAAAGGGACCGCACATTACCAAAAATGGCGCGACACCGTCGCCGATATGATGGCCCAGCCTCGCAGGAGTATTAACTATACAATGGTAAGCCTTCCCAACTAAAAAACGGCGGGACATTGTTTTGAAATTATTGCGTTTTTATCGGAGCCAAAAACAGAGGATGAATGTACTGATTTACGGCGGAGGTGCAGTAGGATTAGGTATTGCAAGCTGTCTGATTCACTCCCAGATTGCCGTTGACATTATTGCCCGACCCCAGACGGTGCTGCAGCTGCGCAGAGAAGGATTGTTTAGAAAAGGACTTTTCGGAGACTTTTTCGCTGCCCCGACGGAGTTTGGCTCATACAGCTCGCTGGAGGCATTGCCTACACGTATTTATGATTACATACTGGTCTGCACAAAATCCTACGATACCCTGCAGGCGGCTCAAGATATCCGCAGGCATTCCGGCTGTTTTGACGCCGATACGCGGATTGTGCTCTTTCAAAACGGCTGGGGCAATGCAGAGATTTTCTCTTCATTTTTCCCGAAAGAGCAGATTTACTGCGCCCGCGTCATAACCGGTTTTACCAGAGCCAAAGCCAATGAAGTGGTCATCACTGTGCATGCCGATGCAATTCATATAGGAAGATTGTTTGCGGCCGCATCCGAAAAAATACAAAATCTCTGCTCGGCTATTACACGTGGCGGCATCCCCTGCCGGCCAACCAATGATATCGAAAAAGATCTATGGGCTAAAATGCTCTACAACTGTGCCCTTAATCCTCTTGGAGCTATTCTCAATGTACCTTATGGAGCGCTGGCAGAAAATAAATCAACCCGCTTTATCATGAACAGCATCATCCGCGAGATATTTGCAGTGCTGGCCTGCACAGGATACCGCACGCACTGGGACGATGCAGACAGTTTTCTGGATGTCTTCTACAGTCGGCTTGTGCCCGACACCGCCGAGCATCGTTCATCGACCCTGCAGGATATGAACGCGGAAAAGAAAACCGAAATTGATGCTCTCAACGGGGCTGTCATACGGCTAGCTGACACCCATCATATCCAAGTCCCCTATAACCAGACACTCTATCATATTATCAAATTCAGGGAGCCGCTGTCAGGGGATTAAATATAGATACTGGGCATTGGCGATTTCGGTTCGGCTTACATAAAACGGGTTAACCGCAGCAGTGTATCGGAAAATATCACTAATAGTCGTTTTACCGCCTTTGATAATTCGGCTGATTGGGCGACCCAAACAGGAGGTTTTACCGCAAAGCAGCGGATTAAATACAGTCGCCGACAAATGACGGATTATACTGGCCTAAATGAAGCGGATAGTTTCCGTATTGGCGAACCAACTTTACAATATAATCATAGGTATGGCCGGATACATTGCTGGCGACCGAATGATCAGACTGGAAAATATAGCCGCCGCCTTTGGCTGCATTCAGCTTGCGAAGGACTTCCTTGCGAATTGCTTCTTTGTCATTCGACTCCCAAATTTGAATATTACTGTTTCCGCAGATGCCGAGTTTGTGTCCGTATTGTCTCCGAAGCTCCACAGCATCCAATCCGGCCTTGGCCTCCAGCGGGTTCAGGGCATCGATGCCTATTTCGATATAATCGGGCAGAATTGCATTGATATTGCCGCAGCCGTGATAAATCACCATCAGTCCTTGTTCATGGGCATAGTCGGCAATCGCTTTGACAGCCGGCTTGAAATACCGTCGCCAGTAATCGGGCGAAAAAAACATGCTGTTTTTGTATGCCACATCTCCCCAGATGACAAAGCCGTCCAAAAGTCCTCTTGCGGCGTGAATCTGTGCTTTTGCACACTCGAAATAAAACTCGCCGATGCGGGCAATTATCCTGCCCATTCGTTCGGGGTACATACCAATCCAGAGCATATTATTGGCCGGGCCGATCAGCCGGGTCAGACATTCGTTGCATTCGATGATGCTGCCGAAGACAGGAAAATCCGGCCGTAGCGATTGTACCGTCTCAATCCAGGGCGGGGAATTTCGCTCAAAACCATCCCCCACTCCGGCAATCTGGTTGTCGCCCGCTTCAAAATAGCGGCGGCGGTCCCAAGGGTCATCAAACTCCAGGGCTTCAAGCTTATCAATCGTATCTGTCTCAAAAGCAATAAATTCGGGCATGGGTGCATCGAACTTTTTGCGAATGACGGCGCCGAAACCGGTTTTGACAATAACCTGTTTACTGCTTTCTTCAAGCATTTCAAACGGCCGAATGAATGGGTCCATATTCGGAACAGTAACAATCCAGTCCAAGTCGTAATAATAGTACGGATTTGCATCGCCGGCAAGGTTCAGCTCCTTACGCCAGCGCTGAATGAAACTGCCCCAGAAAAAATCGCTTATCGGCACACGGTCTGGTTCTTCGTGATGCAGTGCTTTCTGCATCCGTTGGAGTTTTTTCAGCGTGCTGTCTTTGCGTTTAATATTCCCCTGCGCTTTTCCGGTTGTATCAAACATACCCATGTGTCTGCCTCTGGATGAATAGATTCCGTGTTATTCTAAACTTATTCAATAAGTCGCCTGCTGGCCCAGATAGTTGCCGTAAGTCAACAGCAAAACCGAGACAATCAGCACGGCCAATCCTGCTACAATTGCCAGGCGCGTGCGGAAGGAACAGGCCTTCCATTCATGAAAGAGAATGCCGGTCAAGTTGCTGAACAAAACCAGCATAATCATATGAATCGCCCAGCTTGTAAATGCATACTGGTCCATGCGCACATGGCCGAGATTATAAAAGAAAAACTGCCCATACCACAGGGTCCCGGTCAGTATTGCCAAGATATAATTACCCCATAAGCTGCTGGATTCAGCACCTTCTTTGAGGCGGAAAAAATCTCTGAATGAGGCATTTTTCCTTGCCAGGAACAAGCAATAAATCATCGACGTCACAAAGGCGCCGGTGTTGGCTGTCAGATAAATCACATTGCCTTTCCAGTGTCCGGCGCCGTAAGACTCAGCAATCTCGGCAACAGGCGCAGCTACATCGAGGGCAAATCCGTACACCGCCGATAATATACCAGCAAGCAGCGACAGTCCAAATCCCTTGAACAGACTGAACTGGCCCATTCCTGAAGCCTGTGCAGCAAGGTCATGCTCTTTGAGCCGGCCGGCAATGCCGCAGACGGCTATACCCAATGCGCCAATTGCCACGCCGAAAAGAACCCAGCCCGAACCGGTTTTTGACAGGATAGCCCCAAACTGCCCGCGCACCAGAGGCGGCACAACCGTGCCCAATACCGCAGATAGCCCGACGGCGACAGCATAAGTCAGCGAAAATCCGATGTAGCGAATGGACAGATTAAATGCGATGCCTCCGACACCATAGGCCATACTGAATAAAAACGACCAGACCAAGGCCAGCGGACATTCTCGCACTGCATCTGCCAGCACATTGGGCAGATCGGGAATCGTCAGCACCGCACCAATGATCGGCCACAACAGCCAGCACCACGATGCCTGCACGATCCAGAATATTTCCCATGACCAGCGGCGGATGAGTTTCTGCGGCGCATAGCAATTTGCCGCAAGCATTGCGCCGACACTGTGGAAACCGATTCCCAGCATCGGATTAGCAGAAATTGTCATCGTTTTATTTCTCTCTGGAAGTTATCAAATATCACTTATATTTGCTGCAAATTTCTATGTCTTTCAATCGGCTTTGAGGCACTACTTTCAGTTCTTCCAAACTGCCGTTTCTAACTTTTCCCTCAATTGTTGTTTGGTACGGCGCGTGAAGCTTAAAATCGACATCCCAGTCTTCCGGCCATGCCGGCAAAAGATAAATCTTATTATCCACTGCCTGCATAAGCATTTCCTGCAAACCGATCATGCCACAACCGCCCCAGTTGTGGTCGGGCACCCAGTCATGCCCCGGCCCCCAGAATGTCGGACATCGCCTGCCAGAATCCCGCATCTTTTTTGCGGTTATCTCAGCCGCTTCGTCCGTCAGCCCAAGCCGTGCACAAAAAATGGCATCCTGATGCCAACTGATAAATCCTTTCTGCTCCGGCCGGTCGCATCCATATTTCCAGGTATCAATGGCAACTTCCAGATCCGGCCTGCCAATACCATACCTCCCGTAGGGGAAAACTGGATAAAGCTGCGGCAGTTCGATGTTGTTGATGCGTTCATATCGTTCAGCCGGGGCAATCGTCTTGTGTCCATCTTTCTGGCGAAAGCTGATGGGGGGAAGCCGTTTGAGGTATTCCTTATAGTATAGGCGTCTTTGCCCATCAAGATAGAAAGCCGGCAGTTCCAGAAATCGGGTAATTACCGTATTTAATGCAGTCACTGTTGTTACAGAGTTCGTTGCCATTTTGTAAGTTTCGCATGCGGTCCCGGGATACAGCACCAGATGCCCATGCTCATCCAGAGAGTGGGGTGTCCTGCGCGAAGACAGCCTTTGATAGTGTTCATCGAAGAAGATTAAGCAGCTTTCAATCAATGGGATGTATCGGCTGATATCATTGCCGGAATAGCGGTAGTATTCAAGAATCATCCAGCAGAATTCCAGTGCAGTATCCCACTGGTACTCCACCCATGAATTATACTCAATCCCGGGATCATAATAGGGAGGCCGCTTCCAGCCGTATTCAAATCCTACCGGCAAAGCGAAACTTTCCATCTGCTCAGTAAAACATGCTCCCTTATGCCCCCAATATACCTCCGTGCGCAGTTCCGCGTTTTTCAGGGGCCTTAAATAAAAGTCAAACTGCGGCAACATCATATCATAGTCGCCGCTTTTAAGCATCGGCCAGTAAACCAGCCGCTGATTTTGGGCTGTAAAGCTACCTCCCCCCCATCGGCGGTAGTCCGGCGTACATGTGATGCGCTGGTCAACATATTCCGGATCAAAGGTAAAAAGTCCCCCATTGAATTTGGTGGGATATTCGCCGTAGGCATTGCAGCCGAGCTGGTAGCGAAACAGCTGATAATTCCTGCCGATTGTCCAGGGAAGGCTGTTGCTGGATTCCTTGGAAGGCTGTATCGCGATATAACTGCGATTCCAGAATTCATCCCACCAAGCCAATGTTTTCTCCCGACCGTCGATTTTTTCATAGATGTTAACAAGCCTATCGAGCCCTTGCTGCCACAATTGCTGTGTTTCGGCATGGTCGATGTGCAGATAGATGGCGATGGAATGAGAAACCGCCGGTTTGATGCTTTTGAGTATCCAGGATTTGAAGTCCGTACTGGCGTAGCGGCCTTCACCAGTGCCGGCTGGTTCCATATTCCCACCGCAAATCAAGCCGCCGGATATGAGATTTTTAAGCGGATTCCACATCTGATCTTTTACATCTGCCAAACCCTGCTGCTCGACACACAAGTCAAATGCATTCGGCTTGTTATTGTCGTTGCAGTGATAGACGAGGATACCATCATCCCGGAATGCGATTGTATCGTTGCGAACAAGGGCCTTGACTCCAGAGCCCAAGAATGAGCGATTGCTGTTGTTTTCCTCGTCAGCAAGTTCACGGGGAGTTGTCCGCCAGGATTCATAGATTGCTTGGACAGATATCGGCTGGCTGCAGGCAATATCTACATGAATGACAGGCTTATAGACATCCACCCAGAGGTTGATGGTTGCGGTGTGTTCCCCTTTTTTGCAGACTATTTCGATATATCCTTCTTTCAGTTTCAATGTCTGACGAAAAACAGCAGCTTCCTGCAGCAGATTGGGTGACAGTTTCACGCGCATCCGGCCAAATTTCATCAAACAGTTATTTTCGTCATAAGCACCGGTTTGCGACACATAAAATAAAATATCGCCGTTTTCGACCCAAACATTCAGACCAATGTTACCGCCGCCGCAAGGCATGGACTGGCCGGCATTAAGACTCGGACTGTTCCAAATCAGGTTATATGCATCCAGATCAAGACCCGCCTGCACAAGACCTTGAAATGCTGTTAAAAAAAAAGGGCAGGCAACTGTGATAAAATATATTGTTTTTTTGATACTATACATCCTTGCCTATCACCTTATTGCAGTTGTCCTGCTAATCAATCCTCTACTAATCGGGTAAAACCAACGTCTTACTCTGCCTGCCTGTACCTCTTTGCGCCGTCAGAATACTTTTAATCCAAGTGAAATACCTCCTCCATGCTTGCCCACCATTCTCCTTCGGCTCGGTCCGGAAAGGGTTCATGACAAGGCTTGCATACGTCCCACCACTTCTGTGTTGCTGCATCAGCGGCCATTTTTTTCATATCCGAATCGAAATCCTGACCCACATATTCAAAATAGCTGAATAAATAATACTTGCCATCAGGCAGTTTGCGCAGATAGATGGAATAGTTCTGGATATTGCACTTTTTGATCATGCTGAGAACTTCAGGCCAGACAGCTGCGTGCAGTTTTACATACGCATCCAATTTCGCTTCTTTAACTTGAATAACACTTCCGTAACGTTTCATGTCAGTCTCCGAAATAAGCCGGATTTGTCGATAAAGCAAAACGCCCTCTTGACAGCTGCATCGAATCCGTTAGTGGCAATAATTATAAGCAGATTTCATAAAAGAGTCCATGCTTTTCAGTGCATTTTATACTTGATTCCCCACGATAGGGAATTCATGTTGAATTTTAGGATAAATTCTTTCATGATGGTGCATCAGAATATCATCCTTCAGGTTCATTTCTTATTCCATAACATTTTAAAATGAATTTATAGCCGTCTCTTTGAGGAATGTCGCTGCATCTTATTATAATGTTCCTGTGTCATTTTATCTTACAGGTATTCCGAACTTCATTGGTTTGGCTTCCGCCCTGTTGGCTTATCAGAAGTTTCATATAGCGATTGGTCATATCAGAAACCCAAGCCAAGTACTCATCGACCGGCAGCAAGATTTAATGTTAGACATATCGCAAAATCATTGGAACTCTTTTTAAAGATGTTGTTTTGGTCTTATGATAAATTGCAGCAACAATCCGGTTAACAGGATCATTAGAGTTCCAAACACCGGTATCAAGAAAGCATGAAAATGGCTTTGCAGGGAAACGGGCCATGATTTTATCTTGGGAGACAACGTCATCCATGCAATAACCAGCAAGCCGAATACGACCGCAGCCGCTGCAATCGAGCTATTGACTGTTCGACTGATAAGCCCCAGCAAAAACAAACCTAGCATGCCTCCGCCCAATATGCCGGATAAGATCCACCATGCATCCAAGGCACTGGTCACATTGATTAACAGCAGAGACAATCCCGTCCCCAGCAGCCCGCAGAATATCGTAGCCGCATACAACACTGTCATAAACTGTTTTTCGGAAGCGTCAGGCCGTATATACCGCTGATACCAGTCTGTTGCAAGCAGTGTCGCCGATGAATTCAGACTGGTCGACACCGTACTCATTGCTGCAGCAAAAATTGCTGCCACCAACAATCCTGTAACACCGGCAGGAAGCATTCGCCCTATAAAATGAGGAAATACCCGATCGCCGAGATCTTGATCTATCAGTAAAGAAGCCCGGTTCGATAATTCCCAAGAAAATTCCCCTTGGTCCCTGCTGAAACCTTCCTGAATCAGCTGCTGTTGGGCAACCTGCAGCCGGACTTCTTCCAGATAATCCGGATGGACCTTATAAAATGCAAAAAGACTGGTTCCAATAAAAAAGAAAACAGCAGAAACAGGCAAATAAAGAAGCCCTCCCAGCCAGATGCTTTTACGTGCTTCCAAATGATTTTTGGAAGCGATATATCGCTGGATATACCCTTGATCGATGCCGAAATTCTGAAGATTGATAACAATCCCGTAAACCAGAACAACCCAAAAGGTAGGTTGTGCCAATGAACCCCCCACACTTCCCATGCTGAACTTATGATGTTCGGCAGCAATCTGAAACACCTGCTGCGGCCCTTGGGGCATATTGAACAGTATCAGCAGCAAACATAGAATTGCCCCGCCAATCAGCACAACCGCCTGAAATGCATCGGTCCATATCACCGCAACAATTCCTCCGATAAAGGAATATATTGTTACCGAGATACCGGTTATCAGTATAATGAGGCGGATGTCGCAATCCAATAGAATACTCATTGGCAGGGCCATCAGGTACATAACAACCGCAATGCGGGCTAATTGGGTCAGGATATAAAAAGAGCTGGCATACATTCGTGCCCAGGGACCAAAGCGATGTTCCAAATGGGAATATGCAGATACGTCTCCGGTTTTTCGGTAATACGGCATAAAAAAACGCACTGCAATCCACGCTGCAATAGGCAGCGATAAGCTGAACACAAACGGATTCCAATTGCTTGCATATGATTTTCCCGGCAATGCAAGAAAACTGATACTGCTAAGATATGTTGCGAAAATAGATAAACCACACACCCAGCCCGGCAGCGCCCTGCCTGCAGCGGTAAAGCCCTCCCGGGACCGGCTTTTGCGGTAAAAATAAAAACCGATGCACATGGTGCTTAAGAAATATACAGCCAAAACAATCCAGTCGATGGGTAAGAAATGACGCTGCATGAAGTCTCCTGCATTCAGGCATTGCTTTTGTTGAATATCATAAGAAATCCTTTATCACTTTTTTAATGAAACTTCGCAATTCGCAGAAACTCCCTGTCAATCAGTTTGGCCATTGGCTGTACAAGAGCCCATAGAACAACTGTTTGCTTCTGCTATTCATTTTACGGCGTCCAAGGAGAACGAAATTGGTATTTCCCTGATTTAACTTTGTAAACAATCGTTCCTGCCTGCTGCTTTAGAAATGTAACTCCCTCTGCTTGTTGTGCAGGGATTCCTGATTCCAATACTTTTTCGGCATCTTGGGCAGGAATAAATACATCAGCTTCGGTATTAGGAGGAATCGTTACATCCAGTACAAAACAACCATTCCTGATTTCCCAATTCGATACAATCAATCCCCGAACAGAATGATAGGATGTTTTGGCCCACATCATTTTTCCATCCGGCTGAGGATGAATCATCATAGTCTTAAAGCCCGGTCCTTGGGATTGGATACCTCCAATATTCTCGAATATCCACTGACCGACCGCTCCGAATGAATAATGAGCAAACGAATTCATCCCGGGATCGGCAAAACCGTCTTGGGGAGTCCAGCCGTTCCACCGCTCCCAGATGGATGTAGCACCCTGTTTAATAGTAAAGCCCCAAGAAGGAAAACTGTCGTTATAGAGCAGCCGATAGGCAAGGTCATTACGCCCAATCTTGGCCAGCGCCAGCATCAAATCCTTCGTGCCGATAAAGCCGGTGGACAGGTGATAGCCGCACTCTCTGATTCGCCGAACAAGATGCTCAGCAGCCAATTTCTGATGAGCTGGATCCAGCAGATCATACGCGATGGCCAATACATAGGCCGTCTGGGTGTCCCCCTTGATTGTTCCATCCGGTCCCACATATGCATTGCTGAATGCGCTCTTGAGCTGTTCAAACAGAGTGCCGTAGGTCTGAGCATCATCTGTCTTGCCAAGTGCATCGGCGATCATGGCAAAAAGGTGAGTGCTATGCGCAAAATACGCTGTATATATAACGTCATGAGGGGTTTCATCGTTAATATTGAGCCAATCGCCAAAACACTGAAATTTTTCAGGCGGCAAAAGAGCACTTGTGCAGCGTTTTCGATTGAATTCAATAAATTTCTTCATGGCATCATAATGCGTCTGGAGGATGCGCTTATCACCGTACATTTTATAAATCGTCCACGGGCAAATAACACCAGCATCAGCCCAGGCCGGACCGCCGTCTGTCGGATCGACTTTCAGCGGGGCATAGCGAGGAAATTGTCCATCGTCGCGCTGGGCGTCAGTCAGATCCATCAGCCATTTGGTAAAAAACGACTGTACGTCATTATTATAACAAGCCGTATTTATATAAACCTGGGCATCACCAGTCCAGCCGAATCGTTCATCTCGCTGGGGACAGTCCGTCGGAATATCAATAAAATTCATCCGCTGCGTCCAGACAATATTGGAGTAGAGCCGGTTGACCATTGGATCGGAACAATCGAAACTGCCGGCTATGGGAGTGTCACTGGTCAAAACCAATCCGGTAACCGTATCCAAATCCGGCTTTTCATCCAATCCGGTTATTTCTACATATTGAAATCCATGCTGTGTAAAATACGGCTGCCAGACTTCTGTTTTCCCGCTGCCTTTGCAGATATAAATATCTGTCGCTGATGCCGTTCGCAGATTTGTTGTGTAAATTGTGCCGTTCGGATTTAACCGTTCAGCATGACGCACTTGGATGCGCTGACCTGGGCGGCCGTGAACCTGAAGGCGAACAACTCCTGCAAAGTTTTGACCCATGTTAAAAACATATATCCCGCGCACAGGTTCGGCAACAGAAACCGGCTTGATGCTCGAAAAAACCCTGACCGGCTCGGTCACCGCTGCCCGGATTTGAGGATTCACCTCTGTATCTCCGGCAATCACCGGCCGCCATGCAGATTCGTCAAAGCCCGGCATATCCCAACCCGGCAGCTCCTGACGGGCATCATAGCCCTCGCCCTGCAGCAAATCTGCATATAAAATTGGCCCCGTCGATGCCTTCCAGTCTTTTGCCGTTCCAACAATTTGTTTAGTCCCATCCTCGTATTGAATGTTGAGCTGCAGCAACATGCGTGTCTTGCGGCCATAATGGTTCCGGTTCAGCCCTCCTCCGACATAGCCGGCATACCAGCCGTCTGCCAAAATGCCGCCGATGGCGTTGCTGCCCCTTCGAAGCTGCTTGGTTACATCATACGCCCGATAATATACCCGTTTTCGATAGTCGGTCCAGCCGGGCGACAAATAATCGTCAGTGACACGCTGACCATTTATAGAACACTGGTAAATTCCCAGTGCAGTTGCGTAAAGGGTGGCACGTTCAATTTCTTTATTACTTACTGCAAAATCCTTGCGAAAATAACGAGCTGGGGGAAGCAGCCGCTTCATCGGCTTTGTCTGTTCCCACGGTGTTATTCCGAGCGGACCAATCTCAACAGCACGGGACCAGCCGGCATCGTCATAATCCACCGTTTTCCATCCGAGCTGTTCATCTGTGCTTAACAGCCATTCATTATCGGTCGCAAATTCCAAGATTCGGCCATCTGCAGATTCAATCCGGACAGCCGCCCAAAAACCGGCTGGACTATCCGCATTTCCTTCATTGACGGCACGAAACGCTAACACATTCACACCCGGCCTAAGGTAATCAGCCAGCACAACTTCGTAGATGACTTTACGATTGCGGAATGACCTGAGCAGGCTGCCGTTGAGATGCAGCTGCACAAAATCATCGGCCGTGTAGTAGCATACGGCTTTTTGAATAATCCAATCCTGTGGAAGTTGGAAGGCTTTTCTGAAATAACAGGTTCCCGGCGGGGCGCTGATATTGGCGTTAGGTTGTGCCCATACCCATTTTGCACGGCTCACAACATCCGGCGTCGGAATCGGTTTCTCATCGATATCATATCCAATCCATTCGGCTTGCCACTCTTCCTGATGGAGCAGGCCCATAGACCATTTTGCAGGCAGACTCCATGGGGACGAATTCCCGTCTTTATCCCAAAGACGAACCTTCCAGAAATAAACGCTGTCGGATGCAAGCGGTTTCCCAGCATACGCAACGGCAGCTGTTTCATCACTTTGGACCTTTCCAGAATCCCACATATCCGGCTGGTTGTTTTGGAGAAGCTGCAGGTCAGATGCAACATAAATCTGATAAGCAGTCTGTTTTTGACCGCGCTGGTCGGATTGGAGCTGCCAGCTGAAACGAGGAGATATAATGTCTATACCTATTGGATCTGTTCGATATTCACATCGCAGTAAAACGGGGATGAGCTGATGAGAAGCCGGATTCAGAGAACTCAAGCAGCCGGCACAGACAACCAAACCAACGTTAAAAACGATTAGAGGCATGATTCGTTTCATTGTAGATTTTCCGCTGCATTATTATTGAAGTTTTACTGTTAGGTGCGACAGCTCATCGGCATGTCCGATTTCTTTGCTGTCTGCAAAAATTCGAAATCCCTTTCCTTGGTTATATTTTTCACCGGTTCGGTCCCACAATATCGTAAGGATTTTTCCATGATAGACTACCCTGTCCAGACAGAACCAATCCCATGCCCCATCGGGAAGAAGCGGATCAACCTCTACAATGTCATCTTCCCGAGGCAGTAAACCGACCAATCCTGAAATGACCAGATCGCAAAAAGTTGAATGATTGTAGTAGCGGCTTCGATTCGAATCCGGTGTCAGCCAGATACCGCTGATTTCATCGAGGTATTCCCCGATATAAGGTTTGCCGTTGCGCTGATGCGAGCGGGCATAAGTCAACAAGGCCTCAAAGTAGTCTTTTTTGCTGACATACGACTGGCTATAATACCGCAGGAAGTTTGACAAGGCCGTCAGAGTCTGGCTTGTTGCGAACGGCCAAACAGCACCATCCCATTCACAGGTTCCGACCCCATGACTGCGAAATTCAGGATGCCGCCGTTCGGCGGTTGTAATTCCCATAGGAGCTTTAAAACCCTGCGGATCCGTGAACTGCTGCCAGGCCGCTTCAAAACCTTTCTCCGGCAGATTAAAATACCACGGAATATAGCCAAGTTCCTCCCGAACATTAGCCAATGTGCCGTCCGGATGGCGTACTTTGAAAAACGCGGATGTACCATCCCACATCAGCTGCTGAATCCGCAACTTCAAGTCGGATGCTTTCTGAATGTATTCTTTTGACAGCTCAAGATTGCCCGCCACCTCGGCAATTTTCGCAATAGCCATAGCATTGGCGTACATATAGCAGTTCAGCGGAGGCCGCATATTTTTAATTGTTCGGCTGCCGCTGATGGACTCTTCCATTCCATCCCGGACATCGTATTGCCAGAAAAGCCCATTCTCCGCAGCTTTTTCATCAACCCAGGCTTGATAATCCTGCACAAAAGCGTCCAGCAGGCCTATGATAAACAGTTTATCCTGATTAACCAAATACCGGCGATATAATGCTGCCGTAGCCCAGTTGCTGTATTTGTGGAAATGCGGCTGCAAACCGCCGTTATGTCCGGTGTACCAGAATCGGGCATAGTCATCAATGTAGCGGCAGTCTCTTAGCCATGTCCCTTCATAGATATGATGACCAACTGCACAGCTGATCGTGTTGTATTTGCCGCTGTGACCAACACTGTCAAGAAATTCGGTGAAGACGTAGCCGTCCGGCGTCCGTTTTAGGTGTTTGCGAAAAGTCCACCAGCGATAATAGTAGATTTGCTCAAGTGTTTTATCGGGGCATTCGAAGAGGGGGACATTTTCTTTGATCCAATCCCAAGATTGGGCGTTTGGTATTTCATTGACAATATTTTCTTCTTCCATGCTGTTAAAATCATCGATATAGTGCTCAAAGGTCCTGGGGGATAATACAGACTGTCCCGTATCAAAGGCACGGAAATCTTGGATGTAATATACTGCAGCTTCAACCTGTTCATCGGCTCCCGGTTCATCTGTACCCGGTATACGCTCGCTGCCGCTTTTGTATTTTTGAACATCATCGGCCAGCCGATAGGGGCCGGTTCGGAAAACTATTCGTTCCGGCAGTTCTTCGACCGATGAAAAAGAAGCATCTTGTACGATCATATTTCCATCCAATAGAACAGAATACTGCTGTTTTGGCGCATCAACATGAAATTCAACTGAATACCATTTTCCTGAATTCAATGCCGCAACCGTCTGATAAGGTTGGTTTCCATTTTTTGTCAGCAGACGACCGCTGGTATCCAGCCGTGTTTGAACCAGACGGCTGCCTTTTGTTGAAACAATCTCGATATCCAGAACTTGTGCAGACGATTCAATATACAGCTGGAAAGAACATATCAGATTGGCTGATTTCTGAAAAACCCTTACCGCTTTGGCATAATCATAAGGATCGGCATCCTTGATCCGCATACTTTTGTCAGCTTTGCTGGGAAAATCTACAACTTCTATTGGACACCATTGCGGAGAATAGATATTCCAACCTTTAATAACACCCCCAGTGTCCATTTGGCTGAAATCATCCGCAACAGAACCCTGCACCTGCCATTGAACAGGAACTGGAACACGGGATATCCAGATGTCTTCCTTGTTCACGGAATATACGACCCATAAGTCGCTGCCGGGCGGATTGCCATTGCCTTCAACAATCCCGCGTACATATTGGGGACCCGGACGTTTTTCCCGACCCCAGAACCGCTTGGGAGGAACTTCGCTGTGAATGTTGACAAGATGGTCATAATGTATCGCATCCTTGCTGACGGCGATGCACAGCGGATGGCGGGCTTCGCTGTCGGTAGGATTATAAACCAAGGCATATTGGCCGTTGTCCAGTTTTTGTGCCCAGATTTTAGCACTGCCATAGGTTAATGTGCTGCACTGGACCAGCGGAGACCAGGTTTGTCCCTGATCACGGGTCATCGTAACCCACCGGCTTTTGAAGAAACCGACCACCGCACCATCCGGTCGTGTATAAAAACAAAATGCCTTGGCCGGTCTTGAGCGGCCTATATCACCGCCCCATGTGACGCGGTAAAAGTCGTCTCTATCTTTGGCTTGATAATCCTCTTCCCACCACTGAATCCTTCGAATTTTATCTTCCAGAAAGCTGCGGCAGGCCTCCACAAATCCGGCATCAGGTGAAGCGGTATAGAGAGGATATTTCACCTCGCCTGTCCAGTTGTCATTTACGCGAATAAAATAAATCGGTCCCAATGAATTATCCGCATATATCTCCCGGACAACCCGACCCACTCCATCCCCATCAGGCGATCCATAAAAAGCCATCGTCAAAAACCGCCCATTGTCAGCCAAATAAAAACCCATTCGCTGATGCATAAATACAAACGTTATACGAGTTGCATCATTCGGATCAGCGGTAAAATAAATCGGAAACAGAACCTGCGGCTTGGTCCAGTGCTTTCCATCCAATGACCGTGTAAGCATCGTCATACCGGGGGGAATATGCTCTCCGCAGGGATTCGTCAAGTACTGACAATAAAACTGCCCGTTGACATAAGCCAGCATCGGTGCATGATTATAGGTCCAACCCAATCCATCAGAGAACTCTGGATGGGTTCGATTGGCCCGCAGGATTTGATAATTTTGTACGCCGATCGCTACCGGCATCTGACCGTCATGATAGCCGTTTTTGTAATCGCTGTTGGATACTTTTACCTCCCCCACAAATCGAACAGGTTCCTCTTCATCACCTACGGCTGCCCAAAGAGCAGAGGCCGGCAACAAAATAGACAACAATCTCACTATAACTAGAAATTGCCTGGTTTTAAGCATATTTTGAAACAGTCCTTTCTGGCAAGGGATTTTACCCCTACCCCGTTCAATCGACTCGACGGATTCTCAATGCCATATAGGGTTTGCCCGGCAAGATAATTTTTGCTTTCTTTTTGTCAATATAAGTATATTGATTCTGTTTTTCGATTTCGAATTCCTGATTGACAGGAGTAATTGTCATATTCCAAGTATCAATAATATCAACCCGAAATCGCATGCCCTCCCTAAGACCCTTCTGCGGCAGTTTATACTCCCATTCTGTCAAGGGTTCTTTGCCAAAATAAATCAGATAATAGTTGCCGATCTGGCCGGCTATATTTGTTTCAAAATACGGATCAACAGGATCCAGTCCTTCCGGCGGACCTTCTTCGGCTATCTTTCTTAAAAAAGCAATGCGCGGGGGGCTTTGGCCCTTCAAGTCCCCACCCACAGAGATCCAATCTGGATCATTCGGCCGCTGAATTGTTTCTCCATGGGTTGCATACGCACCCCCGATATAAGCAATCCAAAACCGATAAACCATTTCTTCTCCGGACAGCTGCCCCCAGCGGCGATCACGGTTGCCTTCGTAATTAATCTCGTCATGAATAACCGGTTTTTTATAAATATCACGCAGCAGAGGAGAGACTCCGAAAAACCGGACCGCCATATAATATTGCAGACTGACATGTGTTACCCAAGGCTGGGTATGATCGTAAATCCGGTCTGCATTATGGATAGAACGCAAATGGCCGTACGGATCGCTGCGCTGCAAAATCCGGAAAAGGTGGTCCCAGTCCTGGTCTGTCAGAGACTCCATAAAACTATTTTCGTTGGCAAGGCTCCACCACACATGCCGATACGCAGCAAAGCGAGCTACCACATAACGAAGAAAACGTTCATTCGTGGCCATATCCATGGTATCAAATCCCCATTTCCCGTTATCATAAGGTCGGAACAGAATCAGTTCCGCCTGAACCCCGATTTTACCAAGCTCTGCGACACAGCGCTCCAGCCGGTGGAAAAACTCAGGATTAAAACGGGAAAAATCCCAGTTGTCTTTTGAATTGCCCACAAACGGAAAACAATTTAAGGCGTGAGGCCCTTTTACATAGTATTCCTGCCAGGGAGGGATCACCAGAAAGCGTGCTTTGTTAAAGGATGCAGTTTTCAATGTTTCAATCGTTTGCGTCTGCATGGATTCAGAATAAAACGCCCATTCGTAAATGGTTGTGCCGAACGGGAAAAAGGGGGTACCATCTTCATACGCAAAATGATATTGATTCCGCACACGTACTGGCCCATGGTTGTCGGCCGAGGGGGCTATACAGGTAAACTGCCCCGTTTTGCCGTTCAAGGCATCACAGTTGCTTTTCGTCTGATAGGTCCAGAGACCTTCGCTATTGGGCATAAAACGAATTTTAAAGACGCCGTTTCCATCATAAAAACCTTCCGGCTCAAAGACCTGATCGCCATGCTTGAAAACAGCCGTAAATTGAATTCCAATAAACGGATTTCCAGCCGCAGGTCCGGACAGCGATAGTTCATAAACTCCCCACCGTTCGACATTTTCATCTGCCCCAAAGCAGATACAGTGATACATTATTCCCAACACGACGAGACATCCAAACCTGTTCATTCTTGTCTGCCCTTTACAGAATACTTTATTTATTGTCGCCGAAGCCATAATAGACAAGGCGTATTCTCTAATTCCATCTGCACGATAGTGCCGCCGGAGACATGTTTTTGGGTCTGTTCAGATTGTCCTGTCTTCAAATTGATATACGAAACAGTAAAATCAGCATGGATACTGCTAAAATCAATCACAACAGTATCTCCGGAATCGGCATAAATCAGCGCATCTCCTGCTGGATCCATCAGAGCATATTGCCCCTCTGGATTGCCCGCCAGATTATACGGATTCATAGAAGGAACTGCTTTGAGCAAATCCTTATCTGTCGTTGAGGGAAGATTGGGAATAGACCCTCCGCCCATTAGAACCGCCCATCCGTAATTGGCATCAGCCGAATAAATGACGGCCTTGTCCGAACAGCGCGTTCTGTATTCCCGGACAGCCCTAACAACTTGTGAAAATGAGGTGCGGCGAGGATGCAGGAGGCGTGCATGCTGCCGGGGAGCCAGATGCTGTCCGCCTTGGGGGGCATATAACAGGCCGTCCCCCTGATACCACCAGTATCGGATGTCGATTAGGGAGATAACCTTGGACCGTTTAGGATCAGACAATATCTGGTCTTGAACATCCTTGGTACAGCTAAGTCCAATTAAAGGCGACCGCCCGGCTTTTTCCTGCCAATCAATAATCGTATCAAGCCAGAACTGGACGAATTCAACCGGACCCGTATATTCCTGGCTGATCATCTGAATTACATTGCTGTTGTCTGCAAAATTCCCAAGGCATTGGCGAATATAGGCCTGATGCAATGAAGTTCTGACCGGATGCCTTGTATCGTAAAACTGTTCATCCATGTAAATGCGTTTATCCCCGGCATAAGGGGGCGGTTCGGGAAAACCTGTATCGTTGATATTGTTGGCGGATCGCCAAGGAAAATCCGCCCAGTGTGCGGCAGCTTCCAGGATGTTATGCTGAAAATAGTTGTGATGAATCAAAACCAAACCCTTGCGATCGCATAGATCGGCAAATTGCTTTAAGCGATTCCAATACCACACATTATATTTTGTCAGATCGTACCGGCTTAATCCATCCCATGCGGTTCCAACTCCGCTTCTGGCAAACGGCTGCTCATAAAATGGCGGCCGAACATCGCCGTTCATCCGCCGGACATGCTGATGGTCATCGCGGCGCCGGTCATACCAAAGTCCGTAGTTATGTTCCAGAATCGCCTGTCCGTTTGCGATCATTCTATCTGTCAGGTCGTTTAAGTCATCCGTATAGCCGGGCCCATTTCGTCCGGGGACGAATCGGGTTATTCCCACTCCGAATGATGCGGCCGCATCCGGTCGGATATTGCCGCGCCACCATGCTACTTCTGTGGATCCTCCGATAACAAGCTGATTATCGCAAACCAATCGGCCGTTTGAGAGGGCAATGGTTTTGCCGGATGTATTGCTGTGATTTTCAGGTATTATGCTGGATATGTCTTCTATTCTTTTTGCATCGGTGCTGTCGGTGGGAATCAACTGCCGTTTGGGAGCTGCTTCTATATACTCTCGCAAAGTTACTGCTTTCTTTTCGGAGTGTGCCGTCATTTCCGCTGCCAATTCGACCGAAGGACTCGTTGTGCTGGATGTTTCATTTTTCATAAGGGAGATAGACTGTGCCTTACCGCCCAACCGCTGCTGCAGCTGCGCAACATAGAGACTGTGCGGATTGATAAATGAGTTGGACTCGTGCCAGAAACCCTTGCCCTCGAACTCGCCCCAGCAGCCAAAAGCCCAATTCCAAGCCGTCGGCGGCTTATCACATTCGATAACGGCTGCCTGACATTGCCACAAAACGCTGTTTGCAGCCGCCCAGCCGATGCCCTCGCCGCGACTGCCGCGATTTCCGAGCCGCAGGGCATTGCCGTCAATACGAACGTTGTCATACAAAACACCGCATGCCCAGCTTTCAATTGGCCCGCTGTCTTCCAGGGATTGGAAACTTTCACATTGTACAAATGCATTGGGGCCGGCTGCACAATGGCCGACGGAAAAATCATGCCGACCCTTCTCGGACCAGCAGCGAAGGAAAAGCGTTTGCTGGCCCATAGTAAAAAAGGTATGTCTGCGATAACCGCCCTCTTCTGAAATCGGAGCCAGTGAAAGACAATCCTCTACAGTAATACGTCTGCATGATTCCCAAACTGCAACAGCTGATCCGGCAAAATGCTCCATTGCAACCTGACGCACCCAAACATCTTCAGCGTTCTCTACCGTCACGGCCATCCATGCGTGGTCTTCATCTTTGGGATTGTCAAGATTATATTCCGACCGCAAGCAAAGATTTTCTACTCCCACCTTACAGATGCGTCCCGGCCAGTTATATGTCTGCAGTGTTGCTTGAGGGTTGATGGCTGCAGTAAGGGGCGCATCAATCGTGATAACAAGATCGTTAACATCCGTTATAACCCGGTCCCAAACAATATTGCGTGAACCGGGTTTCCAGTCAAAAAGTCCCTTTAAGCCCCCTCCAAAACGATTCATTTCCATCTCTTCTATCCATTCTTGCGTGGAGGGACGTGTAATACAAATATTATCCCCTGCTTTGAGTCCTTTTGTCTCATCCAAACGGATATGATAGGCGCCAACCGGTACAAATTCATCGGCAACATGCCGAAGTCTGTCAGAATGCCATTTTCGGTCATTGATCCCGGCAAAACGCAGCAATGTCCGGCGGTTTGTTCCCGCAGCGATAAGCACAGTCCCATCTGAACCCATTCCCTCGCCGCGGAGGACAACTCCAGAGGAATTAATTGTTAGACCGCCCCAAACCGAATATTTACCCCGCCGCAGCAAAACTGCCCCGCGAATACCTTCCGAATCCTGCGGAAGCATAGCGACATAATCTAAAGCTGCCTGAATCCGGCCGGTATTATCCCCCTTTACAGGTGAAAGAACAACCCGGATAGTACAGTCCGGAATAGGGTGATTGGCTCCTCTATAGCCGCAATGTGAAAAATCAGGAATCTGGTTGCCTTTCTGATCTGTCCCGTAGACCAAATGACCGTTTTTGTCAAGAGTGAGAAAAGAAATCTCCGGCACATCCGCACAATATCCCGCCACTGTCCACACCAAAAGCGCTATCAGAACAAATACCCCTGCTTTTTTCAATTCTGCTTGTGCCATTGTCATTCCGTCCCTGCCTTTGCAGTTTTTGCAGAATCCTGACGGTAAATAAATATATCTGGCCTTGTTGGTTTTGATAAGACCCTACTTGACTGTTTTTTTCAGTTGTTTCTTCATAGAGATAGCATAATTAAAAATGGGAGAATCAATCGACCTTATTTCAACTCGGACGATTCTACGCCGGTACATCCAAACATTAGCAGAAAGATTGTCATCGTGGATAGGCATTCTTCGGCCATTGTCCGTCGGGCATCGGTACGGTTTGGAGTTTCTCTGGATTCAGCACTACATGCTTGATCCGTTGACGATGCCAAGTATATACAATGTGTACCAATCCGTCAGCAGTCTGAATCACGGATGGGTAAGAAAATTGGCTGTTTGGCTGGTCTTCGTATTCAAGGACCAATGCCGCCTGCCAATTTTTGCCATCGCGGCTGAGCGCAACATTCAGGATTCCGCGCCCTTTGTGCCCCACAGCCGGCTGGCTGCGAGTCGAATGGTTATAAACAAGCAGCTGACGGCCGTCTGCCAGTGTTACGCCGTCAATTCCTGAGTTCGGATTCGGCAGTATTGTCGGCTGCATTGGTGACCAGTTTTTTCCGCCGTCTCCGGACCATGTTTCTAAGATTCTATCCTGCCGGCTGCGGCAAAGCATCTGGATTTGTCCATTGGGATATGTCAATAATGTCGGCTGGATAGCGGACATTTCATTGGGATCGTTCAGCGGCCCGGTCAGCTCAGTCCAGGTTTTGCCGTTGTCGCTGCTGGCCTCAATATGAACTTTCCACCCGCTGTCTTCACGGCTCGAAGGGGCCAAAATCGTACCATCGGACAATTGGATCGGCTTGTTTTTGACTGCCCCAATCAGTGCCTTGCCTTTTTCACCGATTATAGTTTTGGGCTTACTCCAGTTCCAACCGCCGTCGGAAGACGTCATCATCATGCCCCACCATTGGGTCGGGGATGGGCCAACTTTATAGAACAGTAGCAGTTCTGCACCTTTGGGCAAAAACAGAACCGGATTCCAAGTTGGGTATCGCAGTTCGGGTGTAATTGTACCATTGGCAATTTCGACAACCGGAGTCCACTTGCCGCTGAATGTGTGACTGATCCAGATGCCGACATCAGGATTGCGTTCGGCCGTTCCGCCAAAAAAGGCGCAGACTAACTCCCCATTGACTTCGGCGATAGTTGCTGCATGACAAGAGGGAAAAGGGGCGTTGGTAAAAACAAATTCTTCAAGCACCAGTCCCGGCTTGAACGAAGCAGGTTGCTGCTGGCACAACTCTTGTCCGGCAGTTGGGATTGTAGAGGGTTGCGTGCTATCTGCCTCTTTTGGGGGTTCGTGGGCACTCACAGCATTTAAGCTCAAAACAAACAAGAAAATACACAGCCTCAATAATATTTTCATCATAGGCTCAAAATTCCAGTTCCGCAAAAACATTGACTTATGGGTACTCGAAAACCACAAGAAATAAAATGCATCCTGTCAAATATAAAGCTTCTATAAACCTGCCAAGCAATCAGGCGCGCAAAGCAGCTAATCATTTCAGCGGCGATAAGATTCCAGCTTATCAGAAAGCTGTTCCATCTGCCAGGGACGAATTATCTGTCCGCCGGCTGAAATGACATTCAGATACACACCTTCAGGCCCGATCGCATCCAATAATGGAATAACATCATCCGCATCAAGATTGGCAACCCAAACGGCCTTTCCCGCACTTCGGATCCTTTTATACAATTCGTACCACTGAGACGACCCTGCCGGCGGAACCTGAGAATCCGGCGTCCATTCAATGGCATCCAATCCCTCAATTTCCAGCAGTGCATCGATATGTCCCAGACATTGATGTCCATCCACATGGAACATCGAATAATCCAGATAGCTGACGGACCATCTTAAATACGGTACAACAAAATCTTGAAACATTTTAGGGGAAAACAGCGCTGCTACATCACACTGAAGCAGACCTGTTTTACCCCGCCCCCAGAGCATAAAATAACCAAAAGCCATAGCACCGTCTTCATCTTTGATAATTTCATACAGACTATCAAATACCTGCCGGTAAGCGATTTCGATTTCCTCAAGTTTTTCATGCACCCACGCAGGACGTTCGATCATATCTATCAACAATTCCTCTGTTCCCCGCAGCTGGGCCAGCACATCAAGATTGGGAACAATGGCAGGCATTCCCACAAAATAATGTCCTTGACTGCTTGCGACCGTTCTCCCAAGTACTGCCTTCAGCATCCGGCTATAGGGATGTGCAGGATCATACAAAAGTGGGGGATGCGTATCAGGATCAGCAATGCAGGGTCGATACCAGATGTTATCCTTTTTATACTCCGGAACAGCACCCAGATAAGGGGCTAAAGTAACAGTGCCGATATCGGGCCAGGCAACAGGCAGCACATCCGCCGGCCAGACTTTGTGCGCCATTTCATAATGAATGCGTGCGGATACCAACTCCGGATCGGTATGATATTGCTGGAAATCGGCCGCAGGCGGAGGCAGAATGACATCTTCATGCGGCATACCATCACTGGCTATTCCAGTGCCCCAGCAGCCCAGCACAAATCCTTTACACTTCCACCAGTCTGTAAAATGCTGTTGTGTTTGCAGCCAGTTTTTTTTCCAGAGTAATTTCATCTGATAATCTTCGTTGTTAATCGTGCTTGAAGCCGGGTTTGATATCCTGATAGGCCGGCTCAAGACCAGCCTTTTTGATAATCGCCTCTGCCTGCTTGGACCATGGCGGGGCATTCGGTTCCACAATCGTGCGAGTAATCGGGCAATTGGTGCCCTCACAGCGAATGTTGTCGGCCCTAACATAATTGTTGTCGATCCTCATATCATGGCAGGCCTTTGTCCAGATATGCAGCCACAATACAGTGTTTTCTGAAGAGCTCGAAAGCTCGTTTAAAATAACATTATGATGAATCTTCCAATAGGCCGATCCGTCATCCGGATAAATGCACCGAGGACCGTCATAGCAATAATTATATGCAATTTCCGAATCCGGCTGCTCGCCCAGCACATAAATAATTCCCCCATCTTGGAGCACACGGTGCGTGCTGCCGATGCGGTTGTACATGATAGAATTATTCTTTGCTACCGTCGAGGGGGGAATCTGGGCATTGCCCCACCACCAGCCCAAAGCAATTCCGCCATAGGGTGTACCGCAAATCTCATTATGTACAATTTTTACATTTTCTACAAAAAAACCGGTCATTCCTTCGAGCTGTCTAAAATCGAGGCAGGCATTGTGGACATAGTTATTGGCTATCAGAATATTCTTACAGACTCCTTCAATCCCGCGAGGAAACTGCTGCCCATCGCCGATCTGGTAATGCTGGGGATGGCCTATATTGACCGACGTTCCCATCAAATCACCAAAGTAATTCCCAACAACCGCGGTATTAATCACATCATTTTCCAGATTTAATGCCACAGCACTTGCCAAGTGCTCGAAACGATTTCGTTCCAACCGAATGGAGTCGGCATTGCACAGAGTGACCGTACCTTTTGGAATGGTGATATCATTATAGCGGTTCGGATGCCAGTTGCCGTTCTCGATATATCGCACAAATTGCGATAAGCTCTGTACGCTGACCCATCCGCGTGAATCGCCCAGCAAGGATAACAAGTAATCATCATAAGCAAATGTTAGTCCGTAAAATTGGATATTTCGGACCCGCAAGGATGTATTCTCTCCTTTTATGCTGACAAGTCCTTCTACGGCAGGGGCATACACCTGTGCTGTTGTCATATCCTCGCCCCTCGAATAATAATACACCGTATCGGCCTGATCGTCGAAATAAAACTCTCCCGGCTCATCAAGCAGCTCAAAGGCATTCCGAATATATATAGGCCGATCCGGACGCGGATCCGCATGAAAAGGCACCCAGCTCATATTCAATGCAATCGCACCATACGGCTGCTGAAGCATAGCGATGGTATATCCGTCCTCGTAAAACATATCTTTGACGCATAAAATCGGTTCACTCCATATATTGGATTGACATAATTCGACATTCTGAGGATTACGGTATACTCCGACTTGGTCCGATTTAAATTTGATGCCGGCAAATTCCGTCCCAGAAGTTGAAGCCCATTCCTCTTTACCAGTGATAGTAAATGTCCCGTAACCGCCTTGCCCGATAACTCCGCGGGACATCCCTGCCATCATTGCTCTTTTCCCATTTATATACAATGCCCGCAGTTTCCGGTCTCTGACAAGCCGCGCCTTCCAGATATTACCCACATGATGTTCCCAGTCCCTAACCGGTACCGCTCCGTTCAAGATCGGTTTTTCATTCTGATAAGCTTTGTAAATGATCCGATATCCGTTCATTCCGGAGTCCAGACTGGTCAATTCGAATGTCCTGTCCAGCGGATATATCCCGCCCCGAAGATATACCACAATATCGTGGTGCATATTTTGGTTGATGGTCCGGATAAAATCACGAGCATGCTGCAGTGTCCGCCACGGCTGTTCCAGACTGCCCGCTGCACTGTCATCACCGTTGGGCGAAATATAAAAAGCCGTTTGCGGTCTTTGAAATGTGGTTATACAACCGAAAAAAAACGGAAGGACTGCACCCGTATATGCAAGCATCCATATCCTCAAACCGGTTTCTTTGCGTTTATTCATGACGCCTTCATCCCATACTGAAAGAATAAATACAAACCTACCATAATAACTGCCAGAAGAATCCACCCGGCCAATCCGACAGGCCCGAGTCCCGGATTTTGCCGATACGTCTGAGCCAGCGTCGGCAATGGCGTTTCAGAAATGCTGTGTTGTGTTAAAAGAGAGGCCGCTATCATAAATACGAGGATACTGCAGAATAAATAAAACGATAGCAGAAGAAAATGCGGGAAAATATCTTCGCCGGCTTCATTTGCAAATATGTTCGTAATATCGCAAAAGCCGATCACCAGTGAAATCAATGAACCGACGATCAATGTCAGCAAAGCTGCTGTTGCGGTCGAACGTCTCCAGAAAATCCCCAGCACGAAAACGGCCGATACCGGCGGAGCCATGTATCCGATGATACCTTGAAACAGGTTAAACAGATTCGTCCCTTCTGCCTTGCTCAAAAACAAGGCAATCCATACAGCCAGCAGAGTCGAGAAGAGGGTTGTTATGCGTCCAATTTGTTTGATTTGATGCTCCGATGCTGTCGGGGCTATCCAGCGTTTATAAATATCCAGTGTAAAGATTGTACTGAAGGAATTGAGACCCGAATCCAGTGTTGAAATCACCGCTGCAACCAGAACTGAAACAATCAATCCAACCAATCCTGCCGGCAAGTAGGTACTTACCAGACTCAAAAACACCTGTTTGTCATCTTTAATATCGGGAAGCAACTGAGCTGCAAAAATACCCGGCAGCAAAAAAATAAAGGGCGGAATGATCTTAAGAAATGCCGCAAATAAGGTCCCCCCCTGGCTTTGCTTTAAATTCTTCGCTCCTAAGGCACGTTGAACAATCGTCTGATCTGAACACCAAAACCACAGCGAAAGAACAGGGTATCCAAGGACAAACGCATACCAAGGATTTTCTGAACCGGCCGGATGCAGCAGTTTCCAAGTCAGCTCCGACGGCGTGCTGCCGCACTGAACATGAAGCAGGGCAGAAAAAGATTCCAATTGACTGGCCGTAATAACAGCCAGCAAAGCCGCTCCCAATATCATTAGAATTGACTGGAATGAATCCGTTACCATTACCGCAACTAGACCCCCGGTAATGGTGAAGCTAGCGGCAACGGCAGCCAGCAGCCAGATACACAGCATCAATTTCCAGCCCAGAAGCTGAGACAGCAAGGCTCCGCCGGCAAATAATGTGCCGCCAATCCATAAAACTACAGTGCCCAACAAGGCATAGAAAGACATGAACGTATAACAGCCGGGCCCAAAACGCTTATTCATAAATTCCGGCATTGTGGCAATTTTCGTATTCAAGTAGAAAGGAACAAAGACCATACCCAGCAAAAAAAGAAAGATCCAAGCCATCCACTCAAAATTAGCCGTCACCATCCCCGTGGTATAGCCGGCTCCGCAGGTGGCAATTAAAAAAGTCGGTCCGATATTCGTTCCAAATATGCTTAAACCCACATTGGCCCACCCCATCGAGCGACCGCCAAGAAACAAATCCTCACTGTTGCGCTGGCGATAGCTCACAAATGCTCCGATTGACAGCAGAATAAAAAGGTAGAGCACAAACACCCATACATCCAACGGAGACAATTTTACCCCGACAGCCAGAATTGCCGGCAGCTTAATCATGGGCGGAATCCTTTTGGAGCGATGCGATTGCTACCTGAACCATGGGTGTCCAAATATCTTTTTCCCCCGGAAGGGCCTGCTGGCAGGAGTCTGTCTGAGCCCACCATCGCTGGTTAACAGGATCCTCTCTGTTCATCTGATCATCTTTTTCAAAATCGGATCCCATATATTCCAGATAGAATAATTCATACAATGTATCCCCAATTTCCACCAGAAAAATAGAAAAGTTGCGGTTGTTCCCCCGAACCATTTGGTCTACCACACCCGGCCAGACGGTCTGGTGCAGACTGCGATAATAACTTTCCTTTTCAGGTTTTATCGTTGTTATCATAGAGAGAATTTGAGTTGGCCTGCCCTCTCTATCCAGACCACGAATATAATTAATCCATTCCATTTGCAGCCAGCTGCAGCCGTACCGGACTGCCCGCGGATGGGGATTGATCAGAGTTTTCAGCTCGGGTGTGATTGCTTCAAATGATTGAGCCGCCTTCAAATACTGTTTGCCTCCTGAATACTGAAAATAAACCACATGCCATGTTTCAGACTGAATCTGTCTTTTAAATACTGCCAGATTGGATATTCCAGCCTGCTTAATTTTTTCGCTTTCCTGATCATTGCATAACTCTAAAAGCTTTTGAGACAGTTTGTCATCCTGACCAGATTTGGCACGTGCGATCAGGCCTACATGCGTTGGTCTTCCCGACAATAAATAATTTTCATAAGGCGAAAATGCATAGGTCCTAAAAGAAAATAACAAGGGAAACAGCACTAACCAGGATAGCTTTTTCATACAGCACCTCCAATCTTCAATAATGGTTAACAAATCAAAGGAAGCTGCACTCCTTTGGGATCAATCTGATACAATCTGCCGTATATTTTTATTTTAACGGGGACACCTTCAATCAAGTTAAACACCGCTTTCGTTTTATCCACAGAAACCGCAATTACTCCGCCTCGATAATTGACATTAAACTGGTAGCCCTTCCAGTTTTTAGCAATCCGAGGCCAAAATGACAAAACAGATCCGTCGCTGCGCATTCCGCCGTAACCGCAAACCAGATTTGCCCAGACCCCCGATGCCGATGTAGCATGAAGGCCCTGCTCTGTATTGCGGTTATAGTTATCCAGATCCAGCCGAGCTGCATACTTAAAAAAATCATAAGCTTGGTCAGACCGGCCTACTTCCAGCGCTAAAATTGAATGCAGGGATGGGGATAAGGAAGATTCATGAATTGTTCGAGATTCATAAAATTCATAATTGGCTTTTTTTTCTTCCAACGTAAAATCTTCGCTGAAGAAAAACATATGGTTCAGCACATCCGGCTGCTTGATCATATTTTTCCGAAAAATGCGGATATAGGCCCAGTTTTTGTAAATAGGAATATCTGTTATTGGAATATCGGCAATCTCCACATGCGGCAAATCAAAGTAGCCGGCATGCTGTTCAAATATTTTTGTATCAGGATCCTGACGGATACGCATTTTTTGGGCCATATCTGTCCATGCCTTTGGCTCCGCAGGATCTAGTGCGACTTTTTGGACAGCGGCCTTATATTGTTCCGGGGCATTTGCCTTCATCTCCTCCAGAACATCCAGCGTATAAAGAAAAATCTTCTTGGCCAGGTAATTCGTATAAAAGTTATGATTGACCATCATATGAAACTCATCCGGCCCCATCACTCCATAAAGTCCAAAATCCCCATTCGAAGGACTGTAATCTCCGGCACTTGCAAAGAATCGGGAAATCTCAAGAAGCATCTCGATCCCTTCCCGATATAAAAAGTCCTTATCCTGTGTAATCTTGTCATACTGCCAGATCGCATAACCAACCGCGCCGCTGATATGGTGTTCCAGATCCACATGCTGCCAGGTCCCGGAGTCCTCATATCCGGAAACCGTCGCAAAAGGATATCGTGCCCCCCTGCAATCCAGATCCCGGGCACGCCGGCGTGCATGATCCAGCGTATGATAGCGATACATCAAGAGATTTTTAGCAGCTTGGGGATTGACAAACAAATGAAATCGATGGCAGTAGATTTCTGTATCCCAGAATGCCCAGCCAAAATACACTTCGCCCGTCATTCCTTTACAAAGCGGATTTAAGTGGGGATTTTCTCCGTGATAGGTTTGGTAGCACGACAGGATGGAAAAACGCAGGCCCTGCAATACATCATCGTCTCCATCAATAGCAACGCCGAAACGATCCCATACATGCTCCATGAATTGGACATGCTGTTTATAGGCGGCTTCAAACGTGACGTCTGCATACCCAGCGGCTAATTTGCATGCATTTTTCCAGTTTTCATCGGTATGGTCATTTTTCTCCCAGTGATTGAAAACGATTTTATCAATACATGCGGCCTTGTTTTTATCCAAAGAGAGTGAAAATCCAAGACCGATAAACTTATCGTGTTCCAGCACGTGCGGAGCAACGGGCTGCGCAGTCAACATCCGGAAGCTTGAAAACAATTGAAAGCCTGTCGTCTTTGTCTGCGCCAGAATTCGGCAGCTTGTATCGTCCGAATCCTTTTTGACTTCATTCCAGAAGTTTTTACCCCTATCTGAATCTTTTGAACCGGTCGTCTGCGTCTGGGTCCAGCCGGAGGCAATTTCATAACGGCTATTAAAGTCAAGCCCAAGCACAATATCCGCTTTTCCAGAGAAATTTATCGGCTCCAACAGGATGCGCTGGCATCCTATTTTTGTCATATGCATACTCAAAAAGCGTATAAACGTTATCTTAACCTGCCGGCCGGACCGCAGGTGCCAGACAAATTGGCGGGTATACACAAGCTTTTTCATATCAAGGATTCGCCTGAAATCGCTGAAACAGACAGCAGCAAGGTCAAGCAACTCCCCGTCAATGCGGATGCGCGTGTAGAGCCAATCAACCGCATTAATCATAGCGCCGCTTTTATCGACCATTCCCTTAAAAAGCTGGTCATGGCCGATTTCAAGATAATCATAGAGGTGATTAAAATAGCTGCCCAACAGATGATCGCCGCTGTAGCCCTCCTCAAAATATCCCCTGACGCCCATATATTCGTTCGAAACTGAAAAAATTGATTCGCTAAGCCGCTGTTTTTCTGCTTGGAATCCTTCTTCTACAACAGTCCAAGGATCTCCTCCGTAATACTTTTCTGGCTGTTTTGTCAAGTGCATACGTTATCCGTTTCTAAAAATAATACATCGAATACTGTGAGTGTTCAATATAAATGGCTGTCATATTTTGTAAGGTTCAACCTGCCGCCTCTTCTCCGATTTGTGAGTAATAATAGCCACGCTATGAATTCTCAGAAATAGCAGTTTATTATTTCGTACAGCAAAGATTCTTCCTGTGTTTCAGGTATAACATATCATATTCTTAGAACCGCAATGAAACAAGATGGTTTGGGGACAAATAAGCCCTTCGCATGCAGATTGATTAAATTATGGTTGAAATCGAGAAAGAAATCACTATATTCATGCTATAACAACGTTGGTTCCATAGAATTTTTGCTCCGGTGCAGGCAAGAAAAAAAGCTTTAATCCATTAAGGATGACTTTGCATGAATCAAGTTATCTGTATTGTATTGCTTTTTTTTGTCATTAGCCCCACAACTGCGATGTCCAGCGAAAGCCGTTCCCTTGCTGTACATACCAACAACAATACAGAAGAATCCCAAACGTCACCCCATCAGCTGCAAAGCCCTGCCGGCCTAACCGTAGAAGTCCGGGGCCAGACCTCGCCCCGCCTGACCTATGCATCGGGAAGACTTCAACAACACCTTCGCGCGTTTGGCCCCGCTCGCATTATTCTCAGCAGCCATAACCTAAATAAGGTCGAAGACCGCCGCAATCCTGAGGGTTTTTATCTCTATCGAGATGCCGAAGGCGTCTTTCATATCGAAGGTTATGGCGACTCCGGGGCACTCTATGGAGCTTTGGAATTAATTGACCGGGTTAAAGAAACAGGCCAATGGCCCGCGACGTTAGAGGTTACCGAAGCACCAGACTTTCAGCTGCGAGGACCCTGTATCGGGATGCAGCTTACATCCATTTTGCCGGGTCGCGGCACCTACGAATATCCTTACACACCCGAGAATTTTCCCTTCTTCTATGACAAAGACCAGTGGATTGAGTTTCTGGACTTTTTGGTTGCTAACCGCTTGAACACCCTTTACCTGTGGAACGGGCACCCTTTTGCCTCTCTGGTTAAGCTGGAGGACTATCCTTATGCCTTGGAGGTCTCTGAAGAAGTCTATCAGCGCAACGTGGAAATTTACCGCCTGCTAACCGAAGAAGCAGACAAGCGCGGCATCTGGATTATCCAGATGTTTTACAATATCTTTGTATCCAAGCCCTTCGCTGAACACCACCATATTGAAACCCAGCATGCTGCTCCCAATGAACTGATTGCCGATTACAACCGCAAGTCTATCAGTCAATTCATAAAGATGTACCCGAATGTAGGATTATTAGTCTGTCTTGGTGAGGCGCTGAAAGGACAGGAAAATCAAGAAGCATGGATGAATGAAACGATCATCCCTGCCGTTAAACAGGGCTTGGCTGCCTTGGGCAAGACTGAAGAGCCCCCGATTGTCGTGCGGGCTCATGCAGTCAGCAATGTAAAACAGATGGTAGAATCCGCTTTAAAACACTACACAAATCTTTATACCATGGCTAAATACAATGGTGAATCACTGACCACTTATGAACCCCGCGGACAATGGCAGCAGGTGCATCTGGACATGAGCCGTTTAGGCTCCACCCATGTAGTTAATGTCCATCTGCTTTCCAACTTGGAGCCCTTCCGGTACGGTGCCACAGACTTCATACGCCGCTGTGTTCTGGCCTGCCGTGACCGTTTGGGTGCTCAGGGTGTGCACCTTTATCCATTGGCTTACTGGGACTGGCCTAACACACCCGACAAAGTCAATCCTTATCTCAAACAGTATAAACGAGACTGGCTCTGGTTCGAAGCATGGGCTCGTTACCTGTGGCGTTTAGATCGTGACCCAGTCCAAGATCAACAGTATTGGATTCGGCGGCTTACCGAGATGTACGGCAACCCAGAAGCCGCTGAGCTGATCCTCAAGGCCTACAATGAATCCGGATACTGTGCCCCCTTGCTGCTCCGCCGTTTCGGTATTACCGAAGGCAACCGCCAGACTTTCTCGCTGGGCATGTTTCTGGATCAGCTGGTCAATCCCGGACCATACGGTCCCATCAGCGGTCTCTGGGAATGGCATGCTCCTGCCGGCGAACGTCTTGAAGAGTATGCTAAAAAGGAATGGGCCGGTGAATCCCACAGCGGTGAAACCCCTGTCGGAGTCATTGAGGAAGCGACCGGTCATGCGCAATCAGCTGTCAAGGCAATTGATGAGGCGGCCTCACGGATCACACGCAATCAAGATGAATTTGATCGGCTTTGCAATGATATACACTGTATTGACTTGATAAGCAAGTTCTATGCCGAGAAGGTTCGGGCCGCCATTTTGGTACTGGATTACAACTACAGCCGCAATTCAGAAAGCATGCGCAAAGCCCAAAAACATCTGGAGCAAAGTCTGGAGCATTACCGTACCCTGACCGAGCGTACCAGTAAAACCTATCGCTATGCAAACACCCTGCAAACGGGTCATCGCCGCATTCCGATCCGAGGGATCAAAGACGGCTTGCCCTATTACTATCATTGGGAACACATGCTGCCGCTCTATGAAAAAGAATTGGAAGAGTTTAAAAATCAACTGTCTCACCTTGATGTTACCACACCGCAGCCTCGTCGGGCCGGCCCTAAACTCAAAAGCGTACCGTTTGAACTGATTAGCCAAGATTGTGAAACTTATGAGGTCAAGGTCGGCGCCAAGCCCTTTACAGACCGCGATTATCAGATCCTGCAAATCGCAGAAGAACTGGAAGGCTTGGTGGGTATTCGCTTCTCGCATACCGCCGGCAAAGCCGGCCAACTCAAGCCCATTCGTCTGAAAACCTCAGTGCCCGTACAAATCCTCATCGGCTACTTTAATGAAAACCGTCCCATTTGGGCACAACCCCCTAATCTTGATATCGACAGTCAGGCCGCTCAATACGGCGGCGTTGAAAGCACAATGCAAAATGCGCTGCAAATTGAAGGGTGCCCAAATGTCAATATTCATGTGTTCAGCTATCCTGCGGGAGAAATTGTGTTTGATCCCCGAAGTCCAGGCAGCTACTTGTTCCTGGGAGTCATACCCGCTGATATGGAAATAACATCACGCGATGCTGGAATAGCACCGGGGCGAATGTAACCGAGCCGACACTCTAAGCGATGTGCATTGTAGGTTTATCTACTTGCTATAAATTTAGGTCTTACTCTTTTCGGCCAGGTCAGGGGGTATATTTTTTTGTCTTTCAATCCATCCGTAAACTGTCATTTGCCTCACCTCCTTATCCGGCTTGAAAAAGAAACTGGCCAAATAACCCACAACAAACAAAATCAGGTGGCTGTAAACTCCAAGCATATATTTATGATGGGGAAAGTTATACCGTCCCAAATCGAGTATAAGCTGTTTCTCTGAGCCGCCCAGATCGAATTTTGTGGAGGTCAGTACAGCATAGGCCGTAAATACAATACAGGCTGTTATTCCTATATTGAGTCCTTTTCGATTTGCACGCACTGTAAAAAAAGCAAGCAAAAAGATCCCGGCGATCCCGCCGGAAAAGATAGCATACAGTTCAAATAATGTTCCCAGAATTGCCTCGCCTCCTAAGTGGATATACAGACAGGCGATGCCGACGGAGATGATTCCGCACGTCAAGACAATCATCTTTCCCAAATGCAAACACCGCTGATCATCAGCATTTTTCTTGAATCTCTTGTAGTAATCTTCAACACCTACGGCCGCAAGACAATTCAAATCTGAATCGAGGGTAGACATAGCGGCCGAAAATAAAGCCGAAACAATCAGTCCAGTCAATCCGACAGGCATCTGCGTCATAATAAAATATGGAAAAACCTGGTCGCCTGTAATACCTTGGGCCAGCAGTTCCGGGCGCCTACGGTAGTAAACCCACAGCAATGTACCGATAAAAATAAACAATGTCCATACAGGCACACATAAAAATGTCCCCACCAAGGCCGCTTTGATTGCTTTTTTATCGGTTTGAGCAACCAGAAATCGCTGAACAATGGTCTGATCGGTACCGTATTTTTGAATTGCGTAGAAAATCCCGTTGATAAACATTACGAAAAATGTAAGTCGTGTAAAATCCCATGTGAACTCGCCAATGCTCATCTTCCCGCTTTCCCATGCTGTCTGAAGCACTGGAACAGGGCCTTGTGCTGAGTGAAGCAGCAAGATAAGACAACTGGCAATCCCCCCTGCAATAAGAATAAGTCCCTGTATAACATCCATCCAGATAACGCCTTCAATGCCTCCGGCTAAAGTATACAGAATTGTAACAATGCCAACCGCTGCAACGATACCATAAGTGTTTTGTCCGGTCATAGAAGCCAGCGCCATAGCGAGAAGATAGAAAACGGTTCCCATTTTTGTAAAGTGCATCATGATAAATCCCATAGAACTGTACAAGCGGGCAAAAAATCCGAACCGTTTTTCAAAATATTCATAGGCACTGAGGCCAATAAACCGCCGATACAGAGGAACAATAAGCCAGACAAATGTCAATAATGTTATCGGTACAGCCAATCCCTGCACCAGCAGAATCCAATTGCCGCTGAATCCCTGGCCGGGATAGGCTAAAAATGTTACGCTGCTGATGAGGGTGGCCAAAACTGACATGCCGATTGCCCACGCTGGAATGGTTCGGCTTCCGACAAAGTAACTATCTGTTGATTTGCCCTTTTCGGAAAATTTTTTGCCCAGATAAATTATCAATCCCAAGTAAAATAGTATAATCAACCAATCTATCCAATGCAGTGTTTCACGGGGCACAGTAAAATCCTTTCGAAAAGAAATTCAAAATACCTGCCGGCCAGGCATAGCTGCCGGGTTTCGCCGTCAGATAGACATTATCGGCGTTCATTACCTTCATTCGTACAATGCCTGGTTCCAGTTGAAAGCACGGTGCAAAACGGACCCATCCGAAGCTGTCTGCGATCGCAGAGGCCGTTGCGCCTCCTTCCACCCACAACTCGCTTAAAGGAATCTCACAGATCACTGCCTGCACCAGCTTGGCTGTTAGACCGCGAAGTCTGACGGCAACATCAGGGACTATTTCACGATCGATTGCTACGATAACACGGCTGCTGTATTGAAGACTGCCGATTACCTCTTCAGTCCACTGCAGAAATGTGTTCTGTTCGTCACAATCCGGTCTAAACAGCCCGGCCGGCATCCTGCATACTTTCATCCCTAGACTTTCTGCTTTTCGCAAAGCCTGACGGCTGGCATTCGAACTGCTCCCGCAGACATACAATGTCTTGGTATTCAGCTGATAGTCTATTTCATCCACATGCGGTTTTTTGGAAAAACCTTTGTTTTTCAGAATCGCTTCAAAATACTCCCCGGCTCCTGCCGGCAGTGTTTGCTCATCTATTCGCTGTGCCCACCGCATCAGGTCATCGGTCGTTTCAGCCTGTCCAATTATGATTCCTTCATTGGGAAACGGCTGATGCGTATCAAGACAACATACTTGATCGAAACCGAACAGACCCTGCATTTTAAGAACATTTGAAGTAGCTGCGGGATATTCAGGATCGCGTGCAAATTCTGTCTCGCTCAACAGCTGATTCCTGATAAGATAAATTCCGTCACGCACAATCCTGCCTTTTGAGGGATTGGCCGGAACAAGCAACACTCTCGCCGCGTGCATTTCTTCACGCAGCGTTTCCAATTCACAGCCAACCGGCCCACGAAGAACCGAATCGGTCTTTTTATAAATCCACTCTATAGGAAGGCCTGATGCATTAAGACCCTGAGCTAGGTGCCGTATTTTCTGCCCAGCCTGCTGAGGTGACAGCGATCGGGTGTCTGTGTCGATAACCAACAGCTGTGCGTCAGTCTTCGAACAAAATCCTCTCTGGAGTTCTGCGGTCATACCACAACCACAACCGATTCCTGCAATCTCGGCGGCACCTGTCAAGTCATCTGCTACAACAACGATCATAATATCCCTTAAAGAGAATCGTATTACACCGCCAGCTTGGCAGCATATTCGATTGCGAGAATCAAGCTTTCCTCGTTTGCAGTCCCCTTGCCTGCCTGGTCAAAAGCCGTTCCATGATCCACCGACGTCCGAATAATGGGAAGCCCAAGTGTAATGTTTACACCTTTAACCGACTCCCACTTTTTCGATTTATGATTCAGTACAAATCCGGTTACTTTCACAGGAATATGTCCTTGGTCATGATACATCGCCACAGCAATATCATACTGGCCTCCTTTGACCTTAGAAAACAGCGTATCTGCCGGAACAGGACCATCGGCATCAATTCCAAAACATCTGGCCGTTTCTATCGCGGGCATTATTTCCTTTGCCTCCTCATCCCCAAACAAACCGCCCTCACCTGCATGCGGATTCAATCCTGCCACTCCAACTGCAGGCTGCTCGATACCCAATCGCTTGCATAGATCGTGTGCCAATTTAATTACTTCCAGAATCCGCTCCGTCTTGACAAGTTCACATGCCCGTTTCAGCGAAACATGCGTAGATACATGCACGACCCGCATATTTCCCTCAATCAGACACATGGCATACTGCCGTGTCTTTGTGTATGCAGCAAATATTTCGGTATGACCCGAATAAGGGTATCCGGCTTTATTCAAAGACTCCTTGTTAATGGGTCCGGTGACGGTCGCATCGATTTGACCGCTCATCGCCAGCATTATTGCCTTTTCGACAGCCTCAAAGGCTGCCTTGCCGGCCATTGGACAGACTTTTCCATACTCCAGCCTGCCTGTATCCACATTGTTCAAATCCAAGACATCCGCCGTTCCATATTGGAATAGCGCTTCCCCAATGTTCGAAACCGCTCTTACCTGCAGACTGACTCCCGCAATCTGGGTCGCCCGGGCAATAACAGATGCATCCCCAACAACAATCGGTTTGGCTATTGTATACACGTTTTTATCTGCAAGCGCTTTGACCGCTATTTCAGGACCAATGCCGGCAGGATCCCCCATCGTTATTCCAAGAATCGGTCTTCGTTCAGTCATACTCCATCTTTCGCGGAATTATGAAATAACTGTATTAATGCACAATTTTGCCATTTGCTGCTGTATCTCGGCTATCTCATGCTTTTGAACTGTCTGAAGAGGAGGCAATACTGTGGGTTCGCACAGCCCAAGAAGATGCATAGCCGCCTTCAATGCGGCCAACGACTGCCCCAAGGATCTGGGGCCCTGATACAGTGCTGAAATCTGATCCGTCTGCTTTTGAAGTTCCTGTGCAGCGGATACGCTGCCGGTGAGTGCATTTTCATAAAGCTTTTTATAGAGTCCGGGCTGAAGATTTGCAGCACTTGGAACAATTCCTGCCGCCCCCATTGATAAGGCCTTAGCCGAAAGCGCTGCACAGCCGACAACATAAGAAAAATCGCTTCGGTGCGCAAATCGTTCAACAGCTGCTTCCAATCGTCCGGGGCTGTTCTCCGAATCTTTTAAGCCGACTATCCATTTATGACGGCTCAGTTTTTCCACAATGTCAATAGGAAGTGAAACACCGGTCGTCTGGGGTATATTATAAATCATCAAAGGAGTTGCAATGGAATCAGCCAATTTTATAAAATAATTGAACAGCTCTCCGGCATTCAAGGAATAATAATAAGGCGGATGAGCCACCATGATATCAGCCCCAAAGTCTTTGAAGTCCCGGGCCATCGTGATCGACTCGTTAAAACAATTGCTCGATATGCCGGCATAAACAAGGGCCCTGTTATCGACGCAATCGGCGGTTATTTGAACCATCTTCACTTTTTCCGCCAGCGATATCGAAGCAGCCTCGCCAGTTGTTCCCAGGACAAATATGCCGTCGACGCCCCCGCCAATCAGATGCTCGACAATCCGATGAACAGCCTTTGCGTCAATGTGTCCTTCCAAGGTAAAGGGGGTTGCCATGGGAACAATAACCCCCTGACATTTTACTCCATTCGACATATTGGCATGCATTTTTTCAAATTGCTATCTAACACAATTCAAACAGGCAGATTTCTTTATTCGCAAGTAAAAAAATGGAGAGCTCCTCCGCAGGAGCCCTCCATCACGCTGTTAGCGAATTCACACAATACGGTTATTCGGCATAAATTCGGTAATCATCCAGCCAGCGGACGGCTATCTTGGCAAAATCAGAAAGATCAACCACACAGTTCCGATCGTAGTCATAGTCGTACAAATCATAGTTTTCCATATCACAAACGGATGCATCACCCGTTATACCGTAGTATTCCTGAGCAATTTCCTCTTTTGTTCGGGCATAGTTATAGATCTTGAATTCATCGATCCTGCCATTAAAGAGAGGGGCCGTAAATCCGATATTTTTGCCGATATAATGAAGTGTCTTTGTTATCTCTGTCATCTTGGGTATATTCATTATTTGTGGGGTTTCGGTCTCTGTTCCGTGTTCTCCGCCAAAATAAATGCGTCCTGTGCCGCCTTGGCCGTCCTCATCCGCTTCGATGGTTATCGCCACAAAATACCACCTTCCGGCGGCAATATCCGGGTGTTCCACGTCGAGTTCCGGATTATGTGCCACTCCTTGAGCATCATAATATCTCAGCTCACAACGAGCCACATCCAGACCGTTTTGTCTGGGATCATCTTGCCGGTAAAGCAATGTAAAGAAAATATATTCCGTCGAATCTTTGCCAAAGTCAAAGACTCGGGCCCATCGGTCCCCATCGGTTGTATTAACCAGAGTTGTCGCATAACACCAGAAGCTGATGGTAATATCATCATAATGAGCCACTGTGTTATCTGCAATCTGCGCGTACTGATTCTTCGGATTGTCAAGCCACAGGTTTTTACCCACAAGCGAATACGCATCGCTCAAGCTCGCTCCATTCTTCAACTCCATATCTTTGCCGCTTACGATATCCGGGGTGTAAATCTTGCCGCCCGCATTATAGGTGGTCTCAAATGGGTAGTACGTCATCAATTGCTTGATCTTTAACTCGCCGCTGGTCAAAGTCTGAGCCGTCAGTCCTGTCGCCGTTTCTGTCCCGACGCAATAGTACAATCCCGCATCGGCTAACTGAGCGTCGCGAACAGTCAGTGTATCCGTGTTGACGCCGGCATATTTTGCACCATTGGTCAGTGCACCAACACCGGCTTTGTACCATTGGAAGGAGTCTGTATTGTTGTAGTACTCCACTGTGAAAACAGCATCTTGGCCGGGATGAACACCGAGCTTGTAGGGATCAACGTCACCGAGGTAGGGGCCTTTCTGTCTGGTTCTAAAACTCCAGGCCGGACTCTGATATTTCAGAGACAGCTCGATCCCGTTGGGTTCATAAGCAAGGACTTTCCAGAAATAGTCTGTGCTGTATGCAAGGTCTTGAGACAATTCGCTCTCAAGGGTAATGGCATATTGTCCCGGCGAAACGGACAGGCCATTCACAATCTTATGCGCCTCTGACAGATTGGGATCCGGGCCGAATAGAACATCTATTTTTATAATCTCGCTGTCGGCAACAGTGAAAATTAAATCGTTTTGGCCTGAAGTACGTTCAACTGCAACATAATTGGTGCCATTCTTCGGAAGCGGATTGACAACGCTGACAAGTTCAGCAATCTGGACATTATCAATCACAGCAAGGTCTTCGGTGTCGCTATTCCCATCGCCGTTATTCCTAAAACGCAAAAAAAGCTCGCCGACGGTCGAATCCAAATAATGAAGCGTAACCGAATCTGTGATAACCTGACCCGGAGCAACCGCAGGATATGCGACACGCATAGAGTCAATCAGCTTAACACCTTTGACTCCGTCAATATCCGATGAACGCGGCCCATCGGAACCTGCAAATGAGCCGTCCGATTCATAGATTGACACAGTAATAACCAGATCACGCGGCTCCGCCGCATTTGTCGTTCGCCCGATGTCATACTGAATCTGCAGCGCAGGCAATCTTTCCGTATTGAAACCGATGCTCTGATAGGCCCAAGAGTTGCCGTCAGCTAAACCCATATACTGCGTGCCGTTTGGACTGTTAAGGAGTCGCAGGTAAGTCCCTGCGGCCCCAGTGCCTACATTATAGTCGAACCAGTAGGGCACATCCTCGCGAACTCCTAAGGCCTCAAAGTCCCCGTTGGTAATCGACAGAGCTGATACGCCCGATGCCATGCATATACATATTAAAATGTAAATGATTCTTCTCATTTTTCCATCCTTTCATTTAAATGTCTTCTTAAAGGGTGTCTGGTTAGGATTCGAGATTCATAAAGTAATTCATCAGCCATTTTTCAGCAATTACCAATAAATCTTTAATATCGACCAGACAATCACCATTGAAGTCCCAGTCCCCTAAATCATAGTCTTCCCTATCGCAGATAAAGCTGACATCCGTTCGCACATCCATATATTCCTGGGCAATCTGTTCGGCCGTTCTGGCATAATTATAGATCTTCACTTCATCGATCAAGCCGTCAAAGTTCGGATAAGACCCTGTCTCCGGTGCCGCGATGGCTTTGCCGATGTAGTTAAGCGTCTTTGGCAGTTCTGAGGGACTGTACATCCCTCCTCCTCCACTGTATTGACCATTAATATAGAGCTTGCCATCACTGTCTTCGATGGTTAAGACGACATAAATCCACTTTGCGCCGTAACCGATATCACCGGTGCCATTGAGTTCATTATCATCACCCGCAACATTCATCACGCAGCGTGCGGCATTGGTGGCCTGAAGCAAGGTCAGGTAAAAATAATTGTTCGCATCCTGACCAAAGTCAAAGATTCTGGCATACCGTTCATAATCAAGATCAAGGATCGTCGGCTTAACCCAGCAGCTGATAGTAATATCCCGATGATGGGCAATGCTGTTATTGAGGAACTCTCCATACTGCGTATGTGTCACTCCTCTTGGATTAAGGAGTTTCAAATGTCCGCCGGCGATGGAATTGGGATCTGCACCACTTTTGACAGATGCCCCCCCTCTCAAGTACAAATGCTTACCGCTGATGATGTCTGGACTATACATGCCCTGGGCATCGCTTCCGGTTGAGTCAAACGGCAAGTACGACTTTAATTCCTTAATGGCCAATTCCCCGCGATTGGTGCTCTCAATGGTTGCGCCGGTTGCCGTTTCTGTCCCGATACAATAGTAAATTCCTTCATCTTCTGTTCGGCAATTAAGAACCGTCAGCTTATTTGTGCTGGTGCCCGCATAATCAGCACCATCTGCGAGGGCCACATCGGGATTTCCTGCCTTATACCACTGCAAGGTATCTGCTTTTAAGGTAAACGGCACCGTGAAGACAGCATCTTCACCGGGCCAAACAGCCTGAATAGCCGGCGTGATGCCGCCCAGCAAGGGACCATACTGGATGGTTGTGAAACTGGTAATCAGGCCCGTGTATTTGAGGGAAAGCCCTCCGCTGCCGTTTGACTCATAAGCAAGGACTTTCCAGTAATATGTTGTAGTCCAGTTAAGATCCTGAGCCAATTCACCTACAAGATCAACAGTATTCAAACCCGGTGTTACCGGCATACCCGCAACAATCTTCGTTGCAGTAATGAGGTTGGGATCTGTACCAAACAGAATATCAACTGCAACAATCGCAGGATCAGCAACATTGAAAACTAAATCATTCTCCGGAGAGGCAAGCTCGGTTGCTACATAAACAGCTCCATTTTGGGGTGATTTATTGACCACATAGGCCGGCGATAATGTGATATTATCAAAACTCACCCACGGTGTTACGTTCCGTCTGAATGCATTGATGCGGAGGAACAATTCTTTGCCCACAGTAGCACTTGTCAAATCGATTTGGAATCGTTCATGCATTACAACACCTTCAGCCGCATATCTGATTACAGAACCCCGGCCGATTTCCGTAATAGGAGCGTTCGGATTCGCTTCGGTTTTCCTGAATCCATAGATGTCATGAGCGGCCCCATCCCATTCGTTGGGTTCAAACGTGCCGTCGGACTCTAAAATCATAACGGTAATCCCCATCTCTCCCGGCGTATAGGTAGGGATCAAGCCCCAATCTAAAGCAATTTCGGCCACCGACGGGTTGCCGTCATAAATGCCAATACTCTGATAAATATAGGCATGATTTCCGCCATCCTCGCTGGTATTAGAACCTTGTCCATTGCATGCAATTTTGGTACGATTCATGCTGAAGGAATTAGCAGGATTCCAAAAGGGGCCAGCTGTGGTAGCAAGCGTGGGACCGCCATAATCATACCAATATTTGATATCATAATTCGAACCAAGACCAGTCTGGTTTTCAAAATTGCCATTTGTAATCGACAGCGCGGAAGCTATTGGAACGACGCTTAAGCATATTATAATACATAAAATTCTTCTCATTTTTCCATCCTTTCAATATATTTACCGATTTCAAAGACCGCCTTATGCCGCTTTATAATTCCTACAGGCAGGCACAAACATAAATGTTTTATAATTGCATCATAAAAAGTATAATCTCTTCATTAATGATAAAGATATAACTTATTATCTAGGAATGACGATGTACAAATCAGATATTCAACATGCAAATTCCCATCAAAGGGTAATCCCGCAGACTTCGTATGCAAGTCTTTTTTCAGCATTGAGCTGGCGCTATTCGGATAGCGCCAGCTCAATGCACCACATACAGTGAATTGTCAGTTGTTACAATCTACTTGCGCTTGCGCAGCAAGGCCAGACCACCGAAACCAAGCAGAGCCATCGTTGCCGGCTCAGGAATGTGCGGTTCGTTCGTCAGCATCGGTGAGAAAAGGTTGCTGGCATTGGATTTCTCGCTCCACGGACTGGCTGTATCCTTGAGCAGTGTTGTCATTTCTTTGGGATTGAACAAATAATTAAAGTTCAGCCAGTTGGTGTTGTCATTGTCATAATCGTGAGCAATTCCCATCACAATGGTCAGCGTCTTATGGTCAGTCTCCTGTGCCATCAGGATCGCTTCATGCAATAGACTTCCCGCTGGAAGAGTAAAGTCGAATGCCCCACCGACAGGCAGGTGCGCGGGGGTGCCCACCAAAGCAGCACTATCGTACAGTTGCCGCCCCAGATAGTATAAGCCATCTGTCGGGGCAATAGGACTTCCGGTTGCTTTGGTTGCGTAATCATTATCAAGGCTGTAACCCGGTGCATTGCTTGGTGTGATTGTAAGTTCATCCCAATTGGCACCATCGATCGTGGGATCCAAAATGAAATAATCCCAACCGGTGTTTGGACCAATCGGTTCAACTGTATCCTGGATTCGACTGATGACCAAATTGGTATTTCGATAGGTCAATCGTATGGTGATATCTCCAGCCAGATCTTGCGCCGTGATGCCTGCCACACCAAACTTCAGATAAATCACACTGTTGCGCCATTTTGTTGGGTCTGTACTGGCATAGATGCGTGAGGCAATTTCCGTACTTGTCCCCCTGTTTGTTGTCGGAGTCTCCTCTCGCAATTCCGCATCAGCCCCACCCGGGTCGGCCGTGGTGACGCGAAACGCCTGGCTATCCGCCGCCAGCATCACTACTGCAGCAAGCCCCACTAACACTAATAATTTCTTCATCTTTCCAACCTCCAAACAAAAAGTTAACGTTTATTATTTCGACTACATAGCCGAAATCCACATTTCACGATTTATTTCCTGAAATTATCTTAACTTTTTGTATTTCACTCCCACAGTTTGGCTTTTTTTGAAAAAAGCCGAAATGGATACTAAATGAGCAAATTTCATGCTCTTATAAATACTTATTTTATAACAATTCAACGCTAATTTCTTCCCGATTTTTTAGAAAAAATTACCATATATTTAGATTCACAGAATATTTCGTATAAAAAAGGGGTATTTATGTTAATTTTGAGGGAAAAACCGCATCGTAAACAATAAAAAAACCTTACCGGATTAATTTTTTATAAAAAAAATCGAAAATTTGAGGGAATTTATTCATTCCCAACCTCGTAGATCTATGTTTTCTGGTTATTATCCTTCATCTTTGAAACAGCCGGCCTCAATACATCTCGTGTATATAGATCTAATAAGTCTTGTTATTAACAACCTTTGCCCTTCATGTCATGTTATAGCATAGGTTTCAATGTCATGCTCTTTGGGGAGTATTATGCTAAAGGTAGAATGCTTGATATCGTAGATTCCTTTCAAATCCCTGTAGCGAAATTTCATAGAGTGGCTATTAAGCTGAATGAAATTTGATGCATATTCTTGCATCTTTTCAAGATATATGAATAATAGTGGACAAGCTTGACAAGACTGTCGTGTCAATTTTTTTTATCAATTCCGTTTATGGAGGATTCGAGCATGTCAAGATGCATAAATCTAACCGCAGTAAATGCAATCATGTTGGTCTTTATATCAACTCTGCAAGCCGAAACCGCTATCGAGGTGGCGGTCAAGACACAGGCCGCAATCGATGCCGGCGCTGCGCCCGCCTGGATGTCACCGAATCTGCCTGAGGATATCCAACAAAACGTTCAAAACAAAGGTAAAGAACTGGCACAATCGCTAAAGTTAGGCAATGAAATCAAGCAGTCCAAAGTGGCAGATCTATTGGCCGAACATTATGGCCGGGTATGGGCATGGCATCAGCAGGCAGACGAAAAACTGGATGCTGCTTGGCTAGCTTGGGATGATGCCCGTGATCCAGCCAAAGGAGGAAAAAATGAGCTGAAAGCCCTGACCATTATGGTCGAACAGATTGAGCCCATCTATGCCGAATTTGCTCCACAGATTCAGGGACTGCTCACAGCTCTGCGCAAGGAAATCACCGATGAACAGATTATAGCGCTGCTGGATCGCATTACGCGTTCTCCGGGCGTCGACCGCACCTACAATGCCTATCTTGAAATGGTGCCGGAGATGAAAGAAGAGGAAAAAAAGATTCTTCGAAATCGTCTGGAACAGGCCCGGATAGAATCGTTGTCTGCCTGGAGCGATAAATCCATAGTCAAAATCTTCAAAAAATACAAAATCCGCAACGAATTTTCGATTGATGACTTCGGCTACGACTATCGCAAACGCTACGAAGCCTGGGTCACCCGAACCAAAAGCAAATGATTCATCTGCATAATGTTACGAGATCGGTGTCTTCATTCAGCCGAAGCACCTGTGTCAAAATAAGGTCCGTTAATGCCGCTTTGGCTTTTGACGAACAATTGCCCTCATAATGCTGACTTGAATTTGTTAGTTTGCATCTTAGCGGTTATACAGAGACGATTTTACTGCCAGCACTCTGAAGTAGGCAGCCGATTGCAGGTCAGCCAATCTTCCGCAAGATTTTCCAGATCACCTAAATCATACCCCGTATTGTCCCCCTCGCCCATCCAAGCCTCAGCAAGGACTGCGAAATCGCTGATATTAACCTGGCAGTTGCCGTCAAGGTCAGAAGCGATTGGAGTTGAACAGGAATAGACAGTCAGAGTATAGGTATGCCCGGCCTCCGTGGGAAATTCATAAAGATCCTTGCCTGGTGAATGCACCGCCACACGATGAGCTGCCTCGGATACAACAATCGGCCAGGCTGAACGAATACGGCATGTCTTGCCCGCCAGCGATCGGATGGTTGCGGTAAGCAGCTGGTGATTTTGCCAGGTGATATCAACTTCAAAGCCGCCACGGGCTCTCAAGCCGGTTACGCTGCCGTTTGCCATTTTGTCCGGCAGGGCCGGCAGAAGATACACTTCCCCCTGATGGCTCTGCAGGAAGAACTCCGCCGTTCCCATCAAGACGCCCAAATTGCCGTCAATCTGGTTTTCATTGCCCTTGCGGGAAAAGGTCATATTATCTGTATGGGATTTACCGAGGATCTTGTTGAGAATCATATAAGCATGATTGCCCTGTAGCAGACGCGTGCGGCAGCACATCTTCCAAGCCTGACTCCAAGCCGTATTATTTGTGTCGTCTCCCTTCCAATCCAAGACCACCTTGACAGCAGCTGCCAACTCCGGGGTATGATGGGGAGTAATGTTGCCGGCCGGCATCAGGTCAACCAAGTGGGACAGATGACGATGCGTATTGGGGACATCTACATCCTCCAGCCATTCCTGCAGTTGACCATATCGACCAATTTGGTTGGGCGGCAGCTGTGCTCGCATCTGCTCTAATTGCTGTCGGAATGCCGCATCTGCATCGAGAATCTTGCTGGCTTCAATAACATAAGTGAACAGGCACCGTATCAATTGACAGTCCATGGTTGGGCCGGCCACAAGTTCGCCGTTATCACCCAAGGCAGGATTGGGCTGCTCCGGAGAATGCGAAGGATTGGTTAGGAGATAGCCGGCACTGCCGGGGCGCGGATCCCGCACCAGAAAGCCCGCAAAAAACTCGGCTGCCCCCTTCATCAAAGGATAAACCTGAGCCAGAAAGGCAGCATCTCCGCTATATTCATAATGCCACCATAGATGCATAGAAAGCCAAGCGCCCCCTGTCGGCCAGAGGCCGCCGGCGTTATTAATGGGCGCTGCCCCGCGCCATAGATCCGTATTGTGATGGACTACCCATCCATCAGCTCCGTAATGCGCAGCGGCTACCGCTGCGCCGGTCTCGGACAAATCTCGAATCATATCAAACAGCGGCTCATGGCACTCTGGAAGATTAGCTACTTCTGCAGCCCAGTAGTTCATTTCCTCATTGATATTCAGGGTCATCTTGCCTTCCCATGAGGGTTCGAACTCATTGTTCCATTTGCCTTGCAAGTTCAGCGGCTGCGAGCCGGGACGAGAACCCGAAATCATCAGATATCGAGCCATTTGGAAATTCAAGGCTATTAACTGGAGATCGTCGGCATTGAACAGCGACCAATCATACTTGGCAGCATCCACCCCAGCCTCAATCGCATCCAGACGCTCATTGATGGGAAGATTGACTTTATTCGAGGTGCCTAAATCCAAAGTTACTCGGTTAAAGAGAGATTGATAATCATTCAGCTGATCTTGACGCAAGGCATTAAAGCCCTTGGCGGCGGCCTTGGTTACCGTTTGCTGGCAAATCAGACTCGGATTGCCGCTGATATCATCATAGCGAACAAAGTTTGACGCGGCCCCTAACACCAATGTTGCGGCGTCGGCACCGCTGACCTGCAGAGTATTTCCAATCACTGCTATGGAACCGCCTTCGCAAAGAATCCGCACCCGTGCTTCGAATTCGATATTGCTGGCCAAACCGTTTTTGCCCACATGATCGACCGCACCGCGCAGCACAACATCACTGCCGCTGGCGCTATTGCTTACAACTGTGTGCGGTGTGGTTAAAGCGCAAGTAAAATTGATTTTGCCGAACTGGCTGGCAGTCAGACGCACCACTATTACATTGTCCGGATAGCTGGCAAAACAGTCTCTCTGATAAGTTACACCGCCGGTCACATAACTTACTGAAGCGGTCGCCGTGCTCAAATCTAATTGACGGCGATAATTTGTTGGGGCGGAATGGTTAAAGGTCAATCGCAGTTCAGCCGTCGGCTGGTAGGGACACTGACGCAGAGGAACGCTCATAAAAGAACCGCTGGCGTCGGCGTAGGCGGCCAGACCCTCGCCGGCCCACACATGCTGCCGGATCAGTTCCAGCACATTGACGGCTCCGGCGTGGGCATAATTATGCGGCTGACCAGCCCAGACAGTATCTTCATTGAACTGGATAATTTCCGTGCCTGTGCCGCCGTACACCATAGCAGCCAGCTTGCCGTTGCCGATGGGCAAGGCCTCATTGGATGTCACATCGGATGTATAAGAGGCCGGGCTGTTATAAAACAAGACCATCGGTCCGGGATCCGCCCCCGCCCTATATACAAGAAGAGGAAAAAACACCAGTATTATAGACACAAACAAATGATTGCATTGCATCAGACTAATCCTCCCATTCTTGCCGCTGAACCATCTCTTGATTATGCACCGGACATTTTCCTTCATATCGCTGATAATCTTATGCGTTGACATACTCGGATCTAAACCCTTCCCATCGCTACAGAATTTTCAGTTTTGATGACGAAACGATAAAGTTTACACGCATTTATTGCAAAAGACTTTGAATTTCCGACTCGCTCAGCGCTCGGTCATAGATGCGGACTTCATCAATCTGTCCGCCGAAGAATGATTCCAGTGCTCCATCCGGCTTCTGCATAACTCCAATCCGCACCGAACAATCAGTTCCAGTATTAATCTCCACAGTCGGATTGGTGTAAGTCCCTGCATCCAGCTGTCCATCAATATACAGGCGAAGGTTCTGTACGCTGGCCGGTCCAGATGCCGGTTCCTGCAGCACAGCCGCCACATGGTGCCACTGTCCGTCATTCACACTCCGATTGCTGAAGATATTGCCCCCGCCGACACCCAATTGCAGTTTTGAATTAGTGATAAAAAACAACCAGCGCGTCCCCGGATTAAGACCGCCGTAGCTTAAAATCATTTCGGAAATCTGCGAGGTTTGTATCCACGCACAAACGGTCCGCATATGGCCGCAGCTGACACCTTTGTAGCCGGCTATCTCTACATAATCATCTATCCCGTCAAATGCCAGTGCTCCGCCGGACACACCCGTCACCCACGTTGGGCCGTTGACCAAGCCGGCTGTTCGGGCATAGAGAGAACCATCGGCGCTGTTATCCCCGCTCATCTCATCAAAGGGCAGATACAAAACCAAATCTTCATCGGCCAGCCAGTTGTCAGTTAGGATTTGCAAATCGGGCAGACTCACATTCCTATCCCCGTCCAAGTCGGCTCCCCCGCATGCAGGGATATCCTCACAGCCGGCCAGCAGCCATTCGGACGCCAGTCCGGCCAGATCTTCCATCCCCTTTATGCCGGAATACATATTTCTGACATTAATTGTCATCGCCGCTGTATCATAAGCCCCAGAAGAATTTCCAAAACGCACCCTAAAGGTATTTTGACCGACATCAGCATCCGATGGAATTCCCGACAGCATTCCATTGGGCAAGACGGCCAGCCAGGCTGGCCCAGATTCCTTGCTGAAAACTCCGATACCACCGGTATAGGCTGCGAGGGATTGCCCGACATAAGGTACTAATTCGACGGCATCCTGATTGCCGATTGGATCGGCTGTAAATACAGGATTGCCTATCGCTGCCCTGCCGTTACCGCTGTTGTAAAGAATTTCAGCAAATGTCAGATCATATGGTACATTATAGACGGCGACATCATCAATAAAGCCGGTATAATCCCCCCTATGCAAACCATTGGGGGTATCCCCATAGAAACCAATTCCGGCATATTGTCCATTGTAATTGTTTGACGCATTGGTCAACAGAGAAATGGAGCCAGCCTCATTGGCATTGAGCCAAGCACGCAGATAACCAGATGTACCAATTGTTATCAACACATGGTTCCACCCATTTACGACAGGCAAATTGCCGAATTCCGGTGTTGCGTTGTCAACAGTCAGCCGGCAGACACCCGACGGCAACAATTCGATACGAAACATTTTAGCTCCTGACACCGTTCCGGGCTTGCTGCCGAGGATGCAGGCAGTATTATCAGAAGAAGGCAGGACCGTCGGCTTAAACCACAGCGAGATAGTCATTGGAGCGGCAGGCGGAAAAATGGTGTTGGTGGCCGATTCAGACCACCCGGCAATCAATCCGTCTTTGGGGTAAGTTAAATCCAGACACCCTACACCCAGCAGTTTGACATCGGTATCCAACCACGCCGCTCCGAACGGATTGTTCGGATTTGAAGCAAATACCTTTGCAACATCCAGAAAATCCACATCAAACAGCCAGTAATGCAAAAGTGATGCCGGAAGTTCCGGACTGGTCTTAAATGTCCACAAATCACCCCCGATAACTGATCCGTCAGCGGTTATTTCATCGATACGCCAGTAATATCTCGTATCCGGCTTCAGGGCTGGCGGTGTAAACGAGGTGGCTGCCTGGATGCCGCAGCTGGCAAGCCCGTCCGGGGAAGCACCAACGTAGATATGATGACTGACAGCCGTGCTGCCGGCACGCCAGCACAGAATCGCATCAGCCGATGCGTTGTTATCCCCGCTGGCTGGAGCAGGAACCGTGGCCTTTGTCGGCCAGAGCGTCGTGGCTCCGACTAGAATTGTAGTGCCCGCCCCCTCCTTAACGATGGATGGGATATTCTCCGCCGCATCAAGCGTGTAGGGATAGGGCGGCACAAATGCCTGACCGTACGTCTGCATGCTGCCTGTGCATCCATCGAAGATATTGCCGACAGATTTGATCTCCACCGTATAGGTCCCGCCGGAACCGACATTGACGATGCCGGCATCTCTCATCGGATTGTTCACGTGGTCAAAGTAGTTGCTCTCAAGAAGCACTTTGAAGCCCCATGACCCGCCGATACAGTAAGAATTGCCGGTGCAGGAGTAATAGTTATTGAACACGTGATCGCTGCCGTAACGGCCGCGCGGCATGCGCTGGTCCACATATCTTCCCCACCAGTTGTGATGGAAGGTAACGTTCAGCTTGCCTGCATCGGTCGGGTTGTCATCGGTTGAACCGACAAGACAGGCAAACCTGTGGGGATTAATCTTGGAAGTATAATAGAACCTGCACCAGGAAACTGTAACATAATCGCATTGGTCGGTAATATCCAGCAATCCGTCGGCAGCGTCTAAGAAGGTACAATGGTCAATCCACAGATGCGTGGCGCGGCGGCAGATCAGGCCGTCTTGCGGCATCCCACCCTGAAAGGTAATGTTGCGAATAATTACATTATCAACATCAGTGACCTTGACGCTGAATCCGGCGATTCGGGCATCATATCCGATGCCCACGATAGTCTTATTGGCCCCGACATTGGGGATATTGTAATCCCCGTGAATGGTGCCGACTACCTGGATGATCCGCGGGGTATTGCCCTCAACAGCGCTGATAAACTCCGCCTTGTTTGTCACTGTCACAACCTGACCGCCTTGTCCCCCGGTCGTCCCCCCAGCGGCAGTTGCCCAGCCTATCAGCTCCGTGCCAAAGGATAAGGACCGCAGGCTCAAAAGCACAGCAAACAAATATCCAACACCGGTTAAATGATGATTACCCAGCATTATCATTGCTCACTCTTAATATACACATTACTGACTGTCAGAACTATAACTGGCGTCATTTGCTGTCGGTCTGTTTTGTTGTAGCAAAGAATTCGACATCGTCTTTTCTTGGCGCAAATCTACCGACGTGGCCAACGCAATAACGCGTCCCTGGTCACCAACGGCACAGTAAAAATGATAAACAATACCGTTATGCTTAATAAGCCACGGCTTATGTGCAAAAGTCTTGTCATAAGAGGTGCTCGGTTCGATTAGATTAGGGCCATCCCACTTTGTCCAGTGAACAAGATCATAGGAACAGGCAAAGGTGTCAAAAGCCGCACTCTTATTGCCCGGATACGGGTCCCAGAATGCACCAAAATAGAACATAACCCAGATTCCATTAATTCGGACTATCTGCGGATCTCCGCTGATCTTGTGGGTCGGCCCCCCGTTGACGATTACCGGGTTGTTTTTGTGGCGTTTCCAATTGCGCATATCCGAAGATGTGGCCAGACCGATAAATTCGCTTTCGCTGCTTCCGCCTTTGGCGTTGTAGAAGATGATAAAACGCGCATCCGGACCAAGGGTTCGATTGGGATCTTCGAAAATAAAACTTTTGTACAGGGTATAATCTTCCCACGCCCCCGCATCCGGATCGGTCACTGACAGCATCGGCGACTTGTCCTTGGTCCAGTATACCACAGCGCTGGGTTCGGTTGCAGAAGCCCGACCGATAGAAAGCGGAGCAATTTCATAACCTGTAATCGCTCCGCCGAAGTAAGAAAGCCAGTACTTGCCTTCGTAGATCCCAAGATGTCCCTTCCCTCCCCATTCCGTATCAGCAAGGGCAATCCCGCCGGCGGCATTGGCGTAATCCCACTCGCCTAGATTGCCCTGAGGCAAAATGGTACCCAGACGCTCCCAATGCAAAAGATCCGCACTTCTGGCCAGCTGGGTGGTATAGCCGGCCCGATCCTTTTCACTCTGCACATGCATCATATACCAATAGTCACCATGCCGAAATACAGTTGGACAATCGATGTTCCTGTTCTGCTCCGTATCTCTGTGAATTACCACACCATACTTGTACGGAGTTTTGACCTCATTGTAAATCGCTTCCATCCTAACAGGGTCAACCGCCGCAGTCTGGGCCATTGTCCAAAGGCAAAAAACGGAAAACACGACAAGAAAAAAATAGGATCCCCGCATTTTCTGCTTTTTAGATATTACTTTCATTGCCATTATCCAAGCCCTAAATCCAGAACAGTACAGTGGTGCGAGAACTGCCGAAGGTACTAAAAAATCCTATTTCAGAAGCTCTTCGAATGCCGATGCTGCTGCGATGCATAGTAAAACAGCCGATGAACCTCTCTGTCATCGACAAACTTTCCTCCTGTCATAACACTACGACTTATTTTAGATTTACTCTGTCTTTATATAGGGTTTTATTGAATTAAGTAAACCCCCTGCCGTCGATTATAGATAGATTTTAACTATATTAACAAAGATGTCTCTACCTCATTTGACCAAAAAAGTTATTATATACATAGATGATAAATCTGGCAGCGGCCTAAAATAGTCAGCGCACCGTCTTTTCGGCTTCTACTTTTCAGGTTTTTTTGACTGCTTCAAATATTTTATGTTTAATTGGTCTTGTTTTACTGTAAATTTTTCTTTTATGCTTTTAGGAGTATATGCAGATATTTTTGGTATTCTTTATAGGCATCGCTGGCATACATACGATCCTGGACCGGAGAAAAGACAGTCTTATCTTGATTAAGCTTGGCCAGTACAGCAAGATTACTAAAAACACCTTCCTGCAGACCTGCCAGGTAGGCAGCGCCGAGAGCAGAGACTTCTTCCATTCCAATATTGGTAACCTGTACATTCAGCAAATCAGCCAGAAACTGCATCACAAATCTATTAGCTGTAATACCCCCATCAACGTTTAAACCGGCAAGCTGGATGCCGCTGTCGGCCTGCATTGCATCAATTACATCTTTAATCTGGATGGGTATAGATTCGAGAGCTGCACGCACAACATGCCGTTTATCAGACCCCAAAGTCAGACCCGCAATGGCAGCCTTAAGATCCATCCGCCAGTATGGCGTACCAAGTCCGCTGAAGGCAGGGATAAAAGCAATTCCGTTGCTGTCAGGTACCGCCCGAGCCATCGCCTCCGTTTCGCGACTATCACCAAACAGGCCCAGCTGGTCCCGTATCCATTTGATTGCAGCCCCGCATGTGACAATGACGCCCTCTAAGGCATAATCCACCCTGTCTTGTGCACTCCAGCAGATAGTTGTGACCATGCCGTATTGGGATTGAACTGGTTTGGAACCTGTGTTCAACAGAATCGAACAGCCCGTTCCCATCGTTGCCTTGGCTGTTCCAACATCAAAACACCCTTCCCCCATGGCAGCGGCATGGGAATCCCCGATCATTGCGCTAATCTTAACCGCTTTCTGGAAAAGTCCCTGAAAATCCGATGCGCCATACAGATACGCAGATGGTCTGGCTTCCGGCAGATTCAGCCCCGTCAATGAAAGATGTTTCAGAAGGTCTAAATCCCATCGAAGTGTATGGATGTTAAAAAACAGGGTCCGCGAAGCATTGGTATAATCGGTACAATACTGTGTTCCGTTGGTCAATTTAAAGAGAAGCCAAGTGTCGACGGTTCCAAAATAGGCGTTGCCCGATGCAACAGCATCTCGAATGCGGGGATTATTTTCGTACAGCCAGATCAGCTTGGTGCCTGAAAAGTAGGGATCGGCAAGGAGTCCTGTTTTGGCAATGATTTCTTTTTCGACAGCACTGCCTTTCAGATGCTCGCAGATGTCAACCGAGCGCTTGCATTGCCATACGACTGCCGGACACAAGGGCCTGCCGGTGTTGTCCCATAACAAAAATGTTTCCCGCTGATTGGAAATTCCGCAGGCAACAATGTCGCTGATTTTTCCGTTTTGTGCCGTAAATTGACGGATACATTGTCTTGCGGCGTCAAGAACGCTTTCATAGATTTCTTCAGGATCCTGTTCCACAAATCCCGGACGGGGGTAATACGAACGCAGCGGACTTGATGCCTTGGCCGCAATCTGTCCTTGGCCGTCAAATAATACCGCTTTGGTGCCGCTTGTGCCCTGATCAATAGCAAGAATATATGGATTCTTCATAAGCCGGTTCCTGTCTTCTATATTCAATCGGCAGCCAGCAGCTGTTTTGCTGTTTCAATGATCCCATCTTTGTCGATTTTATAGTATGCGCGGATCTGATTGCGAGGGCCTGCTTTTGAAAAACAGCCTTCCGGAATACCCCGTGTTATCAGTTTGGCTTTAAGGCCGCACTTGGCGATAACCTCAGAAACCAAACTTCCCAGACCTCCGTGCAGAGAATGCTCTTCGACGGTGATAACCCGCCCGGTTTTCGCAATAGATGCGGCTATGGAATCTCTATCCAGAGGCCTGACCGAAGCGATATTAATAACTTCAGCATTTATTGAATCATTCTGCAGTGCTTGGGCCGCAAAGTATGCCTCATAAGCCGTAGAACCCATTGTGAAAATAGAAAGATCCGAGCCTTCTTGGAGTATATCCGCCTTGCCGGGTTGGAACCGATACTCTTCTTTATGGATGATAGGAAATTTGTCATTGTCCATGCGAATATAGACAGGACCCTTCCGCCGAAGGGCATACTCAAATATCTGCTTTGCATCAAGCGGATCGGACGGTGCGAGAATGACAATATTGCCCAATCCCAGCATCATGGAGATATCATCAATGGCATGATGGGTGCTTGCTAACGGTCCGTAGCAAACACCTGCGTTCAATCCAACCAATTTAACATTCGTATCGGAGTAACAGATGTCATTTTTAACCTGCTCGGCGGCTCGCGTTGTAAGAAAGCAGGCCGCATTAGCCGTCACGGCGACGAATCCCCCCAACGCGAGGCCGGCCGCAATTCCAACCAGATTCTGTTCGGCAATGCCCACATTGATTAATCGTTCAGGAAAGCGCTCCTGAAATGGTTCTATCTTGGATGTGCTGGTTGAGTCGCTTACCACAATTGCCAGATTGGTCTTGTTTTCTACCGCTTCGATAAAAGTCTGCACCATGACGCATCGCAAGTCGTATCGCTGCTGTTGGATCATTACTGAAGCTCCTCAATCGCCCGAATCGTTTCCTCCCTGTTGGGAATTCGGTGATGCCAGGCTGGTTGGTTTTCAATAAATGAAACGCCTTTGCCTTTGGTCGTCTGTGCAATGACTGCTTTCGGCTTCTGATTATCCATGTTCAATCCCTCGATTGTCTGGATAATAGCCGCCGGGGAATTGCCGTTGGTGAGATGAACATCAAATCCGAATGCCCTGAATTTGTCAGCCAAAGGTTCAAGAGCCATAATCGTCTCTGTGCCATCGGCAAGCTGCAGCTTGTTTCTATCCACAATCATAACTAAATTATCCAAATGGAAATGAGCCGCACACATAGCAGCTTCCCAATTGGATCCCTCCTGCAATTCCCCGTCGCCAGTCAGCACAAAAACCCGAAAGCTGCGATGATTCATTTTTGCACTCAGAGCCAGCCCCGCCCCGACACTGAGACCATGCCCCAGTGCCCCAGTATTCAACTCGACAAAAGAACATTTCTGTCGAACAGGATGCCCCGGAAGGTCCGAATCAAACTGAAGGTATGTATCAAGCTTTTCCTCAGGAATAAATCCGGCCTCGGCAAGCGTACAGTACAATCCGCAAACTCCATGACCCTTGCTCAGGATAAATCGGTCGCGATTCGGATCATCCATATGCTCCGTATCGATATTTAAGATGCGAAAAAAAAGACAGGCCAGAATATCCGTTTCCGACAGGTCGCTGCCGGTATGTCCCTGTCCGGCATGGACGTTGGTCTGAATTATCTTTTTTCGGATTTCTTTTGCTTTTTCAGCAATTTTGTCCGCAGATAAATTGAATGGATTCATTATATTTCTGACCGTTGTGATAATAGATGTCCCATTTCATATAGTTTGATACTGCCTCATAAATGACTCTGGCGCTAAGCCCCCGAGCCATTCCGACATGGTGCTCATAGCCGTTTTGACAGATATAGCGAAGCAGCTGACGCAGGTTGTTAACCTTGCAGACAGCAATCCCGCCATCCATTCCGAACGGATCGTTCGTAAATACTCCTTCTCCCAGATAGGATTTAATCCGCCCTTTGGTATCATCTGTGGATAGTCGGAAGAAAGTCATAGGCCCCGGTACCGCTTTGCCTTTAACAGCACCAAAGCAGTTTTTACGGTCTAATACAGTCCCCAGTACATCCAGGTTCGATATCTCAATCTCGCTGCCTATGAAATCTTTGGGGTAGTTGCTGCAATGTGTGCACACGCACATATCACGCTGGTTTCCATAATTGTTGTTCCAATCCAGCAGCGCGGGAATATTGCCTCCAGCCAGCAGCAGGGTATACATCGAAATGACACCGGTAACATCCATTTCACAGGCACTGGGCATATAGCACTGGCCCATCATGGACATCGACAGACACGCGGCACAGCCGTAATTGTTTTCGACAGAATTCCAGCATTGGATCGCGCTTGCATCCAACTCGTTTTCCTCCATCAGTCTATCCAGCACAACCGATAATTTGGCTTGTTTCACAATCGCCTCAGGAGCTATCTCTTTGGGGATTCTGCCGTAATCTTTGATGGCCGCCAGTTTGTTTTTGACAGCCGCAGCTGAAGAATCCAGCGCTTGAGCTTGGGCAAAGATTTCAGATAAATCGATCGGCACCACCGTAATTCCTGCCGCCTGAAGAAGTTTTTCGCTGTAACGTACCGTCTGAAACGCCGCCGGCCGGGTCCCAAATGCTCCAATGCGGGCATTTTTAAGGCCCTTAACAACCCGGCAGACAAATCCGAAGTATTTCAGGTCTTGGGCAAAAAGCTCACTGTCAATATCGCAGGTGTGCTCGGTGGTGTCGGTAAAGGGGATCTTATATTGGTATAAATTATTGCATACGGATATCTTGCCGCAGTATGCATCACGCCGGCTCTTTACATCGACCTTGCTGATTTCATCATTGCAGGCCTGAACCAGCACCGGCAGATCGAGCTTTGCCAACTGAAGCGTTTGGATAATACCCAATTCATCGCCAAAATTCGGCAAAATAATCAGGACTCCATCTATCAAATCTCGATGTGCCTTGAACAATTCAGCACAGATTTTGGAGTCTGCCCGTGTTTCAATTGCTCCTGCACGAGTGGCCTTTTCGTCCGGAATAACATACCCGAATCCAAGCCGGTCCAGCTGGTTCAGTATTTTTTGCCTTTGTTCGGCGGCAAGATGGGCATTGAAAATATTACGCGTGCCGATAATGACACCAAAAGTTATTTTCTTTTGCATTATGTTCATACGACCTCCTTAAGTTCTGTCAAGTCGCCCATACTGATATTATAGCGCCATACGCGATGGATCAAGACACTGAATATATTATACGTTCCGTACATACGATTGGCTGCAGCAGTATCAGCACATTTGTGCAAAGCATAAACAGCAGCAGCAAATCGAATATGTTTTTGAAACAATTTAAAAACTCCTTTTACCGCAGTCAACCCGCCAAACATTTGTTCAGCCGTATGCGTGGCCAGATTTAGCGTTTGCGACCTAAAACCGATTCCTTTTTATTACAGGCCATGAGATGACCTGCAGCAAGATGCTGCCTTTGGGAACTCCCTGCAACCATTCTAATATATTCTTCAAACTCATGTTCCTGATCATAAACACACCACACATAGTCCCACAGATTGAACTGTATCCCAACGAAATTGACCATCCGCGCCAGCAGACTTTTCAGCCAATTTTTATGTTTCTTGGAGAACAGCAATCGATTGATTCGATCTCGACATTATAGATATAGTATGAAATTGGCCAGCATTTATCAAATATACCCATTAAAAAAAAATTGATTTGGGACTTTTCCCCAAAAAACCAATCCTTCCTGATTTAATACAACTCATTATAATCAATATAATTAATCTCAGCAGAATCGTAGTCTATCTGAGTCATGCGATAAAATCGTGTTAAAAAAACCATATTTTTTAAGTCAAAAATTATATTTTTATAAACTTTGGTGAATCAATATGCTTAACTGTCTGCACTAATCATACAATAAAAATTTACAAGAAAATAGAATATTTTCGCTTGATTTATATAATAATCTACCATATTCTTAGGTTCATGGTCCATTTTGATCCTAAACGCAAGGAATTTACCCCGTATGGTTTTACCTGTGAACGCTGGGAACCGGTTTTGATGTACCGGCCGGACAAGCACAACGAGATTGAATTAAATTATTGTGATCAAGGACAGCTAACATATCTTTTCTGGGGAGAACGGGTCACTGTGGAAGGCGGCAGGCCAGCCGTATTCTGGGCCGCTACGCCGCACCAAATTGTAGACTATGAAGATATTGATTCCTACTTTGTGATCACGCTGCCCCTTCCTTGGGTGCTTAGCTGGGACCTTCCAAGTCCCTTTATTACACAGCTGCTGAATGGTCAGCTGCTTCAGGAAAATCAGCAGCTCTCTGCAGGATATCCCGATCGCCAGATATTTGAGCAATGGTATCAGGATATGACGCATCATTCGGAACATTGTCATGAAATTGTGCTGCTTGAAATAAAAGCACGTTTGCTGCGGCTTGCCGCTAATTTAATTGCCAGCAATGCATTTGCTTCAGGAACTTCAAACAGCAGCTCCAAACCGGTAGGAACGCAGAGTGTCAGCAAAATTGAGTGTATAGCAAAGTTTATTGCACAGAATTACACAAAAAATATATGCACTGCTGATATTGCCAAGGAAGTAAAACTTCATCCCGATTACGCTGCGGATCTGTTTCGAAAAACATTTGGGGTTACGCTGAATCATTTTATTACCCAGTACCGTGTTCAGCATGCACAGCGAATGCTGGTAACAACAAATAATAAGATTTTGGACATTGCTTATGAATCGGGTTTCAATTCTTTGAGCCGATTCAATGCTTCCTTTAAGCAGCTTTGCGGCTGCACGCCGCGTGAGTATCGTGCAGCTCATCAATTACACAGCAGTTAACTTCTGATACGGTTCTTTATAATTGGAGATTTGGAATATTTGCGGTTGCACACTGCTAATTTGAGGTTGGAAAGCGATAATTAAAACAATCTCCTGCAATCCAACAGGACTTATCTGCAAATCCGAATCTCCTGAATGCTATCAAGAAAAAAGATTGGGAGGCGATTGTGAAGAAGAGTGCTGTATTAAGATGGCTGGATGCTGTGCTAGTAGCGGCTTTTCTGTTCATTGGTCTGGTGCAAGCCCAAGAGGAAAATCAATCCGCCGCAGTCCAGGAGCCCAAACCCGGCATGGTTCCTCCTCTGCCGCCGTTGTTGCCAGCTGAAATTCCCGCTTTTCCCGGTGCATGGGGCGGAGGCATGTTCGCTACAGGCGGCCGCGGGGGCAAAGTCATTCTTGTAACAAACCTGGATGACAGCGGCCCCGGAAGTCTGCGTGCTGCAATCGAAACCGAAGGACCGCGGATCGTGGTTTTCCGTGTAGCGGGCATCATCCAGCTTCAATCCAACCTCACCATTACGCATCCGCACATCACTATCGCTGGACAATCCGCTCCGGGCGACGGCATCTGCATCGCACACGGTTCATTGGACATTAATACCTACAACGTGATTCTGCGGCACTTGCGCGTTCGCCGGGGGATTACCTCCGGAGGTCAAGGATCAGACAATATCGGCGGACACCCGCACCATCATGTGATTGTGGACCATTGTTCGACCAGTTGGGGACGGGATGAAAACCTCTCGCTTTACCGCGCGATGATGGAATACCCCGATCCTCAAAATCCGGCAGCAACGATATCGGTCAAAACTCCCGCCAGAAATCTGACTATTCAGTACTGCATCTCCAGCGAAGGGATGAAACCGGGTCATGAATTCGGCGGGACTTGGGGAGGCCATGATGCGACGTTTCATCATAACCTGTTTGCATGCAACACCGGACGCAATCCCTCTATTGGTATGAGCGGGGAGTTTGACTTTCGCAACAATGTTATCTTCAACTGGCGTCATCGGACCATCGACGGCGGTGATGAGACATCGCTTATTAATATCATTAATAACTACTTTAAGCCGGGACCTGCAACCAATGACAATATGTTAAGCATAATCGCCAGAATCGAACAGCGTGATATGTACTCCCCCGGGAACCGGTTCAAAAACTGCAGCTGGTATCCTCCAGCCGGCAAACGCCCGGGCAAATGGTATGTGGCCGGCAATATCGTAGAAGGATATCCTGAGGTAACCGCTGACAACTGGAAGGGTATGCTGCTGCTGGAAGGGGTGGGCACTCTGGATATGGCACGGGTCAACAGTCCGTTTGAAGGCTGGCCGGTGAATCAGCAGACAGCACTGCAGGCATTCAGGGACGTACTGGCAAAATCCGGCGCCACACTCCCCCGCCGTGATGCCGTGGACAAACGCGTAGTTGAAATGGTGCGAACCGGCAAAGTTACAGCCGGCAACGGCATTATCAGTGACCCTAATCAGGTTGGCGGATTTCCGGAATATACATTTTCACCCGATCAAGTCCCATCCGACAGGGACTTAGACGGCATGCCTGACGATTGGGAGGAAAAATATAACTTGGATCCATCTTCAGCCTCCGACAGCAGTCAGGATGCAGACCAGGATGGGTACACCAATATCGAAGAATATCTCAACGGCACCAATCCCCGCCAAAAGGTGGACTATACTAATTTTGATAACAATGTCGATATTATCAGCTAATGGTTTTCTTCTGATGCTGTTTAATTTATCTGTTCCGGCTCGCCTTTTACGGTGTAAATGAGATTGACAGGAAAGGAGATAGCCTTGAAACATCACTTGTCAGCCGTGATTCTTGTGCTAACAGCGGTTTTAACAGTTTCATCGGTAGCAAATCCCCTGCGCGTAGATATCAACTGTGACAGCCGTCAGGATATGCGCACGGAGGGGTGGGAAAACTGGTGTCCTGCGGGCGGGGATATGAAACGGTCTTTCGGTAATTTGACTGTCAGTCTGCGTGCACCCAGCGGGTCGATTGAATTGTCCGGCAATAAATCGCTCGTTGTCAATGGGATTACGGTCGGAGCTGACGGGGCTGTCGCCGCCGGCGTCAAGCCGGCGGTTATGGAACTTCAGATCGAAGGACTCGCTGCCGGTCCGCATACGTTTGTGGGTTATCATCACGCCTTCCAAAACGCCGCCGGAATCTACTCTGTTTCCATTGGCGACCGCAAAGCAGGGGGTATTAAAACCACCTCCGGCCAATTACAGCACAACGATGAGACAGCAGCATCCTTTATCGAATTCGAAGCCCGATCCGGGGAACCCGTTGTTGTTCGTATCACTGCTCTGGATGGTGACTGCGTTATTCTCAATGGATTTGCGCTGGATACTTCGGACCCAAACAAAAAGGCACTCAAGCCGCAGCCGGCAAATTATGAACGACACGCCAATGGCGACGACGGCAAGGTAACATTGAGCTGGACACCCGCCCAATCAGCAGTCAGTCATAATATCTATATGGCTTGGGACCTTCAAGCCGATGCCGCGGTCAGCAAATTGGACACCGCGGCAAAACCCCTCGCCTCGGTATCCGGCAGCTCTTATTCTGCTTCTATCGTACCACACAATTCACTGCTTCACTACGCATGGAGAGTCGATTCAATTGATAACAAAGGCAATATCACACGCGGGGATATTTGGCTGTTCCGTGTTCGCCATCGTGCTTTTCCCACCGCTGAGGGATACGGCCGCTTTGCAATCGGCGGCCGCGGCGGCCGCGTGCTTCATGTAACCAACCTCAACGATTCCGGACCCGGGTCTCTGCGAGAGGCCGTTGAATCCACAGGGCCGCGTACCGTTGTTTTTGATGTTTCCGGGCTTATTAGTCTGAACTCCAAACTCATTTTCCGCAGCGAAAACGAATATCTCACCATTGCAGGACAAACAGCGCCCGGCAAAGGCATCTGTCTGCGCAATTATACCTTCGGCGGCATGGGCGGTCGCGATACAGTGGTGCGGTTCATTCGCCTGCGTCTGGGAGACCTGACCGGCCAGACAATGGACGGAATGGGTCTTGCCGGCTGCAATGACTGCATCGTGGACCACTGCTCAATCTCCTGGAGCATTGACGAAGCATTCAGTTCACGCGGGGCCGGCAACATTACGTTACAGCGCAGCCTGATTTCCGAGGCTCTCAATATTGCAGGCCATTCCCACTACAGCAGCGGAACCGGCCACGGCTATGCAGGCTCCATCGGCGGGAACATCGGCAGCTTCCACCACAACCTGCTGGCCCACAATGCCGGACGCAACTGGTCCTTAGCCGGCGGCGTCGACCAAGCCAATCGCCACGCCGGACGCCTTGACATCCGCAATATGGTGGTCTATAACTGGAACCATCGCACTACCGACGGCGGTGCCAAAGAAGTCCAGTTTGTCAATAACTATTACAAGCCCGGCCCGGCATCGCAAATCCTGACCTACCTTAATCCGCAATTCGAAAATCCTGCCTTTGGACCGCAGCAGTACTACGTGGAAGGCAACATGATGGAGGGTATTGCCGGACCGGAAGGTCCCGAAGGACCATTTAAAGGGATGCACATACGTGGCCGTCAGGATGCGCCAGTGACAGTTTCCAAACCCTTTTTCGAATCCTATGTCAGAACACACAGTGCCAAAGAGGCCTATGAAAACGTGCTGGCTGATGTGGGCTGCAATGTACCCGTACTGGATGATCACGATAAGCGTGTGATTCAGGAGGTGCGTGAGGGTACCGCTATCTATAAGGGCAGCAAATCCCAGCTGCCCGGACTTCCGGACTCCCAAGAAGATGTCGGCGGCTGGGAAGACTACCCGGAAATCCATCGTCCCGCCGACTGGGACACGGACGGCGACGGTATGCCCAACAAATGGGAAATACGCCAACACTTAAATCCCCATGATCCCACAGACGGCACAATCGATCCGGATAGCGATGGATACACCAACCTTGAAGAGTATTTGAATTGGCTGGCCGCAGGTCATACGCTGGATTAATGGGTGCGGTTATCTTTTATCGGATGCTTGCGCCAGAAATTGGCAAGAATCGATCCGGATACATTCATCCACGGGCTGAAAATGGCTGCGGCCAGCCCCAACGTAGCCAGCTTGCCCAAATCGCTGGCGATGCCGAAAGCCATCCCGCCATTTTGCATCCCGACTTCGATAGCCACTGTACGGGCATCACTTTTCTCCAGAGCCAACAGCCGACTAAGCCAGTAGCCTAACAAATAACCTATGAGGTTGTGTGCTGCCGCCGCAGCAAACAGCAGCAGCCCGACAGTCAGCAGTTCATTACGCCCCGAAGCAGTTGCGATTGCCGTAAAATAGATGATTCCGAACATCGACAATCGCGGCATAAAACTGTCCAATCTGCGTATTTTCAGTGCAATAAAATGATAAATCACACCCGCCAGAACTGCGGCCAGCAGGAAGCTGACCACCGTGACGCAATTCGTCAAAACAGGAACTGGGAAAGTTTTCGTGATAACTTTCCAGCCCCCTCCCGCAAGGAACAGCAGCCACAAACCGCCGGCTGCGGCAATTCCATACACAACCCTCTTTCGAGTATGTCCGGCATGCTTAAGCAGGTCGTGGACCATTGCCGCGCCAATTGGAGCAATAACAATCTTGAAAATGGACATCATAGCATCGACGAACTCAAAATTTTTCTCGATGCCGGTATTCAGAGTCGTCAGCCAAAAAGGTGTTATAAAAGGGGCCAATGCGGTAGCACAGGCCGTCAGTGTGATCGACAGCGGCAGGTTGATGCACGCCATATACGCCATCACATTCGATGCCAGCCCGCTGGAACAGGAGCCGATCAGCACAAGTCCTGCACCGATTTCCGGCGGAAATCCGAACACCTTTGCCAAAAGGAAACCCACCAGCGGCATAATTGTGAACTGACAAACTAAACCCACGGCGACCGGGTACGGCATCTTGACTACCCCTGCAAAGTCCCGGATGCTCATCTGGGTACCCATCCCGAACATCACCAGCTGAATAATCATCAATACCGCCCAAGGATGGTTTATATTAATCGAAAAGGTCTCGGTAATTTGCGGATTAAGGAACACATGCGGGACAAGCAGCGGACAAATTACAGCCGCTGCGATCCATGCAGTAAACCGATAGCCGCGCAGGATTGGAACAGCACCCAGTCCCACCGGCAGCGCTGCGGCAGCAATGGTGCCGGCACCCTTGGCGATTGCCTCGTTACTGCCTGCCCACGCAATCAATCCAACAAGCAGAGCTGTAAAAAAAAATCCCAGCGCCGCTTTCTGAACCGCTTCCATCACGCCAGCTCCCGAGCCAAATGCTCAATCGCCAGTCTGGGGCTGGCAAGGACCGGCACTGTCACTTTTGCTGCAGGCAAAGTACTGACTACGCGTGCCATAGAGGCCTGTGCTAAAACAATAACATCAATCTGGTCTGTCAGTGCAAGGATGCTCTCAGCGACGATTTTGTCGTGCCTTGCCGCATCTCCTGAAACAACTGCCTCAAAGGCCCCTCTGCATAGTCTTGCGATGATCTCGATGTTTCCCTTTCCCTGTCTCTGAAGAAGCTCAACCGTTGGATTTAAGGTAGACGGCAAAGTCGCAATCACACCGATTCGCTTGCCAATTTCAATAGCTTTGCTTGCCATCGGCTCATCCACCCGCATCACCAGAGATTCAGCCAATTCACGCCCTACTTCTGCCGCCCTCCCCAAGGACGAACAGGTCACTAGAATTGCGTCCGTCCCTGCCTGATCGGCAGACAGAATAAGATTGACCGCACGGCGGGCCGTTGACTTGCTCAGACAGCCGTCTTTGAGAATATCTTTGAGTAAGCTTTCATCGACCATATGGACCGCTTCGACATCAGACAGCAATTCTCGGCAGAGCTCATTAAACACCGGAACCATCATGCCTGAGGTATGAATCAGGGTCAGGCGTTTCTTCTTCATGCTTTTGCGTCCCTCCTTTTGATTGCGGTTTTGGCCGCATCGACAATATCTTTTACTCCCATATGGTAGTAATCCAGCAATGGTTCCGGATGCCCCGATCGGGTAAAGATGTCCGGCACGCCCAAACGACACAGATGAACCGGACATGCCGAAACACTCAATTCTGCAATGGCGCTTCCCAGTCCGCCGATAATATTGTGATCTTCAACAGTCACGGCAGCTGCCGCCTGTGACAAAAGCGGGACAATCCCGCTATGATCCAGCGGCTTGAGGGTGGGAACGTCCACCACTGCTGCCTTGATGCCTTCCCGAGAGAGAGTCTCAGCCGCCAGCAAGACCCGATTTATCACAAAGCCGCAAGCAAAGAGGATAATATCACGACCATAGTCAGCCAGAATACGGATTTTGCCCAGCTCAAAGGGGACATTCTCGCAGTCCACAATCGGATCACGCCCGCTGCCGATACGCATATAAGCCGGACCTTTGATTTGGTAAATTGCGCGCGTCGCATGCTTTACCTGCTCTGTATCCGCCGGCACCACCACGGTAAAACCAGGAATTGTGCGCATGATTCCAAGATCTTCAAAAAATTGATGCGTTACCCCTTCACGCTCCCCTGCTCCGATGCCGCCGTTGGCGCCGATCAGCTTGACGTTAAGCCCCGGATAAGCCACAAAAGTACGTACCTGTTCGCAGGCCCGCATAGTAATGAATCCTGCATAGGTGGCCACAAAGGGAATCAGACCGCATGCAGCCATCCCGGAGGCACAGGCCACAGCATTTTGTTCGGCAATACCTACATCAATGAAGCGATTTGGGTATTTCTGGGCAAAGGATTTTCCCTTGACCACCAGCACCGAATCGGCACAGACCAGAACGACTTTGGGATCCTGTTGGGCAAGTTCGGCCATCGTTTCAATGAAAGCGATTCGGGTATTTCCCATCCTCATCATAAATAGGGGCCTCCCAAGATACGCATAGCCTCTCGGTATTCATCGGCAGTAGGGACGCGCTTATGCCACGAATTGTCGTCCTCCATAAAGGGAATGCCCTTGCCCTTGATAGTGTGGGCCAGAATCACAGACGGTCTGTCTGTGCAGGCCTGAGCCTTTTCAACGGCATCGAGAATCTGGCTAAAATCATGTCCATCAATCTCCTGACAATGCCAGCCGAAGGACTCCCATTTGGGCAGAATGGGATAGAGTCCGCTGATTTCGTCTACCAGACCGCCGCTTTGTCTTCCATTGTTATCCACAAAGACAATCAAACGCCCGGCTTTATACCTACAGGCAGCCATCGCTGCTTCCCAGACCACGCCTTCCTGAATCTCCCCGTCACCTGTAACAACATAAGTAAAGTAGTCTTGACCGGTGATGCGGCTGGCTAAAACCATGCCTAAACCCACCCCCACGCCATTACCCAGCGAACCGGATGTACTGTCGATCCCGGGAGTCTTGTTCATATCCGGGTGTCCCTGCAGCATGGACTCTAAGCTTCGCAAACCCGGCAGTTCATCCCGTGAGAAATATCCTTTCCCAGCCAACGCTGCATAGAGTGCAGGACAGCCATGTCCCTTGGATAGGATAAAACGGTCACGATCGGGTTTTTCAGGATGGGCCGGATCCACATTCATGACATCAAAATACAGGGCTGTGATTATATCTGTCACCGAAAGCGATGCTCCCGGGTGACCATCACCGGCTTTGTAAATCATGGTGATAATATCGATTCGAATTTGCCGTGCAATATCCTCCAAGGCTTTGATAGGCATATTACGAATGGAATTTAGTTTTTTTATCATGCTGCTATTTCCTCTCGAACACACTAAGCCGCCCGCTTTTTAGTACAATATGGAGTTCTTTGTTATGAATGCACCTCCATTTTCTCTTTAATTTGGGTCATAAAAGTTCGATTGACCGGGTACAGGATTAAAATCGGCAGTGCCGCCGCCATCACAATCGGTCCGACTGTAAAAGTAAGCATAGCAAGCTTGCGAATCACATCGGGTGTCTGGTTTTCCACCCCGGACACATATCCCACCCAATTCATCAGACAGCCGTTGACATACATCCCCACCGCCATGGCAAATTTGAGCACAAAGCTGAACACAGCCGAATAGCTGCCGTCTTTCAGAATACCGGTTTTCAGCTGATGAATTTCCGAAATATCGGCAATCATCGAAGTAGACAACGGAATCAGCATACCGCATCCCCCCCACCACATACCCTGAAAAATACCAAACATAATAACGGAAACCGGCAAGCGCAGCTTCCCGATTGCCCAATAGGTCTCCGGCGGCAGCAGTCCGCCCAAGAAGATAATCCAGAGCATTGCATTCCCGAATATGCAGAAAAACACACCCGCATAGCCAGCCTGCTTCTTGTCGTATCTGCGAACAAGCTGTGCCTGCAGCAAAGCGCCCAGCCCAAAGGCAATCATGCCGGCTCCGTGAACAACGGTCTTCTGAAAGGCCGTAAACTTCATAAAGTCAACATATGTGAACATTTGGACTTGTGCAACCACCATCATGCCCAACTGAGCAATCCCGATAAATAGGAAGACGTACAGAGCATATTTATCGGAAATCGTCTGAGCAAAATCCGACAAAAATGACTTAAAGCTGTTGTGGGTTTTAATACATCTGGTATCGGCGGCATACCGGCGTGTAAAATAAACGCAATATAGAATCAAAACGGCTGTGGTTATTGTCAGAATAATGCTCATATTGAAGTAATTGGAAGCAATATGGGTCCCATCTAACCGGCTGCCGTCCTGATTGGTCCTGTCCGGGAAGAACAGAATCCATGCCATAGCACCGAAAAAGAAATTGACCGCCTGATTAACAAAATAACGGACGCTCTGCAGCCTCGACCGGCCTTCGTATTCCGTGCAGATTTCAAAACCCAAAGCGGTGTAGGGCACCAGAAAAACTGTCATCGCTGTCCGAAATATCAAGTTGATAACAACCAAATACCCGAACAGAAAGGCCGGCTGTTTGAAAAAATCGGGAACAAACCATAGAAAAAAGAAGGCGGCTGCTGTGGCTAATCCGCCGAAAAACATATACGGATGCCGCCTGCCGAAACGGCTGCGGGTATTGTCTGTAAGATGTCCCATAATAGGATCAGAGACAGCATCCCAAAGCAATGTCAGACCCAATGCCATACCCGCATATTTAGCATCCATCCCGAGTACTTTTGCATAGTACAGCATAGCAAAGTTATTAACCCCGTTCATGGAAATCGAAGTTGCCCCTTCGCCGATGGAATAGTTTACAATATCCTTGAAAGGAGTAACCGATTGGCTTTTTTGTTCCATCTCTTGTTTTCTTCCTTTTTCTGCAGATTAATAGATAGGCATCCAGACTGTCATTTCGCCCTTGCCCCGATTGCCCCATGCATAATACGGAATCAAGCGAATATTCAATGGACGGGGGTCTTGTTCTGAGATTTCACGATACAACACATCCTGCCACGGCTGTCCGATCCGCTGCATCGCTATACCTTCCAGAACCACTACACCGCCCAGCAGGGATGGGTCAAACCGGCTTGTAAGTTTCTGTTTCCGGCCGATTGCGATATCCATCGGCTTCACATTATCCATCAGGTCAGCCGATTCCAGACAATACACAATGGGGCCCCGCTTGACAGCAGTCTGATTGCGGGCCTCCTCAACAAACGGATTGGCCTCAATGAACTGAACGGGCATCGGCAAAACAAGCCGGACTTGGTCACCGGCTGCCCAGCGGCGCTGAATCTGGAAATAAGACTCCGGCTTGGGCATTTCTCCAGCCGGTTTGCCGTTAATCTCTACTCGCGCTTCTTTCGCCCAGCCGGGAATGCGTAAAAATAAAGCAGTTTGGTAAGCGGGGGCCTTTTCCATTGTTATTTGAATGGTTTCCTCCCAAGGGTAATTCGTTTGCTGACGCAGCTTGATTGGCGAACCGTCTGCCAGCTGCGTATCCAAGGTATTGCTGCCATAAAGATGAACATATAATCCTGCTTCTGAAATACTGTACGCATAGCGGGCGGATTCGGCAATCATCCGTACGGTGTTGGGCGGACAGCAGAAGCAGCTGATGTAGGGCTGGCGCTGCCGTGACCATCGCATTTCAAAGGGTTCATCCTGAACAACGCGAAGGGGATTGGTGTAGAAAAATTCTTTTCCATCCAGACTGATGGTGGACAGGATGCCGTTATAGAATGCCAGCTCCAAAATATCTGCATAGCGGGCATCGGCTGTAATGTCGAGCATGCGCTTATTGAAGAGAACAAAACCAATGGTAGCACAGGTTTCATTATACGCCGTCAGATTCGGCAGCTGATACGCACGGCCATAGGCCTGATGGACAAGCTGGATGGAATGATGATCTTTGGACCCGTCCGGCGACGCACCGTCATAGAGCGCGCCGGTAGCGCCATTGACATACATTTTCCGGGTCACGATATCCCGCCAGATGCTTTCCAAAGGTTTCCATAAGGAGTCATTGCCCGTCTCGGCGAAAATGTCAGCCGCACCGGCGTACAAGTAATTGGCGCGAACGGCATGCCCGACCGCCTCGCGCTGCTGGTAAAAAGGAATGCGATCCTGATTGTCATCGGAACCTTCCTTCACCATCCAGCGGATATCGATCAGGTTCTGGGCAAGTTCCAGATACTTCAGCTGCCCGGTCACACGATACAAATCACAGAGCCCCATATAATGCGAAGGACAGATGGCATTATTTGCCAGATTTTCGGGGCGGGTTTGGTAAACCGTGCAAAGATAATCCGCGCTCCTGCAGGCAATCTCAAGCAGCGTTTTTTTGCCTGTGGCTTTATAATGCATCGCCGCACAGGTCATCAAATGTCCCATGTTATAAGTCTCGAAGTCCATTCTATTTTGAAACTCTGTATTTTGCTCCGATTGTTTTTCGGCGATGATTACCGGCGTGTGGATATACCCGTCCTTCCGCTGGGCTTTTCCGATTACGTCGATGATTTCATCCATGAGCCGATTCAGCTTTTCATCTTTTGTTACAGCATATACGAATGCCGCTGCTTCGAGCCACTTGTAAAAATCGCCGTCGTGCCATTTAGGACCCCGGTGCCTGCCTTCTTGAAGACCCGCGGCAACCAAAAAATTGGCGTAGGCATGGCTGATGCCGGCATCTTTCAGAAGATCCCACATGTTGGGTATCATCACTTCGTGACAAACTCTAAAGCGGTCGGCCCAAAAACCCTCCGTCCATTTTACATCCTCAATGCCCGTATCCGTCAGTTTTACATGGGGCCGGATCTTGTCGGCTGCACCAATCGCATAGACATTCAGATAAACAGCTGCACACAGCGTATGGATAAACCATAATTTATTCATAATACAATCTCCTCGCTGATTCGGCAATTTCCTGCTTGGTCCCAGCTCGACAGGGTCGGATGCTCAGTTTCATCTCAATCGGTTCCGGCAGCACTTCATAGCGGGGCAGCACGCCGGGACCGCAGCTGCCGTTGCCAAGGCCGCTGTGACGCGCATCCAGAGACAGGATGACCTGCCGGTGGGGTGTCAGTTCATAGGCATGCTCAGCTCTTTCCAAATCACCTGCTGTATAATAAAGAGCCGACGCAGCAATCGGCTGATCTGCAACAACAAGCAAACCATGCCCCTGAGCATCCGTCAATGAAAGCCAGCGAATATCGGTTTTGGTGCCGGTTTCCTGTGGACGCGGATAGGGAACATACTGTTCCTCCACTGTTCCAGACCAGATTCCTACTTCAGCACCATAGCAGCGATCCGGATAGTTCTCATGCGGACCTCGCCCATACCAGCGGAATATCGTGTAATCATGGGCGATATGCATAACAACACCCAGACGCGGCAGCGGAGGCAGCTGGCCAAACGGTTCAAATCGGCTGTCCATATCGATTACGCCATTTCCAAACACGGTCCAAGTGGTTTGAAGCCTAATGCCGTTATGATCAGGAGCAGCAACTGCCGATGTTGTCCTGACTTGAATGTGCGTAGGTCCCCGATGGCTGATTTGAAAATGTTCCGCTTTACAGGTCAGCTGATTGAGTCCGGCTTGTTTCCAATCGTAGGCCCGTCCTTTACCGAACGCTTTATCATTGCTGGTCGGCGCCCGCCAAACCTGCAGAACGGGTCCCGGCGGGCTTTCGGCATCCTGAGACAATATTTCCCTGTTATCATAAACCAGCGAAATCAGAGTGCCCTCAGAGCGGCCGAATACGGCCCTGAAAGCTTCGCCTTGGATCCACACGCCGTCTTCTTTTTCGATTACAGTTATACTCGGCAAGGTAGCAATGTCAATTTGTACGGGGGGTTTCCGTTCCGCAAGCGCTATCTGCTCGAAGGCGACTTCGTGACCAGCAGGTGCCCAAAGAGTTTTTTCTTTTAAATGAAAACTCAGCCGCAGCCAGATTTCCCCTTTCGGGTCCGAATAATCAGCTGCCGGAACCGGCAGAGTGATTTCTGTCTGCTGTCCGGGTGCAAGATCAATGCTCTGCAAGATGCCGGATTGCTGTACTATACCGTCGCACATCAGATTCCATCGCGGCTGCAATGTATTGAGATTCGTGAAGCTGTATAAATTCGTTAAACGCAGGCGGCCGATGCTGTTATCGACAGATTCGATGCGTACCGGTTGATAAACCTTCTTGACTTCCCAGACTTTCGGCGTCAGGGTGCGGTCGGAAAAGACCAGACCATTGAGACAAAAGTCCTTTGAATTCGGCTGGTCGCCGAAATCGCCTCCGTAAGCAAAATAGTCCTGCCCGACGGCAGTTTTCTTCCGCAGCCCCTGATCCACCCAGTCCCAGATAAAGCCGCCAATCATGCGAGGATGTCCATAAATCTCGTCCCAATATTCCCGCAGATTGCCGACAGCATTGCCCATGGCGTGGGCATATTCGCACATCAAGACAGGGCGATCATCTCGCGGATCCTGTGCAATCTGCAGGATTTTCGGCCAGCGTTTATCGCGCAGGGAATCGTACAACTCGTGAACCCGCGGATACATTCGACTGATAACATCAACAGTATCCGGATCACGGGGGTCGTTTTTGTCCTGTGCATCGGCCTGTGCTCCCTCATAATGGATAGGACGGGTCGGATCAGCTTGCCGAATCCACGCCGCCAGAGCCGCAAAATTTGGCCCATAGCCGGCTTCATTACCCAGTGACCAGAAAATAACACTGGGATGGTTTTTATCCCGCTGGACCATACGGATGCCGCGGTCCAAAAATGCATCACTCCAAGTGGGATCATTGGCCAGATATCCAAAAAGTCCATGGCTTTCAATATTGGCTTCATCCATCACATACAGCCCATACTGATCACACAAATCATACCAGCGGGGATCGTTGGGATAGTGGGATGTCCGGACAGCATTGATATTGAATTGCTTCATTAAAGTTATATCCTGCACCATCCGCTCCAGTGACAGGGTACGGCCTGTATCAGGATCATGCTCGTGCCGGTTGACGCCGTACAGGCGAACAGGACGGCCATTGATTAAAAGCTGACCGTTTCTTATCTGAATTCGGCGAAAGCCCACCCGGCAGGAAACGGCTTCGATAACCTCCTGCCGGTCAGTATGTAATGTCAGGACAAGAGTGTAAAGCCGCGGGCTTTCAGCCGTCCATTTTTCTGGATTTTTTACAGCTCCGCTGAGCCATCCAAATTCAGCAGGACCTCGCTGAGGGGTCCGCTGCTCCAGTATTGCTGCCTCGAAACCGGGATTGAGAATCTCGTACGCATTGCGGCTTAAGGGGCTGTCCCACACCGGATTTCCAGAGGGATCATATAATTGAGCTTGTACGGTCCAACCGGCCATATCCTGATCACCGCTTCCCTGAAGCTTTGGCTGAATCAGGATCCGGCCATTGATATAGTCCGAATCCAGTTCTGTCCGAACGGCAAAATCGGCTATCCGCACAGCAGCCGTACAGTAGAGGTACACATCGCGATAAATCCCGCTCAGACGCCACATATCCTGATCTTCAAGATAGCTGCCGTCTGAAAAACGATAAACCTCTGCAGCGATAATATTCTCGCCGTAACGAAGATAGGGTGTTATTTCAAATTCCGCCGGCGTCATGCTCCCCTCACTGTAACCAATCCGGATCCCATTAATCCAGACATAAAATGCGCTGGAGACACCGGCAAAATGCAGAAATACACGCCGGCCGGACCAGCTTGGAGGCAGCGAAAATGTCCGGCGATAGGAACCGACCGGATTGCGGTTGCGGTAGGTTGTCCACCCTTTTTCAGGAGTACCCGTTACACGGGGGGGATCAACCTTGAAGGGATATTGTGAGCTGGTGTAGATAGGAATATCGTAACCGTGCATCTGCCAGTTAGAGGGAACAGCAATGGCATCCCAGGATCGAACATTATAGTCCGGCCGGTAAAAATACAGCGGCCGTTTCTGAGGACAAGGCGACCAATGGAATTTCCATAATCCGTTCAATGACAGGTAATACGGAGAAAGCTCAGGAGTGCAGTTACGAGCGGCCGCTTCATCCGGATAGGGAACAAATGCGGCGTGAGCAGGCAAGCGATTGCGCTGGTTAACCTGCTGATTTTCCCAATCCGGTACAGCAACAGACTTTACAGCTGTTTGCATCCGATTGCAGGCAGCTGCAGTTAATACCACTATCAGCAAGCTTGATACTTTTAAGATTGGCTGAACGTAATTCATGTTCTATTTATCGCTGGTGTTGGGGTATCGGCACTTAAACTGGTAAGCACCGGAAGGCACTTCAAAAACAGCAAATTGGCCGTCGCGTCCCAGTGCCTTAATTTCTGGTATCCCTTCCACTGGTCTGCCGCTTTCCAGAATAGGAGTTCGAGGGACACTGGGCAGATAAACACGGCCGCATGTATTAGCAGGAATGGCGACATCATAGGTGATAATATCGCCGTCTTTCTGCCATCTGCTTTTAATCAGTCCGTGTATAGAGTGATATTCCGCTGCCGCATAGGTTAAACCGCCCCCCGGAAAGGGACGAAGCAGCACTTTTTTAAATCCATTCAGATGAGAATCCAGTTCGATGCCCGCGGCACATCGAAAGAGCCATTCCCCCACCGATCCCAGCGAGTAGTGATTAAAAGAATTCATTTGAGGATCAAAAAATCCTTTTGTTTCGGTCCATCCGTTCCAGCGCTCCCAGATCGTCGTCGCCCCGTGAAGCACCGGATACAGCCACGATGGATAATCCTCATTCAGCAGCAGCCGCCATGCTACATCCGCCCGTCCAATGGCTGTCAGGACTGGATTCAGATGACTGACTCCAATGAATCCCGTGCTTAAATGCCAGTTGCAGTTTCTGATATTTTCAACCAGATGTTCAGCAGCCCGTTCTCTTGCCTGCTGGGGCAACAGATTAAATGCAAGCGCCAGCAGATATGCTGTCTGAGTATCGACGGTCAGTCTGCCGTCTTCCAGAAGAAATTCTTTTTGAAATGCCTCTCGAACATACTCAAACATCTCTTGAAAGCGTTCGGCATCCAGCTGGCGGCCGATGGCCTTGGCCATGTTTGACAATTTCGCCGCATCATCAGCCCAGTATGCGGTAGCCAGAAGCGTTTTCATCGGCGACTGGGCCCGGAATGTTGTATCGGAGGGGATACAAAGCCAGTCTCCATAATTGTTGCCCAGTTCCTTGCTGCGGATACCGTGTGGATTCGTTCGCCGGATATAGTCCAGCCAGGCGGCCATCGCATCATAGTGACGTTCTATGATACGGGTATCATCATAAACCCGCCACAGAAGCCACGGAATTATAATCCCGGCATCCGCCCAACCTGCAGCACCCCCAAGGCCGTCAAGACCGACGAAATTGGCTCCTTCCCGCAGGCGCGGTGCTGTATCAGGAAATATACCCTCCGGCGTTTGGGCATCTTCGACATCAATCATCCATTTTGTAAAAAATGCAGCAACATCCATATTATAGCTGGCCGTGCGTGAAAAAACCTGTGCATCACCAGTCCAGCCCAAGCGTTCGTCCCGCTGGGGGCAGTCGGTCGGGACACTCAGAAAATTATCTTTTTGGCTCCAGAGAATATTGAGCCATAGCCGGTTGATGCCGGCATGGGAACATTCAAATCGCCCGGCAGGAGACAGCGCGGAGTGAATAACGCAGCCGATAACGGTACCGTCCGGCGGCTGGGCATCAAGGCCGCTAAGCTCTATATATTGAAATCCATGAAATGTAAAATGCGGCTGCCAGACTTCTTTGCCCCGGCCGCTTAATATGTAGACATCTGTGGCTTTCGCCCGGCGGAGATTTTCGGTATAGAGCGTGCCGTCAGGATTGAGGCGTTCTCCATGCCTGAGTGTGATACGCATTCCTGCAGGCCCATCAATGGTCAGTCTCACCCAGCCGGTAATATTTTGGCCGAGATCGTAAATCCAAGTGCCGGGGGCGCTTTTGTGAACCGAGACAGGTTTGATCGTTTCAATCATTCGGACCGGTTCCGATCGCTGTGCAACCAGCGGAACATTCGGCGGCGGCACATTCCTGACCTCCGACCATGCTGTGTCATCGTAATCCGGCTTGTCCCAGCCGACCAGATCGTAGCGGGCATCATAAATTTCACCCATCATAAAATCCGATGACAGAATTGGTCCGGCCGCACATTTCCACGAATTATCTGTCGTTATGATCTGCGTTGCCCCGTCAGCCAGCATTATTTCCAATTGAATCAGCAAACTGGTTTCAAGCCCATACCGGCCGCGTGTTTCCTGCCAGCCGACATACCCGCTGTACCAGCCGTCGCCCAGAACAGCACCAAGAACATTATCCCCCTTCTGAATCATTTCTGTTACGTCGTAAGTGCGGTAGTGTATGCGTTTGTCATAATCCGTCCATTCCGGCACGAAGATATCGTTCCCGATGCGTCTGCCGTTTAGATACAGTTCCGCTAAACCGCGGGCACTGGCATAGAGGGTGGCTTTGCGAATGGAATTCCTGACCGCAAAAACCTTGCGAAACCAAGGCGGGGTTCCGGGTTCGGTCAGGGTTGGTTTTATTGCGTAACCGGCGCTATTAAGGTAATCCGGACCTGCCGCAATCCAGTCCGCCTTCCAATCGCCTTCTTCGAGCAGGCCCATTGTCCAGACCGCTGCATCCGATACCGCAGAGATCCCCCGGTCATCCCAGATTTGCACCTGCCAATAACAGGTCTGTCGGGAAGTCAAAGGCACTCCTTCATAGACAATATGTATCGAGCGGTCGTCTTCCGTGCGTCCGCTGTCCCATAAATCAGCTTTGCCCGAAGCGAGCAATTCTGTACAAGAGGCTACCCGCACATGCCATGCAGACTGGTATGTCCCCCGCCGATTCGATTCAACAATCCAACTCAATCGGGGTTTCTTCTCATCAATCCCCAGAGGATTAATCAGATATTCACAGCGTAGCTTTGCTACTCTTATCGTGGTACTCAACCTAACTCCTCTTCTATCCTTTTTGGGCTCCTTCTGAATCCCGACAATCGCTGTGACAAATTAGTTTTAGCAATCACGCATTTAAAAATCCAATATATTCTGTGAAAATCGAAAAATCCTCCACATATTTTTGAAAAAATTCAGCACATTCTTAGAATTGCTGCGGTACTGGAGGGGTGCTATAAAACAGACAATCCCTGTTACTTGAAAGCTGTTTCCCTAATTTGGTATCAAACATATTTGCGCAGTGCAGTCCTCCAGTTCCCGAATGAGGCGGTTTTATTGAAATTTGTCTATGCGGTTGAATTGGAGCAGTGAAAACTGGGCTGCCGGCAAACCGCATTCCTCCTATCAATTATGGAAAACAGGAATGGGACAAAACCATCAATTCAAACAAAAAAATGCTGAATCAGAAGCAATAGAACTGCCGGAAATCTTCTGCTGCAATCGGAACTTAATTTTAAGGCTTTCGAACTTTAAAAAGACCTATTTTTTTCAATTTTCAATATATCAGCAGAATGCGCAAAATTATTTTTTTTCTTGCGCATATTTGACCTGACTGATTTATTCAAGATGTATATGAGCAAGAAATGGTATTTTTATCCGTTTTTGTTAATTGAAATTTATACCAAAAATTACGGTATCAATGCATCATAAATCTATGAATACGATAAGTTATTCTATAAATCCGGCAGGAAATTACTTTTTTTCTTTTATATAATGATTTGATGTATGATAATATATAATTGATGTGACGGAGTATCACATACTCTTTAAAAAAATGAATTTGGAAGGAGCTGCCATTACGAGGAGATTCTGAGATGTGGGATGATTTCAATTTTAGTTACAATCTTCCAAAAACATACCGTCGGAAAATGAGGGCTTTTACACTGATTGAATTATTGGTGGTTATAGCCATCATTGCACTTCTGCTGTCGATCATTATCCCTTCACTGAATTTGGCCAAACGCAAAGCAGCCGCCGCAATTTGTCTGTCAAACGCTAAAAATCTATCTGCGGCATGGTATATGTACCAGGAAGACAATGACGGCCGTCTGGTTAATCCTAATCCCACAAAGGTCAAGATCGATGGAAGTCATGATGATCCGCGCTTCATCGGCTGGGTGGTAGATCCGATCCGGCCGAATGGAACCATGTGCAACGGGGGAGAAGGCCCGAATAATCCTGTTACAGATGACGATGAAATTCGAGGTATCGAAAAGGGGGCTCTCTTTGATTATTTGAAAAGTCCGGATGTCTATCATTGCCCCGCCGATAATCAGCGGAAAAGCAAAATCGACGGCAGTAAAATTTTTCGAACCTACTCCTGTCCCCGCGCTATAAAAAGAGTTACAAAATTCATGAACATCAAAGCACCGGGGATGCGTTTTAACTTTGTAGAGGAAGCCGAAGGCCGAAATTGGAATATGGGAACATGGGACTTTTACAACATGGCTGAAAATGGATTCTGGGAATGGCGGGATCCGATTGGTTTTAATCATGGGGACAGCGGCATTCTGGGTTTCTGTGACGGACATGCAGAGGTTCATAAATGGCAGGTGTCTTACACGTTAGACCGTGTCCGCTTCTTTTTTTCAAATCCAAGCACTCTCAACTATGGCAGTCCGGGGCTCAACGACGATTATCCTCGTCTTATGGCGGGGGCACCTCCTGCCGAAAGCGACCCGGACATTGCCTATGTAGCTACCGGGTGGGCGGACCAATCCCGGCCAATGAGCGGGGGATATTAGTTGTAAAATATGCTGCGGACACCTGATGGGCTGCGTAGCCGAAATAAGCTCTTCGCAGCACAAGGGTAAAGAAGTTTTTCCCGACGGCTCGTCGCGTATCTTTTTTAATCTTCCTTCTTCCACTTCTTCTTTTGCCGTTATTGCAACCATTGCAGGGACATCACCATACTGAGGGGGGTCTGCCCACAACCTATTACTGCATATTGATCTGGCTCAGCTGTAAAATACTCTTGCGGCGTTTCGCCTTTTCTGTTAAACATGATGATGCAAAGACACCTTCTTTCTGATGATGCCGAATTGGCTCCTCCTAACCGATTCCCAGAATGATAACCAGATTGCACCGGAAAGCACACCGCCAAGCCCAAAACAGGAAGATTCAGCAGAAGAAAAGAGTTGACTTTTTGCTGGATTTTGCTGATAGTAATTTACGGCCTCTGCCCATCAAATTTGCTGCTTGTTCAAATTCGAGGCCGTTTTATTGAATCCTTGCCCTCTCCCATCAATGGGTTTTGTTTGGGCACATGAAATCTGGCCGGAAAGAAGGACCTTTATGAGATACCAGAAAACAGCTCAGGCATATTTGTATATTATCAATTATCTTTTGCAACCGGCTTTCTGTGCTGCAATTATTTGCTGTTCCGGCATCGGCTGCAGCCGTGATGTGTTCTCTGGCATACAAAAAAATCATGCTGTTACGATCGGTTCACTTCGCTGTGAGTATATGATCAATCCGCTGGGAATCGATGTTAAAGTTCCCCGGTTGAGCTGGGCGATTCAGTCGGCGGAAAATGGCGTTCGACAAACCGGCTATCAGATTTTGGTGGCTTCCGAAAAGTCCTTTTTGCAAAAGGATATCGGAGATATCTGGGACAGCGGAAAAGTCTATTCCGCTCAGTCTGTCCATGTGGAATACAACGGACAGGAATTGCGGTCTTGCCAACACTGCTTTTGGAAAGTCAGGATTTGGGACCAAAACGGCAAGGTGTCCGATTGGAGCCCCATGGCTTGCTGGTCTATGGGAATTATGCAGCCGGATGAATGGAAGGCCAACTGGATTCAGCAGCGAAATCCTGCTGCGGAAAATGCCAGTAAAAATGACCTTGTGAATTCTATATACCCCTTGCCGATCTTCCGAAAGGACTTTTCTGTTAAACCCAACATAAAAAACGCCATCGTGCACATCTCGGGGTTGGGACATTATGAACTTTTTCTGAACGGTCAGAAAATCGGAAACCATTTTCTCGATCCGGCCTGGTCGGTCTATGAAAAAACCGTTTATTACAATACATTTGACATCACAAGTATCTTAACAAGCGGGGATAACACTTTCGGTGTTATGCTCGGTAAAGGTTTTTACACTACTAAAGGCGACCGGCGTATTCATTTTGTAAATGTTTATCGCCCCCTCAAACTGATTGTCCAGGCGCACATTGAGTATCAGGATGGATCAAATCAGATCATTGTTTCAGATGATTCCTGGAAATACACGCCGGGCCCCTTAACGCATTGTGCCATTTTGGGGGGCAGCAGTTATGATGCCCGCCGTCTGCCGGATGGCTGGAACCAGCCGGGATTTGACGACAGCACCTGGCAGCCTGCCCAGCAAACATCAGGACCGGGCGGACAGCTTAAGGCATTCATTGCTCCCCCCATGCAGACGATGCAGGTCCTTCGGCCCATTAGCGTTGATGAACCCGAGACCGGATACTTTGTTTACGATTTCGGTCAGAATGTGTCATCCATTCCGCGCCTAATGGTGGAAGGCAAAGCGGGGCAAACCATTCGACTAACGCCCGCTGAGCAGCGGCATGGTCAGACAGGCACAGCCAACAACGGCAAAGGGAGAGTCAATCAAGCCCGTATAGGCAGCCCGAATTATTGGGAATATACCCTCAAAGGCGGCGGGCCGGAATCGTGGTCTCCTCAATTTACATATACCGGTTATCAATATATTGAGGTTGCCGGAGCTGTACCTGCCGGCTTTTTAAATCCTGATGATTTACCGGTCATCAAAGAATTGGTCTCGGTGCAGGTAAGAAACGCCTCTGCGCCGGCGGGGACATTTGAATGCTCCAATGCATTGTTCAATAACATCTGCCAATTAATTGACTGGGCTGTGCAGAGCAATATGGCCCATGTTTTGACAGACTGCCCCCATCGTGAAAAACTCGGCTGGCTTGAACAGAGCTATCTGATGGGGTCGGCTATTTTTTGGAATTATGACATCGCAGCATTCTACACCAAAAAGATTCGAGACATTCGGGATTCACAAGATGCCAACGGCAAAATTTACACGGTAGCGCCCAATTATCCCGTTTTTGAGGATGGGCCATTTCGCTACAGCCCGGAATGGGGTGCTGCAGGCGTTTTTCTGCCTTGGCAGATTTATCAATGGTACGGAGACAGCAGAATTTTGGAAGAAAACTATGACATGATGAAAAGCTATGTAGACTTTATGCATTCAACCTCAGAAGATCTAATCGCCCTGCCGGGTCTGGGGGACTGGTACGACTACGGTCATGGCCAATCGCTCGGACCTTCCCGGTTTACCCCCAAAACCCTGACCTCTACAGCCACTTTTTACGGTTGTGCTGACATTGTATCCAAAACGGCAAAACTCTTGGGCAACACAAAAGACGCAGAAAAGTACACAATCTTATGCCGCGATATAAAAGAAAAATTCAATCGGGAGTTTTTCGACGGCAGAGGGACCTATCAAAACAACGGAAGTCCTCAGACGGCTAATGCCATGGCACTGGTGCTCGGACTGACGCCGCAAGGCAAAGAAGCTGAGGTACTTGAAACAATCATCACCGACCTCAAACAGCGGCATTACCAGCAGACAGCCGGCGATATCGGATACCATTATCTTGTACAGGCCCTCAGCGATAACAATCGTTCCGATATTCTCTACCATATTACAAACCGAAACGAGGTCGGCAGTTACGGCTACATCATAAAACAGGGCTGGACCTGTCTGCCGGAAGCATGGGATGCAACGCTGACTTCCTCGATGAATCATTGTATGCTGGGCCACATTCAGCAGTGGTTTCAGCAGTGTCTGGCCGGCATTCGGCCGGACTTTGCCGGCCCGGGATTTAAAAAGTGCATCATCAAACCCGAGATCACAGGCGATATTGTATGGTGCAAAGGAACTCATGATACACTTTATGGAACGATTAAATCCGCTTGGAAACTGGAGAACGGACAATTTATTCTGGATGTCACAATCCCGGCTAACACCTCTGCAACTGTGTATATACCGATGAAAAACGATTCGAAGGTGGCGGCAGAATCAAACAGCAGCCGTAAGGGGATTCACTTCAGTCATATAGAATCAGACAAAGCCGTCTTTGAAATTGAATCCGGCTCTTACCGATTCAAAGTCCCGTATGATTCATAAAAAGTCAATTTGTCATTTCGATAACCAGACCAAACAGGTTGGCTGCCTGATACCGATACTGCCGGTGTAAAGCTTCAGTTGGAAATGGACAAATCCTTTAAAAGTGTTATTCTTTTGTGGACATTTTTGAAAGGGATTTGTTGTGAAAAAGGAACGCAGACGATTTGAAGAGGCAGAAAAAGTAAAAATTATTCGGGAACATATTCTTGACAAGCGTCCTTTGTCAGAGGTGTGCGAGCAGTACGGCATTGCCCCGACCCTGAACTGCCGACACACGGATTTTCAGAGGGTTTAGGGCGCTTTTTTAAGTATAGCAAATATAAGGCATTATGCTTATCCAGAAAAAACTTACATCAAAAAAAGTGCTTTCCAATAGCTGTCCAATAGTTGTTCAATAGTACTTGGTTGGTGCACAAAGTGGTGCACATAGGGGAGGTGGGAGGTAGGAAGATGGGGGAAGGAGAGTAGGGAAACACAGGAGGGCAGTCCATTTCTGAACTGCCCTCCTCCGATATAGATTACCTGTCGGCTCGCTATCAATCAAGAGCCGAAGGGGTTCAGCCACCTCTGATTACATGAATACAGGGAGAACTTTTCCACCTTCTCCGATCCATACAGTAGTGGTAAAATATGTTATCGCTTTCTTATAATCAATCCGCCTAAGCCTAACAGCAAAACTGTGCAGGGCTCGGGGACACCCGTAATTTCAATATTGTCAATGGCAAATTTGTCGTTGCCGGGGCCTTCGACAAGATCATCAATTCGGAGCTGGAGATACGGCTGATTGTTCAATGCAGCATAGCCCGACAAGTCGTGTACAACAGAGTACCATTTCCCCTCAGCCCAGCCGGGAGTTATGGGCTGATTGTTAACAATTTGTGTCCATGCGCCACCGGCGACTGTACGATAGGCAAAATCATAACTGACCGCTAGTTCGGATTTGTAATCCCAGCGAATGGCCAGATTGGTGAAGCCCGTCGTATTGAGCGTGATAATCAATGCGGCATCGTTCTCCGTGCCGGATTTGTTAATGTCATCCCATGCAGCGGCTTGGCCGGCAATATGAGCGATGCCGCCGGCGTCCGTGTAAGGGATGCCATCTTTCCCGTTGGAATCGACGCCCGAACCATATAAGACCAATATCGGTGCAGCAACTGTGTTATAATAGGCCGGGCTTTCTGTATAAGAGGCACTGTCTTTGCCGAAATCCCAGATGGCCAAAACAGTAGCCGATGCCGAGCGTGTGAAATACAAAATAGTGCAGAAACACAACGTGATTGAAAGCAGAAATGTTCTTTTCATCTTTCTAAACTCCGAAATTGCGGCTTCTAAATGTTGGGAGTTTACCCCCAACATTTCACACCCGCTGTTCCAATTATACCTAATCGGCAATAGGACAATCAAGAAAATAAAGCAAAAATGTCGCCAAATACCTGAAAATCTGGTAAATTATCGGGCATGGGAAACAGAATAAATTGGGACAGTTACGGATTAAATGACAATCAGATAAGTGATGGGGACAGAAACAGGTTGACTGTCCCTGTTCATTATTTTCTCATCCAATCGAACTCCAGAATCTAAAACACACGAAACCTAAACTCTTTTTTTCCTTTCTCATGCTATAAATGACATCTCTTCCTTCTCTCTTTCTCTCTCTTTCTGGCGCACTTTGGCGCACACCCTTTTTTGAAAAAAAGATATAATAAGAAATGTTTGTAAACATATGAAATATAAGGAGTTATTAATGGGCAGGGGCGGAGTTGAACCGCCGACACACGGATTTTCAGTCCGTTGCTCTACCAGCTGAGCTACCTGCCCGAGCTAAAACCTGTAAAAAAAATTAGCAAATCCAATGTTTGATTGCAAGGGAAAAAGACCAAAATTCAGAAATCTTCCTGTCGGCAATCAAATTTCCTGCCGTCGCCAAAACAAAAGGTCTAATTGACTTTCCCATCAAAACAGACACAGTATAATTTTTGAAATTTGGGATTCAAATTATCCAGCAATAATTTATAATACCATAAAAGATTTTTCTTACATCTGCACAATCAATGAATGAAAACGAAACAAAATCTTTATCGGATAAAATATCCGATGCTCAATTGCTGGACCGCTATCGGCAAGGTGACGAATGGGCGTTTAAAGAGATTGTAAACCGTTATAAAAACTCGCTTTACGCTTTTTTACGCCGGTTCGTCAGTCAGGAAGACATCGTGGAAGATGTGTTTCAGGAAACATTTCTCCAGCTCTATACCAGCCGGGACAGTTTTGATGAGGAACGCCCGCTTCGTCCTTGGCTTTTCACCATAGCAGCCAATAAAGCCAAAGATGCCTTGCGCAAAATGCAGCGGCAGTCTTCAATGAGCATGGGGGCCATAGCCGATGCCGGCGATTTCTCGATAGACGAAGTCGTAAACATCCTTACTTCCTATGAAACAACCCCTGATGAAGAAGTCTCCAAAGAAGAGACAGCTCAACGGGTACGTCAGATAATAGCGCAAATGCCTGAAAACCTGCGGGGTATTCTGATTTTGGCCTATTTTGAGCAATTTTCTTACAAACATATGGCTGAGATTTTAAGTATACCTATAGGAACTGTTAAAAGTCGTCTTCACACAGCAGTGGTTTATTTTATGAAAAAATGGAAAGCAGCAAACCGCGGATCTGATAAGCTATGAACAAATTAACCCACGAGCAGCAGCAGCTTATATTGGATTTTTATTTCCGATGCGGCGAGCCCGAAGATATCGAACGCGGACGCGATCTGATAGCATCCAATCATGAGGCCGCAGTCCTTTATGCCAGTCTGGAACAATCTCTGACCGAACTTGACCATATCAAATACGAACCCTGTCCTGACAATCTGGTAGATTTGACCATTGCGCGTCTGAAATTGGCCGCCAGCTGTGCCAATGCTTCAAATTCCCGGCTTAATGACCTCCTTGAACAGCAGGCTCTCTATAAACCCGAGCGAGCTTCTCAGCAGACACAAAAATGGAATAGAAACTTTCTCCGTCCTGCATTTGAAATATTGGCAGCGGCCGCAAGCATCGTGCTGGCAGCCGGCCTGCTGTTTCCTTCGTTCGGCGCAATGCGGCATTATGCACAGAAAAACGCGTGCGCCTATAATTTAAGACAAATCGGAGCAGGTTTTGCTTCACTGGCCAGCATCAGTCAGGATGAACTGGCCCAAGCCCGTGTGCCCGCCGGGTCTCCTTGGTGGAAGATTGGGGATCAGGGTCCCCAAACTCAATCCAATACGCGTTATCCTTATCAGCTCGTCAAACAGGGACTGGTCAGCAGCAGCGCATTTGTATGCAAAGGTTCCGCCGGAGCGAGGCCTTTGGAAAACGATCCTGCCATCCTAAGCCGCTTATACGATTTCCCCTCACGCAGCCACGTCAGTTACAGCTTTATTCTTTGGTGCGATAAAACAAGCAATCCTTTTGTCGGCGGTCGGCGGATTATCGCCGGCGATTTGAATCCGGTATTTCGAAAAATTCCATTCCAGCAGGATATCTACCGCCAGCGTGATGAATTTGAGCAGGTGCTGCTGAATGAAGAGCTGAAAAAAATGCTCAGCGAAAATCACTGCTGCCGCGGCCAGAATATTCTATACAGCGACGGAAGCATCGAGTACCTCAAAAGCCGCTTGATCAATGGGGATGACATCTTCACGGTTTTGGGCGTTGACGCCTATCGAGGGCGTGAAGTTCCCGCCAGCGACCGCGATGCGTTTCTTGCCCCTTAGAATCGCAAAACACGAACAAAATCTGCCAGCCAAGCATTCAGCAGTTCCAACTCTTCAGGCCCTACCAGTTTCAGTTCGACGAGTTTTTCATAACACCGGTTGAGGTTGGCCGGAATATGGGCCAAGCCGCTTTTGAGATCAAGCTTTTCAAACGCCTCGCATAGCCGCCGGTTGTGCAAGTAGCCGGGCACCTCATCTTCAAAATCTTTCATCAACTGATGCACATTTCGAATCTGGTACATTACAGGCGGGTGAAAGAGAATATGCCAGCGGTTTTCCCAAGCAATCCGCTGGGCAACAAAGCTCCGCCAGATATCGGTCATCCGAATGCTGCAGCAGGCCGGCAGATACATCAGCATAAACGCCTCTTTGGCCCAGCGGGTGGATTGACTGTTGAACGGACACCAGCTTCCGGCACCGACAGCCACACTGCGATCGGTTCGAAATGTATACTCCGCAGACGGCAGAACCAGCCGGCAGATGGCATCGACATCCGGGTCGCTGTTGACCAGACCCTGCTGGATGGGACAGTAGACGCTTTTTTCCTCAAGCCGTTCATAAGCCGGCAGCGGCTGTTGAACCGCATCCAAAGCCAATCCCCGCGGCCAGATAGTCTGGTCTGTAAAATAGCGGTACACATTCACCCAGCCGGCATTTTCTATCACACGGACGGATAAATGAAATGCCGGCATTGTCCAGAACGGCTCCAGCGGCTCGTTGTCATCGTCGGTTTCAAAAATAACATCACAGCCCTCCGCGATGGCCAGCAGATACCCGATATTTTTGCGGGCATAATGCCGTGTGGGGCATTTCTGCGCAAAGATCAATTCGGTCTCCAGCTGCTTCTGGATACTGTAATACCGGCATCCGTGCAAGGCAAAATCCGGCGGGCTTTTGGTGTCGCCGATAAGGATAAAATCCATGCCGTGCCGGCCGCATCCGTCAGCCAGATGCGCCAGCGCCTCATTAGGAGAAGCGATTGTGGTTACTACCAAGGCAGTTTTGGGGGACATAAAGACTCCGGCTACAATTGACCTTTTAAGCGCAGCATAAACAGCCGTCCCAAATGAAAAAACGCATCACCAAGAACAGCCCCGTTGACACTGCTGCTCGGATTGGAATAGGTGATGGGGACTTCAACACAGCGGAGATGTCGGCAGAAGACTTTGATTTCAGTCTGGAAAAAATGGGCCCGGGAGTGAATGCCTTTGGCAAGCACCATTTCCAGAGCGGAACGGGAAAAAAGCTCGAATCCGCTGGTCATATCTTTTAATTTCGTACCCAGCAGCAGATTGGTCAGAACGGTACCCCCCCTGCTGATAAGCCGTCTTTTGAATCCGGCTTCTTCAAAAACACCGCCGGGACAGAAACGGCTGCCGAAAACACAATCGCAGCCGCTTTTCATGGCCTCGAAAAAACGGGGAATGTCCTGCGGCCGATGACTGAAGCCGGCATCGATTTCCAGAATCCAGTCGCAGCCGGCTGCCAGCGCCTCCCGATACCCCCGCAGATACGCATCAACCACACAGCGGTTTTCAGGCGCCCAAATCATCGTCAGCTGCTCTATTTGCTTTGCCAGCGATCGGACAATTTCCACGGTACCGTCCGTGCTGGCACGGTCTAGAACAGCAAAAAAAGTGCATGTCCGAAAACCGCGGCACTGCCCCAATACAGCAGGAATAAACCGCTCAACCGTATCCCGTTCGTTGGCCATGGGGCATACGATACCTAATGCAACAGAGGCAAACGGATTATTCTGCTGTTCAGACATATATTTAATATATCCCGAATGCGGCTGAAAGTCAATTTCATCCGTACTCCAATCTTGACCCTGCTGGATGGGGCTGTTACAATGCGCGGGCAAGGAAAAAAATAGATCGGGAGTATTTTGTGCATACAGCAGCAAATCAACCGGCTCAAGCCGACACAGCAAGAGGATTGCCGATGTTTTCCGGCACTCCGTCGGAAGCCCTCGAAAAGGAAAAAGCACTGCTTGCCTACGTCTGTCACAAAAGCCTATGGGAGCGGACCAAGGTCTATCTCCACCTGACGGGACCGGGCTGGATGCAGAGTGCGATGACCCTCGGAGCCAGCAGCGCCTCGGCCTCTCTATTTGCCGGTGCATTAACAGGCTGCCGGCTGCTCTGGGTACAGCCGCTGGCTATGCTGGCCGGTGTGGTGATGCTGTCGGCACTGGTTCATCAAACCCTCTCCACCGGATGCCGCCCCTTTGCGGCAATACGGGATTACCTTCATCCCGGCTTTGCATGGATATGGGCGCTGACTTCTCTGCTGGTGACTATTATATGGCACATCCCCCAGTATGCCTTGGCCGCCGGAATGACAGAAGATATGATCAAGGCCGCAACCGGCTGGCAGCCCAATCCCCGGCAGCAAACCCTAACCCTGCTGCTCATCGGTCTGTGCATGATGGTTTTTTCTGTATATATAACATGGTCCTACGGGCATCGCAAACGCGGGGTGCGGATTTATGAAAAGGTTTTAAAGGGATTTCTATGGCTTATCATTGCCGCTTTCGCATTGGTTGTGATAAACAGCTTTGCAGAGGGGAAATTGTCTATGGCCGAATTGCTCAAAGGATGCATTCCCAATCTTCCCCGTTATGATGATCCCGTTATGCAGCAGAAAACAACCTCTCTTGTCATCGGCGCATTCTCCGGTGCAGTCGGTCTGAATATGACATTTTTGTTTCCGTATACCCTTTTAGCACGCCGATGGGGCCGGGAGCATCGGGAGCTGGGCTTTTTTGATTTGATTACCGGCATGCTGATACCCTACAGCATCGCAACATCGCTGATGATGGCCGCAGCAGGATCAACGCTGTACAATACGCCGGCGATCGAAGCCCTTATTGCCGAAAACAGACCCTTAACGCCGGTTCTTGCAGCGTCGATGCTCGAACAGGCCGGATTGAATCACTACATTGCACGCTTTGTCTTCGGGATGGGTATTTTGGGAATGGTCATGAGCACAATTTCCATGCAGATGCTGACAGCGGGCTTTGCCGTCTGCGAAATGTTCGCGATTGAACCGGGAGGCCGGCTTTACCGTCTGGCCTGCCTGATTCCAACACCGGCGTTTCTGGGCGTTCTTTTCTGGCAGAAAATGAGCTACTGGGTGGCCATTCCGACGGCGGCAATTTGCGGAATTATGCTGCCGATTGCCTATATTGCCTTTTTCCTGCTGAACAACAGCCGGGCTTATTTGAAAGACGATAAGCCCGTCGGCACAAAGGCCTTTGTCTGGAATGCAGGAATGCTGACTGCTATTGGGCTGTCGTTAGCCGCAGGGATCTATTACGTTGCTGATGTTGTTTGGCCTTATATGATGAAACTGATCGGCAGTCTGAAAGGATAACCATGGATACAAAGCCCGTCGCTGTTGTAACCGGAGCAAGCCGCGGCATCGGACGCGCCATCGCCGTGCAGCTGGCCCGAATGGGGTACTTTGCCGTTATCAACTTTTGCACAGACGAGAAATCCGCAGCGGCTGCCCGGCAGGAGATTGTCTCGCAGGGCGGAAGCTGTGAATGCGTGCAGGCAGACATCGGTCAGGCCGACGGCCGCCAGCATCTGCTGGAACATATTCAAAACAGCCGCGGCCGGCTGGATTTGCTGGTCAACAATGCCGGCATCGCTCCCCTGCGGCGCCAAGACCTGCTCGATGTCAGCGAGGAAAGTTATGACCGTGTGATGAGCATCAACCTCAAAGGCCCCTTCTTTCTAACACAGCAGGCAGCACTGTGGATGATGGAGCAGAAAAAGATGCATCCCCAGCGGATTTTTCGAATTATCAACATCAGCTCGATTTCGGCTTATACCAGCAGCACCACGCGCGGCGAATACTGCATCAGCAAGGCGGGTTTGTCCATGATGACGCGTCTGTTTGCCGACCGGCTGGCAGAATTTGATATCGGCGTCTATGAAATACGGCCCGGCATCATTCAGACAGATATGACCGCCGCCGTTAAAGAAAAATACGACCGTCTGATTGCCGAAGGACTCACCCCGCAGAAGCGCTGGGGCAGACCGGAAGACGTTGCACAGGCGGTAGCCGCCGTTGCCGAAGGCCGGCTGGATTTTTCGACCGGTCAGGTTATTAATGTGGATGGCGGATTTCACCTTCGCCGGCTCTAAGGATACCCATGAAAAAAAAATGCATTATCTCTGGGCAGACTGTTCGGCACTATTTCTTCAATACCGTCATTGTGGGTACAGGGGCCGCAGGGTTGAACTGCGCCAAACGGCTGTACGAGCTGATGGACCAAAAAGGATTTCCAGAACCGCATCAACGGATTGCCCTTGTTACTGCCGGCATCGGGCTGGGGGCTTCACGGATGAGCGGCTCTGACAAGCAGACCTATTACAAAACCGGAACTTCCCCTTATGTGCCCGACTGCGCCGAGCGTTTCGCTCAAGCGCTGACGGCTGGCGGCTGCTGCCACGGCGATTTGGCACTGGCCGAGGCCGTAGGTTCACTCGGCAGTTTTTATGCATTGGCAGAAGCCGGTGTCCCTTTTCCAACCAATGCTATGGGCAGTTTTATCGGCTACAAAACCGACAATGACCCTTCTGAGCGAGCAGCATCCGCCGGACCGGAAACCAGCCGGTTTATGTGCGAATGTCTGGAAAGAATTGTCCGCCGTTACGGAATAGCCATTTACGAAAATCAGGAAGCAGCCGATTTGCTGACCGTCGGGACAGGGACAGATAAGCGGATTGTCGGCTTGGCAGCTGTCTCCAAAACTAACACCGCCCCTGCGGAGTGGGAGCTTTCGGTTTTCTACTGTGAAAATCTTGTTTTGGCTGCCGGTGGGCCGGGAGGGTTGTATCAAACCAGCGTCTATCCGCCCGGACAAATCGGCCTGCATGGCATCGCCTTGCGGGCTGGTCTTGCGGCTGAAAATCTGACCGAGTCGCAGTTTGGTCTGGCCAGCATCCGGTTCCGCTGGAATGTTTCGGGGACTTATATGCAGGCGATTCCCCGCTTTTTCAGCACAGATGCCAACGGGGGCGGCGAAAAAGACTTTCTGGCCGATTTCTTCCCGACAAAGGAAGCTATGGCCAGTGCCATCTTTTTAAAGGGCTATCAGTGGCCTTTTGATGCACAGCGCGTCGAAGCACATCAATCTTCGCTGATTGACCTTCTGGTTCTCGGCCAAATGCATAACGGCCGCCGCGTGTTTCTGGATTTCCGCCGCAATCCCATGGATCCTTTCCGACCGGACAAGCTGGAGTCCGAAGCGCTGGCCTATTTGACGGCAGCCGGTGCCCTGCAGCAGCTGCCGATCGAGCGGCTGGAAAAAATGAACCCCCCTGCTGTCGAGATTTTCCGCAGGCATGGGATCGATTTGGCATCTGTCCCGCTGGAGGTTGCGGTCTGTGCCCAGCATAACAACGGCGGCTTTGCCGTCAATCATTGGTGGGAATCCAATATTCCGCACACCTTTGTTATTGGCGAAATGGCAGGCACACACGGCATCCGCCGTCCCGGGGGGGCTGCTCTCAATGCCGGTCAAGTCGGGGCAGCACGGGCGGCCGAATATATTGTGAATTGTTACGGGAGCGGCCTTCCCGATCCGGACGCTGTTTCAGCCCAAAGCCGCCGGCAAATTCAACATCTAATCGAAAAATATTCACGCTGGAAAACAGGCCGTCTGGCAACCGGCGAAACCATCGAACAGATACAGCAGCGGATGAGCACTTATGCCGGTCCGCTGCGGAAATTGTCCGAGGTTCGCCGGGCTTTCTGCCAAGCACTGGACTTATACCAAACCATCCGTACAGCCGGCTTCCGCATTCAAACCGCTGCGGATTTGATTGCGGCAATTCGAGCCGAGCATTTGTCGCTTGCCAGCGCTGCTTACCTGAAGGCCATTGAAGAACTTCTGTCCTGCGGGGGAGGTTCCCGAGGTTCTTATTTGGTCTTGTCCGATGAAGGCATCGAAATTGATCCGGCTGTTCAAGACCCCTATACACTAAAGCCGCTGCGGTTTCTGCCCGAAAACAAGGCCTTGCGCAGCACCATCCTGCGGATTGCAGCGGATGAAAACAGCGATCATCTGTTTGCCTGTGAGCATATTCCTCCAAGACCCATGCCGAAGGAAATTCATTCCTTTGAAGCAGCGTGGGCAGATTACCGAAATGGCCGGATATACAAATAAAACTTTTTAGAAATGGATAGGGATGCACGATGAACAGGAAGCATTTTTTGAGGTGTCCGAAAATAACAGCCTGCTTGGCCGCCGCTGTATGCATAGAGGGAACTTTACTGATGGCAGCAGGTCCGCAATCGAACAGCATTGCGGCCCCTTATGTTTCCAAAGTATGGATTGCAGACAACGGAGACGGCACATATAAAAATCCTATCCTTTATGCCGACTATTCCGATCCGGATGTTATCCGTGTGGGGGATGATTATTATATGACCGCTTCAAGCTTTACCTGCTTTCCGGGGCTGCCCATTTTGCATTCGAAGGATTTAGTCAACTGGACACTTATCGGGCATGCCGTCCCGCAATACCCCGATGCGCTTTTTGACCTCCCGCAGCATGGCAAAGGCATTTGGGCCCCCGCTATTCGCTTTCACGATGAGCATTTCTATATCTTCTGGGGAGATCCCGATGCAGGCATTTACATGGTAAAATCCAAAAATCCGGCCGGGCCGTGGGATAAACCCGTTCTGGCGCTGGCCGGCAAAGGGCTTATCGATACCTGCCCGCTGTGGGATGAGGACGGCAATGCCTACATTGTCCACGGATGGGCCGGCAGCCGCACCGGCGGCTTCAACAGCGTGCTGACGGTCCGCCGGATGAAGCCGGACGGCACCGAAATCAGCCCCGAAGGCAGGCACGTTTTTGACGGTCATGACCGCCACCCCACTCTGGAAGGTCCCAAGTTCTACAAGCGCAACGGCTACTACTATATATTTGCTCCGGCCGGCGGAGTCACCACCGGCTGGCAAACCATTCTTCGCTCCAAGAGCATCTGGGGACCCTATGAAGACAAAATTGTTCTCGACCAGGGAACAACCTCCGTCAACGGTCCCCATCAGGGCGGCTGGATTGAAACACCTTCCGGCCAATCGTGGTTCATCCATTTTCAGGATGCCGGGGCTTACGGCCGGATTGTGCATCTCCAGCCGGTCAAATGGGTCAATGACTGGCCGGTGATGGGCATCGACAAAGACGGCGACGGCAAAGGCGAACCGGTTTTGACATTTGCAAAACCGGATATAAAAGGACACTTTCCGATTGTCTCGCCTGCTGAAAGCGATGAATTTGATACGGATACACTCGGCCTGCAATGGCAGTGGCAGGGCAATCCTCAAATCACTTGGTATGCCCTGCTGCCCGGCAAGGATTATCTGCGGCTGTTTGCGCTGCCCCTGCCGCACCCCGAAGCTACCTTGTGGGATACGCCGCAGCTGCTTCTTCAGAAATTTCCTGCGCCTGATTTTTCTGCATCAGTTAAAATCACACTGACTCCGGTTTATGACGGCAAGCGGGCCGGATTAATCATCATGGGCGATGACTACGCCTGTCTTTCGCTGAATGCCAAACAGCAGAAGCTTTGGCTGACGCAGTCTGTCTGCCTGAATGCCGTCAAAGGCGGAAAAGAAAAAATCCTTGCCGAGTATCCGATGGATGCTTCGGCAGTTTACCTTCAGGTCCAAGTTTCATCCCCTGATGCCCAGTGCCGATTTCGCTATTCGCTGGACGGACAGCAGTACAGGGAGATAGGGGATGTATTTACAGCCAAAGCAGGCCGCTGGGTTGGTGCTAAGGTTGGTCTTTTCTGCCTGTCCGATCCATCGGCAAGGGCCGGCGGCTATGCCGACTTCGATTGGTTCCGCATCGATAAATAAACGCTGCCGACACTCCGGCTGCCTGTTTTCGCCTGCATTTCAGCCGGTCGGATGCAATGCGGGCAGGTTCCGAACGGTCAGCCGCCCCATCGCTGCGGGCGTTTTTCTGCAATGCCCCCTCTGCATACACCGATACGGCAAGAACGGCCAACAGCCATAGGCTGCTCTAAGAGCTGTCTTTTTAGTTGCAGTTAACCGGCACTGCATCGATTCCGCTGACCATCAGATAGTCAATATTGGCAAGCCCGCTGCTGGTCGTCGGCTCCAGCCGTACCGTCTGCAGCCCAGCCGTCAAGACAGCCGTTTGAGAGACCTCACTCCATGTCGTCCAGGCACCGGTTGACGGGAAACTGACGCTTGCGGCCGCCTCGATTCCATTGATCAGCAATTTGGCGGGTCTGTCAGCAGTTACACCGTTGGCGTACCGCCATTTAAAGGTATAACTGCCGGCGGCAGTACTGATTTTCCAATGGATGCCCGCTCCCACGGCATTGGTACCGTTGGCGAAGCCGTCTCCCGTAAAGCCGGCATTGTTATTGTCAACTGTTCCTTCTACGCCGCAGAAGCCGACTGTATTTTCCTGTATAATCACACTCGGCACAGCCCCGAGCAAGGCAGAGACTTCACTGGTCTTGGCAGATTCATTCATCGCGGTATCCACAGCACTGACAGCATAATGGTAAAGCGTTCCGCCCACGACGCTGCTGTCTGTATAATTGGAAGTGCTCAAAAGCCCAGTATGAAGCCGTGTATAAGGCCCGCCCGACACAGTCGCCCGATATAGATGATAGCCGGCCAGATCGCTGTCGGTGCTGTCATTCCAATCCAGCGTTACAGCCGTGCTGCCGGCGGCTGCCCACAGACCTGTCGGTTTAGCCGGGGCGGCCGTATCCAAGCTGCCGCGATAGAGAACCCCATTGCCGATAAGCTGACGTCCGAATCCCGGCCCAGCCCAGCGAACTTCCAATCGCTGGCTGCCGGTCTTTTCAAAGTACCTGACCCGAATGCTGTGCTTGCCTGCCCTCAAAGCGATTTTGCCGCTGCGCTCCTGCGAGCCATGCACGCCGTCGTTGCTGACCACAATGCCGTTATCAATATACAGCTTGCTCCCATCGTCGGAATACAGATAAAACGTATATTGGCCATCTGCCGGCACTTCGATAAATCCCTCAAACACATAAGCAAAGCCGTCAGCCGATGGCGCTTGGCTGATGTCGAAATTGGCTGCCGTGCCCTGCTGCACAGGCGTCAGCGCAGCAAAATCCGGCAGGTAATCCCATGTGCCCTCGTAATAGGCATAATCCAATCCGTTAACCGCTGCCGCCGGATAAACCGCCGGCAAGGGATGACCCCCGAAAGGCGAAACCAGAAGCTGCACGGTATCGGCAAAGACACTGCCGTCGTCAACGGTAAAGCGAAATTCCGCCCGTCCGACATAATCGGCATCCGGCACATATCGAACCGTATAACCATCTGCCAGAAGAGCAGCCGTTCCGTGTGTCGCTCCGAAAACCGTATAAGCAGCGCCGGCATTAAAACCGGATGTAAACGCCCGCAAATCAATATCTGCATAAGCATTCTTCTGCACATCCGAATGCGGACCTGCCAGCCAGTTGAGATAATCCTCCAGATTGGTGTAGCCGTTGCCGTCTGCATCGCCGTTGTGGTCCGCCGCATTTGGATTCAGACCGGCAATACACGCTTCCCAGTAATCCGGCATCCCGTCCTGATCCGTATCGGCCGGAGCATGACCGCTGTCCAGCAGACCAATGCCGTACATCGGCGAGTTATTCTCATTGGAAATAAGCTGTCCGCTGGTTCCATATGACAGCAGCTCCTTGGCCAGCCGCGTATCAATTTTATCCCGCATCGGCACAGACGCCCCCGCCTGTGAAGCAACAACCTTCAGCGCCGTCAGGGGATCCAGCATCGTTTTGACCGACGGATAATCGTAGGGGGCCGCCTGCCAATCCACGGTGCCGTAATCCGCCTGCAAAAGAAGCCGGCCGTCCAGAACGCCGTTGCGGTTGGCATCATGCCAGTTGTTGTCCGCATAGATATGAAAGTTCAGATTGCCCCGCGTAAATGCCGCCGCACCGGTATTGGGTCCGCTGATAAAATAATTATTCCGGACATTGGCATACGAATTGGCCTCCGAATCCCCGAGGATATAGGCCGCATCGTCCCAGTTGTAAACGACATTGTTGGTATAATCGTTAATGCCCTTTACTTTCGGGTTGCGGGTATCGTTGTCAATATAAAGATTTCGGAAAATACTGACGCCGTTGAAGTCCTGAATCAGCCCCCCGCAGGAATGCGTTTCCAGCCCTTGTGCAATAATGCAGTTCTGAATGGTAATCAGACCCGGATCCTCGCCTGTGCCGCCGCTGATGGAAAAATTCTCATCCCGTCCCCATGAAATCGAGCAGTGGTCAAAAATCATATCCGTCCCGTCGGCAATCGTTACCGCATCTTTGCCGCTGGTCCCAATGACGCCCATCCGAAACCGCATATAGCGCGTAATCGAGCGGTTGGCATCGGTAAAAGAAAGCCCGTTGCCGTAAATCGCAACGCCTTCCCCCGGTGCTGTCTGTCCGGCTATGGTGATATCTTTGCTGACAATAATCCGCTCGCCGATTCGGATGACCCCGCCCACATCAAACACAACCGTTCGGTTGGGGGCGCTGACAGCATCTCGAAACGAACCAGCCCCGGAATCATTCAGATTGGTTACATGATAGACCGTTCCTCCCCTTCCGCCGGATGCCCACTTGCCGAATCCTTCCGCTCCCGGAAAAGCAGGACGCTTGGTTTTGAAGTTCCAGATGGCGCCCCGTTCTATTCCATCACAGCTAACCGTATCCACACGCCAGTAATAGGTTTTATTCGGATTGAGCGACCCAGCTTCCATTGAAGAACCGTCAACCGCACCCAGATAAACAACATCAGCCGACAGATTCCAATGACGGCTTAACACAGCCGCATCCAACAAGTCCACGCGTCCGCTGTAGTCAAGGTCCGGGCAAGGGGCTGCCGCTGCAGCAAGCCACTGCCAAGCCAGCGCTGCCAAATCCGAAATATCTGCGATCCCATCCCCATCAATATCGCCGGCAGGCCGGCGGGCTTCAGCAACGGCCGTTTGACTGGTTCCCAGATATACTTCGCTGCGTACGGCGCCATCGCCCGGCTGCCATGAAAGCACAACCGCATCCGGATCAACGGCCTGCCCGACGGACGGTTTGGGCTGGTCTGCATACGGTGCCGCCTGCAGAAAGCCCTGCATCAGCAGCAATACCCCGGCCGCATAATAGAAGCACTTTTTGGAATTCATTAAACGACAGTCCCCCATTATTTGATCCAACATTGAAACCCCCGCTGCTCTGGTATTTCCTTCCATACAAGAATAGCACCGGGTACACAAAACAAGTACCCGGCGCCATCTTATTAAAGTCTGTGTGCTTTCAGACCGTTATCTGCATGGAGCATCCATAAAGGGATGGCATTCCAGCCACTGCAAGGCAAATGTGCTGAAGTCATTCAGGTCCACATAGCAGTCATTGTTGAAATCGCCTGTCAGCGGCGTATAACCCGGTTTGGCCTTGGCCGCATCGCACGGCGTAGCACCGACAAATATCTGGGCTGCGGCCGATGCACTGTGTTCGCCATCATTGACCGTCAGCTTAAATACATACATGCCTGTCGCCGGCAGGATAAGCGTCTTATCCTCTACATTGTTGGGCTCAAGGGCAACTTCTGCACCGTCCGGACCGCTTAACTGCTCCCAGAAGTAAGTCAAGGGCATCAGAAGCCCGTCGTCACTGGCTGTAGCATCAAGAACCGCTGTCGCCGAAGCCGGGTCGCCGGCATTGCCAAGCCAGAGATACTGAATTGGATTTGCAATCTGCACCGTTGGCGCAGCATTGGTCAGTACATTGAAGCTCCAGACATAGCCGCGGGTTGTAATGCCGGTGCCGCTGTCATAGACGTCCACAATCCATTTGTAGGTATTGCCGCCTGCCAGCAGTCCTGCCGGAATAGCAACCGAATTGCCGGTTATGCCCGTTGCCAGTGTTGTAAATCCGTAATCCGGCCGCAGCGCATTGGGTTCACCCATACCGATATAGACATTGCAGGAAATAGTGCCCTCGCCGTCAGGATTCGTCCAGCTAAGCTGACTGAGTTTGGTCGTCTGGCTGGAATTGACCGCCGGAGACGGATTGATAGCCCATGTCTGGGTCATCACATTGCCGCGCAGAACGATGCCCGTCTTGCCGGTTACAGGTTCAGAATTGGCTGTATCATAACCCTTGCAGAAAATCTCAAAGTCAGCATCTTGGGGGGTAAAGGTTACAAACAGCAGCAGCACAGTGCCGTCCGTATCTGCATTCAGAAATGCATCCAACGCCGGGGATGTCGGCGAGTTCGACCACGCACTGCCGGCCGGCACATTCGGGCCGTATGTCAGCAGCAGATCGGAAAGGTCGGCAAGGTCCAGCGATGCCGGCGTAATCTGGTCGGTCATCGGCGGAACCGGCGTATTGGCAAGGCCCGGCAGATTGCTCCATGAACCGGTATCGAGATTAAAATTGTCGAATTCTTCACGAACGCCGTAAACAGACAAAACAGCCGCACTGTGACCTGTTCGGCGCCGCAGGGAAATAAACGAATTGGCAATCGCCTTGCCGGGCTGCTTCAGGCTGGAAATATCATAGCTGATAAGCTCAATCCGCCGCCGCGGGGCACTGTGATTGCGAACATACATATAGGAAGTCGGCTTGTAATGCGCTGTCGGTCCCTTATTTGTATCATTGCAGGCCTCAACCCAATTGGTGCACTCCAGTGCAAATTCAGGAATCTTGACAGCAGCCTGAATAACGGCTTCCGTTGTCTTCTCCCCGTCATAGGCCGTCAGCTTGAGCGTATAATTGCCCAAATCTGAAAAACTGATTTCCACATCTTCGCTGACCGCATCCGGCGAATAGGTGACTGTCGCCCCTTCCGGTTTAGAAACGGTTGTCCACTGAACCGTCACAGCCGACGGACCGTCATCGTCGGTAACGGTTGCATCAATCTCTAATTTTTCCCCCGGCTCAACTTGGACTGCAGCAGGAACTCCTACAATCACCGGCACAAAGTTCCATCCGGCCGGTGCAGCCGCCACCAGATACATCACGCGGCTGGTGCCGTCATTCTGTGCCCCCAAGCTGTAAGTGCCGGCTCCAGCAACCGGCAGCTCATACACTGTTGCCGGCGTACTGATATTGACTGTATAGGCCGTCTGCGTAAAGCCCATCGCCAAGACCCAATCCATCACCCCATTGCCCAATGCCGGCGGGGTTGTCGTATCGTTGGCGGTTCCGCTGCCGACACGGTTGTCAATAATCAGATAAAGTTTGCCGGCTTTGTTGACGGTTACATCCAGCCGATAATTGGGATTATCCTTGTCATCGACGCAGGTCTGGACATAATCAATGCCCGCGAACCGCCCCACGCTTCCAAAAACAAACGTACGGTCTGTATAGGGAAGTGCCCCCGTCTGCAGCCCCCCTCGCACCAGATTCGGCTCCGTATCGCCGCTGTCCGAGTCGGGATTATAGCGCACAACTTTGGAAATAATATTCGGATCTGTAACGCTGGCCGACGCCCCCGCAGCAACCACCAGCAGACATACCAGACCTACTAACCAGTAATGTTTCACTCTCATCATAATTGACCTCCGCAAAAAAAGTTTATTCTGTCTTCCGCACACAACGAAAGAACGCATTATTCACTTGTCGGCGGAAAGAACATTCCCGTCTTTTCCGCTCCCGCTTAATACGAACGCCCAGCCCACTTCGTGTGATTCCACAGCCAGTACACCAGTTCAGGGTCCTTATCGCTGGGATTTTTAACGCTCATATCGTCCATCAGCACATTGCCGTGCTGGAAAGTCCGTTTTAATTGGATATTGTTCATAAAATTCTGAAGTGTCGCATTGGTCCCTGCCCCCAGTGTCCAGGCCTCGTTGGTCATATCACACATCATCGCCCCGCTGGACAGATTGTTGATGGAAACTACATCCTCCCGCATCTCCTTTTTCCACAGCCATACAAAAGTCCCCCAGAACAGCGGCGTCTGCCCATTGCGGTAGATCACCTCGGTATTCTGCGGTACCAGACTGCCGGCCACATAATTCTTGTCATGTGATAAATTATTCATGCTCGGACAGAAAAAGACCCGCCGGTCCGGTAGCAGACCGCTGTTCATAATAAACCGAATCGCGCGGGGTTCGGCTTCGTGGGCATAATCGCCCGTGCCGTTGACCCAGAACCACGAACGCGCCAGCTGGGTGGCATTCAGACCAACTGCGGTTTTATAATTTCTGAAATTGTAGTTAAACTCGGTGCCATAGGTGGCAATCACCACGCCGAACTGATGCTGATTCGACTGGCAGATAACCTTCTTGGCATACTCCTTGGCCTTCCTCAAGGCCGGCATTATAATGGACAGCAGCAGCGCAATAATCGCTATAACAACCAGCAGCTCAATCAATGTAAAACCTTTTTTGGTTTTCATAACAATTTCCTTTCTGTCTTCTTCTGTTATTCCATATTCAGCCGCGGACAGGCAAACAGACACCAGTCATAGGACACTTTCTGGTCGCTGCCGGCGGTTGTCGCTAGCGTCAGATAACGGTCATTCGGACCCAACGCAACATATATTGAACAGGGCTTGTCATTGGGTGTCATATCTTTGCGGACAAAACGTTCTTGTCCGTCCACCAGCACATAGAAATCCGCCTGCGGAATCAATTCCGGATCCACTTTGGCCGCATACTCAAAATAGGTTTCTGAAAATCCGCACAGCGCGGTAAAAGAAACAATCGGCATCCCGTTATAATACTGCCGTATTTTCTCCAGATTCAGGGTCAGGCCGGCATTGGCATGCATCGAAACAGCCGGATTGTCCGGCGTGCCGCAGGGACGCCCGCCCAGTATTTGCCTGTGAAAGGGAATCCGGCCGCTACCGCGGCTGATTGTGCCGGCGTTATTGATATTGTAGCAATACTGCCCGCGCGTCTGGGGCAGATTCCATTTCAGGCTCGCATCGGCACATAGGGCAATAGGTCCGTTTTCACTGTTGGGCACAAAAATGCCCTCGATAAACAGACTGTCAGGCACCGAGATAAAAAGGCCGCTCCCCTGTTCCCGCTGACCGACATAATAATCGCTTGCGGAGACAAAACAGCCGTCCTCCCAGCGAATGCCCGTATTGGGCTTGCCGGTTCCCAGACCATTGCCCCCGCCGACCATATCCGCAATATCCAATGGCCCGCCCCGCCAGATGATATTTCGCTTGGACTGGATATCCCGCACAAACAGCCGGCTATCGCATTGAATATCCGCAACCTCCGATTGGCTGGTGATTTTTTTGGCCTGTCCCTGATTGACTTCCAGAGTCGTCTTAAGGCTTTCCCGGCCCGCCACAAGCGTCGTTTTGCCCTTGACCACATGCAGCTGGGTGATTTGGCCCAAGTCCACCTGCACACCGAATTCTGTCCCCAAATCGATAATCTTGGAATTGGGCGTTGTTATCGTAAAGCCGATGGCCTGCCGCGGCACAATGGCATAAGCCCGGCCGTAATTCAGATTCATCTGGTCGCCGGCTACTAACACAAACTCCGCCGGCGCTTCCACCAATACGCTTGTGTCATTATCAAAGACCAGCTTCACGACGCCCTTGCGAAGCAGCAGCGGCGGTGTGTTGGTGCGCAGCCGATCGCCGCTTTTGAGGGATTCATCCGAATCGGCCCATTGGGCATTCAGCGTATCGGCCACGGTCGCCACTTCTTCGTGAACCGCAACCGGAACAACCTGTACATAGACAACAGCAAATAGCAGCGCCGCCAAAGATACAACCAGCGTTGCAAGCGATAACCTGCTGATTTTCCGCGGCACTTTTTCAACCTTTATTTTCTGAATTCCGGCCGGCTGCCGCGAAGCTGTGGGCGGGGAACACTCTACCGCCGGCGCCGTGTTTTCTGTCTCCGACAAAAGACGCCATATTTCAGGATTGAATACATCGGAAGCTTCTTTATTAAACTGCAGCGTATCGGCCGAAAAATGCAGCATTGCGTCGCGAACATTATCCGAACAGACAAAGTAATCGTGAATGCAGCGATGAAATATCGCAGACCGAACAAAATGGCGGGCATTGTCCGGACTGCGGCTGATCCAGCTGGACAACTGCTCTGCCTGATCCGGCGTCATGGACGCCTGATCATAAAGGAATTGGCTGACCAATTTGTCCAAATTTTCATGCATCATGCTTCCCGCTTGATCCGATTGGCTACACAATCCCGCAATGCTGCACGGACACGATGAAGCGAGGTCAAAACATTGCCCGGCGTCATACCCAGCTGCTGGGCAATGCGAGCGGTGGAGAATTCCCGGAGATAATACATCTCCACCAAAATACGCCATCGGCCTTTCAGTTGTTCGAGACACCGCTCCATCGCATTTTCAACCATCGTTTTATGGCTGCTGAATGTCTGCATCTCGGCTTCATAAACGCGCGATATGTTTTCAATGGCCTTGGAATCCAGTGTAATCCTGTCCTTTTTCTTGTCCGAGTAATACTTTAGAATCAGATTGCGGGCAATGCCAATGGCCCACCCGACAAACGGCTTGCTGCGGTCATACTCATCAAATTTCTCGACAGTAATTACCGCCACATTCTGCAGAATATCATCGGCATCCTGAAAATTCGGAACCAGTGAGCAGACAAATCCTGCGATAGCCGGCTGGTGCTGTGCCCAAAAAACCGCCAATTCCTCAGATTTTATTTTATCTGACTCCATATCTTCTTTACTCATTATCCCCCTTCTGTAATTGCTTTTATCACCCTTTCTTCTTACACAAAAATAAAAAAAAATAACTTTTTTTCATATTGTCTCTATTTTTGCTCTTTTATATACTTTTTTAAGGACGGCTCAACATTCGGCAAATCCCTCATAACCAGCTCCGCCATCAGTTTTGCACCTTTTTGGTTGAAGTGTGTTTTGTCACCGGCCTGATTGGCCAGTTCCTCAGAACCGGCCGGACCTAACGATTCAAAAAGTTCTCCGCTGGACTTATGCAAATCCACAAGAGCAACTTTCTTTTCATTTGCGACTTTTTTCATCGCATTGGCATAAGGCAGCAGGACATCCTTCATTTTCCCGCGGGAATCAAAGTTTCGACGATGCATCGGCGTTATCAGTACTGGTATCGCTCCTGCCGCACGCGATTGGTCAATATAGTACCGCAGATAATCCGAATAATCCGTGTCTGCATTTGTCGATTCCGGCCTGTTTGGGTCATGGGAATCATTGTGCCCGAACTGAATCAGTACCCAATCGGGTTTGACCGCCAGTGCTTTGCTCCACAATCCTTCTTTGATAAAGGTCTTGGTGCTTCGCCCGCTGCGGGCATGATTGATGACTTTAACCGCATCCATAAAGTACGGCTGAATATACTGCCCCCATCCCCGCCGTGCATCCGTTTCGGGCCAGCTGCAGACAGTCGAATCACCTATAATCAGCAGAATTTTTGTCCCTTCGGCAACCATAAGATGTTCCCATCGCTGACGCCATTTCTGGTAATTTTTAAAAACGTCTTCGCCCCAATTGCCATACCAAGCGTACCCCTTACGGCGTTCAAGACCAAGCTGGTTGTAATCATACTTTGGAATCCCGTCGCGGTCGCAGAAGAACGGCCGATTTGTCTGGATTTCATAAAAACGCGCCCACATCGGTTTGGCCTGCGGGTCGCTGACAGCCGTCGGCTGGCCGTTTACCAGCGCTATGCGAATGCCCTCAATTTTGGATGATTCATACCACTGTACGCCGGCCTGAATGGCCTCGATAACGGCAGGGCTCGGATTGTCCAGCTCCATCAGAAGCCGCAGAATCTCTGTGCTTTCGCCCCCGCTCAGCGACGCCAGCTCATACGTTCGCGCCGGACGCGGGCTGTAATCCATCTCGTCATGCTGCGCACACCAAACCGTCAGTTTTCCATTGACACGTATCTGGCATTTAAGAATGCATTGGACGCCGTTTTCAAAGGCCTGCCGGCACATCTGGCGGCGGGAGGCATCGACAAAATCATACGCCGGCTCAGAGGCAATGTCCTCAAGCAGCTCCATCAGCCGCACCATTGCCCCATCATTAAAGGTAATATGGCGGGAGTAGTCCTTGCCCGGCGGATAAGACTGCGGCCAGCCGCCGGTGGGATACTGTGCCTGAATAATCAAATCCAGCGCCTTGAGAAACGCCTCCTGATAACGCAAATCCTGCGTTGCTTTGTAAGCACGTGCCAGAAAACGCATTTCCCCTGTGGTCGCTTGATTGTCAAAGGTTCCTTCGATATCTTTCCGGCTGCCTGAAAAGGGCTTGGAAGCCGTATCCAGATTTTTAGGCCAGCTGCCGTGTGCGTCCTGCCAAGTAAGAATATTGTCTGCTAATTTTCGGGCTTCTGGGCCGCCGAACCATTCATCCGGTTTCGCTGCATATCTGTCCCAATACACTGTTGCCTGTGCGCCCATCCCGCAAAGGCACAGCAGCACAGCCGCCGCCTTCAAAAAAAGAGTGCCGCCGTTGATTGCCTGCAATGTTTTCATTAGCTGCTTTTCCTCATTTTTTGTTGATTATCCTAACGTATCAGCGTTATACCCATCAATCCGATGATGACTTCATTGGCAAGCGCCTCTACCGTCAGCCCGCACAGTTCCTTATCCTCGCGCAGCGCTAGATCCAGCACTGTTGCCGCCCCGCCGGGCACGACTGCCTTGCTGTCGGTAAAATCCGAAACGTCCAGAATCCGTACCTGACCGGTCTTGAGATGGATCCGCGGCGGCACCGGTTCCGGACGCCTGAATGCATAGTCATCTATATAATAATCTTGGTCAATCGGCCACCATGTCGTCGGATTATGCAGCGCAAGCCGCTCTGTCGAGCCGTCGGCGTATGCCGCAATGACTTGCCCATTATCAAAGCGGCTCTGCATCGAATTCGTCGTGCCGGCCATCAGCAAATAGATCTGCCGGGCCCTGCCAGACAAAGGAATAACCGCCTTGCGGGGATAATTATCCCACTGGGAAACAAATACAACGTTCTGTGCATTCCGGTTCTGCGGCACCGCAAAGCAAATCCCCTGCGGCAGCACAAAACGCCCTTCGCTGTCCCGCCCTGCCGCGATCAAGCCGGAATCGTCAACTTCAAATGTTCTGGCAAAATCGCACCAGCTTCCAATACCCTGTTTGGGGATAGCCAGCGAGCAGTAAGGCGAGCGGGGAGAAAGATAGTTGTTCTGAAAAATCCGGCTCAAATGGTCATTGTAATAAGGCTTTAGATTTATCACTTCCCACTGCAGCGGCTGATTCTGCAAACTGATTTTCCAGTTTACAACAATCCCTTCGACCGTCCTTCCGTCAGCCAGTTCAACCGTAATCCGATTTGAACCAGCCAGCAGCTGCCAGTCCGATGCCTTCAATACAATTTCTTCCGATATTCCCTGTGATGCTATCTGCAGCGGACGCTTCTGGCTTTGCCTGCCGGCACGAATAACCGCCGGCACATCAATCATTTTCGGAGTATTATTCTGAATCCGGAAACACACTCCCTCCGGCGGCTGGACAGATGAAGCAATTATTTCCAAAGGGGGACGCAGCTCAAACATCACCGGTTCCAGCCAGACCATCGGTCCCTGTTCCAGCCGGGCAAAAACCGTCCGATGCCCTGTCAGTCCCGCTGGCGAAGCCCGAAAGAAGTCATCTTTGACCTCTACCCCGCTCAAGACCTGCTGCGGATCAAGCACTTCCTTGACCATAGCCCCGTCGAAAATCGCCTGCATTCGCGTCTGTTGGGCCTGAATGGCAGCCGCTTGAGGACGTGCCGGCTTTTGGCCTTTCCACACGATTTCAACTTCATACCGTTCTGCCGCCGGCCAGCAGATTTCAATCTGCGGACAATCCACAGCATCCTGAAGACAATTCCATCGGGCCTCGGTTCCATTGACCGCCGCTGTCTCAATGTCCGCATAGCGCGCTTTGACTGTCAGCCGCAGCGGCATCGGTCCTGAAAACTTCGGGCGGACAAGATATGTTTCCTTCATTCCTGCACGGCGGAAGCTGAATTCCAAATCCGGATGCTGTATGGCCGCATTGTCCCAATCGCTCGGAAAGCCCGGCTGGATTTTCAGTTCCCCCGCCAGCGCATCCGGCCGAATGCCAAAAAGCCCTTCCACAACCGCACGGGCACATATCCCGACAGAATCCCCAAAATCCCGCTGGGCCTCGCCCCGGACGGCATCGTACCAGCTTGTCATCTGCGCATTGCCCGGACAGGTTCCCATATACATACTGTCCAGAATGCAGCCCTTAAACAGCGAAAAGGCCTTATCCGCTCGCCCCGTCTGCCAATAAGCCAGTGCCGCATGAGCCGTTTCAGCCATTGCGGTATTATTGGTTGACCACGCATAAGGCATCCAGCTGGTCGTCGGCAGCACAAAATAATGCCCCTTGGGTATCGCATCCCCATAAACCGGAATATGGGCTATCTGCGTATCCGTAAATCGGCTCATCTGCCAAGCCTCTATCGGACTGGCAGCCTCTGAATCAATCGTATGATAAAATGTCCACAAGCCGGCATTGGGGTGGACAAGCTGCAATCCCAGCAGATCCTTCCATTCGCCGTACCAGCCGCACTCCTGCAGCCACAGACAGCTGCGCATGGCTTTCAGAATCAGCTCGGCTTCTTTCTCATAAGGGCTTGGATCTTTGCCCAGCCGCTTGGCCAAGCGGGCGATCATGCGATTATGGTAATAATTATACGCCGATGCATAAGTAACCCCGCCCCCATGATACTGCAAATCATCGCTGGCCCAGATTGCCGCATAGGCCTCATACAACGGCAGATTATCCGGCCCAAAGGTCCGCCGGAAGAGACGTTGCTCCCATGCTAAATGACGTTCAATGACCGGCCAGAGCTGTTCAGCAAAAGCAATATCCCCCGTCCATAATAAATGCCGTATCAGAGTATCAATATACACCAGATTCATATCGTAATGTTTGCCGCCGATATCGCCGCTGGTCTGTTTAGCCGTATGACTGCGTGCCAGATTAAATTGGGCATCCGCCCCCATCGGCGTATCGGCAGGGGGTTTGGTATTCTGCCGACCGGCCCAGTATGTCAAATGCCTTTTGGAACGGTCGTGCCAGCCGAAGGCATCATTGGCATACGGCCCGCGCCAGCCCGCATAGGGCGCCCGCCATGCAGCCGCACCATGCATCACCGAACCTTGCGGCTCATCCCAAAGAGCATCCGCCGCCGCGCACAGCGCTGCTGCGGCCGCATTGATATACGGATCCGGCGTCTCTATCTTAACCTGTGAGGCAATCTGTTCCCGCCGCTGCTCGGTTTGCCGGTATAATGCTTCCAGCCGGTCGGCATCCAGCTGGAACGAACCGGACGTTTGACGAACCAGCACAGCAAAAACCGGCTGACTGTCAGACAGATTGACCGATCCCACCACAACCGGCAGCTGACAGAAAGTCCCCGCAGAAGCCAGCAGCTGCAAAAAGGCATTCCAGTGTTGGGCATCGGCGATCGCCAGCTTGGCGCCTTTGGGGAAAATGCCTGCTATGGAAGCGATGCTGCTTTGGAGAAGAAATTGATTGCCATTTACCGTAAACTGATTTCCCCGGCAATTTTCCGGCCGAAGCTGGAAAAACTGACTGATCGGTTCGCTTTCACAGCCGATATCTCCCCCGCGCTGGCCGCGTTTGCCGCCGGCTCCGCCGAAAGCGAACACCAATTCCAAGGGCTTATTGCCGGCATTCTGAAGCTCAGCCTTTACAATCAGACCATCTCCCTCATACAAAGCCATCGCTGACAATTGGATGACGCCGTCGCCCAGAAGGGCATCATGAATCTCATAGAGCATCGCCTGCGGCCGATACCGGCTGACAATACGGTCTGCCTCGTGAAGCCATTTGCCCCGGCCGGAAGACTGAATGCCCAGCCGCAGATTGCCCCCCTGCCCCGGCAGATACAGCGAAAACTCCGGCTTATCCCCCGCATCGGCACGGAATGCAGTAGGCCCGCCGTACAGCGGCCGGTTGAAAAACTCGCTGCCGTTTTCAATCACAAAATCGAGATTGTCCGGCCGATACCGCAGCGGCCGAGCCATCCGCGTCTCTGCTGCCGGACGTTCCGCACGAATACGCTCCGGCGGATTGAACGGAGAGGCCGCACAGAGCAGCCCGCAGACGAGCAGCCCCGCCGGCAAAAGAAAGGGTGGCCTGATTGTTTTAGTTTGCATAGCGCTGCACTGCCGTGGTCTCAATCGCCGACCCTGCCGCTTCGTACTCCAGACTGGCTAAAATAAACGGCCCGACCGCCTTGGGATCATCGGTGCGGACTGCTTCGCTGATATAGTATTCAAAGGAGCCATCTCGGTATGGATTGCCGCCCAAGCCGGCCACTGCGCATCCCTTGTGCAGATGAACCAGACCATCGGCTGTTGTCTCCACAAACTGCTTTAATATGCCCTGATATCCCCGTTGGGCATTTTGGAAATACCGCTGCGGGATGTACCCGTGACGGACCGCCTTGAACATCGCATAAACAAACATCGAAGAACAAGAGGATTCCAAATAATTCCCCTGCCGGCCGGATTGATCCAGCACCTGATACCACAATCCTGTCTGCTCATCCTGCACACGGCAGACCGCCTCGACCAGCTGATTGAGAATCGTGATAATCTCACCGCGCTGGGGGTGGTCTTTGGGGAAAAAATCCAGCGTATCCACCAGCGCCATCGCATACCAGCCCATAGCCCGGCCCCAGAAGTTCGGCGAGCGTCCGGTCTGGGGATCTGCCCATTTTTGGCTGCGCGATTCATCCCAGCCGTGATACAGCAGGCCGGTTCGCTGGTCGCGGGAAACCCGGTTCATCAAAATAATCTGCCGCGCTACATCATCAAACAGCGCCGGCTCCTCAAATACATCGGCATACTGCGCCAAAAAAGGGCTGCCCATATAGATGCCGTCCAGCCACATCTGGTGCGGATATATCTTCTTGTGCCAGAATCCCCCTTCCGCCACACGGGGATGCGTCCGCATCTGGTCCCGCAGCGTTTCGATGGCCCGCTTATACTTGTCCTGCGGCCAGCGCTGATACAAATCGATCAGCGTCTTGCCGGGATTGATATTATCGATATTGTAGGTCTCCAGCTCGTAGGTCTGAATGCGGCCGTCTTCTGTTATCAGCGTATCATAGTAGCCCTGCACATACTGCAAATAGTCCTCCCGGCCGCTGCGTATCCCCGCCTCCCAGATGCCCTTGAGAACCACTCCAATCGCATATTTCCATCGGGGCGAAGGGCTGAAATCAATCATCCATGCCTGCGGATTCTGCCGAATGACCGATGCGATCATCTTCTCGGACCACTGCCCGGATGTCCGACCGGCTGACGGGGCATCGTTTCGGACAATGAAACCTTCTACTGCCTCGGCAATGCCGGGCTGCTCCATTGTTTCAAAAACACAGTTTTCAAGCACGACATTGCGAATCGGCGCTCTGGGATAACCCCGCATCAGCCATGGATATCGGCTTTTGGCACAGCGGACATTGGTCATAAAGATGTTGCGGACCACCGGATCAAACCGGCCGCTGTCGCCTTCCTGATAATAAAAGTCTATCAGCAGCGCCGCTTCCTTAACCTGCGGCATCGTTACATTGCGCATAAAGATATTTTCAATCACACCGCCCCGCACCGAATTGGTCTTCAGCCGCAGGCCGCGATCCAGATTGGGGCTGTCCATCACACAGTCTTCGGCAAAAATGTTGCGGGCGCTGCCGGATACCTCGCTGCCGATAACCACTCCGCCGTGGCCGTCCTTCATGGTGCATTTGCGGACAATGATATTCTCCGAAGGAACGTTCACGCGCCGCCCGTCGGCGTTGCGGCCCGATTTGATGGCGATGCAGTCGTCGCCGGTATCAAAAAAGCAGTTTTCAATCAGCACATCCCGGCACGATTCCGGATTGCACCCGTCGTTGTTGGGCCCATGGCCTATAACCGTGACATTGCGGACGGTAACATTTTGACAGAGCACCGGATGAATATGCCACATCGGGCTGTTCTTTATCGTTACCCCTTCAATCAGAACATTTTTGCAGCGGTAGGGCACAATCATATTGGGCCGCAGCTTATGACCGCTGCCGAAAACGCGCTGTTCAACCGGCATCTGCTGTTCGGCCTGCTGGGTCAGCTTCTCCACATCGGCCTTCTGCGTCCATTTCCACCGCCACCAATTGGTGATACCGGCGTTGCCGTCCAGCGTGCCGCTGCCGGTAACGGCAATATTGTCCTGCTCGAAGGCATACACCAGCGGCGAATAATTCCAGCATTCGGTTCCTTCAAATCGCGCAAATACCGCCGGCAGATAATCGTCTGGATTGGTAAAGAAGCTGATGACGGCTTCTTTTTCCAGATACAGATTTACATTGCTTTTTAAATGAATCGCACCGGTCAGATAGATGCCTTTGGGCACAACCACACGCCCCCCGCCGGCCGAACTGCAGGCGTCGATGGCCTTTCGAAAGGCCTCCGTGCAGTCTCTGTCGCCGTTGCCGACGGCTCCGAACTGGGTAATGGGAAAATCTTTATCCGGAAAGGTCGGCGGCACAATCCGCTGCAGGATTTCCGGCACCATCTGCCAGCCCTGTTCCGCTGTCATCGGTTCGGCAAGGCAGGGCCATGCCAGCATCAAGCCAAGAAGAAATAATCCGAATTGGCGTTTTTTCATATCTTCACCTCTTTTTAGTTATTGGAGATATTTTAGTATCTGTCGTCAGAGAGTAAACTGAATAATTTTGAGAGACGCCGCCGTTGAGTGCCTTATTGGCCGTCATTGTGCCGGCGGTGCAGGGGCTTGAGCCGGCTTTGCCAGAGGATTCCAGCCGTCAGTCCCGCCAAGAACCGCCTGCACAGTAATATCCGCCGCCTGTTCCGCTGTCAGCCGGCGTGCCCAAGGCACGCGTGCTTCAGGTGCTGCTCCGGCACCGCGGCTGTTATACTCGCCATAGCGGGCCGTCGTCTGGCGATAGGGCTTATCCCAATCGTGCCAGCCCTCCGGCCGAACCGTGTCGGACATCTCGGTATTGAGAAATATCACATTGGCATAATCCCGCCACGGCCTTCCCAGATAGGTCTTGACGCCCGGCTGACCGGTAATGGTACAATTGCTGAAGACATATCCAAACGGCTGCTTCTCGGGTGTCGATGCTGCTGTTATATACCCGTTTTTGAGACATTCAATCCTGCATTTTTCAAAAAATGCTGTTCCCCCGCCGAAGATAAAATCGCAGTGCCCAGCAATATAGCAATTCTCATAATAATGCCGTCCTAAATGATCCAAAATGGTATCCTGCCAGCCCAAAAATCGGCAATTGCGGAAAACAGCACGGTCGCCAAACACAGCAATAGCCACGGCCTGCCCTACCGGCCCTGCCGAGTTTTCAAAGGTAATATTTTCTGCCGTAAAATCATCCGCCTCAATCGTTACCGAGGGTGTGCGGAAAGTGCCGATTTCTTTGCCTTGTGCATCTTGAATGCCTGCATACAAATCAAATGTCAAAATGGTATCTGACGCCTCAGTACCCTTAAAACAGATAAACCGCTTATGGCGGGGCACAACAATCCGCTCCTTATAAACACCGGGCTTGACGGCAATCACAATGCTGTCTTCGTTGCCGTCAGGCACGGCATCCACAGCGGCCTGCACAGAGGTAAAATCCCCGCTTCCGTCTTGGGCAACGGTTTTAGCAAGGATCGTTCTTGGTGCAGGCGCCTGCAGGGGCACGCGACGCTCACTATCCAGCGCCTGCTTGAGCCAATTGATCATCTCTGCCAGATAATCCTGTGTCGGCCAATCGGACAAGCGATGGCCGGCCCCCTGAAGCGCAATCAGCCGGCAGGGGGCATTGTAGTGGTCCAGTTTGGCCTTGAACTCTATCGACTGGGAATACGGCACGCTGGTATCCTCGGTGCCGTGAATCAGCAGAAACGGCGGCAGGCCGGCATTGACATACTGAACAGGTGAAATCCGCTGCAACAGCAGCCGCGTTTCATCCGTTATCTCCTGCTGCCGGTCCAGCAGCTTTTGCAGCGATGGACTCAGGCCCCCCCGCCGCCGGCTGTCTGCTTCGTGGTCGGTCGGCGGCGCAATACCCACAACGGCCTGTACCCGTGTCTGTTCGTCTGCCGTAACAGCGGCCATACAGGCCAGATGCCCGCCTGCCGAGTATCCAATCAGCCCGATGCGGGAAGCATCCGCTTTGTATTCCTTCGCGTGGCTCTTAACCCACCGAATCGCTGTTTTAACATCCTCCAGACAGGCAGGCCACCGATAATCCGGTGCCAGCCGGTAATTGATCGAAAACCACACCAAGCCCGCCTCCGACAGCGGCTCGGTTAAGAACGCCATATCCTTTTTGTCGCCGCTGCTCCAGCCACCCCCGTGTATGAGAATCACCGCCGGACGAAGCAGAGGCCCATCCGGCACACCGGCATCCAGCACCAGCCGCACCGGCCCTGCTGTGCCGTATTCTATATCCCAATACCGTTCTGCACCCAAGCCCCGCCAACTAACCGCCAGCAGAGCAGATAAAATAAGCCATCCTGTCCTGTGCATCCATTGCTGTTTCATCACTATACAATCCTTGTCCGTTTCGTCTGTCTTCGTATGTTGGGAGTCAATCTGCTGTCAGCCGGCCGCATGGGAAGCCGCCTGCCCGCTGGGAAAATAGGCATATTCCTTCAGACCGACCGTCCGGCTTTTCTGTGCCCAAGGTATCTGGATTTCCGAAAGCAATTGGGATTCGGCATGAGCCCGCTGCATAATCGGCACAATATCCCGAATCAGCGTGGTCGGCACGCCGTTGCGATTGGCTTTGACAACATAGGAGCCATCAATAAAGACCGTTTGGCCGCTGGAATCAAACGCCCCGTTGACGCACAGCGTAAACGGCCGGCAGGCAGCCAGCGGCACCTTGTAGGCAAGCCCATTGAGATACGATTTTGCCACATCTTCAAGCATCCCAAGACGCTGGTCATCGGTATCCTCAATCAGTTCAGCCGGCCGCCCATCCTTGAAGGTGATGCGGGCACGAGTGAAATCCTGATATTCTATAATTGCCTGCTCGCATTCCACAACCGTTTCGCTGCGTATCTCCGATTCCGAGCACAGCGTGGCGTTGTAGGTAATCGTGCATCCGTTTTCGCAGATAATGCGGACGCTGCTGGTGTCTTCCGATTCAATCTCATGCACGCGGTAAAGCTCGGCCTGAATGGCCTGCGGCACAGCCATCCGGTCCGGCTCCATGCCGGCCAGAAACAGCGAATTGCTCAGCACGTGAGCCATCGGATTGTTCAGCGTTCCATCCAGCACCCATTCGCCGCAGGGCATTTTGACAACCCCGCACCACGAGCTGCGGGTAAAATAAGCATCCGGCCGCTGCCAGGCCGCCAGCGAGCGCACCCGAAGCACGCGTCCGAACTGTCCCGAGACAATCCGCCGCTTGAGCGTCTGGACAATCGTGCTGTAGAGATACTGAAACAGCACTGCCACCCGCCGGCCTGTCTGCCTTTCCAGCCCTACCAGCCGGTCCAGCTGCTGAATTGTCGGCACCGGCGGCTTTTCCAAAAAAACTTCAAAACCCGCCTGAAGGCACTTGGAGGCATACTGATAATGGCTGTCGATGCCGGTAAAGATAAACACCGCGTCGGCTCGGCCTTTGCAGTAATCCAGCAGCGCATCGCTGTCGTCAAAGACCGGTACGCCGTGCTTGCAGCACAGCGCATAGCCGCGCTGGCGGCGGAACGGCTCGCTGCAGACGCCTACCACATCATAATAATGCCGCAGTGAAAATAACCGTTCCAGCTGTTTGCAGGCATATCCTTCCGTTCCAATGACTGCTGCCTTAATCATCGCTCTTTGCCAAACGCCGCAGATACTATCAAAATCGATGCCGTGCTGCCGTTACGGCCCCATCGCCCGGAACACCGTATAATAGGCGGTATCGTAAAAGCGGATATCGAAGCCGCCGGCATCCAGCGTGTTCCAGATATCCTTGCCGGAAGGATCTTTGAGATTCTGAAAAACCGACTGGTCGTTGCAGAACGACACATGACCATCGGCGTAGAGTCCGTTGAGCGAATAAATGCCGTTGTTCTGATGACTGATGGTCGGCCGGTTGTGAATGATATCCGCTGTATAAGGCATGCTCGGATGCAGCTTGATATATTTCAGCGCCAGTTCGCGGGGCGCATACCAGGTTGTATCCAGCTTGGTATCGACTTCCACCGGATAATAGATATACCCGATGCGGACCCACTCGTTGCCGGTATTGGCGTTGTAGGCCTGCGGCAGCGTGCCCCACGGCGACGGATTGATGTAGGATTCATACATATACGTCTGCAGCCGGTTGCCGGGGCAGTAGAAGATTTCGGGCACATCGATATAGTCCAGCTCATACAGATACGCAAACCGCAGGGGCTTGAGCTTTCCGTTAACATAGACATATCCCGGATTCTGCCGATACACAACATAGGCATGCCGCTCGCGGTTAGCCGGATTGGACAGGTCATGGTCATCCGGCAGATACTCATCAAACGCATTGGCATACAGCTTCATTGCCGAGCCGATCTGCTTGAGCCGCGCGCCGCAGATAACCCGCTTGGAGTAATCCTTGGCCTTTTTAAGTCCCGGCAGCAGCACCGACAGCAGCAGCGCAATAATCGCAATCACCACCAGCAGCTCAATTAATGTAAAACCGCTTTTCCTGTTTTTCATTTTCAGCCTGCCTTCTATAGGTTATCTGGGTATCCTGCTTTGCCCATTCGCCGGCCGCTTCACATGCCCGGTGTTTTGATTTTCAGAAGGATTCGGGCCTGCCGATAAGAGCCTGCAGGCCCCAATCCCCTGATTTTTCTACTGCGCACAATAGGTCAGCGTATCCGAGCACTCCAGCCAATCGTCGGCAATCAGCACTGCAAAATCGGTCAAATTCACGATGCAGTCCCGATTGGCATCGGCCGCATTATACGGCGTACCCAGCGCCAGATGCGATGCATCGCAGGGCGTGTTGCCGACTACCACCCGAACCGTATCGGAACTCTGCAGCGTGCCGTCGTCAGCCGTCAGCATAAATTCATACGTACCCCGTGCGGTAAGGGTTATAGACGTATCCTGAACATTATCCGGGCTGATTGTAACCGTCGGCGCACCGGTGGACACCTGCGTCCAAGCGACTGTAAACGGCCCATCATCGCTAACGGTGCCGTCCAGATTAACCGTTACGCTACCGTCAGTCAGCCATACAGACTGGTCCGGCCCTGCATTCACACTGGGCGGCTGGCCGACAAAAAACGACCACATTTCACCGGGAATCAAGGCTGGCTGCCGACTGGGATCGTAGCAGTCCACCTTCCAGTAATAGCGGGTATTGTTGGCCAATGCCCCATAGGTGGGGAAATTGGTTGTATTGATGGCCGCTGACGTCGCCCCGGCCGCCAGAGTTTTCCTATCCATTGTTAACAGATTGGGTTCTGTACCCAGAAATACCTCACAGGTAATCAGGGTTCCCGGAATATTGGGCTCGGGATTGGTCCACGACAAAGCGGCCAGCGTATTGGGTACAACCTGATCAATTTCCGGATTCGGCAAGTCGGCTCCTGCCGGCGGCAGGGTAATAAACAGCATAGGCCGTGCTGCCTCAGGACCTATCACGGTTCCATCTATCATTGTGCCGCCCTGGTCATGGGTGCACATATTCATCAGAGTCGTCGAATTGTGCAGGATGAACTGAACAATTCCATCGGTATCCGCTTTGAGAATCGATGTCACATCGATAAAGCGCTGGTCGCCTGCTACCGTGTTGCGAAAGTCCATCCGGCCGACATAAGTAGCCGCCGCTGCAAGCACGGCTGTATAGCTTTCGGTTGCATTGGCCGGGGCATTATCCCATGTAATCTCCCGTTCGGCCCAATTGATATTGGTCTGATAGTCATCGTTGACAGCCGATACATCGAACATGCCGGGGCGTGTCTCGTAAGTCGTCAGACGCAGCTGCGCTTTCCGAATCGTTTTGACATCGATGCCGTTCAGATCGGTCCATTTAATCCATGACTTGGCCGCTGAGGCATCCCCCCGGATGCTCAGTTTGTTGCTGTCATGCCGGTTTGCGGTACGATTGTTAATGTCGGTCCGACAGCTCACATCCGCCGGAATCTGCACTGTCGCTGCCCAAAGACTGCCGCCAAGCAGGCACACGGTAATGAACAAATATGCTTTTCTCATTTTTATTCTCCTCGATTTCAAGCGATAGATTCTGTCCTGATTCATTGCAAACAGCCTTATCCGGCTTACTGACAATGCGTCAGCTCATCGGTACAATCCATCCAGTTGGGCGCTATCAGCAGAGCAAAATCTTCCAGATTCACAATGCAGTCCTGATTGACATCGCCCGGTGCATAGGCGGCTCCGCTTGCCAGATGCGTTGCATCGCAGGCATCGGTGCCGACCACAATCCGAACCGTATCGGATCCTGCGGCCTCGCCGTCGTCGGCGGTCAGCTTAAACAGATAATCGCCGCGCTGCGTTATCGTAACGGTTGTATCAACAGCATCCGCCGGACTGATAACCGCCGCCGGAGCGCCGTTGTTCTCCTGCGTCCACAGAACCGTATAAGCACCATTCGGCAGTCCATCATCGGTAACGGTGCCGTCCAGACTGACTATCTTGGGCAGACCCCAGAGTACCTGCGGTTCTCCCGCATCTGCCACCGGTGCTTCGTTGTTGTTGACAAAAAAGCTCCAGACCAAACCCGGAATCACTGCTGCGGTTTTCTCGTTGCGGCAGTCCACAATCCAGTAATAGGTCTGCTTGTTGACCAGTGAACCGAAGCGGGGGAAATTCGCTGTATTAATCAAAACCGACTCGGCATTGACCGGCAGCGTGATGCTGTCCATCTGCAGGCGGTTGGGCTCTGTCCCCAGATAAACCGTGCACCGTATCATCGGATTGATATCGTTGACATCCGGATTGGTCCACGACAGACCCGCTAAATCGCTGGAAACTACCTGTCCCGGACAGGGATAGGGCTTGTCCGCTCCATAGGGCGCCTGCAGAATATCCAACCGCGGCCAGTACGCCTCACCCATCGGATGGTCATGCGTGGCAAAATCCAGCAGATTGGGCGAGTTGTGCAGAACAAACTGCACGATGCCGTCGGTATCGGCCTGCAGAGCCGGCAGAACATCAACATAAAACTGCTGACCGGCCAGGCCATCGGTAAAAGAAATAGTCCCCATCAAGGTTGTCTGGGTCGGATTCAGAAGGCCCAAACTGGTGGTGTCGTTGCCCGGAGCGTTGTTCCAGGTGATATCCGTTTCGCCCCAATTGATGTTTGTGCGGTAGCTGTCATTGACCGCCGATACCTCACAGGTCTGGCTGCCGCCCTTGCCGGCGTGCAGCGCAACCCGCAGCGTAGCCGATTTCAAGTTGTTCGGGTCTATTCCCAGTTCTCTCAAATCAAACTTAATCCACGATTTGACGCCGTTGGCAGAGGCTCGTACAGACAGCTTGCTCGAATCGCTCCGATTCGTATTGGCATAGGTGGAGCCTTCCACCCGGCAGCTGACGGCCGCATAAGCCGAAAATGGAATGCCCACCCCCTGACATTCATAGGCTTGGGCAATATCGCCCTCGATGACCAGTTTCGGCTCAAGAGCATCGCCGGCATTCCATAAATAGGTCGTGCCGCCGGCGGTCAATATAAACGTTATCTTTCCATCCGTATCCGTGTTCAAAAATGCTGTCAGGGCTGCACAGGATGCTTCCGGCGTTTCGGTCTTCACATCCAGACAGGGCACGTCCACCGTGCCGGTATAAAGCGCCGTGGTCAGTCCTGCCGCCAGTGCCGTTGGGCTGGCTGTATCGTTAGCCGGGGCGTTGTTCCATGTCAGGGTCGCAGCATTCCAGTTTTCCAGATTGGCCGAATCATTCAGCCCGCTGACTGCATACGTTTTGGCGCTGGTCTCGGCCTTAGCGCCGTAGAAAACCAGCTTGGCATTGACAATATGGCCCCGCAGGCCCGGATTTTTAACATAAAGATCCGTCAAATCGAACTGCAGCCACGACTTTTTGGCATCCGGCCAGGTGGCGCTGCGCGTGGCAAGGCGGGCTTCGCCGATGACATCATTGGGGGTTCGTGCATCAGCGGCTTTGCCCTGTACGGCGGCAATTTCGGCAGTGCCGGCCGTCAGCAGACTCGACAAGGCCAGACATACAGCCATAAGGAACCAAAAACGATACGATGTGCTCATTGTTCTTCTCCTCATCTAAAACACATTTTTCCTGAAAGGATCCATTTATTACCCGTTGCAATCCTCGATTATGATGCCTAACTTATTTATTATCGTTCTTCGGCCAACTTAGGGACAAGGCAATCTTGCGCTAAAATAAAAGTTATTTTGCGCAACAGCATCTCTTGGCCCGCACAACCAAAGGCAGCCGCAAAAAAAGCCGGCCAAGAAAACATTCGCTTCCCGGCCGGCATTTGTTTCAATTCCGGTTGGATAAAAACACTTTTTCCAATACTATCAGCGGCGTTTAAGCGACAGCAATCCGCCCAGCCCCAGCAGAACCAGGGTTGCCGGCTCGGGTACTATATATTCAATGCTCAAAACAGGAACATACTGGGCATCGTAGTAGGTCCCGGCCAAGACATTGTACATATACGCCGTCCCGCCGGCGGTAAAGATAAATGTCACCAGACCATCTGTATCCGTATTTACAAACGCCGTTACATCTGTATGGGATACATCCTGCACGCCGTCGGTATTAAAATCACAAAAGGCCAGCTGAACCGTTAAATCCGGATCCAGAGCCGTTCCGCTGTTGGTTACATTGGCGGGTGCTGAAAACCAATCAATCGTGGCAGCGCTCCATGTTTCGTTGACGCCGTCCTTCAGGCCGTAAATGTAGTAATCTTTCCCATCCGAATTGCTCAGAAATGAATACACCGTCAGGGTAGCGCTGGTAATGGTGCCGGAAATGCCTGAAATATCAAACTGGAGATACGACTTCTTGGCATCCAGCGTATTGGAAGCCGGGTCATCGCCCCAAACGCCGGCCGTACGGGTGGCAAGCCGTGTTTCGCTGACCCATACCCCCGTATCATTCTTGTACTGAATGGCTTTTCCCTGTACGGCGACAATATCAACCAGAGCCGCCTGCACAAGACTGGACACAACCAATGCGGATACTGCACACACCCAAAGCATTCGTTTCATCGTTCCACTCCTCTTAAATAAACTCATCTCTTTTTTTTAAACGAAAAACTGTCGTTTCAATACTGTCAGCGGCTTTTCCTGAGACTGACCAATCCGCCCAGCCCCAGCAGAGCCAGCGTCGCCGGCTCCGGCACAACGTGCTCAACCTTAATGCTGTGGAAATCGATTACATCTGCGGTTGCGGTTGCACTGGAGAAGCGGAAGAACAATTGGTCAAACTTGGTATAAATACCCATATTGTATCCGCCGAATGTACCGTCATCT
>Ga0209407_1000011_pt1 | contig 271471 bp, 215 predicted proteins | sample AD_JPNHG3_MetaG_FD_184410 | JGI IMG/M metagenome (GOLD analysis project Ga0209407, IMG submission 184410) | Active sludge microbial communities of municipal wastewater-treating anaerobic digesters from Japan - AD_JPNHG3_MetaG (SPAdes) (version 2) | ecosystem: Engineered > Bioreactor >... | reverse complement strand
TAGGAGGATATGGTGATGTTCTTCATTTTAACGGAAAGGACTGGATAAGTTATTATGATGAGACAAAATTGAGTTACGGTAATTACTATTCTGTAGCATTCCATGATGGTATTCTTATCGCTGTAGGGGAGGACAATCCCAAAGCAGTAATTCTTGTAGGTAGGAGGAGTATTCCATGAAAAAGTTAATAATTTTAGTGGTGTTGGCAATTCAGGGATTTCAAGTTACTTTAAAAGCCTCGCCATTTGGAACCAGTCAAAGTGAGTATATTACTTATCCGCCGTCAAACCTAACAACGACTACATTAAGAGTAGCTGTATATGTGATTAATCGAAATGACGGTAGTGGCGGATTAACTTCGCAGCAGGTAACCGATGCAATCAACCACTTGAAGCAGGATTTCGCACCAACAAATATCTTTTTTATTATTGTAGAAATTAGTGCCATAAACGATGATAATTGTTTTAAAAAAAAAGTGCCGGTTAGCTGGTACGCACTTTATAATAGGGGACATAAGGATGATGCAATAAACGTGTATCTTGGACCGATGGGCGTTGAGAATGGCGTTATATATGCAGGTGAGACATGGTACTCTCCGGGTAATTTTCTTTTTGTACATGGCGATTATACCACAACAGCTGCCCTGGCTCACGAAATGGGACATTGTCTGGGTCTATTTCATACTCACTATGGGCGAGGTCAAGACGCAGGAAGAGTATGTGAAGAAGCTATAGATGGGTCTAATTGCGAATCTTGTGGCGACTTGTGTCTTGATTCTCTTGGAAATGGAAAATTGTTTGACATATTTAAAGGGGAAAATTTTCAATCAATATAATAATCATAATAATGAATAAATAAGGGAGCATAACATGAAAAGGTTAATGAAAACGATTTTTATTATAATCGGCCTGGGGGGTTTCGTTTTGGCGCAGGAAAAAACAACGCAGAATTTGCCAGGCGGGGCAAATTTCATCGCCACGAAAACTTACCCGGCGGAAGAAGATGCCCGCATCCTGAAGCTCTTCGAAGGATTGCGCGTGGCTGACGTTTCCGATGGAATGGATATGGTGGGCTTGCCGGGTGTCGGATTGGTTGATCCAGCTATTCATCCCGACTGGCTTGATCTGGAAGACCTATCGCATCAAATTCGCGGCATTGCCGTCACGGCGCGCTACGTTCCCACGCAACGTCCTGACCGACCGCAAGCCGGTGAAAATTTTCAGGAATGGGAAGGGAATTTTTATAATGTTTATTCGCCTGAAACCTTCGACAAGTTGATTCGCCCGGGCTCGGTCGTTGTGCTCGATGATGTTGAGGAAAAGGACATTGGTACCATCGGTTCTTACAATATCTTAGCCTGGCATAAAAGGGGGGCGGTCGGAGTTGTCACCGATGCCTGTGCACGCGATACGGATGAAATTGCCAAAGAGAAAGTGGCGTTATATTTGAGGAGAAAAGGTCGCGGTATCAGACCGGGGCGTAATGAGCTGGAATCGGTCAATCGTCCGGTTGTCATTGGCGGAGTTTTGGTTTGTCCGGGCGACGTAGTAGTAGCCGATGGTGACGGAGTGATCGTAGTCCCGCGCAATGTTGCCGAGCAAGTTGCTAAATATGCGCGGGAAATTATGGTGAAAGATAAAGCCGGTCGAAAAGATTTATATAAAAGCCTCGGTCGGCCTCTGGATAAGACAGTCGAATAAAATGCCAGAATTTGTCAATAAATGAAAGAATATAATTAAACTGGGAATTTTTATGCGATTAAAGTTAATTGATATCGTTATCATTCTTCTGTATTTGTCCTTCACCGTTGTCATCGGTCTGGTTCTTAAAAAGCGGGCGCAGGAAAGTAAAACTGCGTATTTACTGGGTGGCAAAGAATTGCCCTGGTATATGCTGGGAATATCTAACGCTTCCGGTATGTTTGATATTTCCGGGACAATGTGGCTGGTGACGTTGATGTTCGTTTATGGGCTTAAATCCATCTGGATTCCCTGGCTCTGGCCGGTTTTTAATCAGATATTTTTAATGATCTATTTGTCAGCCTGGCTCAGACGCTCGAATGTCACAACCGGCGCGGAGTGGATCGGAACGCGTTTTGGCTCGCGCCGGGATGCGACGCTTTCGCATAATATCGTGGTAGTTTTCGCTTTGCTGAGTTGTCTCGGATTTTTAGCCTACGGTTTTATCGGTTTGGGAAAATTTATGGAAATTTTTATTCCGTGGGAAGTCGTTTCCAAGTATGTGCCTTTTACCGTTCCAGATAAATTTGTTCCCCACTTGTACGGGATTGTTTTTACGTTGTTCAGTGTCTTTTATACGATTTTGGGTGGAATGGTCAGTATCGTTTGGGCGGATGTGGTTCAATACTGCATAATGGGAGTCTCGGCTATCGTGATTGGAATAACTGCTATGCGGGCGCTTGCCATTCATCCGCTAGTAGTGCCGGAAGGCTGGATGAGTCCGTTTTTCGGCTGGAAATTGAATCTGGATTGGAGTGGCATTATTACGCAAGTCAATGATAAGATTGCCAGCGACGGTTACTCGCTTTTTATGATCTTTTTTATGATGATGCTTTTCAAAGGGATTCTGGTAAGTGCCGCTGGTCCGGCACCCAATTACGATATGCAGAAAATTCTGGCAACTCGTTCGCCTAAAGAAGCCGGATTGATGAGCGGGTTTGTTTCGGTAATCCTGAACCCGATTCGCTATATAATGATTGCCGGATTTGCCGTGTTGGGCATTATTTATTACGATCGTCTGGATTTAATTGTCGGTGGACGCCTGGATTTCGAGCAAATATTGCCTTCAGCGATTAATGAATTTGTTCCGGCCGGTTTGACCGGCTTGATGCTGGCGGGACTATTAGCGGCGTTTATCGGCACTTTTGCTGGAACGCTTAACGCCGCTCAAGCTTACATTGTCAATGACATTTACCTGAAATATATGCGTCCTAAAGCAACCAACCGCCAGGTGTCATCGGTGACTTATATATCGGGCATTGGGATCGTTGTTATTAGTATCATTTTTGGAATGTTTGCTCTGGACATCAATAGTATTTTGCAATGGATTGTTTCGGCTTTGTGGGGGAGTTATGTCGTTTCCAATGTTTTGAAGTGGTACTGGTGGCGATTCAACGGCTATGGTTATTTCTGGGGAATGGTGGCCGGGATTATTCCGGCGTTGATTTTTCCCATGATTTTCGACACCCTGGATTTGTATTATTTCCCGTTGATTTTATTAATTTCGCTGGCTGGGGCGCTAATCGGAACCTATCGTCACCCACCGACGGATGAAGCGGTCTTGAAAAAATTTTATAAAACGGTGCGCCCGTGGGGATTCTGGAAACCGATTCATGAGAAAGTCGTTGCCGAAAATCCAGGCTTCGTCAATAATAGCTCCTGGAAACGGGATTTACTAAATGTGCTGATCGGAATTATCTGGCAGACGACCATCGTGGCTTTGCCGATTTATTTGGTGCTGAAAAAGTTTGGTAATGTGGGGATTTGTTTATTAATAATTATCGTGACCTCCGTCTTTTTAAAGAAAAATTGGTACGATAAAATGGAACAAGATTAATTTTGAAAAAATCCCGGTAATTGGAAAAAATCAAAGTAGAATATGGATATTGATGCAATTGAAAAGTGGCGCAAACAGGTAACCCGCAATTTATATGAAAATATTATCCCGTTCTGGATGACCTATTCGATTGATCGTCGAAATGGAGGATTTTATGGTCGGATCAGCAATGATTTGCAGGTGGATCAAACCGCGCCGCGCAGTGTGGTGTTAATCGCCCGGATTTTATGGACTTTCGCGGCGCTTTTTAGATTCGATAAGGATACCCGGCATCTTGAGATAGCTCACCGGGCATTTAATTATTTGACCAGGTATTTCAGCGATGGTAAATATGGTGGAGTTTACTGGCTAGTGGCGCCCGGCGGCGAAGTCCTGGAATATAAGAAAAAAATTTACGGTCAGGCTTTTGCCATTTATGGGCTCAGCGAATATTATGCAGCTTCCGGTGAGAAATCGGCTCTCGAAATGGCGAACCAGATTTTTCAGTTGATTGAAAAATACTGTCATGATGCGATCAATGGAGGTTATTACGAAGCCACTAACCGCGACTGGTCGGAAACTCAGGATTTGCGCTTGAGCGCGGTTGATTTGAACGAAAAAAAGTCAATGAACTCCCATCTTCACTTATTGGAGGCTTTGACCAATCTCCAGCGGGTTAATTCCGATAGTTTAGTGCGAGCTCGTCTGCAGGAATTGGTTGAATGCCACCTGAAATACATTCTCAATCCGGTAAGTAATCATTTGTATCTATTTTTCGACGAAAAATGGAATCCCCGTCTGGATGCTATTTCATTTGGGCATGATATTGAAGCCAGCTGGCTGATCAGTGAAGCCGCCGACGTCCTCGGTGATGATAAAATTCAGTCGCAGGTAAAGTCAGCCACCAATAAAATGGTAGCGGCGGTAGTTGCCGAAGGTTTGAATCAATATAATGCCTTGCCGGTAGATAAAGATTTGACAGATAATTTGGATTCTAATCGTTTTGAGTGGTGGCAACAAGCGGAAGCGGTCGTCGGTCTGATTAATGCCTACCAGATCAGTGGTGATTCATCCTATTTGGATAGAGCCTGCCGCCTCTGGGATTTTATTGATAAATATTTTGTGGATTGGCAATATGGTGAATGGTATTATGAAGTTTCCGCCGAAGGAATACCGAATCCCGATAAGCCCAAAGTCAGCGAATGGAAATGCTGTTACCATAATACCCGTGCCTGCCTGGAAGTCCTGAAACGCACCGCTCAACTCATTAATCAAGAGGAAAATCGCTATGCAGAAACAAAATAAAACGGAGTTTATTACCAGACTGAATGAATTGCTAACGGAACAGAACGCTTTGCTCGATTTGCCTAATCAGGCGTGTCCTTCGCTGAATGGAATCTATCAGCGATACCAACGTCCGGTTCTGACGGCTCGACATATTCCGATTAACTGGCGATTCGATCTGGATTATGCGACCAATCCGTTTCTAATGGAGCGTTTAGGAGTCAATGCCGTTTTTAACTGTGGTGCGATCAAGTTCAACGATCAATATTGTCTGGTAGCGCGCGTGGAAGGACTCGACCGCAAGTCGTTTTTTGCGGTCGCCGAAAGCCCAAACGGCGTTGACCATTTTAAATTCTGGGAATATCCGATAATTATGCCCGAAACCGAAATTCCGGATACGAATGTTTATGATATGCGGTTGACCCTTCACGCCGACGGCTGGATTTATGGTGTGTTCTGTACTGAACGCAAGGATCCCAACGTTCCAGAGTATGATACCTCTACGGCGGTGGCGCAAGCCGGAATCGCTCGCACCCGGGATTTGCAAAATTGGGAACGGCTTCCGGATTTGCAAACGAAATCGAGACAACAGAGAAATGTGGTTTTGCATCCGGAATTTTTCGACGGCAAGTATGCCTTTTACACGCGACCGCAGGATGATTTTATTCTGGCGGGAACTGGCGGCGGGATTGCCTGGGGACTGGCTGACAATATCGAAAAAGCAGTTATTGAAGAAGAAATCATTATTGATAGTCGCGTCTACCATACCATTAATGAAGTAAAAAATGGCGAGGGACCAGCGCCACTCAAAACTGCCGAAGGTTGGTTACATCTGGCGCATGGTGTCCGCAATACCGCGGCCGGTTTGCGTTATGTTTTGTATATGTTTCTGACGGATTTGAACGCACCTTGGCGGATAATCCATAAACCGGGTGGTTATTTTCTGGCGCCGGAAGGCGAGGAGCGCGTTGGGGATGTCTCCAATGTAGTTTTTAGTAACGGATGGATAGCCGATCCAGACGGGAGCATATTCATTTATTACGGTTCATCGGATACCCGAATTCACGTGGTGACGACCACGATCGAGCGACTTATGGATTATGTTAAAAATACCCCGGAAGACGGGCTTAGATCGGCGAAATGTGTCGAACAAAGAGTAGCGCTAATCAATCACAATCGGAATATCATTGATAACCTTAAAAAATGATTGTCAGTTCTATGAACATTAAGTTTTAATTGTGGAATCTTAGAGGGTATTGTCATGAAGAAATCCATTTTAATGATAATGCTATCTGCAATATCGCTATTTGGACAGATTCCCGGTTTTAGCGATGACTTTGAAGACGGTTCGCTGGATACGTTGTGGAATGATTCGCTAATAACTCTCTGGCATGATGATTGGTATCCGGGTATTTTTAATCTGACAGAGAGCGAAGGAATTCTTCAGGTGGCCTATAACCGGAAATCAAGCGATAGCGATTGGCCGGCTTTCTATTTTACCCCGCCGGAAGTCATTAATGTTGCGCATAATCCGAAAATCGTTATCGAGATTAAATCCGACATCACGATCACTTTTGCGATTAAACCGATTTATACCAACGGCAAAGATAATTTTCAGTCAATTACCGTTCCGGGTTCGAATGCGTGGCAAACTTATACTTTTACGCTGAGTAATTATGCGGGTGGTTATTGCAATCAAGTCGTATTCCACTTTGACGGCGGAACGAAAGTTGATAAGCAGGGCACAGTCTGTTTTGATAATTTTATTATTGCCGGATTTTCAATCGGTATCCTGGGACTAAATGCCAAATTCGATCCGATTAACCAGTATGTTGATTTAGTCTGGAACTGCGATAATGAGGCGGCTGTTGATCATTATAATGTTTATCGCGATACTCTCAGAGGCTTTGTTTGTACGAACGAAAATTTGATTGGCGAACCGGAAGGAAAAAACTTTCGCGATACACAAATTGATATTGGTACTTACTACTATAAAGTTGCGGCGGTTGATACGATGGGCAAACAACATGCGCTTTCAATGGAGATGGCTTGCAGAACCTATATGATCGGAGAAATTCCGGTGGTCGAAATCGCCGGTGTCAATTCGAGTACAGTCGGAAAGTATGATAAATTCGAAATTACTCTAAAACTGAGCGAGGCTTCTTACGGCAATCCATACGATCTCGATGAAATTGATGTATTTGCGTACTTCATTTCTCCGCTATGTGATACTATTCGGGATAATGGCTTTTTCGATAATTATATGGATATAGCCGAATGGAAAATTCGCTTCTCTCCACCGGTTGTCGGCCAATGGGAATATCAGGTATTTGCCCGGGATATTGATGGCATCGGCGAAAGTGCTAAATATAGTTTTACGGCTGTCGAATCCGATTATCACGGCTGTTTAAATGTGTCTCCGGTTAATCCGCATTATTTAATTTATCACGATGGAACCCCATTCTACGGAATCGGCGCTTACTATCCCTGGGGCGTGCGAAATGATGACGACGGGCTGGGAATTTTAGCCGCATCGGGTGGCAACCTATTCGGCTACTGGAATGGCAATTACGACGGAGCCGGTAACGGCGGTGGAATTTATCAAATCGAATCAATTCAAAGTGGCATCGGTTATTATGATCAACGCAAATGCGCTCGAATTGATGAAATTTTAGATTGGGCGGAACAGCGTAATCTGGAGATGATGCTTGCCATCTGGCCGCATGATATTCTCGATCAAAGCACCTGGGGTTATAAAGGCTGGGATGACAATGCCTATAAAACTATTTGTAACGCCGCTAATTTTTATACCGATTCTCTCGCCTGGGTATATCAGCAAAAATTGTATCGCTATCTGCTTGCTCGTTGGGGTTACTCACGCAGTCTCGGCATCTGGGAATTGGTGAACGAAATTGACGGCACGGACGGCTGGTCGCGGGGCAATAAAACCGGAGCGCTCGAATGGGTTCAGAAAGTCCACAATTATCTCAAGGAGAATGATTATTTTAAACGACCTACGACTATCTCCAAGAGCGGAAGTTCTGCGAATTACTGGCCTGAAGGTTATCAAATTTGTGATTTGCCCAATGTTCACCTTTACGAAAAGGGCTGGAGTGCGCCTTATGCCAGCGATCCAATCCGAAGCAGTTATTGGACGTATCACAATGTTGCCCGTCAATTCTGGACTGGTTTCGATAAACCTGGGATTTTCGGTGAAGCCGGTGCGGAACCGACCAATATGTATGCTCCAAACATTGGAAAGGGCTCCAGTAAATATGTCGAAATTTATCATAATGCGCTCTGGTCAGCCTGGTCGAGTGGCCTGGCGTCAACGCCAATCTGGTGGGAAATGAATGATCGGGAATTAATGACCGACGAGGTTTTTGCCCAGATGAAAGCCTTCTCACAAGTTGCTTCCGATATTGACTATGCCAACCTGAATCTGATTTCAAGTAGCGCCAGTGCCGATACCGCTGATGTTTTTATGATGACGGCGGATTCCGTTGGGTTCGGCTGGTTTCGATCCTATAACAATAATGCGATTTCCGGTCGTTTTACGCGGATTAGCGGCTTGAAAACCGGAACATATCGAGCCATCTGGTATGACACCTGGACTGGCGATAGTATTAATGTCAGCAATTGTGTCTCGGCTGGGGGTATGATCTATACTGAAATTCCGGAAATGCCGACCCCGCGCAATGATATCGCCTTACGACTGACGAAAATCGAAAATGGGACGCAACCGGCAAACTTGAAAATTTTTATTGATAAACCGATTATTGCTTCTTTTCCTATAACCAATTATCTGATAATATGCTATGTCAGTGATGCGGAGAATCGCCTTTGCGCCGATTCTTTTCAAATTTCGCTAACTCTCGAAGGCCCTGGAATTATCAGCAATCCTCAAGTAACTACCAGCAATGGCGTCGCCGTTTTTAATTATCTGCCAGAACAAGGTAAGTCGGGAGAGGTAGTCTTCACGGCTTCAACCGAAGGATTAGCCAGCGTTTCTCTATTCAATACTGTGCTGAGTGCAATTGAAATCGAGAGAAGTGCTTCCATTCCGACGGAATTTGCCCTGAAAGCCAACTATCCTAATCCCTTTAATGCCAGTACTGTGATCGAATTTTCCCTGCCAAAAACCGCGAATGTCAGAATTGATGTCTATAATTTGACGGGACAATTAGTCGAAACGCTTGTCCAGGGACGACAATCGGCTGGAAATTATAGAATATTCTGGCGTCCGGTTAATCTGCCGTCAGGTATTTATCTATACCGGATTACCTGTCCGGAGTTCACTGCTACCAGGAAGTGTATGATCCTGAAATAGGGAAAGCGATTTTTACAAATTTTATTCACAGAGAATTCGCACTTGCGAAAAGGCTTGGAATTTTTATATTATACGAAGGATATAAGGCAATGAAAAAGGTCATCAAATATAGTATCTAACTTTACTTAAAGGAGAACCCAATGACTTATACCTATCAGGAGCTTAAGACCAAAACAGTTGGCCAGTTGCGGGAAATCGCGTCCCAACTGGATAGCGAAGCTGTCAAAGGCTATACCCAGCTCAATAAAGAGCATTTACTGGCCGCTCTCTGTCAAGCTCTTCAAATTGATCAGCATGAGCACCATCAGATTGTGTTGCAAAATAAGACTGAGATTAAAAGCAAAATTCGTGAATTAAAGAAAGAGCGCGACGAAGCCATCGCCAATCATGATCGTGCAAAATTAATCCGCGTTCGTGGGCAAATCCGTTCACTGAAAGATCGTCTGCGTCGCTCAATGGTCTGAGTTATAAACGGAAACTAATATTTTGGTCAAATTAACCTCCGGGAAATTATATAATTGTTTTTAAAAAATAATACAATATATTGTTAACAAAATAATTGTAATATAAACGATCTAATGTTGATACCACTGTTTTGGGGAGTACCAGAAGTTGAATGTATTTCAAAGGGGAAAGCCCATAAACGTTATGAATTTGGCGTAAAAGTTGGACTAGCAAGTACTGCAAAGGATAACCAGCCTGCTCCGCGATCACATCAATGCCGTATTATGTGCAAGTGGTTATAATATGAGAAAACTTCCCTATTTGCTGACAGACAGGCGACAGGCAGGTGAAAGTTTTCTTTTTGCCCAAATTCTTAAGCCAGAAATTAGGTCAGATTTTCTATAAAAAGTTGTATGTGAGCCCTAACCGACAAAACTATGCCTACCTTTTATGCACCTAATACTTTTTTTCAGGGATGACCAAATAGGTCGAGTAAAATTTGCATTAAATTTAGCTTCATTTAAAGCAGGAGTAATTTATGTTGAAGTTCAAACGCATTTTTTTCATTACGGTATTAGTTTTACTAAATATTGTCTATGCTGGGGAAATAAACCCGAACTATGAAGTCGGAGTCTGGCAGGGATTTCGTTCCGCGGCGGTCACTTTTACCTTTGATGATGGCTGCGCCAACCAGTTTACGGTGGCTATCCCCCTTTTTGATCAACATGGATTCAAACTTACATTATATCCGGTAATAAACTGGTCGGGTGGAATTTGGTCGAAGCTGCAATCCGCCGCGGCTAATGGTCATGAAGTCGGCAGTCATACCGTAACTCATCCTGACTTGAGCGGTTTATCGGATACGGAGCAAATCACAGAATTACAAAATTCGCAGAATGAAATTAACTCTCGCATCAGTGGGCAGAAATGTATCACGATTGCTTATCCCTACTGTAATGCCGGTAAAACTTCAATTTGTAAGCAATACTATATCGCTGCCCGCGGTTGCTCCGGGCAAATTGAACCGAAAACTCCGAGTAATTTTATGAATATCAGTTCTATCATCTGCGGTACAGAAGGTTCGGTAAAAACCGCTAACGATTTCTTCAATAAAGCTAAAAGTGCGGCGAACTCCAAGGGCTGGGTTGTTTTTCTAATTCATGGCATTGATAACGATGGCGGCTGGTCGCCGGTAACAACGGAAAATCTGACCGGGGCGGTTGATTCTCTAAGCGCCTATCCGGATAAATTCTGGGTATCCTCCTTTGCCAACGTGGCGCGCTATATCCAGGAACGCAATAATGTATCAATTACCGAAACGGCTGTTACTGATAGCAGTATTACTTTTCAGGTCACTGATACTTTGGATAATGAAATTTACAATGTTCCGTTGACTATTCGCCGGGTCTTGCCGGAGGGTTGGTCAGCAGCTGAAATTTCCCAAAATGGTGAGAAGATCAATGCCCAAATTGTCGAGATCGGGACAGCCAGGCATCTAATGTTCGACGTTGTTCCGGACGAAGGCGATATTATCCTAGTGAAAAGCGTAGCCAGTGCCATTCGATTAAAAAATGTACCGACTATTCCTTATTTAAAGCAGAATTATCCTAATCCCTTTAATCCGGTAACTACCATCGCTTTTTCGATTCCTCAGAAGTCTTTTGTGACCTTGAAAATATATAACTTATTCGGTCAGGAAGTAGCTACGCTGGTAAATGAGAGTAAAACTTCGGGTGAATATACGGTTGAATTCGATGGCAGTTATCTCCCCAGCGGCACCTATTTCTACAAAATTCAGGCTGGAAATTTTTCAAGCACTAAAAAACTGATTTTATTGAAATAGTCCAATAATCAGTTCGACAAATTATAAGGAGCGATTTATGAAACGCATTAAATTTAAAGAGATAAAAATAGGATTTATCGTTTTATTCGGAATCATTTCAATTTTTACGGAGAACGGTATGGCGCAGAAAAATGAAAAGAATGTGTGGAATAATAAAAAATGTGCGGTTTGTTTGACTTATGACGATGCTTTGAATGTTCATCTGGATTCAGTAATACCGGTATTGGATTCCCTGGGACTTAAAGGTACTTTTTATCTGTCGGGAAATTTTCAAACAGTTCAAGAGCGGACAAACGATTGGAAATCAGCTGCTGTTCACGGGCACGAACTGGGCAATCATACTTTATTTCATCCCTGTGACGGGAAAATGCCAGGTCGGAGCTGGGTCAATCCTGATTATGACCTCAGTAATTATACGCCTTCGCGGATAACAGATGAAATAAAAATGGCTAATGCTCTCCTGCAAATTATTGACGGGAAGTCGCAAAGAACGTTTGCCTATCCTTGTGGCGATATGCAGGTTGGTGGCGTTTCGTACGTTGATGTAGTTAAAGAAAATTTCCTTGCTGCCCGCAGTACCGAAACCCGACTCGAGACGATTAATGACATTGATTTATATAATATCGGTTGTTTTATGATCAATGGAGAATCGGGAGCCGAGTTGATTGACCTGGCTAAAACTGCTTTTAAAAATAAGGCTTTACTCGTATTCTTGTTTCACGGTGTAGGTGGCGAACATAATATTAATGTATCTTTTGAAGCTCACAATCAGCTGGTTAATTTTCTAAAGCAAAACGAGAACGACATCTGGATCGCGCCGCTGGCCGAAATTGCCAAATATGTTGCTGACTATCAGGGAAAAATTGGCAAATGATCGTTAGAGAGAATTAAATGAAAGGCGCTTCAGAGAATTGTATGGAAAAGAGGGTGAAGAATTGAATAAGTTTTATGAAAGATAAGGAATTAATTATACACTCAGATATTAGGTATCCAGTCGCTCTGGCGAATAATAGAAATTATTCTGGAAATGCAAAGGGAGCAAGTTGACATTTATGTTGAATGGCCGTCCCAGACTGAAAGAGAGTGCCTGTAAATTACATGAGCGACGCGAGGAGCGAGTCTGGCGTCATTTGTACACTTGTCAGGTAATGACCTATATCCCTTGATTGCCTGTTTTATTGATCGACCATATAGTAACGGTGCAAATGAGTGGTCCAAGATGGATTTTTCGGAAAAATTTGCCGAGCCGGAGAAATGGATCAAAAAGATTAATAATGACTATGGAATGCAAGTAATGACCTGGGTCGGGCCGCTGACTTTTTCCGACTGTGATTTTCCGGGCTTGTTTCCGGATTCCAGAAATTATATTGATTTGACTAACCCTATGGCGCTGGTGGAATTCGAACAACGCTTAGCTTCGAACCAATATGCGGTTGGCATCAAGGGACACAAAATGGATCGAGCCGATGAGCATTTTCCACTGACGGCTGACCGGTATGAACCGACTAAAGAATATTCAGGGCCAGTAAAAATTTGTCAACCTGTTCCAGTCGAACGGATACCGGTATTTATCGCGAAAAATTCTATTTATATTACGGGACAAATCTATCAAGGAAATTCAAAGATCTGGGAAGGTGCCTTAAAAGGGAAAGAAAATTTAATAATTCATCTCTATCCTGGTGAAATAAACGAAAATTCACAGTTCACTTATGTTGATTATCTGGACGGCAACATAGAAAAATTAATGACGCTCCAGCATCAAGAAGGGAAAGTACTTTTTTCCTCGACGGCAATTTCAATCCAGTCGGTTGTCAGGGTTATGATACCGGAGAAGCCAAGGAAAGTATTTTTCGGAGGCAAAAAAGTGGCTTTTAAATACGGTAAACAAAATCAAATTGCTGAAATTGCCTGCCCGAAAGATCACACCATCCAACTCGAAATTAGATATTAACATCGTAGGACAGCCTTTCTAGGCTGTCAATTCCCGATAGGCAGGAGTGTCTTAACATTGTAGGGCGATTTGCTAAATCGTCCTGGTCGAAATAACATTTCGATCTACATTTTATTTCCGACAGGCAGGAATGCCTGTCCTACAGTTGAAAATGATGCGAATTCGTAGGACAGCCTTTCCAGGCTGTCATCGTCAACCTTGAGTCGACATGTAGGAATGCCTGTCCTACGTACGCTTAAGCGGCTTATTTTTCCCCGTGAAATTTTTCTGGATAATTCTGCCCGGGGATCGGTTGCCAGGCGTAGGGTGAATTCCAGCTTTTTGTGAATATATTTCGGAGTGTTTTAGCGACGGTAGCATTTTCTATTTTCAAGCCTACGTTGCGTGAATCGTAGAAATAATTGCGTGACCAGTTATTGCTGCCGACCCAGCTAAGGGATTCATCTATGACCATATACTTGCAGTGTTCGACGCGCGCATAGGGGATATAGCCAGCGCTGTATTCTGGGATGCTACTTATTTTTAAGTTGATATTCGGTAAGATGTCGAGGCTTTGCAGATAGGGTAGTTCGTCAGCGCTGATATTCCAGTCGGAAACCAGCAAATTGACGATGATTCCGTGAGCTGCGGCTTCGCGCAGAGCATTGTCTATTTTCGCCCAATATTTGGTTTTTTTATCCAGTGGTGAATAAGAAAGCAGTTGGATATTAATTTCCTTTTTGGCGCAACGAATAAGCTCCAGAATGACTTTCTCATCGCTGGCTATTCCGTCCGGCAGGTTTCTGGCCGGACTGCCGGAAGCGGTGAATTCGACTGTATCACCGGGAGCAATTCCCACTTTAAAGTTATGTGGTTCGGTCAATTTCCGGCCGGGCATTTTAGTCAATACCGCATAATCCCAATCCATCTCGAACAGTTCTGTCATCAGGCTCGCATATTCCGGATGGCAAATGCGCAGGCCAACCTCATGGATATGTTCGAGTGCGCGCCAATCGAAATTCTGACTGCCAATAAAAACTTCCTTACCATCAATAATAAAATATTTAGCGTGTTGAACGCCGTCACTGCGATTAAAAGTCTGACTTTGACGAATAGTAATGTTTTTGGTTTTGGCAAGTCGGTTAATAGTTTCAGGATAAGTCTTGGCCATACGGACATCAACGATAATCCGAACTTTAACACCACGTCGTGCCGCCTGTTCGATCAACTTTATAATTGGTTCCAGCGATTCGCCAACTACATTTGAGATATAATATTGTTCGATGTCAATAGTCTCACTTGCCGCACCGAACATTTCGGCCCAGACTTCAGAAGTATTACGAATTTCGGGATTGTCGAGAATAGTCTCAATCGGAATGCTTTCAACAATCTCAAAATCGGCACTCGGCATTTGCGCCCAGGCCGAGAGAAAGAACAGCCCAAAAAACGGTAAAACGAGCCGAAACCGATGGACTGACAAATTCATCCTAATCAAGAAGTTATTTTTTAGAAGATCGCCGCCGACGCAAGAGAATTAATTTTTCGAATGGCTTCTCTTCGCCTTTGAAAAGTCGTCGAATATTAGAACGATGAGTGTAAATAATAAAAATCGGAATAAAAAAACTGAAAATCAGGAGTGCTTTATCCACTGGCGCAGTTCCAAAGCAGCTGAAAAGTAGTAAAATAATCGGCAAACTGACCGCGGCGCTAATTGATGAAACTGATACTATACCGGTCGAGAACAGGACTATGCCGAAGACCAGCAGACATAGTAAAAGCGCAAGAGGATATAACGCAATGATCATCCCGGCACCAACCGCAACACCCTTGCCGCCTTTAAAACCGGCGAAGATGGTGAAAGTATGGCCCAGAATGGCACATAAACCGGCTAAGATCATTAACCAGGTGGGATTTAGCGGCGGAACATCGAAACGAATTTGGGAAATATAGGCGGTAGCTAATGCCCCTTTGGCAATGTCAAAAAGAGCCACGAAAAGCCCGGCTTTCCAGCCTAAAACACGAAACGCATTCGTTGCGCCGGCATTGTACGAACCGTATTGGCGAATATCAATTTTTTTAGTGAGTTTTCCGACGATAATAGCCGTCGGGATCGAGCCGATTAAGTAACTGATTACAATAATTGCTAATAGTGTTATCATCATTCGCTCCAGGTAATAGCAATTGCGGCGGCGCCGTTTCCGGCATGTGCGCCCAACATCGGCGATACCGGCAATATATTGATTTTTTCGACATTGAATCGTTTCTTTAATTCATTATTGAAATATTCGGCTACTTGCAGATTATTAGCGTGAGCAATGGCAAACCGCGGATTGACTTTTTGCGCCGCAAAATTGCTCGCCATTTGCAGAACTTTGGCGAAAGCTCCCTCCTTGGAAAAACTTTTCGATATATGTTGAGGTGTGCCATATTCGTCCAAATTTAAAATCGGTTTGATATTGAATAACTTAGCTATCAAGCCTTTAGCTTTTGAAACACGCCCGCTACGCATTAGATATTTCAAACTTGGTATTCCGACAAATAACTGTGTCCGACGGGTAGTTTTCTCCAATTCATCGGTAATTTCATTATGCGATTTTCCGGCGGCGATCAATTCCACTGCCCGTTCAGCTAGAAAACCGAAAGAAACCGAAAGAGCCTTACTGTCAATCACGCTGATTTTTCGCTTGGGAAAACTTTGCGTGGCTTTCAGGGCATTCTGGTAAGTGCCACTGAGAGTGGTTGGCAGGTGAATTGAAATGATTGAATCATAGTGGCTGAGCAAGAAACTATACAGATTGATAAAATCGGCCGGCGACGGCTGGGAAGTACGGGGATGTTCCGGCTCCGTGTCGAGCATCTCGTAAAAATATTCAGGAGTGATTGTGACTTTATCGAGGTAGCTCGATTGACCGAACGTCAATCGTATTGGTATAACATGAATGAAGGAGCGTTCGATGAACTCAGTTGGCAAATCGCAGGCCGAATCTACTACCAGCGCAATTTGCGGATGAGGATTATGGGCAACTAAATACTGTTTGAGCATATCGTCGGCTTTTTGCTGAAGGAGATCACCATATTGATGGGCAATTTTAAAAACTTTAGCCGATTCGTTAGTATGAATATGTAAACGCGCCTTCTGAGGTGAACCGGCTAAGACGATCGAGTCGCCGTAGGGTTCGATTTGTAGGCGGAGGTTTTCTATCGGAATATTTTTTCCTTCGATAAGGCATTCGGTGCAGAAGCGGTAGGTTATCTGTTCTGGTAATACTTCCGTGTGGGCGATGGCAGAGACCGGCTGCATATTAATCTTTTCCAGCTCTTTAAGCTTTCCGCGATTGATAAAATGACTTATACCTTCCAGAATGTACACAAAGCCCTGAGCGCCAGAGTCAACAACATTAGCATTTCGTATCGCTTCAATTTTAGTGCGGGTATTTTCTAAAGAACGCCGAGCAGCTTCCAGGGAACGATTTAGTAACTCCTGAAAATCGAAAATTTTCTTACTATTTTCGTAAATATTTTCCGCCCAATCTTTGATGACGGAGAGGATAGTACCTTCGCGCGGTTTGGAAAGCGCTTCGTAAGCATGAGTCTTGGCAGAAATGACAGCTTCGCCAAATTGAGTGGTTGTGAGACGTTTATTTGTCCCGATTCCCTTGGCTAATCCATAGAAAAACTGAGCCAGAATAACACCGCTATTGCCACGCGCTCCTTCAAGCGCTGAATCGGCGATGTTTTTTGTTGCTTCATCAATCTGGTTTGTGTCTTCGTGAATATTATTTACTATAGTTTTCATAGTTGCAGCCATATTGGTGCCCGTATCCGCGTCTGGAACCGGAAAGACATTGATTTTGTTGAGATAATCTTGATGATCAACGATTTTATGTGCGCCGGCTTTAATGCCTCGTATAAACCTCTTACCATCAATGTATTTAATTTTCATAACCGATTGTCTCTTTTCCTAATATTTTCTCATAAGGTTAAAATAATCAATATATCTATTCAAGTTTTCATTTATGTAAATCAAAGGTTCATTTGAAATAATTAGATTTTATTTGCCTCGGAATTATTTATTTTGTCGGCCGAACTGAGATTTAACTTAGGGGGCATCATAGCACCGGCTGAAATGATAGCCTTGAGCCCCTGCTCGATATTCATATCGGAAGGATAAACTTCATCTTCAGGATAAAATATCACCCAACCAGAAGTTGGATTGGGTGTCGTCGGGAGAAAGATGCTAAGAAAGCGTTTACCATCATAGTTGGTAATTTCGCCTGTTAGGAAACCAATTACCCAGGTATTTTTGCGGGGATACTCCACCATGACGGTTTTTTCAAAACCAGCTTTGGAAAACGAAAGAGCATTCATTACTTGCTTACTTGTATTATAAATTGTACGAACGATGGGAATATAATTAAGCCATTTCTCAACAATTAGTAGGATTGATTTTCCAAGAAAATTAGTGATAAAAAGACCAAGCAAATAGATAGCAATAAACGCCACGATCAATCCCAAACCTGGCAAATGAAAACCAATCAAAGGATCGAGCACCGGACTGACAATCCGATCGAAAAAAGAAATGACTAGTTTAATGAAATAAATAGTCAGTACAACCGGAGTAATAGCAATTATTCCGGCAATTATTTTATTGCGCTGAGAAGTTTTCCACTTTTGCCATAAATTGGGCTTAGAGTTAGGTGCGTCTTTTGACGCTCGGGAATTTTCAGGAGAAGATGAATTCATGTGGAAGGTTTTTTATTAAAAATTAGGTAAATCCCAAGCAGAATTAATGTAACCGGCCAGTATCGCAAAATTGCCCATTCACCAGCCAGAAAAATAACGGCAATCACGATCAATATAGTCCCGGGGATCCAGAGATTATTGCCTTGTGGCCCAAAAAAATACATAAAGAAAAACCCAATCCCAGGTGCTAAGATGAAAATCGGCCAGAGATGATCCATACTGGTCCAGGTTGTCCTTTCTAGATAAAGAAACAATGTTCCGACGATTAGAAGAATCATAGCGGGCATCAGTAGGCCGTAATTGCTGCGATTAATAAAGAAACCTACCAAAAATAATAAACCTATCCCGATGATGATTAGCGGCCAAAAATCAGACCAGTCAAAGTAATCAAACTGAATTAAAAATATCAGCAGACCGAGCAGAATCAGAAATAGCCCAATTATCCAATTGGGATGCGAAGATTGATTAGTCATTTCCTACCTCGAAAAAGATAAAGCCCCGTTTGGGGCCTTACCATTTTGATTTTATTGTCCAAGGACAGCCTCGGTAAAGATTGCCCCATGGCTTCAGATTAGGCAATCGTAACATTTTTGTCGAGATAAACATCCTGGACGGCATTGACGATCTTGACGCCTTCAGCCATCGGTCTCTGAAAAGCTTTGCGTCCCAGTATCAAACCCATACCACCAGCCCGTTTATTGATAACAGCCGTTTTAACTGCTTCAACTAAATCGTCTTCACCGCTGGCGCCACCAGAATTAATCAATCCAGCCCGTCCCATATAGCAACCGGCAACTTGATAGCGAGTAAGGTCAATCGGGTGATCAGTAGTCAATTGTTCGTAAACTTTCTTATTAGTTTTTCCAAACTTCAAGGCTAAGAATCCACCGTTGCACTCGGGTAATTTTTGCTTGATAATATCGGCTTCGATGGTTACGCCAAGATGATTAGCCTGATTGGTCAAATCAGCCGCAACGTGATAGTCTTTTTCCGCCGTCTTAAAGGCATTATTACGTAAATAACACCAGAGTACCGTAACCATACCGAGTTGATGCGCATATTCGAATGCTTCACTGACTTCCATAATCTGACGACGAGATTCCGCCGAACCAAAATAAACCGTAGCCCCTACAGCAACTGCACCCATATCAAAAGCTTGATCAACGCTAGCAAACATTGTCTGATCGTGCATATTGGGATAGGAAAGCAGTTCGTTGTGATTTAGTTTTAGCAGAAATGGAATTTTGTGGGCGTATTTACGGGCAACACTTCCCAGAACGCCGAGCGTTGAAGCTACGGCATTACATCCGCCTTCGATGGCTAATTTGACAATATTTTCCGGGTCGAAATACATCGGATTCGGTGCAAACGAAGCCCCGGCGGAATGTTCAATGCCTTGGTCAACTGGCAAGATCGAAAGATAACCAGTGCCAGACAGGCGACCTTTGTTGTACATTGTTTGCAAATTGCGTAGGACAGCGATAGGCCTATCCGAATAAAGCAAAATCCGATCAACAAAATCGGGCCCAGGCAAATGCAGTTGTTCCTTGGAAATTGTCGTGCACTTATGATTCAGTAGAAAATCTGCGTCTTTTCCAAGATATTCTTCAATTTTACTCATACAAAAACCTCCAAAAAATTTACACCGGAAAATAAGCAAAATTATCCAATGTTAAAAGAGAATTGATGCAAAAGTGGAAAATATTACTTGAATTTTTCCATAAATGTTGTTAATATTAATTTGTAATGAGTTCAAAATTGACAAATATTAAAAGTGAATTAGACAAGCGGGGCATTAAACCGACTTTCCAGCGCTTGTGTGTTTTAGAATTAATGGAGCAAAGTAGTGATCATTTAACAGCTGACGCGATTTATGAAAGTCTGTTAAAAAAGATGCCGACGATGTCACGCACGACGATTTATAATACCTTGAATTTGTTTCTGGAAAAAGGACTTATCGCACCAATTATGATTACCGGTACTGAAGTCCGCTATGAAATCTCGACCAATCAACATCATCATTTTCTATGCTCAAAATGCAACCGAATTTACGACGTTGATATCCAATGTCCGTTATTTGAAAGTAAGGAAGTTGATGGGCATAAAATCCAGGAAATTCATGGCTATTTCAAAGGAATATGTAAAAATTGTCTAAATCAATTGAAAGGAAAAAACAATGAAAGAGAAAGTTGCTGAAGTTATCGAAACAATTCGGCCGATGTTATTAGCCGATGGCGGTGATGTCGAATTAGTCGAGGTTACCAAAGATGGAATCGTAAAACTAAGATTGACAGGTGCCTGCGGTGGTTGTCCGATGAGTACCTATACTTTACGGATGGGTATCGAGCGCCGTTTGAAAGAAGCCATTCCGGAAATCAAGAGTATCGAGCAGGTTTTTTAGGAACAAATAATCTGATTTTAAAATCACGATTCTATGATTAATTTTATCCTGGAAAAAGTGATTTATGAAATATACCTTCAAAATTCCGACGATGAGCTGTCAGCATTGTAAAATGCGGATCGAGAAAGCCTTGAGTCAATATGTCAATCCGGCCAATATCACTTTTGATTTAACTTCAAAAAAGGTAATTGTCGAAACTGACATCCCGTCGGCGATTCTGATTCAGGCCATCGAATCGGTTGGTTATCACGTTGAAAACGTTAATCAATAGCAAATGAGAAAGGAGAATTTATATGAAAAGTTTAAAAGGAACTCGGACGGAAAAAAACTTGTTGACTGCTTTTGCTGGTGAATCCCAAGCTCGTAATCGTTATAATTATTTCGCTTCCCAGGCCAAAAAAGAAGGCTATGAACAAATTGCGGCGGTATTTGCCGAGACGGCTGATAATGAGAAAGAACATGCCAAGCGTTTCTTCAAATTTCTGGAAGGAGGCGAGGTTAGCATAACAGCCTCATTTCCAGCCGGAGTAATTGGTACGACGGCTGAAAACCTGCTGGAAGCCGCCAATGGTGAAAAATATGAAAATTCGGTAATGTATCCTGAATTTGCTAAAGTTGCCGATGAGGAAGGATTTACTGAAATTGCTAATGTTTTCCGAGCCGTGGCCGTCGCCGAAACCCAGCACGAGAAGAATTATCGCGCTTTACGTAAAAATATTCTGGAAAACCGCGTTTTTGCAAAGGAAAAGAGCGTGATATGGCGTTGTCGAAACTGCGGCTATATTCATGTGGGTACTAAGGCGCCGGAGAAATGTCCTGCCTGTGCCCATCCTCGGGCTTACTTTGAATTGTTGGCTGAAAATTATTGAAAATAGGATTTATTAACCCATTTACAGGAGGTAATATGACTAAATATGTTTGCACTGTTTGTGGTTATGTTTATGATCCTCGCAAGGGGGATCCGGATAACGGCGTTCGTCGCGGCACCGCTTTTGAAGATTTACCAGATGACTGGGTTTGCCCGCAATGTGGTGCCGAAAAAGAGGATTTTGAACCGCAGGAGGACTGAAATTGTCAGTCCAGATTTTAAAGCCTAACATTTTTAGCGTCGGTGTGCGCGATTGGGATCGTCGGTTATTTGATGAGTTGATTCCACTTCCGGATGGTACGACTTATAATGCTTATCTAATCAAAGGTTCGCAGAAGACGGCTTTGCTCGATACGGTTGACCCGCCTAAAAAGCAGGAATTACTCGAAAATCTGCATAAAATTGGAATCGAACGAATTGATTATCTCATTTCGCATCATGCGGAGCAGGATCACTCCGGAGCTATTCCGGCAGTCCTCGAACGTTTTCCGATGGCGCAGGTAGTTACTAATCAAAAATGCAGTGTTTTGCTTAAAGAACATTTGCTGATTCCGGACGATAAATTCAAAATCATTAACGATAATGAGGAACTTTCACTCGGAAACAAAACTCTCCGCTTTATTTCTACTCCCTGGGTTCACTGGCCGGAAACTATTTCGACCTACCTGATACAAGGCAAAATCCTGTTCTCCTGTGATTTTTTAGGCTCGCATTTAGCTACGAGTAATTTATTTGTTGATGATGGAAATCGAGTTTATCGTTCCGCTAAGCGCTATTATGCCGAAATTATGATGCCGTTTCGCTCGAATGTGCGTCAAAACCTGGAAAAAGTAAAGAATCTTGCAATTGAAATGATTGCACCCAGCCACGGGCCAGTTTACCAGAATCCGGAATTTATTATGGAAGCTTATGCCGATTGGACTTCGGATCAGGTTAAAAATATAGTACTTATACCGTATGTCTCGATGCACGGCAGTACCGAAGCTATGGTTCAGTATCTCACGAAGGCTCTGATCGAGCGTGAACTTGATGTTCAGCCTTTTAACCTGACCAGAACAGATATTGGCGAATTGGCAATGGCATTGGTGGATGCAGCTACAGTAATCATCGGATCGCCAACTGTGATTCTCGGTCCGCATCCGGCGGCGGTCAGCGCGGCTTATTTAGTAAATTTGTTACGGCCTAAGACCAGGTATTTGACGATCATTGGCTCTTTTGGTTGGGGCGGCAAAATGCCCGAACAGATCAAAGCCCTAGTGAGCGGATTGAAAGCCGAGTTTCTGTCTCCGGTGGTCATTAAAGGCTATCCCAAATCGGAAGATTTTTCGGCGCTGGATAAATTGGCGGATGAAATTGCCGTCAGACACCGCGCTTTAAAATCGTAAGGAGGTAATGGATGGCTATTTTCAGCATTCGTGACGTGTTCGATGTAGCGGTTAAAATTGAGGAAAGAGGTGAGAAATTTTACCGCGAAACAGCTAAAGTCATTCCCAAAGTAGAGGTCAAAGATCTCTTCGAGAAACTGGCTGACGAAGAAGTCGTGCATAAGAAAATTTTCCGGCAGATGGGGCAGAAAATTGGGGCGGTCAATCTGGAATCTGCGGCTCGCGAGGAATTCTATGATTATCTGGAAGCCTATACCCAGAACCTGATTTTTTCTGACGCCAGTGATGAATCGAAAATACCGGCGATTCAAGATGCTAAAACGGCTTTGCTTTATGCCATTGAGAGAGAACTCGATTCGGTTCTGTATTATAAAGAAATCAAGGAGTTAATCCCAGTCAGCGAGCATCAATTGATTGACGGTATCATTAACGAAGAGCGCCGCCATGTCGTCCGACTTTCGGAATTGAAAAAGAATCTTACGTCTTAATAAATAGATTCTTGCCAGATTGGTAAATTAAAGTAATGGGCGCGAAAAGCGCCGGGTTTTTGATTTTTAATAATAATATTTGCTCGAACGAAAAAAATCTATAAGGGATAAAATCGCAGTTGAAATTTAAGAATAAATATCCGCGGCGAATTTTAACGGCGCGCCAGCGTAAACGACCGGAAGATATTCGCGGACCGTTTTTCCGCGATCAGACGGCGATTATTCATTCTTTAGCTTTTCGGCGCCTAAAGCACAAGACGCAGGTCTTTTTCTCGCCGGAGAATGACCATATTTGTACACGGATCGAACATTCATTGCATGTGGCGACAATTTCAGCGACGATTTGTCGAGCTTTGAAATTAGACATTGACTTGGCGACGGCGATTGGGCTGGGGCATGATCTGGGACATGCGCCTTTTGGTCATGCTGGTGAAAAATGGCTGGAAGAGTTATTTGGCGGCTTTGTGCATGAATTACACAGTCTGCGAGTGGTTGATAAACTCGAAAATTATGGGCAAGGGCTGAACCTAACTTATGCAGTGCGAGACGGAATCGTTTCACATTGCGGTGAAGTTGATGAACAATTTGTCGAAATCAATCCGACGCTTAACAATCTGGACAATTTACAATTACGCCCAGCTCAGCCTTCCACCTGGGAAGCCTGCGTTGTACGCCTCAGCGATTCCATTGCCTATTTGGGACGCGACCTGGAAGATGCGGTCGCGGCTAATCTGATTAATAAAGAAGATTTACCGGAAAAATTGCGAAAGGGTATCGGCCAAACAAATAGTGAAATTATCAACAACCTGGTTTTCGATGTCATTGATTGGTCGGGGAAAAATGGCAAAATCGGTTTTTCACCGGAAAAATTTGCCTTGATTAAAGAGTTCAAGCAATTCAGTCGGGAAAATATTTATGATAATCCCAAAATGAAATACTGGCATAACTACGCCGGTTTTGTAATCGAAACCCTTAAAAGTTATCTGGTTGCCTTATATGAAAAATATCAGAACGATTACGAGAAATATACCAACAGCAAAACGCCGCTGGACGTGAAATTCGGCAAATATCTCAAATCCTTGCATGAACGCTATCAGGCCGAAAAGTGTCCCTCGGAGTTAATAGTGCGCGATTACATAGCCGGGATGACGGATGCCTATGCTTTACATTGCTTTCAGAATATATTGACGACGGGAACACGCGGGCTTTAGGATCTGTAACAACCAGTAAAAAGTAGGCTATCCTTCGGTAATAAAAAAAGGACAGTGTGTTGTGATTATTTTTATTCCAATCTGCGTAAGGGGCACAGACTAAACCGCTAATTAGTCAATTGTGTTATGTAGAGACATTTAACATAAAAAGTCGTCAGCCTCGGTTTGCGATCCAATTCTCTTCTAAGAAAACTCTTGAAATTCGTTATAATATATCTTACAATCCAATATGGATTTTATCATAAAAAACGTAAACTTTATGAAAACAAAATATATGGGGGATGCTTTTATGAAAAAGAACTACCGGTTACTGGTTTTATTGCTTTGGGTTCCATTAATGGCTCAGAAGTTCGACAAAATGGCGCTGACGCCACCGATGGGTTGGAATAGTTGGAACAGATTTGGATGCAATGTCAATGAACAACTTATTCGGGAAACAGCCGATGCGATGGTGTCCAGCGGTATGAAGGCCGCCGGTTATCAATATGTGGTAATTGATGATTGCTGGCAGGGGGAACGCGATGCTCAGGGATTCATTCAACCTGATCCGACAAGATTTCCATCCGGTATGAAAGCTCTGGCGGATTATATTCATTCCAAGGGATTGAAATTTGGTGTTTATTCGGATGCCGGTTGGAAAACATGCGGTGGGCATCCCGGTAGTCGTGGGTATGAATATCAGGATGCACTTACTTATGCCAATTGGGGAGTTGATTATCTGAAATATGACTGGTGTAATACCGAGGGGCTCAATGCCAAAGGTGCCTATATGACTATGCGGGACGCTTTGTTCGCGGCCGGTCGGCCAGTCGTTTTCAGTATTTGTGAGTGGGGTGATAATCGGCCATGGGAATGGGGCAAGGATATTGGCCACCTCTGGCGTACGACTGGCGACATCGCCGCCATTTTTAATGGACAGGAGGGGCATGGTACCTGGAATTCCTGGGGTGTATTACAAATTCTCGATATGCGCGAAAATATCCGTCAATATGCCGGACCGGATCATTGGAACGATCCGGATATGCTGGAAGTCGGGAATGGGATGACACTTGCCGAAGATCGGGCGCATTTTTCCTTGTGGTGTATCCAGGCGGCGCCTTTAATTGCGGGCAACGATCTCAGAGATATGAGTCCGGAGGTAAGAGATATTTTGACTAACAAAGAGTTGATTGCCATTGATCAGGATCCGCTGGGAATCCAGGGATTTAAATATCTAGCAAAAGATAATTGGGAAGTCTGGGCAAAACCGCTGGATAAAGGCGAACTGGCACTCTGCTTTTTAAATCGAACGTTAGCACCGATTAGGATTGACCTTGATTGGAAAAAATATCCGGTCAAAGACGATGAATTTCATTACTATTATTATTTTAACGAAAAGGAATACCAAATTCGTGATCTTTGGTCAAAAAAGGAGATTGGAACAACCGCCAAACCGCTTTCAACTCAAGTAGGTGCTCACGATGTAGTGGTATTAAGGCTAAGTCCGGTCAGGTAAGATTACAGACCAGTTGGGAAATTTTTACCCTTTGGCATTCCATTATAACTGACCACCGCTTCTGGTTTACCGCAGAGTAAAAAACTGTGATTGCGATGATCGCGCTCGTCGAGTCCGATTCTCCGGAAGACATCTGCCCAGGAGTCAAATTTTCCGTATTCATTAATCAGACCGTTTTCAACCGGTTGAGTTTCCCATTCCGGGTGATCGGCAACGAATTGGGCATAAACATGTTCGGCATGATCCTCGAATTCAGCATTGAAAAGATATGCGCGCCGAATATTACAGAAAGCTAAAGTTTTAGCAAAAAGGCGATAACCTGCAACCATTACAAACGGAACGAGCGGAGAAAGATACCAGGCATCTCGAATACCCTCGGTTTTCATTTTTTCGTGAATAACCAGCAAATGCCAGTATTCGTTATCCTGGGCTGAGCGGCTCCAAGTGATAATTTGTTGACTTCGAGCGACTTTTTCATAATTGTGGTAAACGTGGGTTAGACGGGTATAGTGATGTACTTCCCAAGCGCGATACGGAATACTAGCCAAGATTTCAATTAATTTGGCTTTGGACAATGTAGTATGACATCCAGTCACAATATCCATAAGTAAAAAGAAGGTGCGTGCCATCAACGAATATTTATAGCGCGGCCGGTTAAGAGAACTAATTTGCTCTTTTTCAAGATCAATCGTCTCGGTATTATTATTCATACTTCCGCAGTTTTGATTAGCAACTGAAAATATAGTTAAAAACGGTAGTTCAAAAAATAACCCGTCTAAATGTGCGCTACATTTTTACAAACAGCTGGCTATCCTTTATTTGCATATAAGATAGCCAGCTATTATTAATTTGGTGAGTATTTAGCCGACGATAAACAGACTAATAGCGTCCGCCGCCGCGCCGATTATCCCTCGGTTTGCCGCCGAAATGCCCGCTACTCGAACGACCGCCGAAGCGATCGCCACCGCGTCCGCCCTCCGTACGAGGACGAGCTTCATTTACGGTGATGGTTTTACCCTTCAGGTCTTTGCCGTTTAAATTGCTGATAGCGGCTTGAGCTTCAGCCATTAGGGGCATTTCGACGAAGCCGAAACCTCTTGACTCGCCGGTGAATTTATCTTTAATAACGGATGCACTGGCGACTTGCCCGAAAGCCTCGAAAGCCACGCGTAAGTCACCTTCCGTGACATTCGATGCTAAATTTCCTACGTAGATGTTCATTATGACCTCCTTTTGATCTTGAACGCTTTAACGTACTTTCTTTTACATTGACCAAATGCTTATCTCTAAGCGGGTTCCATAACCCAACTCCAGAAAGTAGTTTCCGCCGGTACCCGAAATTTGGGTATTTTCGTGATCAAAAAAGGTCTACCACTAAGTGAAAAAGTTTTTCTGGTTGGTTTGTGATTGATGGTTTACTCGTTTTTCGAAAAGCGTTGTATTAAAATACTTTAAACCCTACAGTTAAACAAGCTTTATTTTTTTTCGGTATTAGAATTGATTTTACGGATTAGTTTCAAACTATGTAAAGCAGTTATTTTAACAATATGAATTTACCGGTGCGAACCTCTGAACCGGAATGGATTTGATAAAAGTAAAGACCTGAAACATAAGACCTTGCATTCCAAGTGATTTCATGCCGACCGATTCCCAGTTTGCCCAACTTCAACTCCTCGATTTTTTGGCCATTGAGATTAAAAATACTGACAGTAACTTCATTAATAATCGGTAATTCGAAGCTTATATGAGTTGAATTGTTGAAAGGATTCGGATAACAAGGATAAACCTTAAAATTGGCGGCGAGGAGTGGCTCTTCTTTGATAAATGTATTCGTTTTATAGAACCAGATTCTCCGCGCCAGGGTTGAATCCAGCACAAATGGATTGGGTTTATTATCCTGATAAGCGGCAATTTTCCAGGTGCGGGCATATTCTTTGGCATCAACAGTGTCATAATAATTCCAGGCTAGTAAAGTTTCTTTTTGAAAATTCCAAAAAGTTGTATCTGGGTCTTTAGCAAAGTAGGCATCCGAATACATTGCATAAAAATAAAACATCGAACGAGCACAGTTACCTTTATGGTCCTCGCGCGGCTCAAAACAGGCTGGCGGATCATTTTCTTTTTCCGAGTATTTATCAATGTTGGTAGTTGGAATTGTAGTCTGGGATTTGTTTAAATACCACCATTTGTCGGTATTGGCATCCGGTATTTCCGCAAAGGGATCATTGCCGCGGGAAGAATTTACGTTAGTAAAAGTTGGATATAAATGGTGCAAATTACTTCTTTGAGGTTCGGAATCGGCACCCATTGATTGTGGCCAAGTATGTTCGCAGTCAATAGATTTATTATAAGCGTCAGTGCTTGGGTCTTTGGTACGATCAAGTTTGATCGTATAACCAGTATAGACACAGGAGAGTGAATCACCATCTTTTAAATCAATCACGGCATACATCGTATCACGGGCTTTATCATAACCAAGCGTTTTAGTCGGTTTGAAATTAGCGATGACTGAATCCCAAAGGGCCGTGCCGTTCAGTTCCGGCCATAGCATAGTTTGAACTTGGGAATGCCCAAAGGAGAAAAATGAAGTAATTAAAAAATATAGAAATAGAGATAAAGTTTGTGGGGATTTTTTTATCATCTTTTCAAATCAAATTAGTCTCTATCGGATTTCTTTTTGCGGCGTTCTTCGATAATGCTTTCTTCGATACTCTTCGGCAAAGGTGAATAATGTAAAAATTCCATCGAAAAGGCCGCCCGACCGCTGGAAATTGTACGCAAAGCTGAGGCATAGCCGAACATTTCCATTAATGGCACTGTGCCGGTGAGTTTTTGAGAACCTTTACGATGGCGGCGCATATTTTCAATTTTGCCGCGACGACGGTTGATATCGCCAATAGCATCCCCCATATATTCGTCCGGCGTATTGATTTCGATTTTCATAATGGGTTCAAGTAATTGCGGCGCCGTTTTGGTGATAATTTCTTTCATACCGAGAATGGTGCACATCCGGAACGCCATTTCGCTGGAATCTACTGGATGATACGTGCCGTCGAAGAGTACGAATCTAATATCCACCATTGGATACCCGGCGAGTAAACCTTTTTCTACGGTTTCGCGGAAACCTTTTTCGACGGCCGGAATAAATTCGCGGGGAATATTACCGCCCTTGACGTGATCAACGAATTCAATACCCATTCCGGGATTAGGCTCGAGACGAAAAGCGATCTGAGCAAACTGACCTTTGCCGCCGGTTTGTTTCTTATAGCGGTAAGTGTGTTCGGCTTCACGGGTAATGGTTTCGCGAAAAGCTACTGCTGGTTCACCAACGATGACATCGAGTTTGTGTTCGGTTTTTAATCTATCAGCGATGATTTCAAGATGTAGTTCGCCCATTCCGGAGATGATAGTTTCTTCAGTTTCATCTTCGAATCGGACTTTGAACGATGGGTCTTCGAGAGCAAGGCGACTTAAGGCCATTCCAAGACGATCCCGTTCTTTAATCGCAACTGGTTCGATTTTCATATCGAGTACAGTTTCGGGATAATGAATATTTTCGAGCAAAATTGTATCATTCTCATTGCAAAGAGTGTCACCGGTGGTGGTCAGTTTCATACCGATCAAAGCACCAATGTCACCGGCTTTTAGCGATGGGATTTCAGAACGTTCATCTGCGTGAATGCGCAAAATCCGTCCGACGCGTTCCCGCTTTTGCTTGGTAGAATTGAAAATATAAGAACCAGAATACAATTCTCCAGAATAAACTCGCACGAAAGTTTGTTGACCAACGTAAGCATCATTGGTGATTTTGAATGCCAGAGCCGTTAGCGGTTCTGAAACGTGGGGTTTACGCGAAATTATAACTTCCGGATTATTGGCGTCGCGTCCGGTAATTATTCCTCGGTCAATGGGAGACGGCAGATAATCCACTACGGCATCAAGTAGTAGGCGAATGCCTTTATTCTTGAAAGCCGAGCCGCAAAAAACCGGGGTCACACATAAATTCAGGACGGCATAACGGGCGGCGTTACGAATATCAGACTCACTGATTGCAACGCCATTTACGAACTTTTCCATCAGGTTTTCGTCGAAATCCGCCAATTTTTCGATCATCTGCTCACGCAATTTTTGGGCTTCTGGTAATAAATTAGATGGGATTTCGCTCTCGAGCATATCGAGTTCGCGGTAGGTATAGGCTTTCATAGTAATCAAGTCAATAATCCCGCTAAAACCGTCTTCGTTACCAATTGGTAATTGGAAAGCAACCGCATTGGCGCCCAACATTTCGTTCATCATATTAATAGTCTGGAAGAAATCGGCTCCGGCGCGATCCATTTTATTGATAAATGCAATGCGCGGAACTTTATAGTTGTCCGCCTGATGCCAGACGGTTTCACTCTGCGGTTCAACGCCGCCGACCGCGCAAAAAACCATGATTATACCATCCAGAACACGTAGAGAGCGTTCGACTTCCACCGTGAAATCTATGTGCCCAGGTGTATCAATAAGGTTGATTTGATGACCTTTCCATTCGGTTGTGATTGCTGCCGAAGTGATCGTAATGCCGCGTTCTTGTTCCTGCTTCATAAAATCCATAACAGCTTGACCATTATGGACTTCGCCTATTTTGTGAGTTATACCGGTAAAAAAGAGGATACGCTCTGAGGTCGTAGTTTTACCGGCATCTATGTGGGCTACGATGCCGATATTTCTAATTTTTTGTATTTCAATATTATCCATTTATATATTCCTAAAAATAGCTAGGAAATTTAATCAACTAATCAGCGATTATAAAGAATAATTTTCAGTAAACTATGTAATTTAATTCATCATAGAAAAGTGTTGTTAGATAAAAAAGTACTGAAATAGAGACATTTACAAATTCATTATGAACCTTTTTGTCCATATCTTAAAAGAACGACAACGTTAATAATTTTTCGTAAGCCTAAACCATTGTAATTCAGAAATAAACTCTTCTTTACTCGCAGGTCTGTTCCCCGCCGACCTTTTTATTTTATTTAAAAATCCCTTGGTAAAATTGTTATTGAAACATTATTTTTAGAACATAATGGAAAATAATTTTGAGATTAAACCATATATTCTGAAAAACAAGATACAACATTATGAGTGGGGAACACGTGGCGAGCAGGCATTTATCCCAAAATTGTTGGGTATAAAATACGAGGGAAATCGTCCATATGCCGAGCTCTGGATCGGTGCGCATCCGTCAGCGCCGTCACAGGTCAGTATTTCCAATAATTTTATTGATTTGACCGAATTGATCAGAAAACACCCTATTGAAATTCTCGGCGAACCTGTTTTTAAACGGTTTGGAGCCAATTTGCCATTTTTATTTAAAGTCCTTTCAGCAGGTAAACCACTTTCTATTCAAGCGCATCCTAATAAATTACAGGCTGTTCGATTACATACGCGCGATCCTATCAATTATCCCGATTCCAATCATAAATTAGAAATAGCGATAGCCATTGATTGTCTCAAGGCTCTCGTAGGTTTGCTAAATGTCGCGGAATTAAGCAAAAAACTTGAATTGTATCCTGTTATTCAATCTTTTACGGATATGGTTTTACCATGCGATACTAAAATTTCAGAATTAGATGAAACTGTCATAGTCAAACGATTTTATTCGACCTTAATCCGGAAGTCCACCTCTGAACCACAATTATACGGAAATTTAGTCGAATCCCTTGCAGAAAGCATTCGTGCCCGTAGTAATCAAATTTCGGAGCCAGAATACTGGTTTTTAGAGTTGAAAAAATATTATCCACCTTCTGATATAGGTTTGATATTAATATTATTGATGAATTATATTCACTTAGACCCTGGACAGGCAATTAAGATTTCGGCGGGAATACCGCACGCTTATTTATCTGGTAATATTATTGAATGTATGACTAATTCAGATAACGTCGTCCGGGTCGGTTTGACGAATAAGTATAAAGATACTTCGGCTCTGCTGGAGATTCTTGATTATTCACCTCGTAAGGTTCAAATATTTAATCCGGATTTGCAGGATGGGATTAGTATTTATCAATCCTCAGCCGAAGAATTTTTTATAATGAATATGAAAATCGAAAAAAATTTTGAAAAGAAATTTTATACCAACGACAAAGTTCAAATTGGTTTAATACTAAATGGTCAAATAGAATTAAATTGGAATTCGACTGAAAAGTTGATATTGAAGAAGGGAGAGAGCGTTCTTATACCAGCCTGCATTAAGGAATACGTTATTCGATCGCGAAATTCGGCTGAAGTTTATATTACTTCGGTTGACTAGATTATTAAAAAAGGTTTTGTTGTTTTGTTTTAGAAAGAGGGTTCTAATAGTTAGCTTGCCTTATGTGGGATAACAGCCACCCGCTCCATAGAACGATAACTACCAGCTAAAAGAGTTATCAATAATTTTTTCGATTATCGTTCTGTTTTTCTGTTTCTTAATCCAGCTTTCCCAGAACATTGCTATAGATTTTGATTCAAATTCTTTTTGGAAGATTAATTGCCAGGGACGTCCACGTTTTGTCCAACCTTTGTTCTGCGAGTTATGATATTGTAGACGTTTTTGAGGATTTGATGAGATGCCGACGTAATAATGGTTTAGACTATTCGAGAAGAGAATATAGAGAAAATATTTTTCCATCCTATAATTTGCTCTGGAGGAGGGACTCGAACCCCCATCCCGCCCCGGCGGGATAACAGCCACCCGCTCCATAGAACGATAATTACCAGCTAAAAGAGTTATTGATAATTTTTTCGATTATCGTTCTGTTTTTCTGTTTCTTAATCCAGCTTTCCCAGAACATTGCTACAGATTTTGATTCAAATTCTTTTTGGAAGATTAATTGCCAGGGACGTCCACGTTTTGTCCAACCTTTGTTCTGCGAGTTATGATATTGTAGACGTTTTTGAGGATTTGATGAGATGCCGACGTAATAATGGTTTAGACTATTCGAGAAGAGAATATAGAGAAAATATTTTTCCATCCTATAATTTGCTCTGGAGGAGGGACTCGAACCCCCAGCCTAGTGGTTAACAGCCACCCGCTCCACCATTGAGCTACTCCAGAAAATTCAATTAAGAAAGAGCGTTATTCGAGTGACAGTAAAATTCTTAAAGAGGAGGGACTCGAACCTCCATCTCGCCCTGGCGGGAATCTTGTCCCGCTCCGGCGGGATAACTCCAAATCAATAATCTAAAAGAGCAAATCTAATTTAAATCTTTTAATGGCTATATTCAAATATCAAAAATCACTCATCGAATTTAGATTTTAGTTTCTGCCAGGTCTCAGTTAATCCTTCACTTACTACTTTGGTATGTCCAACAACCGGCATAAAGTTAGTGTCACCAGTCCAACGCGGAACGATATGGATATGCAGGTGGTCTTTTAAACCGGCGCCGGCGACCGTTCCCAAGTTTAAGCCGATATTGAATCCTTCAGCTTTGAGAGTATCGCGAAGAATACGGACTGACTTTTCGACTAAGTGAAATAATTCCAGGCGAGTAGCATCGTCTAAAGAGTCAAAATCGTTCGTATGCTGATAGGGTGCAACCATCAGGTGGCCATTGTTATATGGGTAAAAATTCATTATGACAAATGCCGATTTACCGCGCTGAAGGATTAGATTTTTTTTATCATCAGATTCAGAAGGATATTGGCAAAGAAAGCATTCTTTACATTTGGCATTAGTAATATAACCAATGCGCCAGGGAGCCCAGAGTTTATCAAATTCCACTTGAGTTACTCCTCATGATCCTTCTTGGAAGCCGCTACGACTTTATCTTGAATTTCTTTGGGCATTTGTTCATAATGGGAAAAACTCTGACGATGCATACCGCGTCCCTGTGTCATAGAACGTAGAGCGGTGCTATAACGGTAAAGTTCAGCCAAAGGTACTTTGGCGGTAATTTTTTGGAATGGTCCCTCGGAATCAACTCCCTGAATTTTTCCGCGCCGGACTGAAATATCACCCATCACGTCGCCCATATATTCTTCCGGTACAATGACTTCGAGATTGTAAATTGGTTCCAACAAAACCGGATTACCATTCATAAAACATTCTTTAAAAGCGCCTTTGCCGGCGATCTGGAAAGCAATATCCTTGGAATCTACGGGGTGCATTTTTCCATCGTAGAATACGGCTTTGACGTCGGTGACTCGGTAGCCGGCTAAAATTCCTTCTTCACAGGCGGAACGAACACCCTTTTCGACGGAAGGGACAAATACCCTATCAACATTCTGCCCAACGAGCGTATTAGTAAATTCTACGCCACTTCCAGGCGGACCTGGTTCGACATACATCCAAACCTCAGCGAACTGCCCGGCACCGCCGGTTTGTTTTTTATGACGATATTTGGAATCGCCGCGTTTTCTTATAGTTTCTCGATAAGGTATACGAGGAGAAAGTTGGTTGACTTCAACCCCGAATTTTTGTTTTAAGCGCTGTAAAATAATGGCTAAGTGTAATTCGCCTTGTCCCGACAAAATTGTTTGTTTGAGTTCGGGATCGAAATGCCAGGACATAGTGGGATCCTCGTTCGTTAGGGCTTGTAAACCGGCGCTAATTTTTTCTTCATCACCACGCGATTTTGGTTCTATAGCTACTTGAATTACCGGTTCGGGAAATGAAATTTCCGGGTAAATGATTGGTGCACGCTGATCGCAAAGAGTATCCGTAGTTCTGGAAAACTTAAGTTTAACAACGGCTCCAATATCACCGGCATGTAAATGGGCAACCTCCTGTTTTTCTTTACCATTAATGCAATAAATTTGACCGATGCGTTCGATTTTGCCGTTATTGGAATTTAGGAGATCAACGCCACTTTTTAATGAACCGGAAATAACCTTAAATATTGATAATTCTCCGACGTGCATTTCACTGACAGTTTTGAAAATGAAGAGAGAAGTTGGTTCACTATCGCTAATTTTACGGGTGATCGAGTTGCCTTTATAGCTGCCGCTGACTGAAACCTTGGCGGAGGGATTTGGGGCAAAATTGACGATATGATCCATAATTTTAGTGATGCCAATGTTATTCAGGCCGGAGGCTACGAAAACCGGGAATAATTCGCGCTTGATAATTGCCTTGCGCAAGCCATTTATAAATTCCTCTTCGGATATTGCGCCTTCACCTAAATATTTCTCGAGAAGAGCATCATCAGATTCCGCTACCGATTCGATTAATTCATTTTTCAAGGCAAATAATTTTTCTTTGATCTCACCGATCGGTTCGGATTCTGTATAAGTGCCTTTTTGATCGTTTTTATATTGGATTACTTTTTGAGTTACGACATCGGCAATTGTGTCGAAATTTGGGCCGCTATTGACCGGAATCTGCATCTGCACTGCTTTTTTGGTGAAAGAGGAATGAATTGAATTTAGCGACTTCTGGAAATCTGCATGTTCTTTATCGAGCATGTTGATAATAAACCAGACCGGCAATTCATCTTCTTGGGCAAATTTGGAAACTAATTCAGTTCCAACTTCGACTCCTGATTGACCGTTGATGGTCATAAGTGCCAAATCAGCCACTCGCGTAAGAGCTTTGGCTTCACCTACAAAATCAAGGTAACCGGGTGCGTCTAATATGTTGAATTTTACCTTATTCCATTCGCAATTCAGCAATGACGAGGAAATCGAAAACTTACGTTCGATTTCATCATCATGATAGTCGGAAACCGTAGTTCCTTCATCAACTCGACCTAACCTGGTAGTGACACCAGCCGAATAAAGCATAGCCTCACTAAGACTGGTTTTTCCGGACGAACCATGTCCCAATAGTACGATATTTCTTATTTCCTCAGTTTGGTATTCTTTCAAAATTAGCCTCCATATTATCGTGAAAATTTAACTCTTGTTAACCAGATTGCGAAGAATTTTTCCTGATAGGTCTCGTTCAAAATATGCTACAATGTCAATTAAATCCGGTCGAAGGTATCCCGGTAAATTGTTTCGGCAGAATTCATTCAATTCATCAATGCTGACAGACCCTGATTCGCGCAAGGATACACTAGCTTTAATTTGATCTTCATGGTTAGGAACTTTTATTGGGCAAACCATTGCTTCTCGAACTGCCGGATGCTGTTGTAAAACTTTCTCAATCAAAGCGGGATTGATATCGTAACCGAATTTATAGATTAAGTCAGGAATTCGACCTTCGAAAATCAACGAGCCGTCGTTAGTTTCTCTCACAATATCCCCGGTTCTAAACCAAGTGTTTTGATTAAAATGGATTCTATCCAGGTCATTAAAATAATTCAACATTAAAGCTGGCGAGCGAACCTGCAATTCACCGGATGTACCAGGTGCTACACTTGCACCAGATGAATTGACGATGCGGATGTCAATCTCTGGAAATGGACGACCAATGCTACATTCATACTGATCGAATTCATCATAGACAACGGATACCATCTGGGTTTCAGTTGTTCCGTAAAGTTCCGTGACGAAAACGCCAAAATTTTTCATTAACGTCTGGCGAATTTCTGGCGCTAAATAGGCACCGGAAATAATGCAATGTTTCAATGAACTAAGTTCGCCGGTTTTGGCGGATTTGATAAACTCCTTGAAAAAAATCGGGGTTCCGATCAACGTGTTAACTTGATTTAGATTAATTGTCTGAATGATTTCTTCTATTTTTAAATTTTCAACTAAAATGACGGTTCCTCCTGCCAAACCAATAGTGTGCGGAATAAAACTGTGCGAAATAAAATGAAAAATCGGAACGGTGCAAAGCAGACGCACGGTACGCATGCTACCGAACAACTTTAGGCAATTTTGAGCGTTGGCGAGTAAACTGGTCTGATTATGCATAACGGCTTTAGGAAAACCGGAATTGCCGTCGGTAAACGTAATCGCGGCCGGTTCACTTGCATAATTAATTCCTGGAAATAAATCGGCTGACAGCGGCGCTGCATTAGTCTTATTCACCGAATTATCTTTCCAGTTATTAGATGATATTTTTATCAGAGGCGAACCTTTTTTCAGTTCGATTTCGTCAATAATCTTTTGAAATTCTGACCCATAAAGAACTGTTTCTATTTTTAACTTATTAAAATTGTAGGTGAATTTATTGGTGGATAAATAAGTCGGTAGAAGCACCGGTAGAAAACCGTTCAACAGGCAGGCATAATAGGCAATCAGGTAGTCCGGTTCATTTTGAAATAGCAAACCGATGGTTTGCCCCGTCAGTATTTTTTGCTTTTGTAAATGTTCGGCCAGGCGAACTGATTGGAGATAAATCTGCGAATAAGTTATAGTCTGTCCATTAAAAATGACAGCCGGAAAGTCAGCCCGAGTATTCCAATTTTGAATTAATATTTTTATGACATTATTAAGCATCCTACTAAAACCAATTATTTTTAAAAGCACGCAATTTTAATCAAATTATTCAAATAATGTCAAGAAAATAGAAAAACAGAGGCGGATTTCTTCCGATTATTTAGAAGGTTTAACCTCTCCAAAATAAATAAAATTAAAGTGAAATAATTTCTATATTATTCAGATTATCAATAAGTTAGCAGATAAGCATAGGAAATATAAAAGGAAGTCCTAGAAGGGCTACATCCGCTTGATAAAAATATTACTGACGCCAACACCAGTTAAGCAAATAGCCGTCACAGTTATTCCAGCAATGATAACGCCGATAACATTGGCTACCATAAACTTCTTGAACTTTAAACCAATCAAATAAGCTGCCAGCGCCCCGGTATAAACGCCTGAACCCGGCAAAGGAATCCCGATAAATATCGCCAGAGCCCATTTACCATATTTATCAACCCCTTTTTGAATTTTTCGCTGTGTTTTTTCAACATAGTTATCCCAGACTTTGGTAATAACGGGAATTTTCGTAATAATTTTAATTATCAACTCCATCAATAAGTAGATTAGAATGCCGACAATTATATTGACAACCACACAAACTGCAAATACAATTAACCAGGAAATTTTGGCGGCGAAAATACCGTAGGGAATCGAAGCTCGCAATTCAAGGGTGGGCACAAAAGTTATCGCAATCATTTTTATAATTTCATTTATCATTCATTCTCCAATTGTTGATCGGCGGCTAAATTACAATAGTTTGACCATTCCTGAAATATTTGGGTTATAAAAAATTTCTTTACCAGAAATAACTCTTAAAAAATAGGCGAATAAATCTATAAGTATCTTTTATATTGTTAATTGAACTGCGAGTGTAATTGTAAATCGTCGGGATTTTGATTTCGGCATATTTGAATCCGGCAGAAAGTAACTTGATTAGCATTTCGCTTTCGAATTGAAAACCATCTTCCGAAAATTTAAACAGTTGCACAATTTTGAGATTAATCAAGCGGTATCCGCATTGGCTATCGTGAATACGTCGCCCGGTTCGGATGGAAATTAAAAATGAGGTAATGGTATTGGATAAAATTCGATGAACTGGCATCGCTTGGTAAGTAAAATCTCGGACACCCAGAACTAAATCGGCGCGCTTTTGCTTTTGAGTTGCGATGAAACAACTAATATAGTCAGGATCATGTTGTAAATCGGCATCCAGACAAATCGCAAAGTGGTAACCGCGTCGGTAAGCTTCGCGAAAACCTGATTGGAGAGCGGCGCCCTTGCCGCGGTTAACGGGGTGTTTAATCAAATGAATTTTCGGATAATCGTTTATAATTTCTGCTGTTTGATCGGTTGAACCGTCATCTACAATAATAATATCATTTTCGGCGAATTGCATAGTGATAGTTTTTAGCAGAGATGGAAGAGTTTTAGCCACTTGATAAGCCGGAATAACAATGCAATAGTTACGATTATCCATATCGAAAATTAGATTATTTAGAAGATACCGTCAAATGTAAAAATTATTGCATAAAGGAGGCGAAGGGTTTAAATTTACGCGCTTTTTGTTCATGCGAGAGTAGCTCAGCTGGTAGAGCTCCACGTTGCCAACGTGGCTGTCGCGGGTTCAAGTCCCGTCTCTCGCTCAACAACCTACCATAACAAAAATGACGAGCTTAGCGTTGCTCCCGACCGTTCGGGATCGCGGGTTCTTTCGGAGAAACTCTCCGGCAGGAGTCCCATGTGACCTAACGGAGAAGTCCCGTCTCTCGCTCAAAATTCATAAAATCTCCTCGAATTCCCCGGTCTTTTTATTCTTGCGAACATTATTCCAGGTGAAATAGCGACCATTCATTGCGATGTAAACACCGGGAGAAAGCGTCTGAACAAAAGCTAAGGCACTGCCAAGATTGAAGAGTCCATCGGAACTACCGAATTTATAGGGAATCATAGCCCCAGTCAGGACGATGGTTTTGCCGGTTACATTCTGGGCGATGAGGCGGGCAGTTTCCACCATTGTATCTGTGCCATGGGTAATAACAATCCGATCTTCAGCTGCTTTTTGACAGTGTTGAGCAATCAATAGTCGGTCATCATCGGTCATTTCCAGACTGTCAATCATCATCAAGGTTCGAATTTCGACTTCCACCCGCGAACGCCCGAGGATTAGCATTTCGGGTAAGTGCGTGTCTTTGAAATAGAGTTGTCCGGTTAGTTCGTTATACTCTTTATCAAAAGTTCCGCCCGTTACGAAAATACGGATTGCCATTTTTTATTCCTTTAATTTCTTCGTATTATGAATAATCACTGTCAATTTAATCAGTCTGGATTAATTTCATCAAAGATATTCCTAAAAAAATACCCTTACAAGTAATCATACCTGCAAGGGTATTTGATTAAGTTAAATTCCAATTAGGCTTAATTCAGTTCCTCTAATTTCCGGGCAAGCAGGGTAATATGTCCCATTTCTTCTTTAATAATGGCACGCATGTGAACAATATCATCTTCATTGAGCAGGACTTTTTCGATGCCGAGATAGAAAACGATAGAATCCTTTTCAAATCCAATAGCTAAGTGCAAAATATCTGCGATTGATTTTTGCTCTCGGATTAAGGCAGATGAATCAGCTGTCGGATCGAACACAAAGCCGGAAGCAAAGGCTTGTAAAAAGAGAGCTGCTTCCTGATTGGGATCGTAAGACAAATTTTGCTTAGTTTGTTTTATTTTTTCACGCATACCGGCGAAGGTTTTTTGGTGTTGATCTTCCATTTCAGCCAGCTTTAGCAACATATTTTTATGTTCAGCCAGCTGGCTGAGTTCCGACGCCTGGCGATAGAAACGACTGCCATTGACTTCTATCTGTTCGGCAATTTCGAAAACTTCGTCTATGTTAAAATTCATAACTTGCTCTTTCCTGCTATTCGCGTTTGCCAAGTTCACGATCTACCATAACCAGAGCCTGACCGTGGTCACCGATTTTCTTTAAAAGTTGAACAATTTTCAGAGTTGAATCTTCTTCTTCGACCTGTTCAGCCACGAACCAATTTAAAAATTCCTGAGCGGCGTAATCTTTATCAGCGATAGCCATTGTCATTAATTCGTTGATTTTGCCGGTGATAAATTGTTCGTGCTCATAAGCGGCTTGGAAAGCGGCGAGCGGCGAAGCCCATTTCTTGGCTAATATGTCTATCGGCTGAAGTTCGACGACATCACCACGTTCGAAAATGTGGTCGAAAAACTTTCTGGCATGGTTTATTTCTTCTTTGGTTTGAACTTCCATCCAATGCGCCATTCCATCAAAGTTTTCTGATTTGAACCAGGCATTCATCGCCGCATAAAGATAGGCGGATTCCAGTTCGTGTTTGATTTGGTCGTTGAAAACGGTTAATAATTTTTTACTAAGCATTATAATGTTCCTTTCCATAAGCCGTGAATATTGCAATACTCACGTGCGGTTACTTTTTCGGCTGATACGTTGAAAATGGCCACCGGTGTATCACCCGGTTTCAAATATTGGCGAAAAACCTGACCGTCGGCATCCAGTTCAATCCATTCGATATAATGAGTGTCAATCATAGGATGGAGAACGCTACCGACACTGACCTTGTAGCCCCCAGTGATTTTTTCAATTACCGGGACATGTTTTTCTCGGGCGGCGTCAGTCGTGTTCTCGACGATAAGTTTCATCGGTTTGCCACAGCAAACCAATTCGCCTACGCCTTCGTGCAAAACCTCGACAATATTGCCGCAGATTTCACACTTGTAAATTTGAGATTGTTTCGTCATAGTTTTTTTTCTCCTATTTTTTTATTTTGATAAACTCATAGGACTATTGTTACACAAATTTACGATTTTATTTAAAAATGCGGCTGAATTTTCTAATGATAATGAGTGGAGAAATTGAATTATTTTAGACAAGATTGACTCCGAAGGCTTCGGAGGAGTCTCAGAAGAGAGAGACCCACTCGGCGGGACAAGATTTTTCTTTTTTCTGATACCGCGCAGCAGTTAAGGTATTGTAAATCAATAGAGGTAAAAAAGTTATTCCCAGTATGGGATAAAGAATACTTGTTTGATCTAGGGATATAATCTACTTTTGCTCCACACTCGGATTTGACAATTGGCATATTAAAACTAAATTAAATGTTATTTTAAAAGGTAATAATGGCGGAATATAACTGGCAAAAAATTGTAGAGAAAATCGAGAAGTCCGATAAAATCCTGCTCACGACTCATAACAATCCGGACGGCGATGGGCTGGGCGCGGAAGCGGCGCTTTATCATTGCCTCAAGCATCTGGGTAAGTCGCCATTTATTTTGAATTCATCGCCTTTGCCGCCGGAGTATGTATTTTTGAATGAAGATAGAATTTTTCACACTTACTCCAATAAACAGAATCAGGTTGAACTGGCTGAGTACGACTTGCTGATGATTCTGGATGCCAGTCATACAGAACGACTCGGTTCGCTTGGTCCGGTTCTGAATTCGCTTAATGCTCCGACTATTTGCATTGATCATCATCCATTTAATAACTGCTTGCCGGAAAATATTAGCGTCATTGATGATAAGGCTCCGGCAACAGTCGCGCTGGTTTTTGAATTATTAAAAATCATAGCGCCGCAAGCAATAGATCAAAAAGTGGCTGAGGCGTTATACGTCGGCTTAATGACCGATACTGGTTCATTTCGTTTTGAAAATACCACTGCCGAAACAATGCTATTGGCGGCGGAGCTTTTACGGTATAACGTTCAACCGGGATTGATTTATCACTATGTTTATGAGAATTATCGTCCGGAAAGGATGAAATTACTCGGGATGGTGTTGCAGAATGTTCAATATGAATTTGAAAATCGGTTGGCATGGTTTTGCGTAACGCGGGCTCAGGTTGCTACCGCCGGAGCATATTTAGACGAAGTTGATGGTTTTACGGATGTTGTTCGCTCGATTCGCGGTGTCGAAATTGCCGCTATGTTTCTGGAAGAGCGCGATGACCGCACGCGGATGAATTTCCGCTCCAAAGGGCGTTATCCAATCAATGATGTTGCGCGCCAATTTGGCGGTGGCGGGCATCCATTTGCGGCGGGTCTGGTGCTGGATGTCGGATTGGAAGAAGCCGTAAAAACAGTTTTACCGGCTTTGCAAAAAATTTTTCTGGATGAAGGATTAAAATGAGTGTCAAATCCGACCGCTGGATCGAGGAAATGGCTTTGAAATTTAAAATGATCGAGCCATTCGAAAAAAGTCAGATTAGTTCAGGAGTAATTTCCTTCGGTGTATCGTCGTATGGCTATGATCTGCGAGTGGCAGATGAATTTCGTATTTTTCACAGTCAAGAGGATGCAATTCTGGATCCCAAGCAGATAGCGACGGATTTATTTACGGATTTCAAAGGTGCGGTTTGCACGATTCCGCCGAATAGTTTTATACTCGGACGTAGTCTCGAATATTTCAGAATACCGCGCAATGTCATTGCCATTACAAACGGCAAGTCAACTTATGCCAGATGCGGGGTTTTCGTCAATGTGACTCCGCTCGAGCCGGAGTGGGAAGGTTTTATTACCATTTCCATTGCCAATCTGGCACCGCTACCGGTGAAAATCTATGCTAACGAAGGTATTGCTCAGGTTATATTTTTAGAAAGCGATGAGGCTTGTCGAGTTTCATACGCCGATAAAAAGGGAAAGTATCAAGCTCAGCAAAACATTACGAACGCGAAGATCAAGGAATAATGGCTTTAAAAGTCAACATCTCAGCTACGGTCGGTTTTTGCGCCGGAGTTCAAAATGCAGTCAAGAAAGCGCAAACCGCGGCTCGAAAATATGGTCGCGTGGCGATGCTCGGCGACATTGTCCATAATGAAAAAGTCATTCGAGAATTAACCGATTTGGGTGTCGAAGTAGTCCAAAATCTTGATCAGATTGAACCGACCGTACCGGTTTTATTTCGCTCGCACGGAACGCCTCGACTTATCTGGGATGAAGCGCGTCAGCGAGGTTTGACAATTATCGATGCGACCTGTCCTTTGGTTCGCAAAATTCACACCGAAGTCCAAATGCTGACCAAAGAAGGGCGGCAGGTGATAATCATTGGAGATAAAAATCACGAAGAAGTCAGCGGCATTGCCAGTCAGGTCAGTGATTCCATCATCGTTTCGAGTCCGGAAGAGGCCGAGCATCTGCCAAAGATGAAAAAAATTGGGGTTGTAGCGCAATCCACTCAAATGATCGAAAATGTATCGGCAATCATTGCAGTTCTGGCGACTAAAACCGACGATCTGTGCTTTATTAATACAATTTGCCGCCCGACCCGCCAACGTCAGGAGCAAATTCGGAAACTCGCCTTGACGAATGACGTCATGCTGGTTGTTGGTTCAAAAAATAGTGCCAACACGCGGAGGCTGGCAGAAATTGCTAGAAAGTTGAATACCAATACTTACCACATTGAAAATGCCGAGCAGATCAATTTGGAATGGTTTTTAAATAAGACATCAGTTGGCGTGGCGGCGGGAGCCTCGACGCCCGTTGAAGTAGTAGAAGAGGTGGTTAAAAAAATCACCAATTTTGAGTGAAATGTCTTAAATTTATTTGTATGAAAAGGAGTAATTATTAAAAATGGATAAAGGTTCTTTTGAAGTAAAAATCGGCTTGGCGGAAATGCTAAAAGGCGGAGTCATTATGGATGTAACAACGCCTGAGCAAGCCAAGATTGCCGAAGAGGCTGGAGCCGTCGCCGTAATGGCGCTCGAAAGGATTCCGGCCGATATTAGAGCGGCGGGAGGAATTGCCCGTATGTCGAACCCCAAAGTAATTAAAGCGATTCAAGATACGGTTTCTATTCCGGTGATGGCAAAATGTCGTATTGGCCATTTTGCAGAAGCGCAAGTTCTGGAAGCGCTGGGGATTGATTTTATTGATGAGAGTGAAGTTTTAACCCCGGCCGATGAAGAAAACCACATCTGGAAACACGATTTCAAGGTGCCGTTCGTTTGCGGTTGTCGCGATCTGGGTGAAGCCTTGCGTCGCATCGGCGAAGGCGCGGCTTTGATTCGCACCAAAGGTGAAGCCGGTAGCGGCAATATCGTCGAAGCGGTGCGCCATATGCGCCGGGTGCAATCCGAAATTCGTAAACTGACGACTTTGTCAGATGACGAATTAATGGCGGAAGCCAAACGTCTGGGCGCTCCCTTTGAATTGGTCAGGCAGATTGCCAAAACCGGAAAGTTACCGGTGCCGAATTTTGCGGCAGGTGGCATCGCTACCCCGGCTGATGCTTCTTTAATGATGCAATTGGGAGCAGAGAGTGTTTTCGTTGGTTCTGGAATTTTCAAATCCGAAGACCCAGCCGCCCGGGCCAGGGCTATCGTTATAGCGACGACTTATTATAATAATCCCGAAAAAATTGCTGAAGTTTCGGCTGGATTGGGAGAAGCGATGCACGGGCTCGATATCGCTGAGATTCCAGAAAACGAACGACTTGCAAAACGCGGTTGGTAAAAATAGAAATAGTATATCGAATCGCATTATCTTATGAATAATAAAGCCAAAAGAGTTGGCGTATTGGGACTTCAGGGCGCTTTTCAGAAGCACATAGAAATTATTAATTCCCTCGGAGCCGAAGCGATTGCTATTCGCTACAAAGAACAAATCGAACAATGTGACGGTTTGATAATTCCGGGTGGCGAATCAACTACTATGTCAAAGCTAATTGATGAGATGGACTTACGTGAGAGTCTCGAGAAATTTCCCGGAATGATCTTTGGTACCTGCGCCGGAGCCATTTTGCTATCAACGAACGGTGAGGATCCGCTGGTCAAGTCATTAGGACGAACTTCTATTAAAATTAAGCGAAATGCCTACGGACGACAGATAGAATCCTTTGTCGAAAATATTGATCTCACATTTTCCGATAAACCCTTCAAAGGCGTTTTCATTAGGGCTCCTAAACTTGATCATTTAGATTCGTCTGCCGAGATTCTTGGCCATTTAAACGGCGATGTTGTTTTCGCTCGGTCAGGCAATAATCTCATTGCCACTTTTCACCCGGAATTGACCGACGATACTCGTATTCACCAATATTTTCTCAAGCACTTACAATAATGGCGGAACAGGAAGCGAAAAAATATCCCCGACTGGAGAAGATTAATTCCCCGGCTGATTTGAGAAAATTATCAGTTGACGAACTGGTTAGTTTAAGTACGGAACTACGTGAATATATTATTGAGACCATTACTAATACCGGTGGGCATCTGGCGTCAAGTCTGGGGGCAGTTGATCTGACGATTGCATTGCATTATGTATTCGATACGCCGGTGGACAAATTAATCTGGGATGTCGGGCATCAAGCATATGGGCACAAAATTTTGACTGGTCGTCGAGAAGCCATTAGAACTATTCGCCAATATGGTGGTATTAGTGGCTTCTGTAAAATGTCCGAAAGCGAGTACGATTGTTTCGGCGCCGGACACGCCAGCACCTCGATTTCCGCGGCGGTTGGAATGGCAGTTGCCCGCGATTTAAATAATGAAAACTATCGGGTTGTTGCGATAATAGGTGATGGAGCGTTTACCGGCGGGTTGGCTTATGAAGGTCTGAATAATGCTTATAATATTGACGGCCAATTCCTTGTTATTCTAAATGATAATGAAATGTCAATTTCGCGCAACGTCGGGGCAATGTCTAATTATTTTACCCGCATTGTGACCAGTCCCGGCTATCTAAATTTTAAAAACCAGGTCTGGAATTCGCTTGCCCTTTTACCCCGCGGCACCGGTTTTTTTCGGAATGCCGGGCGGAAATTATTGGAATCCTTTAAAAATTTTCTGGCACCCGGAATAATCTTCGAGGAATTTGGATTTCGCTATTACGGACCGGTTGACGGTCATAATATTCAGCAACTAGTCAATACTTTAAATAATATTAAAGATCTGGAATATCCGGTTATTCTACATGTTATTACTCAAAAAGGGAAGGGGTTAGCCAGTGCTGAAATTGATCCGATTAAATATCATGGAATCAGCCCGCGGAAAGATATTAACGGTTGCGTTTCAAACCCAACTGCACCACCCTTTTTAAGTGCTTTCAGCAAAATCGCCTGTGAAATTGGAGAAAAATATCCTCGGTCAATTTTTATTACGGCCGCAATGGCAGAAGGCACGGGATTAGTCGAATTTTCCCACCGCTTTCCAACGCGCTACTTCGATGTTGGGATCGCGGAGGGGCATGCGGTAACTTTTGCTGCCGGTTTAGCAGCCAGTGGCTTTCGACCGGTAGTGGCAATCTATTCGACCTTTTTACAACGCGCTTACGACAATATTATTCATGATGTAGCGTTGCAGAAATTACCGGTAGTTTTTGTTTTAGATAGAGGAGGAATCGTAGGTGAAGATGGTCCGACTCATCACGGCACTTTCGATTTGAGTTACTTATGTACAGTGCCCAATATGATCGTAGCCGCACCACGGAACGGCACTGAATTGCGCAATTTAATGTTCACGGCACTCGAGCAGAACTACGCGCCATTTGCTATTCGTTATCCGAAAGATTCTTGTATCGAATTTGATGATCAAACGCCAGCTATGACCTACGAAATTGGAAAATGGGAGATAATTCAAAATGGCCAAGACATCGCAATCCTATCGGTTGGCGTAATGACCAATAACGCGATTGAAGCGGCCTGTCTGTTAAAATCAAAGAATATCTTTCCAACTATTGTCCATGCCCGATTTGTAAAGCCTTTCGATACCCAGATGCTGTCGGAAATTGCCAGTAATCATCGCATCATTATCACAATTGAAGAAAACAGCATCGTGGGTGGATTCGGGGAACAGGTTGCCAGATTCTTTGCTGAGCAAAACCTGCCGCAAAAGATCAACATCCTCGCTATTCCCGATCGTTTCATTGAACAAGGAGCGCGCGAAATATTACTAAGCAACCTGGCGCTTGATGCCGTTGGAATTGCGAGCAAAGTCGAGCAAATTTATCGTCAAGTTGATTATTTATAAAACCCGGGAAAAATTATTAATAAACTATTTATTTCCATTGGATACAGATTATTGAGACTTAGGTCACATCATTTTATTATTAATCAAAATAAAATCAATCAGAAATTTTGAATTTAAATGAGGATAATAATGCAAAAGTTTAAAATCATCATCATCGCCGGAGTGGCGTTTCTATTTTCATTTTGCGATCTTAAAATACCCAGTGAATCGGATTATCCCACCTGGTCAGTGAGTTTGAACGTCCCATTATTAAATGAGACTGTTACTGTCAATGATTTATTAGAAGATTCGCTGATAGTCAAGCTCCCTTATGGTACAACTGGAGATTCGATTTTTGCCTATGAAGATCAAATCCCAATCGAGGAAGTCCGGGTAGGTAATAAATTAAATATTGATGACATTACTCAATCAATCGAGCAGGGTGTAGATGAGGTCAATATTGCCGAAAGCGAAAAAAAATATTCCTCGGGTTTTAGCCAAGTCGGCGTAAAGCCAGTCTCGGAACAAAACAAAAATATAATCGGTGATATTCAGCTGGATGACTCCGATGTCGAATCCACCACTCCGATTTTATTTTCGGAGATTGTGGATATGAGCGGAATCGCCGATGGAGCCAGCACGACAATTGCCAAAAGCACACCTTTTCCGACAAAAGATCGGCAAATTACTTTTAATAACTTCGCTAATGCCAATTTTATTGGAGGTATCCTCGAAATTAATATCCGTAACAATTTAGTGGTTGAACTTGGTGCACCGATTTATGTCCGCTTATTGGATGCCTCTAGCAATCCGATTGTAGGAACGGACGGAGATTCGGCTAAAGCCGTCTGGACTGAAGGCTTATCATCTGGAAACTCCAGCAAGAAAACGATAGATTTAACCAACAAAACTCTGCCCGGAACAATTATCGTCCAGGTTTCGGGAGTCATTTGTGGTTCAGCGGCAACTAATGTCACGAAAAATACAACGACCTTGAATTCTTCATTCGTGGTTGAGGTTCAAGCTAAAGAAATAACCGCCTCATCGGCGACAGCGATTGTACCGGAACAGACCATTGACACCACCGGCACGATTGAATTTGCGGGAGACGAGCCCAATAAAGTTGAAACTGCGGTGATTAAAGATGGTCACTTGAAAATTAATATTCAAAATAATTTGCCGGTTAGCGCTAATCTAGAACTAACTATACCTTCTTTAAAAACTACTTCCGGTGGCAGTAACTTTTATCAAGTCATCCCAATGGCGGCTAACCAGACTGTCAATCAGGAATATTCGCTGACCGACAATAAGTTAGAAATGGATATTACCAAGCAGGAAGTCAATTATTCTTATATTGTTCGCACCATCCCGACTGATCCTCAAATGGTTAATATTTCTTCGACCGACCAGGTTGATGTCAATATTGATATGTATGGAAAAGATTCTGAATCCGACATTACTTTCTCGGAAATCAGAGGCATTGTCGAGCCACAAAATGTCAAAGATAGCGGTGAAATCAATACCGCTTCCGATGCCCGAATCAGTACGGCGCAAATTTCCTCCGGTGGCATGACTTTTTCAATTGAAAATAATATCAATGAAGGTACGAGTGGCATTCCGCACTTGATTCTCGAATTCCCAGAATTAGTGTCTACTGCTGGAACTCCAGTGACAGTCGAATCGGATCTTCCGGCCGGTCAGACCGAGATTAATTATGATTTAAGTAATTGTACAATTCAACCATTATCCGAACAAGTAACTGTTGACAGCGTTCGGCAGTATATCACTTATAATAGTTTGGTTACGACTTCTTCGGGCGAGATAGCTGAGTATAATTTGATGGATTCGATCAAAGTTGATATTAATGTATCCGAAATGACTTTTTCGAGTGTTACCGGATATTTTGACCAGGAAGCCATCGTTGCTAATGAGGTGCTCGAACTGGAAGATAAAACTAAATTAGAGACAGCCCAGATTTCGAATGGTAACCTTATCCTGACTTTTGTCAATAATATTGGAGTAGTCGCCGATGTTCATTTCACGATCAGTGAAATTGTCCACCGCACAGATCGTTCACCCTTAAACCGCATTATCCACTTACCAAGCAGTTCTCAACCGGTGATTGAAACCATTCCGCTGGATGAATACAATATTAAATTGCCTTTTACAGATTTAAACACCAACCAGAAAATCCACTACACCTCGCGCGTTAGCATTCCATCTGATAGGGAAATGACAATCACTTTTGCCCAGAAAATCAATGTTGATGTCCAGTTGACTGAAATGGAATTTTCTCAAGTCAGCGGGTATATTGATACGGTTCGGGTTGATATTGAACCCACCGAAAATGAAGTGAACGCCTTACCTGAAGGCTTCGACGGAATTAACCTAAAGAATGTCGAAATGGTTATAGACTTCAATACTAATATTGGTGTGCCGGTCGAACTCCATCTATTCATTTCGTCTTTTAATGAAAAAGGCGGCTCGGTTAACCGAGAAATCCATCAGGTTATTACCGAAAATCCGAGGGTTGTTATTCCTGACGCGGAAGAATTAATCAACATCAAGCCGAAGAAAATCGTCACCTCCGGTTACGCTCTGGTTGGCGGTACTGGTCAAGTTGATACAGCCCAATATGTTGGCGGCAATATGTACATTTCGGTGCCATTTGAAATGGAAGTTACGGAAGGTGCTAAGATGAAATTTGACCCGTCATTGGTCAAGGAAGACATTCCGGAAGAAATTGAAATGGCAATTTTATATGCGGAAGTAGAGAATGGATTCGAGATTGGTGGTAAACTGATTTTATTAGCCGCTCAGGATACTTTATTATTCGACGCCGCTCCGCCTTATGGTGCAGATACTCTGGCTGTCATTAATGTTTATCCCGATTCAACGTTTCGAGAAGTTGTGGAATTAGGTGAAAAGCAGACGGCTTTATTTCAGGACTCAGTTTACGTCAAGACCCAATTCAATCTAGTCGGTCGAACTGATGACGCAGGGAATCCGATTCCTTCTCGCTTTATGAAGGATGACAAATTAAAAATACTGCTATATGGAACAATCAACGGCTTAATTGATTTTGCTGATCGGAAGGAGAAGTAGCCTCATGAAAAAGATAAAATATATCGCTTTTGCTGTTTTATTAATGATTGCTTCACAAGGTTATAGCCAGCTCTATATGAATCCGCGCAGTATCAGTTTTGCCGATGCTTATGCCACTCAAGCCCGAGGTGGGGATGTAATCGGCTGGAATCCGGCTAACCTGGGATTGAATCATAACCCGAAATTTCAATTCAATTTTGGGGTTATCCCGATCGTACCCTTTCCGGCTTTGCAGATTAGTAATAATACTATTTCAACAAATTTATTAAATAATCATATTTTCACCGGCGGCTACCTGGATGACGACGACAAGGAAGATCTGCTCAGTTATTTTCCGGATGACGGGTTGAATATTAATCCCTTGGTGCAGATGCGTTTTCTCAATTTTTCGGTGAACAGTTGGGCGTTTACATTGGGAGCTGAAGTGACCGGCAAAGTCGTCGCACCTAAGTCGCTTTTTCGATTGGCTTTGTTTGGCAATGAATTTGGGGAACCTATTGATTTAAGCGACACTGACCTGGATTTGCAATCGGTAGTTACTCTGGGAGTAGCTCATGGCTGGCAGATTGATAATGTGCCTTTCCTCAATAATTATGTTGACAAATTCGCCGTCGGTATTGCCGCTAAACTTTTAGCTGGCGTTGGTTATTCCGGATTCGACGATCTGACCGCCAAAGTTACGACCTATAAAGACCGGGTTATAATGGAAGGCGATCTCAAAGGCGAATATGGCATGGGAGGTGTTGGCTTGGCGATTGATGTCGGTGCGGCGACGGTTATTAATGATAAAATATCTGCTAATTTAGCCTTAAACAATGTGGTCGGTTTTCTAAATTGGGGAATAGTGGAAGCCGGAAAAGTCGAATATTCTTTTTATGCCGACATTCCCAGTTCGGATTTCGGTGATATAGATTCAATAATGGATGAATCTTTAAAGAAAGACACTACTTACACGGTTTCCGGCATTAAAACCAATTATCCGGCTTATATGTTACTGGGATTTGAATATAGGGCTTTAAAAAATCTGCGGCTGTTTGTCAATTATCGCCAATCTTTCAGTAATGATATGGCATCCACGACAGACCCAGCATTTTCCGTTGCGGCTGAATTTTTACCGGCTAACTGGTTGCCTATAAGGTTTGGAGTCGGATTCGGAGGCAATGATAAACTCAAATGGGGTGTCGGTAGTGGAATGACTTTTAGTCGCTATCATTTGGAATGGGGTTTTGGTCAGACAGGCGGATTCTTCAATCAAGGAAAAGGCTTTGCCTTCTGTTTGGATCAAACCTTAGTTTTTTAAAATATGCTTCTGACCCTAATTTCCTGGAATGTCAATGGAATTCGGGCAGTATATAAAAAAGGTTTTTTAGATTGGGTCAAATCTGCTCAACCGGATATTTTAGGAATTCAAGAAACAAAAGCTGAAGAATCGCAATTATCGCCGGATCTAGCCCAAATCAGTGGCTATTACTCCTATTTTTCGTCGGCAGTTAGAAAAGGTTACAGCGGAGTGGCTTTGTATTCTCGCTTAAAACCGGTTTCCATTACTCAAAAATTAGGAATCGAGAGATTCGATACGGAGGGGCGTCTCCTAATTGCCGATTATGATCAATTTGTCCTGTTTAATGTTTATTTTCCTAATGGACAGATGTCGGAAGAGCGATTGCGTTTTAAACTTGAATTCTATGATGATTTTCTCGAATATGTTGACCGGATGAACGTCGCCGGTCGTAATATCGTCATAGGTGGCGATGTCAACACGGCTCATACTGAAATAGACCTGGCGCATCCTATTGCAAATTCAAATACTTCCGGTTTTTTACCCGAAGAGAGAGCCTGGCTCGATAAGTTTCTAAGCCATGGTTATTATGATACTTTCCGATTATTTAATAATGCCCCGGGCAATTATACCTGGTGGAGTCCTTTCACCAATGCCAGAGAGCGTAATATCGGATGGCGCCTTGATTATTTTTTCGTAAATAAACGGTTCGTCGCGAATGTCCGTTCCGCCGAAATTCTAGCCGAAGTGCCGGGCTCGGATCATTGTCCAGTTTCGCTCCAGATTGAGATTTGAGATGGTGTTTTAAGCGTTCTGGCAGGAAACATTGTAAAAATTAATTGGGAAAGATTTAAAATTTAGTCTCGGATTTTACGGTCGTTGTTAATTATATTTGAAACGGTTTATTTCCATAAATGATGTTTAAATGTTTGCTAAGAATATTAACACTTGAAAAGGGGGATAAAATGCGTTTTAGAACAATCAAGTCATCGTTAATTGTCTGCGTTGCATTAACGACGATTTTGACGGCTCAGAATTTGATTGGGCCAATTTGGAAATTTCAGCCTGGTGACGATTTAACCTGGGCTGATCCGCAATATGATGACGCTTCCTGGAACTCCATTATCGCCGGTCGAACCTGGGAAGTGCAAGGCTATGAAAATTTAGATGGATTTGCCTGGTATAGATACAGTGTAATTATTCCATCTACGCTAAAGGAGAAAGCCGTTAAACATGGCGGATTCATTCTGCGGCTGGGGCGGATTGACGATTCCGATGCAACTTATTTCAATGGTGAATTAATCGGGCAGATGGGTGGTTTCCCACCGAATTATGTCGGCGCTTACGGCTTGGATCGCGAATATACTATCCCGGTCGAAATGATTCGCTGGGATCAGCCGAATGTCATCGCAATTCGAGTTTATGACGCCGGTGGCGGTGGTGGATTATACTCCTCAGCCGCCGAGCTAAATGTGATTGGTCTTTCCGATCAGCTAAAAATCGAAATAGCGCTTCCACAAAAGGATCATGCCATTAAAAATGTATCTGAAGTCATTCTCCCGGTCATAATCCGGAACGAAAGCAATGAGTCGCTTGACGGGTTGCTTAGACTTACGATAAATAGTGATTTCGGGGATAAAATCTATGATAATGAATTGCAAATTAAGCTGAAAAATAATTCTGCCAAAAAATACACTTATAATTTAAAGAAACTGCAACCTGGCTTTTATTTGGGTTCAGTTAGTTTTGAGAGTCTGGGCTGGAATAAATTGCATAAATTTGCGCTGGCAGTTGATCCGGAGAAGGTGATTTCACCCGTAGATGCTCAGCCGGATTTTGATGCTTTTTGGGAGCAAGCCAAAGCCGAACTGGCTACCGTTGACCCGCAGTTTAAGATGATTCGTCAGGATGAATTATGCACCGATAAGCGCGATTATTTCTTGGTAGAAATGCGCTCACTGGGGAATATTTTAATTCGCGGCTGGTACTCGGTACCCAAGCAACCCGGAAAATACCCGACTTTTCTGCAAGTTCAAGGCTACGGTACAAATATGCAGCCGACCAACCTGATTACGGAAGATGGTTTTATTAGCTTCGGTTTGAATATTCGTGGTCACGGGAATAGTCGGGACGAGATCAATCCCGGATTTCCCGGCTATTTGCAATATCACCTGGAAAACAAAAACGAATATATTTATCGCGGCGCTTATATGGATTGCGTGCGGGCGGTAGATTTTCTATGTTCGCGACCGGAAGTTGATACAAGCCGAATTATCGTTGATGGACAAAGTCAGGGTGGAGCTCTTTCGTTCGCAACAGCCGCCTTAGACAATCGCATTTGCCTGTGTGTACCAGGCGTGCCGTTCCTGTCGGATTTTCCTCACTATTTTAAAGTTGCTGTTTGGCCCGGCAACGAGTTCAAAGACTATGTTAATAACCATCCCGAAACAACCTGGGAAGAGGTTTTCCGGACGTTGAGTTATTTTGATATTAAGAATTTAGCGCCGAAAGTAAAGGCGCCGGTTTTTATGCTGGCAGGACTGATGGACGAAACCTGCCCGCCGCACATTAACTTCGCGGCTTATAATAATTTGCGGTGCCCAAAAGAATACATTATTTATCCTTATTCCGGACACGGTTTACCGGCCGAAAATTACCTGGCACGGATGAATTGGGTTCGTCAACAACTGGCTTTGAAATAAAGGAACATATCAGGTTTTCAATAATTTTTTAGCACTTAAAGCTTTGATAGAGAAGTTGTCGCCGAAACCAATTTAGCCCCGCCTGCGGAGCGTCGGAAATTAGTTGAGCTTGTAGCTTAATTAAATATACTTTTTAATTACGTTCAGCAATGTGCCCGGCATAACGGGTTTCTCGATAAATTCCTCGACTGGTAAAGTTTCCTTATCCTTGTCATATCGAATGCCCATTTGTTGGCTGACGGCGGTCAGCATAATAATGGGAGTGGCGGCTAATTTGGGATTATTGCGGATTTTTTGGACAACTTCAAATCCTTCGTCCCAGGTAGCCATCATAACATCGAGAATGACGAGATCGGGGCGTTCTTTTTCAACCAATTGGTAGCCGCGGGTGCCGTTTTGGGCATCTATTACGAGATAGCCATTTTTCTCCAGCGATAAGCGCAGAACTTCCACCAGATCAACATCGTCGTCTATAACTAATATTTTTTTAGGCATTACTTTCCTCGTTTAGTATTAAAAAGCGCTCGAAGTTAAAATGCTTGACCTTATTCTGCAACATTTGAAATTCAGCGTTTGAGTTTTATCAACCAATCGCGCAAATCGGCTAGGCCGTCTCCACGCTGAGCTGATATCGGAAAAATGGTGAGTTTGGGATTGATTTGCAACATATTTTGGCGCAGTAAATCCAGATTCAAATCGAGATAGGGAAGCAGGTCGGTTTTACTGATTAATGCCAGATGACAGACCCGGAACATTAGTGGATATTTGAGCGGCTTGTCCCCACCTTCGGTTACACTTAGAACGACCACATTGACGTCGGCGCCGGTATCGAATTCCGCCGGGCAAACCAGATTGCCGACATTCTCGATGAAAACGAAATCGAGGTTGGCTAGGTCGAGACTGTCAAGCGCCGGTAAAACTAATTCCGCTCCGAGATGACAGTCGCCGCCAAAGGGTTCGGTATTGATCTGTACAATGGGAATGTTCAAAGGCTGAAGGCGTTCGGCATCCATCGTGGTGGTGATGTCGCCTTCGATCACGCCGATTTGGTAGCCTTTTGCCTGAAGCATTGGAATCAATTTTTCCAGCAGGGTAGTTTTGCCGGAGCCGGGCGAACTCATCAAATTGACGAGTAGTGTTTTTGAATTTGCCGTCCGCTGACGGATTTCGGCGGCTAATTTGTTATTGGCTTCGAGCACATTGCGAACGATTTTAATTTCCATTATCAACCTCTTTTTCAATTACACGAAGGTACACAGAGTATTTATAAAGTTCTTTTAAGTTCTTTTAAGTTCTTTTAAGTTCTTTTAAGTTCTTTTAAGTGCTTTTAAGTGCTTTTAAGAAAATGGGTAATTGAAAATTCTCAATATTTCCTCGTGTTATTCTTCTAGTTCGATGTTGTCAATAAACATTTCATTCCCACTAATGATTTCAAGGTCGCCGTTCCGGCAATTTGGGCAAATGAATATCGGCTCGGAAAGTTCCTCGATATTACCACAGGCCTGGCATTGAACCTTGAGGGGAATTTCTTCGATACATAAGCGTGCATTGCGCAACTGCGGCTCAGCCTTTTTAATCGAATCAAAATTGAACAATAGTGATTCCGGAATAATGGCATGAAGACATCCCGCCTTGAGATGAATGACTTTAACCGGCTGAGTTAGCTTTCTTTCAGCCAGTTCATTCTGGACGATATTAATAATGTTGTGAGCGATTTTCAGTTCGTGCATAATTCTTTCGCAAAGACTTCAGGGCACAAAGCATTTTTATAGATTATCAATGATCCAGGTTTCAATTTGGTTAATTTTAAATGAGACGGAAGTTGTTTTTTAACCAGCCGGATTTCCTCGAAATTTTTAATAGAAAACTCATAGGTTATTGGAAAATCCCTTTCAGACAGAATGAAGTACAGAAAATATCTTAGCGGCTTTGCGGTTTTGCATATGATTTCATTCAACATATCCGTGGCAACATTTCGCCGGTCAGCATATCGAGGACTCGTTCGGTGCCAATGCGGGTTTTAAGTAGAACGTGTCCGGTCGGTTGAGCGATGACTTCGCCGATTATAGCAGCATTCCGGCCGAGTGGATGTGAACGCATCGTCGTTAAAGCTTCCTCAGCCGCTTTTTCCGCGACTATAACTACGACTTTACCTTCGTTGGCAAGGTACAACGGATCAAAACCCAGCGGTTCACATAGACCCAGCACGACATCGCGGACCGGAATTGAATTCTCGATGATTCTAATCCCGAAGCGGTTGCCATCCATAAACTCATTTAGAGTCGTTGCCACACCGCCGCGCGTTGGATCGCGCATAATTCGAATGCCCGGGACTTTTTCAAATAGGATTTCAGTCAATTCATTTAGCGGGGCGCAGTCACTGATAATGTCGAGGTCAATCTGAAACTGCTGGCGGGCTTTAATGATCGCGGCGGCGTGATCGCCTATAAAACCATTGATGAGAATCTTATCGCCGGGAGTGATCAGGGATTTACCGATATTGCGCCCCTCCGGCAGGTAGCCGATTCCGGCTGTGTTGATAAAAAGCCCATCGGCTTCACTGTGTCCCACGACTTTAGTATCACCTGTAACGATTTGCACTCCGGCTAATTGAGCGATTTTTTGCATCGAAATCACAATTTTTTCTAGCGTATCGAGATTGAAACCTTCCTCGATTATCATTCCACAGGAAAGCCAGAGTGGTTTGGCGCCGCAAACAGCTAAATCGTTGACTGTTCCGGAAACTGCTAATTGACCGATATCGCCGCCGGGGAAGAAGAGCGGCTGAACCACGTGAGAGTCGGTCGTGAATACTAATCGCCCATGCATTTCCGGTAGAATCGCCGCATCCAGCAATTCGCGTAAAGGCGGATTGTCGAAATGTTTCAGGAAAACTTGCTTGATCAGATCATGAGAATATTTACCACCGGCACCGTGAGCGCTGGTGATCTTCTTCTTATCGGAAAAATTGTTCGCCATTCGACGCGCATAAGATAACCACGTGAAATTCTAAGTCAAAATGAAAAGTGAGAATGCATGAATGCATGGGTGAATGAGTGAATGGGTGAATGAGTGGTCAAGTGCTAATAAGTGCTTTTAAGTGCTATTAAATCCTGCTAAAGACTTTTTGTCACAAGGTTTATCAAAAGCATGAATGTATGATTGTATGTGTGCATGAATGCATGTTGAAGACGTAAAATCTCGAGTATATTTAAATTTCTTATAAGCACTTAAGAGCACTTAAACGAACTTAAAAGTACTTAAAAACCTCCGTGCTCTCCGTAAATATTCTCCGTGGAACTCCCCGCCTGAATGAATGCATCAGCAGTCGGGCAGGCGTGTCGCAACTTACTTCACGAAGGCGACTTTCTGCATTGATGTATGATTGCCTGATTGTAAACGCACCAGATAAATCCCGGCGCTCAGGTTATCTGGCTGCCAGGTGTAAGAATAAGCGCCTTTAAGAGCATAAGCGTTGACAAGTGTTTCAACTAACTGCCCGCGCAGATTGTAAACTTTCAGCGACATTTGCCCATCTTCCGTCAAACTGTAAGGAATAGTTACACTCGGGTTGAATGGATTCGGGTAAGCCGATTTCAATCCAAATACCAGCGGAACTTGCGAGTTCTCAGCCTCGACCTTAACCTCGACCGCTTTATGCCAGGTCACTTTCCCTTTGTAATCCACATCGCCGAGACGATAGAGATAAGTTGTACCCGGAATGACTGCCGCATCGGTATAGAAATACTCGTGTGCTTCAGAGGTGCTGCCGTGCCCCTGTAAGGCTTCATTCATTGCATAGCTGGCAATTTCGGCCCATCTTCCGTCTTCCTTTTTCTGCTTTTCGATAATGAATCCCAGATTCTCAATCTCGGACTCGGTCGTCCAGGAAAGTACTACGGACTGGCTACGCGACTGAGCAGTAAAAGAAGTCAGGGAAATAGGGAGGGAGTTGTCTTTAAGGTCAGAACCAAGATAAAAACGATCAAATGTCCCAATTGATATACCAGTTCGGTTAAATACCGTTCCGTTTCCATCAGAATGAGTACCGACTAAACTAAATGTATTTCCATCGGTCGAATTAATTAATCTGATCTTTGCCGGATCACTGATCCCTTCTTGACCGTCAGCGTCTATTGATAAATCATAAGTGCCGCCAGAGATGCCATTTCCGGTTAGAGTCCAATACATATTCGAACGCCGATTGATAGTATACTCATCATCTTCTATAGTCGAGGATAGATTAGTTCCACCTGAACCATCAGTATGAGATACTAAGATTTTACCGCCAGTCGCAACACCTGCCGTAGAAATAGTAACTGGACGGTAGTTACTCTCAGTACCAACTGGAAATATAAAATTGGAATTGGTGCCGGGAGCAAACCACCTCTCGAAATTACCAATAACCGTGCCGGAGGTTCGGGATAAATTACCGTACGAAGAAGCATCTTCCCCCAATGTAAGAGTATTTGAACTGGTGATAATATTACCGCTAGTCATAGTCAATGTATTGGATATAATCATAGACCGAGATAGAGACAGTCCATTTGAGTTGTTGATAGTGAGATTTTGAACGGTTGTCGGTAACATAGAGCCGGTTACCTGAGCGGATGTTCCATTGAATATGTAATGGGCACTGCTACTAAATGAATTCGATCCGGTTGTCTGTACATTTCCATTGAGTCCGTCTGGACTGCCAATTTTCAGAGTAGCATCATCTGAAACAATCAATGCCCCGCTACCAGTTATAGCATAAGCGCCACAATCCAAAATTGCGCTTAAAGTTACATTACCAGCTATTGATAAGCCTCCGCTACCTAAACTAGCCGTGCCAGTTCCGCTGATTTCGGCTGTAGTAGCACTAATTATGAATTGTCCTGATGTGCCCTGACTCATATTTCCATATACCTTGATTCCATTTCTAAAAGTTTTAGTGCCTGCGCCACTCCAGGAAAAATTTACTCCACTTGCAACCTCAATTATTCCATTGATTACTGTAGGATTAGCACCACCAACCAAAGATGTTAAGGCCGTAATACGAAAAATAGGTATGGTATTCTCATCAACATTAGGGAAATAAGTAATTCCACTAGCTGAAAAAGAAGATGTAGGAGTATATTCTAATATAGAGCCACTTTCGTAAATATGTGAGGTGGCATGAATAACGGCTGTAGACCCGGTTAATCCAGTTGCCGATATTCTAAGAATGCCACCAGTATTGATCCGAATAATACTGCCAGAATTATAGGTCGGTTGACTGCTATAAATAATAATGCCGCCATTTTGAACAGTAATATCATCGCCTGAACCATCATTGACCGTCATATTCGACCCGGTTGCTAATGTGCCTCCATTTTCTACAGTGACTTGATCTATTGTTACACTAGAGTTTATTGTTACCGTGTGCCCGTTTTTAATTGTTATGGTATAATCGTTCGAGGTAGGAGTTGAAGATGCATCACTCCAGGTCATTTGATCCGTTGATGATTCCCAGGTAGAATTATCACCCCAATTTCCAGTGGCTTTACTTCTATAATACATCGCTGGATTGGTCACAGTTCCACTGCAGGTAACAGTTCGATCGTCGGCACCAGTAGAAGAACAGGTAATATTTTCGGAACTATATGAGCCAATTGCCAAGCCGGCTTTTAATCGTACGTAGATAGTTGTTTCACTCACTGATCCGCCTGATTGAGCAAGAGTAAGTGATGAGGTGAATCCAGAATCACTTGTTTTCGAGATTTCAAAGTGATCCGGTGCCGAAATTGATATATCTGCCGTTAAGTTCGTGCCGCTAACCGTAAAAGTCTGCTCGGCAGATGGGCCAGAGCCAACGATATAGGTAAAACCCGTAAGGGTTGAAGGGGTTACGATTATTGAAGCACCTGAAGTTATTTCTAATTTATATAATTTTAATGTATTTGTTGATGATGATAAATAAGTCCTCCAATCAGTTTGATATATTGAAATACACCGTGAGTTAGCGCTTGAATGGTTGGATTGAAATTGAAAGCCTTTTCCGCTACTATATGTAACAAGATATTGGTGCGTTGAGCTTTCATTTAATGCAAAACTAGACGTAGTATTTCCTGTAATTTCACAATATTTTGATATTGACTCATTATATACAGTATAGTTATCCCCAACCTTATCTATTTTCCAAACAATTGCTGTAGATGGATTAATAATTGAGGATCCACTGAAGGAAATTGATGTGTTTCCTAATTTTCCACTAGAAATTGTGTTTGTCATAGCTCCTGTGTAAGTGCCACTGATACCATAAAAAACATAATATGTACCAGGTTCTAAATTGTCTAAACTGGCTATCTCGTTAAAAGTACCTGAACCAGTATATTGTCCCCATCCCACCTCCGCCATCGCTACTAGCATTACCAGTGCCGCTAAGACATAAACACCTTTTTTCATACTTTCCTCCTAAATATTTTAGTTGAATAAAATAACAACTATGGAATGAATATCTTCCGAGAATTATTCATAAAAAACCGCTCTCTAATCGTTCGTATCAGATATTCACGTTTGCATCCAACGGTTAAAATATGAGAAAGATTTTAAGAAAAAGCAATAATTTTTTGGCCGTATTTCTAAAAAATTAATAAGTAGGATAGAGGTACACATTACCGGTTCTCGGAAGCTAAAACGACACAATCGCCTGCCGCCATTGCTATTAAGTGATAGCAACTCTCCGAGCACCTCCGACGTGAGATTTACTTAATTAACAAACCCCTAAAAAAAATATTGACTTAATAAAAACTATTTTTTAAAATTCACAGTGAATTTTTATAATATGGGCGAAAATTAAACCAGCAAAATGAAAAAGGCACCCAAGCTTCTCTTTGTATTGAATACCCGGAAGCGGGTGCACTCGATTTCGCTCAGTCGGGGAAAGTTGGTTGCCATTTTCACTGGGGGAGTTTTCCTTCTTATTTTTGCCATTATTTTAGGGGCCAATTTGTTTTCCAATCTAGTTTATCAGTCCAGGTTAGCCCGCCTCAAGAAAAACAACAATCGGCTCGTTTCGACTTTTTACGACCTGAATAATCGCATTCAAAAAATGGAATCCGATATCAGTGTACTGGTCGAAAAAGATAAGGCGCTGCGCACTTATGGTGATTTACCGGTGATTGATCAGGACATCCGCCAACTTGGTATAGGTGGTCGTTTAATGCCCAAATCGGATGAATTGGATCAACTCCTACCCGAAGGCGATATAAAAGTCTCGGAATTAGTCAATAATCTGGATCGCCTGGCGCGTGAAATTAAATTTGAACGCCTCAGTTATGAAACGATTTACGATGCTTTCAAAAATCGTTCTGATCAGATTCAATCTACCCCGTCAATTCGTCCGGTTTATACCGGTTTCATTAACGACGGTTATGGTTATCGGAGAGACCCATTTACCGGTCGGCGAGAATTCCATTATGGTTTGGATATTACTACGCCAAATGGAACCCCAGTTTTTGCGACGGCAGATGGCGTTGTTGGCTTATCCGGCTATCAGGGCGGATTTGGATATGTAATTGAAGTCAATCACGGATTTGGTTACTCGACTCTTTATGCCCATCTTTCGAAAATATTAGTTCGATCCGGTGAGGCGGTCAAACGCGGACAAAAAATCGGTGAAGTCGGCACCACCGGTCGCACCACCGGTCCACATCTGCATTACGAAGTCAAGCAGTTCAATATCAATAAAAATCCGCTTGACTTCTTCTTCTCTGGATATATTCGTTAAGCATAATTTCCTTCCTCGTATAAATTTCTTAGTTTCTATTTCCAAAACCGGTTTTATATTTTAAATTCCGGTAGTTACGATGGAAGCCCGCAAATTTTATATCGAAACCTACGGCTGTCAAATGAATGAAGCTGACTCTGAATTAGTTGCCGGATTACTGCAAGAAGCTAATTATCAGCCGACTGGTTTACCCGAAGAAGCCGATCTGATTCTAATTAATTCTTGTAGCGTTCGCGAAAATGCCGAAAAGCGGGCGCTGGCTCGATTGTCACAATTTAAAAGTTTGAAGAAAAAGAAACCGGAGCTACTATTAGGACTTATCGGTTGTGTCGCTCAGCAAGATTATGATGAAATTCATGATGAGAATCAATTTGTGGATTTAGTTTTGGGTCCGGATTCCTATCGCAATTTACCAGAATACTTAAATCAGAAGCGAGTTCCAGTCGTGGATGTGAATCTATCGCGCACCGAAGTTTATGATGATCTCATTCCATCTCGCAATAGCGCGGTCAATGCCTGGGTCTCGATTATGCGCGGCTGTAATAAATTTTGTGCTTTTTGCATAGTTCCGTATCTGCGCGGCAGAGAACGCAGTCGCTCACCACAGAGCATTATCAATGAAATTCAGCAAGCACTAAATGAAGGTTATCGAGAAGTAACCTTGCTTGGCCAAAATGTCAATTCCTATCATTACGGCACCTATCGTTTTCCGGAATTGCTTGAGGCAGTTGCTGCCATACCGGGTTTAAGACGCATTCGTTTTACTTCGCCTCATCCCAGCGATGTTGACGAAAAAATGCTGGCGGTTATGCAATCACATTCCAATATTTGTAAACAAATTCACTTGCCTCTTCAGGCGGGCTCATCTCGGGTCCTAAAGTTAATGAACCGTACCTACGATCAGGCGCATTATCTCAAAGTAGTCGCTATGATTAGAGACTATCTACCCGAGGTCGCCCTTACAACGGATATTATCGTCGGTTTTCCGGGTGAAACCGAAGCTGATTTTGAACAGACTTTGCAGATAATGCAGTCTGTCAAATTCGACGCGGCTTTTATGTTCAAATATTCACCGCGTCCGGGAACCAAAGCGGCTAAAATGACCGACGATGTCCCGGAAGAAGAAAAATCGCGCCGCCTGAAAGCCGTTATCCAGCTTCAAAAAAGTCATACTTTGGAACGTAATAAAGCCTTGGTCGGTACGATTCAGGAAGTATTAATTGATGGAGTCAGCAAGAAGAATCCAGATGAAATGATCGGTCGTACCGATTCCAACAAAATCGTTGTGATAAAAGAAGGACATCCTAGAGTCGGTGAGTTTTGTAATGTCCAGATCGAAAAGGCTGTGGGAGTGTCTTTATTTGGTAAAATCGTTTAAATTGTGAGGTGATTATGAAAATTTTACGCTGGGCTGTAACGCTTTTGATTATGTTTTTAATTGTGTTCTTTGTTATCCAGAACTCAAACTTGAATCCACCAGTGAAAATTCATTTTTTCTGGAAGTCATCCGTGGTTGAAATGGATGTCCTGATTCTGGTCTTTTTGACTTTTATCCTGGGACTCGTGATTGGCTTTTTAATTACTGGCATCAAGATTCTTGCCAGCAAGAACGAACTGCGGGTTCTATCGAACGACTATAAAAAATTGAAAAAGGAAGTCGATTTGTTGCGCAATCAGGGACTCGAAGAAACCGAAAATAGTAATTCAAAAACTGAATAAGCAGGGAAAAATATGACTTTACTGGATATACTTTTAACGCTGGTTTTAATCGGGCTTATTGTATTTATCATAGTCAATTTGACGAACCGACACCGCCTTAGCCGATCAGAGAATTCAGGCAGTCTTTATGCGAGGGCGCTCAATCATATGTTGCATGGTGAAAATGATACAGCGATCCGCTTGTTTCGGGAGGTGATCCGGACTGACACTGATAACATTGATGCCTACATCAATCTGGGAATTCTGATGCGCAGGAGCGGCAAGGCTAAAAACGCTATAAAAATTCACGAATCGCTTCTTTATCGGCAGGAAATCAGTAATATCCAGCGTCTGGAAATATTACGTAATTTAGTGGAAGATTATATCATTACCGGTGATAGAATCCGTGCCTTAAGTTATGTCGAAAATATCCTGAGTATTGATAAGAAAAATATCTGGGCTTTAGAGAAAAATCATATTTTGAACCGCGACTTGGGGCGCTGGGAGAAGGCCTCCGAATACCTGGCAATGGCTTTAGAATTAAAAAAGGAGCGCAACGACCGGCTTTTAGCGCTGTATAAAGTTCAAGAAGGGCTAGTCAAATATCAGGCGGGTGAATACCATGAAGCCCGTCTAATTTTTCGAAAAGCGCTTAAGATTGATCCAAACTGTGAAGCGGCTTATTATTATATTGGTAATTCCTATGTTATGGATCATCGGGAGGCAGATGCAGTCGAAGAGTGGGTAAAATTTGCTGATGTAGCACCGCACAAAGCCTATTTGATTTTTAAACCTTTGCAGACGATTCTGTTCAATCTTGGGAATTTTGGAAATATCGAGAGTTTTTATGAAAATCTCTTGAAGAGATTACCCGATGATCCCAAAACCTTGATTGCTCTGGCCGGTTTTTATGAAAAAAAGGGGAATATAAATAAAGCCATTACTATTCTGGAAGATTTAGTCGAAAAAAAACCCGATTTGTCCATTGCGAAAATTAATTTGGCTAAGCTACTAATTGGACAAGCCGAATTGAGTCAGGCTACAACCATTCTCAATGATATAATTGAAAAAATGGTTGATACAAAAGAACATATCTGCTCGAATTGTAGCAATCGGAGTCCCGATATTTTGTGGATTTGTCCAGTTTGCGGTATGGCGGATACTTATTTTACTGAAGCATGAGACGATTCATTTTTCTCGCATTGATTCCGGTCTTTATTTTCGCCCAAAATCTTGGCGAACAAAAACAGAAAATAAATGCGGGCGAAATTGATTCCGTAAAAATATTGCTACCAGCATTGATAGCCAAATATCCCGACAATCCCGAACTGCTATTTATTAGTGGAATGATCGAAACTGATGGCGAAGCGGCTTTGTTAATTTATCGTGATGTTCTCAGTCGTTTCCCTAATAGCTCGGTAGCTGATGATGCATTTTTAAAAATCATCGAATATTTATATGCCAAAGGTTTGTATTCTAAAACAGAAAAATATGCCAGCGAATTGATCAAAACCTACCCGCAATCGGATTTGATTGACAAGGCGGTTTATCTCCGGCTATGCAGTTTGAATGCCCTTCATCAACGGGATTCCGTTGACTATTATTATAAATATTATTCAGCCCAATATCCGAATCTGGATTTTCATTTTGAAAATTACCAAATCGCTTCCAAGCGCTCTACTGTTGAGTCGGGAGAAAAATTCCAGCCGACCGGCAGTCAAAAAACAGCCCAGCCCGCTTTCTCTCCAGCTGTAGAAAAATCAGAACCGGGAAACTTTACTCTGCAAATGGGTGTTTTTGGTGAGATGGCTAATGCCAGAGAATTGCGCAATAAATTGGAGAGGCTGGGATATTCGGTTACTTTTCGCCAGGTAGAAAGAGCTGGCCGTAAGTTGACGGCTGTCCTCGTCGGTTCTTTTAAGACAGAAGATGAGGCGCGTGCGGTTGGAAATAAATTGAAAAGAGATCATAACCTGGATTTTATTGTTGTCAAGCAATAAAAATGGGAATGAATGCTACCCCGGTGGGGGCCGCGGTCTTCAAAATCGTCGTTCCCGATCTAATCGGGAAGCTGGGTTCGACTCCCAGGCATTTCCGCAAAATCAAAAATTAGTTGCGTCCGATGGTTCGGATTATTAATTTTCCGATGATTTTTAACAAGTGATGGTCCGGGGGTGCTGTTCCGCCTGGGTGGGACGGCTGAGAATTTACCCTTTGAACCTGATCTGGATAATACCAGCGAAGGGAGTAATTATGTACCAAAAAAACCTACCTGCATTTTTCTTCATTCTTTTCATCCTTATTTTGACCGAAGCTAGCGCTTTCGGTGCAGAGCATTTAATTTTTGGAAAATTAGTATCCGAGACTACCAGCCAACCCATTGAATCAGCTAATATTTTGCTAGAAGATGGCTCCGGTACATTCTCGGATAATGACGGCAATTTTCGCATCAGGACATCGCTTCTTCCGGTGAAAGTAACCATTAGCCACATTGCTTTCCAGGATACGTCTATTTTAGCTACTTCCGAGAATTGCGGTACGATTTTTTTGAAACCAACGGTAATTGTCGGTGAGTATGTTTTCGTTACTGCTACGCGGGCGATCAAAGGCAAGACGCCGGTGGCTTTTTCGGAATTATCCATCGAGGAAATTCGGAGTCGCTACACCGTGGAAGATGTGCCGATGATTTTGGCAATGGAACCGGGTATTTATTCCTATAGCGAGAGCGGCAACGGCACCGGCTATTCCTACGTCCAGATTCGTGGTTTCGATCAGAGTCGGATTGCCGTGATGTTAAATAATGTGCCCCTGAATGATAATGAAAGTCATCAGGTTTATTGGGTTGATCATGGTGATATTCTTTCCGACGCGGCTGATGTCCAGATTCAACGCGGTATCGGCAATAGCCTCTACGGTTCGTCGGCTTTCGGCGGATCGATCAATGTTCTGACTACGATTGGGACTGACCGACCGACGTGTTCGATTGATTTGGGCGGTGGTTCGTATAATACTTCGAAATTACGTCTGAGTGCTTCTTCCGGACAATTACGCGATGGAAAATTACGACTTTCAGCCCGTCTCTCGCAGATAGAGTCCGATGGTTACCGCGAATATCATAATACTTTTCAGCGTTCCGGTTCGGCGGGAATAGAATATAACGGACAAAATATTTCTCATCAATTCCGGGCGCTTGTCGGTTACCAAAAGAGTAACCTGATGTGGGATGGCGTTCCAGCTGAGTTTATCAATGATCGGGTCAAACGCCGTTCCGGTTACAAATCGTATATAGATAATTTCCTTCAGCAGGTTTATTCCTTGAATAGCAACTGGCGGATCAGCGAGCATCTGAACTTCTGTAATGTCGCTTATCTGGTGAAGGGCGAGGGCTATTATGAGTCGGAAAAATCAGCCGCATATAATCTGGCTTTTGACGATGCATCCGCTCGGGATGAATTTCGGGATTTTTTGTATTCTTTTAACCTCGATAAGTATTATCCGGCCGATGCGGATAGCCAATCATTGGAATTGACGCGCCGCAAATGGATTGTGAATTCGTATTGCGGAATTGTACCGACTTTGACATTTATGAATACTAAATACCGTCTGGACATCGGAGGGGAATTGAAATATTATACCGGCAATCATTTTGGTGAAATTTCCCGATTTTCGGATCAGAATTTGATAGCCCAAATTGGAGAGGGCTGGTATCGCTATTATCGTTATGTCGGGGAAAAGTCAATCGCAACCGGCTTTGTCCATTTTACTTTTGAACCGCTAAGGAAATTGAAATTGATAACTGACCTGCAATATCAGCACTTGCAATGGAATCTGGATCAGAAAAAAGTCGGTCATGCGGTTGGGTATGATATTTCTGCTAAATGGGATTTTCTGAATCCGCGATTAGGAGCGATATATGAATTATCCAATAATATTTCAATTTTTGTTAATTATGGTCGGTCGCAAAAAGAACCGACTGATGAACAGATAATTGAAGCCGATGATTATTGGAGCGAGCCTCAGAAAGCCGCCGCGGAGTTGATTGATGATTACGAACTGGGCGCCAACTATCGTGGTAGAAAGCTTGGATTTGATCTGAATCTATATCGGATAAATTATAAAAATGAGCAATTGAAAAATATTGACATCAAGCAGGAAGGCGAATATGTTTATACTCAGGCGTCGGCAACCATTCATGAGGGATTAGAATGGGAAGCTCGCTATCAATCAAATCCATTCTGGGTATTGACTTTGAACGGAACTTTCAGCCGCCATATTTTTCAAAGTGGCTCTAGCAAAGGTAATACGCTACCCAATGTACCGGGTATCCTTTTCAACGCAAGTTTGGATCTTAAGCCGGTGCAAAATATGACGATTTCAGCGATCATTCGTCACGTCGGCAAACAGTATATTGACGAAGCCAATATCGGAACTATTCCGGCTTACTGGCTTACCGATGTCGGGCTGAGATTTGCATTCGGTCGGTTTGAAATCGGCGCAAAAATCAATAATTTATTCAACCGGCTTTATTCGACTTACGGCTATGGTTACGAATGGGGTGAATATTATGCTTATTATTGGCCGGGGGCGACCCGCAATGCCTTTTTTTCGTTTTCATATCGTTTTGATTAAAAATATTGTAGGACAGGCATTCCTGCCTGTCTATTTTTACTGAGCTGACAGCCTGGAAAGGCTGTCCTACGAGTTATTTATTGCAGCAATCCGACTAAAAATAAACTCAAATCCGGAATATAAGTAATCAGAACCAAAGCAATCAGCATAATAAATAGAAACGGCAGAGAAATCCGATAAAGTTCCGTAATGGATTTATCGAACCGATAACTAGCAATGAACAAATTCAATCCGATAGGTGGAGTCAGATAGCCGATTTCGAGATTAGTCAGAAAAATAATTCCGAGGTGCACAGGGTTAATACCATAACTGAGAGCAATCGGAACAATCAGCGGCACAACGATAATGATGGCTGAGAAAATATCGAGCATCATTCCGGTTATTAATAGAAAAATATTCAACACTAACAAAAATGTAATTTTAGAAGAAAAAACTTGCTGAGCCCAGAGCAGGGCTTTTTGGGGAATTTCAGCGTCAATCAGATAAGCCGTGGCTCCCATCGAACAACTTAAAATGATTAAAATGCCGCCGACTAACTGCACACTGTCGCGCATAATGCGGGTCAAATCACGCCGAAAAGATAAATCACGGTTCAGTACAAATTCCGCTATCAGTACATAAAAAGCAGTTACGGCGGAAGCTTCCACCGCAGTGATGAATCCCCCGTAAATTCCGCCTAGGATAATGACTGGTATCGGCAATTCCCAGACCGTTTCTTTGACCGCTTGCCCTAAATTCTTCCAGGAAAAAGCCACTCGTTCGCTCTTTTTTAAAATATCATTACGGACGGAATAAATCGAAAGCAGGACAATTAGCAGAATTCCCGGAATCAGTCCCGCAATAAAAAGCTGGTCAATAGAAACTGCCGCCACCACACCGTATAAAATCAAAGGCAAACTGGGTGGAAACAATAAGCCAAGTGATCCGGAACTGGTAATTAGTCCCAGAGAAAATTTCTCTGAATAGTTATTTTTAAGCAAAATTGGCAGAATCAAACCACCTAAGGCGATGATAGTAATTCCGGATGCACCGGTGAAGCAGGTGAAAAGAGCGCAAGTTACGAGTGAGCCGATTGCGACACCGCCGGGTATCCAACCCAGCAGAGCTTCCGCTAAATTCAAAAGCCTTCTCGGGGCACTGCTTTCGGCTAAAACGTAACCGGCTAGCGTAAATAATGGAATTGCCAGAAGAGTTGGCGCCGAAGTTACTCGGTACATTTCGACGATGACAACGGCTGGATCGATTCCCGAAAGGGCGAACTGGATAATTCCGGTAATGCCGATTGCCGCGAAGAGCGGCAGCCCGCACAAAATCAAAACAACTATTAGAATTAAAAACAGCAGAGCCATCAGTTTTCAGGAGTTTGCGATTCGTCTATTAAACGCAGAGGAAAAGTCAACGCCAGCAGGAAAAATCCAACTGGCAGAATAATTTCAATAATCCAGGCCGGGATAACACCGGCAATCATAGATTGCATGCTTATTTCTAAACGCACGAACTGCCAGGCGTACCAGCTGAGGCAGAAGCAAATCGCCGCCGCCGTCAGATTGAGAATCCAGTTTAAAATCCGACGAGCTCGGCCTTTTAATATACGCGGCAGAATGTCAATCGAAATGTGTTTACTGCGCAAGGTCGTCAATGCAGCCCCACAGAAAGCGATCCACAATACTCCATTGCGCATCAGTTCGTCTATGACGTTTAACCCAATCGCAAAAAAATTGCGCAAAATCACCTGTAGGAAAGCCATTCCGACTAAAAATAGCATCAAGGCGACCGCTAAGGCCGAGACAAATTTTTCGATTATAGTTCTAATTTTATTTAGCATGCCCGGCGCGATATTCATCCAATAGCATTAGAACCCGATCAAGCATTTCACGAGAATATAAAACACCAGCCAATCGGTTTCTCGTTCGTACTCCGGCATCAATGAATTCGGCAGCCGCGTCGCTTTTCAGGCTGGTTAATTGTATGCCATTATCTTTGAGAACCTGGATAGACTCTAAATTCTCCTGCCTACCGGCCAGTACGATCCGGCGTGTATTTTCCTTGGTTTTCTCGATTAGAATATTTCGTAAATCTTCCGGAATGGTATTCATTTTTTTAGTCGTAATCAGGATTGCTCCGATGGAATTAGTCAGCGGATAATTCAGCATATATTTAGTTTTGGTATACCATTGCATTGCCAATGCGCCGTAGGGAGAGATGTAAACCCCGTCAATTAGCCCGGTTTGTAAACCGGTATGAACATCGGTGATATCGAGTGGAATCGCTGAGATTTTCATCTCGTCAAAAGTGGCTTTGGCAAGCGGATCACCTTTCCAGAGCCACATTTTGACATTTTTAAAATCTGCTAATCTGGTAACCGGCGTGTTAGTGAAAAGGTAAACGAACCCGACTTCAGCCCAACCGGCCAGAAAAAATCCTTTCTCGAGGAATTTGGCTTGAAATTCATCGAAAAGGGCGTCGCAAACGTAATCAACTTCGGCGCTGTTCCGAAAAAGGAAAGGTAAATCGAATATACGCACTTCCGGTACAATTTCACCCAAACCGACACCGGTAAAAGTCCCGACATCTATTTGTCCTAATTGCATTTTACGTAAAATGTCTTTTTCGCCGCCCTGAACACCGCTGGCATAAACCCGAAATTTGACCTGACCGTTAGTCAGAATATCTACTTCCTTTTCAAACTGTCGGAATTGACGCATCCAGCTCGAACCTTCCGGAGCGACGGTGGCAACTTTTATTGTATGGACTTTTTGAGCCATAAGGGTAGGAACTATGCATAAGATTATAAATATCAATGGATTGATAAATTTCATTCGCATTTTTTTATTTACCTTTCGTTAGTCTCTAACGGTTCATCCAGGTCGAGGAACAATTCGACATTCTGGCGCAAGTTGGCGGCTTTTTGTTTGGCAAGCGCATTGAAGAGTCGGATTTCAGGAGCGCTTTCGAGGTCGAAAGTCTCGATTTCGGTCAAAAGTTGATCAAATAGCGCCTTATCCTGTACCTGCACGGCATAATAGCGCGCATAATACAGTTTTGTCATTAAAAAATCCGGATTGCGTTCGATATTTTTCAGGAAATAACTACGACCCAGCTCCGGATTGCCGCCCAGCATTGGTGGGCGAGCGGAATAGTATGTTCCATAAAATAGGTCCACACCGCCAAAATTATAGCCGGCATCCAGTTCGGCTACTCGCCGCATTATGATTTCAACCTTGGCTAAGTCGCCCAATACGCGCGGCTGATCCAGATTTTGTAGAATGTACATTCCCCAATTATATCCGACCCAGAATAATTGCGGCACGTCGCTTTTACGGCTGGTGGCTATAAGTAGCTTTTCCAGATCGCTCGGCGTGATATTGCGGGAGAATCGAATTTTTGGTGGTAAGGACTTGAGAGCGTATTCCAAGCCGCGGAAATAAAGCCGACCGGCGCGCTGGGGATCGTTGTCTTCGACGAAAGCCATTGCATAGGCTCCAAAAGCCTGAGCCGCCATCAGATTCAGGCGCGGATTTTCCGGGTCCTGCGCAACTAAAATGACAATCGTTTCCAAATTGCTTGATAGAAATCTTTCCGCGAGCTCTAAATCACCTTCTTGATAAATTATTTCGATGCCGCTGTCGAAGACATTGGAAACTTTATTGAATAGAAAGCGTCGTGGACTGCACGATAGCCCATATAATAGACACAAACTCACGATAAAGCTTAAGCGTTTGATATTTGCTATTGAATTTTTGTTCGACATTATAATGGCAAAAATTTATATTCTTTGTTTTGAAAAACAAATTTTTTAGAATACTTTAAATGTGTTCTTAGGTATCAGGATGAAAAAAATTGTTAAAACTATTTTATTGCGTAGTATCTGGCTCGGTCTGGGTGTTATCGTAATCGGATTAATTTTCAACTGGCTATCACCGAACGGTATTCCGCTTGTGGCTAAATATCAGACGGTTATAGTTCAGGGTGAAAGTCAAAAAATCCCGCTTTTTATGAAACGTAAGGCTCAGTCGAATAAGGAAACTGATCTCGGAATCAGCCCGGTTTCCGAACTAAATACCGAAAAAGCCCGGCAATTTTTTACCACTGGCGGTACCATTTTTATTGATACCAGAGAATATGAGGATTATCTCGCCGGACATATTGCCGGTGCCATATCAATTCCATTTTCGGAATTTCAAAACGATCCAACAATTGTCGAGGAATTGGATCGTGGATTGCGCATCGTAACTTATTGCGACGGTGGTGAGTGTCAGTCAAGTATTGATATGGCAGTTCGTTTAAATGAAATGGGTTTCGAGCAGGTTTGGTTTTATTTCGGCGGCTGGAATGAATGGGTAGAGGCTGATTTGCCGATTGTAAAGGGGAGCAAGCCATGAAGTCCAAAGTCTGGGATTGGCTGGAATATTTTATCCGACTGGTTATCGGTTTTTTGTTCATTTATGCCGCTATCGGCAAGATTATCCATCCGGAAAAGTTTGCCGTGGTGGTTTATAACTATCGCGTTCTACCTATTGAACTGGTAAATATTGTTGCGATCCTGGTACCATGGCTGGAAATTGCAATCGGCGTAACTTTAATTTTAGGGGTTTGGCTGGAGACGGCGGCTTTTCTGCTGTGCATTTTGACCATTGGCTTTATTGTCTTGATTATCAGCGCTATTGTGCGGGGCTTGAATATCGAGTGCGGTTGTTTTACCCTGACGAAAGAAGGAGCGCTGGTTAGTTGGAAGCGAGTAGCGGAAGATGTCCTGATTTTGGCGGGCGGTCTGTTTATCTTTTTCCGGCATTTACCGCAAGAACAATCTACGACCGAATAGTTATTTCGTCAGATAACAGTTTATTTCTCCCTGTAAAATGTTTTTAGCCCCTGATTGGCTGAATTCCATCTTACCAATAAACTCAACAATTTACTTTATAGGGAGTAAGATACACTGAAGAAATTACTTTTTTGCGACGGGTAGCGGCAGTAGCCGATTATAAATTTGTCTAAGTTGTATGCCACGCCCCAGGTTATAAAGTTTTCATCGTTTGCAATATGTTGACCGCAGTGAACATATAGTCGCTTAGAGAGGCTGATCGCACCGCCGATTAAGTGACTTTCTAAATGATTTTCAGAATCGGATTCATAATATTCTTTAACGAAGTCGTAGGAAATCGTAGCGCTGATCAAGTCTTTATTTAGCAAGCGCCAGGCGCTTCCGAGTCGTAAACAGCGAGCGAGGTTCGACTTATAATTGGTAAAATCGTTGTGATATTTGATTGGCGGTCCTAGATTGCAAAATGCGGCGCCCAGTGATAATCCGCCGGTCTTATTTTCTCCAATTGTGAGGAATGGCAGAAGATTGTTGATCTGAATGCCCAGGTCGCCGGATAAACCTTTGCCATTTATGGATTGAATGCCATCGCTCGCAGTGCTTGGCGCATTGGTATAAATGAGTTTTGCCGACGCACCTAGCGCAATTTTTCGGGTAAGATTGTGTCCATATCCGACGGAAACGTATATAAAATTATAGGAAAAATCGGTTGCGATGTAATCATCTCCGGTTATTCTGGCATCGAGATTGTACAGGTACAAGCCGGTTCCCAAACCACCGTGGTGTTTGAAATTCCTGACAGCGCCGACATAATATATTTCACTATTGCCAAGCCAGGTACCATAATTAGCCGAGGCGCTTAATTCATCGCAATTGGCTAAACCGGCCGGGTTATAGTAAAGTGACGCGACATCATTGACTATCGCTGTAGCGGCTCCGGCTGACGACGCGTAACGCGTTTCGGGATTGATTAATAGCCAGACTTCGTCAGCGAAAACAAGAGATGCAAGAGAAAAAGAGAAAAAAATTATTGGCAGGATTTGGTGTTTTGAAAAATTTCCCATAAAAATTCTAAATATCAATCCGATCTGTATTTTATCTAACCGCTACTCAAAAATCAATAATTTTAAATTTCAGGATAGCTCCCAGTTTTTTAGAAAGTTTAACCCCCCAGAGTAAATGGTTTTTGAAGGGAATAATTTTCACAATACTTTAAGACCTCCGGTTTATTTTGGATTTTGTGGTCGTTAAATTATTGCACACCGCTCTGCGGTTAGGAATGAGATAAAGTAGTCTATTTTTCAACAATTTATCAGATAAGAGCAGTAAATATCGGAGGTTATACTTTCAATCCTAATCATTAACTTTTCCTTGAAAAAATGTGCCCCGAAATACGATAATTAGCCAAAACTCTTGGTTAAGTATAATTTTTTAGAGAACTTTAGACTGAATTTGTGATAGATTTAATTGAAAATATTTGACGTTAAAATATGACTGAAAACATCCGCGTTCGTTTTGCCCCTAGCCCAACCGGTTCATTACACCTGGGAGGTGCGCGAACAGCTATTTATAATTGGCTATTTGCGCGTTCGGTCGGGGGCAAATTTCTCCTGCGCATTGAAGATACCGATGTTGAGCGTTCGCGTAAAGAGTTGGTGGATCAAATTTGCGATTCGTTGCAATGGCTGGGGTTGAATTGGGACGAAGAGCCAGTATTTCAGTCGCGGAGATTGGAACTTTATCAACGGAAAGTTGCCGATCTGCTGGAAACCGGCAAAGCTTATCACTGTTTCTGCAGTAGTGAGGAACTGGAGGCTGAAAAAGCCGCTACGATTAAACAGAATAAAGCTTATCGTTACAGCGGCAAGTGCCGTAACCTATCCCGCCAACAAATCGAAGAACTGATGGCGCAAGGCAAACCGTACACGGTGCGTATCAAACTTGAACCAGGAATTATCGAATGGGATGATCTAGTTTACGGACACATCGCCGTTAACAATACCGAACTCGATGACTTTATTATTCAACGCTCGAATGGTATTCCGGTCTATCAGATGGCGGTTGTCGTAGATGACATTGATATGCGAATTACTCATATTATTAGGGGCGAAGACCATATTCCGAATACGCCTAAGCAGATCAATCTCTTTCGAGCGTTCGGTCAGCCGATTCCGCAGTTCGCTCACCTGCCGCTTCTGCTTGGTCCGGATAATAAACGCCTTAGTAAAAGGCATGGTGCAACCGGTGTAGATGAATATCGCGATCAGGGGTTTCCCGCTGAAGCTGTCGTGAATTATTTAGCCTTGCTGGGCTGGGCACCGCAAAATGATCAGGAGGTGCTAAACGTTGACGAAATCATTAGACAATTTCAATTGACTGCGATTTCGCGGAAACCGGCTGTTTTTGATATTAAGAAATTGGAGTGGATTAGCGGTGAATATCTTAGCCGTATGCCGGCCGAAAAAATCAGACAGATTCTGATACCCAAATTAATTGCGGCAGGGCTTATCAATCAGGAAGAAGCTGAAGAACGTACTCAGTACATTGATTCCGTTATCGAGTTATTACGCGGTCGTGTTAGAACTTATAATCAGTATCTCGAATGGGGCTGCTATTTCTTCCAGGATCCGGAAGACTACGACGAAAAAGCTGCTGCCAAATATTGGCATACCCCGGCGACCAACGAACATCTGGCTAAATTAAGTCAGGAATTGGCATCGCTGACAAATTTTTCAGCGAACAATATCGAGGAAACATTGCGACGAACCGCTGAACATGCCGGACTAAAAGCTGCCGATTTGATTCATCCTTTGCGATTGGCTTTAACCGGTTTCGGAATCAGTCCCGGAATTTTTCAGGTGGCGGAAATTCTGGGGAAGGAGACCGTTCTGCGCCGAATTCAAAAAGCCATTGAATATTTTAAAACCTGAAGGATTTAAAAATGAAAAATAGTTACCGCATCGTTTTTTTACTGATTATCCTGATTGGGTTGGTTGGGGCACAAACGTCAGATTCTCACTCGACTTATTTATTTATTCTCACTTTTGCTAATTATAATGCCGATCCGGAGATTGACTGGTGGAGAGAAGGTTTCGTTGATTTTTTGATGGATTATTTCCAAAATATACCCGGTCTGATTGTTCGGCGAAGCGATAATCCGCTAACTATCCTGAACCAGATTCAAAATCTCCCGGAAATAGGAACTACTGAATGCTTTATTTTAACCGGTAGCTATAAAATAAATAATCAAAAATTCGAAATTGATCTGGAATTAATTAATACTAATACAGGGCAACCTGTTCAGGGTAAGAAAATCTCGATCCTATCAGCCGATATGGCAAAGATTATCGAGTCGGTTAATCGCAGTGCCGCTGAAATGCTTAATCCGTATTTAATCAAAAAAACCGAAATCGCCGTTCCTCAAGAAAATACTGTTGAGCAAAAAAATAACGCATTACCTTTATCTTCTAAAAATAAATATCAAGAGACTATTGCCGCAACCAAAGAAATTTCCGCCGCGATTGATAAACTTTCAGGAATTTATTCAGGCGCCAAAACTTACCAGGAGCCATCGCAACCAATGCCCAGTTTCGCTGGCACCGCGACTAATGAACTTTCTCGCAAATTCGGAGAATCCATTGCTCAAACCGGCAGTTTTCAAAACACTATTAATCAGATTGTCCGGAATCCATACAAGCTGGAAATTAGCGACCCATTTTTCCGGCGACTTTCTTCGAACGATGAAATAATCAATGTCACCTTTTCGGCTCATTATGTTCTTAGTCGGGATCTAATTCAAGATATGTTGATAGCATTTCCCCATGAACCTCCGATTAAAAATGAAGAATATGTCGAATATATTTTTAACGGCAAGCGATTTGCTTATAGTGAAGATTTTATTAAAGCCATTGCGCGGGGCGATTACCGAACTCACCCGGTATTTGCCTTTATCACCAATACCGGAACAGTCGCCTGTGTCCTAATTGATATGCCGTTAATGTACCGAAAAAATATCACCCCTTCATCCAGAGTATTATTTACAGCTAAATATCAACCTTTGATCAATGTAGCTGCCAATGGTTGGAATGTGGTAATCCAGCTTAAGAATACTGATATTGAGGTCGAATACAACTTAGATATAAACCTCGAACAACTACAACGCGTCAACCGAATAGATGTGTTGTTTCTTTCAGAAGCGGACATTCAAGAATATTTGAAATTGATAGATTAATATTTATTTGAAAATCTATTAGTTCTTGAATATATTACAATTTAGAAAAAGTTATATGAACATGGAGGAAAAGATTAATCTGGATCTGAAAATTAAGAGGGAGAGGATTCAGCCATCAATAAAGATTTTATTTTTCGAGGGGATATAATGAATGAGTATAGAATATTAATTGTGGATGATGAACAAAATGTTTGTGATTTTCTGGGGGAGTTTTTACAGGATAAAGGCTATATTGTTTTAAAAGCCAAATCGGGTGACGAAGCGCTCCGGTGTCTGGGAAAAAATGGGGTGGATTTGGTTTTATTAGATATTCTAATGCCTGGGATGAGTGGTCTTGAAGTACTTAAACATATTCGAAAATTATATCCGGATTTACCGGTTATTATATTGACAGGTGTGAAAGACAAAAAGGTGGTGGATGACATCATCAATGTAGGGCCGGTTGATTTTATTCCTAAACCGATTGATCTGGATGTTCTCGAAAAATGTATTACGAGGAATCTCTCACCAAAATAAGGTAAAGACAATGGATACCGCCATTTTATATTTACCTGAACATAAATTTTCCGATAAGGCTCTTGGTATACTTGATAACATCAGGCTTATGTTAAATGATCTAACGAACCTGAATATTGTATTTCAAAATCTTAAAGATGGTCTGACAGTATATGAACAGGTAACCAGTGTGAAAAATGCCTTAGTATTTGTTTCTCTTTACGAATCTATTTATTTAGAAAAGTTTCATAATTTTCGACCGCTCTTTAAAATTAAAACGAAGTTACATGATAATATCCTGGTTATTCCCAAGAAATCAAACATTCGCCATCTTAAAGATCTGGCAAGTGGCAAAGTGCTGATTACTAAGGGAATTGATCATAACTGTGTCAATCCGGTGATTTTATACTTGCTTAAAAATTGCGAGTTATTTTCTACTCCAAAATCATTATCAATATACTATGAACCCAGTACATTATTGGATCAATTGCTAAAAGGTGATGCTTCGGCGATTCTTACCAATACTTTTAATTTTGATATGTGGGCAACGGATGAACGTAAGAAATTGAAAACCCTTGGTAAATGTCCGGGTGAATCTGACATTATCGCCTTAGGCGGTCCTGAATTAAATGTAAGAAAGTTGAAGAAGAACCTTGACGTTTGGTTGAAGGGACACGGTTCAGATAATTTTAAAGAAGGTTTTACATTACAGTCAATTGATAAATACGAAAATACCCTACTAATTGAAGCTATAGAAGGATTAGGATACAAATTAAAAGAATTCATTGAAAACTACCCTGATTTGATTTTCAAACATATCAAAAGTAAATTGATGGAAGAGGATGAAACTCTAAATGAAAAATATAACGGTTTGCAGGTTTTTAATGAAAGATTGGTTGATATGTATAAAGAGATTCGCGAAAGCCACGATCGTCTTTATGAAGAAATAGATTCTGCCATTGAAAATCAGATTTTATTTCTCAAAGATGGCACAATAATCGGTACTTCGCGGGGGTTTATGAATTGGGTCAACAAATCCCGTCCGGAGATTATCGGTAAAAATATTAGCGATTTTATTCATCCAAATATAAATAAGCCTTTTAATGAATTGATCCAGCAGGTTGATTATGGTTTGATCAAATCATTTGGAATACGTTTAAAAAATGCGAATAACGATGACACAACGGCCAAAATGGATTTTACCATACTTGAATTACGGGACTCTAAAGTGGTAATGGGAACTGTTAGTAATGTAATAAATAGATAAAAATTTAAATGGGAGTAGAAAAATGAAGAAGTATATCGTATCATTAGTTTTCTTATTATTATGCAATTTAGCGATCGCTCAAAATCAATTCGCGACCGTTTTGAAAGTAGCGGGTGACGTCAAATTACGTGCGAAAGGACGTGGTGCTTTTTCAACTAAGGTGACGATTGGGATGGGTATTAATAGCGGAGATGCGGTCAAGACCGGTTCCGATGGATTTGTAGCTATTATATTCACTGAAGATAAAAGCTTACTCAAAATCCGCAATGATTCCGAAATTGAACTAATTAAGGATAATTTAGGTGCCAGAACCTCGAAAGTTGCGCAAGGCAAAGTCCTGGCTGAAATTACTCCAGGTCTCAAATCATCCTTCCGAATCGAGACGTCAACTTCGGTAGCATCCGTCAAAGGAACGAAATTCTGGACAGTTTCGATTCCAAATTTCGGTGATAAATTTTATGGTGTCGAAGGACAGGTAAGTATTTTGAATTTGATTACAGGTATGGAAACCGACCTGGAACCAGGGCAAATGGTAGCCTCGACTGTCAATGGAGAAATATTCAGTATGCCGGTAGACCCAGATGAAATTCCGACCGATCCCGAAGAAACCAAACCCGAAAAGAAAGAACCGACGGAACCATCGGGAATGGAGATGAAAGAAGGAACTGAAATGCCCGAAATGGGAGCAACCGGCCAACCACCTGCCGAATCGGTATTCGAAGAAGGTAAAAAAGAAGGTGGTGAAAAAAAATCTAAACCTTACGGTATGGGATTAGGACTTGGCTCAGTAACGATTGACGGGAAAATCTATAATCAGATTGCCCTGCGTCCTGAGTTTAAATTTGGGAAATTAGGTGTTTCTCTTGACATTGCCTTTTATATGGATGAAAATGGCAACATCCGCAAAAATGAGTGGGACGAATTTACCGATTATATTGACAAACTATATTACGTGCGATGGGCTCAGCAGGGTGATCCGTTCTTTATTAAAATTGGAGCTCTGGATAATGTAAGTATGGGTTATGGAATCCTATTAAACGGCTACTCCAATACAACTGAGTATCCCCAAGTCCGCAAAGTCGGTATTCATACCGGAATGCAACGAAGTAAAATTGGCTGGGAAGCCTATATGGCTAATCTCAAAGAAATTACCGGACCGGGATTAATGGCGGGTAGGTTGACCTATAAACCGATTGAAAAATTGCCATTGATTTTGGGAACGACTGTCGTCGCTGATGTTTATCCCTATAAAGGTTTGCCGGATGCGGATGAAGATGATGTCGCCGACGCACTAGATTTATATCCGGGAACTGACGATAATGTTGTCCTGGATTCGCTTAAAACAAGTTTCACCCTAAGTCAGCGTGAGTTTCTGAGAAATAATGGTTTTAACATTCCGAGTGAAACCGTCATCCAGAACGGGATAACCAAGCTCTCCGATTACGATCGGCTTCTAAATGGAGCGGTATCGGTTGATGTAGGAATGCCTGTTCTGAATAAGAAATTCTTCAACTTGACGGTTTACGGTCAAGCCGCTTCTTTTATTCCCGTGGAAGATTCGGCCGTAGTTTATAACAGTGCCACTCAGAGTTACGACCGCGTGGCTTTTACTCCTGGATACGGCTTTGCTGTTCCTGGTGTAAAAATGGGAATTGCCAGAATTGCGAACCTGACCCTTGAATATCGCTATGCCGGCGAAAATTTCCTGTTCAATTACTGGGATAGAGCTTATGATTACGAGCGAGTTCAAATTCGTAATAACCAGATATATACCAAACAACAAATGTCTTTGATGCAAAGTTCGATGCAGGGAGTTTACGGAGCTGTTGACGTTAATATTTTGAATTACTTTATTCTTGGTGGTTATTATCAACATATGTTTTCAGAAGGGACTGAAATCAAGAGCTTTATGGCGTCAGCGTCTATACCGAAAGGAATCGTTCCTAAGCTGGCGGATGCAACCGCTTTCTATCAACGTAATAACGATGAGAATCCTTTCGATTTCAAGAATCCTTCCGAGAATACGATCCTCGGTTACAAAATTGGTTTTGAATTGGGTGGTGGAGCGATTATCTACTATAAATTCCAGAGAACTTACCGTGATTTTGACGGTAATGGAAAGGTTGATCCCAATACGGAAGCAGTAAATCTAACCACTATTGAGACTGGGTTTAGTTTTTAAAGCATTATATCAAGTGATAAGTGAGAGTGCCAAACCGGAAAGACCCTGTTCTATAAGGGGCCTTTCCGGTGGGGGTAGTTTAATTTTTATAGTCGGTACATTAATTTTACTATTTATAAACCTTAAAATTGGGATTTGCCAGGAAATTATTGTCATCCATCCGAACGTCGGCGCCACGATTGATTTGGAAGAGAAAATTCACTACGACCTTTTCCCTGAATTTTACAATTTTTCCGATGCCCAGTTTTATCAAACTCATTCGGATACGGTAATTGCTAAAATCAGGTTATGGACCGAAAATGGTTACCAAGAGCAATTGCAATATTTTACTCCTTATCAGATGTATATAATCGCTTCCCGGATTGCCACCCGCGAGCCACTCAGCGACGAAAGCCGTAAATTGATTCAGAAAAAGTATCGGCCTTTATATGCGGATAAATTTTTAGCTGAAATACCGGTGAATTCCTATTGTCGTCTAAAATTGAAAGATAAAAGCCAATTTGATGCGGTCTATTACCGTCTCAAAGGCGATAGCTTGTTATTTTGGATGGACCGCCGGATCGTTCCAATAAATCGGAACAACATTGTCAAATTAAGATGCTGGGAGCATTATCGGCAAAATAACTGGGTCAAATGGGGCAGTATGGGTAGTGTCGCTATTGTGACTTACTTTGGAGCCGGATTGGTAGCCGATTGGCTCAATGTTTCCACCCCAACCGCTACTTTAACTCAATTCGCGGCCGCCTCAATCGGTTGTATTATCGGATACAAGATTTCTCCGATTATCAATGAATATATTATGCCATCTACGGTGATCCAATTTCATACCGGCCGTATAAAAAGACTTGATACTATCGCAAGAATGTGGTATAATGTTAAAAAAACGAAGGATAAAATATGGCAAACTATTACACCTTGAATAAAAATCTATCCCCGCGACGAACGACTCCACAACCTGAGAAACCACCTCCATCGCCGGAAGTCAAAATTGATTTTAGTGTGGCTGATCAGCGTTATGAATATATCCGTAACAAATTAGATGATGCAATGCAAAGTATTGGCCAGTGTTATAGCGATCGCCTGACCAAGGAACTACTGCGCCGTTTGGAAAAAACCATCCTCGATTTCCATACGGAGGTTACGGCTCTTTTAGAAAAGTTCGAAAAGCTGGAAACAGAACGTAATCAACCGACAATGCCAGCTGTTACCCTTGAAATGGAAACCATTAGTACTGCGGTAGAATCTCAACCGAGTGAACAGGAAAAACGGATAGAGGAACGCGAACGGAAAAAAGCCGATCAAGCCAAAGAATCGGAATTAACTAAAAAAACCGAGAGTGAAACGAAGAGAAGGTTTTTTAATCGTAAAAAATAAGCATTCAATTATCTTTTGATAGATTAGCTGATTTTTAGTAATTTAAAAATATCAGTTATTTGATAAAAGAATGTGGTTTTTAATAGTGGCAGGCAACCTAAATATTTCGTTTACCAAGAAAATAACGATTTTATTTTTTATCAGTCTAAATCCAACAATATTAGGGAAAACGCTTCGGTCTTATCTGGCAGATTGCCACTGAAAGTCACCATTCATTGAAAAAGGGGCTGTAGCTCAGCTGGGAGAGCGCAGGGTTCGCATCTCTGAGGCCGTGGGTTCGATCCCCATCAGCTCCACTGTTATTTGATACGAACTAAATGATTGGCTATGCTACACGGGGAGCTAGCGGTGCCCTGTAACCTGCAAACCGCTTTAGCAGGGTGAAATACCAGGCAGAGGGTTTGGTCGGGGATAATAAGTTAAATCAAAAGCGATGACGTTTTCAGTTTTGCGCAATGGAAAATTATCAAACCCCGTCAGGTCCGGAAGGAAGCAGCGGTAGATAACCCTTTCTATGTGCCGCAAAATCATCGAAAGCTAGCCGATGACTTAAGCCGAATGTCCCTAGACGAATTCGATGCCTGGTGCATAGCCTGAATAAATATGAATTATCAAGTAGTTTCTCGTAAATATCGTCCCCAAAATTTCAATGAAATCATTGGCCAGGAGCATATTTGCACGACTCTGCAAAATGCCCTGAAAAGTGGTCGCATTGCTCATGCTTATCTCTTCACTGGGTCACGCGGAATTGGTAAAACTTCGACTGCCCGAATTCTAGCTAAAACACTCAATTGCCTTAATCCCCAAGAGTTTAATCCATGTAATGTTTGCCAGAATTGTATTGAAATTACCAGTAGCCGCAGTATGGACGTTATTGAAATTGACGGCGCTTCCAACCGCGGAATTGATCAGGTGCGCGAATTGCGCGAAAATGTCAAATATCCGCCGTCCAATTCGAAATATCGAATCTTCATCATTGATGAAGTCCATATGCTCACACGCGAAGCTTTTAATGCGCTATTGAAAACGCTCGAGGAACCGCCGCCGCAGGTAGTCTTCATCTTCGCTACTACTGAACCGTTGAAAGTACCACTTACCATTATTTCGCGTTGTCAAAGGTATGATTTTCATCGCATTCCAGTTCGCGAAATTGTGGGACAATTAAAGAAGATTGCGCAATCTGAAAATTTAGCGGTTTCGGATGAAATCTTGACTTTGTTAGCTAAGAAGTCCGAAGGAGCGATGCGCGATGCCGAAAGTCTCCTAGAACAGGTTATCTCGTTTTCCAGCGAGAATATTAACCTAAATTCTATTCAGAAATTACTTGGGCTGACTGACTACGAGTATTATTTTAGTATCAGCAATCAAATTTTCGAACACGACCTTAACGCTCTCATCAAATCAGCTGAAGAAATATTCAACAACGGCGTCAATATCAGTGAATTTCTGATCGGTCTATCGGAACATTTCCGGAATTTGTTAATTACGGCGATCGTTAAATCAGCCGCCGATCTGGACCTGCCGGATTCATTTAAAAATCATTACCAGGAAGAGGCTCAGCGATGGTCAACTAATGACCTGATGCGTTTATTAAAATTGATCGGCGAAGCACAGGTCGGTCTGAGAACGAGTATGAATCAACGAACTCATCTCGAATTTGCCCTTCTTCGGATGGGAGCGATGGAAAAAACCGTAACGATTCAATCTATTCTGCAAGATATTGATAATCGTCATCTTGGAAGTACTGTTCAACCGAAGCCAGCCGCACGAACGATAGATATTTTTACGCCTAAGCCGGTGATCTCCCAGTCCTTTTCAAACACTCAAAATAATACAGTTAAAGAAAAAGAGGCCGAGAAGTATAAACCCGAGAAAGAATCTGAACCACCTCCGAAACCATCTGGTGGTTTAGTTACGTTGGAAGCAATTCAGGCTCAATGGGCGACCATTATCTTGAAATTGGGAAAAAACAATCGTTCACTGGCTGAATTTCTCAATGTTGCTATGCCAATGCAATTAAATGGGAATGTCCTGGATTTGGGCTTTACTAGCGAACGGGATTTTGCTCGTAAAAATATTGCCAAACGGGCGCAAATTATCGAGCAAACGCTGACTGAATTTTTCAATAAGGCAATTAAAATTCGTTGTATCCAAATTGAATCAGCGGATAAATCAGCTGATACCGTAAAGAAGCCGATTGATGAAATGACTGAAAAAATAGTTGATATGTTTGATGGTGAAATAATCATTACATAAGGAGTATTGATGGTACCTAAAGGTGGCTTAAATAATCTAATGAAACAATTTTCAAAAGTACAAGCCGAAATGGAACGCGTCCAGGCAGAACTCGCTAACCTAACTGTCGAAGGCAGTGCCGGAGGCGGGATGGTTAAGGTTGTGGCTAATGGCAAACAGGAGATTCAATCCATTAAAATCGATCCGGAAATATTGAAAGACGATGTGGAAATGGTTGAAGATATGATCGTTGCGGCTGTCAATCAAGCTTTGACTCGTGCCCAGGAATTATCGCAGGAAAAAATGGCTGGCTTAACTGGCGGAATGTTGTCCAACTTGCCAGGCGGTATAAAAATACCCGGTTTATGAGCGCATTTCCCGATTCGTTACAAAATTTGATTGAACGTTTTGCCCGATTTCCAGGGATAGGCCGCAAATCGGCTCAGCGCCTGGCTTTTTATTTACTAAAAGCTGACCGGGAGGAAGCGGTTGCATTAGCGAAAGCCATTATAGATGTCAAGGATCGCATCTATAAATGTTCACAGTGTTTTAATATTTCCGAAACCGATCCCTGTAAAATTTGCACCGATGAAAAGCGCGACCACACGACCATCTGTGTTGTGCAGGAGCCGATGGATGTATTCTCTATTGAAAAAACTGGACATTATCGCGGTTTATATCATGTTTTAGGTGGAGTATTATCGCCATTGAACGGGATCGGGCCGGATGACTTGAACATTCAAGGTTTACTCTACCGACTGACCAATGTGCGTGAAGTAATTTTAGCCATCAATCCGACGCGCGACGGTGAAACGACCGCACTCTATCTATCCAAATTACTTAAAAGTAAAAATGTAAAAGTTACTCGGATTGCCCAGGGGCTTCCGGCTGGCATAGAATTGGAGTATGCCGACGAAATTACTTTGACGCACGCTCTTGAAGGTCGAACGAGTTACTAATATGAAAAAACTATTTAATTGGCCTAATCTGCTGACCATTTTCCGGATTCTCTTAACTCCGCTCTTTCTCTATTTTCTTTTTAATAAAAGACCTTATTTTGAAATATTTGCGCTATTGATTTTTATTATAGCTTCGGTGACTGATATCTACGATGGATACATTGCCCGGAAATATGCGAGTGTTACCAAGTTTGGCAAATTTCTGGATCCTTTGGCTGATAAAATTTTAATGTCTACCGCCTTTATTTCATTTGTTATTTTAGACTTGGTGCCACTCTGGATGGTCATTCTGGTCATTCTCCGCGATTTTATCGTTACCGGAATTAGAATATTAATGAATTCGCGCAACCTGACGATGGAAACTCGCAAATCAGCAAAGGCTAAAACCGGGGTTCAAGTCGGCGTAGTTTGTTTTGTTCTGGTATATCTGATTACCCAGCGCTGGGAGATTTTTCGGGGTGTTTCCGACTACATCAAAGATTATAAAATTATTTATATCTTGATGCTAGTAACTACCATTATCACAGTTTGGACCGGGGTGGAATATATTCTGGTAAATAAAAATGCAATTCGACTGGCTTTGAAAAATGAATGTAACAAATGTTAAAAAATTAGTCTCTCGAATAATAGCGAGTTTTTGCTTTATCGGTTATATTCCATTTGCGCCTGGTACCTGGGGCACAGTAGCGGGTTTAGTTGTCTGGTTCTTATTGCCCTGGCATTCCTTCTGGTTTGAATTAATTCTGGTGACAGTCGCTTTTTTTATCGGTATTTTCACTTCCGAATATATCGAAAAGAAAATTGGCGAAATTGACCCACCGTATGTAGTAATTGATGAAGTAGTCGGAATCTGGTTGGCGATGACCATCATTCCGACTTTAAACTATTCCGAGGATATGGTCTGGATCGCTGCTACATTTATTATTTTCAGAATTTTTGATATTAAAAAATTCAAACCAATTCGCAAACTGGAATTGATCGGCGGTGGATTTGGCATAATGGCGGACGATATTCTGGCTGGTGTTTTTACTGGAATTATTATCAATTTAGGAATTCTGATCCTATGACCAATGCGGCCATAATTTCGATCGGAAATGAACTAATCTCCGGACTTGTAAATAATACTAACTCTACCTATATCGCTCGGACATTAAATAATTTTGGTATTGCGGTTAAATTAATTATAACTGTTGGTGATGATCAGGAACAAATCTGGACAGTTCTTGACAATTTAGATCCGGAAATTAATTTGGTAATGATCACCGGCGGTTTAGGTCCCACGAATGACGATATAACGGTTTCTGCCCTCACCAGCTATTTTGATATACCGCTCATTTTTAATAAAGAAATAGCTGCTAGTCTCGTAAAGCGTTTTGAAAAACGGGGATTGAAGATGCCGGAAGTCAATCTAAAGCAAGCCTACCTTCCGCAGGGTGCCATCATTCTGGAAAATCCGGTTGGTTCAGCTCCAGGCTTGAAAATTGAACATCGAGATCGGATTTATTATGTTTTACCGGGTGTCCCGCTGGAAATGCAAGCGATGCTGACCAAAGTGATCGCGCCGCAATTAGCCGCGCTTGGTCATAAAGCTATTGGGAAAAAATACCTGCACATTACCGGAATGCCTGAATCTCAGATTTATTCATTATTAAAAGAATGGATTGAGCAACATCCCGGCGTCAAGGTCGCTTTCTTGCCGCAGATGGCGCAAATTGACCTCGAGTTAACAATTCGTGAACCGCAAGAAAGTGCTAAAATAGATGAGTATGTCAAGTCTATTCAAGAAATTATCGGCGATAATGTTTTCGGTTTTGATGATGATACTCTCGAATCGGTTATTGCTCACCTTTTATTACGAAAGCATCTGACTGTCGCGGTAGCTGAATCCTGTACCGGCGGTCTGGTTGCCAGCCGTCTAACAGACGTTTCAGGTAGTTCGAATTATTTTAAGACCGGAGTCGTTGCGTATAGCAATGCCACGAAAATTAATTTACTCGGAGTTGAACCGGAAATTATCGAAAAATACGGTGCGGTGAGTTCGGAAGTTGCCAATCAAATGGCTAACCGAGTGCGACAGATTTCCGGTTGTGACCTTGGTTTGAGTTCCACCGGGATAGCGGGCCCTTCCGGTGGTAATGATGCCAAACCGGTTGGACTGGTCTGGATTGGTGTTTCCGATCAAAATACTACTCGGACTTATCAATACCAATTTATCGGCGATCGCTTGACTAATAAGTTTTGTTTTTCCCAGGTGGCGTTAAATCAACTGCGTTTATATTTACTTGGTAAGTGAAAGATGAAAAGAACCTTTATTGCCATACCGGTTAGTCAGGAAACTTGCTTGCAAGTGGAAGCAATCAAGCAGACTATTCCCGAATTGCGGGAAAATGTGCGTCTTGTTCCAACCAATAATTTGCATTTGACATTGAAATTTCTGGGTGATACCGATGAAAAAGCCATCCCGGACATTTCAAAGGCGTTAGATAGTGTCATCACTACAATTGATAGATTCGAATATATTTGCGAAGGATTAGGCTGTTTTCCCAATAATCGCAAACCCCGCGTATTATGGCTGGGAATTGGTCAGGGATTCGAGCAAATTCAAAAACTCTCACAAGCAATTGAATCGGTTTTAGGGAAGTTTGGTTATCAACCGGAAAAGCGCGAATTTAAGCCCCATTTGACCATTGGGCGGGTCAAAAATCCCTTAAAAAAGGTTGCCGGGCTGGAAAGTTTTTTAAATTATGAAATTAATCCTACCATAAATCCGGTAGAAAATGTAATTTTTTATGAAAGTAATCTGACAGCGGGAGGACCAATTTACACACGCCTAGCCGTGTTTAATTTAAAATAAAATAAGGAGAGAAAAAGATGGCGGAAAAAAATGACGATAAATTGAAAGCTCTCGATTTAGCCATAACCCAGATTGACCGTCAATTTGGTAAAGGCTCGATTATGCGTCTCGGAGACGATTCGATGAAAATCGCCGTAGATGTAATCCCGACCGGTTGCCTATCTTTGGATGCTTGTATTGGCGTCGGTGGTATTCCGCGCGGCCGAATTACTGAAATATTTGGACCGGAATCATCGGGGAAAACAACTCTAGCTTTGCATATTATCGCTCAGGCTCAGAAAGCAGGCGGCTATGCGGCTTTTATTGATGCCGAGCATGCCCTCGATCCGCAATATGCCGCTAAACTTGGGGTAAATACTCACGATTTACTGATTTCGCAACCGGATCACGGTGAGCAGGCGCTGGAAATCACCGAAACTCTGGTACGTAGTAATGCTATTGATGTAATCGTGATTGATTCGGTAGCTGCGCTGGTGCCGCGTGCCGAATTGGAAGGGGAAATGGGTGATTCGCATGTTGGATTGCAGGCACGCTTGATGTCTCAAGCACTTCGTAAATTGACCGGTGCGGTCAGTAAATCCAACACAGCAGTAATTTTCATTAACCAAATTCGGGAAAAGATCGGGGTAATGTTTGGTAATCCGGAGACAACCACCGGCGGTCGGGCTTTGAAATTCTATACCTCACTGCGTCTTGAAATTCGACGAATCTCCACGATCAAAGAAGGCAACACCAATATTGGCAGTCGCACGCGGGTCAAGGTGGTCAAAAATAAAATGGCACCGCCGTTCAAAGAAACCGAATTCGACTTGACTTTCGACCAGGGCATTTCGTACGTTGGTGACATTTTGGATACCGCCGTCGAAGCTGGACTTATCCAGAAAAGTGGAGCCTGGTATTCCTATGGAGACGAACGTATCGGTCAGGGACGTGAAAGCGCTAAGGTTTATCTAACCGAAAATAAAGAAATGCTGGCGAAACTCGAACAGCAGGTTAAAACTTATCTCGGGCTGATCAAGGAATAAATTCTTTTTAATCCAGAAAGAAATAAAATGTCCCCAGATTTTTCGCCCGAACCTGAGATATTAAAAGTCGTGACTAAAATCGAATCGCAGAAGAGGAAGTCGGCACGCATTAATATCTATCTCGATAATGAATTTGCTTTCGGCATTGGTGCCGAAACGTTTAACCTTTTCCGGGTTAGCGTTGGTCAGCAATTGACGGAAAAGCAAATTAGAATGATTCAGCAGCACGAACTATTCGAACAGGCGAAAGAGGCAGCGATTAAATACCTGGGACTTAGAATGCGCAGTCAAAAGGAACTCGAATTATACCTTAACCGTCGCAAGAAATATCCTCTAGATGTCACAAGCCGGGTAATCAAGTATTGTATTGAAAGAGGTTATCTGGATGATAAAGTTTTTTGCGAGACCTTTATTCGCGATCAACTACAACTAAGTCATAACGGAGTTCAGAAAATTAGGCAGGCTTTGATTGCGAAAGGAGTAACGCGTGAAGTAATTGACGAGGCAATTAAAAACTTAGTGAAAGATGAAGATCAACTGGAAGCAGCTTTGCTCGTCGGGCGGAAAAAAGCCTCGAGTCTCAAAAACGATCCGAAGAGCCGCGACAAGTTATATCGTTACCTAATTCAAAAAGGGTATAAGCCCAATGTGGTTATTAAAGCCTTGCAAAAAATTCCATAGAAATAAAGCGATTAAAGTCTCCATTCCTCAATATCTGCTTGATTATAAACCGGATTCAAAATAACTTTCACCCTCACATTTAATTAAGAGTAAATTTGAAATATGAATATTGGTATTTATAAAATTCACAGGAGCATAATTGAAAACTGCCAGTGATATCCGTCGTGAGTTTTTAGAATTTTTTGCCGCCCATGGACATAAAATTGTTCGTAGCGCACCGGTTATTCCGCAATCTGACCCGACTTTGTTATTTACCAACGCCGGAATGAACCAATTCAAAGGTATATTTTTAGGGCAGGAGAAAATCGAAAACCCGAGGGTCGCCAATTCCCAGAAATGTATCCGGGTTAGTGGTAAACATAACGATCTGGAAGAAGTAGGAAAAGACACTTATCACCACACTTTTTTCGAGATGCTGGGTAATTGGTCGTTTGGCGATTATTATAAAGCTGAAGCCGTGCAAATGGCGTGGGAATTGTTGACGGAAGTCTGGAAATTGCCGACGGAAAGATTATGGGTGACAATTTATCACGATGATGAAGAGGCGCTTCAAGCCTGGCAGAAAATAGCCGGCCTCGATCAGAGTCGGATTCTACGCTTTGGCGAAAAGGACAATTTCTGGGAGATGGGCGAAACTGGCCCCTGCGGTCCTTGCTCTGAAATTCATTATTACACCGGCTCACATCTGGAGAACCAGCAAGCGGAAATGATTAATTCCGGCAACCCGGAATATATCGAACTCTGGAATCTAGTTTTTATCCAGTTTGAACGTGATAAATCCGGGGAGCTGAAGCCTTTGCCGCTTAAGCACGTTGATACCGGCGCCGGATTAGAGCGGATGGTGGCTGTTTTGCAGGGGAAAAATTCCAATTACGATACTGATTTATTTAAGCCGATTATTGATCAAATTGTGTCTTTGACTGGCAAAGAATATCATCCGGAAACCAGTGTGGCGCATCGCGTTATCGCCGACCACATTCGGATGCTGACGTTTGCGATTGCTGATGGTGGTTTGCCGTCCAATGAAGGCCGAGGTTATGTTATTCGTCGAATTCTGCGCCGGGCGGCGCGTTTCGGTCGAATGCTGGAGATGCGCAAACCTTTTATTTACCAATTAGTTGATAGTGTGATTGAAGTGCTCGGCGCGACTTACCCTGAAATTATAGAGCGGCGGAATCATATTCAGGCGGTTATTAAAGCCGAGGAGAAGTCGTTTGGTTTGACGCTTGACCGGGGATTGGAAGTCTTTGCTAAGATCAGGGAAAACATAGAACGAAATAATATCAAAATAATTCCTGGTGAAGAAGTTTTTAAACTCTATGATACTTATGGTTTTCCGATGGATTTGACTCGCTTATTGGCGGAGGAAGCCGGACTTAGCATTGATGAAAAGGGATTCGAAAATTTAATGAACCGCCAGAAAGAACGAGCGCGAGCTGCGGTAGCGTTTCAAGCTGATGATTTTATGGAAAATGAAAATTGGCAAACGCTGACGACCGGCGAAGATTCTGAATTTGTTGGCTATGATAAGCTGGAAACGCAATCGGTGATTCGCAAGTACCTAATCGAAGGCCAGAAAGTTCATTTGATTCTCGATCGGACGCCGTTTTATGCTGAGGCTGGCGGCGAAATTGGCGATGTCGGAATTATCGAGGGCAATAATTTCAGAATCAGGATTGACAACACGCGGAAAATCGGTTCTTCAATTGTCCATAGTGGTCATTTTGAAAAGGGGAATTCAATTGATGATCCGATGGTCAAAGCCAGCGTGGACAATGTCGCTAATTTGCAAATTCGCGCCAATCACACGGCAACGCACCTTTTACAGGCGGCTTTGCGCCAGGTTCTTGGTGAGCATGTCCATCAATCCGGTTCGCTGGTGACGCCGGAGAAATTGCGTTTCGATTTTACCCATTTTACTAAGATGAGCGAATCAGAAATCGAGACCGTTGAAGATTGGGTTAATGCCCGAATCCGGGAAAATCTGCCGGTGAATGCCGAACAGAAAGATTATCAAAGCGCTCGGGAATCAGGTGCGATGGCGTTATTTGGCGAAAAGTACGGCGATGTGGTGCGAGTAATCAACGTGGGTGATTACTCAAAAGAGCTGTGCGGCGGCAAGCATGTCAATCGAACCGGTGATATCGGCTGTTTCAAAATTATTAGCGAGACGGCAATTGCCGCTGGTGTCCGTCGCATCGAAGCCATTACCGGCGAAGCGGTGTTGAAATTATTGCGCGAGAATGAACGCCTGCTGGAAAAGATCGCGACTATGCTCGGCGTCAGCCGTGAGCAATTACCCCAACGAATCGAAAAATTATTAACCGATTATAAGAACCTGGAAAAGCAATTTCATAAAAACAATAAAGCGGATCTCGAACAGGAGATTGATACTCTCTTAGAAAAAGCCGAAATAGTCGGGGAATTAAAAGTTTTTACTTTTCGAGCGAATGTCAAAAATCTCGATGAATTAAAGGCAATCGGTGACCTGGTGCGCGCTAAATTGCATAACGGCGTCGGTGTAATTGTTAGCGTAATTGATGAAAAGCCGAGTATTGCCGTGGTGGTCACCGACCAAGCTATCAAACAATATGGATTAAAGGCCGGCGATATTGTTCGGGAATTGGGAAAAATTTTAGGCGGCGGTGGCGGCGGTCAAGCGCATATGGCTACGGCCGGTGGCAAATTTACTGAAAAAATTCCAGAAGCCATGCAAGCGGTTATCCCATTAATTAAGTCAAAAATAGAATCAAAAAATTAAAAGGAATTCGAGATGGAGAAATTAATATACGAGTATTCTCAAGCCGGTAAAGAAGGTGTTTCTTTACCGCAAGGTTTTGCATCGGCAGTTTCTCCCGCTGAATTAATTCCATCCGAGCTCCTGCGCCAGAGCGAACTGCAATTGCCGGAAGTTAGCGAGCCGGAAGTTGTGCGCCATTTTACCAATTTGTCAACGATGAATCATCATGTTGACAAAGACTTATACCCGCTGGGTTCCTGCACGATGAAGTACAATCCGAAAGTCAACGATCGCTGTGCCGCTCTTCCCGGACTGGCTAATTGTCATCCTCTCCAGGATGAGAGTACGATTCAAGGCGCGCTCCAGATTATTTACGAGCTGGAACAATATTTATGCGAAATTACCGGTCTGCCAGCGGCTACGCTTCAACCAGCGGCAGGTTCACATGGCGAATTGACCGGCGTTTTGCTTATGAAGAAATATTTTGAGCAGAAGGGAGAGACTCGCCACTTCATCTTGATTCCTGATTCGGCGCACGGTACCAATCCAGCCAGTGCGACTTCGGCTAATTACAAGACTATTTCAGTGAAATCCAATCAACGCGGTTGCATTGATTTAGAAGACTTGCGCGCCAAAATGAATTCCTCGGTAGCTGGTTTGATGCTGACCAATCCTAATACGCTGGGACTTTTCGAGGAGGAAGTAGGTGAAATTAACGCAATAGTTCATAATCAGGGCGGTTTGGTCTATATGGATGGCGCCAATCTAAACGCCTTGCTCGGGATTGTGCGTCCGGGAGATATGGGTTTTGATATTACTCATATAAATTTACATAAAACCTTTGCGACACCTCACGGTGGTGGCGGACCTGGTAGCGGTGCGATCGCCGTAAACGAAAAACTGGTCGAATTTCTCCCGGTGCCACGCATCGAGAAAAATGGTGATAAATTCTCATTGAATTATAATTATCCGCATTCGATCGGAAAAGTACTTGGATTTTACGGCAATTTCGGAGTAATGGTCAGGGCTTATTGCTACATTCGGATGATGGGCGTAGAGGGTTTGCAAGCCGTTTCCCGCAACGCTATCTTGAACGCTAATTACCTGCGCCAAAAATTGAGTTCTGTTTTTGAAATTCCTTATAATCGTATCTGTATGCATGAATTTGTTGCTTCTGGCGAGCGCCAGTTTCAACGTTCCGGGGTAAAAACGCTTGATATAGCCAAACGATTGCTGGACTTTGGTTTTCATGCCCCGACGGTTTATTTTCCGCTGATTGTCAAAGAGGCTTTGATGATTGAACCGACTGAAACCGAGAGTAAAGCAACTCTGGATCGCTTTATCGAAGCTCTGGTAAAAATAGACCAGGAGGCAGCTAATGAGCCGGAAAAATTACACAATGCTCCCTGGACGACGCCGGTGCGACGTTTAGATGAATTAAAAGCTAATAAGGAGTTGAATGTATGTTGGGGGAAGTAGAGCGCAAAATCGTCAATACTCCCAATGCGCCGCGTGCTAGCGGGCCTTATAGCCAGGCTGTTATTTCCGGAAATTTTGTATTTACGGCGGGACAATTAGGGCTCGATCCAATCACCGGAAAAATTGTTTCTGATGATTTTAAGGAGCAAGTGAATCAGGTAATGCGCAACCTGGGAGCGATTTTACAGGCGGCCGGGACCGATTTGAAAAATGTAGTGAAATTCACGGTATTTGTAACCGATTTGAATAATTTTGCGCTATTGAATCAAGTTTTTGAAGAATATTTTCCAGAATCAGCGCCAGCCCGTTCGGCCGTGCAGGTCAGTCGTTTGCCGCTGGATGGGTTGGTTGAAATCGAAGCCATAGCCGTTTGGGAGGAGAAATAATTGTCATACAAATTCGCTGTTATTGTAAATCCTGCTGCCGGTAAAGGTCGCACAATCCGGAACCTGCCACTTTTAAAGGAAATTGCGGCCAAAACGAAATCCCGATTCGATTATTTTATTACCGAAGGCTCACTTCATGCTACCAGAATTGCTGACAGGATTCATCGAGAATATGATGCTGTGGTAGCCTATGGCGGAGATGGGACGGCTAATGAAGTTATGAGCGGTTTAGCAGGGACTGAGACGCCCTTCGGTGTGATTCCCGAAGGAACGGGGAATGATTTTGCCCGTTGTATCAATGTACCTCGCAAATTCGACAAAGCCATCCAGATTTTGAATGAATATAAAACGCGCTTGATGGACCTTGGAACAGTTGGCAATCGCGTTTTTATTAACGGAGTTGGAGTTGGTTTTGACGCTTATGTTAATGTTAAAACCAAGAGTCTTAAAATGTTGAAAGGCAGTATGGCTTATCTATACTCGGTGCTATCGAGTTTAGCATTCTGGAAGTCGCTTCCGCTGGAAATCGAAATAGACGGCTGTCCGATTAGCACCGATCGCTCTTTTTTAGTGGCGGTCGGCAACGGCTGGGCTTGCGGTGGTGGTTTGAAACTTAATCCGCAGGCAAATATTCATGATTCGTTGTTTGATGTTTGCTTGATTCCGGAGATGCCGGTCTGGAAATTATTTCTGAATCTCAGACGGTTAAAAGACGGCACGATTGCGGAAGTCCCGGGAGTTTTGACGATGCGTTGTCAAACGATTAATATATGTGGTGAAAAACCACTTCCGGTGCACTTCGATGGTGAGGTATTCGATGCGGACGCCAGAGAAGTGGATATCAAAATAGTTCCTCAGTCGGCTTTAGTAGTAGGGGCCTGGTAATAGGATTATAAGTTGGATCTGAAGCGCATTTTTCTTGTGGTAGGATTATTGATAATATTGCAGAGTAATCTGCAAAGCGCTAGCCCGGCGGATACGCTTTTGAAAATTTCACCAAAGGGAGCATTTATCCGTTCAGCAATAATTCCCGGCTGGGGACAAGTCTATAACAAAAAACCGGTCAAAGGTGTATTGCTCTTGTCAGCGGAGGGATATTTCCTCTATAATTTTTTCTATTACAATCGGATCCATGGCTATGTAAAAACGACGAAGGAAACGCTGGGAGTCGAAACTTGGGTTGGATTAACAGAAGAGGAGAAAAAGGCTCAGGTGCTGAATGTGACCGGCTACGAACTTACTCTGAATTCCTGGCGGCCAAGAGAAAAGCGCAATAAATATGGTTGGTGGAGTTTAGGTACTTATCTTTTTGGTTTACTGGATGCGGTCGTTGATGCCCACTTGATAAATTTTCCAAAGGGTGAGATTGAATTAAGTGGAACTGAAACCGGACTAAATTTCTCAATGAGAGTAGATTTGTAAAATGAGTAAGTCACGGGAACAATGGGGCTCAAAAATTGGATTTGTACTGGCGGCGGCCGGTTCGGCTGCGGGATTGGGGAACATCTGGAAATTTCCCTATCTGGTTGGTGAAAACGGCGGCGCGGTTTTTATTTTTATTTATTTAATTTGTGTCGCCGTTATCGGTTTGCCGGTTATTATTGCCGAAGTGGTAATTGGACGAAATGCTCGGAAAGATCCGGTTGGCAGTTTTAAACAACTTTCGAATAATAATCCCTTCTGGATGGCAGTGGGTTTTCTCGGAGTTCTTACCGGCTTTATCATTCTTTCATACTATAATGTAATTGCGGGCTGGTGTCTGGGATACATTGTCGAAGCCGTCAAAGGTTCATTTCAAACGATGACGGATACCGGTCAGGCGGTAGCATTATTTAGTAGATTATCCAGCAGTGGCAGTTGGAGCGTGCCTTATTTGATAATTTTTATGGCGCTGACGGTCGGCATTGTGTATTTTGGCGTGACTCGTGGCATTGAGAAATCCAGTAAAATTATGATGCCCAGTTTGATTATCATTATTTTAGTGCTGGTAATCAGGGGTATTACCTTGGAAAATTCACAGGGTGGCATTGTCTATTTACTCAAACCTAATTTTGCTTTTGTTAGCGGGCGAACGGTGCTGGTGGCTCTTGGGCAGGCATTTTTTTCGCTTAGTATCGGTATGGGCGTGATTATTACTTATGGCAGTTATTTATCAAAGGAAAATAATATCCCATCCGAAGCAACCCGGATTGTCGTTGTTGATACGTCTATCTCTCTTCTGGCCGGATTTATGATTTTTCCGGCAATTTTTGCCCTAGGTCTAAGACCCGATCAAGGGCCAAGTTTATTATTCAATACTTCGCCGATTTTATTCAACTATATTCCGGGTGGGTATTGGTTCCGGATTCTTTTCTTTATCCTGTTAGCCTTAGCCGCTTTGACCTCGACGATTTCTTTACTGGAAGTCATTACGGCTTATTTTGTGGACGAATTTAATTTAAGCCGGAAAGCAGTAGCGATTATCGGTGGAACTGTATGTTTACTACTCGGAATTCCCAGTGCCCTTTCCTTTGGGCGCTGGTCGAATTTCCAGATTATGGGTCTCTCAATTTTCAGTTTTTGTGATTATTTGGCGTCTAATATTTGTTTACCGATAGGTGGTTTATTTATAACGCTATTTGTCGGCTGGTTTTGGGGCAAAGATAACGCTTTGTTGGAATTGCGCCAAGGCGCTGAACGAGCTCCGAACTGGTTTTTCCCTGTTTGGCGATTCTCAATTCGTTATGTAGCGCCGGTTTTGATTGCGATGGTTTTATTAAGTTCACTCGGAATAATATGAAATATTGGCGGTTATTTTTAATGATATTGGTAATCGTGAGTGGACTTACAGCTGCTCCGCCGGTTGGAGAAATCACGAAAAGTCAACCTGAGGATAGATGGTTTGCAATGGACAAACTTAAGCATTTCAGCACCTCGTTTTATCTGACCACAACGCTTTTTTATGGTCAAAACCGGATTTTCGATGTAAAGTCTGATAAGGCTAATCGGAATGCCGCCGGTTTGACGATTTCTTTAGGGGTATTGAAGGAGATTAGAGATTTAAACCAAAAGGAAAATTACTTCAGCTGGCGCGATTTGGTTGTTGATATTTTGGGTGTCGGAGCCGCGATATTTTTCATTAACGGAATAAAATGAAGACCTTAAATGAATATATTGGTTGTATTCACATCCACACCGTCTATTCTGACGGAAGCGGGACGTATGAAGAAGTTATTCAAGCCGCTCAAGAAGCCGGATTGGATTATGTAATGATTAGCGATCACCAGACCTTGCGCGGTCGGGATGAAGGATATACCGGATGGCACGATAATTTATTTGTTAGCGTCGGCTATGAAATTCAGGATGTCGAAGATCGCCACCATTATTTGGTGTTTGGCTTCGATAAAATGTTGCCAAGTGAACTGACTCATCAGCAATATATCAAGGCGGCGAAGGAGGTCGGCGCTCTGGGAATTGCCGCTCATCCGCTAGAACAACGCGATAAAAAATATTCGTTACCCGGATTTCCGGCTATTACCTGGAGCACTCTGGATTACCCGGAAATTGAAGTCGTCGAAATCTGGAATATGATGTCGCACTGGCTGGAAGCGACTACGATTAAGAACAAATACTGGAATGTCATTCATCCCCGCAGTTTTTCGACCAGCCCGGCTAACGAACTTTTAAAATGGTGGGATAATGCCAATCTTGAGCGTAAAGTAGTTGGGGTTGGTTCGGTGGATGCTCACGCCACGAAAGTAAAAGTTCTCGGCGTTTTTTCAAAAGCCATTTTCGACTATAAAATAATGTTCAAATCTATCCGCACTCATATCTTGAGCGAGCAGAAAATTTCGGAATTAAACAATTCTGATGCTGAGATGGAAATTATTAACACAATCAAATCCGGGCGCTGTTTCTTTTCAAATTTTCGACGCGGTGATGCTCGTGGATTTCGATTCTATATTCAGACTAACCAGGCGGAAATGCAGATGGGTGATATCGGAACGGCTACCGGTGGCACAATACACGTTTTTTTGCCGCAAAAAGCCGAGTGTAAGGTTTATCGCAATGGTCAGGTTTTTCACACGGAAACGACTGAAAAATTGATAATTGATGTCTCGGAAGGTATTTATCGTGTCGAAGTTGAACGTAACCAGCGGGGTTGGATATATTCAAATCATATAAAATTAATTAATGGATGAAAAATGTGTGGAATTGTAGGAATTTATAATCATGAAGAAGCCGCTACTTTGACTTACCTCGGGCTGTATGCGTTACAGCATCGCGGTCAGGAGGGAGCCGGTATCGCTTCGTTCGATGGCAAAGCCAGTCATCTTCACAAAGGCAAGGGATTGGTCGCCGATGTTTTTTCCAGTTGTGAACAACTTATGGGTTTATCGGGGGAAACGGCTATCGGACATGTTCGGTACTCGACTTATGGAAGCAATGGTAATGAGAACATTCAGCCGTTATCATTTAAGTACAAAGATTGTCAGGTTAGTATTGTTCACAACGGCAACCTGATTAATCTGGAGGAAATCCGTCGGGATTTAGAAAACCACGGCGCCTTGTTTCAGACAACGTCCGATACCGAATATATAGTTCATTTATTTGCTCATTCGGCCGGAGATTCATTGGAAGAAAAATTTTTGCAGGTTTTCCGTCGTATAAGTGGTGCCTTTTCGGTTTTAATTTTATTCGATAATAAGATGATTGTGGCTCGAGATCATCGCGGATTTCGGCCGCTATGTATTGGGACTCTGGACGGTTCGTATATTTTTGCTTCCGAGACCTGTGCTTTGGATTTAATCGGCGCTACCTACGAGCGGGATGTCCAACCGGGTGAAATGTTAATATTGGACGGCGATAAAATCACATCATACCAGATCGCGCCACCGGAGCCGAGGCATTGTATTTTCGAGTATGTGTATTTCTCACGGCCGGATAGTCAAATTTTTGGCGAATACGTTGATAAAACCAGGCGCAAATTGGGTAAAATTTTAGCGATGGAAAAGCCCGCACCGGAAGCCGAAATCGTAATTTCCGTGCCGGATTCGAGTAATACGATCGCCCTTGGCTACTCTCAACGTTCGACGGCTCGTTTCGAAATAGCACTGATTCGGAATCATTATATTGGGCGTACTTTTATATATCCTAGCCAGACTATGCGCGATTTTACGGCTAAAATCAAATTCAATCCGGTCGGCGGAGTTTTGAAAGACCGCAAAGTCGTCGTTGTGGATGACTCGATTGTGCGCGGTACGACTTTGCGTAAATTGGCTAGAATGTTGCGGTCGGCGGGCGCCAAAGAGATTCATATCCGCATCGGTTCGCCGCCGGTGAAATATCCCTGTTATTATGGTATGGATTTTCCATCACGCGAAGAATTAATCGCCAATCAGAAATCTATTGCCGAAATAAAAGAATATTTGGAAGTTGACAGTCTGGAATATATTAGCCCGGAAGGCTTGTTGAATGCGATGAGTTTACCGGCTGGAAATTTTTGTACAGCCTGTTTTACCGGCCAATATTGTGAGAAAATCAACCACGTGAAGGAGAGACCATGTTAAAAGTTCCAAGTAAATCAATTGCCTGGCTTGATTACCTGTTCATTTTCCGACCGACTCTATTTTTTGCAGTTTGGATAATAACAATGGCTGGTTATAGCGGCTATTTTATCTTTATCGAGAAACAACCGGCCTGGTGGTCATTAGCAATCAACTGGAGACTGGTTTTATGTTTTTTAATTGTCACTATGGCCACAGGAGCGACATTTATTCTCAATCAACTCCATGATATCGAGAGCGATAAAGAAAACCGGAAGCTTTTTCTGATTTCGGAAGAACATGTCAAAGCCGATTTAGCCTTGAAAATCGCGCTGGTTACGATTGGGATTTCGTTGTTATTAGCCTTAATAATAAACTGGCAATTCTTTATCGTTTTAGGGATTTGCGTGTTTTTCTGGGGATACTTGTATAATTACAAGCCATTTGAGTGGAAAGATAAACCGATGTTAGGCGTGTTGGTAAATTTTATCAGCGGATTGTGTCTTTTTATTTGCGGCTGGATTATCGCCGGTAAATGGCAATTGAAAGACATTATTTATGCACTGCCGTATTTATTAGCATGGACTTCGGTAGCGGTTCTGACCACCATTCCGGATAAAGAAGGTGATCTCAAAACTGGTAAAAAGACTATTTCGGTTCATTATGAAAATAGAGTAACGATTTGGTTGGCATTTATTTGTCTGGCTTTGAGTTTTGCATTTGGGATGTATTTTAAGGATCCGGTCATCAGTTTGTCCTGTTTAATTTCATCGCCACTTTTTATCATTCTGCTTTTTAAACCGACTGAAGCCTGGGTTTTGCGCACTATCCGCTATCCGATCTTGTTTCTGGCTTTGACTTTATGCGTCGAATTCCCCTTATTTTTTATTGTCCTATTAATCAACTATTATCTTTGCCGATTTTATTATTTGTCCCGCTTTAATCTGAATTATCCGACCTTTCAGGTTGAGGAATCGGTATGATAGAGATTGACCAGGATTGTTGCGATTTATGCGGAACGTGTATTTCGGTTTGCCCGAAGGATTGTATTGCATTGACGGAATCGCGTCTAATAATTGATGATTCTCAATGCAATGCCTGTCAAATTTGTGTGAGAGTCTGTCCTTTTAAAGCGTTAAAGCTGGTTGAATAGGAATAATTTATGCGAACAGAATTTGATGTTATTGTCGTCGGTGGCGGCCCGGCCGGTAGTACGGCGGCGCGTTTTGCGAAAACTGCTACTAATACGGTTGCTCTTTTTGAAAGAGGTCGGGAAATCGGCACTCCCGTTCGTTGTGCCGAAGCCACTTCGATTCCGGATCTCGAGCGATTCGTAGAAATCGATCCGCACTGGATCGCAACTACTATTACCAAAGCTTGCTTGATCTCGCCGTCTGACCAGAAGGTCTTGTTGAATTTGCCGAATAATGGAGTCATCCTTAACCGGCGTTTATTCGATAATGGATTGGCGGAAATTGCCGCTAATCAGGGAGTTGAAATATTCACCAAGTCCAATGTTTATAAAGTTGAGCCGGATGGAAAGCAAAACTGGAAAGTGTTTGTGCGCCATCTTGACCGCGATTATGTTTTGAAATCTAAAATAATTATAGCGGCGGATGGCGTGGAATCGCGAATCGCCCGCTTTGCCGGTATCCGCACGCAGACGGTATTAAAAGATATTGAATCTTGCGCTCAGGCTTTGCTGGGTAATCTGGATATAGCTGACGATCAAATTGATTTTTATTTTTCCAGCCGCTGGGCGCCGGGTGGTTACGCCTGGGTATTTCCCAAAGGCAACCGCACGGCCAACGTCGGTCTGGGCGTCAACGGCGCTTATTATAACGGGCGTTCGGCGATTGAATGCTTGGATGATTTTATAAATGAAAAATTTCCTAAGGCGGCGCGATTGACCACGATCGCTGGAGGTGTTCCTGTTGCCAAGTCGCTCAAAAAAATTGCCTCGGATGGGTTGTTAATTGTCGGAGATGCCGCCCGACAGGTTAATCCGGTAACCGGTGGTGGGATTTTAGCGGCAATTACAGCCGGTAAAATGGCTGGTTTAGTTGCTGCGCAAGCGATTGCCCAGACTGACTGGAGTGTAAACGTCCTGAAGGAATATCAAAAGGAATGGGATAAGAACGTCGGCAAGGATTACGCTCGCTTTTATAAAATAAAGGAATGGATGACTGAACTTACGGATAACGAACTGGATGAAATTGCCAATTTGCTCCAAAAAGTTCCACCAGATGAAATTAATATTATGACTGTTTTCAAAGTTGCTCTCCGTAATAAGCCGGCTTTACTGCTCGAAGCGATCAAATTATTTGCTCAAATGATCTAATGGACAATTTTTTGGCTAAAGCCGGATTAACTGAATTTATTGCCTTCGATGTTGAGACGACCGGCCTAAATCCGCAACAAGATGCCGTGATTGAGTTTGCGGCGCTAAAATTTGTAAATGGTAAGCCTTCCGAAACATTGAGTTTTCTCTGCAATCCCGGTTTTCCCATTTCACCGGAAATCGAGCAACTAACCGGCATCAAAGATGAAATGCTAAAAGGCAAGTTGCCTTTTGAACAGCATCTTGATGAAGTTCTTGATTTCATCGGTAGAATTCCACTGGTTGGACATAATATCGGTTTCGATCTTGGTTTTTTAAAAGAATATCTGAAAAATTTCAAAAGTCAGAGGAAAAGAATTCTTTACAATCCATTATACGACACTTTGCTTCTGGCGCAAGCTTTTCTCTTTTTTCTGTATAATCATCGTCTGTCCACTATCGCTGAGTTTTATGGATTAAGTGCCAAAGGTGCTCACCGAGCAGAGAATGATGCGCTCAATACCGGTCTGATTTTTCTCAAATTAGTCGAAGAGGTGCGGAGCTATGATCTGGAGACGATCCAGACCATCAATATGGTATTGCAAGACACCGACGACCCTAATAAATTGCTTTACAAGCACGCCGCCGAAGAGCTATTGCTGAAGAAAACTCTGGGATCTGCAGAACCACCTCAAATCGGTTGGAATCCGCCGGTAAATATTTTTGGTCAGGCTATCGAAAAAAATAGAGAGAGTTTGAAAACTTCTCTAAAAATTGAGGAGTTTTTTGAACCGTCAGGGCCAGTTGCTCAAAACTTAGCCGGTTTTGAAAACCGACCTCAACAGAAAGAAATGGCACAACTGGTGCTTAATAGCCTGCAGAACGGCGATTCTGCAATTATCGAAGCTGGAACGGGAGTTGGTAAATCACTGGCTTACCTGATACCGGCGGTGGTTTGGTTGAATCAGCAGAAAAAAGAGAAAAAACGGGTGGTGATTGCTAGCAATACTAAGAATCTCCAAGAACAGATATTTTATAAGGAAATTCCCTTTGTCTCGGAAAAGTTGAAACTCCCATTCCAAGCCGTCTTACTGAAAGGTCGCTCAAATTATATTTGCTTGACGCGCTGGCATCGTTATTTGAATGCACTGCCTCAACAACTTCACCTAGCCTCGCGTTCCGCCATTATTCCGATCATAATTTGGCTCAAGCATACCCGCACCGGCGATATTGCCGAAAATAATGGATTTAATTTGGCGGCGCATTACTATATCTGGAACGAAATTTGTTCCGAGCCTGGCTATTGCACTACCAGCGTTTGCCAAAAATATGGCGGCTGTTATCTTGGCAAAATACGTTATCAGGCTATGAATGCTGATATTATGGTGGTTAATCATTCCCTGCTTCTTGCCGACTCAGCCGCTGATAACCAGATTCTACCGGAATTTGATGCTCTGATTATAGACGAAGCCCATAACCTGGAAAAGAATTCTTATAATTATTTTGCGCAAAGAATCAACCTGCCGACGCTTATTTATACTTTAAATGGGATTTATAGCGGTTCGGCGCCTGAACGCGGTCTGCTGGTAGATTTGACCGAAACTGCCCATCAATTTAAAAGCCTCGACAAAATCGAACCGCTCCGTCAAATGATTCTCGAGAAAACTGCCGATGTCAGAATTGCGGCGGAGGCATTTTTCCGAAAAATCGTTGCCACTAAATTCAATCCGGCTAATGGCAATCAAAAGTCATTTGGCATTAAGAAGCGCTATAAAGACTTTTCCCATGAATTTCCCAATCTGGAAATCGAAACGAATAATCTGATTTACGAACTGGGTACTTTGTGGAATCTGCTGGGTAATTTGAGTAATAAAATGGAAGAGATATGGGGTGATTTTGCCGAAGAGTATGACGAATTGCAAGTGCGGCTAATGAATCAGAAAATTATGGTTGAGGCATTTCTGGAAACGTTGCGTAAAGTTACGACCGCCAATGATGATTCGTATATTTTCTGGTATGAAATTGCCCCTAACGGCAAGGATAACGGGGTCGAAATTGTCTGCACTCCCCTCAATATTGCGAGTGACATTTTCGAAAAGGTCTATAAGAATGTTTCCAGCACGATGCTGACTTCGGCGACCTTGCAAGTCGCCGGAAATTTCGATTACGTTCTTAGTCGGAGCGGTTTAAATTTGATAGAAGAACATAATGTAGTAAGTCGGGCACTCGGTTCGCCGTTTTTTTACAATGATCAGATGGCGTTTTTTACCTATCACCAGAATGATAATGAAATTAGCGAAGCGTTTATTACGGCACGACTGATAAAGCGCCTTTCCAGCGAAACCGGTAAGGGTATTCTGGTTTTGTTTACTTCGTATAATTTTATGTACGAGGTCTATAAACTGTGTCTGCCGACTTTTATCGAAATGGGCATTACTCTTTTGGCGCAAGGACAGGGCGCATCGAGAACTGCGCTTCTGGAGCAATTTCGCCTCGAGCAAAACTCGGTTTTACTGGGTACCGATAGTTTTTGGGAAGGGGTGGATGTGGTCGGTCCCGCTCTGGAGATTCTGGTCATCACTAAGTTGCCGTTTCCTGTGCCGACTGAACCGATTATCGAAGCTAATGTCGAAAAATTGAAAGCCGAAGGTCTGGATCCATTTAACGAGTACTATGTGCCGGAATCGGTCTTGAAATTTCGCCAGGGAGTTGGCCGCTTAATCCGTTCGATCAATGATGTGGGAGTTGTTATTAATCTTGACAGTCGCATTGATAAAAAAGCCTATGGCCGCTACTTTAAAAAATCGTTACCAGTCGAACCGATTTCAATCATCGGTGAAGATGAATTGTTAGCCGCTGTCCGCAAGTTTTTTAGAATAGGAAAATGAAATGAGGATATTCCGGATTTGTTTATACTTAATACTAAATATCTCAATAATTTTAGCAGAAAATCCCAGGAAATTAACCGTGCGGGAAATTATTGATGATCCGGGGTTAAATGCAAGGGCTTACCTGCAGAAACAATTTACCTGGACTCCGAAGGGCGATGGCGTATTATTCTTAGAAAAAAATAAAACTCAAAACTGCGATTTGCTGGAATTTTCGCTCAATTCCCTTAAAATTGACACAGTTTTTATTTATGATCAATTAAAATGGAAGAGTGATACTCATACTGTTCAACTAGATCCGTCCGGTTTCTTATCGGCGCCTGATGGATTCAGATATTTATTGACCGGCGAGAACGACCTTTTCCTCTACGATGAGCGCGATGCTTCTGTAGTTCGTTTGACAAATGACGGAACTAAAAAAAGTAATCCAAAATTTTCTCCCAATGGGAAATGGGTTAGTTATATCCGCAACCATAATATCTGGATTGTCAACTGTGAATCGAAAAATGCGATCCAGTTGACTAATGATGGCAACGAATCAATTTTTAACGGTGAAGCCGACTGGGTTTATGACGAGGAATTCGATCTTGAACAAGCTTATCAGTGGTCGCCGGACAGTAAAATGATTGCTTATTGCCAGTTTAATGAAAATGGTATAACGCGCTACCCGCTGGTAGATTGGTCTCCGATGCATCCGAGGATCGAATGGCAATATTACCCGAATGCCGGCGAGAAAATACCGGAAGTCAAAGTATTTGCGGTAGATATTATGACTCAAAAAATTATCGGTATGAACAATTTTCAATCCAAGAATGAATACATTGTTCGGATAGATTGGTTGACAGATACCAATTTAGTAGCTATTCAATCAATTAATCGGCTGCAAAATTGCCAGAAAGTTGCCTATGGTAATCCGCAAACCAGTCAGACAAAAGTTGTTCTCGAACAAAAAGATCCGTACTGGTTAAATATTACGGATTTATACTATTTTATGAAAAATTCGCGCAATTTTATCTATTATTCGGAAAAAGACAATTTCATGCATCTTTATCTCTATGATTTCGAAGGCAATTTAATCAAACCGATTACCAGCGGCGATTGGATGGTCACTAAACTTAACGGCGTCAATGAAAGAGACAGCCTAATTTATTTCACCGCGACGAAAAAGTCGCTTCTCGAACGACATATTTATAGCGTTCACCTTGGTTCCGGTGCCATTATTCAGATTGATAGCGGTGATGGAGAACATTCGGCCGTTTTTTCGCCGGATATGAAATATTATCTGGATTTTTTCTCAAATGTCAACTCACAGGTCAATGTCAGAATTATTCAAAATAATGGTAGAAAAATAACAGAATTATATCATAACAATGATTTTAATCCACAAAAGTATAATTTTGGCATTACTCGATTCATCAAGTTACCGGCAATGGATGGTGATTCCCTTTATGCCAGTTTGTTATATCCGAGTGATTTCGATCCGCAAAAAAAATATCCGGTTATAGTTTATGTTTATGGTGGACCGGGAGTGCAAGTCGTCCAAAACCGCTACGGGGGCGCCTGGCCACAATTATTGGCGCAACATGGTTATCTAATTTTCAGTCTTGACAATCGCGGTTCGTATGGGCGCGGACGTTATTGGGAACGCAGGATTTACCAGCAACTTGGAAAAATAGAATTGCAGGATCAATTAGACGGGGTAAGATATTTGAAAAGTCTGCCGTATGTTGATCCGGAAAGAATCGGAATCTGGGGCGCTAGTTATGGTGGGTATATGACTTTGTATGCCCTTACCAAAGCGCCGGGGGTTTTTAAAACGGGAGTTGCTATTTCTCCAGTGACGCATTGGAAGTATTATGATGCTATTTATACCGAGCGATATTTAGGATTACCCAATAATAATCAGAATGTTTACAGGGAAAGTGCACCGCTTAATTATGTTGATCAGATAAAAGCTAATTTTCTTCTAATCCATGGCACTTATGACGATAATGTGCACTTACAGCAAAGCCTGGAATTGATTAATGAGCTCATCAAGAAAAATATCCATTTCGAGCTAATGCTCTATCCCGGGCGAAGGCATGGGATAACAGACCGCGAGGGGCAAATTCATATGTACGAAACTTTTCTCGAATTCCTTCAGAGAAATCTTTAACCGATTTAAGTAATAATGTCAGCTTATAGAAAGGTATCGGATTTCCTAAAATTATGGCTAAGAGCCTATCGGGCGCCTTTTCTGACCGCTAGCGTTGCGCCGGTAATTTTAGGAACTTCGGTAGCCTGGTATGAAGTCGGCAAAATTAATTTTATTTCCGGTTTGCTGGCTTTATTAGGTACGGTTTTCGCCCATTTTGGGGCGAATATTTTTAATGATTATTATGATCACCTGACGGGTTGTGATGACAATAATCCTGATTTTACGCCATTCTCTGGTGGAAGTCGCACGATCCAGAACGGCCTATTGACGGCGCGAAAGGCATTTTGGGCCGGTTTATTGGCATTCTTGTTGGTTGTTCTAATTGGATTATTACTAGTTGTCTACACCGGTCACCCAGCTTTAATTATTTTTGGAATAATCGGATTGGCAATAGGTTTTTTGTACACCGCAATTCCCGTCAAGTTGGCATATCGCGGTCTGGGAGAAATTGGGATATTTATTGCATTCGGTCCATTGATAGTAATAGGGGCATCCTACGTCCAGACCGGCACAATTTCATTTTTAGCGTTCTTAGCTTCGGTCCCGGCGGGATTAATGGTGATGTTGATTCTGTATGCCAATGAAATACTGGATGAGAAGGCCGATCGTTCGGCTAATAAGAATACAATTATCGTAAAAATTGCGAATCGTAACACGGCTTTGAAAATATATCGTTTAATTTTATATGTGGTGCCGATCTGGATTCTGATTTCGATAATAGCCGGATTTTTCCCTTACTGGTCGTTGATTATTCTCTGCCTTTTGCCTAAATACATTCGAACAATTAAACTCTCCAAAAAGCAATTCAAAGACGCTAAAGAGCTAATTCTTCTCAGCGCTAATACGATTCAGCTACAGTTTCTAATGACTATTATGCTGGCAGTTTCCTTTATACTGGCCGCTCTTACCGGTTGATTTATTTGCTCAATTCGACGTTTGGGGTGTAAATTTAGCCCGCTTTTTGGGAAAATTGGGAAGTCGTCCAACGGCAGGACATCAGACTCTGGATCTGAGTATCGGGGTTCGAATCCCTGCTTCCCAGCGAAAGCCGCCACGGGCGGTTTTTTGAAATGGCGCATTCGTCTAGTGGCCTAGGACGCTGGCCTCTCACGTCGGTAACAGGGGTTCGAATCCCCTATGCGCTACTAATGTGGTCAGTCTATGTACTTCGCAGTTTAAAGGATGGTTGCTATTACGTTGGTATGTCGGAGGATGTGGCCAAGCGACTGATGACCCATAATTTGGGTAAAGTTACTTCGACCAAATCGCGGCGTCCGTTTGAGTTGATATACACACAAGAATGTAATAATCGAGAATCTGCCAGGAAGATGGAGAAATACCTGAAGACAGGAGCTGGGAAGAGGTGGTTAAATAAACAATTAGGTAACAGGGGTTCCCTGCCTGCATGACCTGCCCTTGCGAGACAAGTGGACTTGTCTGCGTGATTATGTCAGCATTCAGGCAGGCCTGCCTGCGTGACTACATCAGCAGTCAGGCAGGGAATCCCCTATGTGCTACTAATGTGGTCAGTCTATGTACTTCGCAGTTTAAAGGATGGTCGCTATTACGTTGGTATGTCGGAGGATGTAGCCAAGCGACTGAAGACCCATAATTTGGGTAAAGTTACTTCGACTAAATCGAGGCGTCCGTTTGAGTTGGTATATACACAAGAGTGCAGTGATCGAGAATCTGCCAGGAATATGGAGAAATACCTGAAGACAAATGCTGGGAAGAGGTGGTTGAATAAACAATTAGGTAACAGGGGTTCCCTGCCTGCATGACTGCGTCAGCATTCAGGCAGGCCTTCCTGCGTAAGACTACATCAGCAGTCAGGCAGGGAATCCCCTATGCGCTACTATAATGTGGTCAGTTTATGTACTTCGCAGTTTAAAGGATGGTTGCTATTACGTTGGTATGTCGGAGGATGTGGCCAAGCGACTGATGACCCATAATTTGGGTAAAGTTACTTCGACCAAATCGCGGCGTCCGTTTGAGTTGATACTCCCGAGAATGTGTGCCGAAACCAATTTAACCTCACCTATGGCGGGTCAGAAATTGGTTTGGCATGATCGTAAAAGGGTATTGCATTGGGAGAAACCAATTTTCGGTGAAACGAAGTGGAATCTAATTAGTTTTGTCAAAAAACATCTTTCCCTCGTTGAAACTTTTAAAAAAGTTGGGTGAGGTCCTGGGAAATAAGATTCTTGTGAATGAATATTTTACAAATTATATTTCAGTAAGTTTTGTTTTGAAAAATGAAACAATAGATGTAATGGAGGAATAAGTTATGTGCCACAAGTTTGCGTGTTGTGTATTTTATTATGGGGGAATCCTTAGCATGCTACTCGGGATCCTGGAGAAATTGTTTGGATTTAGGATATTTGACCTCAAACCGTCTCGCTTCCTGATGTTTGCCGCCGTTTGTGCACTTTATGCAATTGTCAGCATAATGTGTCAGCCGGTCTGTGGGAAAAAAGAGTAGAATTAGTTTAAGTCATTATTTGTCATAAATCTCTTTTCAATAATCTTGAAGAGAGGATATTTGTTAAAATGAAGAATTTTTTTGCAAATCAATTCTTCATCTAACAAGGTTTTTCTTTGATGGACTTTAAAAATAGTAGCCCTATTAGGAAAATAATTTTAAATTGAATCGTGACTTTAGAAAAAGAAATCTCGTTAAGTGATGAAACGATCAATATTTCGGTGATAATCGTCATCGCCGCCTATATATTTGCTCAAATTTTGTCTGACATTACCAGTCTGAAAATAATTACCTTATTAGGCTTTTCGATGGACGCCGGGACGCTGATATATCCTTTTACTTTTACTCTACGTGATCTTGTGCATAAAACAGTTGGTTCAAAAGGAGCGCGGATCGTTATTATATGTGCGGCGGTGATTAATCTATTGATGGCGCTACTGTTTTGGATAGTCGCTCGTATTCCCGGCGATCCGAAGGTTGGGGCCCAATTGGAATTTGCAATTGTACTTTCGCCAGTCTGGCGGATTGTGATTGCCAGTATAATTGCTGAGGTTGTTTCTGAATTGCTGGATACTGAAATTTACCGCATTTGGGTGGAAAAAGTCACCAAACGTTATCAGTGGGTGCGGGTTCTGGTAAGTAATTCAGTAAGCATACCGATTGACAGCCTGATATTTGTGTGGGGTGCGTTTGGTGGGATTTATATTCCGTCGGTCGTTTGGTCAATTTTCTTTGCGAATCTGATTTTGAAAGGCACAATAACAATCATTAGTCTACCAATGATATATTTGGTAAAAGACAAAAGTCGCTGATTCGTCAAAGTAGCTGCTTTTTATATTGGAAAATATCAGTTAGTTATTTTAATAATACTATTAATTGGACTTTCCTGTATTTCTCAGATCTTAATCAATAGAATTTCCCGGTATTTGCATCGAAATAGTTCATTTTGCAAAAACTTGTTAATAGAAAGGAGCTTTACTAAGAATAAAAAGCAAGCGCCAATTTATTATTCTTTTTTCCCAAAAATTTCATAATAGTTCTTGTTCAGATTAATGAATTGATTCATATTCAAATAAAGGTCTATGAAAGCAATGACTAAAGAAAGGAAATGCCCCAATTGTGATTCAGTTCCAGAGGAACTTGGTCTATACCTTCATTTTCCGTTTTGCCTGCGGAAATGTCGCTACTGTGATTTTCCTTCCGAAGATCAAGGCCTCGAGCGGATTCCAGCCTATACGGAAGCACTAGTAAAAGAAATAACCTTGCGAGCCGTCCAGCAGGCGGAGCAAACTGCATTACAGACAATTTATTTTGGAGGCGGTACTCCCAATTTGTTTGGTACTAAAAATTTTAGGAGAGTCATTCAGGCAATTCGCGAATATTACCTTACAGAAGATGTTGATGAATTTACCGTCGAAATAAATCCCGGTGCATTAACGGCTGACTTTCTGGAATCATTAAAAGCCGAAGGTGTCAATCGCCTCAGTCTGGGCGCTCAGTCGTTCAATGACGATGAATTGTATACACTTGGTCGCATCCACTCGAGCCGGGAAATTGACATATCTGTAAAGGAATTGAAACAAGCCGGATTTTCAAATTTCAGTCTGGATTTTATCTATGGAATTCCAGGACAAACGCTGGCCAGCTGGCAAGAAACTCTTGAAAAAGCTCTCCAGACAGGTGCTCTGCATCTTTCACTGTATTGTCTAAGTTATGAAAAAGGTACGCCTTTATATCGAGCGCAAATGAACGGTGAAATCCAGGCGATTGATGATGAATTGGAATGGCAAATGTATCAGACTGCGGATAATTTGCTGGTAAAAGCCGGTTTTCGGCACTATGAAATTTCCAACTTTGCCAAACCCGGATTCGAGGCGCAACATAACTCAATTTACTGGAAGGGCGGAAGATACCTTGGATTGGGAGCTGCCGCCCATTCCTACGATGGGAAAAAACGCTGGTGGAATGAACGTTTGGTGAATAATTATATTCAAGCCCTGCAGAATAACCGCCTCCCAATCGCCGGTCAGGAAGAATTAAGCCCTTCCGATCGAATAATCGAAACGGTTTTTTTGGGATTGCGCACCGTTGAAGGTTTGGATATCATGCAACTAGAAAAATTGACCGGCATCGAATTTTCATCAATTTATGACAAATTAGTAGAGGAAATTGGTGGCAATTCCGCCCAAGTATTGACCTTGCAGAACGGACATTTAATTCTGACAGCGCGCGGCTGGTTTCTCTGCGATTTGATTATTGAAAAAATTTTAACAATTATCGAGGAGATAAAAAATGATAATCCGAAAAGTAAAAGAAGTGCCAGCGGAACCAGTCATGGAGATCGGCGCTGAGAAAGTTCGTCGCCAAATACTACTTTCCCCGAGTGAAGGTGCGCCGCACTTTACCCTGCGCCGATTTGAGATTGCTCCTAGTGGACAAACAATGTACCATCAACACAACTACGAACATGAAATCTACATTCTCTCGGGAGTAGGTAAGGCGTGTGGTAAAGATTCCGAATTGGCAGTCTTTCCCAACGACGCGATTCTGATTTTGCCTGATGAAGAGCACCAGATTGTCAATACGGGAAATACTCCGTTAGTATTTTTGTGCCTGATTCCGAATCAATGACTTTCGAACTTAACAAACAAAAAGGAGCTGAAATTTCAGCTCCTTTTCAAATCATTTATTGATATTCTTACGGAATAACGACTTTAAAATCGTTCTCTTTTTTCAAATTGTCCAGCAGGTTGATCAATAGTTCGTTCTGGCGGGAATTGGTTAATATATTTTCGATTTCGCTCCGAACGTTATCCAGCGGGCGACTCTCTTTTTTACGGTCTATGACTTTGATAATATGATAACCATAGGGACTTTCGACTACATCACTGATACTGCCGATTGGTAAGTTAAAGGCGGCGTCTTCGAAAGGTTTGACCATTTCGCCTCGACCAAAGTCTTTGTATAATCCACCGTTATCCTTTGAGCCGGGGTCTTCGGAATATTTTTTAGCCAATGCCTCGAAATTCTCACCTTTACGGGCTCTATCAAGAATTTCTTCCATTTCGGAATGAATCTGGTTTTTTTCTTCCGGCGATTTTCCCTGAGTGATTTTCAAAATATGTCGTACTGTGGCAGTTTGATCGGTTTCGTTATAATATTTTTGAATGTCTTCTTCGGTAATATTAACCGAATCCATTATCATTTTGTCGAGGTAACTATTGATAGCCAGGTTATCGCGGATGTCTTCCCGTAAAGCTTTGAAATTGATATTAGCGTTACTCAGATAGTTGAGAAATTTTTCCTTACCGCCAACTTGTGCATATTGGAGTTCAAGAATACTGTCAACTTCAGCGTCCGATATTTTAATCTTGTTTTTCTCAGCTGCTTGTAAGAGGAGTTTTTTCTCAGCTAATGCGATAGCATTTCCTTTGAATATTTCATTCAGTTGATTAGTATCAAGGCTTTTTAATTGCTGAATGCCGTCGCCGTATAACATTTGTAAGGTAGTGAAAACATCACCAACCGTAATATCGAATTTCTTGGTAGTGACAATTACCGTATTTTTTTCGGGATCGAGCATTGGAACTTGCTGGGATAATTCCTTGGCTAATTGATAGAGCTCGGTTCCTTTTTCTAATTTGGCGCTTTTTTCTTTCTGGGCGCAAGAAAAAACCAGCAATCCGATTAATATGATTGGTAATATTCTTTTCATCATTTTCTCCTTTACTTAGAAATATTTCTAAAAACGCATTAAAATTAGGGAAAAATTCAAATAATTCATAATTATTTATCAAGGAATTCTTTTTGAGAAATTAGAATGTTGGGTGTAACTTTAAAGGCTCATTGAAGCCCCCATAGCTCAGATGGATAGAGCACCGGCCTCCGGAGCCGGTCGCACAGGTTCGAGTCCTGTTGGGGGTACTAAATTCCTAACCGTTCGACAAAAACATTTTTTTACAAACTGGTTTATCAGTTTTTATCGAAGCTAAATTTTTATAGTAAGTCAGTTTTGGATATATTATTCACGTGTTCAATCTTTATTATGTAGAGAAAAATTTTAAGAGAAAATCGTTATTCCATTCTGTTTTATTGCTGATACTATGTTCTCATTTGTCGGCTCAGTATTTTGAACTTCCTGAGGCGGCCGGGATGCAATGGTACAGGGGAAGCCTGCATACTCACGCCCGAGAAAGTGAAAGCGATTCCTCGGTTGAGTATGTCGTGAAATGGTATCGAGAACACGATTACGACTTTTTGGTCATCACCGATCACTCGACTGTAACGATTCCACCGGCAAGCGTAATCAAAGACGATTCTTCATTTCTATTTATCCCAGGCGAAGAAGTAATGGGATACGGAAATGGCCGGTTGTTAGAGATTAATGCCTTCAATGTTACCGAAGATATTTTGCCAATTAATAGCCAAACCGATTTAGATGCTCTCCAGAAATGTATTGATGCTGTTCGTAAAAAGGGAGGAGTTCCGATGATAAATCATCCCAATTACCAATGGAGACTCAGCGGAAGCCTGTTATTAGATACTCGTGATTGCAATCTATTTGAGTTGTATAACGGCTGTCCCGGTACCAACAACTATGGAGATGATAATCATCCAAGTACAGAGCAAATATGGGATTTTGTGCTATCGGCGGGAAAGCGAATTTACGGAACGGCTACTGATGATGCTCACGTTTATCGAAAATTTTCGGCCGACTTATCGAACCCCGGACGCGGATGGGTGGTTGTGAAAGCTAAAAATCTCGAGGCAAACGAAATTTTACAGAATCTCGAAGCCGGTTTATTTTATTCGAGTGCCGGTGTCGAAATTACTGATTTGATTGTCAAACCTGCCCAGATCGAAATCTTTATCCAGGCGAGCGGAAAAAACCAATACACAACTGATTTTATCGGTTCTGAAGGCAAACTTCTGCTCCGTACAAAAAACAATCCGGCGGTCTACAATTTGTCTTCTGATGAAAAATACGTGCGGGCAAAAATTGTGGCTTCCGACGGGAGTTGCGCTTGGGTTCAGCCTATATTTGTTGTGCCATAATTTTGGCTGGAAATTTAGACAGAGCATTTTAATAAAAGCAAAATTCTATATTTTAATTAATGCTGACGCTCTCAATTTTATCCAAATAAATGTGCAAATTTTATAGAATTGGGAAAGACTTGATAATTTTCTGTGCAGATTTTCGGATTGTTGTAAATTATTGTTGGTAATACTCAATGTTGAGTGTTTTTTGAATCTATAATTATTGCAAAAGGAAAAATATTTATGCTGGAAAAAGATTTGATTTACCGTGGGAAATCCAAAGATGTCGTCGAGATCAAAAGTGGACAATACACCGGTAAATATCGGCTGATTTTTACTGATAGAGCTACAGGTTATCTCGAAAATGGTGAGCCTGTTTTTGATCCTGGATATGACACCGTAGTTGGCGAAATTCCCGGAAAAGGCGCTATTGCTTGCCGATTCGCTACGCATTTTTTCAAATTGCTGCAGAAAAAGGGCATTCCATCCCATTATATTGATACGGTCGGCGACAATGAAATGATCGTTGAACCGGCTATCCCGCTTAGTATGCCAGCCGAATCGCCGGAATTTCCCGGGGCGGCTGCGCTCATGAATCTTGAATTTACCTGGCGGAATAATGCCACCGGTAGTTTTTGGAGAAGGTATCCTTTTGTCAGACCTTGTCGCAATATTCATACGCTCGTAGAAGCCTGGACCAAAGGAGATAGTGATATTCTTATCACATTCGAGGCATTAGAAGAGACCGGCGCGATGAGTAGAGACGAAATTAAGCAGAGTATCCAACTGGTCAAAGATATAGCCGAAATCGTTGCTCAAGAATTTTCTAAAAATAACCTGCATGTTATTGATGGAAAATTTGAGTTAGGCCGGTTGAAATATGGTGATGGTAAAATTGTAATTATTGATGAAATTTCCCCAGATGTTCTGCGCGTTTGCCAAGGATACTCTCCCGATGCTAATGGCAACTGTACGGTTTATAAGAATTGCGCCGTGACGAGTTATGCCGATGGCAAGAGAACTATCAAGAATAAAAACCAGGTTCAGGCGGCTGATTTTGTCAATATTTTCCTCGGTCATTGAGCGCAAGTAAGCTTAATTAAGTGCTTTTGAGAAATTAATGGAAGTGGCTCTGTAATATTTCTCTGCTTCTCGATTATTGAATTAAACACTTATTTTTAATTTTACTCAACAGCCAATTTGCTCTTGTCCCTAATTGTGCATACCTTATTTTAGGTAACTGAGAAATATGGGAATTAAAAGCATAAATGTGGAAGTTGATTTGAGTAAATCGGAACAAGCGCGAAAGAACAAATTTTACCGGATTTTCCCCCACACAGCTGATCTGGGAGTGGAAGTGCACGGCGCCGATTTGCCGGAACTTTTTGAGCATGCTGCTTTGGCTTTGTTCGATTTGATGGCTAATGTAGCGCAAGTCACGGAGCAGGAAACTTGCGAATTCTCAGTTGAGGCCGAAGACCGGGAATTGCTCCTGCGGGAATGGCTCGGCGAATTGCTTTATTATTCTATCAGCCGGCATTTTTTATTCAAATCTTGCCGTATTAAAAAATTTTCCGAGCAAAAATTGATAGCCAGCGCCAGCGGTGAACCATTCAATCCTCAAAAACATACTTTAAAACGCGAGATAAAGAGCGTTACTTATCACGAATTACAAATTAAGAATCAGGGAAATCGCTGGGAAGCGCGCTTTGTCCTGGATATATAAAGGTCAATAATGGAGCAATTAAAAATAAACCAAATAAGCGAACAAATATGGGAAATACCGCCCTCCGGCGCGATGCGCGTTCCTGGACGAATCTTTGCAAATGAAAAACTAATGCAGGTCATTAGAGATGATCAAAGCCTTAAGCAGGTCGCAAATGTAGCTCAATTACCCGGAATCGTGGGTTATTCATTTGCTATGCCGGATATTCATTGGGGCTACGGCTTCCCGATTGGAGGCGTAGCGGCTTTCGATATAAAAGAAGGTGTGATTTCACCAGGCGGAGTCGGCTATGATATTAATTGCGGTGTGCGGTTAATAAGGACTAACCTGGTTGCCGATCAACTAAAAGTTGACATTAAAAACTTGATTGCCGGTATTTTTAATAATGTTCCCAGTGGAATCGGCTCGCATGGAGCCATTCGTAAACTCAATCGCCATGAGCTCGAACGAATTGCAGTTCGAGGGGCTAAATGGGCGGTAGAAATGGGTTATGGAACAGCTGATGATCTACAGTTTATTGAAGATAGAGGATGTCTTGCTGACGCAGAACCGTCCGTAATATCGCAACGCGCTTTCGAGCGGGGCTCCGATCAACTTGGGACACTCGGGAGTGGTAATCATTTTATCGAAATTGGCAAAGTAGTGGAGATTTACGATTCACTGGCGGCGCAGACGATGGGCATTTTTCCGGGCAATCTCGTTTTAATTCTCCACACCGGATCGCGAGGTTTCGGTTACCAGATTTGCGATGATTTTATTAAATCAACCCTGCGCGCCACCCAAAAATATGACATAAAAATTCCTGATAGGCAGCTGGCTTGTGCTCCGCTAAAATCAATAGAAGGGCAAGATTATCTGGGTGCGATGCGCGCCGCGGCGAATTTCGCCTTTGCTAACCGGCAGGTGATTACCTCATTAATTCAAGATAGCCTTTTGAAAACGTTGAAAATCAGTCCGAACGAACTCGGTTTTCGCACCGTTTGGGATATTGCGCACAATATAGCCAAGATCGAAGAGCATCAATATGGCGGAGAAAAGATCCGGGTTTGCGTTCATCGCAAGGGTGCAACCCGCGCCTTTGGTCCCGGTAATCCTGAATTACCGGAAATTTATCAAGCAATCGGTCAACCGGTACTTATTCCGGGCGATATGGGCACAGAGAGTTATTTGTGCGTTGGTACGACGACTGCTATGCAAACAACCTTTGGTAGTGCTTGCCACGGTGCTGGCCGAATTTTATCCCGGAATCAAGCCAAAGCCAAAGCCCGCAGTCTTGACTTATATCGGACTTTAGCGGAAAGCGGCGTCTATGTAATGGCAGAGGAAAAAGGAACGATCGCCGAGGAAATGCCATTTGCTTATAAAGAAGTCGGAGAAGTAGTTGATTCGGTAGATGCGGCTGGTATCGTTCATAAAGTCGCCCGCTTCAAACCGCTGGGTGTAATCAAAGGATAAAAAATTGACAAAAGCAATTACACCAAGTCATTGATTTAGCGAATGATGGTAGCATTTTCATTGACATTGCGATATTTCTTGATTAATATAGGATTGGTGGCTATTTAAATAACGAAAATGACCTATTCTCACAAAATTGTAACAATTGTCTCCAAAGGGCACTGTTATGTTAAAGTTGAGAATTAATGCCTTTGTCGTTTCTTTATTTCTCGTTGGCATCACTCTAGCGCAGGATTCTGATTTAGATGAATGGCTGGAGATGGATTTAAGTGAATTGATGAATGTCAAGGTCACGACTGCCACCAAAAGAAGTCAACTCGTTGATAAAGTGCCCGCTACCGTTCGGATTATCACCGATAAGGAAATTCAAGAGCGAGCCTATTACAGCCTGGAAGATGTTCTTAAAGATCTGCCCGGATTTCAATTCCGCGATATATTAGGTTTTAACAGTTATTCTTTTCAACGCGGCGCACCCAGTCAGAATAATTTAATTTTGGTGATGATTGATGGCATCCAGATCAATGAGTTGAATTCGGGAGGATTTTACGGCGGTTATCAGTATAATTTACAGAATATCAAACGAATAGAAGTGGTTTACGGACCTTCGTCAGCCTTATACGGAACGAATGCAATTTCCGGAATAATAAATTTAATCACCAAAGATGCGGAAGACGGACCGAAAGCCGAAGCAAATCTGACAGCCGGTTCATTTGGGACACTTTTCGGTGATGTCAGTTGGCGCATAAAGTCGGAAAATTCGCCGCTCAGCGCAACTTTTTCCACTTTTTATAAACAAACCAAAAAGGCGGATCTGAGTGGAGCTAAGGGTGATAACAACTGGTCGGAAGATATGGAAAATTTTGAAAACGATTATGGAATTGATGCTAAGTTCGAGTATAAAAATACTATCGGTGGTTTAACATTTCAGGACAAACAGGCTTCCCGCACGACGAATTATAAATCTATCGGCACTAATTATCTCGATTATGGCACAAACTTTCACATTCGCTTTTTGAATGCCTATTTGAGTAACTTGTACAATAGAAAACCCAATTGGTCATTGAAATCGCAAATATATTATAGAAACTCAACGGTGGTGGATAATACGATTGCCTATATCACGACCGATACCGGCCAGGTTGGATATTATCGTCCGAATTCGCTCATTGGTCTGGAAGAAATATTTGATTATGAATTTGGTAGTAAAGCCAATTTGGTTACTGGAATTGTATTGGAAGCCGAAAAACTCGCGAGTGACTTTTCTATAACTTATAGTGATGATCCAAAAAAAGCTCCAGCTAAACCTGAAGAACCGGATTATGAGAACAACACCTTAGCAAGTTTTTATGTCCAAACTCAGTATAAATTTCGGAAATCAACCGAAATGACGGCCGGAGCACGCCTCGATCAAAGTTCTTACTATGGAACAGTTTTGACTCCGCGCTTGGGTTTTGTTTATAGTCATAAAATTTATACCGGCAAGTTGCTTTATACCGAAGCATTTCGCGCTCCGAAACCCTGGGATTATAACTGGGGCATTGGTAATCCGGATTTGAAGCCGGAACGAATGCAATCAATTGAATTGGCAAATAACCTTAACATTAATAAATATTTTCACATTGATTTTTCTTTGTTCGGTAATCAGATTTATGATTTACTGACGGAGAAGGATTCTTGCTGGGTAAATGCTGAACGCTTGAATACCAAGGGTCTGGAATTCAATGTGGATTACCGCTATCGAAAAATTCAGCTGAACGTGAACTATACTTTCACCGATTCTAAATTTTCCGATGGCAGACAGGTACCCGAAATCGCCCGCCACGGATTTAATGCCGGTGTTACTTATTCGCTATTGCCGAACCTAAAATTCAACCTGCGAGGTAATTATCTCAGTCGTCGCCAAAATCCAGTTTATATCCCGGCAACCAATAGTTATTATGTTGATCCATATTTTGTCCTGAATGGTGTTATCAACTATGCCCCCCTGCCGAATCTGCAATTGCAAATTGCCGTCAATAATTTGTTAAATGCTTGCTATTACCATACTAGCAACAGACCGCCGGAACGCTATCGTCAACCGCAACGCACTTTTTTGTTCAAATTGGGGTATCAGCTTTGATATGATAAATTTTTATCCATTACCAAGAAAATTGATCTATTGAATGCCGCGTAAGAGTAAAATTATCATCTGTATTGTTTGCTTCTTAATCCTTAGTTTTTCCTTTATATATGCCAATTTGCCGTTCAATAGTGAAGCTGAGATTAATGACTTAAAAGCGGCTTTTATCTATAATTTTACAAAGTATATAACCTGGCCAGATCTCGAACATAGTAAAGTATTTTATATTGGAGTACTGGGCAATAGTGACATTATCAATTCTCTGCGGCAAGTGGCTGAGAAAAAATACGTAGAAAATATACCGATTAGAGTTAATCACTACCAAAGTGTTGATGATTTGAGGTATTGTCATATATTATTCATTTCTGCATCTGAAGAAAATCAACTTGATGTTGTATTAGATAAGCTCAAGAAAAGAAAGACCTTAACGATCGGCGACACTCCTGGATTTTGTGAAAGCGGCGTGATGATCAATTTTTTTATTCAAGGAGATAAGGTAAAATTCGAAATGAATCCTGCCCAATTAGAAAGTGTCGGTTTAAAAGCCAGTTCTCAACTTAAAAAATTAGCCCGAATTGTTGAATGATGCTTTCCCATAATAACCAACTCAAATTTTTTAGTGTAATAGAGCTATGGCGAAATTTAGGTTAATTAATCGGGAAGCTTTTCAGAAGCTGTCTTTCAGGAAAAAACTGATTGCTATTCAGTTGATTGTGGTAAGCGTCGTTATCGTGATTTTTATCATTTTTCAGGTAATTATGAATCAGGTTGAATACCGGCGCAATGTCAATCAAAAACTAGAGACAACGGCTCGCATCATCGGCTCGAATTCCATTCCGGCCATTTTATTCCTTGATCCCGAGGCGGCTGAAAATATTCTGGCTTCAGTGAACACCGAGAAAGAAATCGTTAATGCCTGGTTATTTGACCAGAATAAAAATTTGTTTGCGAAATTTGCCCGCGACGGATTTGAAGATTACGATTATCCTTTTTTTGAAACTGGCAAATATAAATTAGATTCTCGCTATATAGTTTATTCTTCGGAACTTACTCAGGAAGAAATACCAGTTGGCTACATTCTGATTCGCTACCAAATGCGTCCTTTATTCTTAATAATATTGGAAAATTTAGGACTTGGAGTAGTTGTTTTACTGGTTGGTTTTGGGCTGACTTTAGTTCTTGCATTTTATACCGGCAAAACTGTTTCGCGTCCGATTATGGCATTAGTGGATACTATCAAGGAAATCACGACCAAACATGATTATTCGATCCGCTCACCCAAAACATCTCAAGACGAAATCGGAATACTCTACGATGGATTCAACGAAATGCTGGAGCAAATCCAAAAGAAACAGGAAGAAAGGGATAAAGCCGAAAAGAAACTTAGAGCAGCTAATACAATTATCAACCGCAGTCCGATTGTGGCCTTTACCTGGTATAATAAGCCCAATTGGCCGGTCGAGTTTGTTTCGGAAAGTGTCATAAATCTTTTTGGCTATACCGTTGAGGAGTTCATCAGTGGTGAAATTTCCTATGGGGAATGCATTTATCCTGAAGATTTACCGAGAGTTGAAAGTGAAGTAACAAAACATAGCCAAAAGCCCGGGTTGCAATCTTTTAAACATGAACCATATCGGATTATCACCAAAACCGGCCAAATAAAGTGGATTGATGATTTATCTTTTGTGATCAGAAATGAAGCCGGAGAAATCACCCATTATCAGGGCATTGTCTCTGATATTACTGAACGAATGGAATTCGAGGAATTGCTGAGGCAGAGCGAAATCCGCTATCGTCGGATTTCTTCCGTAGTTTCAGATTATGTTTTTTCGGCTAAAATTAATCAAGACGGGGTTTTGGTAACCGACTGGGTTGGTGGTGCCTTCGAGACCATTACCGGATTTACCTTTAAGGAATTTATTGAAGCTGGCGGTTGGAGAGCCAGGCTCCATCCAGACGATCTTGAAAAAGACGATCGTGATTTTGAGAAATTGAAAAACAATGAACCGATCCAGTCCGAGGTACGCTTTTATACTAAATCCGGCGAACTAGTGTGGTTGAGAGTGTATGCCCATCCGGTTTGGGATTATCAAAACAATAAATTGATCGGCGTTCACGGCGCGGTTCAAAATATCAATGAGCGGAAGAAAGCCGAACAAGCTCTCAAGGATAGCGAAGCCCGTTACCGTCTGCTCTTCGAATCTAATCCGGCTCCGATTATTATTTATGATTGCAATACCTTTAAGATTTTAGACGTCAACGAAGCTTTTCTTCGATTTTATGGTTATACTAAAGATGAAATTCGGGCAATGCGTTTGACTGATCTTTATCCGGAAAACGAAAAGAAAAAGTCAATTAAAATGTTAAATGAACTATATGATTATCAAGATGCTGTCGAATGGCATCACTTGCAAAAAGATGGAACGATTGTGACCGTTGTTTCTCGCTCGAACGATTTGAAATACCGGGGACGCGATGCTCGTATCGCCGTTATTACTGACGTAACCGAACGAAAATTAGCTGAAGAAAAAATCAAAAATTTGAATGTGGAACTGGAAAAAAGAGTTACTGAACGAACTTCCGACCTGGTCAAAGAAATCGAAGAACGGGAAAAAATCGCTACAACTCTGGAAATGTCCAGAGAATCTCTACAAACTATCATTGAATTATTGCCGTTTCCAGTGGTATTGATTAATCAAGATCGAACAATTAGAGATGTTAACCAGGCTACTCTTGACTTATTCGGTTTTGATTCGTTCGATGAAATTATTGGGAAAAATTGTTATGAACTTTTATGTGTATATAATAGTTATACTTGCCCGATCTTGAGTCCAGACCAAATAGTGGATAGAAAAGAAACGGTTATTGTAAGAAAAGATGGGGTAAATGTTCCAGTGCTACAAAGTGTGGTTCCAATTAAAATCGAGGATGAAGAGGTTCTACTGGAAACCTTTGTGGATATTCTCAAAATCAAAGTTATGGAAATGGAACTGATTCAGGCGAAGGAACAAGCTCAGGCCGCTGCCCAGGCGAAAAGCGACTTTTTAGCTAATATGAGCCACGAAATCCGCACGCCGATGAATGCGATCATCGGTTTGACTTATTTAGCTTTACAAACCGAGTTAGACGCCAGACAATTTGACTACATAACTAAAATAAAATCATCTGCTCAAAATTTGCTGGAAATTATTAACGATATTCTGGATTTTTCCAAGATCGAGGCTCGTAAACTAAAACTGGAAGAGATTGGTTTCAGTCTGGAAAAAGTCTTTCAGGACACCGCTAATATTGTAACCTTTAAAGCCCATCAGAAAAATTTGGAAATTATCTTCGGTATTGAAAAAAATGTTCCGCGTTATTTAGTCGGCGATCCCTTGCGTTTGCATCAAATACTGGCGAATCTGACCAATAATGCCATCAAGTTTACGGATGCCGGAGAGATAATTATTCGGGCGGAGTTGGCAGAGGAATATGACGATACAGTAAAAATCAAGTTCTCGGTCAAAGATACTGGCATTGGTCTTACTAAAGAACAGCAGAATAAGCTCTTCCAATCTTTTAGTCAGGCGGATTCCTCCACTACAAGACGTTATGGCGGCACCGGTTTGGGGTTGGCTATTTCTAAGCAATTAACCGAACTAATGCAAGGTGATATTTGGGTCGAAAGTAGATATGGTAAGGGCAGTACTTTCTACTTTACGGCCGTTTTTAAGAAGCAGGAAAATCAGAAAGTCGAGGAGTTTGTCCTTACTCCTGATTTGCGAGGTTTAAAAGTACTGGTTTGTGATGATAATAGAAGTTCTCGTTCGATTATGAAAAGCGCACTTGAAACTTTCGGCTTTAAAGTCGCGCTGGCTTCTTCCGGAAAAGCGGCTATAGAAATTTTAAAGAAGCATCGAGCTAAACCATTTAAGCTCATTATAATGGACTGGAAAATGCCCGAAATGGACGGTATCGAGACTATTCAAACAATTCGTAAGAATCCGGAAATTCCCTCCGCTCCAGCTATTATTATGGTCAGCGCTTATAGCGAAGAAAAATTAATTGACAATATTGAAAAAATTGGGATAGATGCCTTTTTATTGAAACCGATCACTAATTCGACCTTATTCGATACAATTATGCAGGTCTTTGGCAAAACCACCGTCAGACGCAAACGCGAAGCCATCCGAGGCCAAAGTCTTAGAAGTGAATTGTCCCTGATCAAAGGCGCCAAAATCTTAGTTGCCGAAGATAATGAAATCAATCAGCAGGTTATAGATGGGTTGCTCACTGCTTGTGGAATGGATGTCATCGTGGCTGAAAATGGTCGCATTGCAGTTCAGAAATGTCAGCAAATGCAACCATCAGAACTCGACCTGGTTTTTATGGACCTTGAGATGCCGGTATTGGATGGTTATGAAGCAACTAAAGTGATTCGCCAAATCGCGGGTTATGAAAATCTACCGATTGTCGCTCTGACAGCCGATGCGATGAGCGGTACCAAGGGAAGAGTCTTATCCGCGATGATGAATGATTATCTTACCAAACCCGTTGATCCGAACGAAGTCTATGATATTCTGGTTAAGTGGATTCCGGTAAAAAGAAAAAAATTAAAAGATGAATCGGAACGACAGTTGGCTATAAATCTCGATTTTCCAGAAGTTTCCGGTATTGATATACAGTCTGGCTTGAAACGGGTAGCCGGTAATAAGCAATTATATGGCAAGATTCTGCACAATTTTGCCAAAGAGAATAAAAACGTGGTAGCTGACCTTCAGAATTATTTAGCAGATAATAATTTAGATGCGGCAGAACATCTGGTACATTCTCTCAAAGGAAGTTCTGGTAATATCGGAGCCCAGAAATTATATGAAGTCGCAGTCGCACTTGACATTGAGTTGAAATCAAAATCTCCTGATTCCACTAAAATTATAGAATTAATTCAGCAACTGAGTAGGGAACTTGACCTTGTTCTTAATACAATTCAAAAAACTGAATTGCCAGCAGAAATTATTAATTCTAATAAAACAAATAAGCCCAGGAAAGGGGCAATTGATCAGATAAAGAAATACCAAGAATTAAAAGACTACCTGGCTGGATATGATGCAAGAGCAGGCGACATATTCCGTGCCATTAAGGGTGAACTAAGCCAATCAATTCCTGAAGTAGATTTGGCAAATATCGCTGAATCTATCGAACAATACGATTATGATCAGGCGCTATGTATTTTAGAGAAATTCATTGAAACGAGTGACAGGGTCAATAAGGATTAGTATGGAAAATAAAAAACCTACGATCTTAATTGTTGATGACGTAGCAACGAATCTGGATTTTCTGAAGGGGCTATTAATAAACGAATACGATATAAAAGTGGCTAATAATGGTCAATTAGCTCTGAAAATCGCTCGCATGGGAGCAGGACCGGATTTAATTCTGCTCGATGTTATGATGCCTGGTATGGACGGTTTCCAGGTTTGTGAGGAGTTAAAGCGCGATCCGCAAACTCGGGATATTCCGATTATTTTTCTGACTGCCAGAACGGCAACAGATGATATTGTAAGAGGCTTTAAATCCGGCGGAGTTGATTATCTGACTAAACCGTTTAATCCGCCGGAGCTACTGGCGCGTGTCCGAACCCATCTTTTGATTAAGCAACAAAATGATATTATTCTCGAACAAAACCGCGAGCAAAAAGAATTATTACATATTTTATGTCATGACCTTGCCAATCACTTTTCCGTCATAAGTATGTCCCTCGATTTACTTAAAAATAATTCATTCAGAACTGATTATCTCAGTAAAATAAAAAGTGCCACTGCACATGGTATTGACATCATTAATCTGGTCAGAGAAATGCGTGCTCTCCAGGAGAAAAAAATCGAAATCGGCGCCGTGAACCTGAGTGAATGTTTGGAAGAATCGGTTTTGTTACTTGGTGATCGCTTTGAGAAGAAAAATGTTAAACTGTTGATAGATATTAACCATAATCTATGGGTAATGGCGGAGAGATGTTCTCTGATCAATTCGGTTATTAACAATTTGATGACGAATGCCCTGAAATTTTCCTTCGAAGGGGGACAGGTAGAAATTTCTGCGGCAGAAGAAGATGACGCCGTGATTTTCAACATCCAAGATCATGGGATTGGAATGCCGGCTGAATTATTGAGCCAAATTTTTGATATAACTAAAATTACGAGTCGTCCTGGAACCAAGGGCGAAATTGGAACTGGTTTTGGAATGCCGTTAGTTAAGTCTTTCGTCGAATTTTATGGTGGCGAAATTGAGGTGCAGTCTAGAGATATTAAGGAATATGCCGATAATCATGGCACTTTAATCACAATTAAATTAATTAAAGCTAAAAAAAATTAGGAGGAGCAATTTATGTTGAAAGTGTTGATTGTCGATGATAATAATGAGAGTCGCTCTATATTAGAGTCGTTTCTTAACAGGCATAATTACCAGGCGTTTTCGGCGGCAAATGGCAGATTGGCGCTTGATATTTTAGAAAAGAATGCCGTTGATTTAATCATTTCGGATATTTTAATGCCGGAAATGGATGGCTATATGTTTTGTAATATAGTCAAGTCTGATCCACGCTGGAAGGACATTCCATTTATTTTCTATTCGGCTACTTTTACTTCACGACAAGATGAGATTTTTGCACTCAAATTGGGTGCTTCGCGTTTTATACGTAAACCGATTGAATCAGACCTATTTCTGAATATCATTCAAGAAGTTCTGCAAAACCGAAGTGAAGGTATTCTAGAAGTTGCGCAACCAAAGTTTAAAGAAGAAAAAGATATGTTCAAGGTCTATAGTGAACGCATAATCAAGAAACTGGAAAATAAGGTCAGTGAACTGGAAGAAAGTGAAGAACATTATCGGTCTATCTTCGAAAATTCGGCGATTGGGCTTTATCGTACAACTCCGGATGGTAGAATCATAATGGCAAATCCGACTCTGGTAAAAATGCTTGGCTTCGATTCTTTCGAGGAACTATCAAAACTAAACCTCGAAGAAGAAGGATTTGATATCAAGTACACGCGGTCGGAATTTAAAAAACGGATCGAAACCGAGGGAAAGGTTCAAGGTATAGAATCAGTTTGGAAGCGTAAAGATAATTCGCTCATTCACGTTACCGAAAGTGCTATTGCAGTTCGGGATTCAAGAGGTGTAACCAAATATTACGAAGGTACCGTCGAGGATATTACGGCCCGCAAAAAGGCCGAGGAAGAACTAAGGGAAAGTGAAAAACACTATCGCGAATTAATTGACGGAATGAACGAAACGGTCTGGATTATAGATTTTAATGGTAATCTTATGGATGTTAACCGAACGGCATCGGAAGTCTTAGGTTATTCGAAGGAAGAATTACTCAAGATTGGACTTTTCAGTATTGATTCCTCTTTAAAAAGGGAAGATATTAAAGCGCTTGCGCGGTTAATGCCCAAAGATAAAATCCAGATTTTTGAAACTACCCATAAAACGAAAGAGGGGAAACCAATCCCGGTTGAAATATACTCCAGTTTGATTGATTACCACGGAAAGTCCGCTATTTTGAGTATTGCCAGAGACATCACTGAGCGCAAACAAGCCGAAGCGGCGCTGAGAGAAAGCGAGGAGCGCTACCGAGCAGTGGTGGAAAATTCACAAAATGCGATTCTGATAGTTGGTGAGGATTTTAAGTTTATATATGTTAATGATGCTTTCTGTACGCTTGTTGGTAGTCCTTATGATGAAATCATTGGACATGACTTCAGAGAATTCCTGGATGATGAGAGCAAAGCACTGGTGGGAGACAGGTATCAAAAACGCCAGCGTGGTGAGAATGTACCCAGTAGATATGAATTCAATGTCATAAGATCAAATGGAGAGATACGGAGAGTTGAAATTAGTTCTACTGTTGTCAAAGATAGTCAAGGTAAGCTTCTGACGATCGCTCAATTAATGGATCTGACAGAACGTAAACGAGCGGAGGAGGATTTAATCCGAATAATGGAAAGCGCGCAGGCTATTCTCTGGCATTCACCAGTAGTCAGACAGGAGGGAAAAGAACCGGAATTTCTGTGGAAAACTCGATATTTTAACCTGGAAGCAATTAAAAATACAATCCCGCTACCCGATTATCCAACTCATAATATTAATGATAGCTATTATTTCAGTATTCTAGAAGAGGACCGCCAGGCGATGGATCGGGTCAGTTCGGCCGCTCTGAAAAGTGGCGCCGATCGTTATAGCCAGGAATTTCGCTTGCGAGATGCCAATGGAGTAATTCACTGGTTGTATGAGGACGCTCGGATCAAGAAAATTGACGAATCCCATTTTGAGGTAGTTGGTGTTATCACGGAGATTACGGAACGTAAAAAGGCTGAAACTGATTTACGATTAAGTGAAGAAAAATTTAAGTCATTATTTGAATATAATAGTAGTGGCGTCGCTGTATATGAAGCGGTTGATAACGGTAACGATTTCATTATCAGAGACTTAAATAAAGCTGGTGAAAAGATTGATAAAGTAAAAAGAAGTGATGTAATCGGTAAAAGTATATTAGAAGTGTTTCCGGGCGTGAAAGATTTTGGGTTATTTGAAGTTCTACAACAAGTCTGGCGAACCGGTAAATCGGAGAATTTTCCAGTAAAATTATATAAAGATAATCGTATTTCCGGCTGGAGAGATAATTATGTTTTTAAATTGCCGAGTGGTGAAATTGTAGCGGTTTATAATGACCTTACCAAGCAAAAGCAGGATGAAGAAGAAAAGCGTAAGTCCGAAGAAAATTTCCGATTAGTTTGGGAAAATTCGGTTGATGGTATGCGCTTGACTGATGAAAATGGGACAGTCGTAATGGTCAATCAGTCCTATTGCAAAATGGTTGGTCTTCCTAGAGAGAATCTTGAAGGTCAGCCATTTACTTTAATATATGCGCCAGAAACTCAGGCTGAAAATATGGAACATTATCTCCAGCGTTTCAGCGGTAAAATTAATCAAAGTTATTTTGAAAGGGAGGTTTTACTTCATAATGGGAGAAAAGTTTGGTTTAGTTTATCGGATTCATACTTTGAAATCGCACCCGGGAAGCGTTTATTATTGACGATTATTCGGGATATTACCGAAGAAAAAATGCGGCAAATCGAAAAGGAAGAATTGCAAAATCAGATAGTTCAGCTCCAAAAAATGGAAGCTGTTGGTAATCTGGCGGGTGGAGTCGCCCACGATTTCAATAATCTACTTACAATTATCCAGGGATATACCCAAATGCTAATGGCGCAGAAAGACAAGACTGAACCGGATTATCAAGGATTAAAGCATGTATTGGATGCCTGTAATAAGGCCGCAAATTTGACCAGACAATTATTGCTCTTCAGCCGGAAACAACCTATGGAATTTAAGCCGGTTAATATTAACAACACGATTAACAACCTATTGAAGATGATCAAACGTCTTATCGGTGAGAATATTAAAATAGTCACGAACTTAAAAGAACCTATCCAAAATATCGAAGCTGATGAAAGTAATATAGAACAGGTTATCATTAATTTGGTGGTGAATGCGCGGGACGCTATGCCGAATGGTGGTACTTTAACCATTTCAACTGAAAATGTTTCTCTTTCGGCCAAAGAATGCCAGAGAATTAAAGATTCCCACCCCGGCCGGTTTGTGCGGATTTCGGTTGCTGATACAGGTGATGGTATTCCGTCTGATATAATCGAAAAAATATTCGAGCCGTTTTTCACCACAAAAGAGGCCGGTAAAGGAACTGGCCTCGGTTTATCGGTAGTATATGGCATTATTAAAAAACATAACGGTTGGATCAATGTCCAGAGCGAAGTTGGTCAAGGAGCGGTTTTTGATATTTATCTGCCTGTAACTGAAATGACGATTGAAGATAAAGCTCATTTATCAGCTGAGAGCCAGATGAAACGCGGCAATGGCGAAAAAATTTTGATCATCGAGGATAGCTCCGAAGTATTGAAATTCATAGCTGAAATTCTTCGCCAAAATGGGTACACACCGATAATGGCAGATAATGCCGTTGAGGCTATTGAACAGTTCCAGAACGAAAATGAGCAAATAGATTTGATATTGGCTGACGTTGTGTTGCCGGACAGAAATGGAGTATCCGTTTCCGAAGAAATATTAACGCATAAAGAAGGTATTCCAGTTATACTCTACAGCGGTTATGCTGAAGAATCTATTATGCAGTTAATCAGGAGAAATCCCAAGTTTATTTTTATCCAGAAGCCTTTCAAAATCAAAGAACTATTGGATTTGATATATAAAAAATTGCATTGATTATTGACCAACGTAGGACAGGCATTCCTGCCTGTCGGCTACTCGTAGGTCGAATTGTTAATTCGACCATGGCGATTTAACAAATCGCCTTACAACGACCACATTTAATGTAAACTGACAGCCTGGAAAGGCTGTCCTACGGTGGTATAGTGTCATTAATCGTAGGACAGGCATTTTTGCCTGTCGGTTACTCGTAGGTCGAATTGTTAATTCGACCATGGCGATTTAACAAATCGCCTTACAATGACCACATTTAATGTAAGCCGACAGCCTGGAAAGGCTGTCCTAAAAGTGATTTATTGTTCAATTGTAGGACAGGCATTCTTGCCTGTCAACTTAAATGTCGGTCGAATTGTTAATTCGACCATGGCGATTTAACAAATCGCCTTACAATGACCACATTTAATGTAAACTGACAACCTGGAAAGGCTGTCCTACGAATTCCGCTGAACCTGTCTATTTTACCTGACTTAAAATTTCCTTCAGAACGTCCTTATGGACAGTGTAGGTTAGCATTTTCAATTTGATGTAATCTTCACGATAAAAGTAATAGCCCTCGTATTTTCCCCAACGCGAACTTCGAGCCGAATCTTTTATTAAAAACCAATCCCGATCGTCAATGCGGGTATATCCGACAAGATGCAAACCGTGATCGTCGGTCGTAGTTTTATTGTAAATCCGGAATTCGCGGGCGTCCTGATTAATGTATTGATAGGGAATATCGAAATCCGGAATGAATGCTACATCTTCAAAGCCCAGGTAGCCCGGTTCACTGACATCGCCACCGATTGCCAGACTATATCCGCTGGTAATCGCTTTTTTCAAGATTTTATACCATTCTGATAGAGGAATATTGATATAAGATGAATCGTGCCACCAATTGTCTTCAACTTTGAATTCCGTTCGCACATAAAACGGGACAGTGGCGGTGGACATTACATCGCAATAATCATCCAGTTGCAATTTTAGGACATTGTTTAAAAAACTAACTGGAGTATATGTTTTACCTTCGTAGATAAAACTCTGAGGCGGTTCGCCAAGATATTTATTCAGAATAAGTTTAATGCTATTAAGAGCGATTTCCTCATCCCAGTAATTATTGGTTTTACAATATTCAAGATAGTTGTGAATTTCTGCAAAAAGGCGGGTATGATCATATTTATCACCCTGCGGAAGTCCGGTATAGACTTTGGCCGGAACTGCTCCATATTTTTTCATAATGCGGAAAACGCCATTGACTTCGCCGCCTTCCCCGACGAATGAATCGCCTCTTTCGCGAATGAACCGCGCCGCTTTTTCCAGATATTCATAATAAATGGTATGTAATTCCGATATTTTGATTTTTTGACCAGTCAGACGCATAACTTCCGATTCCAGGAAAGACGTTCCGCAAAAGCACCAGCACATTCCGGATTGATATTGGGCAATTGGAGGGAAATGATAAACGGTTTTAAACACTTCTATCGAGGCTGGTTTTTTTACTCCGGCAAGATCGGATTGGAGAGAGAGTTCATTTTTTTCGCTAATTTTGCGGCGGGCTTCTTGTTGAGCGCGAATTGCTGCAGTCAGCGAGTCCTCACGAGCAAGGTCTTTCTCACGTTGTTCTCTCATCTGTTCCAGTACCGGGTCGTGATACCTAGGTTTATACACTGATTTATTTAGGCCTTGTGCGTTTAATGTAATAAAAACAAAAGGGATAGTAATAAAAATCGGGAGACTTTTACGAAATAGTTTCATTTTTAAACTCCGTTTTAGGTACTTTTAAGTTTAGAATTGACTTAATCACTTCAATGAATATTAAGAAATTCATCAAACGTTTTCAATTGAAAATTAAATGTATCTGTAACTTCTGAAGGAAAATTACTATCTAAAAAATCAAAATTGATATACAAAAGGAGTCAGTAATGGAAATGATAATAGATTTCCCGGAAGGGTTACGGGTAGACGCTCATTTAGGTAAGTTTACAATTCGGACTGATCAGCCACTCAGTTCGGGCGGAGAAGAAACGGCGCCGACGCCTTTTGCACTGTTTTTGGCTTCAATAGGAACTTGTGCCGGAGTATATGTGCTCAGTTTTTGCAGACAACGCAATTTACCGACGGAAAAGGTACGCTTGATTCAGCATATAGAGCGTAATAGAGATACTGGTATAGTCAGCGAAATCAAATTAGAAATTCAAGTTCCCAAAGATTTTCCTGAAAAATATTACGATGCCCTGGTGCGTTCAGCTAGTCAGTGTACCGTCAAAAAACATCTGGAAAATCCACCGCAATTTGAAATTTTTACCAAAGTGATTTAAATGAATAAACCTGATAAAAAATGATTGGCAAAAAATTTTATCTGTTCTAAATTAAAATGCTTTTTGAGTAATGCGCCCGTAGGCCAACTGGATAGACCGTCAGGCTACGGACCTGAATGTTGAGGGTTCGAATCCTTCCGGGCGTACAGTAAAATCAAAACAGCCGGTGAGAACCGGCTGTTTTGATTTTAGGACAGGCATTCTTGCCTGTCAATTATCCCGAAAGATAATTCAAAGCTGACGGCCTGGAAAGGCTATCCTACGATGTTTTTGTAGGACTAACATCTTGTTTTACTAATAATTCTTTAAATCAATTGGTTTTGTCGGGGCGCCCGGATTCGAACCGGGGACCTCTTGGTCCCGAACCAAGCGCGCTAACCGGACTGCGCTACGCCCCGTGTAAAAAAGCATTTGAAATTTAATTCAAGTTCAATCTATCAAAAAACTTATCTTTATCTTAGATGACTTTTAGTCATTGGTATAGAATATTATCTCAAGTTGTGCTAACCGGACTGCCTGCCCGACTGATTCGGTCAGGCGGGCGCTACGCCCCGTGTAAAAAAGCATTTGAAATTTAATTCAAATTCAATCTAAAAAAAATTATCTTGTTGAGATCTTAAATTTTTTAATACCTTAGATTTTTTACACTAGATTGAGACAATTTTATTTTTAAGTTTTAGTTGCTTAATATTAACGAAAATAGAGACTCAATTTTAAGTCTATATTGTCATACATTATATTATTTATTAATTAATTACGACAATATCAATTCGACTTTTTCCCCGAGTCGTTAAAAAAATGTTAAAAATTTAGCTTGACAAATATTTTTTTCTTTGTTATACTTATTGCGAAAATGATTGCGCAGATTTACAAGGTAGTTTCAAAATGACAGCGACACTCGAAGACGTTGCTAAGAAGTCCGGCTATTCCGTTTCAACTGTCTCTCGGGTATTGAACAATAAAGGGAAAGTAAATCGGATTAAGGATGAGACTTCCCAAAAAATTCAAAAAATTGCTCAAGAGCTTAATTACATGCCAAACCAATTAGCCAGAGGTTTAAGGTTACGTAAGACTCATGCCATTGGCTTGGTGATTCCGGACATTTCAAATCCTTTTTTTGCCCACGTTTCGCGCATTATTCAAATTGAATCGTATAAACTTGGTTACACTTTGATTGTTTGCAATACCGATGAAAATCAGCAAACAGAAATTGAGCAAATACAGTTACTTCGTAGCAAAGGAGTGGATGGTTTTATCATAATGCCTGTCGGCTTGAAATCAGATCACATACAGGAACTCATTGACAATAAAATTCCGCTGGTTTTGCTCGATAGATGTTTTGATTCCATTGATACCAATTCGGTAGTTGTAGATAACTATACTAGTTCATTTAAAGCCGTTGAATATTTAATTAGAAATGGACATAAACGGATTGCGATTATACAAGGGCTTCCAAATACATCTACTAATAATATGCGCGTGAAAGGTTATAAAGATGCCCTTAAAAAATATAATATCGAGATTGACGAAAGTTTAATCGTTGGTAATGATTACCGAAGAGAAAATGGGTATATTGAATCCAAATTTTTGTTGAAAATGTCCAATCCGCCTACGGCAATCTTCTGTACAAGCGATTTGATTACTTTAGGTACTCTGGATGCGATAATTGAAGAAAAATTGAATGTCCCTCATGATATTTCGCTAATTTCTTTTGATGATGTAGATTTTGCGCCCTACCTCTTTACACCGCTTACTGCTATTCAGCAACCTCGGCAGATTATGGGTGAAATGGCGGTCAAATTGTTGTATGATGATTTAAGAAATAAGGGAAGAAAAGAGAAAACCAGGATCGAATTACAACCTGTCCTCAATATTCGAAAATCTGTTCTGAATCTTAATCCTGTTGTTAATCCCAATTAAAACTAATAAAAACTAGGACCGAACTATGCAATTCAAAAATAGCGGTAACAATGACTCAGCCCCGAAGTGCGCAAACGTTATTATAGCGAATCTAAGTAAAAATAGCAGGTATCTTTTTCTGTCTTTTTGCTTATTATTTTCATTGATTAGTTGCGGGAAAAAAGAGAAAAGTAAAGGCGATAAAATTACTATCACCTTTTGGCATAGTTTTGTGGCTTCAACCATACCAGCGCTCGAGGATTTGATCGAACAGTATGAGACCGAAAATCCCAAGGTGGAGATCAAAGCTCAATACGTGCCGACGGGAGATGCTCTAATTCAAAAGCTGATTACGGCTATCCAGAGTAAAACCGCACCGGACATTTCCTGGATTCACTCTGATTTTCTGGCAGATCTGGTTGATGCGGATGCTATTTATGAAATGGATCATTTTATTAAAGGTGAAAATGGACTCAGTCAATCGGAATTAGAAGATATTTATCCAGCCTTGTTACAATATTCTTCTTTGAGGAAAAAACTTTACTGTATTCCTATGGAAGCCACTAATCTGGCGTTGATTTATAATATTGATATGGTCAAAGAAGCCGGTTATCAAGATGGCCGTGCTCCATCGAATTGGGAAGAGTTAGAGAAATATGCAGAGCAATTGTCAAAAGACTTTAATAATGATGGGAAATTTGACCGGATCGGATTTTTTCTTCCGATATTTCCGGCGGCAGGCCCTCTTAGTGGGTGGATGGTCTGGCAATGGATTCCTTACCTTTGGCAGGCGGGTGGTTATATTATAGCTGAAGACCAGTCTAAAGTATTATATAATAGTGAAGCGGGGGTTAAAGCCCTGACACTCTGGAAAAATATTTATGATAAATTGAATTTGCGAACATTTACTACGGATTATGATGTTTCTTTTGCCTCGAAGCTGGTGGCGATGGCGATGGATGGGCCCTGGAACCTCCCACGTTTCAACCGTATGCTACAAAATTTGAATTGGTCTTTTGCGCCATTACCTAAAGGGCCAGTCAAACAAGCGACTATCTGCGGCGGTGAATACCTGGTTATTTTTAAACAATCTGAACACCCCGATGAAGCCTGGTCGTTCGTCAAGTGGATAATTAGGCCTGATATTCAAGCACGCTGGTCTATGAAATCCGGCTATTTGCCGGTACGGAGATCGGCGTCCGAATTACCGGAATTCAAAGCATACTTAGAGGAAAACCCAAATTTTAAGGTATTTATAGATCAGATGGAGTTTGCCCAGGTTCAGCGCTCTATGGATTATGGAGCTTTACAAATTACCAGACATATGGCGGAAGCTATTGAAGAAGCCACTCTTGGCGGCGGTGATCCCAAAGAAGCTCTGGATAAAGCAGCCGCAAAATCTAATAAAGTCTTACAATCGTATTGGAAAAATGCCAAGTAAAAATGCCGGAATTGGAAAAACGACTGTAATACGCCGCGATAGGAATAGTAAGAAAAATATTCTCCCGGCGTTGGGATTTCTGTCTCCGACATTGGTTATTTTCTGTACTTTTGTTTTATTCCCGGTATTCTTTTCATTTTATCTCAGTTTTCATAAATGGAATATGTTCAGTAGTGGTCAGGAATTTATCGGTTTGGCGAACTATCGTCGGTTGTTTTCCGATCCTGAATTCTGGATGGTCTTGAAAAATACCTTTATCTACACTATTGGTACGGTTCCTTTGAATATGGTAATTTCTCTGTTGACTGCTATTATTCTTAACCGGCAAATCGCAGGGAAAAGGTTTTTGCGGACGGCAATTTTTACGCCGGTGGTTATATCTCCGGTGGCGGCGGCATTAATTTGGCGCTGGATTTATGATCCTAATTTTGGTTTATTAAACTATCTAATGAATCTCGTAGGGCTTCCCGCGGTAAACTGGCTCAATGAACCGAAAGCCGCTATGATTGCTCTTATTATTATGGGTGTATGGAAAACATACGGAACCAATATGGTTCTATTTTCGGCTGGTTTACAGGGAATCCCCGATCATTATTACGAAGCCGCAGAAATTGATGGTGCCGGTTGGTGGTCGAAATTCTGGAATATTACTATGCCAATGTTAACTCCGACGACGTTTTTTATTATGATAATGTCAATGATCAGTTCATTCCAGGTTTTTGATATTGTCTATGTTTTGACGTCAGGAGGGCCATTGGGTGCGACGAAGGTAATGGTGTTTTATATTTATGAGAATGCCTTCAAATTTTTCGAGATGGGGTACGCCTCTGCGGTGGCTTATGTTTTCTTCGCAATATTAGCCGTTCTAACAGTATTTCAAGTAAAATTTATGCAAACCCGGGCCGGGTATGAGGCGGTATAAATGAATATAGATTTTCGGAAAAGTGGCCGTATAACTAAAGATATTCTTCTTCATATCCTGATATATGCGTTAGCTTTAGCGACGATTGCGCCTTTTATCTGGATGCTATTGACTTCAGTAAAAGATATTGGAGATATTTTCGTTTATCCACCAAAGTGGTTACCATCAAAATTTCACTTTGAAAACTACCGGAGAGCTTTTCAAGCGGCTCCTTTTGGTCGCTATTATCTGAATAGTCTTTTGGTAGCATTGACCGTGACAATCGGGCAGCTAATTACTTGTTCGATGGCGGCTTATGCTTTTGCGCGGTTGCAATTCAAGGGGCGTGAAGTTCTTTTCTATATTTTCTTGGGGACTATGATGATTCCCTATCAGGTAACGATGATTCCCAGTTTTATGGTTCTATATTGGCTGGGATGGATTGATAGCTATAAGGCTATGATCGTGCCGGGATTAGCATCGGCGTTCGGTACATTTCTACTCAGGCAATTCTTTTTGACAATTCCCAAAGAATTGGAAGAGGCGGCTTACATTGACGGTTGTGGAAAATTTCGAGTTTTGTGGCAAATAATTATTCCTCTCTCCAAACCGGCTCTAGCGACTTTAGCCATTTTTACTTTTATGGGGACTTTTAATGATTTTATTTGGGCATTAATTGTGGTCAACTCGGATCATTTACGCACGGTTCAGTTAGGACTAGCTATATTCCGTGACCGATATATTACTGATTGGGATTTATTAATGGCCGGTTCAGTGATGGCAACTTTACCCATTTTGATCGTCTTTTTCTTTGCTCAAAAATATTTTATAAAAGGTATCACATTAAGCGGGATTAAGGGGTAATATTATGATTGGCGAAATCCAATTTATAAAAATTAATAAAGATAGCATAAGGTGTGTTTTCTATGAAATATTCAACTAAACGACCTCACTTTATTTTTGCGGGTAACATTTTAATTTTACTATCGCTCTGTATTTTAAGGTATTGCGGAGAGAAAAATACATTGGCTCCCTATCAAGGTGCGCGGCCAATGAGTGATCTTATTATTGAACAAGAGACTTTTACCCCAAAGTTTACTTGGTTAGGTGGATATGGTTGTGCCTTTGGAGTTAATCGGGGTGACCAAGCCCGACTCGATAGCACTCTGCAATGGTTAATACAGGCTGACGGTAACAATTTGCATTATCCGGTCAAATATGGTGAATTACCACAAGGTGCAACAGATATAACAAATGTTTATGGTGGGCATTTTGAACGGTTAATTGAAGACAGTACCTATACATTCTGGATTGTAAAGGAAGACGCGTGGGGTACCGTAGTTGAGAATGCCGGTAAACTAATTTTAGAGGCAGAACTCGATTCAGTAACGACAATGACCAATGAAGATACTCTATGGATTGATAGTTATAGTTATGTTCAAAAGAGTTGCTGGATAGATGTCTATACAAACATTGATATGGCCAGCGTTAAATTGAGAGGCGCATTTGCCAAAATCACTATTACCGAAACGGATACCAGTAATTCGCCGGTTATTACCTGGAAAATTACTGATTCAAGCGTTGACGATTCTCTTGTAGCGGCGGTCGGAGTATGTGTAGGTGAGAGCTATGATCCGAAAAAAATAGTTTGGGAAATTTGGTCGGTTGATACCACGGGTGGTCAAAAGGTATATGGAAAAAATAATGTAATTAATCAACCGCTGGTAATAGGAAGTCCGGTTCCAGGGACGAGAGTATTTGTTGAATGTCCATCCAAAGGGTTATCCCGCAATAAGACCTATTTATTCTGGATGGCCGGTAAAGATTGGAATGGAGTGGATCACCTGAGATCCACTAAGTATCATTCATATATAACCTTTAATACCTGGTAATTGAAAATTGTTTTATTGAAGAGGAAATTTACGTGAGAAAAAAAATTATCTTTTGGACAACTGCGATGGTTTTGATTTTCTCGGGCAGGATAAAAGCCGGTGAGGCGCACACTGTTCCGATAACTAGCGCAAAATCTTTAGCCCTGGGTGGTTATTATTATGCTGGTTCGGATGGCATAACGACCACCTTTCAAAATCCGGGTAAGATTATGAGCTTAAAGGGCTTTGGTTTGGCAATAAATGCCATTGATCGCGCTGGTCAACAAGAATGTAAAAAAGGGAATCGGGATATTCATCGTTCCTATTTGTTCAATGATTTCAGTGGTTCAGCTGGCATTTATTGGGTGCCTAATCCAAGATTTGGACTGGCTATGGTCTATAATCGCGCTCTGGATTATTCGGCTAGGTGGCCGCTAGCATTAATGTTCACTGATAATAATGGTATTAACCGTTTATATGGCTTTCAGCTAAAGTCACGTTTAATTGCTGACGCCTACTCTCAGGTTTTTGGTTTACAAGTTGGGAAACTGTCGTTAGGAGCTGCGATTAGTATTTATCAGCTTTACCAGCAATTAGAGTTCCCGATTTCCAACCCGGAGTGGCAAGCGAGCAAAACCAGTCCGGTTTATGCTTTAAATCTAGAACAAAGGGATAATGCAGTCGGTTGGAGTGCGGGATTTATTTTACCTGTCTCATCTACGATTCAATTGGGCGGGAGCATTCGGAGCGGTGTGAATTTCGATCTTGAAGGCCATGCTAAAACGGATTGTTTCTATGCTCTAGATAGTCTGGCGAAGAAATCCCGATTGCGCAGTAAATTTCAAATACCGCTAAATGGTGGTCTTGGTATTCTCTATAAGCCGACTGAGCAATTAAATATTAATCTGGATCTATCCAGTGAATTCTGGGGAAGCACTCAATCAACACTGGATTTTAATTATAGCGATACCGCCTGGTCGGCAATAATAGCGGAAGCACCACAAGATACTATCACCGGTTACTGGCGCTCGGAAATGCCATTTTACAATCGTAATAGTTATGCATTTGCAATTGGACTGGAATATTCAGGCGAGAATAATTTAAAATACCGGGTCGGATATACTTACCAGACGACGCCTAATTCTGATCGTAGTTATAGCCTTTTATTTCCGAATGTGAACCAGCATAGAATATCGGCCGGTATAGGGTTTTTATATAATCAATTCTATATAGATCTCAGTATTGCTTATTCTATGGGATTTGCCAAAGATATCAAGAAAAGCCAGAATGAATATTTTTATGGTAAATATGATACTAAGACAATTATTCCATCAATAAACATAGAGTATCAATTATGAAAAAGGTAAAAAAACAAATGAAAGGAGGTGTGATTTATAAGTCAAACTTATTTTCTTTTTGTCAAACAAAACAAAAAATCATTAACCAATTTATTAACCAAATGGAGGTAAGTATGCGTAAGGTTAATATGTGTTTGTTAGCATTGTTGCTAATTGTGGCGGTACAATCGGTGGCATTAGGGCAAGAAGCGATTGTGCGCAAAGAGTTAGATGTGCCGAAGGTTGATCCGTCAGTGATTACGATTGATGGAGTGATGGATGAGGCGGCCTGGGAGAATGCTGCTGAAGCCAATCTTGTGACTTCGACTGGTTTTGAAATTTGGTATAATTCATATGGGCGTGAAATGGCAGAGCCGGATTATGATGAATTTTACGCGCGTATGTTATGGAGTGAAGATACTTTGTATTTGTTTCTCCACATGGATGAATATGTTAATGACAGCACTGGTATCTGGTTTGGTGAGCAATGGACTGGCGATCAGTTGTTTGTGGGTTTATCTAATCGTCTAGGTATGGATATGATGGGCTGGTATGATGGTAATATATACGCGGCGCCGGACGGTCCTTATCATTTTTTGATTTTAGGAGATTATATTTCGTTAAATCATGATCCTGATACAACCTGGATTCCAGAAGAATTCCGTTTTGGACATTGGGATTCCCTAGGAATCGGTTCGGCAAAGGCATCAAATTTTGCCAAATGGGCGACAGCGATTGATTTGGCTGAAGGTATCTATGATTTAGAAATGGCGATCTATAATCCGAATATTACTGCCCAGTCGTCTATCGGATTCAACATTGGTGGTAGTAATGGTCACAGTGCCGCTTATGAGGCCAGTGGGGATGCCTATGCTTATTTTTGCTGGCAGCCGAACATTCCTGATGATCCAATGGCGCCAGCTGGTGAAGAAGATCCAGGTGCTCACGTTTTGAAAACTAGCAAACATTGGGCAATTTTGAACTTTACCCCAGGTCCTGACGATGTTACGGTGCGCAAAGAGTTAGATGTGCCGAAGGTTGATCCGTCAGTGATTACGATTGATGGAGTGATGGATGAGGCGGCCTGGGAGAATGCTGCTGAAGCCAATCTTGTGACTTCGACTGGTTTTGAAATTTGGTATAATTCATATGGGCGTGAAATGGCAGAGCCGGATTATGATGAATTTTACGCGCGTATGTTATGGAGTGAAGATACTTTGTATTTGTTTCTCCACATGGATGAATATGTTAATGACAGCACTGGTATCTGGTTTGGTGAGCAATGGACTGGCGATCAGTTGTTTGTGGGTTTATCTAATCGTCTAGGTATGGATATGATGGGCTGGTATGATGGTAATATATACGCGGCGCCGGACGGTCCTTATCATTTTTTGATTTTAGGAGATTATATTTCGTTAAATCATGATCCTGATACAACCTGGATTCCAGAAGAATTCCGTTTTGGACATTGGGATTCCCTAGGAATCGGTTCGGCAAAGGCATCAAATTTTGCCAAATGGGCGACAGCGATTGATTTGGCTGAAGGTATCTATGATTTAGAAATGGCGATCTATAATCCGAATATTACTGCCCAGTCGTCTATCGGATTCAACATTGGTGGTAGTAATGGTCACAGTGCCGCTTATGAGGCCAGTGGGGATGCCTATGCTTATTTTTGCTGGCAGCCGAACATTCCTGATGATCCAATGGCGCCAGCTGGTGAAGAAGATCCAGGTGCTCACGTTTTGAAAACTAGCAAACATTGGGCAATTTTGAACTTTACCTCAGGTTCAACTACAGATCATATCGCAATTGAATCTGGCAACAAATTGGATAAATTTGTTCTATCTCAGAACTACCCGAATCCCTTCAATCCGACGACTACGATTAGATTCGAAATCACTGAACGTGTTCCAGTTACATTGAAAATTTATAATGTATTAGGAAAAGAAGTTGCGACTTTGATAGATAACCGGGCATATGCTCCGGGAGTCTACTCGGTAATTTGGGACGGTTCTAGTTTATCCAGTGGTATTTATTTTTACCAGTTAATCACCGATAAAGTGGTTTCTACTCGTAAAATGATACTGATGAAGTAAAAAGGTCTAAGGAGGGGTGGTACGTATTAACCACCCCTCCTGACTATGCTTCGATTATTGAAAAGCAAATTTGAGAAAGGATTTTTATGCGCATCGCAGCTCTTTATGGCGCCCATGATTTTAGAATAGAGACCAAAGAAAGTCCCGATATTAAAGACGATGAATGTTTAGTTCGTGTCCGAGCCTGTGGCGTTTGTCACTCGGAAATACATCAATGGGCAAATACTCTCGACGGTTTGGAATATCCCCGATATATCGGTCATGAAGTGTCCGGAGAGATTCTGAAATGCGGAAGTGCTGTCCAGGGATTTAAAAGAGGCGACCGGGTTGCAGTCTGGACAGACCGCGCCGGCTATGCCGAGGAGGTGGCAGTTCGAGCTAATCAAATTTTTCCCATCGCTGATCATATAAGTTTTACCGAAGCTATGGCTGAACCGATAGCTTGCACGACCAACGGAGTAATCAAAGCCGGAGTTGAATTAGGAGATACGGTTGTTTTAATAGGTACCGGGTTTATGGGACTCATCCTGATGCAACAGATTGCTTTGAAAGGCGCTTCCCGAATTATTGGGGTTGATGTGCGGGATGAGATTCTTGAGAAAGCCAAAATGTTAGGAGCCGATTTAGTCATTAATCCTCAAAAAGAGGATGCTCCGGCTATTATTTGGGATATGACTCATGGTAGAGGGGCCGATGTTGTATTCGAGGTAGGTGGTAATCAAGCGAGTCTTGACCTGGCGGTTGACTTACTACGGATGGAAGGGAAGTTAGTAATTTTTGGATATCATCCCGGGCAAAGAATTATCAAAGATTTAGGATATTGGAATTGGATGGCTTTTAATATTATCAATGCGCATTTTAGGGATATGGCGACGATTTTACGAGGTGCGGATATTGGGATCAGGCTTTTGAATGAGAAAAAAATAAATATGAAGCCTCTGATAACTCATACTTTTTCATTGGATGAGATTGAAGCGGCATTTTCTGCGGCACAGGAGAAGCCGAAAGGATTTATTAAGGCGGTCATTGAACCTTAGTGGGATTGAAAATAATGTTTAATAAAATAAATGAAACAGAACAATCAAACTTTCGTGGGGACAAAAAAATGATTTCCAAGAAAGCCTATTTTAAAATTAGGAAAATAATTAGCCGAGTTTGCGTCAGTTCTATATTGCTTATTTCGTTAGGATATGCGGCTAGCGATGGTAAAATTGTGGGTAAAGTCATTGATAAAAAAACTGGAAACCCGTTACCCGGGGTAAATATCATTATTGTCGGAACGGAAATGGGCGCGGCTACCGATATGGAAGGTGATTATTATATTATCAATGTGTCGCCCGGTACTTATAGTCTCCAGGCTTCGATGATCGGATATAAGCAGGTTACTCAAACCGAGGTAAACGTTAGTGTTAACCATACCACCAGGGTAGATTTTGAGTTAGAAGAAACCGTATTGGAATTTGGTGAAGCCGTGACTGTCGTAGCCGAAAGACCATTGATCGAGTTGGATAAAACTTCCAGTCGAGTAGTTGTGGAAGAAACGGATATTAAGTCCCGACCGGTATCCCAGCTTTCGGATATACTTACCTCAATGCCCGGAATTGACTACAACCCTTACGGCGAATTGACAGTCCGAATGGGTACATTGGATCAGGTGGCATTTATGATTGATGGGATGCGGGCACGTAATCCTTTGAATTCTCAACCGTACTTTAACGTTAATTTAATGGCGATCGAGGAGCTGGAAATTATTACTGGTGGTTTTGATGCAGAATATGGTGAAGCCCAGTCGGGAGTTTTTAATATAATTACTAAAGAGGGACCTGACCATTATGTTGGCGCGGTAGAATTTCGTTGGACACCTCCAGGTTTATATCATTGGGGGACAGCTCTTTATGATTATTCGACGGAGCGATATTGGGAAAATACGCATGCGCGCCACTTGCAATGGTGGATTGATAATCCCGATATGTGGGTGGATCCCAATGGTCGCTATGGCAATGATCCATCCTGTTCATGGACTCCAGAACAAGCTTACAAATTTTATATAGATACCCATCAACCTTTGACGGATTATACCAGTCGGAGTGGTTATCAAACTGAATTTTCTTTTGGTGGCCCGACTCCAATTAAAAACCTCAGATTCTTTTTATCCGGTCGCTATCGAACTGCGCCGCCGATTACCGGAAATGCTTATCGGAAAATGGGTAATTGGCTCGATGGTACCTATAAATTGAGTTATTCCTTAGGAGGGAATAAGTTATTAGTACTTTCAGGATATTATAACCAGGATAATACCTGCCACGGTATGGAATCAATGGAATATGAAGGCGATTACGGTAATAAATATGCCTATTATGACGAAGCCGGTTACCCGGAATATAGACGCAATGGTCAGACCTTAAAATTCGTTCATAACCTTGACCAAAAGACTTATTACGAATTACATTTATCACGGGTATTCAATTATGAAAGCCAGGACAAGTTTCCCAGTGATACCGCCGACTGGACTACCAGCGATATACGCCGGGATTATTTAAGGGCTTATGATTCGGAGGGCTTTCAAATACCCGATGCTTGGGCGGAAACTTACGGTTTACACTATATTGGTTACTGGTATCGTAAAGAAGATCGTAATACGGATTTGACGCTTTCCGGTAAATTGACTCGTCAGATAAATAAAAGCTGGCAAATGCGGAGTGGTTTCGGCTTCACTTATTACACTTTTGACCGTTATCAGGAGGCACGCGCCTGGGAAGCTGTGGAGGACAAAATCTACCATCCTTATGAAGGAAATATTTGGTGGTCAAATAAGTTGGAATTTGAAGGATTAATTATGAATCTCGGATTGCGGTATGATTTTTATAATCCTAATGATGTCATTTACCTCAATCCTTATGATCCTTTTGATATTATTACGGCCGAATTAGAAGGACGAGAACCCAATCCTAAAACCAAACCAACGTACACTTTCGGTCAATTATCCCCAAGAATCGGAGTATCGCATCCCATAACTGAAAAATCACTTTTACATTTTAATTATGGTCATTTTTTCCAGCGTGCATCTTTTGGTGAATATGGCGAAGGCGAGCAAACCTATAGCATTCTTTCAACTTATGTAATTAAACCTGAATTTGGTAGTATCGAACCCCGTAATTTGGGAAATCGCGAACTACGGCCACGTAAAACAGTAGCTTATGAGCTGGGTATCGAACAGGATTTTGGTCCAATCTTAGCCGATGTCACTGCTTTTTATAAAGATCGTACCAACGATGTCCGGAGTGTTACCGTTATAACGTATAATGAACAACAGTATCATACTTCTGGTAATTCCGATTATGCCGATGCCAAAGGGGTTGAATTTACTTTGCGACGTCCTTTGCGCGGTTATTGGGGAGGATTTTTGACTTATACCTGGGAAACAGGTATTGTGGGGCAATCCGGCGATCCTTTTGTCCTTTATCCTCCGAATGTGACGGTGCATGCCAGTCAGGATTTTGATATTGGTGATCGCTTATACTATATGCATCCTAGTCTTAATGCCAACTTGACTCTAGCGGCTCCATCAGATTTCTCAGTGTTAGGTGGTGCTTTGGCAAATACCCAGTTTTCGATAGATTATTACGTATCTTATCCCAATAAACAAATTTTGAGTGATGTTTATCAGGGAGCAGTCAATATTATTCGACCGGCAAATAAAAATGCTAATATTCGACTGAGAAAAGATTTCAAAGGGTTTAAGGGTACTAGACCAGCCCTTTTCGTCGAGATTCAAAATGCTTTCAATGATAAGTGGCATAATGTTGACATTATGGAAGGTGACATTTCAGCTGAAGATCAGATGCGTTATATTAATTCTAACTTGATGGTCTATCCGGATAAAATGACGAACGGTGCCCCTTTTCCAGATTATGCCAAATATACAAATCTTCCCAGGAAGATCACCGTCGGTATGGCTTTAAGTTTTCAATAATAGAAGTGGTTGATATTATGAAAGTAAAAAATTACTATATTCACTTAGTTATCATTTTCGGACTTTTAATTGGTTGGAGTAATTCATTTGCTCAACGGAAATCAACCCATACTCGTGGGAAATTATGGGAAACGCTCAATAATGTAGGTCTGATTGGGGATTTGGGTGTTTGGGATTATGAAGAGACTTCCGGGTTGGGATTTTACCCCGGTTTTTCGGGTTACTCCTATCCGACCTTTGAAGAGGATGCGAATGGCTGGATAACAGACGCCAATTTCCACAATTTTCGCAGTGGCCCAGCACTTGTAATTAAAGGCGGAGAAGTTCTGGTTGCCCCGGATTATGGACCGCAACATCAGGACTATCTCTTTTATCACAGCTCTTTTGCCGGTGGCAATCACGGTATTTTATGGAACTATCCACCCTTTAAGAAAACGAATAATTTTGTGGGAATGTCACAATTTAATCCATTGTTACCTGAGGAAATGAATTACTGCGAATTTCCGACCGCAACCGGTATCTCGGTTAAGATGCGTTCCATGGCGTGGAGTTTTCCGGATTATGATGATTTTATTATTTATGATTATGTATTTATCAATACCGGTGAGATGGTTATTCCGTCTTTGGGAGAAATAATGCACTATGAACAGTCTTTCGATTCGGTGTTTGTGGTTTTTCATAGCGGAATCCAGGTCTCGACTAAAGGGCAGTTAAATTTTCATTATGATCCTAATTTTATGAAATCAGCCGCCCCGGCCGGTGGCTTCGGGGGCTGGAAACAACTCGAAAATGGTGGAACCTATACCGATTATTTCGCTGTTGAAAATGATGGTAATGATGGTAAAGGTTTATTTTTTTACAGTCGTGACTATAATGGTGGTCGCGAGCCGCATCCAAACGATACCTATACTAAAAGGTCAGACTGGAAAACTCGGCTAAAATATAATCCAACTTATGAGAATATAGAATTGCAAGACCCAGCCTGTTTTGGATTTGTATTCCTTTATAGAACTCCTCCAACCGGTTCCGGTGCCGATCCTTTTGAAGCCGATCCTAATTTCTTTAATATTTATTCTGACGAAGGTGAGCAGTTTCAAGGCCGATCGTTGGATATGAATGAATATTTTTCGATTGAACGATTAGGTGAAAAAGGAATGTTCGATTTTGTTACTCACAGTCGAATTCCTGAAGAAAATAATGGCGATATGTATTGTTTTTATACGGCTACTTTTGGCCCATATTCTCTGGCGCCAGGTGATTCTGTACGACTCATATTGGCCGAGGTGGCTGGGAGTCTGGATTATCATGAAGTAATTAAAGGAGACCCTAATCACTGGTACCCGGATAGCTCGATTGCCGCTATTCGCCGTAATGCGGAAGCCGCTCGTCGGGCATTGAAGTGGGGATTTGGGGCGACGGTTGAAGGAATTAATTTAGCGGCTGATGTACCGGAATCGCCACCGGCTCCTAATTGTAGTGCTACAAATGCTTCAAAGGGTTCTGATACTGCCATTATTGCAATTCAATGGGATAAGCTGGCCGAAGAAGCGGTTATTACGGATGGAGCCGGTAATATATTTTATGATGGATCAACCGATCTAGGTGGCTATCGAATATTCCGTGGAATTGACAAGCGAGGCATCTGGGACGAAATTGTTGACATTCCAGCTGCAGAATTAAATCGCTACTGGAATCCAGAAATCGGTAAGTATTTGTATCTAGATATGGATTTACAGTTCGGATTTGAATATCGTTATTATGTCCAGGCCTATTATTCGCATCCCAAAACCTGGGTTTCCGCTAACAATTCCGTAGTCGGGAACCTTGGTGAATTGGTCAGTGATGATTACAATATGACTCCTTTGACAGGCGCTAGACCCGGACCGGTAGACATTACCGGTGGATGGGATGTATTCGTAGCCCCGAATCCCTACATCGAAGGAGACCCTGAACGCAGTTTTGGTGATCCCACACCTTATAAAATTGAGTTTCGTAATTTGCCTGAGAGGGCGACGATCAAAATATTCACCGTTTCGGGTGATTTAGTCAAGACTATTGAACACGGGCCGGATGTTTATGGTAATTTATCCGGTAGCGTAGCCTGGGATCAGCGAACCGATTCTGGATTAAGAGTCGCACCCGGTGTTTATATTTATGCCATCGAATCCCATACTAAAGGAACTAAAGGAAAACGGACTATTGGGAAACTAATGATAATTCGCTAAACCAAGCCAACCAAAGTAAAACTGAAATGCCGAGGAATAATAAAATGATGTTACATAAAAGCAAAATGAAAATTGTAACTCTTTCTGCTATCTTTTTTTTCACTACAAATTTGATAGCATTAGGTTTCAATAAGGCAGGTCGCACCTCTCTCCAGTTTTTGAAAATCGGGATAGGAGCGCGCTCCTCTGCGATGGGAGAAGCCTGCATTGCCAATTTAAATAGCGTTGAAGCTGTTTTCTGGAATCCCGCTGCTATTACTCAAATGCAACGTTTCGAATCGTCATTTAGCTATACGAAATGGATTGGAGATTTAAACGTTACCGCCGGAGCAGTGGGACTAACGCTCGAGAGATTGGGAAGCTTTGCACTTGACTATATTGCGCTGGATTATGGTGATATTCCGGAAGCCTTAGTGACCAGTCCGGACGGTAGACTTGATACGCGTACCGGATCAAATTTTTCTGGAGGTGATCTTTCGATTGGTCTTTCATTTTCCAAAAAATTTACCGACAGATTGTCTATCGGTGTTCGTACCAAATATTTAAGGGAAGAACTTTATACCTATTCGACAAACTTATGGGCTTTCGACGTTGGGACCTATTATAACACCGGATGGAAAGGCATACGAATAGCAATGACAGCGCAAAATTTCGCTTCCCAAGCTCGCTGGTTGAAAACCCAGCAGAGAGAAGAACAACAATATGAAGTTCCCTTAATATTTCGGATAGGAACATCTATTGATTTATTAGGAGGTAAGGATCTGTTCCTCGGCGGTAACCCCAATAAACAGCGCCTTTCTTTGAACATTGATGCGATTCACTCGAATGATTATGCCGAACGGCTGAATATTGGCGCCGAATACTGGTTATGGAATCGGATTGCTTTGCGTACCGGTTATCGTACCAACCGGGAAGAAGGGAATTTAAGCTTTGGAGCGGCGTTAAATATTCCTATGGATTTTGCCAATCTAATGGTGGATTATTCTTTTGTGGATTATGATTATCTCAATTCGGCTCATCAGTTTACAGTGATGCTAAAATTTTAACAAATCGTATGGGAACAGGTAATTTATTTTCTATTAGTGGTGATTGTTAAATGGGGAAGAATTGTTTTTGGCTTTTGTGTTTTTAAGTCCGTTTATGATAAATGGAAATAGCCCGTTACCGGAGGGCAAAAAAATCTTGGAAATCATTCAATTAGCTGATTTTAATAACAGTAAATCGGAGAATTGGCAATTAATTATTAAAGAGGATAGAGGTGTTGTTAGATGAAGTTACTAGAGGAATTATGGCCGGATAGAGAATTGAACCGTGAAAATTTTAAGAACCCTCCGCTGGAAATGGGTATTCTGCCGTTCTGGTTCTGGAACGGCGAAATGGACGAAGCGGAAATGGAGTGGCAGTTAAAAGAGTACAAAGCCAAAGGTATTACGGGATTATTTATTCACGGGCGGTTCGGATTAAAAATCCCTTATTTGTCCGAAAAATGGTTCGAGCAGGTAAAGTTCGCCGTTAAAAAAGGTAAGGAAATTGGATTGAATATCTGGATTTATGATGAAATGAACTGGCCAAGCGGTACCGCCGAACGCCAGGTGATAAAAAAATATCCGCACCTTAGCCAAAAGTACCTTGAAATGGTAACCTTATTTATCAATGGACCACTTTTCATTTATTTGGAAGCTACCGACTCCCGCTACATAAATACCGGCGATTCGAAACCGATTGCCGCTTATATTTGCTCGGCTGAAGAATATCGAACCGGCATTAAAAACATTATTGATGTAACTCCGAATTTGTCCTTTAATAAAGTTATTCCGTGGGAGGCACCGGCCGGTAACTGGGTATTGATGTATTTTCTAGAAAAGGAGATAGATTATTATATAGATGCACTGAATCCCGAATCTACTAAACGTTTTATTGAACTGACCCATGAACGCTACAAAACCGCAGTCGGAAAGGAATTTGGCAAAGTCGTGCCGGGATTTTATACCGATGAACCGGCGATGCACTATTTCCAGGTGGGTACTGATAATTACGTCATTCCCTGGAGCCAGCGGATGTTCAAGATTTTTCGGGAACGGAATGGTTACAGTCTAAAACCGCATTTAGCGGCTTTGTATGCCAATGTTGGTCCTGATACAGCCCGGATTCGCTATGATTTCTGGAAAACACTCTCGGATCAATATGACGACAGTTACTACAAACAATTGCGGGATTGGTGTGCCGACAATGGTGTCCTATTTACGGGTCATATTCTATTTGAAAACTGGCTGAGAGGTCATGCCCGTTGTGAGGGCAACGTGATGCAACATTTGCGGAATTTGCATTTAACAGGAGTTGATCACCTATATCCGAAAATTGGTTCGGAAGAACAACCCGGCGAACACGTGGAACTAAAAATGGCAAGTTCGATAACCCATCATTTAGGGAAAAAACGTTTACTCTGTGAATCAATGGGAGGGACTTATTGGGATTGCACTTTAGAACGAATGAAGTGGATTGCCAACTGGGAATATTCACTCGGGGTTAATTTATTTAATAATCATGGTTACCATTATTCCATTGAGGGTGAGCGCAAGCGAGATTGGCCGCCCTCACAATTTTATCATCATACCTGGTGGAAGTATTACAATGAATTTACGCGTTATATGGCGCGGCTGGGGCACGCTTTAACCGGCGGAAAACATATCGCAAAGGTTCTTATTCTCTACCCGATGACGAGTATCTGGGCAAACTATGTCCCGCAGGCGCCGGATGACATTTCGAAGTTAATCGAAATGGATTTTAATTATTTGACGGATGCCCTGTTACATCTGCACTATGATTTTGATTACGTTGATGAGGAAATTTTAATTAATGCTCGGTTAAATGGTGGCCGACTTGAGATTGCCGATGAATCTTACGAACTGGTAATTTTACCACCGGTAACTCATGTGAAAAAAGCCACATTGGATAAACTGAAAGCTTTTGTGAATAATAGTGGTAAGATAATAGCCGATATTTTATTGCCGGTGGAACAATTTGTAGATGGCAAACCATCAAAATCCCTACCTGTTAATGAACTTTTTGGCGTCCAGCCGCAATGTATTTTGGCAAATTTCCAAAATGGTAAAAATAACACGAACCAACTGGAAATGCTCCAGCCGGGGGTATTATTAATTCAGGGCGGTGGGCTAGCTAAAGACCGACGCAAAAAAGACATTCAAGAGGCTATCGAGTCGTGCATTACCGCCGATGTCCAGATTGGACATTCCGAAGTGTTTTATCTTCACCGGATAAAAGACGATCGCCATTTATATTACTTTGTTAATACACTTCAGCAGGATATTGGTGAAGTGGAAATATCACTGGAGACGATTGGACGTCCTGAAGTCTGGGATCCGGCAACCGGTGAAGTAAAGCCGCTCCCGGTTTTTGATATTATTGATAACCGACTTCATTTTCGGTTGACATTCGGTGCAAGCCAGACATTTTTCATTATCTTACATAATGATTTGCCGGAGTCTTTTATTAGCGCTACCAACCTGACAGTAGAAAAAACCGACGGCAACTTTGTATCCGGTTATTTGACAAATGGAAACCTTGCCAAATTGACTATAAAAAAAGGCAATCAACAAAAGGAAATTATCCAGACAGTACCTAAAAATCCGTTGCCTTTGGTGTTACCGGAAGTTATGGATTTCAAGCTAGAAAATGACAATACCTTATGCCTTAATAAATGGAAAATGCTGGTATCAGACGAATTGCCGGATGCTAATTATGCCGCACCTGATTATAATGACAGTGAATGGTTACCGGTGACGATTGGCGCCTGGGAGATGCAATTGCCCGAAGAACCGGACGATATTCATTATCCGCAAACCCTTTGGTATCGGATTCCGTTTCAGATCGAGGAATTGCCGAATCGTTTAAATCTTCTGATAGATGGGTTTAGTGGGAGTTCTTTCCGATTATTTATTAACGGAACGGAAGTCAAAGATCACGGCCATCGCAGTCAATTAGATGCCGAAATTCGGGAAATTAATATCCGCTCTTACGTCCATTCGGGTCGTAATCTAATTGCGGTTCAATTAATTGTCCAACGCAGAACTGACGGCATTTTAGACCTGATAAAAATCACTGGCGATTTTGCTTTGAAATTGAATGGTGACGAATACATTATTGTCTTACCGAAAAAGCAGATAAAGATAGGTGACTGGTGTCAACAAGGTTTCCCCTATTTTTCCGGGACCGGAACTTATTCAATAGACCTGAATATTCCGGATGACTATTGTAATGGTAAATTATTTCTCGATGTTGAGTGTGGGGAAGATGTTCTAGAACTGCAGATCAATGATAGCAAGCCGATAATAGTTCCGTGGCATCCTTACCACATTGATATTACAGAATTAGTCAAGCCGGGTGAAAACACCTTCCGGTTTTCTATCACAAATACACTGATTAATACTCTGGAAGCCGTTCCTAAAATATCAGGACTTTTAAAACAACCAACAATTACCAGTTATAAGATAAGTAAGATTAAGATAGATTGAAGGGATTTTGATGACAAAAAATTCGGTTATTATCGTCGGTAGCGCCAATATGGATATGATGGTTCAGGTAGATAAATATCCTCTACCGGGAGAGACGGTATTCGGTAAGAAATTTGGCATTTATCCGGGTGGCAAAGGCGCCAATCAGGCCGTTGCCTGTGCCAAACTAGGAGCCGATACCATTTTTATCGGTAAAATGGGAGATGACATCTTTCGCGATCGTCTGGTTAAAAATATGGAATCCAACGGCGTTAATATGAAGGAGATATTTATTGACCCGGAAACGCTAACTGGAGTAGCATTTATCTACGTTGATGCGAACGGACAAAATGAAATAGTCGTCGTTTCGGGAAGTAATATGCAGTTGACGGAAGGGGATATACGGTCGAAGGAAAGGCTTTTTGAGCGGGCAAAAATTGTTTTGTGCCAGCTGGAGATTCCGCTCAGTGCAGTGGAAACGGCAGCCGCATTAGCCAAGAAAAATGAGGCAACGTTTATTCTTAATCCGGCACCTGCTTGCGATTTGCCGCCTAATCTATTGCGTAAAATTGATTTTCTGATTCCCAATGAGATCGAACTCTCATTTTTAACCGGTCAAGCGGTTGCGGATCGCAATAGCGTTATTTCGTCATCTCGAAAGTTAATTGCCGCCGGAGTTCGCAATGTAATTACGACCAGAGGCGTAGAAGGTGCCATATTGGTTAATTCTGAAAGATGGCAAGAATTTCCCGCATTTACAGTGAAAGCGGTTGACACGACGGCGGCTGGCGATGCCTTTAACGGGGCTTTTGCCGCGGCGCTGGCATCGGGAAAAGCAGTGGATGAAGCCATATCTTTTGCTAATAAAGTCGCCGCCTGGTCAGTCACGAAATTAGGCGCCCAAACCTCAATGCCGACACTGGAAGATATTGCTAATTTTTAGATGGAATAGAAAGGAACGATAACTTAATGAAAAAACAAGGAATATTGAACTCTCATCTCTCGATGGTAATTGCCTCATTGGGGCATACGGATCAGTTAGTTATTTGTGACGCGGGACTTCCCTTACCGCGCGACGCCGAAATTGTAGATTTGGCTTTAGTTCCAAATATACCGCGCTTTGTTGATACTTTAAAAGCAGTGCTCGAAGAATTGGTTGTGGAAAAAGCGATTCTTGCTAAGGAAATCGAATCCATTAATAATGGTATTTTAAAAGAAGTTAAAGACCTATTAAAAGGTATTCCAATAGAGTATGTATCGCACGAAGAATTTAAAAATATTTGCCGCGAATCAAATAACACTGTCTTTGTTCGTAGCGGCGAAACCTCGCCTTATGCCAATATCATTCTGATATCAGGAGTTAATTTTTAATAAAAATAAAAGGAGCGAGAAGTAAAATTAGATGACTATTAGTTATAATATTATATTAATAAAGTGTAAACAGACTAAACTAAATCTTATGAGAAGGGTAGAAATATGAAAAAATTTTATGGGTTTCAATCATTCTTAGTAATCCTATTACTTATGGTTTCGAATTGTAGTAAATCTGGTTCGCCCAGTTATCAACGTTTGTTAAAACCAACAAACACTGAATTTGTTCATGTTCCGATCGGTTTGTGTGAAGATTATCCGGAAGAGACAACGACTATGGAAATTATTCGTAATGATATGGAATTATTGAAGAGGACCGGGGTTGATCTATTAAGGATTTCGTTTGGCTGGGATGCAATTGAAGCCCAAAAAGATCAATATGATTGGTTATTCTGGGATGATTATGTCAAAACAGCCGTTAATCAATACGGTATAACTTTAATTCCCTATATTTGCTATACCCCGCTCTGGAATTCAAGAGGCGATACGCTCTGGTTCTGGAATGACCAGCCGCTCGATTTTGAGGAATTTGGTGAATTTATGTACGACCTTGTAACTCGTTATAAAAATTATATTAAAACCTGGGAACTCTGGAATGAGCCGGATCTGGATATTTATTGGGACACGGGAGACGTAGGTGCATTTGCCGAATTTATCAAAATCGGCGCCCAGGCTGTCCGGCGGGCAGATCCGGAAGCCAAAGTCGTTTTGGGCGGAATGGCTTATCATGCCGATTTTCTGGAGCAACTTTTTCGCGATTACGGACTCAGTCCTTATATAGATGTCGTCAATCTGCATAATTATTATGAAACCTGGAGTGAACGTCCTGTAGAAAAAGTGGTTGAAAATATTGACGCTATGGCGGAGGTAATTGAAAAATATGGAGATAATCAACGACTCTGGATGGCGGAAGTCGGCTATAGTACCTTTAGGCAAGGTACTTATGTATCCGATTCGTACTACGCTTATTATGATTATGAACATACACCCGAATATCAAGCCGTAGATTTATTTAAATGCCTTACGTTAGCCGTAGCCGAGGGAAAATTGTCGGCAATTGCCTGGTATGAAATTAAGGATTTACCGGCGGGAGAAGAAGTTATCGGTGATAATTATAACAATCGGCATCTTGGTATCGCATACGCTGATTATAAACCCAAACCGGCTGAGAAAGCCCTGGTTTTCTTCCGTCAGCTTTTTGGAAGCCCTTACCGCAATATTACCAGTCTAATTTCAGTCGAGCGTCACCCCGATTCGGATGTATTCTATCGCGCCTTTGAAAAGGAAGACGGCACCATTATATTCGTGGCCTGGATCGCTACTAATGTACCGAGCAAACGCCCCTTGAAGCCAGCCAATTTAGTGCCGGATACTCGCACGGAAACTATTTCCGTTACGATTCCGGCGAAATTGAAAGGTCGAGTGGTTCAATACAATGAACTTGGTAACGCCTCTGTCTTCAATGAATTTCAACGGAATGACGAACAGACCCAATTAAATAACATCGTGCTTAAAGGCGGTGAGATCAAAATATTTGAGCTGGAAAAATAAGGAATGAACGTCCCGGTTAAGAAAATTGTACCTATTAGTCCCGATAATTTTGCCAAATTTGGCAAAGTCGTCTCACTTCCCAGTGAAGAACCAACTGCCGAAGGTGATACCTTTAAGTTTTGGGCAAACATTGCCAATTACCAGATCAATGGTAAAACCGAAATCGGACTCTGTAGCGTGACTCTGCCTCGAGGCAATCGGATAAACAGTCTGGAGCGTCACTTACATACACCTGAGATTCTGATACCGATTGATACGCCTTTTGCTTTACCAGTATTAATCGAAGAAGAACCTGAGGAAAATTTGGAAATATTCAAGGTAAATGTCGGTGAAGCGGTAGTGATTAATCCCGGCGTTTGGCATGGGGCGAGCATACCCTTGGGAAAACCGCAGGCGACTTATTTTGTGATTTTCGGCTATCAGACTTCTCTGAAGGATATTGAAAAAAAAATAATAAATGACATCGAGATACCTATATGAGTAACTCTCGCCAAAATAATGACCTAAACAAGATTGGCGCGGATGAAAATTCTTTCGATGGTCATTTTATTTGTCCTCCGGATTTTGGCATTTCTTTATGTGAGAATAGTGAGCAATCCTTTCTGATTCGGACGTATCGAGCCGTTTCGGAACCGGTTCTATTGACCCAAAAAATTGCTTATAAATCAGCATCTGATGGTTATGACCTCGTTCTACAGGATAGTACCGGTCAGTTTATCTGTCAAGTACACTGTGCTTTTACTCGATCTGGTTTACGGTTTCAGGCAACCTATTCGGCGCCGGAACCGATCTGGTTGGTAGAGTGGAGTCTGACGAATTTGAATTTGGCTGAAGTCATTATACCGGCATTGGGCGGTCAGGTAGTGACGGATCAAATGCCGGACCAAACGACATTGTCCTATAAATATCCTTTCTGGCTGAATGCGCAGTTTGTCGTCGGTGTCAAGGGAAATAGAGGGCTTATTATTTATTCTCATGACGCTTCGACTAATCTGAAACTGGCGCGAGTGCGGCGGGAGAATGGAAGTTTTACGATTAGTTACGGATTTGAACCACTGGCTAAGAAGAGACTAACTTCTTTCGCGACGGAATGGTTTATCGAGGAATTCACCGGCGACTGGCAGAAACCGGTGGCTGAATATCGCACCTGGATGGAAAAAGCATTCAAGATTAAACCGCTACCTCAAAAATCAAATTTTCCCGATTGGGCTAAGGACATTAACTTTATTCTGGAAATATGGGGCGCTCGTCGGGAAACTCAAAAACCGCATCATACTTTTGAACAAATAATCGAGCGGCTGAGAGAATTTAAAAAACTGCATAATCCGCGGCAGACGTTACTCTATTTGCCGGGCTTTGCCGAGCATGGCATTGATTCCCATATTCCGGACTACAATCCCAGTGACCTTTTAGGTGGTGAGGAAAAATTCAAAGAGCTGATTGATACCGCTCATACGCTTGGCTTTAAAGTAATGATTCACACAAATGTGCTGGGAATGACTTTTACTCATCCGAAGTACCCTGAATTTAAAAAGTATCAAGTGATTGATGCATTCGGCCGCCGGCAAGGTTGGGCTATGGATATAGATGGCGATTGGCTTACAGAGCCTTATTTTGCCTATATAAATCCCGGAGCGCAAGCCTGGAGCGACCTGATGATTGAAACTTTAGGTCGTCTGATTAATAAGTTTTGGATTGATGCTGTGTTTCTGGATCAGACCCTGTTAGCCTTCAATGTTAATCGTGGTCCGGACTTTATCCGGGGAATGCGAACTCATATAAAAAAATTACAAAAGGCGTTTCCTGAAATTCTCTTTGCTGGTGAAGGTTTGCATGAACAAATTGCCGGTTGTTTGCCGGTAGCCCAAATTCATGGCATAGATAGCCTTTCGGGTGTCCACGGTTTAGAAGGTCAGGAACCGTGGCGCAAAGTGCACCCGGTTTCATCTTATTTATTTGGAAATTATACCAGATATGTAGCGCATCTCTTAACCCGACATCCGTCTAATCCTGCTTTTAAACTTCAGGAAGCTGCCTATTCCCAATTAAACGTTATTCCGGCGTTGGGCTTGTATGAAAATGATCAAGCCATCGAATTACCCGAGACTTATCAAATGATCGAGCGAGCCAAAAAATTAAATAAGGAGGGAAATCTATGAACACAGTTAAAGTTGGCATTATCGGGGCCGGTTTTATGGGTACGGCCCATCTTGAAAATCTACGCCGAATACCCGGAGTCGAGGTGAAAGCTATTGCCGATATTAAGCCCGAAAGTGCTAAAATATTGGCTGATAAATTTGACATTTCGCAGGTATATGATGATTGGCGGGAACTAGTTAATAATTCAGAAATTGACGTGATTCATAATTGTACGCCTAATTATTTGCATTTCGAAATTAACAAAGCCGCGATTTTGGCGGGCAAAGCCGTGATTAGTGAAAAACCGCTGACCAATAGCGTGGCTGAATCGGAAGAACTGGTCAGATTAGCTCGCGAAAAAAAGGTACTTAATGCGGTCAATTTCAATTATCGTAATTATCCTCTCATTCGGCACGCCCGCCAATTAATTGTTAGCGGAAAATTAGGTGAAATTTTTCTGGCACACGGCCATTATCTGCAGGATTGGCTAATGTATCCTGAGGATTATAATTGGCGAATAGAAACGGAAACGGGCGGTGATTCCCGGGCAATTGCCGACATTGGGTCGCACTGGTGCGATTTGGTTCAATTTATCACTGGGCAGAAAATTGTCGAAGTGTTCGCTGATCTGGTTACCGTTCATAAGTTGCGCAAGAAACCTCAATCCGAGGTAGCAACCTTCAAAGGCAAGGAGATAATTTCAGATTCGGCTCAAAAGGTTACAGTTAAAACCGAGGATGCGGGCGCCGTATTGTTCCATCTGGAGAAAGGTGGACACGGCGTTTTCACCGTTTCTCAGGTTAGCGCTGGTTATAAAAATGGCTTTGACATTGCAGTTGATGGAAGTCAAATGTCACTGGCTTGGAAACAAGAAGAACCCAATCAAATCTGGTTGGGTTATCGTGATCAGGCAAACCAGGTCTTAGTAAAAGACCCGGCGTTGATCGAAGCCGATAGTCGTTCGTTCGCTCATTATCCCGGCGGTCATCCTGAAGGTTATCCCGATACTTTCAAGAATTTGTTTTTGAATTTCTATGCCGCGGTGCGTGCCGGTAAATCGGCACCTCAGGGAGAGGCTTTCCCAACTTTCGAAGCCGGTTTGCAAGAAAATCGCATCGTCGAGGCAGTTCTTAAAAGTCACCAGGAAAAACGCTGGATTAAGGTATAAATTTGTAAGTACAACAACGAGGAGATAAAACATGAAACTTGGATTTTTAACGGCGTGTTTACCACAACTGGGATTGGAAGAACTCGTGAAGTGGGCGGCTGAACAAGGATTCCAAGCCTTGGAATTGGCGGCCTGGCCGGTGGTTTCCGATCGCGATTATCAAGCGCGTCAAATTGATGCGGCTAATTTTTCTAAACAGGATGCCGAGCGAGTGAAAGAGTTATTTACTAAATATGAGTTAGAAATTTCGGCTTTTGCTTATTACGAAAATAACTTACATCCCGATTTGAAACAGCGTGAATATTATCACAATCATTTGAAAAATGTCATAAACACCGCCTCTTTATTAGGTGTTAAACTCGTCGGAACTTTTGTTGGCGCTCGTCCTGATAAAACACCGAAGGAGAATATTCAGGAAATTGGTTGCGTTTTCCGTGAACTGGTAAAATATGCCGAAGACCACGATGTCAAGTTGATGATCGAGAACTGCCCGATGGAGAATTGGCTGAAGTTTGGTTTACCCGGGAATTATGCTTATTCACCGGAACTTCTGGAAGCATTATTCAATGAAGTTCCTTCTGAGAATTTCGGATTGAACCTCGATCCATCACATCTTTACTGGCTGGGGATTGATTATATTCAGGTAATTAAAGACTTCGCGCCCCGAATTTTCCATACCCACGCCAAGGATGCCGAAATACTGCCGGAAGGTCAATACCAATACGGAATCTTTGGTCATCAAATTGACCCAATTCCCTGGAAATCCGGTTGGTGGCGTTATCGGATGCCCGGCTCGGGTAAAATTGATTGGGGACTTTTCATTCGGACACTTCAGGAATATGGTTATGATTCTGTGCTTTCGATTGAACACGAAGACCCGGTCTGGGAAGGTTCTGTGGAAAAAGTCGAAACCGGTTTAAAATTAGGTTTAAAGTATCTTAAACAGTATGTTATTTAATTCATTTTAGGACAATTAACAAAGAGCGTCAGTGATGCGCAATATTTTAAAAGAATCTTATATACCATTTGGTGCTCAGTACTATCGGGCACCGTCACCATCTCGTAGTGAATGGAAAAATGACCTTAAGAATATGGCGAATAATGGCTTTAATACGGTCAAATTCTGGGTTCAGTGGCGCTGGAATCAACCGGAGGCAGATCGGTTTTACTTCGATGATATAGACGAATTGATGGATTTGTCCGAGCATTTTGGGCTAAAGGTTATGCTGAACACGATTTTTGACGTAGCCCCGGCCTGGATTTATCGCAAATTCCCCGATGCTTCAATGGTTACATTATCCGGTCGCCGAGTTGGCCCGCAAACGCAACCTCATCGGCAGATCGGTGGGTTGGGCTATTGTTTCAATCACGACGGAGTAATGCAACACTTTTTCCAATTCCTCGCGGAAACGGTCAAACGTTACACGAATCATCCGGCATTGGCAATCTGGAATGTGGGGAGCGAGCCGGAACTGACCAGCAGTATGGCGGAGTTGCGTGAATATGCAGATGATGCGAGAAAAATGGGTGATATGCTTTGTTATTGTGATAATTGTCGGGTAAAGTTTAAAAACTGGTTAGAGGCGAAATATCAGTCTATCGAGCAGTTGAATATATCCTGGAATCGCAATTATACCAATTTCGAGGAAATAGAATTACCGTTGACCCGCAACACTTTCAACGATATTATTGATTGGCGGATGTTTTTTGTCGCTACTCTGGGTGAAAATGTCCGGAAGCGATTTGAAGTTGCCCAGTCCATTGATCAGGGCAGGCATCCGTTGATGTGTCACCATGTTTTTATTCAGGGTTTTCCCGTGACCTCTACGGCAAGTGATCCCTGGAATGTAGGACGCTTCGGCGATTTGCACGGTTTTACGCAAATGGATGATCCGGCGATGATTGATGTATTACGCAGTTGTGCCAAAGGCAAGCCGGTTATTTCGGCTGAGATGTTGATGCTGAATGGCTATACGCTTGATTTACCGAAGTCTATTGATATTAATGACGTGAAACGTTTTATTTTCAGTGGGATTGCCGGGAATTTGAAAGGTTTTATCTTCTGGCAGTATCGTCCTGAAATTCTCGGACGAGAAGCGCCAACCTGGGGTTTAACGACTCTGGATGGAAAAACAACTCCGTGGTTACAGGACTTTGCCAGAGTTGGGCAAGTATTACAAAAGAATGCCGATTTAATATTGGACGCAAAACCGCAGGCGGCCGAAATAGCAATTTTCTATAATCCTGAAAATCAGATTTTTACCTGGGCGGCTACCGGTAATGAAAAGAATGCTACCAATTCTCTATTAGGTGCTCACAAAGCATTATACGAACAGAATTATAATATTGACTTTATTCATCCGCTTGAAATTGATGAAAAGCTTTTAAGTCGGTACAAGGTACTTGTTTTCCCATTTCCTTATTTAATAGACCGGAAGGTTGGCTCTCTTCTGGAAGATTGGGTGAAAAAAGGTGGGCTGTTGATTGGTGAAAGCTACTTCGCCGCTTGGAATCGCGAAAATGGGCATCACGCTAAAATTGTACCCGGATATGGACTGCACAAAGTTTTTAAAGCGCGTCAGGGAGTAGTTGACCCGGTTGATTCAAATGGTTTGATCAATATCTTAGTAAATTCGGACGCATTAGATTCTGAAAAAGAGATAACGGTCAAAGGGGCGATTGTTCAAGAACGCCTTATTCCGGAAGGGGCTGAAGTTATTGGACGTTTTCCGGACGGGTCACCGGCGATTACTCTGGCTGAATTGGGGCTCGGTAAAGCAATATTGATCGGCTCATATATTGCCCTGCCTTTTTATAATAAAGGGATTCAAGCCAATGGCGAATTTTTAGCCGGTTTGGTAAAAAAATATGCTGATATATCTACTAATTCCAGCGATTCTATCAACCAGGTGCGTATAGATTTACTGAAAAATGAATCAGGGCAAGCGATGCTGATTTTAAGGAATCTCAGTGAAACGACAGTTAATACCAAAATTCATATACGTGGATTGATGCCGAAGCGCTTGACTGAACAATTTTCAGCCGAAATCTTAACGGTCGAACACTATCAGAATAACTCTTCATTTGATATTACCCTGAATCCAAAAGAGGTAAAGGTTTACTGTGGCTAAAAATTGCAGAGAGCCGTTACTTTTAAATCCGGAAATCCGACGCAATTTTCTATTGAATTGGATGGATGGAACCTTCTTCGCTTTTGGGATGAGCTTCGTTCCCATCGTGACGGTCTTGCCGGTGTTTGTCCAGCAAATCGGCGGTAATAATGTTGCCGTGGCATTGGTTCAGGTTATCTGGATTATCGGATTCAATTTTCCTCAGATTTTTATCGCCAATCATACTCGTCAATTACCTTACAAAAAGCCGTTTTTTTTAAAAACAGCTGCTCTGCAACGATTACCCTGGCTATTAATGGCATTACTCTGTTTTTTTGTTGTAAATAATGTCTCATCGAATATTGGTTTAGTCTTTTTTTTTATCGCACTTAGTTTAGCGGCGATTGCTGGAGCAATAAACTACCCCGGTTGGTTTGATCTGATTTCAAAGACTACTCCGGTAAATCTGCGAGGTCGGTTATTCGCCTTACGGACTATATCAGGGGCAATTTTAGGGATTGCCGGTGGCTGGTTGGTTAAGTTAATTCTCAATGCCGGGTCGTTTCCCGCTAATTTTGGCTATTTATTTCTATTAGCATTTGTAATGTTGATCGTGTCCTACGTCGCCTTAATTTTTCTGCAGGAAAAGGAAGCAAACGCCAGCACGAAGCCATTGAATCATTTTCAATATTTCAGACAGTTACCCGAGCTTATAAAAAGCAACCGTAATTTCTTAAACTTTTTAATTGCCGATAGTCTGATGACTATTGGACTGATTGCCCAGCCTTTTTTTATTGTAAATGCTATGCAACGCTTTGACTTATCTTCAGCATCGAGTGGCAGTTTTACAATGGTGTATATGCTTAGTATGGTGGTTTTGAATCTCTTTTCCGGTTCCATTGGTGATCGTTTCGGTCATCGCGTTAATATGATAATAGCCGCATTTTCGATTTTAGTCAGCTGTATTCTGGCAATAGCGCTTAACTCGTTGACATTATACTACTTGGTGTTTGTGCTGTCGGCTTTATATACCAGCTTGATTCAAGTGTCACGTTTGCCGATTCTGGCGGAAATATGCAACGAAAAGGAACGCCCAACATATGTATCAATCTCGAATATGATTACCAGCCCGTTTATTTTATTGGGTCTGCTGGGAGGTTATCTGGTGGATCAGTACGGTTATAATATAATATTTATGATTGCCGGGCTCGGTGGATTTCTTTCCTTAGTCTGGTGGCTATTTTATGTTTCGGAACCACGCCGTCAGAAAGTTTTCGCCGTCGAAACGTTAGCCCAATAATGAATAGGATAAGTTTTATGAAAAAGCAAATTAATAAAAAGTCACTGGTAATCTATCTCGATATTATTTTAATATTTACCGGATTCAATATTCTTAGGGCTCAGCCGTTGACACCTGATTCACGGTATAAAGTAGATATTCTTATAGTTGTCGCGCACCCTGATGATGAAACTGCCATTGGCGGTAAACTGGCGAAATGGGTTTTTGACGACGGTAAAAAAATTGCGGTGGTTTATACTAATCGCGGCCAGGGTGGCGGTAATTCGATTGGTCAAGAGCAATATTACGCGATGGGAGCTATTCGAGAAATCGAAGCCCGACGCGCATTAAGTTCATTTGGCATTGATAAGGTTTGGTTTCTCGATGGCATAGATACGCCTGGGCAAGATGTTTTGCATTCGCTCCAGAACCTTCCTCATGGAGCGGCTTTGGAAAAATTGATGCGCTACGTGCGATTAACCCGGCCGGAGATCATTGTAACCTGGTTGCCGGCTTTCGTTGCGGGCGAAAATCACGGCGATCACCAGGCGGCAGGTGTTATTGCGACGGAAGCTTTCGATATGGCGGGCGATCCGACAATTTTTCCCGCGCAGGTGGCTTTTCCGCGAGAAACGATGGATATTAACAATTTTTATGAGGGATTACGGCCTTGGCAGGTGAAGAAAATTTATTATTTTTCAGATCGCGATGAAATAATAAATGCTCCCGGACCGCGATTTGATATTAAAGCCAAGTCGCCATCGCAGGGGAAAACTTATATCGAATTAGCCGCGCAATTGCATAAATTCCATCAAACTCAGGCGGATGTGGCTCAAATTGCCGAACAAGCGGAGCAATCCGGGAATTGGCAACCGATGATCGAATGGCTGGAAAAATTCCAGCTGATTTATGGTAAATCCGTAGTAAAGTGTGACCCATCCGGTGATGTTTTTGACGGTGTCAGCGAAGAACCAGCCGAATTTCATAAAAATACCGGCTATGTTTCGCAAATATCTAAGGGCATTAAACTGCGATTTGGTGGAATTTTCGACTATTATCGTAATTTCTGGCAGGCGCATGATCTTCAACATCTGGCAAATTTAGTTCCTCCGGAAATTGCCATCGCGGTTGGGAGTTATTTCCATGTGCCACTTCTGATCACGAACGGCGCTAAAAAAACGATAAAATTAAGTGTCAAACCGATTCTACAGGCAGGTTGGCAGGAAGTCAGTGGAAGCGGTGAATATGTTGTCCCTGCCGGAGAAAGTTTACCGATACAATGTTTCTATTTTGCTCCGGAAAAAAAAACAGACGGATTTCAGCATTTGAAGTGGCAAATAAATCAGGATGGCAAAGTGCTCGATGAAATCGTAATGAACGTAAAGCTGGTCGAATGGGCGCTACCGCAATAGGATAGAATATGAAATATTGGTTTAATTTCTGCTTAGTGATTTTATTTGCTGGGAGTGTACTGAATGCTCAGATGTTAAATCCGGCTATTGATTGGGAAGACGAGCCTTTCTGCTATTTTAGTAAACCGACTGATCAAATTGGAGTGATGGATGGGCGCGAGGGGACATTGATCACTCCCGAAGGATATTTATATACCGGCTCGGGTGAGATAATGTTTTTTACCGGCAATCCTTCGGTACCAACTGAAAAACGGGTCAAAACTCTTCTGAAGGGTTATTTGCCGGTCGTTCAATATGCATTGAGTCGTGACGGTTTCGATTATCAATGGACGATTTTTGCCGCAACCCTTGATGGTAAGCCGGAAAGTCCGCTAGTCAATTTCATTCGGGTAAAAATTATCAATCGGAATCATCAGCAAAGAACTACCTGGTTTGCGACTGGGATTCGTTATCAGAATGAGGCGAATACCGATTGGGGGATTGGTGATAATCGTTTTATAAGACCGGCGGTACCAGAACAAGTCGGTGAATATGAACAAGCCGGACTGGAATTCAGTCAGGACTGGCTCTGTTTACATCAAGAGGATGCGGTTTTGTATAACGATAAATTACTCTACTCATTTCCACCGCAGAAAAGTATTCGCAAATTTTTGACCTGGAAAATGGGCTATAATGAACCACCGGCAGAAGGCGAGATGACCCTTTATGTTTTTCCGACAACGCCGGTGGGAATCGTGCAGTATCCTTTGACGATGCTACCCAACGAGGAAGTCGTCCTTGATTTCAAATTTCCCTATATGCCGGTTGATACGGCAGATGAGTATTCTAAACAAATTCGGCAGGCGCAGTTCGATCAATATCTTGAGAAGACTATTCAATTCTGGGAAAATGTTCTCCAAGAAGGAATGATGATTGACTTGCCGGAGAAAAAGGTCACTGATACTTTTAAGGCCAATCTTATCAATAGCTTGATAGCCCGTGATAAAATTGACGATTGGTATGTTCAAAAGGTCAATGAATTTCAGTATGATAATTTCTGGTTGCGGGATGCGGCTTTTTTTACGCGGATGTATGATCTTACCGGTTATAGTGATGAAGCTGACCGGGTGCTGGATTTTTTTCCGCGCTGGCAACGTGAGGACGGTAATTTTGTTTCGCAAGGGGGACAGTATGACGGATTTGGCCAGACACTCTGGGCGTATGGTCAGCACGTCCGGATGACGGGTGATCGAGCGTTTGCCGAGAAGGTATTTCCCTCTGTACTAAAGGCAATTGCCTGGCTCGAAACCAGCCGCAAAAACGATCCTTTGAACTTGATTCCGGTGACGACTCCTGGTGATAATGAAAATATTACCGGACACGTTACTGGCCATAACTTCTGGGCATTGATTGGAATAAAAAATGCCATTTATCTGGCTGATTATTTAGGAGAAAAAGAAGAATCTCAACATTTACAAAAGTTATATGACGATTATTATGCGACTTTAATGCGAATTCTGACTGAAATTACAGCCAAAACCGGCGGTTATATACCTCCCGGATTGGATGTGGAAGGCGGGGAAGATTGGGGAAATTTGTTAAGTATCTATCCTGAAATGATTCTACCACCGAATCATCCGTGGGTTACGCGGACTTTACAAACAGCTCGTAGTAAGTATCAGGAAGGCATTATGACTTATGGTGGTGGTCGCTGGCTTCACCACTACCTTACTCTCCGGAATACAGAAACAGCGCTTGTCCGTGATGAGCAGGAAACGGTGATTCGGGAATTATATGCTATTTTATTGCATACCGGTTCAACTCATACCGGCTTTGAATTTTCCATTCTACCGTGGAAAGACCGGGATTTTGGGATGAACCTGGCGCCGCATGGCTGGTTTGCGGCTGAATATCGGATTCTTTTGCGCAATATGATGGTGCGTGAACAGGGTGATACATTACACTTACTCTCGGCAATATCACCGAATTGGGTAAAACAGGACGCCAAGATTAGCGTTAATAATGCGCCTACGGAGTTCGGTGAAGTTAATCTCACCCTGGCATTTAAAAAGAATTCGGCTTCTCTATTGATGAAAAATGATTTTAAAAAAGCACCGAAAGTAATTGTACTCCATTTGCCCTGGTTTATGGAAGTAAGAAAGATTGAAATAGATGGACATTTAGTAAATCGAGAAAATAATGCGGTCTTAATTCCGGTTGGTACTCGTCAAGTTGATATTGATTGGTCTTATAAAAAAGATATTGAAAAAATGAGTTATGATCAGACGGTTAAGGAGTATAAAAGTGAGTACCGGAGACGTTATGAAAAATTTATACGAGAAGGTGACTAAGAGGAAAGATGGAGCATTTTAAGCGCATTTATTCATTAGATGTCTTTCGCGGCGCGACTATAGCGGCTATGATTCTGGTCAATAACGCCGGTTCTTATGATTACGTATATCCTCAATTATTGCATGCCAAATGGAATGGGTGGACTTTTACCGACTGGATTTTTCCTTTTTTTCTGTTTATGGTTGGTATGTCAATGGTATTTTCCTTCGAGAGCCGCCTGAAACGCGGTGACACTCACCAGCAGATTCTACGACATTCTTTGAAGCGCTTGCTGATTCTATTTGCCTTAGGATTATTCATTAATGGCTTTCCGTTTGGACTTATTCCCGGATCGCAATTTTCACTTGCCACCTGGCGTATTCCGGGAGTTTTGCAACGCATCGGAATCTGTTATTTTTTCACTAGTCTGATTTATTTAAATGCAAAACCCAGGGGGCAATGGCTCTGGATTGGTATTCTGTTGGGATTGTACTGGCTTGCGATTAAGGTGATTCCGGTTCCCGGTTACGGGGCTGGAGTCCTTGAACCCGAAGGAAATCTGGCCTGGTTTATAGACAAAACCTTATTGGGCAAACACACCTGGGCTTTTGCACCGGTACCCGGCTTCGATCCGGAAGGCATCCTAAGCACAATTCCAGCGATTGCGTCAACTTTATTAGGCGTTCAAGCCGGTCGCTGGTTGCGCAGTGAACGCAGTCAAGAAGAGAAAACGGCCAGGATGTTTGTCGCTGGCAATTTATGTTTATTGCTGGGTATCATAATGAACATCTGGCTACCGATTAATAAAAACCTGTGGACCAGTTCCTATGTGGTTTTCATAAACGGTTGGGCATTGAACTGCTTTGCGACAGTTTATTGGATTGTGGATGTAAAAGGTAAAACCTGGGGCACGAAACCGTTTGTTATTTTCGGAATGAATGCAATTACAGTCTATACATTGTCGGAATTGCTGGCTATTCTATTATGGGCAATATCCTGGAATAGAGCCGATGGGACGCTCACTACGCTTCATGATGCTATTTATGAAAATGTATTTTTACCGATAGCCAGTCCGGTCAATGCTTCTTTACTATTTGCGATTGCTTTTGTGTTAATTATGTACGTGATTGCCTGGGGTATGTGGAAAAAGAAATTATTCATCAAAATTTGAAAATTAGGGAATTACTTTTGCGCTTTAAGATATCAATATTTTTACTTTTTTTTCTGTTTATAACTGGGTGTTCATCTTCCGGGATTAACAATCCTAATCAATTTGTCAATCCATTCATTGGAACGAGTGGTGGCGGTAACACTTTTCCGGGAGCGTTGGTTCCCTGGGGAATGGTGTCGGTTAGTCCGCATACTGATTTAAAGGCGCCGTCGGGCTACATTCACGACGAACCCTATTTTTACGGTTTTGGACAGGTTCATCTAAGTGGAACCGGATGTGCCGATCTGGGTAGTGTGATTATTACTGTAACGCGAGGCGAAGTTAAAACTGAGCCGGAACAGTATCGTTGTTCTTATCGGAATGAACAGGCTAAACCGGGCTACTATGCGGTGAATTTAAACGAACCGGATGTGAAAGCGGAAGTTACGGCTACGACGCGCTGTAGTTTTAGCCGATTTACTATCGGTAAAGAAGGAAAAGTTAATATTTTAATTGATGCCGGGCGCAGTTTAGTGGAACGGCAGGGAGGTAGCGTCCGTTTTGTTTCCTCTAATGAAATCGAAGGCTATAATCTCTCGGGTGGTTTTTGTGGCGAAGATAATCAGCATCGGGTATATTTTGTTACCAGGATAAATGCCACTCCTCAGAAATTTGGAACCTGGATCAACGATCAAATTAGTGAAGATATTTCACAGGTTTCGGGTGAAAGCAATGTCGGAGCATGGATGACTTTTACGGGTCGAACCGGGCAAATAGTGAGCCTTAAAACTGGCATTTCCTATGTCAGCATTGCCAATGCCCGGCAAAACCTCGACGCGGAAATTACTGATTGGAATTTTGACAAGATTTATCGGGACGCTAATAACGAATGGCGTAAGCAGTTATCCAAAATTAAGGTAGAGGGTGGGAGTAAAGCGGATTTGACGAAATTTTATACGGCGCTCTACCACTGTTTTATTCATCCTAATGTTATCAGCGATGTCAATGGCGAATATCCTTTGATGGGGCATACCGGTATCGGTAAATATACCGACCGAGAACGCTACTCGGTTTTTTCCCTCTGGGATACATATCGCACTTTGCATCCGCTTTTAGCACTGATTTATCCCGAACGGCAATCAGCGATTATTCGGACGATGGTTGATATGTATGCGGAGTCCGGATTTCTGCCTAAGTGGGAACTTGCCGGGAATGAAACTTATATGATGGTTGGCGATCCCGCGCCAATCGTGATCGCCGATAGTTATATGAAAGGCATCCGGGATTTTGATGCCAATCTGGCAATGGAAGCCATGCTTAAACCGACCCTATTAAATCCGGGCGAATCGGCCACGCCGATTCGGGCTGGTTACCACGAACAACTGGAATATGGTTATATCCCATTTGAACAAGATACGAATCAAGCCTGGTGGGTTTGGGGACCGGTTTCGACGTCGCTTGAATATTGCCTTACCGATTTTTGTATTGGAAATATGGCAAATATGCTGGGCAAAAATCAAATTGCCGAGGAGTTCGGTAAAAGAGCCTCATTTTATCAAAACCTTTTCGATCAAGAAACTCAATTTATGCGCCCGAAACTAAAGAATGGTCAATGGATAGAGCCTTTTGATTCGTTGGCAACCGAAGGTTCTGGTTACTGGGAAGGTTCCGGTGGTCCGGGCTATGTGGAAGGTAATGCCTGGAATTATACTTGGTTTGTGCCGCATGATATTTCAGGACTTATTGAGTTATTTGGCGGTTATGAACCTTTCAGGATAAAACTGGAGCGGTGTTTTTTCGAAGGGCACTTTACCATAACCAATGAACCCGATATTGCTTATCCTTATTTGTTTTCTTATATCCCGGGATATGAAAATCGAACGGCTGAACTAGTTCAGGATATTTCAGCAAAAGAATTTGGAATTGCAGCTGACGGCTTACCGGGCAATGATGACGCCGGCGCGATTTCGGCCTGGTTTGTTTTCTCGGCGCTGGGATTTTATCCAGCTTGTCCGGCAAAGGATGAGTACCGGCTTGGAATTCCGTTGTTTCAAAAAGCAACTATAGAGATGGACAAGGAATATTATCTCGGGAAACAGATCGTAATCGAAAAATCAGGAAATTTTGGCAACACGGCTCGTCTGAAAGAAATCATAATTGACGGTGAAAGATGGGGCTCGTTTGGAATAACTCATAAACAGCTGACTGAAGGCGCTCACTTAAAATTTGTTTACGATCAGGAGTAATTTCTGGTGAATCTGAGCCGTTATATCAAGATTATCATATTAAGCACAATGCTGATTTCGGTGATTGTCTGTCTGGAGTATTGCCAGGAGGAGTCAGAACCACCGGTTACTTTTACCAATCCCGTTGTTGCTGATGGCGCCGATCCCTGGGTAATCCAATACCAAAATTTTTATTATTACTGTTTTTCGACGGGGGATCGCATCTGGATTAGCCGCTCCAGGAATCTGCACGAGATTGGATTAGCGGAGCAGAAGTTGGTCTGGCAGCCGCCGAAGGGCAATCCCTGGTCGGAAGAATTATGGGCGCCGGAGTTGCATTTTCTTAACAATAAATGGTATATCTATGTAGCGGCTGATGATGGCGCGAATGAGAATCACCGGATGTATGTTCTGGAAAGTGATAATATTAATCCCCAGAGCCAATACACTTTAAAAGGAAAAATTGCCGATTCATCGGATTGTTGGGCAATTGACGGAACCGTTCTAGAATATAAAGATCGTCTCTATTTCGTCTGGTCAGGTTGGGCAGGGAATGTCAATGTTCAGCAGAATCTTTACATTGCTCCGATGAGCAATCCCTGGACAATCAGTGGCAATCGAGTGCTAATTTCCGAACCTGAATATGAATGGGAGAAAGTTGGGCGTCCCTTGGTGAATGAGGGGCCAGAGATATTAAAGAAAAATGATAAAATTCATATTATTTATTCCGCCAGCGGGAGTTGGACGGATGATTATTGTTTGGGTCAATTAACTTTTACGGAGGGAGATATTTTGTCGCGCGAAAGTTGGATTAAAAAAGCCATGCCAGTTTTTTCGAAAACGGAAACTGTTTTCGGTCCGGGACATGCCTCATTTGTCAAGTCGCCTGATGGTCGCGAGGATTGGATTGTTTACCACGCCGCTAAATATAAAGGCGGTGGCTGGAATCGCGACGTGCGAATGCAGAAATTTGGCTGGTATAGCGATGATTCGCCTGATTTTGGGACGCCGGTAAGTGCTGGAGTTTTGTTGGAAGTCCCTTCTGGTTCAGATAGGAAGTAGTTGAATATGATGGAAATCAAGTAATAATTCGGGGAGATAATTAGCAGTTATGGCAAATGTCACAAATTCTCAGTCAAAAGCACTCAGTCCTAAAGGCGAACTGCTTTTTAAGCCATTTTTTGTGCAGAAGGGCGTTGGCCCTCATCTTGGTGATTTTGCATTTGCCACTGACGAAAACGGCGATACTTTTTCATCGAATACGACAATTGATGGCGACGGAATAAAAATTTCGGATACCAAAGGCCATAAGCGTTTCGGAATCAACGTGCGCTGGAATGTGGAAGGTTTCGGGTACAATGACTATACTGCTGATAATCGTGGTGAATTTTACGAGTTGCCGACCTCTGGGAGGCAAATTGTCTATAATTTGAATTACGAATTTGCCGCCAGTCGAGTGGCGAGAAACCGCCAGCGTCGTAATAATTTTGAAAAAGAAGGGTGGCGACCTTCTAAAGAGACTGCCGTATATTTAGATTTGTCGGAAGGATTATTAGAAGACGCCGGTCGAAAACCACGCCTGAGCGAGGATTGTGCTCAATTTGCTCAAAAAGCCCTCCATTATGCTTTATGGGGTAGCGAGATGATGGAATTGGAAAAGGCAAAATGGAGTATTGAACGTGCAGGACGCCGCGCGAATTTTCTCTTCGGTTGCGATGCTCGGGCTTATTATGAAATGCCGAAAGATCGGTTTGTGGAATATTTCGCTAGGCTCTTCAATTTTGCGGCGTTGACGTTTGTCGTGAATGGCGATCCAGAGATGGATATTTTTGAACCAGTTGAAGGGCAATTAAATTTTACGCATCGCGATATACTTTGCAACGTTTTACGACAGAACGGGATAAAAGTAGAAGGGCGTTTGCTGTTCTGGTTTCATAAATGGGTTACACCCGACTGGCTGGCGCATAAGGATTTTGACCAATTGAAAAAATATGTCGAGACTCATACCCGGGCAGTGCTCGGTCATTATGGTGATCGGATGTATGCCTGGGAGGTAGTCAATGAGTTCCACGACTGGGCTAATGAAGTGCAATTAAATCCGGAACAAATCGTGGAATTGACGAAATTTGCCTGTGAAGTAGCTCGCGATACGGTTCCAAATATTCCGCTGATGATCAACAATTGTTGTCCGTTTGCGGAATATGTTCATTTAGGAAATTGGTCGGGGCAAAAAGCCCTTTATCCGCAACGCACTCCCTGGCAATTTGTGCGCGATCTTGTCGCCGCCGATGTGGATTTCGATATTATCGGTTTGCAGTATTATTATCAATACTGTGATTTACAAGATTATATCGTTAATCTTGAACGCTATGAATCTTTCAAGAAAAAAGTCCAGATTTCCGAAATTGGTGCTACCAGCGGCCCTACCGAAGAATCTGTCAAGAATGGTAGTTTAGGTTTCCCGACCGAACCTTATTCCTGGCATCGTCCGTGGGATGAGGAACTCCAAGCCGACTGGGCAGAAGCTTTATATTTAATTGGTTATAGTAAGTCCTGGATTGATTCGGTCTTGTGGTTTGATTTTATTGATAATGGTGCCTATTATGACAACGGCGGTTTACTGCGAGGGCGTGGTCGCCATCCCAAAGTGGCTTACGAACGCCTTTTAAAATTGCGCAGTTGGTTAGATTCATTGGAAAAGAAATAGAGGATTATAAAATGCCGAGAATTACACGACGCAAGTTTCTCAAAATGGCAACTTATGCCGGTCTGGGCGGAATCGTTGGTGGGCAAGCTTTATCTGCACCCCTGGTTTTGACGCCCAAACGCACCAAAACCAATACCGAAGGCGGTGAATTGATTTTCAAACCGATTTTCGTTCAGAAAGGACGAGGCCCTCATTTGCTAGATTGGGCGTATGCCAGTGATGAACAGTGGGATGCTTTCCATTCAAACATCACCGCAACTAATGAAGGCGTGAAAATTTCTGATACAGAAGGCATTCGGAAATTCGGTATTGATGTTCGCTGGAATGTGGAAGGCTTCGGCTACATCTATATCACCGCCGATAACGGTGGTGAATTTTATGAATTACCTCCGAAAGGGAGCCGACGCGAGCTGAATCTCAATTTTGAATTGGCGAAAAGTCGCGTACTGCGTAACCGACGACGTTTAAAATTACTCAGTCAAAGTGGCTGGCAACCGTCGCGCGAGGTCAAGGAATTGCTGGCGCTATCCGATAGTCTCTACGAAGACGCCGTAAAATCTCAGGCATCAGCGGAACTCTGCGGTGATTACGCCCAGAGAGCACTGTATTATGCCATGCTGGTCGGCGAGAAAATGGAACTCGAAAAAGCTGACTTTGAAATTCGTAAAATCGGTTACCGGCCGAATTTTTTCATCGGTTGCGATTCACGGGCTTTCTACCAGATGGACCCAGAACTGTTTATGGAACGATTCACCGAGCTTTTCAACTATGCCACGATTACTCATTATCTGCTGAGTGGTTATTATCAGGATTTCGAACCGAAAGAGGGGCAGAAGAATTTCAATTTAAGGGATGCCGTGTTCAAAGAACTACGTCAAAATGGGATCACAGTCGAAGGGCGTCCGCTTTTCTGGTTCTATCAATCCACGACCCCGGATTGGTTGCGCAATAAATCCTACGATCAGTTATTGAAATATGTCGAAAGTCACACCAAAGAGGTCGTTGGTCATTATGGCGACGGAATGTACGCCTGGGAAGTAATCAATGAAGCGCATGACTGGGCAAACGAACTGCGCCTGAAACCGGAGGAAATTGTCAATGTGACTAAACTCGCCTGTGAAGTTGCCAAAGCCACCAATCCAAAAGTCCATCGGCTGATTAATAACTGCTGTCCTTTCGCTGAATATGTTCAGTTGAAAAAATGGGGCGAACTGGATGCTATCTATCCTCAGCGGACGCCTCATCAATTTATGCAGGACTTAGTAGATGCCGGAGTGGATTTTACAATCACCGGCCAGCAGATGTATTTCCCCTATCGCGACTTGCAGGATACGATTATGCTGATCGAGCGATTGGAAAAATTCGGACGACCGGTGCAATTGACCGAGATCGGGGCATCTTCCGGACCGACTAAAGACTCCATCAATTCAGGGCAATTAGGAATGCCTACCGAACCATATGTCTGGCATCGTCATTGGGATGAAGAATTACAGGCTGATTGGCTGGAAGGAGTATATACCTTAGCATATAGTAAACCGTGGATCGAAGCCGCAAACTGGTACGACTTCGTTGATCCTTACGCTTGGATAAAAACGGGTGGTCTTCTGCGCAGTCCAAACGGTGAAAGAAAAGCCGCTTGGCAACGTCTGTTGAAACTCAAAGAGCAGTGGAAAAATTTGTAGTAGTCTTAGGAAGTGCATCAGAAAAATGCTGGTTAGTTAATTGTGTGAAAATATTACCGGAGCAATGGAGGATTTTAAGATAAATGAAAAGTGAGTTATCCTTAAAGAAAACTCTATCACGACGCGAATTTATTCGGAAAAGTGCAATGGGTATAGTCGGAGCCACAATTTTCCCACCTTTCCTGGAGAAGTCGAATATTTTAGCCAAAACCACCAGACCGGTGCTATTTCGGCCATTTCCTCATCCGTGGATGCCGCCACTGAATTTCGCTTATACGGCTGATGCCAACGGCGACCCTTTTCAATCTGGAATTCAAGTAACTGGGGACGGAATTGTCATACCTGAAGATTTAGGAAATCGGCGCTTCAGTGTGAACTGCCAGTGGTTTATCGAAGGATTTGGGAACTGTTTTTTGAGTGCCGATAATGACGGCGAATTTTATTCTTTAAAGGAATTGACAGGACGGAATGAATTTATTTTAAATCATGAATTTGCCAGAAGTCGAGTAGCACGTAATCAGGAAGTCATAAGACGCTATCAAGCGCAGGGCACTAAATTTTCGCCAGAAGTGATTCGTTTATCCGGTTTAGCCGAGGAATATCTTGAAGATTCCACCAAACATAACACCGATAGTGAAAGATGTGCTTCTTTAGCGGATAAAGCTCTTTATTATGCTTTATGGACGGGTGAAAATATTGAACTGGAACATGCTCGGCAAATGATAGCCCGAAATAATCGCCAGGATGAGGTTTACTTTGGTTGTGAATCCCGCCAATATGTTTGGGCGAAAAATGAAGAATTCACCAGACGTTTTGTCGAATTATTCAATTTTGCCACTGTGACTCATTATGTATGGGACACCTGGTATGAATTGTTTGAACCGCGAGAAGGAGTCTATAATTGGGGAATCAAGGATAATATCGTGCGCTGGCTAACCGAGAACAATATTACTATCGAAGGACGTCCGTTGTTCTGGTTCCATCCGACTGTAACTCCCGAATGGTTGAAAAGTAAAAATTATGATCAATTGAGAAATTATGTAGATAAACATATTAGCGACGTTGTTGGCCATTATGGCGATCAGGTTTTGCATTGGGAAGTCATAAATGAATATCACGACTGGGCGAATATTTTCAATCATACACCTGATCAAATCACGGAAATCGTCCGCCAGGTATGTGACAAAACCCACGAGGTCAATCCGAAAGTTGATCGCCTAATCAATAATTGTGCTCCCTGGGGTGAGTATGTGGCTAGAGGTCGGATGGCACGAATGGATGCCACCCGGCCTCTGCGGACTCCGCATCAATTCATCACTGATTTACTGGATGCGGGCGTTGAATTCGATACGCTGGGGATTCAAATTTACTTTGGTAATCGCGATTTATCGGATATAATGCGGATGCTGGAACGCTTCGAGAAATTCGGGAAACCGATTTATATCACCGAAATCGGCACTACCTCAGGCCCGACTTTTGAAACCGTAATGGATCGCAGTATGGGTATATCCGGTAAACCCTATGATTGGCATCGAGCCTGGGACGAAGAATTACAGGCCGATTGGTTGGAACAAGTTTATACCCTCTATTACAGCAAACTCAATATCAAAGCCATCAACTGGTATGATTTTTCTAATTTTCGCCCGTTTATTGTTAATGGTGGACTGGTGACCGAAAGTTGTGAACCAAAACAGTCGTTTTATCGCTTGAAGGAATTATTGAGTAGCTGGAATCGTTTGCCTGATAATATTAAAAAATAGGACAAGAATAATGACATCGAAAGAACGTTTATTGATTGCTTTAAAAGGTGGAGTAGCAGACCATGTTCCGGTTAGTCCAGATATATCGGTAATGGTACCGGACCGACTGGATGGACGCCCATTTTATGAAATTCATCTGGATGGTCGCGAACATTATGGCTGGACTTCAGCCACACATGGTGAGGTTTACGTCAAGGCGGTGAAGTACTTCGATATGGATGGTTTTTATATGTATGGTGGCTTGAAAGAGGTTAAAGTATCGAGTTCGCTGGATTTTGAGTCAGAAACAATAGATATACCGTCTGGAAAACTTGTCAAGCGCACCTGGCATACAGCTAAAGGTGATGTAACCGAGGAGGAAATATTTTTTGCCGATGAATCCCCCTGGCGGAGTGTCAAACCGATTAAAAACCTGCAAGAGGATTTCGAGAAATTTCAGCTGGTAATGGGAAAAGGCGATTGGGAATGGGAAAAAGAATTTCGTGATAAACAGGTTATTGGTGATCTGGGTGTCTATTTGGGAATGATTCCAGTTTTCCAGGATTGGTGGTTTAGCAATCGGGATGGCGGTTTTGAGAACGTATTCTCCGATTTATTAATGGAAGCTGACTATATGCAAAAAGTTCATGAATACTGGATGACCTGGGCATTAGCCTATCTGCGGGCAATGATTGCGGCTAAACCCGATGTGATTATGCTGGGCGGTTCCAGCGCCAGCCTTAGTGTAAGTTCTCCGGATATTTTCCGGAAATATGAATTACCTTTTATTCAACAAGCGTCCAGTATTTGTAAAGCGGCGAATATGCCCTGCCACCTGCATATTTGTGGTCGTTCCTGGCCGCTGGTTCAAATAGTAGCAGAAGAAACAGAGGTTACTTCGATGGAACCGATGGAAGAACCGCCAACAGGTAATGTGGATATTGCTATGGTTAAGAAAAGATTTGGCAAAAAGTTGGCAATCAAAGGTAATATCAATACCACTGAGTTTATGATGCGAGCGACTCCTCAACAGGTAGAAGATAAGTGTAAACGCCTGATTGATGATGTCGGCTACGACGGTGGTTTTGTTCTTTCGACCGGTGATCAATGTGGCCGTGATACTCCGGATGCTAATCTATTCAAAATGGTAGAAGTGGCTAAAACGTATGGAAAATATTAGGACAGGAAAAATTCAAAAAAGCTTATAATGCGGAATATAGTTCGAATAATTACTCTAATTGGGATAGGATTCAATTTGACCCCGGCAGTAGAACTCCAGTGGCAAACCCATAATGCCGAAGTCTGGCAACAAGATCAAGTAATTCGGGGGAAAATTGATACAATAGCGCCGGTGAGTGGAATTTTACATTGGAAAAATGGAAGCCGAATATTCGCTATCAACCCTTTGGATTCCAGTTTTTTCATTGAAGTCAAATTAGATGAAAGTGAGAATTGGTTTGTAGCCACGATTGAAAATCAAGGTGAGACAATTAGTTCCGATACATTACGCTTGCTAATGAAACTGCCCTTGAAGCCGATTTTGGAAGCCTATGCTACAGTCGCTAATCGGGAAGTAACATTACACGGTAGAATCGTCGAAAATCCCGATTCGGAAGCGGTTGCATTTTTCTGGAGCGAAGACGGGCGAAATCCCGCTTCATTTGGTCTGAATGAAATGACCGATTCGCTTTTGGTTTTTAATGTGTCGGAGGAAGTTCCCGACGGCGAATACTATTTCAATTTAGCAGGAGTTACCGCCAGAGGGGATACCGCCCGGGCTCGTACTTTTATTACGATCAGTCATAATGGCGTTCAACCGTTTGATATTCGCCACGATCATGCAGCCTGGATAGATTCGGCAGTGATTTATGAAATTAGTCCTTATGCCTTTGTTATGGAAGGCACATTTCAAGATATTCAACAGAAATTGCCCGAATTGCGGGAATTGGGGATTAATACCATCTGGCTTCAGCCGATTTTCAAAACTACCTGGGGTGAGCAAGGCTATGACGTTATTGACTATTTTACTATACGTTCAGATTACGGAACAGAAAGTGATTTGCGGAATTTGATCAAGTCCGCTCATACGCTGGGAGTGAAGGTAATTCTGGATATTGTCATCAATCACACGTCTATTTATCATCCGTATGCCCAACACAGTATCGAATATGGTAACGCTTCCCATTATTACGATTATTATCAAAGGGAGATTGACAACGCGCCCTATTCTCAATATTATAATTATTATAAGGGGTTTATCAATTATTTCTGGGACGAATTGCCTAACCTGAACTACGATAATCCCGAAGTCCGCAACTGGATGATGACCGCCTGTAAATATTGGGTGGAAAAATTTGATATTGACGGCTATCGCTTCGATGCGGTGTGGGGAGTAAATGCGCGCTGTCCCGAATTTACTCAAAACTTGCGATTGGCATTAAAGCGCATCAAGCCGGAAATTATGATGCTGGCAGAAGATAAAGCCTCCTGGCCAATGGTTTTTGACCAGCGTTTCGATGTGGCGTTCGATTGGGCGCCCAGTGAGGATTGGGTTTCGCAGTGGTATTGGGAAGTTGATTATTCGGAAAACGCCACCAAACAATATACGATTTTTAATTACAGTAATCCGTCGGGAAGAGTTAGCCTTTTACGTCAGGCATTGACGAATAATGGGCAAGGCTATGCGGCTAATGCTAAAATTTTGCGCTATATGGGCAACAATGATATGATTCCCTTTATTAAAAATCACAATCTAGCTCAGACGAAAATGGTTGCGACTCTGATTTTTGCTCTAAATGGAGTGCCAATGATCTACAATGGTCAGGAAATCGGTTACAATCAACATCCTTATAGCAGTTACCAGATTTTCCAACGGGGCAAAACGATCCGCAGTCAGGATAAATATGGACTTTTCGATCATTATCGCTATTTGATTCAAATCCGACAAAAATATCCGGCCCTCCGCAGTGACTATTTTAGAGAAATTCCGGTAGTTCCAGATTATAATGCTTTTGCTTTTCAACGTCGCAGCGGCGATGAGAATTTGTTTGGCGTCATTAATATGATGAGTACATCAAAGAATATCACTATAACTTTGCCGATCGAGGATTTGAATCTCGATTCTACAAAAAACTACTACCTTTCGGATTTAATTACCGGAACGGTCTATTCGGGAAAACCAGAAAATTTAAGTACGGTAGCGATGACCATACCGGGCTATACGACATCCCTGTTCTTATTGGCTGATTCGATAGTCAACGTTAATATTGTGCCGGAAGAGCGACCGCCTATTGCCGAAAAATTCACGCTTTTCCCAAATTATCCTAATCCTTTTAATCCCTCCACGACGATTAGATATACGATTCCTCAAAAGGGTAATGTAAAACTTACCGTCCTGGATTTATTGGGTCGGGAAGTGATGCAGCTGGTGGACGGTGAACAAACTCCAGGTGAACATCGGATACTAATCCGCGCCGATCAACTGGCGAGCGGCTGCTATTTTTATCGTTTAAAATATCAAGACCAAATCCTGGTCGGGAAAATGTTGTTGCTGAAGTAGGATGAAAGATATAGAATAAAGATGAGGATTTTAAAAATTAGCGGAACCGATTTTATCAACAGTAAACTGGTAGATGTCCCAACTGATAAAGGGTATTCCAATTGCAATTTAGAGCTGGTTTTTATCCAGAAGGGAAAATATCATCAATCGAGTAACTAAAAATTGTGAAATGAGCCGATGGAGTTTAATAGCAATTTTCATAGCGGGATTAATTATGATTAGTTCCTGCGATAAAACTTCGTCTATTGATTTAAACGGTCAGTGGCAATTAGTGCCGGATAGTACCGGAAAAATTACGATTGATGCGATTGATAATGGGGCAAATTGGCGGACGACTGAAATACCCGGTTCCTGGCATCGCTTGCACGCGGACCTGCTGGATTATCAGGGCATTGTCTGGTATCGTAAATCGTTCAAATTGAAGTCGTTACCGGCAAGGCGTCGCTTTTTACTCAGCTTTGGTGCAGTAGATTATCTCGCTCAAGTCTATGTCAATCGGGAATTAGTCGGCGAACATGAAGGTGGCTACACGTCATTTAGTTGCGATGTTACCGAGCAATTGCAAAAGGGAGAAAATGAAATTTTGGTGCGAGTAGTTGATCCGGTAGATGATGAATTCGGTACCGATGGCATTAGCTACTGGCATATTCCGCACGGCAAGCAGAACTGGTACGTCCAAACCGGCGGCATCTGGCAGGCAGTTCAGATGATTATCAAACCGGAAATTTATTTATCACGCGTCCAGATTAATTCTCAAATCAGCGGTGCGTTTCAAGCGAAGGTTTTTATCGAGAATCCTAAGCGTGTTGCTAATCCGAACGAACTAGTTTTGACAATCCGCGACCCGAGTGGTAAAGTCGTTTTTTCTGATAGATATGAGGTAAACTCTTCGACTGCCGCCGTGGAATTTACCGGGCAAATTCGCAATCCCCAATTATGGGCTATCGGTCAACCCAACCTTTATATTCTCGAAACTCATTTGGGCGAAGATGTTTTACTCGACCGTTTCGGTTTTAGAGAAATTGTAGTGCGGGATGGCAAATTTTATCTTAATGGTAAACCTTTTTATATGATTGCCGCATTGGATCAGGATTTCTATCCGGAAACAGTTTATGAGACGCCGTCTGAAGAATATTTATTCGATGAAATGCAAAAAGCCAGAGAACTGGGCTTAAATACCCTTCGTTGTCATATAAAAGTTCCCGACCCGCGCTATCTCAAGGTGGCCGACGAATTGGGTTTATTAGTTTGGTATGAAATTCCCAACTGGGATGTCTTTGATGAGAGCGTCAAAGCCCGTTCCCGAGAAACACTGCTGGCAATGCTTCAGCGCGATTGGAATCATCCATCACTGGCAATCATCAGTCTGATCAACGAAAGCTGGGGACTCGACCTTAATCAAGCCAATCAGCGGCAGTGGCTCAAAGCCGAATTTGACTTTGCTAAGTCAATTGCCGACGGCCGGTTGATCGTTGATAATAGCGCCTGCTGGGGGAATTATCACCTGAAAACCGATATTAATGACTATCATACATATTGGGCGATTCCGGAAAATCACCAGAAGTTTAGCGAAACAGTCCAGGCAGTTGCCGATCGTCCACAATGGTTATTCAGTCCCTATGGCGATGCGGAAGAAACCGGGCAGGAAGTCCTGATGATCTCGGAATTTGGCAATTGGGGATTGCCCAAACTGCCGAAAAAATTGCCATTCTGGTTTAACCGCCAATTTTTGGATAATCTGGTAACATTGCCGGAAGGAGTCACTCGCCGATTTGAAGATTATCAATACGGACGAATGTTCAAAAACTATAACGAATTAGCCGAATTCAGCCAGAAAGCCCAGGCAAACGCGTTGAAATGGGAAATCGAAGAAATTCGCCTGCAACCTGAGTTGCAGGGTTATGTAATTACCGAGTTTACCGACATCAATTGGGAATGCAATGGATTGCTGGATATGTGGCGTAATTTTAAAGCTAATCGCCAGATTTTGCCGCAGATTCAACAGCCTGACATTATCATACCGCGACTGACGAAGTACGGATTTTGGGATAATGAAGAGATAGAGGTGCGGCTATCTATTTCGCATTATAGTGGAAAAGATTTTTCCGATGTCCGCCTCCAGGGAATTTTCAACGGTGATATTATCAGCGAAAAGGATGTTTCGATTGATTCAGTTGGGGTGTATTACGTTGGTAATATGAAAATTAAATCAGCATCGGTTAATCAGCCAAAACCGCAGATTATCGAATTTCGTCTATTGAATAGAGAAGGCAAGTCATTGGCGGAAAATTTTATTGAGTACACAGTGTATCCATCGCGAAAGATTGAGAATATTTCGCCGGATTCCAATCTATTGATTTGTAATTCTATTGATCTAAAAACAATTGATCATTTGAAAAATGGCTTTGATGTAATATGTGTCATTGATTCGAGTTCGGTTTTACCGGCCGATTTTCCTTTTACAATCACGTCGCGGGAATCGGATGGGTATGACGGCAATTGGGCTTCAAATTTGAATTGGGTTGACGATAGTCGCAAACCGTTTAGTAATTTAAAAAGTAAGAAAGTGCTGGGTTTTGAAGCCTATGAGGCACTTCCGAAATATGTCATGACCGGGATTCAACCGGGGCAGTTTATTGATGTCTTAGCTGGAATGTATGTGGGTTGGCTACATCTGAATTCAGCTTATTTAATACAATTGAAGGTTGGAGCCGGGAAATTGATCCTGACGACTTTTAATCTAATTCAGAATTATGGAGATGATCCTTTTGCGACAACATTAAGAAATGAATTAGTTGCTTATATTAAAAGCGAGGATTGCCAGCCAAAGATAACATGGAAACTATAATATTTTAGAGGTGAATGTTGAGTGAAATTATTTCAAAACTAGAGAAACTGATTGAACATAATAACGGCATCTTGCGCCTTAAGCCGGCCTGGGTTGCCAGGGATTTTTTACCACCGGGCAGACGTCTGGGACTGCCGGAGGAAATGTATGATCTCGGTGAGCGCGGCGGTATTTGCGAACGCTGGGTAGGTTCGACTACGCCGGCTGATAATCGCATCAAGGTACCCAATGAAGGGTTATGCTGTTTGGATTTAGAAGATGGTCAGGAGATTACTTTAAAAGCGGCCGTTGAAATTGCCCCGGCATTGATTATGGGTGCAGAATATTCCAGGACTCATACTGGTCTGGGACGCTTGCCGAAAATTTTCGACTATGCCTATCGCTTGCCTTATCATTTACACCAGATGGCAAAAGATGCTCGCAAAGTTGGTCGCAATAGTAAGGAAGAGGCTTATTATTTTCCCGAAGAGGTACCGCTGGGCCCCGAACCGGAAACCTATTTTGGTGTTCACCCTTATATTTCTCTGGAGAAACGCTATGAATTACTTTTGCCCCCGATGCAGGAGTGGAAGGATGATAGCATTCTTCTCCATTCCCGGGCTTATCGCCTAAAGGCTGGCGATGGATTTCATGTTCCGGCGGGAATTTTACATGCCCCCGGTTCAGCCTTAACGATTGAATTACAGGAAGATTCCGATGTATTCTCGATGATGCAAGCCAAAGTAGGTGGCGATATTATTATTGATAAAGAATTGCTGTACAAGGATGTCTCAGACGAAGAGAGGAAAAATTTGGCGGAAAGAGCCATTCTGGATATGATTGATTGGGAGTTAAATGGCGATCCCTACTTTTATGAGAACCGCCATACCCCGCCGATAGTTATTGATTCCAACCAGCAATCAGGAAGTGAAGAGTCGTGGATTTTTTACAATACTCACAAATTTAGTGGAAAGAAATTGACTATTCGTCCGGGTGGAAGATATGTTTCGGTTGATAAAGGAGTTTATAATATTTTGGCCTGGCGGGGTAAGGGAACTTACGGAAATGTCGAAATAGAAGGTTTGAATTTTGAAAAAGATGAGCTGCTGATTTGTCATCAGCGGGCTATTTATCCGATCGAAGTCGTCAATACCGGCGACCGCGATTTAATTATCTATAAATTTTTCGGGCCGGATATAAATCCTGATGTACCGATGTTAACTAAATACCCAAAAAGTCCTAATGCCTGTAATATCTTATAAAAATGAGCAGTTTCCGGATTGGTCGGAAGTAAAGAGCTGCAAAATAATCCGATTGTCTAAAAGGCAAATACTGCAGCTCTCATCGGAGTTTTCCGAAACATTACTGTTCGTTTTGGATGGCGCGGCTGAAATTAGCGAGAGAACCGAAAAAAGGACGATATTTTCAGGAGATGTGTTGGATCAGTTTTCTGATGAAATGTGGATTGATCCCAAACCTTCGGTAGAATTGTTTCAAATTAGTGGTAATTGGAGTAACGATCGGGGTACTTGTGGAGTTTTTAGATTGGAGCCAAGTGAGCAAGCGTATAATTACGGCGATCTGACAGATTACGACCGCAACACGGTATTTGATAACCATTTTCATGATTGTGATGAATATTGGTTTATTGTCAAAGGGCAAGGTATTGCGGTTTCGGAAAGGAAAAGCTATACCGTTCAAGCCGGTGATTGCGTCATTACCGTAGCCGGTGAACACCATGACTTTCCCATTGTCCACGAACCCATTCTGGCTGTGTGGTTTGAAGGTAGTCTGAAAGGTAAGAAACGTCCGGGGCACTTGTATTGCGAAAAATAGAAAAATGAAAAAAATTTTTATCATCGGTCTGGTTCTATTGCTTGTTCTGGCTAATGATTGTTCAAAGTCAAAGTCGAGAAATGCCAATAGCACTACTTTGACCTTTTGGCATAGCTTCGTGGCTACTACTTTACCAATATTGGAGGTGATGATTGCCGACTTTGAAAAAGAAAATCCAGGGGTCAAAATTCAAGCCCAGTATGTTCCGACTGGGGATGCGCTGGTGCAAAAACTTATTACGGCGATTCAAAGCCAAACAGCACCCGATATTGCCTGGGTCCATTCCGATTTTCTGGATAATTTAGCTAATAATCGGGCGATTTACTCGATCAATGAACTCGCTGGTGACGATTCATTATTTTACAACCAGTGTCTTCCGGATATATTTCCCCAGCTATTAAAGCCGGTAATTTTTCGGGATACGTTATATGCTCTGCCGATGGAAGCCACGACGTTAGCTCTTCTGTACAATCGCGATTGGTTCCGACAGGTTGGCTTGAATCCTAATCATCCACCAGCAACCTGGGCAGAATTGGACAGTTTTACGATGCAACTCTGTCGCGATTCCAATGGTGATGGATTGCCGGAGCGCTATGGATTTTATGTTCCTGTTTTTCCGGCTTCCGGTCCGCTCAATATCTGGATGACGATGCAGTGGGCGCCTTTTGTTTGGCAAGCGGGCGGCGAAATTTTTAGCGATAATCAACCGATGTTTGCTGGTTCTGCAGGCGTTGCGGCGCTTGCCTTCTGGAGCAAACTTTATCATCAACAGAAATTCGAGCGCTTTTCGATGGCACACGATATGGGTTTTATTAGTCAGACCGTAGCGATGATTATGGATGGACCCTGGAATCTGCCGCGCTATCGCGAGTATATCAAATTTGACTGGGGTGTGGCACCATTGCCGGCCGGTTCAGCAGGGCGAGCCAGTTATTTAGCTGGAGAAAGTTTGGTGGTATTTAAGCAATGTGCTAATCCGGATGCGGCTTGGCGTTTTATTAATTGGTTCCTCAAACCGGAAGTGCAACGAACTTTTGCTGAAAAATCCGGCTATTTGCCGGTTCGACGTTCGGTATTGAATGATCCTGAATACCTTAATTTTCTCGAGCAATATCCCCAGCAAAAAGCTTTCAATGAGCAACTGCGATATGCCCGAGGACGTAGTTTGCCGGATAAATTCCGGGTTGAAGTCAATCAATGTATCGCCGAAGCTCTGGAAAGTAGTATCATTGGCGAGATAGCTCCGGAAAAATCGCTGAAAGTAGCCGATGAAAAAGTCAGGCACTTGTTATCATCGGATGTTAAGTAAAATAAAAGGTTAATGTGTCTGAAAGTTACTTTATAGGAACTAACTAAAAATCTGGAGAAAAATATGAGCAATATTCTAGTACTGTACGATTCTAAAACCGGTAATACGGCTAAAATGGCCGAGATAGTTGCCCGCGGTGCCCGGAAAAATGGTGAGCACAATGTCAGGATTTTGCATATTGACAATGCTGGTGCGGAAGATATTCGCTGGTGCGACGGTATTGCCCTCGGATCACCGACCAATATGGGACTTGTATCCTGGAAAATGAAAAAGTTCTGGGATGATTTAGGTGATGAACTCTGGGGTAAAATTGAAGGTAAAATCGGTTGCGCATTTTCGTCATCCGGCGGGTGGGGCGGCGGCGCCGAAATTACCTGCCAGTCGGCTCTGATGATTCTGATTAATTTTGGGTTTTTAGTTTTTGGCGTTACCGACTATGTAGATGAACAATTGACCCTTCATTATGGAGCGACTGTTGCCGGTGAACCGCGTTCAGCGGCGGAGAAAGCCGCCTGTTTGCGGTTAGGTGAGCGCCTGGCTGAGTATTTATCGAAATTTAAATGGCAATCGGAAAAGAAGGTTGATTAAGTAGAGAATAATACTTGAAAATGTTACCGGGATTAATAGTAAAAGGAACATTGTGAAATATTGAGTAGTAAATTTGAACTTAGTTAATTTATAAAATGAGAAAGGAAAAACGTTGGCTTCTATAGAATTAAAACAAATTGTCAAGGAATTTGATAAAGGAACCCCAATCATTAAAAACCTCGATTTGATGATTAATGATGGTGAGTTTTTAGTGATTGTTGGGCCTTCCGGATGCGGCAAATCTACGACTTTGCGCTTGATCGCCGGTTTGGAAGAGGTAACCAGCGGTGAAGTTTATATTGATAATCGTCTGGTTAATAATATTCTCCCCAAAGATCGCGATATTGCGATGGTTTTCCAAAACTATGCGCTTTATCCCCATATGACGGTTTACGAGAATATGGCGTTCGGCTTGAAACTGCGTAAATATCCCAAATCAGAAATTCAACAACGGGTGAAAGAAGCGGCTGATATTTTGGAACTAGGCGATTTGTTAAATCGGAAACCGAAGCAACTTTCGGGTGGTCAGCGCCAGCGAGTAGCTTTAGGTCGGGCAATTGTCCGTAAACCAAAAGTGTTTTTATTCGATGAGCCGTTATCGAATCTGGACGCAAAATTGCGAGTTCAAATGCGCACCGAGATAAAAAAATTGCATCAACATTTAAAAACCACTATGGTCTATGTCACTCATGATCAGGTGGAAGCCCTGACTATGGGTGATCGCATTGTCGTAATGAAGGATGGAGTAATTCACCAGATTGGCTCGCCAATCGAAATATACCAGAACCCGCAAGATTTATTCGTTGCCGGATTCATCGGCAGTCCCGCAATGAATTTCATTCCGGGTGTTTTACATCAGGGAGTTTTCCAAAGTAACAGTAATAATATCAAACTTATTTTGGATAAATCGCCTTATAAGGAAATGGATAATGTGGCGGTAGTATTGGGCATTAGACCGGAGGATGTCCACTTAAATAAACCAGACGCTCGGTATCAGGAAGTGAAATTAACTCTTGAAGTTGTCGAACCGCTCGGCAATGAATCAATTATGTATTTTTCGGATGTGGAACATCAAATTAATCTGCGTACTCAGGAGACAAATATTCCTCATACAATCGGAGAATCCATTCCTGTATTTTTCAATGTAGATAAAGTTCATATATTCGATCAAAAAACAGAAGTAGCAATCCGATAAACTAAAAATCGTGGCTATCAATGATCAGAAGTCACGGTTAAAAAATTAATAACTAGCCAAACCAATTTCCGACCCGCTGGCGGGGCTAAATTGGTTTCGGCGCATTAAGAGTATTTTTAGACAAGATTGACTCCGAAGGCTCCGGAGGAGTCTCAAAAGAGGGAGTCCCGCTCGGCGGGACAAGATTATTTTTTTCTTTTTTACTGTTACTGAGTAACGGGTAAGGTACTGTAGAGAGCCCTGTTATCTTATTTCTTGACAATCGGATAATAAATGATTAAAATATTTACAAATGGATAGAAACCCGCAAAATCGGTTAAAGAATTGGTTTGTAAAGGAATTATCAGTTTTCTCGATTAAAAAACCAGATACAAAAATTTCTCTATATAGAAACTTATTTTATATGAGGAGGAATTGATTAAATAAATGCAAGGCATATAAAAGAAGATTAAGTATTATGCGTAAATCGGTTATTGTTCTTATTCTTTTATTTTTTATTTGTTGTGAAAAAGATATAGAAAATCCAATTTTAGAGCCGGAGCCAGAAATAGGCAAAACTACGATATTAATAGAAAGAGGACTAGTTTCTTATAATTCTTACAATTTTCCTATAGTAAGTCTTACATATGCCAAAATTAGTATATCGGATATTGATACATCCCTATATTTTGCAATGTCAGAATCTTCCCCTAATGATACAATCGTTATTCTTTCTCACGGTGTATTTAATAGTGAATTAAATACAACAGGGATACCTATCGCAGATGAATGTTTGTTTATCAAAGCCTATTTCAGAAATGAGGATACGAGTGGTACTGTTTTGTTGTATGAAAATCTCTGGGATTATTCATTCATTGACAGTGTAATATTTGAACCATATAAACTTATTGGATCATCTGATACCATTCGAATCGGTAAACAACATTACTTAAGTTGGAAAGAAAATTATAGAATAGATACGTTAAAATTTAATGTTTATTATAAGCCGAATCTCAATGTAGTATATGATAGATTCTCTTTGTCAACAATGGATTTTCTTTATAACAATTCATCATACGATTCGGTAAAATATATGGCTAAATTCATTGTCGGAATACCATCAATGATTTCAGAACCCAATATCATACATTATCCCTTTAGTACGATAGAACTTGTTTATGAGAATAGCATTTTAAAAGTAGTATCAAGATTAAACTATCAAGTTGAATATAGATTACCAACTTGGAAGTTAAACCACGATAGAGAATTGTTGGGAATTTGCCGTAATAGTTGGGAATCATTATCAATTCATGATTATTCGATATATCAGACTATAAAGTCCTGGTATCCCTGGTACGGTGACACCTTAAAAATCACGGTTTATTCAGATACGATCAATGATATTCAGAAAGTACCAGATTTATCCAGTATAGATCATTCAGTTTGGGAACGATATAAAACGATTGATGAACTATTTGAATTAGCGGGTTTAGATACAACTAGATTTGAACTACGAGTAAAGTATAACTCTGATTACTACTATCCAGAATTCTTGTACTATAAATTGAAACCACCGATATATACCGAGGGTGGATTTGAGTATTATACTTGGAATTTAGAAATCAAATGACTGGTTGTTGGTTGAAACTGATATATTATGAAAATGAAATTTGGTGAATTTGTGAAAAGTATGATAAAAAATTGGATTCGCAAATCTCCGCAATCCGGCGCGACTCACACTTACCAAAGGGCAAAATGGATGCGTTATAGAAAGTTTGCGCTTTTTATATGTTTATCATCGCTAATAAACTGCAGTCCGTCTGAGAATAATTTACTTCCATTAGAGGGAAGAATATTTTTTAAAATATCGGAGGACTATAAACAATACAACCGCGAAAGTAATCCTGAAATATTTTTATTTATGGAAACTGAGAAAATATATGGTTGCTGTAATTATGGCATTTATACCGATTGTGACATAGTCGGTAAAAAAATTGTGGTGAATATTTTAGGAATAGATCAACCGGGAGTTTGTTTGACGGCAATTGGGCCGGCAATCGCGAGAATTCATCTCCCGTTGTCTAATAAATCGTATTCATTGAAAATATCAGGCGATGATTTCACTGATAATTATACTGTGGTTGTGACAGATTCATCAATATCGGTAACGGGGGACTCTACCGTCAATACGAAGCCGGAAATAGAATTATTCTGGCGCTATCCTCCCAATTCATTTGTATATCTGTATGGTAGTACTTTTGAAGATTCTTCTTTAGCAAATGTATTTTTGGATACTTTGATGCAAGTTATAGATATTGCTGAATTTTATTTCCCTCAAAACGGAGAAATACCTTATCCAAAATCATCTATGGGCCATCATTGGGATATGCCTGCTCGATATTTTTACTATAATTCTGAAAATGATTTTGATCTGATTGAAGAGGTTTTAAGAGTTTTTAAGAATAACTATATCAAAGATAAAGTAGGAATCGGTATAACGATTAAAAACTGGCGTAATAAGCAAATCAATAGTTGGCTTCTTTAGTAATGTTTTAAAATATTTTTATCAGATGGAACGAATGGCAATAGCTACTGAAAAAACGACTTTACCTATGTGCCCAAACATTATGTATCCTAAAAAAGTAGGTAATGTGAAAAACAAAATTGTCCTTTCTATAATTTTCTTACTCTTGATTTCTTGTACTGATAAATCCGATAATGAATCTTACGTGAGAGAAGAAGCGGAGCAAGTAATCAAAATCCATTACAAATATGGTTTTGCCGATGAAATCAATACCTTCGATAAAACCTGTACTAAAGATTTAGTGCTGGATGGCACCGTAACGATTGATTTTTGGTTTCAGCTGGATGAACAGCAGGCAATCATCAGAGAACTTGAAGACGTAGATTTTTTCAATTTGCCGGATACTCTTGCTTATCAATCGAGTGATTCTATTACGGAGACAATTGAACCAGATCCGGGAATACAATCTCTGCGAATCAAATATAACAATCAGGATAAGACTGTATTTTGGTATCTAATCAATAGTTATCCCTCGGAATATGAGCGAATCTTACGACTGACGACATTAATCGAGGAAATATTACATTCTGATCCGGAATATCAATCCCTACCGGAACCGACAGGAAGTTATCTTTAGCTTATATTGTTTTGCTTTTCGATTTTCATAGTCTTACTTTAATATTGATTTAAGTTTGTAATTGAAAAATAGAAAATGAAAGCGGGATTCTTAGGTATAATGAAGCGAAGTTTTTCTGTCTATCAGCAAGTTAGCAACTAAAGGAGGGTAAACTGAGTCATGAAAAGAGGGTTTCTATTTTTATTAGTGTTTATTCTATTCATTAACATCAATTGCGACATTACCTCGAGTAATTCCGATAAAGTAGATGAAGATTATCCGACAACAATATTCCCACTTTCCGATGATGAGTGGCAGGTTTTGCAAAATGAGTTTGATGCGTTAAACAATTCGACAGTCCAAACTAAATTGAACAAATATGGATTGACAGGTAAGATGGACATATCCAAGATTCATCCTAATCCGGGGATTAAAATTGACGAATCGAAAGCGCTGGATATTGCGGCTAAATTTGTAGTAAAGAATTCAAAATTCACCAATGTTACCGATAGCCTGGAATTTATCAATAGATTGAATAGATCGAATGTGCTCGAGGAAGATAGTACCGAATGGAAATTGAGATTTAGTTCACAAATATATAAAGGTTATGAAATTAAATATTCCGAGATAACAATATTACTATATGGTGATGGAGTCCGTCTTATATATGGATCATGGTATAAAGACATATACATTCCTGAAAGAAATAATTACAGTATTGATGAGGCAAAGAAAAAAATCATTGGCCAATCAATAATATGGTACGGTACGGGCGGAGAACCGTATGAATTTATCGTAAGTCCTGAATCTATATCCGAACCAATAGAGAAGGTAATATTTCCTCTGGAACAGGATACTTCGCTCGAGTTTCGGATTGTTTGGAAGATACCAATACTTTTCGGAGGTTTCGTTGGTTGGCATATATATTTCGATACGACTACCGGTGAAATTGTGGCAATTATTCAGAAGTTTCAAACCTGAAAACTCGGCTAGCTATTATCCGGAGTAAGTGTCAGGGATTGCGACTAGTTATGGATTTTATGAATCTGCAAGATGAGATTGAGAAAGTTGAAGACCAACAAGGATATGTCGGTGTCACTTAGCCAAATCTATTATCCACCTTCGTAAGTCCTCCATTGATAATTAGACAATAAATGATTAAAATAATTTACGATGCCTGGAAATTGGATGAAGAGTTGGTCAAAAATATAAAGGCAAAATTAACGGCAGAAAAATGAACCTATTAATTTCTCGAAAAACACCACGAATATTCTTCCTAATAATCGTGGTTTCCGTAATATGTAAAGCACAGTTTTTGGACGATTTCGATCAGAAAAAAATCGAGGGCTGGTTTTGCTTGACCGGCGATGGCGATATTACTATGGATTTGGTGCCAATGGATGGTTACGCCCGTCTTATAGTTGATGCCACCCGCGACAAATATAACGTATGGTGGGCTACCATCAAACGCGACGTTACTCCTTTTCTCGATTTAGGAAAATTGCAAGAGCCGGACTACGAACTGCGAGTCGAAGCGAAAGTACGGCTAAGTACGGCGCCGCATCGCATTAATTTTATGATAAATACTCAGCGCACGACGAATTTCCATGAACATCTGATGGAGTTCGATATTCCTGATACCACCGGCTGGCACGTAGTCAGTTACACGACCAAAAATCTGGACGTTATGCCCGGCGATACACTTTATGTCCAGCTCTCGGCTACTGATTTCGGCTGGGAAAAATATTTCGTTGACATTGATTATTACCGCGCGGATGTAGTTAACGTCAAGCAAGCCGGTGCCGATAGAGGCGAAGCGGTGCCTTATCATCCGCCGATTCCGGATGTCAATACTTTTGCGCTTCATCTACCGGTGGCTCACGACTGCGTGGTGAATCTTGATTTTCCGGACGTCAATTTCAATGACTGGCAGGTGCTAACAGCAAAAGACAATGTGCGAGTATTAACCGTGAACGGCAATCAATGGGCGATTTTAAGATGGGATTTCGGAAAATATAAAGGTAAAAAAGTAGCTCAAGCCGGTTTATTGGAACTTACCACCTTTTCGGTAGCCCGAGGCGGCAATTATATTGCGGTTTACGGTGAGGATTTCGGAATGGAATTTGACAAAATTCGCGTAATCGAGATTTTAGGCGGCGACCCGAACTGGGATCAGGAGAAAGTAACTTACCTGAATTTTATGCAGGGTAGACCGTATGCTGCGGTTTTCAATACTCAAATGATTTATGATGCAGATTTATCTCAAACTCCCGACGGTAAAAATTTTATTACGATTTCAAAACCGGTAATGCAACGTTTACTCGACGGCACCACTAAAGGTTTGCTCATTCGGCCACTGGGAGCCATAGATGCGTCAATCTATGCTTCGGAAGATAAAACCGGACAGGGCGCTAAATTACACTTTAACCTTAAAAAATAGTTAGAAATGATAATTGAGAGAAATGAATGAGCAATTATATTTTCAGCAGAGAATTAAATATCCGAAAGTTGGTGAGTTTTAATAGTTCGCCTTTTAATAAATGGTTTGGTAAGCTATTACTGCAACCGGTATTGATTATAATGATACTATCAATGAATGTTTTGAGTGCTGAACAAAACCCTTCGATTATCTTAATCGGTAAATTAGGCACCGAGTATTCCAATAATAAAAATATTTCAATAACTCATAACAATCCGTTTATTCCCACAATTTCGGCCGGTTTTGAAATACCCTCGCTTGATTTTCTGCACGTTTATGTGAATTATAACTACGCCCGGAAAATGGGACATCCCTATATTATTTCTACGACCATCCATTTAGATTCTAACTTAAATGTCGAATCTATCGAGAGAAAAAAATGGGTTGATAAAGATGGGGAATTTTTAATCAAGAAAACCCAGCTGGTTGTGGGATTAAAAGGCAAGTTGAAAGTCTATGATGACACTTATATTAATATCGGAGCAGGTATTTCTCCTTTTTTTAGAGGGTTGTATGATTCGAAAGAGAGTAGCGGCGCACGAGCTACACTTAAAGAGCAAGGGCGAATAATTGCCGGTTATGTTTTTAGTCTGGAATTGGAAAAATACCTTAAGGATAATTTATTAATACGGTGTTCAATGGATTACTTGAAATTAAGGGAAGAACCATACGGGATAATGATAACCAGAAGTAGCCCTAGCTTTTATTTTCAAGTAGGATACAAATTGAAAATAAAAGTGCCCGCATAATGCTAAAAATGAACGATTATAATTGTTTGATTGATACAAACTTTAGGGTTCTAAATAAATATTATGATGAAATAAATAATCACCTGTTTTTACCAGCATTATTTTTTATCTATTGATTAGGTTTGGAAATGTTCAATTAAATAATAAATTAGTTTTAGAAATATTTCTATAAAAGGCGAGTGTATGAAAGGAGGCGAATAGAAGTGAAAAGATTTAAGTCCTTTAAATCGTTTGTATTTTTAACGTTATTTTTATTTCTCTTTTTGGCAGTTCCTAATCTGGCATACCCTCAATATTTAAACCAGATTTGGCAAAATGTGGAATTCGGGAGTTATTTTGGAGGTAGTAAAATTTGGTGCATTGACTTAAATAATGACGGTTCTGAGGAAATTATTTGCGGTAAAAAAGCTGGGGGCAGTGAGGGTGCTGATTATTTCTCGGTTTTGAAATATGCAGATAATGATTATAAAACATCGTGGACGAGTAAATGGTATGGCATAGACCCAATCCAAGCAATTAATATTTATGATATTAATCATGATGGTAAGTTAGAAATATTTATATTACTTTCTTCGGGAAATATTGATCTTTATAAAAATCAAACGATGGAATTGGATACAACCTACCAAACAACAATAAATAATGCTCGTAATCTGATCATTTCAGATGTTGATAATGATGGCCAAATCGAGTTCATCTTGGTAAGTAAGGACGACGATTTCAAAATAAATATTATCAATAGTCTATCACTTGCAGTAGAATGGGATACAACTATTTCGTCGGCTGATGATTTAGATATTAAAGTCGGTAATGTTGATAATGACTACGGAACTGAAATTATCCTCTCGTCGGGTGTCATTATAGATGGCGCTGATCATCATATTAAATGGATATATTCGGAAGGATTTGGAGAGAAGATCGAATTGGTTGATATTGATGGGAATTCAGCACAAGAAATCATTGGGATAAGTACCTCGAATTATATAACTGCGTTTGATGCCGAATTACAGTTACTTTTATGGCAATTCAATACTTTTAGAGAGTATAACTCATTATATATTACAGATTTGGAAGACGATGGTGAATTCGAGATATTGGTGGGTAATAACCAGGGTGGAGGAATTAGTTGCTATAGTTCTGCGACTAAGCAACTATTGTGGGACATTAAAAATCCTCAGTACGGTGTGACGAATATAGTTGCGGGCGATCCAGACAGAGATAGAGTAAAAGAGGTTATTTGGGGGGTAGATCAATCCTCTTATGGTTCCGGGCAATTGTTAATAGCAAGTAGTGACCTTCATCAAATTGAATGGCAAAGTGCTGATTTGAATGGTCCTATTAGTATTGATGTGTTTGATTTTAACTATGATGGGATTAATGAAATAGATGTAGCAAGTAATAAGAGTAATGGTGGTACAGGAGGGGGAATGGCTTTTATTTATAGTGGGTTAAATCATGCTATTAAAAGCGCTACGGATCAATATATCATCTGTGGCGCTCCGATAAATGTTATTGCCGCCGGTAATATCGACAAATTTTATCAGGGTGAATTGGTCGCCGGTGTCGGTAACAAAATATTCGTTTTTGATGGCGATTTAGCTGGAATACCTAACGAAATTGTGGGATTAAATATCGTTACTAGCCTTGCCATCGCCGATGTTGATAATGATAATACGATTGAAATAGTAGCAGGCGATATAGACGGTTACCTTTATATATATAATGGTAAAAAATTGACGTTAGAATGGAAAAGTACGAATACGGGTGATCCAATTGAGAAAATTGTCATTACAAACTGTGATGAAGATGATGCTCAAGAAATAATTTTTTTAAATGGTCAGAATCAAATCAATATCTGTGATGGCAAAACACACGAATTAGAATGGCAGATGACCGATTTCGATAATATCACTTCTTTCGACGTTGCTGACTTTAATCTTGATGGAAATAAAGAAATAATTCTTGGGCATTCCAATGGTATGATTACAACCTTAACTTACCCGGCTTCCGAAATTACGAATCAAGTACCAATAATTGATGAAGCTATTTATGGACTGGTCGTCGCTAATATTGATTCATCTTCAGCCATTGAAATTTTGGTCGGCAGTTCTAAGTTGACCGTTATCAATTCGGTTGATTTTTCGCCAATGTGGGAAAGTCAGCCTCTTGGAGAAAATGTAGGATTTGGAAACAACCTAAAAATATTTGATATTGATAAAGATAACTACTTAGATATTTTAGTAAGTAGTTCCTGGGGAATCTTTCAATTTGAAACTAACAGCATGAAACCAGATCATATTCCGCCTCAAATTATCGCCTATTATCCCAGTCCTGAAATAATGTATATAGGACTTGATGAGGAAATAAATGTTATTTTCTCGGAAAGAATTGATGACTCAAGTTTAAACGAAGCCAACGTTTTTGTCACTGCTAATGATTCCTCTACGATCAATACGACTATAACTTATATTGATAGTAATAACTCAATTATTATTAAGCCAGATAATTATTTACCAATGAATAGTAACATTCGGGTTACTTTATCAGGGAATATTTTTGATACATTTATGAATGGCCTGGACGGCAATAAGAATGGAATTAGCGAAGGGTCTCCTGAAGATGATTTCTCATGGGTTTTTATAACGGTAACTAATTTAGATACTCTTGGTCCGACTATAACATCCGTAACTGTAAAATCAGATTCTGTATGGAAAGGTATGGATTTAACAATAAATGTGTCAGTTTCTGATTTTTTACCTTACAATTTCTCACTTGTCCAAAGCGCGGAATGCTTTATAGACACCATCGGTGAAAATGGAACCGGATTACCATTAATACCTCTTGATGGTGAATTTAATGCAGTAGATGAAAATTGTACTATTACCATAAGTACCAAAGACTGGTCAGCTAGCGAACATCATATATTTTTTCATGCCCAGGATACTAAAGGAAATTGGGGCAAATTTCACCAAATTACTATCAAGATTATAGGGGATATGGTGGCTAATTGGCCAATGTTCGGGCAAAATCCTCAGCATAACGGATTCAACACACTCGACTCCATTCAGCTACCGTTAAAAGTTAAGTGGTCTGAAAAGTTAGCTAATAAAGAAGTGAATAATTTGATCGTCGCCAATAATTTTATTTACACAACGAGCAACGGCTTTTTTGAAGACGCAATTCTTTATGCGTTAAATATTGAGGATGGTTCTGAAGAATGGGTCTATTTTTTTGGAGAACTCTATTTGATTAATCCACCTAGTTTTGCTTATGGTTATGTATATGCTCAGACCTGTAATGGTTCAGCGGGTACGTTTCTAAATGCTTTCGATGCATTGACGGGCAAGTTAATTTGGCAGGCGCCTATGAGTGCACAATGGGAAAATTATCAGGCGCCGACCATTGCCGACGGCAAAGTTTTTATTAATGGTGGTTATGGCGGGGGAATATACTGTTTTGATGCTTATACAGGCCAGGAATTATGGTTTCTAGATTTGGAACCAATAACCAATTGGACAACGGCGTATTATGAGGGAGTAATCTATACCGCTGGATCAAGTTCTTCCTTCAAAGCCATCAATGCTGAAACAGGTCAAATACTATATGAATTCGGTAAATATGGTATTGGTTATACGCCGGCAATTAGCAATGGAATTATTTATACTGTAAATCCTGTAAGTGCCATTGATTTAATTACACGAAAAAAGTTATGGTCTAAACCCGGTATTTATACCCCGGCAATTGGTTCTGAAATGGTTTTTTCTGTAGCATCCGGAAAATTAAATGTGTATAATGAAAAAACCGGACAAACACTCTGGTCATTTTCGGGAGATAGTAAACTGAATCATTCTCCTATAGTTTCGAGTGGGTTTGTATTTGTAAGCTCGGACGATAATACTTATGCAATCAACATCGAAACGCAGGAATTAGTCTGGCATTATGAAAAAGGCGGGCGTTTAACCGTAGCAAATAATCATTTGTATCTCGCAACAATATCTGGAGAAGTCGTTGCATTTGAAAAAGCTCCTACTTCCATTGAATTCGAAAAAAGTAATTTGCCATTGTCCTTTAAACTGTTACAAAATTATCCAAATCCGTTCAATCCGACGACGACTATTTCTTATGAGTTACCGAAATCAACTTATGTTAGTTTATCTATTTATGACATTCAAGGAAGATTAGTTAAAACACTCGTAAACGAAAGGAAAAGTGCCGGGTATCATTCCGTCAACTGGAATGTTGATAAATTAGGAACTGGTATATATTTTTACCGAATTGAGGCTGGTGAATATAATGACGTTAAAAAGTGTATAATTATCAAATAGTATCATATAACCAATTAAACTCCTAAGTATGTAGTAAAATAGGAAAAATTTTAATAAGCAAAAAGGTATAAATCAAAAATAAGTCAAATTCTGGGTATTTTTAAATATTGTCTGATTAGGGGTGATTTCCTTGATAATTTTTCAGATAATTTTTTGAGAATTAGCTGAAATAGTTATATATTTCCGAGTTATTTTAATAATGATAATTGTCAATAGAAATTTTGAGTCGGAATTGGTCCAAGTTTATAGCCACAACTTAAAGGAGGTTTGCTAACAATGAATCTCAACTACTTATTTTTAATTGCACCACTTGGTTCGATCGTTGCTCTGATTACTGCTTGGATTTTTTACAAGCTAATGTTGAAAAATGATCCTGGTAATGATCAGATGCAGAAAATTGCCTTAGCAGTTCGCAAGGGCGCTTTTGCCTATCTCAAACAGCAATATAAAGTGGTGGCATTATTCTTTCTCATTATTTTTGTGCTATTTCTGATTATGTCCTTTGGACTTAATGTGCAGAATAAATGGGTGCCGTTTTCCTTCCTGACCGGCGGTTTCTTTTCCGCTTTAGCTGGTTATTTCGGAATGAGTACGGCAACGCTGGCATCCAGCCGTACCGCGCAGGGTGCTCGTAAATCACTGAACGCCGGTCTTCAAATCGCCTTTCGTTCCGGCGCCGTAATGGGCTTAGTGGTTGTGGGTTTGGGATTGCTGGATATTTCGATGTGGTTTGCCATTCTATACTGGTTAGTCCCCAGTCTAGGATTCGACCAGATGAGTCTGGCGGCAATTACAACTACGATGTTGACCTTCGGGATGGGCGCTTCTTTACAGGCGTTGTTTGCTCGTGTTGGCGGTGGTATTTTTACGAAAGCCGCGGACGTTGGAGCCGATTTGGTTGGCAAAGTTGAAGCCGGCATTCCGGAAGATGACCCCCGCAATCCAGCCACGATTGCCGACAACGTCGGCGATAATGTTGGTGATGTCGCCGGAATGGGCGCTGATCTGTATGAATCCTATTGCGGTTCGATTTTAGCCACGGCAGCGCTCGGAGTAGCCGCTTTTCAGGGACATCCGCAACAAAAAATTTTGGCGGCGCTATTAGCTCCAATGATAATTGCAGGAATAGGCAACATTTTTTCTGTACTGGGCGCTTTTTCAGTTCGCACCGAAGAAAAAGCCGACCAACGGACATTATTGAAAGCCCTGGCACGCGGGGTCAATCTAAGTGTAGTTTTGATTGCTATTTTTACAGCCGGATTATTTTACTTCCTGAAATTGCCGATGGGCATCGTCGCTTCTGTCATAACGGGATTATTGGTCGGCTGGGTAATTGGTAAAATTACTGAGTACTACACCTCTCAAAGTTATAAACCGACACGTTGGATCGCCGAACAGTCCAAAACCGGCCCGGCGACAGTCATTATTGGCGGGCTTTCGACTGGAATGCTTTCGACAGGACTGCCGGTTCTGACTGCTGGCATCGGAATTATCCTGAGTTATGCTTTCGCGGGTGGATTTGGTTCCGATCCGAATCACATCAATCTTGGTCTCTACGGGATCAGTTTCGCGGCAGTTGGTATGCTGTCAACTCTGGGTATTACTTTAGCGACTGATGCCTACGGACCGATTGCCGATAATGCCGGTGGAAATGCCGAAATGAGTGGTTTGCCGAAAGAAGTGCGCCAGCGTACGGATGCTCTGGATTCGCTGGGTAATACTACCGCCGCGACTGGCAAAGGCTTCGCTATCGGCTCGGCTGCCTTGACAGCAATGGCTTTGATCGCTGCTTATATTGAAGAGATCAAAGCTCAATTTTCCCACATTATCAATAATCCAGCGGTTATACAGAATTTGCTGAGCGAAGTAAATATCCAGTTCGATCCCGGTGCTTCATTGAAGACCTTACAAGAGCTGGTGGCAAATAATCTACATTTACCGCAATGGATTGAATATTATAACGTTACTTTGATGAATCCACGCGTTCTGGTGGGAATGTTTCTCGGCTCGATGGTGACCTTCGTTTTCGCGGCATTAGCGATGAAAGCGGTGGGTCGTGCCGCCGGTAATATGGTCGAGGAAGTGCGTCGTCAATTCCGTGAAAAACCAGGAATTATGGAAGGCAAAGACGAACCCGATTACGCCAGTTGTGTGGCGATCAGCACCAAAGGTGCTCAGCGTGAAATGATTTTACCATCATTGTTAGTGATTTCCGTACCGGTTTTGACCGGTCTCATTTTAGGAGTTGCCGGTGTGCTGGGTGTACTAACCGGTGGTTTGACTACTGGTTTTGTGTTGGCGGTTATGCTGAACAATTCTGGTGGTGCCTGGGACAACGCCAAAAAATATATTGAGGAAGGCAACTTAGGCGGCAAAGGTTCCGACGCGCATAAAGCCGCGGTAGTTGGTGATACGGTCGGTGATCCTTGCAAGGATACCGCTGGTCCGTGTCTCAATATCGTAATTAAATTGATGTCAACGGTTTCGATTGTGACCGTCGGGTTAGCGGTCAAGTTTGGGCCGGTTATCGGTACCTGGTTGGGAATTGGTCCCAGATAATTGAAAATTTCAAAAAATCGGCGTAGTCATCGAAGATTGCGCCGATTTTTTTATTTTTAAATTTGATGTCAGATGCAATGAATAATGCCTATATGGGAGAATTAGCTGCCCTACTGGTTGCAATATGTTGGTCTATTTCATCACTTTCATTCGAGGCGGCTGGTAAGCGGATTGGTTCCTTACAGGTTAATTTCATTCGCTTAGTTCTGGCTTTTATTTTCCTGACGCTATTCAATGGGATTTTCCGGCATCAGTTTTGGCCGCAATCATTCAGCGCCCACGCTTGGTTTTGGCTTTCTTTGTCCGGGCTGGTTGGTTTTGTGTTTGGCGATTTTTTCCTTTTCAATGCTTATGTAATAGTCGGAGCGCGCGTTTCGATGTTGATAATGTCATTAGTGCCATTGATTACGGCTACGATTGGCTGGTTGTTTCTTGGCGAAGTGATGAGTCTCAAGGAAATCGTGGCAATGTTCGTGACGATTTTCGGCGTAGCAATTGTAATTATCGGGCGGAATACCGAAAACGGCAAATTGAAATTTTCCCAGCCAATAACCGGTATTCTATGCGCTTTAGGGGGAGCAATCGGACAGGCGGTCGGTCTGGTTCTTAGCAAATACGGTATGAGCGATTACAATGCATTTGGAGCAACCCAGATTCGCGTTATTACCGGTATGATCGGTTTTGCGGTAATTTTTTTAATCTCGAAGCGCCTTCCACTTTTGACGAAAGCAATTCGTAATCGAAGTGCGATGAAATACACGACAATAGGAGCGTTTATTGGGCCTTTCCTGGGTGTTTCACTCTCGCTATATGCCGTACAACATACAATAACCGGCATCGCTTCGACAATTATGGCCATTGTGCCGGTTTTGATAATTCCTTTAGAAGTTTTAATAAAGAAAGAAAAAGTGACTTTTAGAGAAGTGGCAGGAGCGATTGTCGCCGTTGGTGGCGTAGCGCTTTACTTTATCGAGTGAATTGGATTTAATTTTCGGAAATTCTTGGGATTCCTAACTTTTTCAATCATTGGTTTATAATAGCAAATAAACTAATTTGTCACGAGTATGTCACATTTAAATTATCAGGAGCCTATATGAATCTCAAAACGCAACTAGTCGAATATTTTGAAACCAATCAGGCTGAAATTCGATCGCAAATTATCGCTCTGGTCACTGAAATGGTACGCCAAAAAACGATAAATGTCGTGACCGAAAAGTTACCCGAATTCCCGTTCCTGAAAATGCGTGGTGAAGAGTACCGCGTGGCTGAAATCGTTCAACGGGAGCTATATAAAGCGGGAATCCCCTATGAAATTTTTGCGCGAGCCGAAGGCCGTCCGAATGTTATATCTTGTTTAGGCCAGAATAAAAACGGACAGCGTCTCTTGATGCCGGCCCATATGGACGTTGTACCGGCTGGCGAAGGTTGGAACACCGATCCGTTTGAAGTCGTCGAAAAAGACGGTAACCTTTATGGTCGTGGTACGCTTGACAACAAAGGACCGCTGGCGTCAATCCTGATGGCGGCACAAATTTTAAAGAAACTCGGAATTGACCAGCAAATAAATGGTGAATTGATGGTTGCTGCACTTTCTGATGAAGAAGCGGAAGACCCAGACGGGATCAATTATGGCATTGGCTATCTTGTGGAAGAGAATTTGATTAGTCCGACGATGGCGATTGTGCCGGATATTGGCGGCAATATGTTGGAAATTGACGTCGCTGAAAAAGGTCGCACGGTCATCAAGATTACAGCCATCGGTCAGCAGGCGCACGGTTCTACGCCGGAAAAAGGCATTAACGCTATTTTTATGATGGCAAAATTAGTCAATGAACTTGAACGTTTGAAGTTCAAATATGTAGTTCATCCGGTGCTTGGTCATCCGACTATCAATTTAGGTGAAATTCACGGCGGAGTGGCCTCCAATATCGTGCCCGGTTCTTGCTATATTTATCTCGATATTCGTTCTGTGCCAGGTCAGACGACGGAGATTTTATTAGAACAGATTCAGGATTGTATTGCCAGAGTTCCCAATGGTAATTTTAAAGTCGAGGTTATCTCTACCAATCAGCCTCACGCCATTAGTCCGGAGGTTGAATTAGTGCGCAAAATTCAAGCTAATGCCAGAGAATATCTCAAAATCGAACCACAAGCCATTGGTCAGGGTGGCGGCACCTATGCCAAAACGCTTTGCCTGAACGGGATAACGGCGGTTGGCTGGGGGCCGGGCGACGATAACGCTTTCCACGTTGCCAATGAATATGTGGAAATTAGGCAGCTGGTGGATTTCGCATTGATGACCTGTTTGCTCGCAGTGGATTTGCTGGTTTAAATCTGGAAATGTTTTTCCAGTCTTGTAACTTCGCTGATTGTATGATAAATTTGCAGGCGTCTTCGGGACAGGGTGAAAATCCTGACCGGCGGTGAAAGTCCGCGAGTTCCGCTCCGGCGGGGCAGAGTCTGTGAAACTCAGACACCGACGGTAAAAGTCCGGATGGAAGAAGATGAAAAATCCCGAGCGCAATCGGGTTTTTTTATGAATCAAAATGAGAAATGGCTAAAACGAGCATTGGAACTGGCGGAAAAAGGGCGCGGGTTTACCAGTCCTAATCCGATTGTGGGAGCCGTGATTGTTTCCGGCGAAAAAGTTGTCGGCGAAGGTTTCCACAGTGAGTTCGGTGCTCCTCATGCCGAAATCAGAGCCTTAGAACAAGCCAGTGAATCTGCGCGTGGTGCTAAATTATACGTCAATCTTGAGCCGTGTTGTTTCTATGGCAAGACACCGCCCTGTACCGATGCTATTATTAAATCCGGGATTAGTGAAATTTATATCGGTACTATTGATCCTAATCCCAATGTTAACGGCGCTGGTATTAAGAATCTCGAACAGGCCGGTTTGAAAGTTCACGTCGGTATTTTGGAAAAGGAAGCTCGCTATGCCAATCGCGGCTTTTTTACCTTTATTCAGAAAAAACGTCCCTGGATTACATTGAAAATGGCACTGACTCTGGATGGTTTTATCGCCGACGCTACTGGAAAAAGCCGCTGGATTACAGGTATTGAAGCGCGGGAATTTGTTCACGAACAGAGGCGGCGACACGATGCGGTGATGGTTGGAATGGGCACGGTTTACAAAGACGACCCGGAGTTATTGCCCGAGAATCGCTCTGGATATATTCCTTATCGCATAATTCTGGATGATGCTTTGAATATGCCACCGCGGATGAAATTGGTGACCGACGGTTTTCAAAAGCGAACAATAATTGTTACTGCCTGCCAGGAGAAAGCGGAGAAAATTCGCCAGTTTGAGTCGGCTGGTGTTAAAATTATCCAAAGTCCGCAAGACGAATTCGGCTGGCTGGATTTGTCGAAGACTCTTGCTAAACTGGCTGAGTTCGGCGTCACGTCTATTTTTTGCGAAGGCGGTAGTCAGGTGGCTGGCTCGCTATTGAATCAACGCTTAGTGGATGAATTACAAATAATTATTGCGCCGAAAATTCTTGGCGAAGGTCTGCGGGCGTTTTCCGGTTTTATACAATCACTGGATCGGGCTCTGATGGTTGAATGGGAAAAAGTCGAGCGTCTGGGAGCCGATGTGCTTTTGCAGGGGAAATTTGTCTGATGTTTACCGGAATTATCGAAGAAATGGGCGAAATTCGGTTAGTTGCCGAGAATATCGAAGGACGTCGTTTCCAGATTGCGGCCAATCGAATTTTAAGCGGTATTAATATCGGTGACAGCATCGCCGTTGATGGTGTTTGTTTGACAGTTGAAAAGGTAGGCAAAGATTACATTGAAGTTCAGGCGGTCAGTGAGACGCTTGGGCGGACGACTCTGGCTAAGTTGCCACGCGGTGCTAAAGTCAATCTGGAACGCGCGATGGCGGCGGGTGGACGTTTTGGGGGACATTTTGTTCAGGGGCATATAGATAGCGTTGCACCGATCGTTGATTTACTGCGAATTGGCAACGCGGCTACTATGCGGATCGCTGTGCCGGATACGATTCGACAATATGTCGTCGAGAAAGGTTCTCTGGCGGTAAATGGTATAAGCTTGACGGTAGCTGGAATTGAGAACGAGCTAATTGAAATAGCCTTAATTCCGGTGACACTAACTGAAACTAATCTTGGTGAGAAAAAAATTGGCGATGAAGTTAATCTTGAAGTTGATATTCTGGCCAAATATGTTGAAAAAATTCTCGAGCGATTTGAAAAAGAACCGTTAACTTTAGAAAAAGTTAAGCAATGGGGCTTTAATCAGTAAATTTTCAGATGTTAAGAGGATATAATGAAATTTGATTCAATAGATGCCGCCGTCGAAGATATAAAAAAGGGGCGCTTTGTTATCGTTGTTGACGATGAAAATCGCGAAAACGAAGGCGATTTCATTATGGCGGCTGAAAAAGTGACGCCGGAATCGGTCAATTTTATGGCTAAATATGCTCGCGGTCTGCTATGTGTTGGTTTGACTAAAGAACGGGCGAAGGAACTCAATTTGGAACTGATGGTGCAGGATAATACCGCTCTGCATAATACCAGCTTTACAGTTAGCGTGGATTTAAAAAAAGGCACGACAACCGGAATCTCGGCTAACGACCGGGCTCTGACGATCAATGCCCTTGCTGATCCGAATACCAGACCGGAAGATTTAGGGCGTCCGGGACATATTTTCCCGATTATTGCGCGACCGGGCGGAGTCTTGCGGCGCGCCGGTCATACGGAAGCATCGGTAGATTTGATGCGTCTGGCAGGATTGACTCCTGTCAGTGTGATGTGCGAGATAATGGACGAAAACGGTGAAATGGCGCGCGGTGAAGCGTTGGAGAAAATTGCGCAAGCTCATAACGTTAAGATTATTACAGTTCAAAGTTTGATTGAATACCGACGAAGAACGGAACGCTTTATCGAAAGGGTAAGTGAAGCCGATTTACCGACCAAATTGGGTGTTTTTCGAATCATTATTTATGTTGACCGGCTTACCGATAAAGAGCATGTGGCTCTGGTTATGGGCGATATAAGAACGGACGAGCCGGTGATAGTTCGCGTGCATTCTGAATGCCTGACCGGCGATGTTTTTGGCTCAGAGCGTTGTGATTGCGGCGATCAATTGCACAAATCGCTGGAGATAATCGCGCAGAACCAGCGCGGCGTTCTGCTTTATTTGCGACAGGAGGGACGTGGGATCGGCTTGCGTCATAAAATTTCGGCTTATAAACTTCAGGATGAAGGTATGGATACGGTCGAGGCTAATATCAAATTGGGTTTTCTGCCGGATTTGCGCGATTACGGGATGGGCGCTCAAATTCTGGCTGATCTTGGGGTAAGGAAGATGCGACTGCTGACCAATAATCCCAAGAAAATTGTCGGCTTACAGGGATTTAACCTCGAGGTAGTTGAACGCCTTCCGATCGAGATTCCACCTAATCCCCAAAATGAAAAATATCTCAAAACCAAACGGGATAAAATGGGACATTTAATCTTAAATAATAAATAGGTGCCAAATGATTAAACTACACGAAGGCGTGCTTTCCGCCGAGAAAATGAAAGTCGGGATCGTTGCCAGCCGGTTTAACGATATGATCACTAAAGAATTGCTGGCCGGTGCGCTGGATTGCCTGAAACGGCATGGCGCTGATGAAAATGATATCCACGTTTACTGGGTGCCGGGCGCGCTTGAAATTCCACGCATTGCTCGTGAATTGGCTGATTCTGGCCAGTTTGATGGCGTTATCTGTCTGGGAGCCGTTATTCGTGGGGCAACGCCTCATTTTGACATCGTTGCCAATGAGGCTTCTAAAGGTATCGCTCGTCTATCAATGGATTCGGACGTGCCGGTAATTTTCGGCGTCCTGACGACGGAAAATATCGAGCAGGCTCTCGAACGGGCTGGCACAAAAGCCGGTAACAAAGGTTGGGACGCCGCTCTCAATATGATCGAAATGGCGAATTTGATTCGTTCAATTCGTGTCCATAGTTAGAAGTAAACTATGCGACGATTGCTAATACTTTTAGCTGTGCCGCTGATTATTCGAGCGCAGAGCATAGTTGGGGAATGGAGCAGTTATACTTCGATTATTACCCATAGAGAATTGACTCAGGTTGGTGATTTTATCTATATCGCCAGCCCCGGTGGATTGGTCGAGTTCAATAAGACCAATTCGAAATTCAAAGTATATAGCCCGAATGATGGTTTATCGTTTACCGATATTAATTGTCTGGAACTCGATAAACTGGGCGATATCTGGTTAGGGATGAATTCACCAAATGGTGAGGTCAATATCTGGAGTCCCGCTACGCGCCAGTGTAAGAAGATATTCAATGCCGCCGAGTTACGTGAAGAATTGACTCTTATTTCGGCAATTACATTCATTGCCGACAAAGCCTATGTGGCTTACCAAAAAAATGTCACTTGGGGAATAATGTATTTCAAAATCGAAAAGAATGAATATACCTACCGCGATTTTTGCGAAAATTTTCCGGCAGAATTCTTTAAAATTAACAACTTAGTTGCAATTCGTGATACACTATGGGTGGCTACCGATGTAGCTTTGTTTTTTGCCGATTTGCAGAAGGCTTTTCCTAAAGGCCCACGGGATTGGACGGTGGTGGATTTGAACGGCAAGGGAAACATTACCAGTATAATCGAACACGACGAGGGCGTGATATGCTCCTACGGGAATTATATTTACCGGATTAATGGCAGCTCGGCGGTTATTGTTGATAGTCTGGCAAATTCTATCGTACAGTTGACTGAAGATCAGAACGGCAATTTAATTGCGGCGACGACCGGGGGTATTAATCGGCTTGTTGACGGCGTCTGGCAAATTATCAATCAGAATGCTGTCAATCAGCTTTATATTGATGATGATGGAGTTATTTGGGGCGCTACGAATTCCAGAGGTTTATTGAAAATTGACAATGGAGCCGACAAGTTCTTCATTCCCAATTCGCTCCTGGATAACGGCAATACGTCGCTCTACGTGGAAAATGGGAAGCTCGTCGCGGCGTCGAATAGCGGCATCAGTTTTCAGACTGAAAACGGCTGGTATAATCTGGTTAAGAGTTACGATTATGTGGGAATAAATGACCATTCCTCAGCCGATTGGAATTATCAAGTAGCGGATACGATTGCGTATGTCGTTACTACTCGAATTTACACTATTCTTAAAAGGGGCGATGACTATTTTGCCTCGCTCTACGGTTCGTACCTGGCTGGACCGGGAGGCGGCGGTTTATTGAGATTCAATCTGGATGATCTGGAGAACTATATCGTTTACGATACCACGGGCGGTAAACTGGCCGGTTCAGCCGGTTATGGCGGGAGAGATGATTATTTAGCTATCGCTTATATGGCGCTTGATAATCAGAATAATTTGTGGATTACCAATCAATATTCTCAAAACGATAGTTGCATCGCAGTCTTGACGCCCGATGATCGTTGGGTGCATTTTAGCGGGCGAGAGTCCGGAAATTACCTGAATTACCTAGTAACTTCGATCGCATTCGATCCGGCGGGAAGGGTGTGGTTCGCTTCCGAAGCCACTTCGGAACCGCCGGGTTCCAACGGCGGAATTGCCGTGCTCGATTATAATAATACTTTATTTGATAAGAGTGATGATAAATGGTACAGGGTAACAACGAGCGATGGCCTTGCCAGCAATATGGTTTATTCTCTGGCATTTGATCTGGAAAACAGGTTGTGGATAATGACGGCAGGCGGTATTCAATCGGCGAGCGTTTCGGAAAATTTTCCTGCCAGAGTCTTTGACGCCATTGACTATCCGACTTTGACCAATATTGCCTTTGCCAAAGAATGCCGAATCAAAGTTGATGGCTTGAATAATAAATGGCTTACGACGGTAAATTCCGGAGTAAAATTATATACTTATAACGGCATTTGGTTGAACGATAAGGAAGGATTTACCAGTAAGAATTCCGGGTTGTTAAGCGATAATGTTCTTGATATAGCTTTCGATCCACCACAGGGCCTAGTGTACATTTCGACCGATAAAGGCATTTCCGTCTATAAGTCGCCCTATGCTTATTACGGTAAAAAATACCAGAAACCGAGCACTTTTCCGTCACCCTTTCGGATTCCAGCCGACCAGCCTTTGACTATTGACGGACTGTTACAGGATTCGGAAGTGAAAATAATGCTTCTGGATGGCACATTTATCCGGCACCTTGATCCTAAGGATGGGGAAGTAGTCGGACAACAGGCTTACTGGGATGGACGGAACGAAAAAGGAAAATTGGTCAGCAGTGGTGTCTATATCTTTGTTGCCTATACTCCTGATGGCGATACGGTTACCGGGAAAATCGCCGTTATTCGCCAATAGAAAAATCACTAAAAATTAAATAATTGGTACTGATTTTTCGCGACTTCTCCAATATTTTATAGGTTTATCTGCTAAGTTATTGATAATCTGAATATTCTCTATCCTCTACAAGGAATGACCTTTTTGAGAATTTTATTCTACAATACCTTAACCGCTACGCGGTATGAGAAAAAAGGTAAAAAAAGTCTTGTCCTGCCTAGCGGGACTCTCTCTTCTGAGACTCCTCCGGAGCCTTCGGAGTTAATCTTGTCTAAAAATATTCTTAATGCGCCAAAATCAATTTAGCTCTACCGGCAGTGTGGTGGAAATTGGTTTAGCGAGGCAATCTAGCCCGTAGGGCTTCAAGTTTTGTAGAAAATATTTAATTCAAAAAATTTTTACCCTGGAGGGGTTAAACTTTTTTCTATGGTAAGTAGTGAGGTCAATTCGTTAATTGTTCGGTTCACATTACCTTTGAAGCACACAGTTTCTTCTTGATCCTCTTCAAGGAATAGCTTTTCGGTTATCTTATTTTTCTACTGATTTACGCTTCGTAGTATATAAAGTTATAAACTTGCCAATCCGGCTTTGAAACGTTTGACACCCTCGATAATATTTTCCATACTGGTGGCATAGGAAAAGCGCAGGCAATCATCGCGACCAAAAGCCGAACCGGGAACTAAAGCAACGTGGAAATTTTTCAGTAAATATTCGCATAACTGAACCGAATTGCTAATGCCGATCTTGTTGTTTTTAATGTAATGAGAAACATTCGGGAAGGCGTAAAATGCGCCGTCCGGTAGCGGGCAGTCAACTAACGGAATCCGTTTCAATTCATTAACTAAATAATCCCGTCGTCTTTTAAATTCGCGGCGCATTGTCTCGATACTACTGTCATCCCCATTCAAAGCGGCAACCGCGGCTTTTTGGGTAATTGAAGTAACGCAGGAAGCGGTATGCTCTTGAATGGCGGTTGCTCGCTTGATGACCTCGCGTGGTCCAGCGGCGTAACCTACGCGCCAGCCAGTCATCGCATAGGCTTTGCTAAAGCCGTTTATGACAATGGTATTGGAACGGATTTCAGGTAGAACCTGGACAATCGAATAATGCCGAGCAGAGCCGTAAACTAATTTTTCGTAAATCTCATCGGAGATTACCGCGAGGTTGTGTTTTAAACAAACTGCGCCGAGAGCCGCTAATTCGTCTCTGGAATAAACGGCACCGGTCGGATTATTCGGTGAATTAAGAATAAAAGCTTTCGGTTGCGAAAGGTTTTTAACGACTGATTCCAGCTGGTCAGCGGTAATTTTATAGTTAGTTGATTCGTCGGTGGCGATGAAAACCGGCTTGCCGTCCAGCATCTCGACTTGCGAAGGATAACTGACCCAATAGGGAGCAGGAATAATGATTTCATCGTCCGGGTCGCAAATAGCGGCGAGAATGGTGATTATGGCGGCTTTGCCTCCAGGTGTTGCGATGATCTCGTCGGGAGCATAATCCAGATCGTTGTCGCGTTTGAGTTTATCACAAATTGCTTTCCGCAATTCAGGAATACCTGCCGAGACGGTATAATGAGTGAAATTGTCATCCAGCGCCTGACGGGCGGCTTGTTTGATATTTTCCGGAGTATTAAAATCCGGTTCGCCGACCCCAAAGTTGATTATGGAAATGCCTTCAGCCGCCATTTTTGCAGCCAAAGCTGAAACGGACATAGTTGGCGAAGGCTTTAGTGCCTGGGCCCGTTTTGAAATAGGAATAGTCATAGAAACTCCTCTTATTTTATTTTAAAATTTCCTGGCCAGTAAAATTACGATAGAGATTCCACTGGTCGAGAATCTCATTATATTTGTGAGTATTTGTCGTTAGTATTTCGGCTGTAATTGCACCCAGTCCGGGACCAATCATAAAACCCTGTCCGCACATTCCAATCGCCAGAAATAAATTACCGAACTCGCGGGTAAATCCGACAATCGGGGAACCATCCGGAGTGGCCGGATAAAGTCCCCGCCAGGTGCGACGTACACGCAGGTGCCTCAGACGAGGATAAATACCGAGCATCCTTTTGGTAACTAAAGGTAGGAAGTTCGAAGTGTTATCGCAATCAGTTCCGGCGATTTTAGGCTCCGGCGTAATGCAAAAGACTACCTGTCCTTCGCTGTTCTGATAAAAATAATAGTTGCTTGATTCGCTGTCCGGTCGGACATCTACCACCATCGGTGCGAAAAAGCGACCTACCGGCTCGGTGATACCGCCTTCGTGACTTTCGGGAAAAACCGGCAAATCAAGTCCCAGTAATTCGCCAATATGGCGAGCGTCGGCTCCGGCGGCGTTGATTACCCAATGACAGGAATAAGTGGATTTAGTAGTAATAACGTTTGCAATTTTATTATGATTCCACTGAAAACCGGTAACCGGTTCCAGAAACCGGAATTCAACACCCTGGCGCCGTGCTAATTGATAATAAGCAACGGCAACTTTTAACGGCGAGGCTGAGCCGTCTTCGGATGAATAGGAACCGCCGCGTAAATTTTCGGAATTGATTCCGGGCACGAGTTTCTCGATTTTATCGGGATTGATCCAGTCAACTTTAAGCCCCATTGATTTTTGGAATTGAATCAGATTTTTGAATTCGGCTTCGTTTTTTTCATCATAAATCGGGTACAAATAGCCACCATTAATCCAATCAACCTCGGTGGCGAATTCGGTTTTGAATTGGCTGATAATTTCGATAGTACGCTGACAAACTCTGGCTTTGGTGGAATCAGAATGAGTAGCGCGGATGCCGCCGATTGCGGCCCGATTCTGACCGCGTCCGACGGAAGCTAATTGTTCCAGCACAATTACGCGCAGACCGCGTTGCGCCAGATAATAACTAAGTGGCGTACCAATACTTCCCGCTCCGATTATTACGACATCATATTTTTCCATTCAGGTTTCGCTTTCTTCGTTCACTATGGCATACATTGGAATTTCAACGCTGAGTGGTCGTTTGGTGCCGGGCGTGACGGTGTGAAAATCAATGCCGGCTTCCTCGAAAATGCGCGATAGAAGCGCTGAGCAATTCTTACCGCCGCACGCGCCCATACCGACTCGGATTGATTTCAATTGATTAATGTCGTGAACATTATGTTCGCGGATAAAGTCGCGGATTTCTTTGACGGTGACGAGTTCGCAATGGCAAACAATTCCATCGTCGGGTAAATATGCAAATTGCGCCTCAGGCAAAGCCGTAATTTCCGATTCCGATTGCACTCTGATTCCGGCTACCAACGGCGCATTTTTCAAAGTGGTTTTAACGTGGATCAGATAAGTCTTATGTTTTTTTAAATAGCGAATTTTCAAAATCTCACCGCTTTCCAGAAATTCTCCCGAAACTCCGGTTAATGCCAGCTGTTCGCCGACTTGGAAAGCTGGTAAAAATTCGTGCGGTAAAACAACTTCGCCAAATTGCTCGTCAATTTTACGAGCCAAGGTAATCGCCAATCCGGGACAGATTAAAACACACTGCATACATCCGGTACAACCACCTTGATAAAAAGGTAAATCCATTAAATCATCGCGATCGCCGCGGAGTTGAATAGCATTCACCGGGCAAACGGAAGTACAAGGATTACAAGGAATTTCTTCGGTACAACGAATAATCGGTTGAAATTTTTCGTCCAGTGTGACCGGAGTCGGCGAGTAAATTCGTCCCGGCTTGCTTTTCAGAATTTCAGCCTTCTGGATAAAAGTCGAATCTATTTCTATTTGTTTGCCAAGCTGATTCGCCAGACGACGCGCCGCAATTCGACCACCAAACATAGCCGATGAAGCTTCGGCGATTTCGTCGGCATCACCGGCTTTAACAACCGGAAAACCAAATTGGTTAGCCATCTCGAAAAATTCGTCAATCGGAGTTAAACCGACCGCGATTAGTAAAGTATCAACCGCGAAAGTTCGAGCCGTTTCCAATAAAGGTTGAAAATTATCGTCAACCGCCGCAATAGTTACTCTCTCGACTTTGCCGTTGCCTTCAGCGGCGATGATTGTGTGCTTCAGGTAGATCGGCACGCCCATCCGTTTGATTTTGTCGGCGTGAACCTTGTAGCCGGAGACTTTATCAAGGATGTCACAAATGCCGACAACCGTGATCCCGGCTTGCAAAGCATGATAAGCCGCAATCAGACCAACATTGCCACTGCCAACGATGAAAATGCGGTGAGCAGCTTTGACCAAATCACGGTTGACCAACGTCTGAAATGCGCCAGCGCCGTAAACTCCCGGCAGGTGATTGCCGTTGAAAATCAGTGACTTTTCACGAGCGCCGGGCGAAATTATCAAGCCGCGAAAGGCAACAATCGCATAGTTTTGGTTTTTGATGAAAAGCCCGGCTTTTTTATCTTTGTAAATCGCGGCTACGGCAGTATCAGTAAATATCTTAATATTGGCGTAATTACTTAATTCTTTTTCAAGTAGAGCGGCAATTTCAATGCCTCGCTTGCCGGCATAACAGTCTTCAATCGAGCCGAAAAATTTATGTGTCTGAAGTAAAAGTTTGCCGCCTAATTTTTCCTTGTCGTCAACGATGATTACGTTATAATTCAGCTGGGCGAGTTCGAGTGCGGCTGTCAATCCGGAAGGACCACCACCGACTACCAATACGTCGCAGGTCATTTCGATTTTTTTATGGCGGCCAAGTGGGCGATTATCGGCTGGAATTTCCGGAATACGACGCAGGGTTTTTATCTGCATACCACCTCTTAACGGCGTTACGCAGGATTTTTGCGCCAAACCATCAATAATTAAAGTGCAATGCGAGCATTGGCCGTTGGCGCAGAAGAGTCCCTGCGGCGTGTCACCTTTGCGGTGAATGGCAAATTCCCGATAGCCCTGCGCCATCAGCGCCGAAGAAACCGGTTCGCCTTCAAAGCCTTCCAGAATAGTATCATTGAAAGTAAATTTTACTAATTTCCGAGCGGGTGGAATCGTCAAAATCGGATGCTGAACTATTCGCTCCATTTTTGCCTTTGTATTTAACTGAATTTTCAATCATAATATAATTGGTCAAATTTAGATAAACCGCGATTTAATGAAAATATTTTAGTGAGGAAAAGTTTTTGATAGTAATCCACGAATGTCCCGCCTCGCGGGACTCTCTCACCAGAGACTCCTCCGGAGCTTGCGGAGAATTCGTGGGCTAATTGTTTTTCTTTTTTTCTATTTTTTTAATCTTAGCTTTACTCGAGGCGTCACTCTTCGATGGACTCAGAGTGACATTCCCTGTACTGGCTAAACCAATTTCCGACCCGCAGGCGGGGCTAAATTGGTTTCGGCGTCTTGTTGATAAAACCAATTTGGCTCCACTTCGTTTCGCTGAAAATTGGTTTTGGTACATCCACTCTTCGATGGACTCAGAGTTACATTGTAAGTTTTCCTGTCATCCTGAGTTTATCGAAGGATGAGGTTATCGGAAAACCACTGGTCGAGTTACCAACTCGACCTACATTTTCTCTTTTCTTGACCTCGACCTCGACCTTGATCTTATTATGATTGTTTATGCCAATGTTTTATTAAAACTTCGTGTCTTTGAGTCTTAGTGGTTAAAGTTTTCCGAAAGCGCTGAAAATTCCATTTTTACCGCTGTGACTTCGCTCCCCAGCCGGAGATGTTCTATATGCCGTAACTAAGGTTTGGGTCTTGCGGGGCTCAATTGGTTTCAGCGTCTTGTTGATAAAACCAATTTGGCTCCACTTCGTTCCGCTGAAAATTGGTTTTGGTATATCCGTCGGGCAGGTTGAAACGGTTTGCCATTACGTTTTTTTAACCAAAACCCACGAATACTCCGTAGGAGTCCCGCGGCGGCGGGAAATTCGTGGGCTATTCTGAACCTGTTACCTGTTACTTGTAACCCGAAACCAATGACCGCCTCAGTCAATTTTTATTTACACATTATCAAGAAAAAAAATTCTGGACAGATAAGTTTCTTTGTTCTAATTTTCAGCTGGATTTGAATCTTATAGGGAATTGAAAGAATGATTAAAAATATCTTCAGAATAATCGGCTCGCTGTGTCTGGTAATCTGGATGGATTGTATCGGAAGTGACTATCAGGTATTGATCGAAAAAGGCGAGTTTAAAAAAGCCGAAGAAACTATTCGCCAGGGATTGTTCAATAATCCGTCTCTCAGTGCTGGTGAAAAACGCGCGCTGGAATTTGAATTGGAAAGAATGAGACGCATTCGCCTGGATTTTAGTAAAAGTCAGGCAGAAGTTATCGAATACATCGAGCAATACCTTCCTGATGTGAAGCCCGCCGATTTGGTTCGTTGGGAGTCGGAAAAGTCGCTGGAATATATCTTGATTGATGGCGAAAAAATGTATTTCAAGGATGCCGCGCCGAATCTTTTCCGACTAGACAAAACTCTCAAAGCCGTTAAGCAAAAAGTTGATTCTCAGAAGCCGACAAATTCCAAAGGCGAACCGGCATTCGATCTGGATTCACATTGCCGTAAAATCGTAAAAGCCGTCCAAAGGACACAAAAATCTACCGTTTTGCCGGTTAGAATGAAAATTAAACAAAGCCTGGTCGTTCACCCGAATGTTGTCCCGGAAGGGAAAATCATCCGTTGCTGGATTCCATTTCCGCGCGCAATATCCGATCGCCAGGTTAATATTCAACTGGTGAAAACTGATCCGCCGCTTTTTATTCTGGCGAATACCGAACAGACCCTTCAACGGACGATTTACTTCGAGAAACCGGCTATCAAAGATTCAACAACCCGTTTTTCGGTCGAGTACACTTACGAAATTTATGGTTCTTATACTCCAATAAAAGCCGAGAAAGTGACCCCGGTAGAACCAACACCCGAACTGAAGCCATTCATAAGTGAGGAGCCGCCGCATATCGTATTTACGGATGAAATACGGCAACTTTCCCGACAAATCGTTGGTTCGGAAACCAATCCTTACCGCATTGCTCAGAAATTATTCGAGTGGATTGATGTCAATATAGTTTGGGCTTCGGCGCGGGAATACTCGACGATTTATAATATTCCTCAATATGTTATCAATAATCGTCATGGCGATTGTGGTATGATGACATTGACTTTCATTACACTTTGTCGTCTGAACGGAATTCCGGCGCGCTGGCAATCGGGCTGGGAATTCAAGCCTCCTCAGGATAGTATGCACGATTGGGGCGAAATTTACTTTGCGCCTTACGGTTGGGTGCCGGTGGATGTGACCTATGGTCGGCGTGCCACGGCGGATGAATCTTTCCGCTGGTTTTATCTGAGCGGAATGGACAGCTACCGTCTGATTTTTAATGACGGTATGGCGGCTGATTTCTTTCCGCTGAAAATTTATCCGCGCAGTGAAATCATTGACTCTCAGCGAGGAGAAGTCGAATGGGAGGGTGGCAATTTATACTTCGATCAGTGGAATTGGGAACATGATTGGGAGATTATTTCTGAACCGTAAATTTTCAAATAGAGGCCGGCGATGAACATTAATACTAAAAAAATTCTAATCGGGCTGGGAATCGCATTAATAATAACATTATTATGCGGTTTGCTTTACCAAATCGGTTTGATTCAGCGCTGGGAAAATCAGGTTAATGATATTTTGTATCGCGATTTTCAGATAGAGCAGCATCCGTCGGAAGCGGTCATCATCGCTATTGATCAAAATAGCCTCGATTATTTTCAGAAAAATTTTCAAGTTCTCTGGCCCTGGCCGCGCGATATTTATGCTATGGCGACTAATTATTTGAATTCCTGTGGCGCAAAAGTCATTCTCTATGATATTATTTTTTCTACGCCCGATATTGACCGGCTAAATGTTCAAGCCGAATATGCCGATTCAGTTTTTGCGCGCGAAATGCGGACTGGCGGCAATGTCGTTCTGGCAATGCAGATGGAAGATTCGACGCATCTGGACGCTGAGCGACTGCTGACCCAATTTAACCGTCGGATCGTTTACAATGTCCCCCAGCGAATCGTTCACAAATATCCGAATGTTACGGCTCCGATTGACCGGTTTCAAAAGGCGATGGCGTATCCCGGTGCGGTCAACTTTTTCACCGATAACGATGGAGTTTGTCGTCAGGTGCCGCTTCTCTTTGCCAAAGATGACCGAATTGTGCCTTATATGGCGCTCGCGGCGGTTTTGGTTTACGATGACATTTCCACTGTTGATTATGATTCAACGAAGCATACTCTCGTCGCCGACAAGCGTCATATTCCAATTAAAAGCGATGGCTTTTACGATATTTACTGGTATGGACCGGGTGGAGCAGGAAATACTTTTCAATACGTGTCATTTGCCCAAATATTGAATTCCTATTTGCAGATGCAAAATGGTCAAAAGCCAGACGTTGATCCGGTGATTTTTAAGGATAAAGCTGTTTTCATTGGCGCCACTGCCGCAGGTTTACTCGATTTGAAAACCACGCCCTATTCTTCCATCGAGCCGTATCCGGGCGTCGAGATTTATGCTACTATTTTCTCGAATATTATCCGCGGCGATTATATTTCTGATTTTCCGTTTTTTGCCTGGTTGGGAATCTCTATAGTTCTTATCTGGCTACTGGCGTTTCTCTGGCAAAAATTGAAAATCTGGCAGTCAGTCGCGATTTCGTTGATAATTTTATTCATTCCGCTAATGTCGAGTGTGGTGATTTTTCAACGTTTGAAAATGTTTGTACCGGTCGTGGCGACCGAAATCGCTTTTGTCTTGAGTATTACGGTGGTTCTTTTAGTGAATTATCTGACTGAGGGGCGCGAAAAGAAAATGATTAAAAAAGTTTTCAATCGTTATTTGCATCCCACTGTGGTTGAGGTATTGACTAAGAATCCGAAACATCTTGAGATGGGCGGCCAGGAAATCGTCGCTACGGTAATGTTTTCCGATTTGCAGAATTTTACCGGAATTGCGGAAACATTCACTCCGTCTGAAATTGTTGGTTTTTTGAATCAATATTTTACCAGAGTCGAACAAATAATTTTCGAGAACAACGGAATGCTCGACAAATATACCGGTGACGGAATAATGGCAATTTTCGGTGCGCCGATTCCAACTAACGAACACGCCCGGATGGCTTGTAACGCGGCTCTGGGTTTTAAAAAACTGGCAAATTTTACCATTGAAGTCAAGAACCGAGCTGTTCCCTTGATAACGCGATTGGGGATTAATAGCGGCAATTTTGTCGTCGGTAATATCGGTTCAGCCAATCGGATGGATTACACGGCGATCGGCGATACGGTTAATCTCGCGGCACGTCTGGAAGGCGTCAATAAAATCTACGGCACTCAAAATATTATTTCCGAGACGACCTATGCTCTGGTGAAAGAAAATTTTATCTGCCGCGAACTCGATTTAATCCGGGTAAAAGGTCGCCAAGAGCCGCTGGCGATTTATAACGTCATCTGCATCAAAGACGATTTAAATTCCGAACTGAGAAAGATGCTTGAATTGTATAATGAAGCCTTAAGACTTTATCGGAAATGCGCCTTCCAGACTGCCGAAGCGGCATTTTTGGAATTGAATCGGCAATTTCCAGACGATTCGGTATCTCAGGTTTTTGCCAAACGCTGCATTCAATTAATTAACGAACCGCATTTGATTGATGCCGATGGCGTTTTTAATATCACTGTTAAATAAAATAGGCTAAATTATTGATTGAAATGAGGCAAATTTCAAAAAGAATAATTAGAACGAGAGGGGTAATATGAAACGTTCTGTTTTTTTAATTTCAATGGTATGCGTGTTGATTATCACCATCTATGGTGAAGAGTCCGTAGTAATTAAACGTGAGAATACTCATTTCAGACAAGGACCGGGTTCCTATTATCCGTTGATTGGGATGTTGCCAAAAGGCGTTAGAGTTGCTGTAATGGAAACTCAATCGGGCTGGATGAAAGTTCAATGTGCTGACCAAATCGGCTGGATTTCCGAGAATGCGATTATTGCGAGCGCTGAACCGACCGGCACAATTTTAACTGGTTCAATTAGCGGTAGTGGTTCGATGATAATTTCAAAAGCTTCCGCCAGCGGCGCGGTCAAAGGTTTTGCCCAAAAATTTGTCAATTATCACGACGGCGATCCGGCTTTTATCGAGCAGTACGATGTCGCAATTTTTACTCCAGCTGAATTTCAGCGTTTTAAACAGGAGACATTTCGTGGTCGCGACCCGGAGAAAATTCGCAAACGCTATAAGAGAATCAAAGCGGAAAACACCGATCATTCAATTTCATTGCAAGCGGAAAAAATCGGACTGGCCGCCGCTTCCAAAATTGCGGCTAGCGGATTGGTTATGAACCAGTCGCAACTGAAATACATCAATCTGGTGGGCAATATCGTTCTGGAAAATACCGATATGTACGATTATCCCTTTAAATTTTATATTCTAAAGGACAGCCGTCCATCGGCTTATGCTATTCCCAACGGTATGATTTTCGTTACTTCCGGTTTACTCGAAATGTTACGGGATGAAGCCGAGCTGGCAGCCATTCTGGCTCACGAAATTAGTCACGTTGTTCAGAAACACGGTGTTCAGGAAATTGCTAAACGCAAAACGATGATCGCCGCCGATGAAAAATTTAACGAATTGGACGAGGAGATTGTCACCGAAGACGCCACCGCCGATGAACTCGATCTAATCGCCCTAAATTGCTATGAAACGGCAACTAAACGCCGTCAAATCGAATACGAAATCGAAGCCGACCAGCTCGGCGTGATTTACGCCTATCGCTCCGGTTATGATCCGGCGGCACTGGGACGGGTGCTGACGCGCATCAAAGCCAACACTTCACCAGATTTCTGGAATCCGGAATCTAACTGGAGCTACGACGCTGTCTTCGATCGGGTTGAGCGCATCAATAACTTTATCAACAAGAATCTAACTAAAAATCCGGAGTGGAACGTTACCAATCCTAGCCGTTTTCGGAGCGTGTTTAAATAAGTGAATAGCCAAACCAATTTCCGCCGCGCTGCTGGTGGGGTTAAATTGGTTTCGGTGCATTAAGAATATTTTTAGACAAGATTAACTCCGAAGGCTCCGGAGGAGTCTCAGAAGAGAGAGTCCTGCTCGGCGGGATAAGGTTTTTGACCTTTTTTATCATACCGCATAGCGGTTACAGAATCACAAATGATTCATACCAAAATAAATACATATGGTTAGAAATATGTTAAACCTTTCCGAGGTAAAAAGATTTTTAGGGTGATTGTTTCTACAAAACTTAAAGCCCTCCGGGCTAGTTTGGATTCTATGGTTGTTAGATTGACACACAAGGAAGCGGTCTAAGTATTGAAAAAATGAAACCGCAAATAAGTTATTCCTCGGAGGGGATAAAAGGAGGCTGTTATAAAAAAGCCTTGAACCTTGCGGGCGGCATTGTATATTTAACCAACGATATGAAAACAGATCGAATATGAAAAGATTAAGCAAACTCAGCCCTTTAATTTTTATTCTAATCTGGAATTGCACAATCAAAGCGCAATTCAAATTCGAGAGAGAAATTGTCCCGCAAGCAGTCAGAGAGGGAGTTCAGTTCAATGCGATCGGCGTCAATGAATTTGGTGATATTTATCTACTGGAAAGCAAATTCAGTGAAGTTTATCGTCTCGACCAAAATGGCAATATTCTGAACCGCAACGGTGGTTTCGGCTGGGGATTGGGACAATTCGATTGCCCGCGCGATTTATGTGTTTCTGGATTGGATATAATCGTTGCCGACCAGAATAATCACCGCCTGGTGCGATATGATCGGCAATTGAATTACATTGCGACTCAGGATTTACGCAGTGATTCGCGCCGTTTAATTTATCCTTTATCTTTGACGGCCTTGCAAATTAATGAACTCTTCATTTTATCCGGGGAAACGGCTGAGATTTTGCGTCTTTATGTCGAAAATAATGAACAAACCTGGTTCGGTGGAATCGAATACGGGGCCTACGCACTCGTCCATCCAGTAAGTCTGCGGATGAATCGCAAAGGTATTTTAACGGTGCTCCAAGAAAACGGCAGTCTGGTGCAATTCGACCGTTTTGGGACACCGCTTGGACTAATTCCATTCCGTGATTCGGAAATGAACAAGTGCCAAGCTTATGGGTTGACGGCTGTCAATAACGACTGGCTGATTCTGATTGACAAAATCCCATTTCTGCATATGTTTTATACGAAATCGAAAAATTGGGTTGAACCGACTTTAGCCGATTTTGATCGTCACGAGCCTTTCGTAGCCGCAACTTTTTCGAATAATCGGCTTTATTTGCTGACCAGTAATGGTACAATTTTGGTTTTTTCGATTGCAACTTCTCAGTCGAAACCTTAGTGACTATCTGGTGGTTAAAATATAACTTTTGAATCACGCCGGTTCATTATATCGAAAAGGATGTAGACGATGGACGATAATCTCTCGCCTGGCAGGAATTTTATTGATCGTTACGGGATTTCTTAATGCTCAACAATGGCAGGTGGATGCTTTAAAAATTGCTCCCGGCGATTCGGTTGTCTATTTATCTCGTAGATTTATCCTACCTGAAACAATTGAATTGAGCATTGCCGACTCAATCAGTCTCGATCCTTTGACCGGCGCTATTACTTTACATTCCGTAAGAACCGATTCATCGGTTTTGGTCGCCAAATATCAATATTTGCCGCTCGATTTACCGCTCAATAAAATAGTTAACCGGCCGCCGCGCATTTATACGGGTAATGAAACTACCGAACCCAATTTGGCTGATTCTCCAACACGGCCACCGGCGCAGTATTCTACCGAGACCACCGATTTCCTGAAGTCCGGTACGCTTTATCGCGGTGTAACACTGGGCAGTCAAAGTGGAATGTCGCTGCAGTCCGGCCTGAACCTGGAGTTGCAAGGGAAAATTGCGGAAGATATTTCGATCGTCGGCACAATTACTGACCAGAATATTCCTATTGAACCGGAAGGCAATACCCAAACTCTGGATGAAATTGACAAGGTGTTCATTACCGTCGCCTTGCCGCACGAACGCCTAACTTTCGGCGATTATGAAATGGCATACAGCTCCGGCAGTTTGGGGAATTACAATCGCAAATTACAGGGCGTTTATCTGGAAAGCGATCGGCCGCCTATGCGGAATGTTATGAGCGGAGCAGTTACCAAAGGTCAATATTATCATAATTATTTTCTCGGTGAGGAAAGCAATCAAGGCCCATATCAATTGACCGGTAGAAATGGCGAAACCGATATAATCGTTCTAGCCGGTACGGAGAAGGTCTGGCTCGACGGTCGTCTTTTGACTCGCGGCGAAAGTAATGATTATATCATTGATTATTCGACCGCCGAAATAACTTTTATGACTCGTCAAATTATTACGGCGGAATCGCGCATTAGCGTTGATTTTCAATATTCCGATTTGATTTACCAGAAAAATATTTATATGGCAGGCAATACTACAAACTTATTTGATAAAAAATTAAATATTTCCGCCGCCGCGATCACCGAAAAAGATGACCGCGAAAATCCCATCGAACTGGTTATTAGCGATGCTGATAGAAAATTGCTAAAATCGCTCGGGGACAACGCTCAAAGTGCTTATATAAGCACGATTACGAGCGATACGAACGGTTCTTATATTTTAGTGGATTCAATCTTGATTTATGCCGGTTCCGGTCTGGGAACTCATACGGCGACATTTTATAACGTAGGAACGACCGGCAGTTATAAAAAGGTTTACCGCGGCGATGTGACTTATTTTGAATGGGTTGATAAAAATAATCCCTTGACGGCGGCTTCCGATATTGCCGCGGCGCTTTATTTGCCGGTCAAACCGTTGAAATTGCCGACCAGTCGGACGCTCTATCATCTGGGCAGTGAATGGCAACCGCATCAAAACTTTGCAATCAAGGCTGAAGTAGCACGTTCCGACTTCGATAAAAATCTATTCTCGCCACTGGATGATGAGGACAATGCCGGTTTAGCGGTTGATCTTACGTCAAATCTAATCATTCCACTCTCGGAATCCAGCCGAATTGCTCTTACTGGTCATTATAAACAGGAAAATTGGAATTTCGAGCCAATTGATCGCCATCAAATAGTCGAATATCGAAGGAAATGGGACTTGCCTTCCGACTCGACCAACGGCGAGCAATATTACGAAGGGCAAATTCAATATGCTTTGAAAAATAATCTGGTGGTCAAAACGGAAGGCGGTAAATATTCGCGCGGTGATTTTAATTCTAATCGGTTGGCGGCCAGTGCTGGTCTGAGCTACAAAATGCTGGAAACGGCCCAAATCAGCGAAGAATTCATTCAGCGCCCTCAAACGGGTACAAATGATATTAACTGGACGCGTCGCGGACTCAGATTAACGACCCATTTAGGGCAAGTTAAACCATTTGCCACTCTGAATTATGAATTGCGAGAAGGAGATACCATTAGAACGGAAAATTTCCGCTTTCTGGAACAAATCTATGGAATCGGCTCGGCGAGTGCCGGACATCTAACCTGGCAAGTTCAGACGACTCTCCGCCGCGATGACCTTCAGGATTCAGAGACCTGGATAAAAGGGACAAACGCTCATAATATTGGCCTGAACGGTCAGTTAATAAACTGGCATTCCTTTTCATCGCAATGGAATTATATCTACCGTATAAAGAAATTCTATAATCAGAATAACTCAGATATTGTGGTTCATCTCCTCGATTTTTCCCTGAAGCAAGAGCCGCGCAAATTACCCTATCGCTGGGAAACTACTTTGAAAATCGAGAACGAACAAACTGTTAAAAAGGAGTGGCGCTACTATTATGTCGGCGATGGAATGGGTGATTACATTTATGATTCAACTTATGCCGATTACGTTCCCGATGCGCAAGGCGATTATATTTTACGGATTTTACCGTCTTCGATCAAAGAACCGATCACCAGTATCGAGGACGGATTGCGTTTTCAATTTGATGGTACCAATGTTAAGATTCCGGTTTTTGGTGATTTGCTGAAACGTATTTCCACCTTAACGGACGTCCGTCTCCGGCAGGAAATCCACGATCCTCAGGGAATAACAAAATATCTTGCCACAGATGTTAATCAGGTCGATACCAGCTGGGCAAATTATTCCCGCATAATTCTACAAGATGTTAACTTGCGTTCGCGGGAAAGAAAAAGCGATCTGCGTCTTCGGTTTTATTCCTCCGATCTAGTAACTCAGGCTGATGTTCGTGGCTTAGAAAAAACGTTCACCGACGAATGGTCTCTACGTTATCGCAATCGTTTTTTGGGAAAGACCACACTCGAGTCCGAATCGGCATTAAAAAATTATAGCCGTCAATCGGAGATAAATACTCTCAGGGAACGTGATATTTATACTATTAGAGAAAAGTTAACGATATCGACTTTTTTGGATCGGATTCATCTACTCAGCACAGAAGTAACGGTAAATAGCGATAAAGGGAAGGTAGGTGACCCGATTAAATCATTTCTAACCGGTGTAAGATTGAGCTATGAACGGAAAATTATCGGGAAAGGTCGCTGGAAATCATTTATTGAATTGGATAAAGTTTCGGTAACTCCCAGAGGGAAAACAATTCCGTACGAGATGAGCAATGGCAAAAAGGAGGGAGTAACCGGCGGCTGGGGGACAACCGTTGAATACCGGATTGGTTCAAATGTCAGTATTCGAGCTAATTACGAAGGTTGGAAAGAGCCTCAGCGAACCGTTTATCATTTAGGAAGTGGCGAAGTGAGGCTTTCATTTTAATGACAAACCAGCGGTATAGAAGAAGAGTTTTGCGAATCATCCGATGTTTGCTCATCGGGTTTGTCGGTTGGTTTCCGGCTTGGGGAATTGAGCAGGACACTTCCCGGGCTGAAGTAATTTTCGGAGAAATTACGGTTAAGACGCTCGATGAAACGCTGACCGATTTCACTGAAATTGCCAGGAATTATACTACTTATCCTGTTACGATTGATTCCTATGAGGAATTGACGAACAAAATGCTGGACGTCGTGCTAAAAGACGGCTACCTTTATCCGGTGTTGACTTTAAGTGCAGTTCATCCCGAAACTGAAGGAAATCTCACCAAACTGAACCCGGAATTTTGCTTGGATCGCGGCGAGCGGGTTGTTATTGATACCGTGATATATGAAGGTATCAAGCGCACCGCACCTGAATTATTGAAGCGCGAATCGGCGGCGATCCTTGGAAAATCTCCCGATTCCCAAAAAATCTCAGCTTTTGTGAATAATTTCAAGAGTTATTCATTTCTGACGGTGCAATCACAACCGGAAATAGTAAAAACTCGCGAAGGTCAATTTGGTCTGGTCGTCCAACTGGCTGAACATTCGACCAATATTTTCAGCGGAGTGGTCGGCTATATACCAGCCACCGCCACGACTGAAGGTTATTTTACCGGCGAGGTAAATCTTAATTTGAATAATATCAGCGGTCGCGGTCGTAATCTCAGCGTTTTTTGGGCCAAACCCAATCGCTATTCTCAACAAATTGACCTGAGATATTTCGAACCCTGGATTCGGCACACCAATTTTAATGCAGAAGGTCAATTCAGTCAGATATTGCGAGACACTCTGGTTGTTTTGCGTTCTTTTGAAGCCGGTATCGGACGCCGATTATTCCAGAACGGTTCAGGGGCTTTGAAATTCAATTATTCATCTACTATGCCCACTTCGGGTGGTCGCCAGTTACTTGGATTAAATGATCTCACAACTCGCGGTTTGGGGTTATCGGGCCGCTATGACGGTCGTGATTATCCGCCTAATCCACAAAAAGGATTAATGGTCGCGATTAATGCCTACTTCAGCCGCCGTATTGAACAAGATGCTAATCGCCTCTGGCAATATCAGACCGAAATAAATGGTGAGTTCGATGCCAAAATTCGTCCCCAATTAGTAGCCGCCTGCGGCTGGAATTTCAAAGGAAAATGGCTATCGGAAGGTGTACCGATTTATTCCGACTATTACTGGTTTGGCGGTGCCCGCAGTCTGCGTGGCTATGCTAATGAGCTGTTCGGTGGCTCGGAAATTGCCTGGCTCAACAATGAGATTCGCTGGCTTATCGGTAAAAACGGTCGGGCGCATATATTTTTCGATCAGGGATATTATCGTCGTTCGGTCGAAGGCGTAGATAAACGATATTATCTACATTCCTATGGCGTCGGCTTGCGACTGGATTCGCGGATGGGAATTATCGGACTCGATTATGGATTCGGAGAGGGCGATACTTTTACGACAGCCAAAATTCACATATTTTTGGAGACTAATTTTTAATGGGAAAACACAATAATAAAAATCCAAAACCTAAATCGGTAAAAGTTAGAACGGAGGCACAAATTGTCGAGCGGGTTATCCAATTTCTTCAACGAAATAAAGGTAATGTTTATAAACAGAAAAAAATCGCCAAAGAAATCGGCATCTCTTCCAATAAGTATGTTAGATTCAAACAAATTTTGAAAGAATTAGCGCTGGACGGGGAAATCGAAAATCCGCGAGCGGGATGGTACCGAATCCCCGATGAATCGCGGTTTATGGAAGGGATAATTTTGTTCTCCGGACGCGGTTTTGCTTTTGTAAATACGGATGCCGGAGAAGAAATATTCGTCGGTGCCAAGCAGACCGCTAACGCTTTACACCTTGATCGGGTGTTAATCGAAAAATTACGGCACAGTAATGGGATTCGACCGGAAGGTAGAGTGGTGAAAGTTTTGAAACGCGGTCAAAAATCAATTATTGGAACGATAAAACAGAAGAATAAGCGCTGGTTTGTCATTCCGGAACATCCCACAGCTGTTGAAGAAATCGAATTGGTTGGTTCGGAAAAAGGTCTGCAGGAAGGCCAATTAGTCGAAATTCAGGACATCGAATGGAGCAATACTCGCTTGCGACCGCGAGCTGCTTTAAAACAGATTCTTGGTTCTCCAGAAAATCCGCAAGATGATTTGATAATTGTTAAGAAAATGTATCGGCTGAGCGACCGGTTTCCGGCTAAAGTTTGGCAGGAAGCTGAACTTTTGGAAAATCAGAAAATCAAGCCAGACAATCGTCTGGATTTGCGTGATAAATTAATTTTTACTATTGACCCTCCCGATGCAAAGGACTTCGATGATGCTATTTCGCTGGAAAAGAGTCCGGAGGGTAATTGGCTCCTGGGAGTGCATATTGCGGATGTTAGTCATTATGTCACGCCGGGCAGTGCTCTCGATCGCGAGGCTCGGCGACGGGGTACCAGCGTTTACCTGGGTGAAAATGTTATTCCGATGTTGCCGCCGCCAATTTCGAATGAATTGTGCAGTTTGAAACCGGGTGAAGATCGGTTGGCATTTTCGGTTTTCTTGACTCTTAATGATGCAGGTGCGGTGTTGCGCTATTCATTCGCTCCGAGTATAATTCGCTCGTTTAAACGATTCAGCTACGAAGAAGTGCAGGAAATTCTGGATAACAAAAGTGGTGAGTATTTTGATATATTTACTAATATGCTACAAATCAGTCGCACTCTTTTTGATCGCAGACGGGCGGCTGGCAGTATAGACTTCGACATTCCGGAGCCGGTTTTTAAAATGGGACCGGCTGGAATTCCGATTGAAATTAGTCCTTCCGAAAGATTGGACAGTCACCGGATAATCGAGGAATTTATGTTAACGGCTAATCGGGCAGTCGCCGAATATATAACCATTCAGCGGCGTAATGAAAAACTGCCGTTTCTCTATCGAATTCATCCACAGCCGCCATTACAAAATATTACTGAACTGTATCAGATTTTGCGAGGCCTGGGAATCGATTTGCAACAGCCACCTAAGCTCAAACCTATTGATATTCAGAAAATTCTAAATGGATTGGCCGGAATGCCCTACAAAAATTTTATTGAACAAATTACTCTACGTTCGATGGCGAAGGCGGTCTATTCCCAGCAACCATTAAGTCACTTCGGTTTGGCGTTTTCTCATTATACTCACTTCACGGCACCTATTCGGCGTTATCCCGACTTGATGGTTCATCGTTTGCTGAAAAATTATTTAGCTGGTTATAATCCCACCGATTTAGCTTTTTACCGGCGTTCATTGCCGCACATTGCCAGTTCAGCCAGCCAGCGCGAAATCGAGGCAATGGAAGCCGAGCGGACTTACCAGAAAATAAAGCAAGTGCGTTTTATGGCGGACAAGATCGGCCAATGGTACAAAGGTGTCATCAGCGGCGTGCGTGAATTCGGATTTTTTGTCGAAATTTCCCAATTTCTGGTTGAAGGCTTGGTGCACGTTCGGACTCTGGCGGATGATTATTATATTTACGATTCGGAGAATTTTCTTTTACGTGGTAAAAATACCAGGCGCACTTTTCGGCTTGGCGACGAAGTAATGGTAATGGTAACGAACGTTTCCGTTAGAGAGCGACGGATAGATTTGGAATGGGGCGAATGAGTAAAAGTTTTATTGGCTTAATGCTGGTGAATGTTTAATTTTAAAAAGGGTATATGATGGAGAATAAGAATGAATAAAAAAATAGTACTATTAGGCTTGATTTTTTCAACGATATTGATGAATTGTAACCGACTGAAGAATTCCATTGGTGGGGTAGATGAAATATATATTTTTGCTACTGAGCAAACTCGGGAAGTACTGGGACAGGCAATTGATACCACTTTTTCCTATGGGATTCGGACGCCGGAATTTCAGCCCTATTTTTCCAAAAAATGGCTGCCAGTAGAAGATTTTCCGTCATACATTTATTTTAAAAATATCATTCTGGTAGCTGATTTGAGTCAGGAAAACCCGGCCGCTGAAATTGCTCGCGGCTTATTACCGAAACAGAGTTTAATCGCCGCGGAAAAGGATAGCATCCACCTGTTTGCTATTCCGGATAACTGGGCTCGCGATCAAATGTTTGTTTTAATTGCCGGCCGCGATTTGAAGCTGGTTGAGCGCGATATTTTAGCGCAGAAAGGCTGGCTTTATGGAAAGTTTGAAGAGAAATTCGAGAAAGGCCAGAGAGACTATATGTATGGTCGCTTAGAGCAAAAGAAGCTGACTAATTATTTTTGGCAAAAATATCGCTGGACGATGCGCATTCCGCACGACTATATTATTGTCAAGGAAATGCCGGAAAAGAATTTCGTTTGGCTCGGAAGAGGTATGCCATACCGCTGGATTTCCGTTACCTGGGGAGATGGTATTCAAACGGAATGGATGACGAATGTGGGACTGTATGAAAAACGGAATGAGATTGGCAAGTTATATGGCGGGATAATGACCGAGAAGCGCTTTCTCGGTTTTCAATTTTTCAAATTCGGTGATTACGATGCTCTGAAAATGTACGGACTCTGGTATCACACCGATGAGACTATGGGCGGTCCATTTGAAACTTATGCCTTTTATGACTGGCGCACTGACCGAACCTTCGTTATTGATATGCTAATGTATGGTCCTGGTGAAAAATTGTCAGTCCTATTTCGCGGACTCGAAATTATAGCCAAGACTTTTACCACCGATTATAAAGGATATTCCAAATAGTGCCGGAGCTAAACCGGCGGCTGGAATTTGGCAATTATAAGGTGGTCAATTAAATTACGGCGGAGCTAGTAGGTTTATGGAGAAAATAGCATTAATTGTCGGAAGCACTTCCGATTTAGAAACAGCCGAACAAGCCCGCAAGTATCTGGAATACTTTGAATTAGATTGCGAGATAAAGGTCCTTTCGGCTCATCGCCAGCATGATGAATTGGTTAATTATGTTAAACAGTTTGAAAAGGGAAATGGTCGCTTGATTATTGCCTGTGCTGGAATGGCGGCGCATTTGCCGGGTGTTATCGCGGCTTTGACTACTTTACCCGTAATTGGTGTCCCACTGGACGCTTCTTCTCTGAATGGGGTAGATGCGCTCTATTCCATCGTCCAAATGCCGAGTGGTATTCCGGTTGGGACGATGGCGATCGGCAAACCTGGAATAATTAATGCCGTTATTTATGCGGCTCGAATTCTGGCGCTCTCCAACGCCGAATTAAAAGCCAAACTGGTCGAATTTGCCGCAAAAGGCTTCAAACTTAATTAAAATGAAAATATTAATAACTGGCGCTAACGGAATGTTAGGTGAAAAATGCACTCGTTTGCTGGCCCAGAAACATAAAGTTTTGGCGACCGACCTCAATGATGAACTGATTTATCGGTTAGAGACTGACTACCGCAAAATGGATATCACTAAACCGGAAGAGATCGAAACTATCATTAATGAGTTTCGTCCTGATTGGGTCATCAATTGTGCGGCTTATACTAATGTGGATGGCGCTGAAACTGAACGTGAAACTGCCTGGCAGGTGAATGCAGCTGGGCCGCAGAACCTCGTAGCGGCTTTGCGAAAATTCAATACCCCAATTATTCAGATTTCAACCGATTATATTTTTGACGGGGTCAATGGACCGTACCGCGAAAATGATCCCGTCAAACCGATCAATTATTATGGCGAAACAAAATTAGCTGGCGAGCGGGCTGTTTTAGAATCAGGTTTACCGGCGACGGTTTTCCGGACGAATGTACTCTTTGGTGATGCGACTAATCAGGAAGCCAGCTTTGTTTACTGGGTGGTGAATAAACTTAGTCACCGCGAACCAATCAACGTAGTCAATGATCAGTTTGGCAATCCCACCTGGGCTGACGGACTGGCACAAGTAATTGAAATGGCGATTGAGCGAAGAATTCATGGGCTTTATAATTATGGCGGGGCCGATTATATCAACAGGCTGGAATTTGCCTTACAAATTGCAGCGGTTTTTGAGCTGGATCCGACTTTAATTCGGGCTGTTTCCACTCGCTCGCTGAATCAGAAAGCCGCTCGACCTTTTCGGGCGGGGTTAGTATGTGAAAAAATCCAATCCGAATTTGGCATTCATCTATATTCGATTAAAGAAGCTCTAACAAATATGAAGGAAAGACAACTTGAAATCGCTGGTAATCATTCCGACCTATAACGAAAAAGACAACATTCGCACTGTTATCGAACGCCTGCGAGCTTTACCGATCGAGGTTGATATTTTAATTATTGATGATAATAGTCCCGATGGGACTGCTGATATTGTTCGTGAATTACAATCTAGTGATTCTCATATTTATATGATCAATAGACCCAGTAAACTCGGTCTAGGGACGGCTTATATCGTTGGTTTCCGCTGGGCACTGGAGCGTGATTATGAATACATTTTGGAGATGGATGCCGACCTCTCGCATAATCCAGAGGATGTACCCCGACTAATTCGTGAATGTGAGAACGGTTATGATTTGGTAATCGGATCGCGTTACTGTAATGGGGTCAATGTTGTTAATTGGCCGATCAAGCGTTTGCTCCTGAGTTATGGTGCTAATAAATATACTCGTATGATTACCCGAATGCCGATTATGGATGCGACCGCTGGTTTTAAATGCTACCGGCGGGAAGTTTTAGCCGCTATTAATTTGGATCGAGTCAAATCCTCTGGCTATTCCTTTCAGATTGAAATGAATTTCCGCGCCTGGGATGCCGGTTTTAAAATCAAGGAAATTCCGATTATTTTTATCGAGCGTTCCGAAGGCTTATCGAAAATGTCAAAAAATATTGTTTGGGAAGCTGTTTTTATGGTCTGGAAACTGAAATTACGGCAGATTTTCAGAGCTCTATAAGCATGCAAATTTCGGTTATTATTGTCAGCTACAACGTTAAAGAATTTCTTCAACAGTGTATTTTATCTTTGAAGAATGCTCTTGAAGGCATATCGCATGAAATCATTGTAGTTGATAATGATTCGGTTGATGGCACAGTCAATGTCATCAAGAATAAATTTCCCGAAATTTTAGTAATCGAAAACCATTTCAACAGAGGATTTGCGGCGGCATGTAATCAAGGATTGGAGATTGCGCGGGGTGAATATATTTTATTATTAAATCCTGACACGATGCTTCAGGAAGATACAATCAAAGTGTTACTGGAATTCTTCGAGGCTCATCCTGAGGCTGGAGCCGCCGGATGTAAAATATTGAATGCGGACGGTTCACTCCAATTAGCTTGTCGGCGGTCTTTTCCAACTCCGAGTGTGGCTTTACCGAAGTTACTCGGTTTGTGTCGGTTATTTCCCAAAGTGAAGGCTTTTGCCCGTTATAATCTTACTTATCTTGATCCCGATCAAATGACCGAAGTTGACGCAGTCAGCGGTTCTTTTTTAATGATGAGGAGAGCCGTTTATGAACAGATTGGTGGACTGGACGAATCCTACTTCCTATATGGTGAGGATTTGGACTATTGTTATCGAATCAAGAAAAGTGGCTGGAAAATTTATTATGTGCCAGATACTAAAATTATTCATTACAAAGGTGAAAGCGCCAAACATGCTGCCTTCGATAATTTCATCGCATTTTACCGGGCGATGGCTATATTTGCAAGCAAGCATTTCGGCAAAAGTTCCTCGATAATTACCGATATTGTTTTTAAAGTCGGTATATTTTTCCGTGGAGTGGTATCCCTGGTAGGACGATTTCTCCGACGTCGAATCGTAATGATTGTGGATGGGATCGCCCTGGTAGCGGCTATTTTAGTAGCTCATCAATTACAGCCTAGACCCCTTCCTGACTATCCTTCGCTATTGTCAATGTTGGTTTTTTATTTGTTAGTATGGTTGGGGATTGGATATTCGATTGGTATATACGACCGCCGGGAATTATCCTATTCGCGAGCGGTGGTAGCCTCATTGCTTAGTTTCATTGCTTCTCTGATATTTAATCTGATTTTCAAAGATGTCATTTATTCGCCGAATATGCTGTTATTGAGTTTTGTCATTGTCACTCTCTTTTTACCGGGCTGGCGGGTGTTATTATTATTTTTACAACGACGACGGATAATTCAGCCTGCGTCTTCATTGTCGAAAGCTCTACTGTCCCGGCGAACTATTATCGTCGGAGCCGGTAAAGAAGGTGAGCGAATTGCCCGCAAACTAAAAACTCATATTGAACATGGCTTTGAAATTCTGGGTTTTGTTGATAAAGATTATATGAATGAGGAAATCGCTGGATTTCCTTTCCTGGGATTGGTAAGTGATTTACCGGAAATCATCCGGATTAATCACGCCACTGAAATTATCTTTACTACCGATCGCTTCAATAACGATGATATTCTGGGAATTGTAGATAGAATTAAAAAATATAGAACTAACATCAAAATCGTTCCCCGCCATCTGGATTATATTTTGGGGAAATCGAGTGTCGAAAATATCGAGGATATTCCTCTGGTGGATGTTGATTATAACTTATTTCGAGTCGGCAATCGGGTTTCCAAGCGGATTTTTGACATAGTAATTTCTGCGATTGGAATAATTTTGTTATCACCTTTTGTGATTCCAATAGCGTTACTGCTGGGTTATAGATTCCAGAAAGTAAATTTTAACGGTGCTGAACAGTGTCAAATTAGCGCTCTAACTTTGGTGAAAAGGAGTGGAAATCATATCAGTCCATTCATAAATCGTTTTCCTTTACTGTTTTCGGTTGTAAAAGGCGATATCAGTTTAGTGGGAAGTGAGTTAGTACCGTTAGAAAATGGCGAGCGGAATTTGCGTTTTAAACCGGGATTGACCAGTCTTTTCAGGGTAAGTAAAAATCATCGGACTGATGAGACTGATAAACAGAACTACGAACATTTTTATATGCAAAACCATTCTTTGTTTTTAGATGTTGAGATTATTTTGAAAACTGTTTTAAAAATTTGAAAGAATAATGGCTGAAATAATCCTTGATTTTGAAAAACCAATCATCGAGTTGGAGAAGAAAATAGAAGAGCTCCGAGCGCAAAGCGCTTCCAGCGGGGTGGACCTGAATCCGGAAATTGAAAAAGCCAAAGTCAAACTCAATCGTCTGATTCAAAAAACCTACTCCAATTTAACGCGCTGGCAAAGAGTTCAACTTGCTCGTCACCCCGATCGACCATATACTCTGGATTATGTTAAGCGGATTTGTTCCGAATTCATTGAAATTCACGGCGATAGGTATTACGCCGATGATAAAGCCGTAGTGGCTGGATTGGCGCAGATCGAAGATTATAAAGTCATTTTGATTGGTCAGCAAAAAGGACGAACCACCAAGGAAAATCTCTACCGAAATTTTGGTATGCCACATCCGGAAGGTTATCGTAAGGCTCGCCGGGCTATGCAACTGGCCGAAAAATTTAATCGTCCGGTTATTTCTTTTATTGACACACAAGGAGCGTTTCCAGGAATTGGTGCGGAAGAGCGCGGACAGGCGGAAGCAATTGCCCGCAACCTGTTTGAGATGGCTCGTTTGCGCACCCCGATAATTGTGGTAGTCATCGGTGAAGGTGCAAGCGGTGGTGCGCTCGGGATTGGCGTTGGCGACCGCATCCTTTTGCTCGAAAATACCTGGTATTCGGTAATTACTCCGGAAGGTTGTGCTTCGATTTTATATCGAGACAGTTCCAAAGCACCATTAGCCGCCGAAGCAATGAAAATAACCGCCCGTGACCTTGCCGAGTTTAAAATCGCCGACGAAATCATTCCGGAACCGATTGGCGGAGCCCATCGTAATCCCGATCAGATGGCGCAAACTTTGAAAGATGTCCTTCTCAGATATTTGGTTGAATTAACGCAGATTCCGATAGATGAACTAGTTGATCAGCGAATTGAAAAATATGCCCGCATGGGTTCGTGGAAAGTGGTTGAACCTAAGCCCAAAACAAAAACCAAATAAAAAAAGTTTGATAGGCTTTTGATATGTTAGAACACCGTTACCAGTTGCGAGTCCGCTACTCGAGTGTTGATCAATTAGGTGTGGTTTATTATTCCCGCTATCTGGAATATTTCGAAGCAGCGCGCGATGAGATAATGCGCTCGATTGGACTTCCTTATAGTCAATTTGAACGAGAAGGTTATGCTATGCCGGTGGTGGAGGTGCATTGCGTTTATCATCGAAGTGCGCATTTTGATGAATTGCTAACGATTATTTCCCGTATCTCCGAAATGCCGACAGCCCGGCTTAGAATTGATTATGAAATTCTACGCGAAAATGAATCTCAGCCCATTGTTACCGGCTATACCATTCATGCATTTGTTAATCAATCCGGAAAAGCAGTTCGTCCCCCACAATTTTTCACAAAATTATTAGAAGCACAATTGTTAAAATAGAGTTCCCTATTTTTCGTTAAAAATAAATTGAAAAGCATGTGTTAATGACTAAAGCTCTGCTAATCACCTTTGAGGGTATTGACGGTTCGGGTAAGACGACCCAGATTGAATATTTTATGCAAAAATGTAAGCAAGAAAACATTCCTGTAGTATTGTTTCGAGAACCGGGCGGTACTCCGATCGGCGAGAAAATCCGCGAAATTCTTTTAAGTAAATCCAACTCGGGAATGTTTGCCATCACTGAACTTTTACTTTACTCAGCCAGCCGACACCAACTTTGTCGCGAATTGATCCGTCCGGCTCTGGAATCTGGAAAAATCGTCATCTGTGATCGGTTCTACGATTCGACGACTGCCTATCAGGGATACGGTCGCGGAATAGACCTGGATTTTATTAATCTGTTAAATCGCATTGCCGCTGATAATTTGGTACCGGATTTGACTTTTATCTTCGATATTCCTATTACGGAGAGGTTCCGGCGCCTTGGTACGCGTGAACTTGATCGCCTCGAGACAGAAGAGCAGAATTTTCAGGAAAAAGTACGCCAGGGATTTCTGAAAATTGCCGCAAGCGAGCCTAACCGCGTTTGCCTGATTGATGGAACTAAAACTGAAGATTTAGTAGCTGATGAAGTGTGGCAAAATTTCAATAAACTTTTAAAAAGGGTTAAAATATGAAATTGTCATTTAACAAGGGCCTAAAAATCTGGATTACCGTGCTGGTTTCGGTAAGTGTCTTATTGGCTTTTACGGCGACGGACATTTATAAAACGATTGCGGATTCTTACAAACTTTATAATGCAGTTTTCAGGCAAATATTGCTGAATTATGCCGATCCGCTGGATGCCGCCGCTTTAACGGAAAGTAATATTCGGAATATGACTCGTGAACTCGATCCCTATACGGTTTATATGACTGAAGAGGAGAAAGAGCCACTTGAAATTTTAACAAAAGGAGAATATGGCGGAGTCGGTTTACGGATCAGTCTGCGCAATGACACGCTGACCGTTATTTCGCCGATTGAAGGCAGTCCCGCAAAAAAAGCTAACATTCTACCCGGCGATCAAATTTTAAAAGTTGACTCAGTCTGGACTACCGGTCTGGACCTTGACAAATCTACTCGTCTAATTCGCGGCAATGTCGGCACCAAAGTTGAGTTGCTAATCAGGCGTCCAGGTACTGATGAAGGAAAAGTATATATTTTAGAACGGGCGAAGATTCCGGTGTATGATGTTTATTACACCGATTATTTAGAAAAAGGCATTGGTTATGTTCGATTGGCTGAGTTTTCCAAGGGCTCAACGGCTGAGTTACGTCAGGCTATTAATGATTTGAAAAAGCGCGATCAGATTGAATCTCTTATCCTGGATCTGCGTGGTAACCCGGGTGGACTATTGGAGGAAGCGCTGGCTATAGCCGAATTGTTTACTCAGCCGGGTGATACTTTGTTATTTACTCGTGGCCAGAGCGAAAGCTCAAACCGAGTTTATGTTGCAAGTCGCCGACCTATTTTAGATGAATCCGTTAAAATAGCCGTTTTGATTGACGGCGGTAGTGCTTCCGCTAGTGAAATTGTTGCCGGTATTGTTCAGGATCTTGACCGCGGAATCGTCGTAGGGACGCCCAGCTTTGGTAAAGGATTAGTTCAGACAGTTTTTCGAGTTGATAAAGAGCATTCCATCAAACTAACCACGGCCAAGTATTATATTCCCAGCGGGCGATTGATCCAGAAGCCGAATTATATTAAAAATCCAAAGTTAATTGCCTCTGTTATTCCTCAGGATTCGATCTTCTATTCCCGCAATAAGCGCCAGCTAAAAAGCAAGGGCGGAATCACTCCGGATATTATTATTAAAAATAATGAGCAAAGTGATTTTGTAACCGAACTCTGGCGCCAAAATCAGTTTTATTCGTTTGCCATTAAATATAAAACCGAGCATAATGAATTACCGGAGGAAATTAACGATCGTATCATCACAGAATTCAAAAATTATATTGAGCATTCGGGATTTCAATTTATCGAAAAAACTGAAAAGAAAATTCGTGAGATAGATAAAATAATTGCCCATGATGAACGCTTAAAGAACGTCAAAATTGATTTGCAACCGGTCTATGAAGTGTTTGATTCGTTAAAAGAAGCTGAATTCGAAAATAATCGCCCAATGATCCAACGCGGGATTGAGAATCAGTTCGCAATGCTCAGAGAGGGAATTGCCGGACAGCTAAAAGCCGATTTGAAGTATGACAAAGTCGTTTCCGAGGCGATTGCGGCTGTTAAGGACGATGGAAAATATAGAGTGAAACTTGGCCTGGCTAAGTAAGGATGGATTTTTCATTTTGCGAATGCCAGTTCAGACGTTTGTTTTAGTGGCTTTCATTTTGAATATTGGCAAAATTAGTCGGGCGGATACTCCCAAAATCACCCGACAAATCGAAACAATCATTGTTGAAATTGGCAAGAAATATTGTCCGGACCAGCGAGTTGCTGTATGGGAAATTGGAATTGATTCTCAGGATAAAAATTACAGTTTAAACGGGGAAACCGACCATCCCGAAGCGGTTCTGGCTTTAATTACTCAAATAAAACAAACTTTGCCAGCTATTGGAATTCAGAATCAGATTAGAATCTTGCCGGATGAAACAGTGAACGGTAAAAATTTCGGCATCGTAATTAATTCGGTCGAGCCTTTGCGGAGTGGCCCGTCGGTATTTAACGATATGGTAACGCAAACTTTACGGGGATTAACGGTCGAGATATTGAAAAGTGCCGGAGGTTGTTTTTTAGTTAGAACCGATGATGGTTACTTAGGATGGATGGAGGATGACCGATTAGTTGTTGGCAGCGATTCGCTAAAGACTGCCTGGGAAAATTCATATAAAGTCGTCTACGACGATATCGAGGGCATTATCTACTCTAAGTCTGACGGAAAATCTATGCCCGTAGCTGATGTTGTCCTCGGGAACCGATTTAAAATGATCGGCAAGCAAGGGCAATGGACCTGCGTCGAAATTCCAGACGGTCGCCAAGGTTTCATTTCGTCCCAGCAGTTAGTCAGCGAATCGGAATATTTGGCGCGAACTCCGACGGAGGATAAAATTGTTGCGACTGCCAGGAATTTACTGGGGCGGCCATATCTTTGGGGCGCCAATTCACCGAAAGCTTTCGATTGTAGTGGGTTTACACAAGCAGTTTATCGTCGCAATGGTTATCTATTACTAAGGGACGCCAATATGCAGGTCAATCAGGGGGTTGCGGTTGACACAACCAATTTACCGGAAAATTTGAGGCCGGGCGATTTGTTGTTTTTCGGACCAAATCCGGAGCAGATTAATCACGTTGCCATTTATCTTGGGAATTATGAGTATATCCATTGTTCGGCATGGGTAAGGATTAATAGCCTCAAACCAGGCACAGCTAATTATGATGATTATTTGGTGAAAAATCTGCGTTATGTACGGCGAATCATTGGTAAATGAATTTGATCAAATATAAATTTTTATGGAATTTTTTCGTTTGCTATTATTAGAAGGATGGTTTATAAATATCGAAAATTTCCTGTTTAACAAAAAGGTGACGTTATGACAAATGAAATAGAATACTTCAAAGGGGAAAAAATGCTCAAGAGAGCCGATGAGTTAGATTTCTTTTGGGCTTATCACAAAGAAGAATTACCTAAAGATAAACAGTTGGTCCTTCTCGATAATGTTCAGTTTATCTATGAATTGGCATTAGCTCAACTTGAGCTGCAATCTCTTGGAGTCAATTTTAAGATAACTAATAGTCTGAGAGAATTCAAACTATTAGAAAGAAAAGATGAGGAAGAACTCAGAAGAAAACTGGCGTACTTTAAGTTCGTAAATGGGCATTCTACCGACTATTTCCAGATTATTCAAAAAAATAGAACCCGCTCCGTTAATCAGTACCTTACTCATTGGATTTACCCCTATAAAGGGAAATTCCATCCGCAAATGATTAGGGCGCTCCTTAATATCATTGGACTTAAGCAGGGCGATACTGTTCTTGACCCATTTATCGGGAGCGGTACTACCGCTGTCGAAGCACAACTTCTGGGAATAAATTGTATCGGGATAGACGTGTCTCCCCTTTGTATTCTTCAAAGTAAGGTAAAAACTGAATCAATAGATGTCATCTCACAGATTTTAGAATTGAAGGAAGAAATAATAAAAAGTATAAAACCTTCTTTATTCAATGTTGAGGGAAAAACTATTGATGATGTTATTAATATGGTACCTAATGAAAAAGTGCAAAATTTCTATAAAATGGCTAAACTTGTCGCCATAAGTGACAACGCCAGGCGAGGGAAGGAATTCTCTAAAGCTTTTTTAAAAAATATAGAAGTAATGATTTCTTCAGTCTCAGATTTTGTTGATATAGTAAAGGAACTTAATCTAAAGTTGGGTAAAATAGATATTAAAACCGGCGACTCAAGGACATTGCCTTTAAGTAATGAAACTATTGATGGAATAGTTACATCTCCTCCTTATTCAATTGCATTGGACTATGTTTTAAATGATGCTCATGCATTAAAAGAGCTGGGCTATAATCTTCCAGTAATCAGAGAGAAGTTTATTGGTGTTAGAGGCAAAGGGCAAATAAGGATTGATTTGTACAATAATGATATGAAGAAAAGTTTAGAAGAGATGTTTAGAGTTCTCAAACCTCAAAAGTACGCAGTCATAGTAATTGGAAATGCAACCTATATGGGGCAGGAAATAAAAACCGTTGAATTCACAATAGATTATGCAAAAAAGATTGGTTTTAAATTAGTCAAAAACATAGATAAGATAATTTTTGGGCTTTATAATGTTATGCAGAAAGAAAATATTTTAATTTTTCAGAAGGGGGGTGATATATGAAAGGCAATGAACAAGAAGAATATATAAAAGAATTGGAGGCAACCATCTCTCAATTTCTTAAGCCGCTTAAAAATATTCCTTTCAAGGTTGCTATAAAAGCAATGTCAGGTTGTGATGTAATCCCATTCAATAAAAATAATCCAAAGGATAGGCAATTATTAAAGGATTTGATTGAGGCTACGAGAATTGCGGTAAAAAATGCCAATGAAAGCGGGATATTTACGAGGAGAGAAAATGAAGTTGGAAATCATATCGAGCCTTTTATGATTGAAGCCTTAAACCAAATCGGACTTATTGCACATAGGCCGGAGACAAAAGAAGGAAAGAAAAAAGCTACCGGCTATCCGGATATTTTCCTAAAAGACAGAAACGGAAGGCCAAATTATATTGAGTGCAAAACTTATAACGAAAGAAATTATCAGACGACTCAGAGATCATTTTATTTCTCACCAGCAGAGAGGCCGACCGATTTTAAAATTATCTATGATGCACGACATTTGGTCGTCAGTTTTAGAATCGAGAGAGCTGAGCGGGAAGGCAAAACGGCATTCATTCCTGTATATTGGAAAATTTTTAGTATTGATCATTTAAAAGGGCAAATAAAACACGAGTTTAATTCATCTAATAAGCAGATGTATGAAGATGAAGCCTTGCTAGCAGAAGGTGGCATAGAATAACGATTGATAAAATCGCCTTCAAACTGAACTTTATAGTTATTTACTCATAAAAATTTTCTTCTGCCGAATTGTATTTTTGTTATATATTATTTCCGTGATTGGTGAACTTAAGTATAATTGTATTTAAAATTGCAATAAAAGCATTTTAAAACCATAAAAAATTGGAGAATATAGTCTGGACATCGGTCGAACACAATCCTTGATTACTGGACTTAGTGCTGTCATTTTACAAAATGACGGTGGAGTAATTCAGGTGAGCATAAAATTCAATTATGGTTAAATATTCAGAATATTTCTATGATACTTATAAATAAACCTTTAAATGGTATTTGATTTAGATTAAGCAAAAGTGCAAATTTTAACTTAAGTAAGGAATCTAAAATGAGAGTAATAATCCACAGTAACTACGAAAAATTAAGTGATTGGGTTGCCCGATATATTGCGGCTAAAATTATCAATGCTAATCGTACTAGCGATAAACCTTTTGTTCTCGGATTGCCCACCGGTTCTTCGCCCATCGGTACTTATCAGGCATTAGTAAAATTGCATAAAGAAGGAAAAGTATCCTTTAAAAATGTCATTACTTTTAATATGGACGAGTATGTGGGACTTTCCGAAGACGACCCGGAGAGTTATCACTACTTTATGCGGCATTATCTTTTCGATCATATTGATATTCCGCGGGAAAATATTAATATTCTGGATGGTAATGCCAAAGACCTTGAAAGGGAGTGTGAAGAATACGAAGCCAAAATCAAAAAAGTTGGCGGCATTGATTTTTTTCTGGGTGGAATTGGGGTGAACGGGCATATCGCTTTTAATGAACCGGGCTCCTCGATTTCTTCACGAACTCGGATAAAGACGCTGTCCTATGATACAATTGTTGCCAATTCGCGCTTTTTCGGCGGCGACCTTAACCGGGTGCCGAAGACAGCTTTAACAGTGGGCGTTGGGACGGTACTGGATGCCAGAGAAGTTATGGTAATCGCCTCCGGATATACAAAAGCCCGGGCTTTGCAGAAAGTCATTGAAGAGGGCGTCAATCATATGTGGACGGTTTCGATGTTACAATTGCATCCGCATGGTATCATTGTTTGTGATGATGAGGCAACCCTTGAATTGAAAGTCAGTACCGTAGAATATTTCAAAGATATTGAGGACGAGGCTATCAATAACCTGCCAGTTTAGTGAGGAAGTCGGACAATGGGGAATCGCCAATTAACTCAAGAAGAAATTAACCGCCTCGAAAAGCAGGGTTGTCGGGCAGAAGACTGGGGAAAAATTACCGTTAAGCCTGATTTTAATTCTGCCAACATCCGTAATGTTTCGTTCGCCGGAGAAGTGGCTATAGGAAATTGTCGCGGCGTTCAGGAAGTCAAGCCTGGTTGCTTTAAAAATAATGGACTTTATGACTGCTATGTCCGCAATTGTACGATCGCTGATAATGTCTATATCGCTAATGTAAATAATTTAATCAATTATACGATCGAGGAAGATGTTATAATTGAAAACGTTAGTGACTTGATTGTTACCGGCGAAACGTCTTTCGGTAATGGCACCGAGCTGGAAATTCTCAATGAAGGCGGCGGGCGCATTTTGCCCATTTATGATCGTTTGACGGCTCAAATTGCCTATATGATTGTGGTTTATAAGCACGATGCTAATCTGCAGGAAGCGCTGAAAAAATTGATAAGTGACTATGTTGCCGAACGCAAAGCGCGCTGTGGTATAATTTCTCGAGGAGTCAGAATTTACAATAGTAATATTATCCGCAATGTAAAAATCGGGAAGAAGGCTACTATTTCAGGAGCATTATTACTCGAAGATGGAACCATTGCCGGCTCTGAAGTGGATCCAGTTTATGTCGGAGAAGGTGTAATCGCTAAGCATTTTATCATCCAGACCGGTGCGCGGGTTGAAAGTTCAGCAATGCTTGACAAATGTTTTATTGGTCAAGGAACACGTCTGGGTAAGCAATTTTCAGCGGAAAATTCGGCTTTTTTCGCTAATTGTGAAGGCTTTCATGGAGAAGCCGTTAGTGTTTTTGCTGGACCATATACTGTGACTCATCATAAATCTAATTTTTTAATTGCCGGGATGTTTAGTTTTTTCAATGCTGGAAGTGGTACGAACCAGAGTAATCATATGTATAAGCTAGGACCGTTGCATCAGGGAGTTCTAGATCGCGGCTCAAAAACGGGATCAGACAGTTATTTAGTCTGGCCAGCTCGTATTGGCATATTTTCAGTCGTTATCGGAAAACATTTTACCCATTTGGATACTTCCGAACTACCTTTTTCATACCTTATTGAAAGTGAAGGTAAAAGTTTTCTGAAACCGGCGATGAATTTATTTACTTCCGGTACGCGGCGTGATATAATTAAGTGGCAAGCCCGTGATCGGCGTAAGGATAACGACCGGCTAGATCTAATCAATTTTGATTTTTTTAGTCCATATATTGTTGAAAAAGCTATGCGCGCTATCGAGGTACTCCGAGGTCTTGACGAATCCGCTCAGCCGGATCAGGAATTTATTAAATATCAAGGTGCGTATATTCGTAAGGCAGCTTTAAAAGTGGCTATCCAGAATTACGAGTTGGTTCCAAAAATCTTCTATGGTAATCTGATTCTGCGAAAAGTCGGTTCGGTAGATAATTTAGCCTGGGATAAAGTAAAAAATATTTTCGTTGGTGAATCGGATAATTCGGCTGAAAATTGGGAAGACCTTAGCGGTATGTTTGCCACCCGGGCCGAGATAGATCGAATTAGTTCAGACCTCCAGGAAAACCGCCTCAATTCGATCGCTGACCTGGAATGCGCTTTAAGAGAAATTCATCAAAAATATGAAGAAAAAGCCTGGCAATTTGGTCTTAATCTGCTTTTTAAACGTTTTGAGACCGATGCTTTAACTTCCGAACAAGTTTGTCTACTGCTAAACGAATGGCAAGAAAGTGTCGTTCATTTTAACGATCTGGTTCTCAAAGATGCCGAGAAGGAATTTGCTCAATGCAGTCGAATCGGATATGGAATTGATGGCGATACGACTGTGCGAGATCTGGACTTTACGGCCGTACGAGGTACTTTTGTGGACAATAAATTCGTTATCGAACTTAAAAATGAGTCCGAAAGAGCTATAAAGGAAGCTAAGCGTATTTGTGCGGCTCTCCGCAAATAAATTAGCATAAAAATTAATTTGTGGATTTTTTAACTATTCCTCGTTCATATACAAATAGCGATAATCTTTCGGCGGCACGAAAAGTTCTTTCGTGGCGCGTGGCGAAACCCAGCGTAAAAGATTAATAATACTACCCGCTTTATCATTTGTGCCGGAAGCACGGCCGCCTCCGAAAGGTTGCTGGCCGACGACTGCTCCGGTCGGTTTATCGTTAATATAGAAATTACCGGCAGCGTGGAGTAAGATTTTGTCGGCGAGTATGATCGCTTGCCGGTCGCGGGCAAAGATTGCGCCGGTTAGGGCATAGGGCGAGGTCGTATTGCAAAGATTGAGGGCCTCTTCGTATTTATTGTCGTCATAGACAAAAACCGTTAAAACCGGACCGAAAATTTCTTCTTCGAGAGTTTTGAAATGCGGGTCATTCGTTAATATAACAGTTGGCTCGATAAAATAGCCTTTGGAAGCGTCGCCTTTCCCACCGGCTATTATTTCCGCATCGCGGGAATTTTTAGCGTAATTAATGTAGGATAAAATATTATCAAAAGCGGCTTTGTCTATCACGGCATTCATAAAATTGCGGAAATCGCGGACATCGCCAATTTTGATTGTGCTAAGGGTAGCGAGCATTTTTTCTTTTAAAGCAGGCCAGAGTGATCGCGGAACGTAAGCACGTGAGACTGCCGAACATTTTTGTCCCTGATATTCGAAAGCGCCGCGAATAAGTGCGGTATCCAATTCATCTAAATCGGCACTGACGTGCGCGAAAATGAAATCCTTACCGCCGGTTTCACCGACGATCCGTGGATAACCACAATAATTGGCAATATTCTCACCGATAGTTTTCCACATATTTTGAAAAACGGCTGTAGAACCGGTGAAATGCACGCCTGCCAGTAGCGGATTGGTAAGAACATTTGGGCCTACATTGCGGCCGGCTCCAGGAATGAAATTGATTACGCCGTCCGGCAATCCCGCTTCCTGTAATAATTTCATAAAATAATAAGCTGATAGAACCGCAGAACTGGCTGGCTTCCAGAGAACGGTATTGCCCATTATAGCCGGAGAAGTCGGCAAATTCCCGGCGATAGAAGTAAAATTAAACGGCGTTACGGCAAAGATGAAACCTTCCAATGGACGCTGTTCCAAGCGGTTCCATTGCCCTGGTGGTGAAAACGGCTGTTGTTCGTAGATTTGTTCCATAAATTTGACATTAAAATTTAAAAAGTCGGTCAATTCGCATGCCGAATCAATTTCAGCCTGGAAGACATTTTTGCTTTGATTGAGCATTGTCGCTGCATTCAGAGTCATACGCCAGGGACCGGATAACAAAGCCGCGGCTTTTTTGAAAATTGCAGCACGCTCATACCAGGGCATCACCGACCAAAATTTCCAGGCTTTTTGGGAAGCCTCAACCGCCAGAGCAACTTCTTTAGCCGTCGCCTGATGATAAACGGCCAGGTTATGCTGATGATTGTGAGGCATAATGCATTTCGCAGTTTGCCCGGTGCAGATTTCCTTGCCACCAATTATCAATGGAATTTCGATCTGTTCGGCGGCAATTTTGTCCAAAGCATTTTTCAGGGCTTGGCGCTCTGAACTGCCGGGCAAATACGAAAATTGCGGCTCATTAACGGGTTGGGGTAAGGTGAACTTGGCGTTACTCATTGATAACTCTCCTCTTTGGTATGGAACTTGGAATATGATGTTAAAGTGCTTAACACTGACTTAAATTAATAAACTATTTTCTTAATTGGTAGAGTTAAACCGCCTTAAGTAGAAAATAATTTGCATCCGAGTGAAATATTGAAAAACATAGTTATTTGTAACGAGAAATTAGGTTTTAATTGCTATTGCTTGGTGTAATGATGGGTGATTTTTACCTTAATATTCCGGAAAATTTTAGGTTGAATATTTTAAGTGGCATTATTCTGAACGCTTTACTAATTGATATTTAAAGGTGGCAATTGCCGACTATTTGCGTATTATGAAAAATGCGCAAAATAGTCTATGAACTGCTGATTATTTTAATATCGGCTTACCTTCATAGATTTTTAATATTTTAGACGAAATTTTTGCTTTCTGATGTTAGATGATTTGGAGAACTTTTGCGCCGCGAACGTGGCGCTGCTTCAAATCCAGTAGGGCCTGATTGGCCTTTTCAAATGGATAAATTTCAACTTCTGGCTTGATAGGAACTTCCGCGGCTAATTCTAAAAATTCGGCAACGTCCCGCCGAGTAACATTGGCAACTGATTTAATTTCTTTTTCCAGCCAGAGGTGTTCGGGATAATCAATCGTCGTCAGAATGGATTTGTCAGAATTTTCTTTGCGGATAGCGTTGATAACCAAGCGACCGCCCGGTTTCAGATTTTTCAAAGCGGCGACAGTTGGAGTCCAGACCGGCGTAGTATCAATGATCGCGTCCAGCAATTCGGGAGCGGTTTCGTTCGTGTCACCGCTCCAGACCCCGCCCAGTTCACAGGCGAAAGCCTGTTCATTTTCACTGCGAGCAAAAACATATACCGGCGTTTGCGGAAACCGATGACGAACCATTTTCAGGACTAAGTGAGCCGAGGCACCGAATCCGGTCAAGCCAAGCCTCTGACCATTTTTTAAATTGGTCAGACGTAACGAACGATAGCCAATCGCTCCGGCACAGAGAAGCGGCGCGGCTTCGGCGTCGGTAAAAATTTCAGGAATCGGATAGGCAAAATTTTCATTAACAGTCATGTATTCGGCGTAACCACCGTTGGCGTCCCGTCCAGTTGCACGAAATTGCTGACAGAGGTTTTCTTGATCTGAGAGGCAGTAAGAGCATTTTCCGCAAGCGGAAAATATCCAGGCAACGCCGATGCGTGTGCCGATAGCAAAACGACGAGCCTCAGGACCATTTTCGATTACTTTACCGATTACCTGATGTCCAGGTATCATCGGAAAGATCGCCGGTGGTGTGCGACCTTCGATTTCATCCAATTCGGTATGACAAATACCGCAGACACTGACCTTAATCAGGATTTCGTTAGAAGTCGGCTGAGGCTGTTCAACATCAGCATAGACGAGGGGATTTTCAGTCTTATGTAGATCATTAATTTGGGTTAAAAGATAGGCTTTCAACTTTACACCTTTAGTATTTATTGGGAATTTAATAATTAGATTAATTATGCAAAATGAAATCTATAGTTCTTTTTTTTAATACATTCTAAGTCCAATTTTTAGCTTTGCGTGATAATTATGCTTTGGTTAAATTTGCATTCGTTTTTTGACGATAATGAAATTGGAATAATTATTATCAACTTTTGGATCATTAGTTTGAGTTGATAAATCCGGGCGGTTAGCTCAGATGGTTAGAGTACTTGCTTGACATGCAAGGGGTCACAAGTTCGAGTCTTGTACCGCCCACCAAGGCGGCGGTGGCCGTAATAATTATGAGGTCAGTTTGACAGAAAAACGCGAAAAGGAAGCAAATTTTGGAATCAAATCGAAAGATTACGATACATTTACCCGACAATTCAACTATAGAAGTGTCGGCGGGTGTATCGGCCGGGCAAATTGCTAAAGAAATAAGTCTCGGTCTATTTCAGAATGCTCTCGCCGCTAAAGTCAATGACCAGTTGGTTGATCTTTCGACTATTATTTCGGAAGATGCTCGTCTTGAGATTTTGACCTATAATTCTCCCGAGTCACAAGAAATATTACTGCACAGCACCTCGCACGTTATGGCGCAGGCAGTTAAGCAATTATATCCACAGGCAAAAGTTACCATTGGCCCGGCGATCGAAAACCGTTTCTATTACGATTTTGATATTGAACCGCCCTTAACGGATAGCGATTTGCCAAATATCGAAGCCCGGATGAATGAAATCATTGCGGCTGATTTGCCAATTATAAGACGTGAGATTTCACACAGTGAAGCGATCGAATTATTTTCCAGAATGGGTGAGACTTATAAAGTCGAAATTATTCGCGAAATTGAACCGGAAATTCCCCTGTCAATTTATACTCAAGGCGATTTTACTGATCTTTGTCGTGGACCGCACATTCCTTCGACTGGTAAAATCAAAGCCTTTAAATTATTGAACGTAGCTGGCGCCTACTGGCGCGGTGATTCGCGCAATAAGATGCTGACGCGGATTTATGGCACTTCTTTCGCTACTCAAAAAGAACTCAAGAAATACCTGAATTTTATAGAGGAAGCCAAGCGGCGCGATCATCGCAAACTTGGCAAGACTCTCGAACTTTTCGAAATCAACGAACAAGTTGGTCCTGGGCTGGTGCTCTGGTATCCGCGCGGCGCATTGCTTTTGCAAAATATCAAGGACTATTGGATTAAGGAACATCTGAAACGCGGCTATGATCTGGTGCAAACGCCCCATATTGGGAAAGCCCAGCTCTGGGAAACCAGCGGTCACCTCGACTTTTACCGCGAATCTATGTTCGATGGGATGACGGTCGAAGGTGAGACTTATTATATCAAGCCGATGAACTGCCCATTCCATATCCAAATCTATAAATCTAAAACACACAGTTATCGCGACCTGCCAATTCGTTATGCCGAACTCGGAACGGTTTATCGTTATGAATTATCTGGCGTGTTACACGGATTAATGCGCGTGCGCGGCTTTACTCAGGATGATGCTCATATTATGTGCACGCCGGAGCAACTCAATGATGAAATCCAGAATTTAGTGCTTTTTTCGTTCGAGTTCCTTCGCTCATTCGGATTCGAGGAAATGGATGTTTACGTGGCTACTCGTCCGAAAGAGAAATACGTCGGTTCGCCTGAAAATTGGGCGGAAGCCACCGAGGCTTTGAAAGCGTCACTGAGTAAACTTAACATTGAGTATCACATAGACGAAGGAGGCGGCGCTTTTTACGGTCCGAAAATTGACATTAAAATCCGCGACGCTCTGAATCGTTCCTGGCAGTGCACGACCATTCAGTTCGATTTTAATGAGCCGGAACGTTTCAATATGGATTATATCGCCAGTGACGGCAATAAACGTCGGCCTTATATGATTCATCGTGCTATAATGGGTTCACTGGAAAGATTTGCCGGCGTTTTGATCGAACATACCGTCGGAGATTTTCCGCTATGGATTGCGCCGGTTCAAGCCGTCGTCATTCCGGTAACGAACAATCAGGATAAGATTGCTTCTGAATTTTATAAATTATTAATTGACAATGGAATTCGAGCTGAAATCAATTTGCATAATGATACTATCGGTGCTAAAATACGTGATGCGGAATTAATGAAAATTCCATTTATGTTGATAATTGGAGAAAGAGAAGCCGCTGGACAGCAGGTTTCGATCAGGCGTCGTAAAATCGGCGATACCGGTGTAATGAGTTGGGAGGAAGCCATTAAGATAATTGTCAAAGAAAGTCAATTAAAAAAGGAGAGTAAGCCATAGAAAAAGAGGTACGAGTAAATGATCAAATTCGTAGCCAAACTGTCCGTCTAATAGATTTTGATGGAAAACAGATTGGCATTGTCAGTAATAAAGAAGCTCTACGAATATCCGAAGATCGTGGACTTGATCTGGTGGAGGTATCACCGAATGCTAATCCGCCAGTCTGTAAGATAATGGATTTTGGTAAGTATCGTTATCAACAACAAATGAAAGAGCGTGAGAGTAAGAAAAAACAGCATGTTATTAAGATTAAGGAAGTTCGCTTCCGACCGCATATCGGCGAACATGATCTCGAAATGAAAATCAACGCCGCCCGACGATTCCTCGGCGAAGGTTACAAAGTCAAGATTACATTAATGTTCCGCGGTCGTGAAATGGCTCATCAGGAGACCGGAACCGAATTGGTAAAAAAAATAATCGAGAAACTGGCTGATGTTGGAGCGCCTGAAAAAAATCCTATTCAAGAAGGGCGATCCATCGTCGTTTACCTCACGGCTAAGTAGGAGAAAAAATATGCCTAAAATGAAAACTAGAAGATCAGCAGCTAAGCGTTTTACCTTGACCGGAAGTGGAAAAGTTAAACGTAACAAAGCCTATCATTCTCATATTTTAACTAAAAAATCCAGTAAGCGTAAACGCAATTTAAGACAAGCCGAAATTCTTAAAAGCGCCGATGTAAAACGCGTTAAAAAAATGCTGGGAGTATAGGAGTAAAATTATGCCAAGAGCAAATAGTTCTGTTCCTCATCATAGAAAACATCGTAAAATTGTCAATATGGCTAAAGGCTACCGCGGTGCGCGTAGTAAAAATTACGTTAACGCTAAAGATGCCGTCGAAAAAGCCCTTCAATATGCTTATCGCGATCGTCGCAATAAAAAACGCGATTTTCGTTCTCTATGGATTGCGCGCATCAATGCCGCCGCTAACCAACACGACATTTCCTATAACAAATTTATTGCCGGACTGAAGAAGGCTGGAATCACTCTCGACCGTAAAGCTCTGGCCGAAATTGCTATGCACGACGCCGATGGATTTGCGATGTTGGTGGCGCTGGTAAAAGGCTGAGAATATGGACATCCTGAATCGGGCTGATGAGGTTCGGGGACAACTGCAAAAAGATCTTCAGCAGGTCGGTGCCGATCCTCAAGCGGCCGAAAATCTAAGAATTAAATATTTAGGGAAAAAAGGTCTAATAACGGCGCTTTTTGCCGATTTCAATTCAATTCCCGCCGAGCAAAAACGCCAGGTTGGTAAGGTCTTGAATATTTTGAAAAAAGACGCCGAAGCCCAGATTCAGGCTTTAAATGAACGACTGAAGGAGCAGGTTGCTCAAGACGAATCTTTCGATTACAGTTTACCGGGTTTGGCGCCTGCAGTTGGTCATTTACACCCGATTACCCAGACTCTCAATCAGGTCATTACTATTTTTCGAGAAGTCGGTTTTAGCGTCGAGTTCGGGCCGGAAGTTGAGACTGACTATTATAATTTCGAGGCTTTAAACTTCGCGGAAAACCATCCGGCGCGCGATATGCAAGATACTTTCTTTATTGACGAGAAAAGACTGCTGAGAACTCATACTTCACCGGTACAAATTCGCGTAATGTTGAAGCAAAAACCGCCCATCCGGATTTTAGCCCCGGGTCGAGTTTATCGCAATGAAGCCATCAATCCACGCAGTCATTGCGTTTTTCATCAGGTTGAGGGACTATACGTTGATGAGAATGTGACCTTCAGTGAATTGAAAACGACTCTCGAAATGTTCGCGAAACGCTTTTTCGGTAGCGATGTAAAAACTCGTTTTCGGCCCAGTTTTTTCCCGTTCACTGAACCGAGCGCCGAAATGGACATCTCTTGTTTCATTTGTGCCGGTAAAGGTTGCCGACTATGTAAGAATACCGGCTGGCTGGAAATTCTCGGTTGTGGGATGGTTGATCCGAACGTTTTTGTCAATGTCGGTATTGACCCAGAGAAATATACCGGCTATGCTTTCGGCATGGGAATTGACCGAACGGCATTGTTGAAATACGGCATTAATGACATTCGTCTTTATTTCGAAGGCGATATGCGCTTTCTGGAACAGTTTTAACCTTATGATAGTCAACACCAACTGGCTAAAAAAATACACCGATTTCACTTTCAGTGCGGCAGAATTAGCTGAACGTCTGACTGCCATCGGGCTGGAATCCAATTTAATCGAAGGTAAAAAAAACGGTTTAGAGAATATCCTTGTTGCCGAAATATTAACTGTTGAACCGCATCCTAATGCCGACCGCCTGACACTTTGCACTGTTTCAACCGGGGAGAAACAACTCGAAGTAGTCTGCGGCGCGCCTAATGTCAAACAAGGGCAAAAAGTCCCACTGGCATTGGTGGGAACTACTTTGCCAAACGGTATGACGCTCAAACCGACTAAAATCAGAGGTGTTGTTTCCGAAGGTATGCTTTGTGCGGAAGATGAATTAGGTATTTCGGACGATCATAGTGGAATTATGATTCTGGAGCAAGATGCCGTAGTTGGCAGTCGCCTTTCTGATTATTTAGCGATTAATGGAAAAAGTCTGGAAATTGACTTGACCCCCAATCGGCCGGACTGCGCTTCGCATATTGGAGTCGCTCGTGAAATCGCCTTGATAACCGGCGGTGAATTACACAAGCCGGTTGTCAATCTCAAGGAAAGCCATGAGCCAACTAGCGATTACATCAAAATCGAAATCACCGACCCAACTGGTTGTCCGCGTTACGCCGCTCGTCTAATTCGTGGAGTAAAAATTGGTCCCTCGCCAGATTGGTTGGCTAAAAGTTTAGAAAGTATTGGACAGCGTTCCATCAATAATGTGGTAGATGCCGCCAATTATGTGTTGATGGAAACCGGACATCCCCTCCATACTTTCGACTATGCCAATCTCCAAGGTCAGAAAATCGTCGTGCGCCTAGCTAAACCTGGCGAAAAAGTCGTCACGCTTGATGGAGTTGAACGTGAACTCTCGAGTGATATTCTCTTGATTTGCGACAACGAAAGGCCGGTAGCCATTGCCGGAATTATGGGCTTGGCAAATAGCGAGATCAATGATGATACCATAGATGTTTTACTGGAAAGCGCTTATTTCAATCCGGGAGTAATTCGAAAAGGAGCGCGTTTTCTGGGGATGCAAACCGAAGCGTCTTATCGTTTTGAACGCGGTACCGATTACGAAGGCCTCATCTATGCCCTGAACCGACTGGCGACTTTAATAGTAGAAGTGGCTGGTGGTCGGATTTGCCGCGGTATCGTTGATAATTATCCTAATCCGATTAAACCTCGAAAGATAGTAATGCGTTATGAACGCACTAATCGCCTAATTGGGATGAATTTTGGGCCGGATTGGATTAATCGAGTATTGACCGGATTAGGTTGTGAAATTATCAATAGTAATAAAAAAGAAATTGCTGTCATTGTCCCGAGTTGGCGGCCTGATTTGGAGCGGGAAGTTGACTTGATCGAGGAAATTGTGCGTGTTTATGGAATGAGCAAAGTGCCGTCAGCTAAATATATCCAGATTGTTCCGATGGAGACTGTAAACGAGCGCTATGATTTGATTGAAAAATTACGATCTTTCGTAGCCGGCTGTGGCTATTCCGAATTGTATTGCAATTCTTTAGTTAGCGCCAAAGCGGCCAACTTTTGGTCGGAATCGGCTGGCAAGTTGAAGCTCCGCAATCCACTCGGTCAGGATATGGCTTACCTGCGAACTTCATTATTACCGGGTATGATTGCGGCGGTTAAGCATAATTTCAATCATTATCGTAGCGATCTCCAGCTTTTCGAGCTGGGTTTTGTACAAGCTTTTGCGCCGCAAGCCGAAACTTTAGCCGAGGAGTCGCTCCATTTAGGAGTGATATTGACGGGATATTTAGATGAACCGAATTGGGCTTATCCGCGTCGAGTCAGCAATATTTTCTTTTTGAAAGGACTGGCGGAAGCCATCACTCGCCAATTTGGTATTCGAAATATCAATTTTAAAAAAGCCGAAAATTCCCATTTCAAGCATTTGATTCAAATTTTTATCGGGGAATCTCATCTTGGTTATTTGGGGGAACTGGCACCCGATTATCTGGGGAAAGAATGGGATGTTGAAGCACCGGTAAATGGTATGGAATTGAATGTCGAAGTTATCCTGAACAGCCTGAATTTGGCCAAAATGTATCACGAACCGCCGGTATTTCCCTTTACCGAGCGCGATATTTCGATTATAGTGGATCGTGCAATTCCCGTTGCTAAAATCATTGCTAATATGCAGAAAAGCGGTGGCAATTTACTTCGTGAAATCAGATTTTATGATCTATACCTTGGAAAAAATATTGACAAAAAGGAAAAAAGTCTTACATTTAACCTGTTATTTCAAGCTAGTGATCGAACCTTAACCGATGCCGAAGTTGATCAAATTATGGCAAAAATTTATAAAAATTTATCTCGGGAATTACACGCACGATTGCGATAAGAGGGAAAAATGAACATCGCTAATTTGAATTTATTAGAAGAAAAAATCAAAAGTTTGCTGGTGCTCGTAACCCGTCTTAAAGAAGAAAATCAAAAAATGAAATCAGAATTAAAAGAAGGAGCCTCTTCGGAAGTGATGTTAGACCTTAAAAAAAGACAGGAGCTCAGAGCTAAAATCGAAGGAATGCTCGAACTTTTAAAGGATTATTAATCAACATCCAACCGTAACGTTATTTGAAACCAAAATTGATTTAAAAAAGATGGAAGAATCCAACGTTAACATAGTCCGCGTAAATATTTATGGACAGGAATATAGTGTGAAGTCCAAGGCTGATCGTGACTATATTATCAGTGTTGCCAATTATGTCAATGCGAAGATGGAGGAAGTTGAGACTACTCTTCGGACGGTTCAACCCTCCATCCGCGTGGCCATTTTAGCTGCAATGAATATTACCGATGAATTATTTACAGCCAATCAAGAAAAAGATAAAATAGTTAGCTCCGTCGAGGAGAAGGCGGGCTTCTTGATTGATATCATTGACGAGCAACTAAAAGAAGAAGTTTAATCCATCTTCAATAAATAAATCAGATTAACTCTACCACCCTTATTACGGTTGGAATAATTTAGTATTAGCGGTAGAGTTCTAACCGATTCTATAAGGAGAAGTGTAATGATCTGGACCTATATTATCTGCGTAATAGGCGGAGCAGTTGTTGGGACTGCGTTATCGCTCTATATTTATATCCAGAAGTTAAAAAGGGCACAGGCGACTGCGGCGGAAACTATTGCCAACGCTCAGAAAGAAGCCGAAGAAATCAAACGAGAGGCGCGCCTGGAAGCTAAAGATGAAGCCATCCGTATCCGGAATCGTGCCGAAGAAGAAGCCCGTAACAAAATGAAGGATGTGCGCGAAGCCGAAAAGAAACTCGCCAAGCGCGAATTCTATCTCGACCGGAAAACTGAATTATCTGATAAAAAAGCCGAAGAACTCAATAAACGGGAAGAAGAATTAAAAAAACATAGCGAAATTATCCTCCACAAAGAAGCCGAACTCCAGAATATTATTGAAGCTCAGAATGAACGACTGGAACGTATTGCCGGTATGTCCCGCAAAGAAGCCGAAGAAATTTTAATGAACAATTTGCTTGATAAAGCTAAGGAAAGTGTCAATAAAAAGGTCAAGGAAATCCGTGAAAACGCTCTGGCAGAAGCCAATCGAGACGCTAAAAAGATTATTGTCTCGGCTATTCAGCGCTCGGCGGCTGACCATACTGCCGAAACAACGGTCTCAGTGGTTAATCTGCCGAATGACAATATGAAAGGACGTATTATAGGTCGTGAAGGTCGCAATATCCGCCATTTCGAATCTTTGACCGGAGTCGAAATTATTATAGATGATACACCGGAAGCCGTTGTCCTTTCCGGTTTTGATCCGATTCGTCGCGAAGTTGCCCGGATCGCTCTGGAAAAATTAATTGTCGATGGGCGAATTCATCCCGCTCGCATCGAAGAAATGATCTCTAAGGCAGAGAAGGAAGTTGATGAGGAAATTTTGCGAGCGGCCGAAGAGGCTATTGATGAAGTCGGTATTTCTCAATTTCCACCGGAACTACTGAAAACGCTGGGGAAACTGAAATACCGCACTTCCTACGGTCAAAATGTTTTGAAACATTCCATCGAAGTAGCCTGGTTATCCGGCTTGATGGCTGCTGAACTAGGGCTGAATGGTGAATTAGCCAAAAGAGCCGGTCTCCTGCACGATATTGGTAAAGCCATTGATCGAAACGTCACCGGTACGCATGCTTTGATCGGCGCGGATTTTGTCAAAAAATTCAAGGAAAATCCGATCGTCATTAACGCGATTGCCTCGCATCACGAAGAAGTCGAGGCAACTCACCCGATTTCGGCCATTGTGCAAGCCGCTGACCAGATTAGCGGTTCACGGCGGGGTGCGCGGGGCGATACGCTGGAAAGTTACATTCAGCGTTTGGAAAAGCTGGAATCTATCGCGACCTCCTTTGCCGGAGTTACGAAAACCTATGCGATTCAAGCCGGACGCGAGGTGCGGGTGATTGTCGAAAATGGGGTAGTCAGTGATGCTGATGCCGATAATCTGGCAGAAGAAATCGCAGCCAAAATCCAGCAGGAACTCAATTACCCCGGACAGGTAAAAGTTGTCGTCGTTCGTGAACATCGTAGCGTAAGTTATGCCAAATGAGTAATCCCAAATTAATTAACGGCGTTGAAATCGCCCAAAAAGTTAAAGATGATCTCAAACCGCGAATAAATCTTCTTAAACAGAAGGGAATTACTCCGGGCTTAGCGGTCATATTAGTCGGCGATAATCCGGCTTCCCAGTCTTATGTCAATATGAAAGCCAAAGCCTTCGAGAGTATGCAACTTTTTTCTGAAACTATGCGACTTCCCGGCGATAGTTCGCAGGAAGAGGTTTTAGACTTGATAAATGAATTGAACCACGATCCGCGATTTAATGGAATCCTGGTGCAATTGCCGGTGCCGCAACATCTGGACAGTAATGCCATTGTTCAGGCTATTTCAGCCGATAAAGATGCCGATGGCATTCATCCCACTAATCTTGGGAAAATGGTTTTGGGAATTGAAGCGCCATTACCTTGCACGCCGCATGGAATTTTGATGCTTTTGAAATATTCCGATATAGACCCAGCCGGTAAACACGTCGTAGTCACCGGGCGGAGCAATATTGTCGGTAAACCGATTGCTAATTTATTGATGCAGAAACGTCCGCTCGGTAATGCTACGGTTACAGTCTGTCATACGCGCACCCGAAATCTTCCCGAGATTACGCGTCTGGCAGATATTTTGATTGCCGCGCTTGGTCAGCCAGAATTTATCGATCGTTCATTTGTGAAACCAGGAGTAGTAGTGATTGACGTCGGTTCTAATCGGATTGAAGATACGTCATCACCGAAAGGCTACCGCTGGGTTGGTGATGTGAAATTCAACGAAGTAGCCGAAATTGCCTCTGCTATTACGCCGGTACCGGGCGGAGTCGGTCCAATGACGATTGCAATGTTGATTGCCAATACCGTTTTACTAGCGGAAAAAGCGTCGTAAGATTAATATAAACAGGAGGAGTAATGAATATAATTACGGCTTTGCGAAATTCTGAAATGACCCATGGGTTATCGGATGCTGAACTGGAAGCACTATCCCATTTGTTTCGCTGTCGCCACGTCAAACGAGATGAAATAATTTTCCGAGAAGGTGAGCCCAGTGAAGAATTATACCTCATCGCTAAAGGGCGGGTGAGCGTTTTGATTTATTCGGTATCGCTTCCTGGCAAATCTGAAAAAATTGCCTCTCTGCGTGATAATGAACTTTTTGGAGAATTTTCATTTATTGACGGCTCACCCCGTTCGGCGACGATTATGGCTGAGGAAGAGACCGACCTAATTTTTGTGGATAATGTCGCTCTCTATCGTTATTTAGATGAAAATGAGCATGTAGGCTATATAGTTATGCGCAATATCGCCAAAATTCTGACCGGCAAATTGCGTCGAACCAATCTCGAAATGCGTAACGCCACTCTTTAAATCCAAAAGGCACATTTATGTCTTTACCTTCTGAATTTATTAAAATTATAAAGACCCGCCGCTCGATTCGCCAGTTTCGTCAGGAACCGGTTGAACAAACCATTATTTTGGAATGTATTGATTGCGCCCGCCTGGCGCCGTCCGCTCGCAATCTGCAACCACTTGAATATTTTCTAATTAATGAGCCGGAATTAAGGGAACAAGTTTTTCCGCTTCTACGCTGGGCAAGTTACATTGCACCGCTTGGTAATCCCAGAGAAGGTCAACATCCGACCGGCTATCTGGTTGTTCTATTGAATAAAGAATTGATGCAATCGCATTATGCCAAGGATGCCGGAGCGGCGATCGAAAATTTCATTTTAGCGGCCTGGGCAAATGGAATTGGTACTTGCTGGCTTGCTTCCGTCGAACGCGAAAGATTGCGGACTTTACTCAAAATTCCCGAGCAATATGAAATTGACTCGGTAGTTGCCTTTGGCTATCCGGCTGAAGCGCCTGTGGTAGAAAATATGAATGAAATTCGCTATTGGCTGGATGAGAAAAATACTTTGCATGTTCCCAAAAAGCCTCTATCCAGTTTATTGCATATCAACGGCTGGAATAAACGCGGAGACTAATGAACTATGTATCCTGAACTCCTGCATATCGGGCCATTGACGATTTACACTTATGGTTTGATGATGGCAATCGCTTTTATCGTTTGCTATCTATTGTTACGCGCCGAAACTAAAAAACTCGGCGATACTCCTGATTTTGCCAGTAATATTGTATTCTGGGCGGCAATCGGTGGCATTGTCGGGGCTAAATTATTTTATATACTGGAAAATATTCCGGATTTATTAGCCGACCCAAAGGGAATGATCTTTTCCGGCTCGGGGCTGGTATTTCATGGTGGACTGATTGGTGGGACAATTGCTGTGATTCTGGTTCTGCACCGCTCGCACAAAAGCGTAGGCGTTTACGCTGATATTATCGGGCCATTGCTTTTAATCGGGCAGGGCATAGGACGTATTGGGTGTTTCTTTGCCGGTTGTTGTCATGGTAAAGCCTGTGATTTGCCGTGGGCGGTGACTTTTCCCTACGCTTCGCCGCCAGCTAATTATTCGGTGCATCCGACTCAACTATATGAGACTTTCCTGAATTTTGCGTTCTATTTTATTTTGGCGAAAGTAATTCGCCCCAGAACGACCAAAGTCGGGCAGACTATGGCGATTTATCTGATGTTTGCTGGTCTAGAACGCTTCCTGATTGAATTTATCCGGATCAATCAGCGCGTCTGGCTGAACCTCACCAGCGCCCAATTTACTTCTATTGGATTATTCTGTGCTGGATTAATAATATTCTTATTTTTTGCGAAAACTCCTAAGAAAAGTCAAACCGGTCATGCCCAAAAATGATAAATTTCTTTTAAGTACTCTTAAGTGCTTTTAAATCCTCTTAAACATTTAATAGCGCTTAATAGAACTTATCAGAACTTATTAGAACTTACCAGCACTTAACTAATTTCCATCCATTCATGCAATCATGCATCCATGCAATCCTGCTCCCGAAATTTTCTTAATAGCACTTAATAGCACTTATTGGCACTTCCTCGTTGAAATCGTTTGGCAAATTGCCGGTTAATGATTAAAATTTTCCATATTTTTATGGAGAAGAAAGAAACAATATTTTTAATAGATGGTTCGGCATTAGCGTACCGTTCCTATTTTGGAACGATTCGCACTCGCCTGGCAACTTCCAAAGGTAAACCGACCGGCGCAGTATTCGCTTTTGTTAATTCGCTGAAGCGCATCATCGAGGAAGTCAAACCTGATTATCTGGCGATAGTTTTCGATGCTCCGGAGAAGACGTTCCGCCATCAGATTTATACCGATTACAAGGCTACTCGCGAAGCGATGCCAGAAGATTTAGTGGCTCAATTGCCGGTTATGTTTGAAATCGTTAAGGCAATGAATATTCCGATGCTTACGGTGCCCGGGTACGAGGCAGATGACGTAATTGGAACACTGGCAAAGTCTGCTAAAAATAAAGGCTTGCAAGTTTTTGTGGTTACCGGTGATAAAGATTTTATGCAATTGGTGGATGATGATATTTTGGTCTATAAACCGGCCTCCGGGCAGAAAGAAGTTGAAATCCTTGATAAAAATGCTGTGGTCAGCAAATTAGGTGTGCAACCGGACCAAATTACCGATTATCTTGGTCTGGTTGGCGATTCTTCCGATAATATTCCGGGCATTAAAGGCATTGGTCCAGCTAAGGCACAACCTCTTTTAGCTCAATGGGGTACTCTTGAAAAAGTGATTGAGCAGGCTGAATCAACGGGCAATCCCCGTCTGATTGAAATGCTAAACAATGGCGCGGAGATCGCTCGACTTTCTAAAAAGCTGGCTACAATTAAAACTGACGTTCCGCTGGATGTCAGTATCGAGGCATTGAAAATTAAACCAGTCAATCAGGCGGAACTGGAGCGCATTTATCGCGAACTGGAATTTTTCTCGTTAATTGAAACGAAGCCGGAAGTTTCGGAGGTTACCAAACCCGAAAAACATTATAAAATGATTCAGACTCCGGCTGAAGTGCGAGAGCTAGTAAAAAACTTACTTAACGTTGAATTATTGTCTGTTGACCTGGAAACGACTTCTATTGATCCAATGACGGCTGAAATCGTTGGGGTAGCACTTTGCTGGGAAGCCAACTCCGGGGTTTATTTGCCAATCAGACAGCCAGCGGCAACCGACCAGCTTTTTGGCCAAATCACTAATTTGGAATGGCTGATTGAGCTTAAGCCGCTTTTAGAAAACGAGCAGATTATCAAATGCGGCCAGAACCTGAAGTACGATATGCTGATTTTGCGTCGCAATGGTATTGAATTGCGCGGTAAGATTTTCGATACAATGGTAGCCGCTTTCCTGATTCAACCCGATGCTCGCTCTTACAAACTCGATAAATTGAGCCAGTATTATTTGAATTATCAAATGCAATCAATTGAAGAATTGATCGGCAAAGGCAAAGATCAATTGAATATGGAGCAAGTTGATATTGATAAAGTGACTTTTTATGCCGTCGAAGACGCCGATGTGGCTTTACAACTAGTACCGATTTTCGAAGAAAAGCTAAAGGCTGACCAACTCTGGCAGGTTTTCGAAGAGATTGAAATGCCCCTCGTTCAGGTTTTAATGCAACTGGAATTGAATGGCGTTTATCTGGATGTGAAAAGTTTAAAGGAAATGTCGCGTGCTCTGGAAGTTCAAATTGATGCCATTATGCGGCGGATTTACGACCTGGCAGGCGTCGAGTTCAATATCAATTCTCCGAAACAGCTCGGCGAAATCCTTTTCGATAAACTGAACCTGCCCAAAGTCCGGGGTAGTTCGACCGATGTCAGCGTTCTGGAGAAATTGCAACATAAACATCCTCTACCGTCTGCCGTACTCGAATATCGCGGTTTAGTGAAATTGAAAAACACTTATCTGGATACTTTGCCGCTCCTTGTTAATAAAAAGACCGGGCGGGTACATAGTTCCTTTAACCAAACTATGGCGGCAACCGGACGTTTGAGTAGTAGCGACCCGAATTTCCAGAATATCCCAATTCGCACCGACATTGGTCGCGAGATTCGTCGGGCATTCATTCCTCAACAAAACGGTTGGAAGATTTTGTCAGCCGATTATTCTCAAATTGAACTGCGGATAATGGCTCATTTATCCGGCGATGCTGAACTAAGACGTGCATTTCAGGAAGGGGTAGATGTGCACGCTCGCACGGCGGCGCTGGTTTATGGTGTCCCCGAAAAGGATGTTTTGCCGGAAATGCGACGAATAGCCAAAGTCGTAAACTTCGGCATTATGTACGGCGCTGGTGCATTTCGAATGTCGGAAGAACTCGGGATTTCACGTTCCGATGCCAATAAGCTCATCGAACAATATTTCCGCACTTACCCCGGCATTAACGATTATATAATGAAAACCATCGAGGAAGCCCGGAAAAATAACTACGTCAAAACGCTCGCCGGTCGGCGCCGCTATGTTCCCGACATTAATAGCGAAAATAAAAATGTACGAGAAGCCGCCGAGCGGGTGGCAATCAATATGCCGATTCAAGGCACAGCCGCCGATATGATCAAAATTGCGATGATTAGAATTCAGCGGCAATTAAATGAGAAAAAATTCAAATCAATGATGATTCTCCAGATTCATGATGAACTTTTATTCGAAGTTCATCCGGATGAATTGGAAAATCTTCGTCCGATAGTAACTACTGAAATGGAAAACGCTTTACCTTTGGATGTCCCAGTTAAGGTAGATATTGGTATTGGTAATTCATGGTATGAGGCGCATTAATGGAAGCTTCTATTACGCTTAGAAATGTAAGCAAATTCTTCAAGAAAAAATATGTTCTGAGTAATCTGACTCTCGGCATCGAAAAAGATTCATTCTTCGCTATAATTGGCCGAAACGGCGCCGGGAAATCTATTCTCTTGAGGGTTATTTCAACCTTTATGATGCCGGATGCGGGTGAGGTATTCATCAATGGCAAAGATGTTGCAAAGTCACCGGCACTAGCTAAGAATTGCATCGGCTATCTGCCGGATCATGATATTTTCGACTGCTGGATTACCGGCTGGGAAAATCTCCGAGCGCGGGCGGAATTGCTGGGAATTCCTCCAAATCGTTTCCAGGCAGTCACCGAACCACTAATTAGTGATTTCAATTTACAGGAAGTACTGGATGAATGCCCGGTGACTTATTCACGCGGGGCAAAACGGTGTCTCGACCTGGTTCTGGTTTTACTCGGCGACCCGCAGATATTAATTCTCGATGAACCGACTTTAGGTTTGGATTATCGAAACCGTGCGTCATTGTTTAAATACTTACTCTCCATTAAAAACCGCAAGACGATTATCGTCGCTTCCAATGAATTTACTGAGGTTCAAACTTTAGCAGAACGCTGGATCGTCTTAGACTATGGAAAAATTAGATTCGACGGGACTCTCGAAAAAATGTTAACACGAGTAGATGTGCCGTTTTCCGGCGAAATTATCCTGCGTAAAAAAGATGAGACTTTGCTGGGAAAGATTATGGAATCGGGTAATTTTTCCGAAGTCTATGACCTGGATTTAACCATTCGTCTGACTTTCGAGAAACTCCAAGATTTCTATGACATACTGACGACGATTCCTGATGAAAATCTGGCCGGAGTGACTATCCAGTCTCTAAGTATTGCCGAATTTATAAACCGTTTATTATCTGATGAAGAGCTCGAACAATGATATTCAAGAACTTAATGTTAAAGAATGAATTACGCCTTGATTTCCATAAAATTTTGCTGGGCTTATTTTTCAATATTATCGGTACTGGTTTAGTGTATTTTGCTCTGGTTACCGGTTTAGGTAGAATTCTCCCGCGCATTGATTACCTCGAGGTTGATAAATTTCTGTTTTCTTCGATCATAGGGTTTACGAGTGGACTGTTGGCGCTAGGTTTAGCCAGTTCCTATGTAACGCGCTATCTACAGGATAGTCGCGGTGACTATCAGCGCCTTGCCGGAATGCCGGTTTCACAAATTTATGGCAATTTCTTGATTCGACTGTGGCTGATTTTGATCCTTCATCTCTTAATAACTACTTTAACTGTTCTGGTGCTTTCGGGATTTTTCCCTGGATTAGGTAGGTTATTGCTCTTCTGGGTTTTTGCGGTTTTACCACTTGGCATATTTATCCAGTTAGGGATGGTGATTGGTCTATTGGAAGATCGGCGTAACCAGTTTTATTGGATTTTTCTAATACTTGTACCTCTTTTTTTAATGTCCGGGATGATTGTTCCTACCCATCTCCAGCCCGGATTTTTAGGTCAATTGATAGCGGCTTTGCCGTCCACAGCGTTTATCGAAGGTGGCCGGTTTATTTTATTACATCAACCATTTGAGCTCTTAATTATATTATATTTATTTGTACTAAATATTTTGCTTTTTATTGGCGGGGTTTTCTTTTTCAGAAGGAAACTGCAAAAATGAAAGCCTATTTGGCCGGTGCGATCGAATATGCTCCCGACTACGGGCAGGTTTGGCGAGCAGAGATGGAAAAGTTTTTACAACAAGAATTCGGCCATACCTGTTACAATCCCTTGGTTGAAGAACATAAATATCTGACGCCTGACGAGTCACGTAGTTTCCGTGGATATAAGGACACTGACCCTTTGCGTTTCCAGCAATTAGTCCGGAAATTAATTCGGGGTGATTTGAACGCACTGACAAATGAAATTGATTATGTTATCGTCAATTGGGACAAATACGCCGTGAAGGGCGGAGGCACCTATGGCGAAGCAACGTATGCTTTTTACCATAATATACCAGTGTATTTAGTATCCGAATTCCCGATTGCCGCAATCAGTGGCTGGATTATCGGTTGTACGACTAAAATATTTTCTTCGTTCGATGAATTGAAAAAGTATTTAAAAATAATATTTGGATAAATTTTAGGCTAGTGAAAATTGTTCTGATAAAAAATAAGATTGGATAGAATATGCATTTCCCGCAAAATACGACCATCGCAGAAGTAGATCTCAATAATCTTCGCTATAACTATCAAAACATAAAACAAAAAGTCGCACCTGCTCAAATTATGGCCGTCGTCAAAGCCAATGCCTATGGCCATGGCGCAGTTCCAATCGCCCAATGTCTGCGTGATCAAGGTGTGGAGTACTTTGCGGTAGCGCGTCTCTGTGAAGCGATGGAACTTCTCCAATCGGGTATTGGTGGAAAAATTCTGATTTTCGGAACGCTCTATGATGAAGAGGTATCTTTTGCAATTGCTCATGATATACGAATAACCGTTACTCGTGCGGAAGATTTTGCAACCTATGACCGCCTGGCGGGCGCTTTGCAGAAAGTCGCTAAAGTACACGTCAAAATTGATACCGGAATGGGACGAGTCGGATTGCCGGCTGATCGGGCTTTTGATCTGATCAATAATTCTCGCAAATTGAAAAATATTGATATCGAAGGTATTTGTACCCATTTTGCAACTGCCGATAGCCGTGATAAAACCTTCGCCTATGAACAATTAGCTCGCTTTAATCAAATTGTAAAGCAACTGCGTCAGGCTGGCATAACTTCACCGCTGATTCATGCTGCCAATAGCGGCGCCATTCTTGATTTGCCGGAAACTTATTTTGATATGGTGCGCCCTGGCATTACGCTTTATGGTCATTATCCTTCGTTAGAGACCAGCGAATCTATTCCGCTCCGCCAGGTAATGTCTTTGAAAACTCGAGTTGCCCAGATTAGGGAAGTGCCAGGGGAAACCAGCATCAGTTACGGACGCCTTTATTTTACTAAAAAAGCCACGCGCATTGCCGTGCTGAATATCGGTTACGCCGATGGATTACCACGTTCTTTTACGAATAGAGGAGAAGTGATGATCAAAGGTCAGCTTTTCCCAATGGTAGGAGCCGTCACGATGGATCAATTGATGGTCGAAGTCGGTGACGCCGATATTAAACCTGGTGATGAAGTTTTAATCTGGGGAAATTCTGCGGCAGGTATTCTCCAAGCTACTCACGTAGCCGCTAAAGCCGGATTGCTGATTTACGAATTGTGTTGCGCCGTTGCTCCGCGCATCCCGCGGGTTTATTTGAATGTCTGATTCTCTTACCTAAGAATTAGTAATAATTCAGAAAAATTGTCAATTACATAATCGGGATGATACTTTTGCAGTGATTCTGGAGCCCGATAGCCATATTTGACGACTACGACCGGTGCCCCGATGGAATGAGCGGCCAGTATATCGTTTTCACTATCGCCGACAATTAGAATTTGCGAAGCGGTCAGATTAAACTTTTGCATAACATAAAGCAATTGTCCGGGGTCAGGTTTACGGGCAGGGAGTAGATCGCCACCAATTATCAGCTGGAAGTATTGCTCGATGTCCAATTGTTTTAAGATTTGGAGACAAAAGTTGTGGCTCTTATTGGAAATTACTACTAAAGTATAATCCTGCAATTCGGCCAGAGTCTCGCTTACGCCAGGGAAAAGATGGGAGCGATCAGTTAAATGAGATGAATAAAATTTTTTGTATTGGGCGACAATTTCAGCCAGATAGTCGGGATCAATCGGTTCGCTGAGCGAATTTGTGACTGCTCGTTTGACCAGGTCTTCGACTCCATCGCCCAAATATTTCAGACACTGTTCGTAAGTGATGGGTTTTAAACCATAAATTTTCATTGTGAAATTTACCGCGGCTAAAATATCAGCGGCAGTATCAACCAGAGTACCGTCCAGATCAAAAATAACGGCTTTAATCGAATTAATTTTCATAGTGGCAAATATAATCAGAGAGCAGGCATTTCGACAAACCTGCCGTGATAAAAAAATTTGTCTCAATTTTGAATAAAAATTTTATAAAGATGTTCGGAATTCTAGCTAAACCAATTTCCGCCACTCCAAAGGAGGGACTAAATTGGTTTCGGAGCATCGAGCATTTGTATTTTTAGACAAGATTGACAAGATTTCTTTTTTTTGATACAGCTCTGCGGTCAAGGTATTGTAATAAGACGAAACCGCATAAAAGAAGTTATTCCTCGTAGAGGATGAAGAAGAAACTATTTGCCACAGACAATCTTTATCTGATGGCGTTATGCGCTTTGCTAAAATTACAAAACGATTTTATTGTAATGTTATTTACCAAGTTATTTCTTGACAATCGGACAATAGATTATTAAAATATCTTCAAATGAAAGAGAAACTACAAAATCAGGGAAAGATAAAGTTTTGGAGATAGCTGTTTGAAAGTTGTGAAAGGAAAAGAGCTATCGAAAGTTCTTGAAAATGAAGCCCATTTTTACAAAAGTTAACCTTAATGAGAGTAAACTATGTCATTCAATACAAAATTAATCAATCTACTTAAAACCGATGCACGTTTGGTGGATGATGAAGGTGAACTCATCATTTCTGCTGTGCAGGACCGGGCATGGAAGATTGACCACGACCTGGTTAAACTGTTACTTTCTGATACAGAAATCAAGGATAAATTCTTTGAAGAAATTGATGGGCACTGGATTTTCAACATAAACACCTTTATTGATTATATATCGCAAAAGAATTTTCTGGATAATTCCTACACACGTTTTCGGAATAAAATCGGGTTGACCATCGGCGGTAAATACCTGCGAGAGCGGGGCGAAGTGGCGCTTGCCTGGCCATATAAGGATTGTGTGCTTGAAGGCGGGCAGACGAAGGAAGAAGAAAAGCGCAAGGAAATTTTCTTTAATGAAGTGCTGGCGCAGGATGAAATAAACCGCCTGCTCGATCCAAAGGTACTCACCAACTTTACCCGCTACACTTCACAGGGCAAAGAGCAAGTTACTGATTTTAAGCGTGATGAAAACGGCGTAATCCGTGAAAACCTGATTATAAAAGGCAACAATCTGCTGGCGCTCCATACTCTTAAAACTCAGTTTCGAGGCAAGGTGAAGTTGATTTATATTGATCCGCCGTATAACACGGGAAATGATGATTTTAAGTATAACGACAATTTCAATCATTCGGCTTGGCTGACATTCATGAAGAATCGTCTGGAAGTGGCGAGAGAATTACTGCGTCAAGATGGTTCAATTTGGATAAACATTGACGATAATGAGGCCCATTATTTAAAAGTCATCTGTGATGAGATGTTCGGCAGGGAGAACTTTGTTGCGAATGTTGTGTGGGAAAAGAAATATACAAGAGCCAATGATGCAAAATTATTTTCAGATAATCATGACCATATCATTGTTCATGCAAAAAACAAAGGATCCTGGGAATTGATTAGACTCCCGCGCTCAGAAAAAGCAAACGCTGCTTATTCAAACCCAGATAATCATCCAAAAGGTGTTTGGAAAGCCACACCTTTACATGCAAAAAGTGGTACAAACAGAAAATCTTATAGTTTTCGGAATGGTGTTGTTTGGACACCACCACCTGGAACGTATCGCCGATTTAACGACGAAACAATGAAAAGGATGGATGAAAACAATGAAATATGGTTCGGAGTGGACGGCAAACAAATCCCACAAAGAAAAAGTTTTCTTATTGATGTTGAGGATGGAATAACCCCAACAACCATTTGGAAATATCAGGAAGTTGGACACAACCATGAAGCAAAGGAAGAATTGAAACATCTTTTTCCTGAAAACGTATTTTACAGTCCAAAACCAGAAAGATTGATAGAAGCGATTTTGCATCTTGGATCGAAGGAAAAAGATCTGATCCTAGATTTCTTTGTGGGTTCAGGCACCACTGCTGCCGTTGCGCACAAAATGGGCAGGCAATATATCGGCATTGAGCAGATGGATTACATCGAAAACATTCCTGTTGAGCGGTTAAAAAAAGTCATTGCGGGCGAACAAGGTGGCATTTCCAAATCCGTCAACTGGCAGGGTGGCGGCGATTTTATCTACTGCGAGCTGATGAAATACAACGAGGCTTTTATAGAACATATTCAAGCGGCAAAGTCCAGTGAAGAACTTGTTGAAATCTGGAAGGCTATGGCAGAAAATTCATTCTTAAACTGGTACATCAACCCGAAAATGCCGGAAGAAGCGGTTAAGGATTTCGAGGCGATCGGAAAAGAACCAGAGGGATTTGAAAAACAGAAAAAACTACTTGCAGAACTGCTGGATAAAAATCAGTTATACGTAAATTTATCTGAAATTGACGACACCCAGTTCAAAGTCAGCGAAGAAGAGAAGGTGTTGAACCGGAAGTTTTTCGGGCAACAGGTATGACTGCGCTTTATTCTGATACGCATCCCAAAATGGAAGCCTTACAGATTCAACTCTTGCGGCAGGCAAGCCCTACCCGCAAAATGAATATGCTGGCACAGTTGAACGCCTCGGCCCGAATGCTGGCTATGACAGGCTTGCGTTCTCAATATCCACAAGCCAGTGAAGCTGAATTACACCGTAAATTGGCAGATATAATATTGGGAGAAGAGTTAGCGCGAAAAGTTTACGGAGAAAGCACTTATGCAGAATGAACCCATCGAAGTAACACTCAAGGTTACGGATATTTTCGAAAAACTTGGTGTCGCTTACCTGATTGGTGGCTCGCTCGCATCCACGCTCTACGGCATGGTGCGAACCACTCAGGATTCGGATATTGTTGCGGAAATGCGTCTTGAACATCTCCAGCCGTTTGTCGCCGCATTACAGAATGAGTTCTATCTAGACGATGAGATGATCGCTGAAGCCATCCGGCGTCATTCCTGTTTCAACATTATTCACCGTGAAACTATGTTCAAAGTAGATGTCTTCATTCCTCAGCCGCGTCCCTTTCTCCAATCTCAACTTGCCCGCGCTCAAAGACAAACCTTCCTATTTGAAAAGGATGTCAGTGCAAAATTTGCCAGCCCCGAAGATACGATTCTCTCCAAACTCGAATGGTATCACCTGGGTGGTGAAGTCTCCGTGCATCAGTGGCGTGATATTCTCGGCGTGCTGAAAACCCGCGCCGGCGAACTGGATATGAACTACTTACGACAATGGGCAAGTGAGTTGAAAGTCGGCGATTTGTTGGAACGTGCATTAAATGAGGCGAAGTAATTGAATAACTCCATGTCCGAACAATTCCTTTATCAACAACTTGATACACTTTCCCATTGGGGCAGTATCAAAAAAGAAGTTCCCGAGAGCGTAGCGCAAAATCTGCACCCTAACTATGAATTGCGTCATTACCAGATAGAAGCCTTTGCCCGTTTTATCCATTGCTATGAGAATGACTTTCCAGGCAAAACAAAGCCTCTACATCTTCTTTTCAATATGGCTACCGGAAGTGGAAAGACCCTTATCATGGCAGGACTTATCCTGTACCTCTATGAAAAGGGCTATCGCAACTTCCTGTTCTTTGTGAACTCCACCAACATCATTGAAAAAACTAAAGATAATTTCCTCAATCCTTCCAGCATTAAATACCTATTTAATCCGGATATTTATATTGACAAACGTCATATACATGTTTCGTCAGTTGAAAACTTTGAAGCAGTGAATACCAATGATATCAACATCTGCTTTACCACGATCCAGAAACTTCATTCTGATCTGACCAACGAAAAAGAAAATTCGCTGACTTTTGAGGACTTTCGTAAGCATAAGATTGTTCTGATTGCCGATGAAGCCCATCATATAAACGTCAAGACGAAATCGGAGGGAGAATTGTTCGAAAGCTGGGAAAATACCGTCGAACGCATCTTTACGCAGAATGAAAATAATCTGCTTCTGGAATTCACCGCCACTCACGATTACACAACGCTGGCGATGGTAGACAAATACCGCAATAAAGTCATTATTCGCTACGACCTGCTGCAGTTCCGCAACGATGGCTTTTCAAAGGATGTTGTCATTGTACAGTCTGATTTTGACCATCGGGAACGTATCCTGCAAGCGCTCATCCTTAATCAGTACAAGCAGGAGGTGGCAGCAAAATATCGCATCAACTTAAAACCGGTGATCTTATTCAAAGCCCAGCGAACCATAGAGCAATCCAAAAAAGTCCAGGCGGAATTTCATAAACTAGTTGATGAGCTTACTGCCAGACAGATCACTGTCATTCGCAAGTCAAACATTCCCCTTGTGCAACGTGCCTTTCGATTTTTTGATGAACAAAGAATAAGCGATGAGCAACTTGCGAATCGGTTAAAGCAAGAATTCCAACCTGATTTTTGTTTATCGGT